>Ga0207422_1000029_pt1 | contig 714638 bp, 679 predicted proteins | sample MarCyaLeptolynsp_FD_187757 | JGI IMG/M metagenome (GOLD analysis project Ga0207422, IMG submission 187757) | Marine cyanobacterial communities from Panama - species 1 Leptolyngbya sp. (SPAdes) | ecosystem: Environmental > Aquatic > Marine > Unclassified | place: Panama: Panama City | collected... | reverse complement strand
TTTGCATTGGCAACATAGACACCTGGACTTCAATGCAGCATCCCAAATCCAAACCATAAAGATCCAGACCCAGAACACGCCGCCCAGGCATCCCTTCCAATTAACAGATCAACAATGTCCAAAAACCGTCACCACACTCATTTTCGGCGACAAACGACCGGGTTCCGATTCGGAACCGGCGCAAGCCTTGAATTGTATAGTGATCGTGATTTCCCTGCAACCGTTTGGACTGGTCTGTGGAAATCGACCTGGCGGAGCGGTGCGCCCCGCGTCGGTGAGGGAGGATGTATGCCCTGGCCCCGGTGAAGGCAAGAAGAAAATTTCACAAAATCGAAAAAAAATTCCCGCCCATCCCGGGGTACCGTATGCGCTTTCAGGAAGGGTCGAAAAACGCGAAAGTTCGCACTTCGATACTGGCCCGCGGCGGCGCCTCCACCGGCGTTGCCGGATGGTCGAATGCGCTGTGCGGCGTGAATCGGGCGCGCCCGGCATCCGAGTCGTAGCCCTTGATCAAAGCGACCTCGTCCGGGTCCATGTCGGCAAAATAGTACCAGCGCTGTGCAGGATCGTAGCGCAGCCCGAAAATCTCGCCGCCCCGCCCCTTGTCCATATACTCGATACCCGCCCGAACCAAATCGTCCGGCGCAACGGACGCCGCATCCGCGAAGGCCAGCGGCGAGCGCAGAACGGGACCCGAAAAGGCCCGCCAGACATTTACCTGCAGATGCCGGCCCGCGAGTAACCTTTCCGCCTGCGCGTCCCCCAGAAAACCACGGATGCGAACCGGCCCCGATGTATCGGTGAAATCCACATGGACATGCTGCGCCGGGAAACGGCCCAGGTCGCTTTTCGTCTTTCGCACCGTGTGATCGAAGACCACCACCCGGTCGGCTCCGGTAGCCTGTTTCACGGTTTCGATCGCCTCGGCATAGTAGTGTTCGCGGACGGCATCCGGATCGTCGTAATCCCGGAAGTCCGTCGGTGCGCGCCTCAGCGCAAATCCTTCCCGATCGAGCGTCGCTTCCCGCGTCAACGCCCTTGCATCCATGATCTCGGTCGGGCGGAGCCCATACCCACCCTCGAAGCGCGGCGGCTTGCCGTCCGCATAGACAACGCGCGGCTCGGCATTCGGCGCGACGATGTAGTTCAAATCCGCCGTGACGGTTCCTGAAACGCTTGGATACGCGGTTGCGCCAGACATGAGCGGCCCTCCCTAACCCGGTATCCCGAGATATGGTCATCGCGCCCGCCGACAGTAGAGGCGCGGCATGGCGGCCCGGTCACAACTGCTGTTCTCCAGGTCACCCGGCGTGGCCCGCCATCAGCGCCCGTCCCTGTGCAATCAAGTCGGCGGCTTTCGCCTCGCCGATATTGCTGCCGCAGACAATGACCCCGGTTCGCTTCCCCGCGAGCCGTTCCCTGGCGGGCCCCATGGCTGCCGCCGTCGCCGCCGCGCCGGCCGGCTCCAGGGCGAGCTTCAACGCGTCGAACAGCAGTGCCGCCGCCTTCAGCATCTCGGCATCCTCGATCCGCACCAGGTCGTCGACATGCTCCCTGGCGAGGCCGAAACTGTAGGGCAGCGCCATCGGCGCGCCCAGCGAATCGGCGATGGTCTCAACCTTCTCCAAGGTCTGCGGCGCGCCCGACGCGAAACTGCGGTGCATCGAATCGGCTCCGACCGGCTCGACGCCGATGACAAGACAGTCGGGGTTTATCAGCTTGATCGCCCGCGACATGCCGGCGATCAGCCCGCCGCCGCCGATCGGAACCACTACCGCCTCCAGATCCGGAACCTGACGCATGAATTCCAGGCCGCAGGTCGCCGTGCCCAAAGCCGTCAGCTTGCCTTCGAACGGATGGACGAAGCTGCGCCCTTCCTCGCTCTTGATACGCTCCACCTCAGCGAACGCCGCATGTACATCGGGAACCAGAACGACGTCGGCCCCCATTGCGCGGCAGCCGTCGATGCGCACCGGGTCGGCATAGTCCATCATCACGACTTTGGCGTGAGCGCCCGACGCCCGGGCCGCCCAGGCCGTGGCGAGCGCATGGTTTCCAGCACTCACCGCGGTCACCCCGCGCGCCTTTTCCTCTGCGTTCAAGGCGTCCAAATTGATCAGCGCGCCCCTGGCCTTGAACGACCCCGCCTGTTGAAACAGCTCCAGTTTGGCGGTGAGCGACGCCCCTTCCGGCAGATAGCCGGTGAGCTTATCCGACGAGAGCGCGACCACCGGGGTTTCCAGCACCCGCCCCTTTATTTGATCGGCTGCTTTCAGGATGTCGTCCAGTGTCGGTGCGTCCTGCGCCATCGTTACCCCCCAGCCGCTCGGCTCATTCTGACAGTTATTGAAGGATGAAAGATCTACACGCCTTACCAGGCACCGATCGACCGAAGTTCGGCGACCAGTTCCGGGGGCATGTCGTCATTGTCCGACCGCGCGCCCAGATCCGGCGGCGCTTCTTCGGGCGTCAAATACCGCCAACCCTGGAAGGGTCGGTGTGGCCAGGGTTCGGTCAGGATCAGCTCCGGCGCCAGCACGATCCGGCATTTCGGCTTTTCCTCCGGATCCTCGGACGGCCATTCCTCGAAACCGACGATCTCCTGGCGGACACGCATCACCCCCTTGATAATCCAATAGAGCGAGCCGCCGTCCAGGACCTCCTCAATCCGCCGCGGCCACATGCGTGTGACATGGCCGATGGAGCCCATGGCCTGCAGCCGCTGGGCCTGCCAGTCGCGCAAACTGTCCACGCTTTCGGCGCCGACGCAGAGTTTTCGGATGTTCAAGGTCATAGAGGTTAGTGTGGCAGGATTCCGCTATCCGGCAAGGCGGTCCGCTGTCACATCTGTATCGCCCAGCCGGCGAAGGACGGATAGCGCCTCAGGCGGCTTCCTTCGCCATCAAAGCCCGGTGCACGCGCGAGGCCGGCGGACGGCCGATGATGTCCGAGATGTACCGGCCCGCTTTCATGACGGCGTCGAAATCCACGCCCGTCTCGATGCCGCTGCCGCGCAAGAGATAAAGCACATCCTCGGTCGCGACGTTCCCGGTCGCGCCCTTGGCATAGGGGCAACCGCCAAGGCCTGCGACAGAGGAATCCGCGACGGCCACGCCGAGTTCCAAACAGGCGTAGAGGTTCGCCAGCGCCTGTCCATACGTGTCGTGAAAATGGACTGCGATCTCCTCAACGGGCACGTGGACGGCCACCGCTTCGACCATCTTGCGCGCCTCCGCCGGCGTGCCGGTGCCGATGGTGTCGCCCAGCGAGATTTCGTAGCAGCCCATTTCTTTCAACGCGCGGGCAACCTCGGCCACCGCTTCCGGCGCAACGCTCCCCTCGTAGGGGCAGCCGAGCACGCAGGAGATATACCCCCGTACCTTGACGTTCTCGTCCAGCGCGCGTTCCGCCACCGGCCGGAAAGTCTCGAGACTCTCGGCAATGGATTTGTTGATGTTCCGTTTGGAAAAACTCTCCGACGCCGCGCCGAAGATCGCGACCTCGGTGGCGTTCGCCGCCAGCGCGCCCTCTAGCCCTTTCATATTAGGCGCCAGGACGGGATAGGAAACGCCGGGCTTCCGGGCAATCCCCGCCATCACCGCGGCCGAGTCCGCCATTTGCGGCACCCATTTCGGCGAGACGAAAGCCGCCGCCTCCACCGACTGCAGGCCGGTTTCCGAGAGCCTGTCGATCAGCTCGATCTTCTGCGCCGTGGTGACCGGCGCCTTCTCGTTCTGCAACCCGTCCCGCGGGCCGACTTCCACGATTTTCACGAATTCGGGCAGCGCCATGGCTTATCCTCCAACCGGCCGATCGACGGCCATCATTGTTCCTCGAAAGCGGCCAGGGCAACACCCTCCTCGACCTGGTCGCCCGCGTCGAAATTCACCGCGGCCAGAACGCCGTCCACGGGCGCGGCGATGGTGTGCTCCATCTTCATGGCTTCCAGGATCATCAGAGCGTCGCCGGCTTTAACCGCGTCGCCGGTCTTCACGAAAACGGCGGCCACCTTGCCCGGCATTGGCGCCGTCAGCTTGTCGGCCCCGCCGTCATCGCCACCCGCCGCCGCCATCGGGTCGATCAGACGCAGACGAAGAGTCCGGGCCTGCAGGATGACCGCTCGCTCCTCCCCCACGGGCACAATGCTCGCCGACCGGCGGCGGCCGTCCAGCACGGCCCGCAGGACACCGTCTTCGCCGAGTTCGCCCGCAGACTCGACGGTCCCGTCGGGCAGCTCGATCGCATAGGTACTGTCCGGCCGGTAGTGACAAATGACCGGTATCTCGGTCTCGCCATCGAGGAACAGCAGATCGACATGACTGTCGTCGTTGAGCCGCCAGCCAAAAAGACGCGCCCAGGGGGACTGCGGGTGCGCGGTCTCCGCCGCGGCGGCAATGGTCGCCGCCTCCCGGCGCTTCAATTCCGCAAGGGCCGCCAGGGCGACCGCCTCCGCGTCCGCCTGCCCTTCCGTCGGGATCAGACTGTCGCGCCGCCGCTCGATCAGGCCCGTATCCACCCGCCCCGCGGCAAACTCCGTGTCACGGCTCAAGGCGATCAGGAAGTCCCGGTTGGTCGCCAGCCCCGCCACCTCGGTCTCCTCAAGCGCACGCGCCAAACGATTCAGCGCCGCCCCGCGGTCCGGACCCCAGGTTACGATCTTGGCGATCATCGGGTCATAGAAGACGGAAACCGTATCCCCTTCGACCACGCCGGAATCCACCCGGCTGTTCTCCCCTTCCGCCGGTGGCCGGAACCGGACCAGCCGGCCCGTCGAGGGCAGAAAGTCGTTCGCCGGGTCTTCAGCATAGAGCCGCGCTTCGAAGGCGTGCCCGCTGAGGCCGATCTCCTCCTGCGCCAGGGGCAGCATCTCTCCCTCAGCCACCCGCAGTTGCCACTCGACCAGATCCTGGCCCGTCACCATCTCTGTCACCGGATGCTCGACCTGCAGGCGGGTATTCATTTCCATGAAGAAGAAGTCGCCCGGGGTGCCGTCTTCTTTCGACTCCGCAATGAACTCCACGGTACCCGCGCCGACATAGCCGATGGCCTTGGCCGCGTCGGTCGCCGCCATACCCATGGCGGTCCGCATCGCGTCCGACATGAAGGGGGCCGGGCTTTCCTCGATCACCTTTTGATGCCGCCGTTGCAGCGAACAGTCGCGTTCGTACAAATGCACCGCATTGCCGAGACTGTCGGCGAAGACCTGTATTTCAATATGGCGGGGCCGGGTGACGAACCGCTCCACAAGGACCTTGTCGTCCCCAAAGGAGGCCGCCGCTTCCCGCTTGCAGGAGGCGAGCGCCGCTTCGAAATCCTCAGGCCGTTCCACCAGGCGCATGCCCTTGCCGCCCCCCCCGGCGGACGCCTTGATCAGAACGGGATAGCCAATCCGGCCCGCTTCCTCGGCCAGGAACGACGGGGTCTGATCCTCGCCATGGTAGCCTGGGACCAGGGGCACGCCTGCCTTCTCCATGATCGACTTGGCGCCGGACTTGGAGCCCATCGCCTCAATCGCCGAGGCCGGCGGGCCGATGAAGGCGATACCGTTTTCCGCCAACGCCGCCGCAAAACCCGCATTCTCGGAAAGAAACCCGTAGCCGGGATGCACGGCCTGCGCGCCGGTGCGCTTGCAGGCCTCCACAATCCTGTCGGCCAGCAGGTAAGATTCGATTGCCGGCGCCGGCCCGATATGAACCGCCTCGTCCGCCAGCACGACATGCTGCGCGCCTGCATCCGCGTCGGAATAGACGGCAACGGTGCGCACGCCCATCCGGCGCGCGGTACGGATGACCCGGCAGGCGATTTCCCCCCGGTTGGCGATAAGGATCGTGTCAAACATCGCCAATCACTCTCCAAGCCAGCCCGGCTTACGCTTTTCCAGGAAGGCGCCGACGCCATCCTTGCCCTCTTCGGAGGCGCGAACCCGCGCGATACGCCGGGCGCTGTCTTTCAGGACATCCCAAGTCCAGGGCCTGTCGACCGCAAAAACCAGATCCTTGGTTTCAGCCACCGCGTTGGGACCGCAGGAGAGGATGATTTCGGCCAGTTCCTTCACCTTGGCATCGAGCGCCTCCGCGTCGACGACCACCTCGTGCACCAGGCCCAGCCGGTGCGCCTCGGCGGCGTCGAAGCGCTCAGCGGTGAGGAAATAGCGCCGCGCCGCGCGCGCCCCGATTGCCGCCACGACATAAGGAGAAATGGCCGACGGGATCAGGCCGAGCTTTACTTCCGACAGGCAGAAGGACGCCCGTTCGGTGGCAATAGTGATGTCGCAGCAGGCGCTAAGCCCCACACCGCCGCCATAGGCCGCCCCTTGCACCAAACCGATAACAGGCTTTGGCGTGACATTGATGGTGTGCATCAAGCCGGCCAGCGCTTCCGCGTCCGCTAGGTTCGCGGCCTCGTCATTCTCCGCCATGCGCTTCATCCAATTCAGGTCGGCGCCAGCGGAAAAGCTCTTTCCCTCCGCCCGCAGCAGAATGACACGGACGCCCGGGTCTTCCCCCAGCAACAGGAAGGCCCCGGTCAATCCCTGAATCAATTGATCGTCGAAGCAATTGTGCTTGTCCGGATTGCTCAGGACGATCTCCGCCACCTGGCCGTTGCCATAGGGCGCTTTGCGCACTCGGTATTTTCTGTTCTCGTCGCTCATGCCATCACACTCTACATTCTGAAGACGCCGAAGCGGGTATCCGGAACCGGCGCATTGAGGGACGCCGAGATCGACAGGCCCAAGACATTCCGGGTTTCCGCCGGATCGATCACGCCGTCATCCCACAAACGGGCCGAGGCATAGTAAGGATTTCCCTGATCTTCGTATTGCGCCAGGATCGGGTCCATGAAGGCCTGGCGTTCTTCCGGCGACCAACTCTCGCCGGAGCGGGCCATACCATCCTCCCGGACGGTGGCCAGCACATTGGCCGCCTGCTCTCCCCCCATCACCGAGATCCGCGCGTTCGGCCACATATACAGAAAGCGTGGGGAATAGGCGCGACCGCACATGCCGTAGTTGCCTGCCCCGAACGACCCGCCGATGATCACGGTGAATTTCGGCACTTGTGTGGTCGCCACGGCGGTTACCAGCTTGGCGCCGTCTTTGGCGATGCCGCCCGCCTCGTACTTCCGGCCGACCATAAAGCCGGTGATGTTCTGCAGGAAAACCAACGGGATTTTTCGCTGCGAACACAGCTCCACGAAATGCGCGCCCTTCAACGAGGATTCCGAGAACAGGATTCCGTTATTGGCAATGATCCCAACCGGATATCCCCAGATATGAGCAAAGCCGCAGACCAACGTGGTGCCATAGAGGTGTTTAAACTCGTCGAACTCCGACCCGTCGACGATCCGCGCGATCACTTCCCGCACGTCGTAGGGTTTGCGGGTATCCGACGGCACAACACCGTAAATCTCTTCCGGATCGTAGGCCGGCGGCACCGGGTCGCGAAGAACCATCTGTTCCGGTTTACGGCGGTTCATTTTGCCGACGATCCGCCGGACGATCGACAGTGCGTGATGATCGTTTTCCGCATAGTGGTCGGTCACGCCCGAAATGCGGGAGTGCGTATCCGCCCCGCCCAGATCTTCCGCGGAGACGACTTCCCCGGTCGCCGCCTTCACAAGCGGCGGACCGCCGAGGAAGATGGTGCCCTGGTTGCGCACGATGATGCTCTCGTCCGACATGGCCGGCACATAGGCGCCACCTGCCGTGCAGGACCCCATGACCGATGCGATCTGAGGGATACCCTTGGCCGACATATTGGCCTGATTGAAGAAGATCCGGCCGAAATGGTCGCGGTCGGGGAACACCTCGTCCTGATTGGGCAGATTTGCCCCGCCGGAATCCACCAGATAGATGCAAGGCAGATTGTTCTGGTCCGCGATCTCCTGCGCCCGCACATGTTTCTTGACCGTCAGCGGGTAGTAGGTTCCGCCCTTCACCGTCGCATCGTTGGCGACAATCACGCATTCCTGGCCCGCCACGGGTCCGATCCCGGTAATCACCCCCGCGGCGGGGACGTTGTCGTCATACACCTCGTGCGCGGCCAGTTGCGAGAATTCAAGGAACGGCGCGCCGGGATCGAGAAGTGTCCTGACCCGGTCGCGCGGCAGCAGCTTGCCCCGGCTGAGATGCCGGTCCCGGGCGCGTTGACCGCCCCCTTGCTTGATCTCCGCAAGCTTTTCCCGCAAATCGCCGACAAGCGACCGCATCGCTTCGGCGTTCGACCGAGCTTCCTCACCCCGGAGATTGGAAGACGATTTCAATACAGCCACGATTTACCCTCACCAGCCGCCGGTCGTAATCCAGCGTTCCAATTGATTCATGTGATCGACCCCCCAGAAGGGCTCGCCGTCATAGATGAAATAGGGGGATCCGAAGACGCCCCGATCCACAGTCGCCTGGATATCGTCGCGCAGCCGCTCTTTCAGCCCAGCATCTTTGATACCGGCGAGCAGCATCGCGCCGTCTATCCCGACCGTCTCGGCAATCCCGGCCACCGTCTCAGCCTTCCCGAAATCTCCGCCTCCTGCAAAGGCGTGGCGCAGGATCGCGTGGATCAAATCGGCACGTTTGTCCGGCGCATTCTCCAGCGCCCACTGGGCGGCCCGGCAGGCCGACACGGGCATGAGGGGGAAGTTGGGCGGATGTTTGTAAGGAATGCCGTGCAGGCGCGCCGTGCGGGTCAGGTCGCGGATCGAGTAGTCGCCCTTCAGCGGCACCTCCAGCAACGGCTTCGTGCCGGCGACCTTAAAGACCGCCCCCATGAGAAACGGTTTCCATACCAGATCGACGTCCAGCCGCGCCGCGAAATCCTCGACAAGTTCCGATGCGACGTAGCCGAAAGGGGACGAGAACTCGAAAAAGAACTCAAGCTGCGCTTTCGCCATCTCTACCAGCCCCCCCTTGCGATCCAACGCTCCAATTGTTCCATATGATCGACTCCCCAAAAGGGTTCGTCGCCAAAGAAAAAGACCGGCGAGCCGAACACGCCCCGTTCTATCGCCGCCTCGACGTCGGCACGCAGTTGGTCCTTGATGGCCGGATCGTTCATCGCCGCCATGGCCGCATCCCGATCCAAGCCGACACCATGCGCCAAGTCCGCCACCACGGCCGGTTCGCTGAAGTTCCCGCCCTCGACAAAAGCCAGCCGGTAGATTGCATGAACCAGATCCGCCGTTTTCTCCGGTGCGTCGCGATTCGCCCAAGTAATCGCCCGGGATGCCGGCACCTGCTTCAGCGCGAAGACATCGCACAGATTGAACGGAATACGGTGCTCTCGCGCGGTACGCTCAAGGTCCCGCTTGGCGTAATCTCCCTTCAACGGCACGTTCATGAAGGGTCCGGTGCCCGCCGCCTTGAATGCGGCGCCAAGTAGAAAGGGATGCCACTCCACCACCAGATCCTGCCGTTCGGCCAGAACCTCCACCAATTCGGAACCGAGATAGCCGAACGGACTTGTGAAGTCGAAATAGATCTCGACCCGCTGTTTGCTCACGCCCCTCTCCTAGACTAACTGCACAAAATCTTCAGCGCCCGTCTCGTCTGTCATCAGGTGTCCGCCGTCCAAGTCGAACCACCAGGCGTGAAGTTGAAGCCGCCCGTCGCCCACTCTTTCCCGAATCCAGGGAAAGGTACGCAGATTCGCAACCGAATGGCGAACCGTCGCTTGCTCGTGTTGGTGGGGCTGACTCTCTCCGGGGAGCGATGCGGTCGCCTCTTGGGCCAGCGAAACCCAGGGACCGATGAACTCCCGGTCCAGCTCCTCACCGTGGCCCATCGCGTTCAAGGCTGCGATACCCCCGCAATGGGCGTGCCCCAGCACAATGATATGGTCCACCTCCAGGTCGCGCACAGCATATTCAAGCGCAGCGCTGACGCCGTGATAATCCTTGTTCGGCGAGTAAGGCGGCACCAGCGCCGCCACGACGCGGACAACGAACATCTCGCCGGGCGAGGCATTGAACAGGATGGCCGGGTCGACCCGGGAATCCGAGCAGGCAATCAAGAGAATGCGCGGATGCTGCCCTTCCTTCACAAGCTTGGCAAACAAAGCGCCGTGTTGCTTTTCGTAGTTGATCGCGCGGAACCCTTTGAACCCGGCGATCAAGGCGCGGATAGGCATTGCCCCAACCCCCTTTTACGCCGCCAGGGACCGGGCGATAACCAGTTTCTGAATATCGCTGGTGCCTTCGTAAATCCGGGTGACGCGGACATCGCGGTAAATCTGTTCGATCGGGTAGTCGTTAAGATAGCCTGCCCCACCGAGTGTCTGCAGCGCATCCGAGACCACCTGCTCGGCCGTGTCGGAAGCCATCAATTTCGCCATGGAAGCCTCGGTCAGGCAAGGTTTGCCCGCATCCCTCAGGGCGGCGGCGTGCAAAACCATCTGCCGGGCCGCGGCAAGTTTGGTCGCCGCGTCGGCAAGGCGGAAACCGACCGCCTGATGTTCCATGATCGCTTTGCCCATGCTGACCCGATCCTTGGCATAAGCGATCGCGTGATCCAGCGCGGCCTGGGCCATGCCCACTGCTTGCGCGCCAATGCCGATCCGTCCGCCTTCCAGGTTCGACAAGGCAATCTTATAGCCCTGCCCCTCCTCGCCCAGCAGCAGGTCGGGGGTCAATTCCATATCCTCGAAGATGATCTGACAGGTGTCCGATGCCTTTTGACCGAGCTTCTTCTCGACGCTGGCGACGGTGTAGCCCGGCGTTTCGGTAGGGGCGATGAAGGCGGAGATCCCCTTCTTGCCCGCCTCGGGATCCGTCACAGCGAAGACAATGGCGACATCCGCGTTCTTTCCCGAAGTGATGTATTGCTTGGTTCCGTTCAGCACCCATTTGTTGCCGCTTTTCTTGGCGCGGGTGCGGATCGCAGACGCATCGGATCCCGCATGCGGCTCGGTCAGGCAGAAAGCCCCCAGCATCTCCCCACGAGCCAACGGCGGCACGAAGCGGCCTTTCTGTTCCTCGGTGCCGAACTTCAGGATCGGCATGTAACCGACGGAGTTGTGAACGCTCATGATCGTCGAGCAGGACCCGTCGCCCCAGGCAATCTGCTCCAGCGCGCTGGCATAGGCTATGCTGTCCGCCCCCGCGCCGTCATAGTCCCCGGGGGCCAGCATTCCCATCAGACCGAGTTCTCCCATCTTCGCAACGGCGTCCTTGGGAAAGCTGCTTGTCCGGTCCCATTCCGCGGAGTTCGGCTGCAACTCGTTGGCGGCAAAGTCGCGCGCCATGTCCGAGATCATCTGCTGTTCTTCCGTAAGCAACATCGCGGTCTCTCCACACTTGGCCGGGCAGGTTCAGGACCAGCCCACGCAATGGGGTTCGGGTTTCATATCAACCGGCGGCGCGGCCGGCGCATCGGGCGCCGGGAACCGGGTCTTGAAGGTAAAGGCGCTTGCCGTCGGACCGAGCCGGTCGAGGACGGCCAGTTTCGCGAACCCTTCCTCGACGGTCGGGATATGTCCGTCGGGCACCCACCATAGCGTCTGGAACGCATGGGCCGGTTTCTCGAACCACTCGCGGCGCCGGACCATGATCTCGCGGTGCCCGCTTTTGTAGACGTAATCGAACAAACCTTCGACCGACGACCAAACGGACATGTTCACGATGAAGCGCGGATCGTCCCCCACAAGCGCGTCGCCGGGGTCGCGCACATCCGCTCTCAGGCGCCAGACGAAATCCGGATGCGCTTCCGCCAGTGCGTTGATCCGGTCGAGATTATCGACGAAGTCCCGCAGCCTGTCGGATGCGATGTCATCGACAGCCCGGGCCACGTTGATCTGTGCGATGTTCCACGCGCTCATCAGGTTCTCCGATTCTCCGCAGCCCCCGGCCTACCAGGGCCAGGAATTGCCGTCATAATTCAGGAAAGTACCGGATTGCGCGTCAGTCAGGCCGTCGACCACTTGTTTCATACCGTGCGCGCTGACCTCGGTCGTGATGTCGGCGGAGGCGCCGCCCATATCGGTCTGCACCCATCCTGGATGAAGCATCACCGTCTTGATCCCCTGCGGTTGTAGATCGTTGGCCAGCATGGCGCCCGCCATATTCAAGGCGGTTTTGGAGGAACGGTAGGCATAGCCGTTTGCCGCGCCGCTCAAATCGCCGATCGAGCCCATGCGGCTGCTGGTGAAGGCGATGGTTTTTCGGTCCGACGCCGCGACATTTTCCACGAACGCGACGGACAGCCGCAGCGGCGCAATGCTGTTCACCGCGAAGGTTTCCGACCAAGCGTCGAACCCGGTGCCGGCCAAATCGGTCCCTTTATCCAGATACACGCCGGCATTGTTCCAGAGGACATCGATGGGGCGCGCGCCTACCGCCGCCCGGAGGGAAAGAATGCTCTCTTCGGAAGTCACCTCAAGCGGCAGCACCTCGTCCGCCAGCACGTCCTGCGCGGCGCCCGGGTCGCGGCAGGTCGCGATCACATGCCAGCCGTCGCGCTTGTAGAACTCCACCAGGGCCTTGCCGATCCCGCGGCTTCCTCCGGTAATGAGAATTGTCGGCATTCAGTGGTTCCTCCCTCAGTCAGCATTGTCGCCCGCGCGGCGCGCCTCTCTGTTCCCGGACGCTTAGCAAGACCTTCTTCGTACCGCTCAACAGCGCGTCAGGTCGACTCAACAATACTCGAACGCGCGAAACCTAGTTTACGTTTACGTAAAGGTCAATCTCGACACCAACCCCCACCCCGGCAGGACGATCGCCCCGTCACGGCTGCTCATCCCGCAACAGCGTGTCTGCGATCTCCCGCCATTCCGTGTCAAAACTGCCGGAAAAAGGGGGTTTGCCGGCACGCCGGTACCAGTACCCGGCGTTGGACAGGTCCCCTTCAACGCGATGGAGGTAGGCATGCACCCAGGCCCCCGCCGCTCCCTTGTCTTGCTGCGCAAAACCATGCGCGGCGTCCCAGTCGCCCTTCCTGTCCCACCACAGTGCTCTTAGCGCCAAGGCCAAGCCGGGCGGATCCACGTCCGCTTCGATGCTTTCGATGAACTGGTCCAGCAACATGGGGGCTAGCGGACCAAACGCATGGCGGGAAGATGTACAGAAACGCCATGGATCGGCAGCGGCGGCAGGCCGAGAATGCCCTGTTCGCGAAAGCCCAGCTCGCCCAACGCAGCGCCGGCGAGACCGCCGGGCACTAGGGCGCTGACGAAATTGCCGCTTTCGACGGCATCCAGAAACCGCTCGAACGGACTGCGTTCGCGCGGCAAAAGCAGCAGAGAGGCCTCATCCTCCGGCTCAAATCCGGCCAGGCGTTTCGCCTCTTCGATAGCCTCCAGCAGCCCACCAAAACCGTCGACAAGACCAACACGCCGGGCGTCTTCACCTGTCCAGGCCCGCCCGCGCGCTGCCGCATTAACGGCCGCCGGTGTCAAGCCGCGGGCCGCCGCTACCTTGGCGGTGAAGTCTTCATAAACAAAATCGACGCCCGCCTTGAAGCGGGCCCGCTCGCTCTCGGAAAAAGGCGAGACACCGGACCAGATTGCGGCGTTCTGCCCGACCCGGATCCGGTCCCAGCGCACCCCGAGTTTCTCCCACAATCCGGCGGTGGCGAATTTGCCCGAATAGACGCCGATCGACCCCGTGATGGTGCCCGGTTGCGCAAGCACGCTATCCGCCCCCATCGCGACGAAATAGCCGCCGCTCGCCGCGACCGTCGCCATACTGGCGACCACGGGTTTGCCCGCCTCGCGTAGTTTCGCGACCTCCCGCCAGACTGCATCCGACGGGCCGTAGGCGCCGCCGGGACTGTCAATTCGGAAGACCACCGCGTCGATGCTGTCGTCCTCGCGGGCGTCCGCCAGCGCGTCGGCAACATCGTAAGGCGAAAAGCCGCTCGGCCCGAACAGAACACGGTCTTCGCCTTCATCCGGCAGGATCGGTCCGTCGCCATAGATCAACGCGATCTTGGGTCCCTCGGGATCGGACTCTTTTTCCGCGCGCACCGCGGCGAGGTAGCCGCGCGCGGACAGGAAGGGCGCGTCCGCGCTGGTCCGCGTGACCAGTTCCGTTTCGACCTCATCCCAATAGGCAAGCCTGTCGACCAGACCGGCTTCCAAGGCTTCGTTCGCCAGATACGGCCCGCCATCAAACATGTCGGTCACGGTCTTACCGTCCTGCAAACGCCCGTGAGCGGCATAAGCTTCGGCAAGCTGCGCGGACCATCCGGACAGCAGCGCTTCGTAGGATCGCCGCATCGCGGGCGTGATGCCGGCTTCGACAAACGGATCGATGCCGCCCTTGAATTCATGCCGTTGCTCAAACTCAGGCGTTACTGCCAATTTTTCCAGCGTACCGGTAAAGAACGGCAGTTCCAGGGCCAGACCCGCGATCCCCACCCCGCCGCTCGGTTGCAGCCAGAATTCCTCGAAGGCGCTTGCCAGCAGGTAATCGACAGTCCCGTTCCAGACAGAGCCGAGGTCCTCGGCAAAAACCAGCGAGAACTTCCCTGCCTCCCGGAATGGCTTGACCGCGGCGGCTATTTCCTGGGCCTGCGCAACGCTGACCGGTGCACCGGTCATGGTTGCGACGACACCGGCGATCCGTGGGTCCGATTTCGCGTGGTCGAGTGCAAAGACAATGTCGGCCATGGTGGTGCCGACGCCCGCACCGAGAACGCCGTGCGCCGGTTTTTCCAGGATCGCCGCGCCGAAATCGAGATGCAGGATCGCCTGTTCCGGCACCGACGGCGGGCTTGGCTGATACCGCGCCGCGACAACCGCAAGCGTAACCGCTCCCCCGACCGCCAACAGGCCGAGCAGCGCAAACGTCCAAACCAGAAAACGCCAAAGAATACGCATGAGACTACTCTATATGGGCCTCTAGGCCGCCAGCAAAAGATCCCGCCGGGCGCGGGCGGCTTCCGCGGCCTCGGTCTCGCCCTGCGCGGACAGCACCTCGAAAAGGCGCGACCAGTTCCACCGCGCCTCCGGCCGGTTTTCCAACCGTTCCGACAGCAGGTGCCGCGCCACAGTGTGCCGGCCCGCCGCGATGGCGGCCCGCACCAGGAAACGGTCGAAGAAATCGCGCTGGGCGTGGCTGCCTCCGATCATTCGAACATGCTGACGAACGGGCAGAAGCAGGTCGACGGCCTTCCCCATGTCGCGGTCGGCGGCGGCCAGGAACGCATCGGCGATCGCCAAACCGACATGCCGGGTTACCTGGGCCTCGGTCTCCTGCTTTTCCGCGTACGCCGACATGGAGTCCCGCATCGACCGGGCAGATTCGAGATCGCCGACGTGAAGCAGGGCCGACAGAAAATGCAGATCGGCAAAGACCAGCTTGTGCTCGTCTGTCCGCTCCGCAGCCATGCCGGCCAGCACCCGCCAACGGTCGCCGACATCGATGCCCTCCTCCATCAGACGCCAAAGCAACGCCACGCCATTTGAGATATCGAGATAGTCACCGGCGATTTCCGTCCAGACCTTGGCGTCATACAGCGCCAGGGCCGCGTCGTACTGGCCGAGGTCCAGCATGAACAACGCCCGGTGCCACTGCGCGTGATGCTTGAAATTGTGGATCTTGTCCCAGTGCGTCTCCAGGCCGGAGAGATAAGCCTCCCCCTCCCGCGGGCGGCCCTGCATCTCCAGAACGTGGGCCACCGCATGCGCCCCCCAAATGTCGGCTGGGTTGATCTCAACCGCCCGGCGGCCGGTCCTCTCCGCCTTTTCGTAGACGCCCGCTTCCTCCAGGCCGAAAGCGTACGACCCCAGGATAAACCCATAGCCGGGCAGACTGTCGTCCCAGGCGAATTGCACCCGGGCCAAACTGTCCCGCATCGCCGGGCCGTCGCCCAGATAGAACTGGCAATATTGCACCAACTTTATCGCCATCACGTCGCGCGGATGCTTCAGCAGAATGGACTCCCAGCAGGTGACGGCGGCCCGCATATCGCCCTGGAGCCACCATCCAAGCGCCTCCACATGCAGCCGTTCCTGGTCCGTCACCGCCCCCTTGTCCGCGATAGCCCGTGCTTGTTCCCAGGCTTTTTGGGCCATCGCTTCCATCTTGGCGGCAGCGAAGAATTTACCGAAGTAACCCTTCAGGATATGGGCCATGACCATCTCGTGATCCGCCTCGAAGACGGTTTTCAGATGATCGCCGGTCTCTACCCGCATGCCCAGATAAGCCAGGACCGTCCGGTCCAGCGCAGCGACCGCATCGGGAACCGACGCCGTCCAGTCATTCCCCCAGCCGTCTGTGATCAAAGCCATGCGCGGCGCCCCCGTTTCGCCAGAAACCAACCCTTGTTATCGGTCCATTCCGTGATACTCGCGATTGGGCATCAGGTCGAGCCCATGGGCCATGCGGTTGGTGTAGTTGAAGAAGGAGGCCGTCTCGACGACATCCCAGATCGCCGCATCGTCTAGGCCGGCCGCCTGTAGAACTTGCCGGTCGCCCGCACCGAGCTCGCTGGGCCGTTCGGTCAGTTTCCAAGCGTAGTCGAGCATGGCGCGCTGCCGGTCCTCCAGCGGCGCAACACGGTAATTCAGGACGATCTGTTCACCCAGTTCGGGACTGCCGGACAGCTCGCGAACCTGCTGGCCGTGAGCAACCAGACAGTAGTAGCAGCGGTTACAGGAAGAGACGACGACGGCGATCATCTCCCGCTCCAGCTTTGTCAGCGGGCTTTCGTCGCTCAACATGATTTCATTGTAGCTGTCGATGAACCGGCGCAAGCGGCCCGGCTTGAACGCATAGGCCCGCAGCACGTTCGGCACCAAGCCCAGTTTCTCCTCACAGATCTTGAAATACTTCTGAAGATCCGGCTCCAACGTCGCCGGGTCCGGCGCGGGAAATGCGCTGATCGCGTCGCTCATACATACCCCCAGGGATGGACCCGCAGGCGAGGCGCGCCGCGGGCGGTTGGCCATAGGCCGCGACTCGGACGATAGTCCTCCGTCTCAGCCCGGACTCATTCCAAGTTTAACCACCCCAAAGCCCTATGCCCATTGACCAAATCATAGACGATCTGCTGAAACACACGCAGGTTCGCGCAAAATCGATGGTGGTCACGGTCTTCGGGGACAGCATCGTTCCCCGCGGCGGCGAGGTCTGGCTGGCCGATCTGATTCAGCTTATGGCGCCATTCGGGATCAACGACCGGATGGTGCGCACCGCTGTCTATCGGCTCACGCAGGACGGCTATTTCAGAACCGTGAAACAGGGACGCAAAAGCCTGTACCTTCTGACCGAGGAAGGGGCGCGTATTTTCGCCGTGGCGGAACGGCGGATCTACGCCACTGGGCCGCCGTCGGACGCACCCGGCTGGACGGTTCTGTATTTGACGGCCGGCCTCTCCGCGAAATCCCGGAAAGACCTCGTCAAACTGCTCGGATGGCAAGGTTTCGCGGAGATTGCGCCGAATGTCTTTGCCTCCTGCACCGTCGAGATCGTCGAACTGCGCCAGACCCTGGACAGCGTCGGGGCCGAGGACACGGTCGCCTCTTTTCTGGCCACCCCCATGGTGGAGCGGGAGGGCGCCCCCGCGATCCGCAGCCTGGTTCAGGAAGCCTGGCCGCTTGCGGATCTTGCCAGCCAGTATCTGGAGTTCCGGACCTTGCTGAAACCCATCGCCGCCCTTTTGCAAGGGCCGGTCCCTCCCAGTCCGGAGCAGGCGTTCATGCTGCGCAGTTTGGCCGTGCATGCATACCGCCGACTGTTGTTGCGCCATCCGTCACTTCCGGCCAGCCTGCTGCCCGGCGATTGGCCGGGATCGATGGCAATGGAGATGTACGAGGCGGTCTATGGCGGCTTGCTCCCGGCGTCCGAACACCACCTGTCCGCCTTTATGGAGGGCGGTGCCTCGCCGGCGGCAAATCCCCAGTTCGCGAGCCGGTTCGACGGCCGCCTCCGGTCCGTCGCAGGTCTTTCCTAGAACCGCCTGAAACTGAAAACCAGATGATCGATCAGGGCCCTGACCCTGACGGCCAAGTGCCGGCTGTGCGGGTATATCGCGTAGACCCCAAAGTCGTACGCCTCATGCTCTTCGAACAAGGGCAACAGCCGACCCGCCACGATGTCGGCATTGACCACATACATCGGGCACATCCCGATCCCCACTCCGCCCACGGCCATGGCTCTCGTCGCTTCCGGAGAATTGACCACGAAGGGACCTTCTATCGGAACGGTATGGTCCCCGCCTTCGATTTGGAACCGCCAACGCCGATCGCTGCGGAAATTCGTATCGATGATACAGCGATGTTCGACGAGGTCGTCGGGATGGGCCGGCCTGCCGTGGTCCGCAAGGTAGCCGGGCGCGGCCACGACAACGACGCGCATGGCGGTCAGCTTCCGCGCGATCATGCTCGAATCGTCGAGCGTACCCACCCGGATGGCCAGATCGAACCCTTCCTCGACCAGGGACACCCGCCGGTCCGTGAGCGAGAGTTCGATGCTCACCTCTGGATATTGCTTCAGAAAAGGCGCGAGGGCCGGCGTCAGATGACGGGACCCGAACGCCGTCGGCGCGGTGATCCGGACCGTCCCGCTGGGCTTGCCCTGCTGTGCCGAGACCGCCGCCAAGACCTCATCATAGCGTTCGACAAGATCGCTGCACTGGCTCAACAGCGCCCTCCCCGTCGCGTTCAGGGACACGCTGCGCGTGGTTCTGTCGAACAGTTGCGCGTTCAGCGTTTCCTCAAGTTGGCGAACGGATTTGCTGGTGTTCTGTACCGAACGGCCAAGCCGCTTCGCGCCCTTGGTGAACCCGCCCTCCGCGGCAACCGCCACGAAGGCGCGCATGGTTTCAACGGTGTCCATTCTATTATCCTCCAATTGGCGATAATATTTCCTATTCTTTACTGTTTATCTCAGAACGGGCCAAGGACATATTCGCCGTCACACAGCCGGCGCTCCCGATGAAAGCCGTCGGCATCGACCCGAAGACACAAGGATACAGATGATGAAAATCTTTAGTTTGGAACTCTCCGGCCATGCCCACCGCGTTCGGTTATTGGCCGGACTGCTGAGCCTGGATGCGCAGATCGTGCCTGTCGATATGATGGCCGGCGCGCACAAACAGCCGGAGTTCCTGGCCAAGAACCCATTCGGTCAAGTTCCCGCCCTGGAGGATGGCGACGTCGCGCTCTACGACTCCAACGCCATCTTGGTCTATCTTGCCAGCCGCTACGACGCTCAACGCACCTGGCTGCCGACCGACCCGATGCTGGCCGCTGAAGTGCAGATCTGGCTGTCCAAAGCGGCCAATGAGCTGGCGAACGGACCCGCCGCCGCACGTCTGGTTACCGTATTCAACGCAGGCCTCGACCATGACGCCGTGAAAGCGAAGGCCCATGCCTTGCTGTCCATCATGGACACACATCTGAGCGGCCGGACCTGGTTCGTCGGCGACAATCCCACCATCGCCGATGTCGCCCTCTACAGCTATACGGCACACGCCCCGGAAGGCGGTGTCGATCTGGCACCGTACGCTAATGTGCGCGCCTGGCTGCAACGCGTCGAGGGTCTTCCGGGTTTCGTACCGATGCAGGCGACGGAGACCGAGGCGAAGAAAGCTCTCGCGGCCTAGCGGCGAGGATCCGGGCGGCAGGCCTTACCGGTCCGGCCGCCCGATCTTCCCGGCACTACCGACGATCGAACGGAGACGACCATGAGCGCTTTGACCGGATGGGAGCAGGAAACCTCCCCCTTTCACCCAGGCGAGATCACCTTCCAGGAGCGTGTCGGAAAGCGCGATCAAATGGAATTGTCCGGGCGGCGCGTGATCCGGCCGTACATGCCGCAGCAGCACCGCGATTTCTTCACCCAGCTGCCCTTCATCGCGGTCGGCAGCGTGGATGCGGACGGATGGCCCTGGGCCTCTCTACTGGTTGGAAAGCCCGGCTTCATCCGCTCTCCGGACGATCGCGCGTTGGAACTGGACGCGGCTCCGTTGCCCGGCGACCCGCTTGCCGGTTCCCTGAACCCCGGCGCTCCGCTCGGCCTGTTGGGGATCGAATTGTCGACCCGCCGCCGGAACCGTCTCAACGTCCGGGTTGCCGGCACGGCCGATGGCCTGTTGCGGTTCGCCGTCGACCAATCGTTCGGTAACTGTCCGCAATATATTCAAACCCGCGACTACGACTTCGTCCGCGATCCCCGCCAGTCCGGCACCCCCGCCGCGCCGGAGCGTTTCGCATCGTTCGACGACGCCACTAGCGATCTGATCCGCAATGCCGACACCTTTTTCGTGGCCAGTTATCTGGAGGCAGGCGGGCATTCGGCAATCGACGGCGCGGACGTCTCCCACAGAGGCGGCCGCCCGGGGTTCGTGCGCGTGGCAGGCAATACGCTAACCATCCCCGATTTCGCCGGGAACAACCATTTCAACACCTTGGGCAACTTCCTGCTGAACCCGAAAGCCGGTTTGTTGTTCATGGATTTCGAGAACGGCGATCTGGTGTTCCTGACCGGCACCGTCGAGATCATCCACGACGGGCCCGAGGTCGACGCCTTCATGGGGGCGGAACGCGCCTGGCAGTTCACCCTGGACCACGGCATTCGCCTGGCGGACGCCCTGCCGATCCGCTGGACGCTCAACGACTTCTCGCCCAACAGCCTGATTTCAGGCACCTGGGGAGAAACCGAAGCGGCGCTCGCCGCCGAAGCCAAGCGCGAGGCCTGGCGTCCCTATCGCGTCGTCAGGACCGAGGATGAAAGCAGCGTGATCCGCTCTTTCTATCTTGAACCGGAAGACGGCGACGGTTTGCTGCCGCACGAGGCGGGTCAGTACTTGACCGTCCGGGTCACGCCGGAAGATGCGGATAAGCCGGTCATCCGGACCTATACCCTCTCCTCTTCTCCCGCGGACAATCATTACCGCATTTCGGTGAAACGCGAAGAAGACGGTTGGATCTCGCGCCACCTCCACGCCGCGCTCAAAACCGGCGCCAGCATCGAAGCGAAAGCGCCGCGCGGTGACTTCTGGCTCGACGCGTCCGTCGACCGGCCCGCGGTACTGATCGCCGGCGGCGTCGGCGTGACACCGATGATCTCCATGGCGCGCCATGCAGCCACCGAAGGCCTGCGGACGCGGCACTACCGGCCGCTGACGATCCTGCACGCCGCGCAAACCACTGGGCAGCGGGCATTCCACGAGACGTTTCAATCCTTGGCCGAGGCGAGCGACGGCGCCCTGCGTTATGTCTCGCTGATCAGCCGGCCGGAAGAGGGCGAGGAAGCGGGCATAGACTTCGATGCGGCGGGCCGCATCGGACGCGACGTGCTGCGGCAACACCTGGCGCTCGACAATTACGACTTCTTTCTGTGCGGACCGGGCGGGTTCATGCAGGCCGCCTATGACGCGATCCGCGCGCTTGGCGTGCGCGATGCGCGGATCCACGCAGAGGCTTTCGGCCCGGCATCCTTGGAACGCCGGCCCGACGCCGACGCAGCGCCAGTTGTCGAACAGCCGCCCGAAGCAAAACAAGCGACCGTGACTTTCGCGAAATCCGGTTTCGAACAAACCTGGACCCCGGAAGACGGAACCCTGCTGGAGTTCGCCGAAGCCCACGGGCTTACCCCGGAACACAGTTGCCGGTCGGGCGCCTGCGGGGCCTGTGTGGTCCCCATGCTGTCCGGCAAGGAGACCTATCGGAACACGGTGACCGCGCCGCGCGGTGAGGGCGAGGTCCTGATCTGCAGCGCTGTTCCGGCCGCGGGCGCGGATACGATGACCCTATATCTGTAGCGCGGCGAGAGGGGCTACGGGGTTTCGGCCAATTGCTGTTTCAGCTGCTTGGCGGCCATGGCGAACCCGCCGTCGGCACCGTCGATGAAATGGACATGTTCGCTATCGGTTAGGCTGAAGACCAGACAGGTCATCAAGGCGCTGTCGGCTTGGTGCAATCCATAGGCAATAAGCTTTTCGCCGCGCAGTCCCGATAGCACGCGTTCGATCACCATGACATCATCGTCCGTGCAATCGAGCACCAGGCGCAACGTGTCGTCGAACCGGCGGTAGTCCGAATTGTCGCGCAATTCCTGCCGGTAGATGGGCGCGTTGTAGCCGCCCGCCTCCTTGTCGAGTTTCTCAAGCACCCACTGGATCAGGCTTTGCCATGTAATGAAGGCCAACTTGCGCCAGTAGCCGCCCTCTCCCTGCGTCGCCAATGCCTCTGCATGCAGACCGCGCGGCGGCCACCGGAACCGCATATTCTCGGCAACGACCGGCTTGTTCCTTTGAGGATCGTATCCGAGCTCCTCGGTCAGATCCGACAGCACCCGGGCATAGGTCGCCGACGCCGCTCGCCTGTCTTCCGAGAGCGCGTGGACCAACATGCTGAGCATGACCCCACGGCGGGCTTTCAACGGTTCCCAACGGCAGGAAAGACCTTCCAGATCAGGCGCGGCGTCCAACGCCGTTTCGGCAAAGAGATATCCTTGCGAACCGTCGTCCCCTTTGATCAGCCCGTCGGCCTGGGCCACGCCACCGCCGGTGAACATGGCGAGAAAGTTGCCGGGGCTGAGCTGAAACTTAGCGACCAGGACATCCATCCCGGTTTGCCTGACCGCGCTGACGGGAACAGCCCCGACCCGCAACGTAAGGCCGAAGCCGGACTGGGCCAGCCGTTTGGTTTTCAGCAATGCATCGCGCACGGCCGGCAGAACGGCGGATGGGATCAAAATCGTCGCCCCGTCGCCCCCGAAGACGTAAGGCAGGTCGATGCCCTTTGTGGCGTTCAGCACGGCGGTGATGCAGGCCGCCCCGACCATGTTCACATCCTTGTAGCGCCCTTCGGCAATGGCCTTGGTGGACCCTTTGATGTCGGCGATAACCACCAGCCAGCCGGGCGGCGCCGCCGTATAGTGCTGCAGATCCGAGACGGACGTGAAATCGGCGAAGCTCGCCAACCCGGCATAGAAATCATCTGTCCCGGGCGCTGCTGTTGCTTGGGCATCCATGAATCTAGCGTACCATGCCGGCCCATTGATTCCGATCAGGATATAGGAGATTCCCATGCCGAAGGTTCTGTATGAAAAAGACGGGCGCATCGCCCGCATCACGCTGAACAGACCAGAGGTGCTGAATGCGATCGACGACACGCTGCCCGGCGAACTCGCCGCTTGCGTCGCGGAAGCGAATGCCGATGACGGTGTGCATGTGATCGTTCTGGGTGGCGCGGGCGAGGCGTTCTGCGCCGGCTACGACCTTACCGCCTACGCGGAGACCGCCGGCGGCAACAACGTGACCCAAGACATGCCATGGGACCCGATGAAGGACTATGCCTTCATGCGGCGCAACACCGAGCACTTCATGTCCCTGTGGCGAAGCTATCGCCCGGTTGTCTGCAAGGTTCAGGGCTATGCGGTCGCGGGCGGCTCGGACATCGCCCTGTGCTGCGACCTGGTGGTGATGGGGGAGACGGCGCAGATCGGCTACATGCCGACCCGGGTTTGGGGCTGCCCGACGACGGCGATGTGGGTCTATCGTCTCGGCGCGGAGAAGGCGAAACGCATGCTCTTTACCGGTGACAAAATCGACGGACGGGAAGCGGAACGGATCGGTCTGGTACACAAAGCAGTGCCGGACGCCGCGCTTGAAGACGAGGTTGAGGCGCTCGCCGAGCGAATGGCCGGGGTACCCGTCAACCAGTTGATGATGCAGAAGCTGATGATCAATCAAGCCATCGACGCGATGGGCCTGCAAAACACGCAAATGATCGCCACCGTGTTCGACGGCATCACCCGGCACTCACCGGAAGGGCTGAACTTCAAGAAACGCGCGGAAACGGTCGGCTGGAAGGAGGCGGTCCGAGACCGGGATCTCGGGACATACGATTGGACCGCCGACCGGCCGATAAACGCGCCCCAGTAACCCGATGCGCCCCGCCCGCCGGCTTCCCGTTCGCGTTCGAGCTTTGTGAGAAAGCCCTGACGACCCGCCGCCCGGTTTTCGGTCAGCGGGTCGTTCCGGCCAAATCGATGCCGCCCAGGATTTTATACAAACGGGTACCGCCGGTTGCCGACACTCATGAAAGGCCGGCCAAGTTCATCAACATCCCGCCCTGTAGAGGCGTTCAGGATCTGGACGACATCGACGCGAACCACCCGATCTGAGGCACGTATGGTCAGCCGTCAGGCGCGCAGAGCCTTTTTGCGCCACCCCAACAGACCGAACAGCCCCAGCGCGGCCGCAAGCAACGGGAAAGCCGCCGGCAACGGAACCGCCGAGACATTCACGTTGATGCTGGTCTGTGCGACCCGCTCGTCCGTCTGGATGTCGAACGCCGACAGGCGGATGGTGTAGACACCGGGGGTGTGCGGATTAAACCCGTCCAGAACATCGCCGAGATCGTTGAAGAACTCGTAGTTCCACGAGTTCTGCGCGACGTTGTTCGCCGCCAGCAGATTGACGTAGCTCGCCGCATCGGTCGCTTTCACGCCGCCTCCGTTGCCGGTCGTATTGTCCCCGATGGCATGGTCTGCGAAGGGGTTCAGAATGCTGGGCGTGATCGGATCGAAAGTCAGTGAGTTCGTTCCGGCACCCGGGTCCGCGTCGAGTTCCAGCACATAGAAGTACTGGTCCAGCGTCGACCCGGTGCCGTCGAAGTTCGTGTTCACCGACCATTCGAAGTTCCAAACCGGCGTGGTCGGCGCACCTGCCGCAAAACCAAAGCCGGTCGGCGGGTTGCCCGCCGTAAAGGTGTAGGACCCGTCGCCGTTCGAGTTGAACTGGTTCTGCGGAAGATTGTTCTCGTCGAACCGCAGCTTTGCGCGCAAACCCAACTCGACCCCGTTATTCTGGTCGACCGTGAAACCGCCGTTAGCGTTTCCGGACCCGAAAATAACGTCCGGGGTGACATTTTGATCGAAGGTTAGGGCGTTTGCCGCTGTGACCGACGCAACCAGTACACCTGCAACTGCGAAGGCTCCCGTGATATGACGCATGACATGTTCCCTACTGTGCTGTTAACGACCGGAACACGCCGTGCCTCCCCAACCCGCGGCTGTTTGGAGTGATCCACCTGCAATAGATCGTAGATCTCATTTGAATCCCATAGATGGCGCACGTGACATTGTTAACGTTTGGCAAATATTAATATTTTCTTATTTTCCACCTCAGGGAAAACGGCAGCCCCGAATACGCGGAGCCCTAGTACGTCGCCCGCCCACCGGACAGATCGAACACCGCGCCCGTGGAGAAAGAACACGCGTCGGACAGCAGCCACACGACCGCCTCGGTCACCTCGTCGACCCTACCCAACCGTTTCATGGGGCTTTTGGCGATCATGGTCTGGACATGTTCGGGAGCCATCTGATCGAGAATCGCCGTCTGTACCGCGGCAGGCGCCAGCGCGTTCGCACGGATGCCGGTTTCGGCCAATTCCTTTCCCAACGACTTGGTCAGTGCGATCACGCCCGCTTTCGCCGCGCTGTAGGCCGAGGCGTTCGGGGTCCCCTCCTTACCGGCCAGAGACGCCATGTTCACGATACGACCGTAATCATGCCGGCGCATGATTGGGACGATTTGCCGGCAAACCTCGAACACCCCGACCAGATTCACCTCAATCAAACGCCGCCACTCCGCCGGATCGTACTCATCCAAGGGAACCGTCGATCCGGCGAACCCGGCGTTGTTCACAAGCAGGTCGACACGCTCCAAACCGTCGAGCGCTGCTGCAATCTGAACAGCCTCCGTAACGTCGACGCGCGAGAAGCGGAGATCCACGCCGTCGGGCTCGCTGAGATCCCAGACATGGACCGTCGCGCCTGCCTCTCTTAACCGGCCGGCCACGGCGGCGCCGATCCCCGCCGCGCCGCCGGTGACGACGGCGACCTTGCCGGCAAAGTCGTATTGGGGGGCGCTCAAAGCGTCTCCACCGCGAAGGCGTTGCTGGTTGCGATCTCCTCGCGGATGGCGAAGGCCGGCGCGTACTTATCTGATGCGTGGAACTCCTTCAGCCGTTCCATGGTCGGGAACTCCAGCACAACGAACCGGTTGGGCAGATAGTCGCCTTCCAACTGCTCGCATGCGCCGCCGCGGACAAGATACTTGCCGCCGAATGCCGCAATCGCTTCCGCTGCCATCGGCTTGTAGGTTTCGTACTTATCCGCGTCGCGGATCTCCTGCACATCGACGATCAGCAGTGCCGGCATGGTTGTCTCCTTTTGGTCAAAACTCTTTCTCCGCTCTTCGCGGCCCGGCGCACCTTAGCGACGATTGACCGGGCGAGGCCAGGGGGTAGGATCGCGCGCGCCGAAAAAACAACAAAAGGACCTTCCGTTGAAAAGAAACGCTCCGTTGGATCCGGCGACCCTGGCAGCCCAGGGTCTGGGCTGGGAAGATGCGGAAACCGGCGCGGTGATCCGGCCCGTCCATGTCGCGACGACCTTTGCCCGCGACGAGAACTACGCCCTGCCGAACGATCGCACCTACATCCGGGACGCCTCCCCGGCACTGGATCAGGCGGAAGCGATGATCGCCACGCTGGAAAACGCGGCGGAGGCCATGGTTTTCGCCTCCGGCCTCGCGGCCTGCATGGCGCCCTTTCAGGCCTTGCAACCCGGGGACCGCGTGGTCGCGCAAAGCGGGATCTATTTCGGCGTACCGACCTGGCTGGACGAATTCGGCGATGCCCACGGCCTGGACCGGGTCATGGTGCCGGCAGGCGACGAAACAGCTTTGATCAAGGCGATCGAAGCGGCCCCGACCGCGCTGGTCTGGCTTGAGAACCCGTCGAACCCGATGCTCGACGTGACCGACATCCGGGCGGTCGCGGAGGCGACCCACAAGGCCGGCGGTTTGCTATGTGTCGACTCGACGACCGCCACGCCCGTCCACAGCAGACATTTGGATCTCGGCGCCGACATCGTGGCCCACTCGGCGACCAAGTATCTCAACGGGCATTCCGACGTCCTGTGCGGCGCCCTGGCGGTGCGGGAGACCGGCGCGCTATGGGAGAGGGTCCGTCTTCATCGCTATCTGACGGGACCGCAATCGGGCAGCTTCGATCTCTTCCTGCTGGTCCGCGGCATGCGCACGCTGTTCGTCCGTGTCGAACGGCAGTCCGAAAACGCACAGAAGATTGCCGAGTTCCTGGAAGGTCACCCGAAGGTTTCCCGCGTGAACTATCCGGGCCTTCCCAGTCATCCAAGACATGCATTGGCCAAGGCGCAAATGCAGAACGGATACGGCGGGCTGTTGAGTTTCCATGTCGAAGGCGGCGAACAGGCGGCGCTTCAGGTCGCGAAGAATGTCCAGCTCATCAAAAGGGCGACATCCCTGGGCGGCGTGGAAACCTTGATCGAACATCGCTATTCCGTCGAGCCGGCCGGCACCGCGACACCGCCTGACTTGATCCGCCTGTCGACGGGCATCGAAGAGGCCGGCGACTTGATCGCAGATTTATCGCAAGCGCTGGACAGACTGTGAACGCGGACTAGTTCTGCGCTGGCGGCACAGAGTTTACAAAGTGACTGAGAATTCCAACGGGGAGAACATCAGATGAGCATCGACCTCTATACCTGGACCACGCCGAATGGGCGCAAGATCTCGATCGCGCTTGAGGAAATGGAACTGGATTATACCTGCCACTCCATCAATATCGGCAAGGATGAGCAGTTCGCCCCGGATTTTCTAAAGATCAGCCCGAACAACAAAATCCCGGCCATTGTCGATAACGATACCGGGATTGCGCTGATGGAATCCGGCGCGATCCTGCTCTACCTGGCGAAAAAGACCGGCAAATTCATCCCCAGCGACGAAGAAGGGTATTTCCGCTGCGTCGAATGGCTGATGTGGCAAATGGGCGGCGCGGGTCCGATGCTGGGCCAGGCCCACCATTTCCTGCAGTTCAACCCCGGCAAGGCGCCTTACGCGGAAGAACGCTACCACGCCGAGGCGAAGCGCCTTTACGGTGTACTGGACAAGCGCCTTGGAGAGACCGGCGCCTTCATGGCAGGCGCAGACTACAGCATCGCCGACATGGCGACCTGGCCGTGGATCTCCCGCTATGAGTGGCAGCGGATGAACCTAAACGACTTCCCGAACCTGAAGCGCTGGTACATCGACATCGCCAATCGCCCGGCCACCAAGCGCGGTTACGACCAGCCGAAATACATGAACGACATTCCGATACCGGAGTAACAATCGGCGGTCCGAGCACCAAACCTTTCCAGCAGCACAAGGCGCCCTCGGGCGCCTTTTTTCTTACATTACAAAAATCTATCTAAAGCCGCTTTTGATTTCTAATGCTCGATCTTAAAGCGTCATGATTTGGCCCCATTCCTGCCCTCATTTCGCCAACCTAGGATGCCAGAATACGCCTCTTAGTTGAAGCAGCCACAAAGCTGTGGAACCCTTATTGGAGGTGCGAAATGAGTGTGCAGACCAAGCTTAACGAACAACGGCTTAACTCAGCGACCGACGGAAACCAGGACAACTTCGATGTGTCACCACTTGCGGACGGCGGGTTTGTCGCCGTTTGGGAGAATTTTCGTCCTGGATTTCTAAACGAACCCAATATTCAGATCGCCATTTTCAATGAAGATGGGACGCAACGCGTCGCCGAACGGGAAGTCAGCAACGGTTCAACCTCCGAGAAAAGAGGGCCTGGCGTTGCTGTTCTATCGACTGGGGAATTCATCGTGGTCTGGGTCGACAAACAGATAGACCCGGGGCGCGACACACTTGAGGTGCGTGTTCTGCAGGCGGACCTGACCCCGAAACTCAGCAACACTTTCAGTCTACCCGCCCCGTTTTCGAACCAACCCAACTTGGACAGCGCCTCTGTTCAGGCGCTTCCCGATGGCGAAGCCATCATATTGGGGCGAACTCCGAACAGCATGTTCGGCATTGTGGTCGACAACGATCAAGGTATTGTTCAGCCGCCGCAAGAAGTCGGCCGAACCGCGCAAAACCAGGATTCGTCTCTGGCGACCACGTTCGACCAGAACCTGATCGACGCCGAAAACGGCAGCATCCAGACATTCCTCACCGCGTTCCGGAGCAACAGCAGGAACGTCCTGAGACTGGAACATTATGGCATCGACGGCACAATCGGGCCGGGGTTCTTCAACAGGACCGGCCAACAAGATGTAAATCTTGGCGCTGCGGGACACGACACGCCAGCCAAGCTCATCGTCATGCGGGACGGCATCCTGGTGGCGGTGCTGAGCAACACCGTTACGAGCCCGAGTCCATCCACAAGTGTTCGGGTAAGGTTCTTCCAGCCCAGAATCAATTCGTTCGAGTTCGAAGATCTAGATCCCGGAATAGGACCCAACGAACTAACCATCGACAAGACCTCCCTCCCCACGCTCCCGGGCGGCGTGACGTATGACGATGTCGGTGACGGCTCTATAACAGCGTTGACGGACGGCGGGTTTGCGGTTGTCTTCAAAGCGACAGCGCAACCTCTGTCCGGTACCCAGACCGACATCTTCGTCCAGTGCTACGACGTAAACCGGAACACCGTCGGATCGCCGGAACAAGCGAACACGACCGTCGGCGCTGCGCCAAGCAGCCCACGGGTCATACCGCGCCGCGACGCAGGGTTCACCGTGGTTTGGGAGGCCGATGACGGACCGCCAACCGGCAATCAAACCGGCCTGTTCTGCAGGACGTTCCGAAACATCGACTCGAACCCGGTCTCGCCGACGAACCCGGACTTCTTCCAAACGGACGAAGGGGTACAGCTCCGTTTCACAGTGGAAGACCTGCTGGCCAACGATCCCAGTTTGGACCCCGCCGAGTACGACGTTTCAGCGGATCCGGCGGACATCGTTGCCTTCAATGGGCAAGCGGTCCGAGACCCCGCGGACGTGGACGCATTCCTGTTCGATCCCGCACCAGGCTTCAGCGGTGACGCCAGCGTCCAGTACAAACTGACCCATAGTACGACCCCGGTTGATGGTATCGCTTTCATTAACGTGGTGCCTCAAAACAACCAAGTTGGATTCAACCCGGGCGTCACGTTTTCCGGTGTCGAGGATCAAGACCTGATTCTAACGCGGCAGGACTTGCTGTCTATCGTTACCACTGTCGACGCAGTGAACTTCAATATTGTGGATTGGCGAACCGACATCGGCACCCTGACCGAGGACGGCCCTGACAACTACCGTTTGACACCGCCGCCCGATTTCCACGGCCAGATCACGATTTCCTTTGAAGTCTCGGACGGCACCGACACCGTCATCGGCACGGCAGAGGTGCTTATTGCCCAACAGCCTGACGCACCGGTCGGCGTCGACTCCGTCATGCGGTTCTCGGATCAAGAGGTTTTCTTCAGACATGTCCTGAGCGGAACGGACGCTGACGGCGACACCCTGACCTTCACACTGGACGGCGCCAATCCGGATCATAAAGTTCCGGTTGCCGGCGGCAGCATTCAACTCGTCGACGCGAACGACACCCCGGTCGCCAGCAACACAACGGGAACGGTAACGTTTACGGAAGATGCGGTTCTTGCGAACGAAACCGTACTCTCGTTTTCCTTCACCGTCACAGATGACGCGAGGATTCCGCTTTCCGGAACCGGAACCGTTACGTTGGAGCGCTACAGCGGTCTGTCCGCCCAGACCCTGTCGGGCGGATCGGGGAACGACCTGTTAATTGGAAGCGACGGAAACGACCGTTTCCTACCCGGTGCGGGAGAAGACCGGGTCATCGGCCGCGGAGGCCAAGACACCGTGGTCTTCACCAACAGAGCCGAAGACTATCTTTTGACGCAAAATGCCGACGGTTCCGTCAACGTAATCGATACGACCGGCGTTGACGGCCTGACGCGCGTTTCAGAAGTTGAATTCCTGGAATTCAACGATCAGACCGTAAGGCTGGAAGACCAGATTGGCGGGGGCGGTGCCGTCACGGTGGTATTGGGCGACAGCCTGACGGTACAGGAAGACGGCACCAATCCGGTCGACAGCGCGGTAAGTGTCTTAACCAATGACCGGGACATTGATTTTGGAACCCTGACCGTCATCGCCGTCAATCATCAGGTCTTCGCGGTCTCCACCACCGTTCCGACCTTGTTCGGCCGCATCACGATGGCGAGTGATGGGACCTATAGCTATGAACTCGACAACGCGAACCCGGCGGTCAATGCACTGACCGAGGGTCAAACCCTGACCGACTGCATCGTCTACTCCGTCAAGGATTCCCGAGGCGCCGTCCACCAAGCCGCCCTGACCGTGACGATTGAGGGTGCACCTGGGTTTGATGCCGGCACGGTTGCCCAGTCGGCCGTGTTCAACGGCGCCGACGAACACCTGTCCCGGTCCTTCGGCACCCCGAACAGCCGTCGAAAGTTCGTGTTCTCTGCCTGGGTGCTTCGTACAGCTTTCGGAACCCCGCAGACGCTCCTCGGTCGAAACCCTGGACCGGGTCGGGCTTTCAGAATTGCTTTTACCGGAAGCGACCAGCTTGAGTTGGTGGATGTCGGCACCGGCGGAAGCGGGTTCTTCTACGTAACCGAAGCCGAATACCGTGACGTTGGCTTCTATCATATCCTTGTCTCGATCGACGTTTCGGATTCCACGGCCGCCAATCGCGTAAAACTTTTCGTAAATGGCGAAGAAGTAACAGTGTGGAATACCAGCGATGACCCGAGCGATACCGACACGCACTTCAACCAAAGCGGCGTGACTTACGACATCGGCCGGTTTGGCACCGGTGAGTTTTTCAACGGTTACCTGTCCCAAATAATCGTGTTGGACGGTGAGAGTATCCAGGCCGGTGATCGCGTCTTGGGAGATTTCGGCAGTTTCTTCAATGCCGGATCGAACGGGAAAATCTGGACCCCGATATCCGATCAGGCCGCGGCGACCCTTGCAGGCGGTGCGCTCGGAAACAGCGTGGCGCTGACCAATCTGATCGGCGATGGAACCGATGCCAGCACGAACGGCAACAACTTCACGCCGACCAACATGTCTCACTCTGCGAATGGTTCGAGTAACACGCCCACTTTTGCACACCCGATCATGAATCCCCTGATCATCGGCAATTCAAGCGAGACATTCGCGGAAGGCGCCCTTCGGGTATCCGCCTCGGGCGGTTCGGATGGAGGAACATTCGCAACGATGAGGCTACCCAGCACAGGCAAATGGGAATGGCAGGTAAGGACAAATGACGGCGACGGCATCGTAGGGATTACGTCATACGACAAACTCGTTGCGTCCAGTGACGCTTCCAAAGGAGTGATCGGCGGGACCGGTGACCGCTATGACAGTGCACACGGCTTCAGGGAAAACGGGCAGAAGCAAGAAGTAACAGCGTCTTCTGTCACAGACTCCCCTTATGGCCAGGCTTGGTCCATCAACGATACGATCACCTTACGGTTTGACGCGGATGCCGGCACCTTGGAGTTCCTCCTAAACAACACGTCGCAAGGCGTTGCATTCTCCGGACTCGATTCAACAGCAGGATTTGTTCCGTTCTCGGCGCGAATTAGCGACTACAGCCATACCTACGTGTTTGTAGAAGAAGACTTCACATTTCCAATTGGCAATGGGTTCAAACCTCTTAACTCCGCCAATCTGCCCGTCCCGCAGCATCAGGGAGCCGATCACTTTGACGCTTTGCTCCACAGTGGCACGGGTGCAGACCAAACTGTGCTCGGAGCAGGTTTCCAGGCTGACTTGTTGTGGAACAAAGGACGTTTGTCGCCCAGCACCAACCACTATCTTCAAGACACGATCCGGGGGTTTGGCGCCAACAAATCCTTCTCGTCAAACACCAACGGTCCCGAAGCTTCCGCCGGAACGCCCGCCGGACACCTAGTCACGGTTAATCCGAACGGTTTCGACCTAGTCGGCGGCGGAGACTTCAACACTGCGGGTCAGGACTACGTGAATTGGCTTTTTAAACGCGGGCCGCACTTCGACATCGTCGAATTCACCGGGACAAAGCCGACCCCGCAATCCGTGTCGCACAACCTTGGCGGAACGCCCGAGATGATGATCCTGAAAAACTACGAAGCCGGTTTCGGAAACCACGAGGCAACGGTCTTCCACAAGGCGCTGAGCAACTCCCAGGTACTGCTGCTGAGTTTCACGAACACTGCCAGCACGGATGTGAACGCCTGGAACAGCACCGACCCGACCGCTTCGAACTTCACGGTCGGCGACAGCAACAACCTGAACGAGGCAGGCCGCAAGATCATTGCCTATCTTTTCCGGTCGGTCCCCGGGCTGTGCAGTGTCGGATCGTACATCGGCAACGGTTCTGCAGATGGGCCTTACGTGAACTGCGGGTTCGAACCACGTTGGCTCATGATCAAGCGCGCAGTCGGCGGAAATGCGGACTGGGTCATGTTCGATGCCGCACGTGATCCGTTTAATGTCGCCGAACGTTTCCTGAAAGCGAACAACTCGGACCTTGAAACCACCGCAGGAGCGCGCGACCTGGACATCCTTTCAAACGGGTTCAAGCTACGCGGCGGTTCAGAGGGCGAGACAAACACTAATGGCCATCAATACATTTTCCTTGCGATTGCTAGCATTGCGGGAGGCGGTGACCTACCCCCTGTGCCAGGGCGCTAACCCCTTTTCTCAAATACTCTTAGGGGCGGTCAGTCGGCCGCCCCATCTTTTTTCAGGGCCATGAATATGCCGTCGATCCAGTCCACTGTCGCTTCCACCCGGGCACTGCGGCGGACATGGGGGTGCACGACCAGCCAGACATCCCGGCCGGTCACCGCGCCGCTTAGCGCTTGGAGGTCCGGATCGGCCGCGCCGACGAAGAGCGGCAGCAGCGTCCGGCCGAGGCCCTGCCTGGCGGCTTGCAGGATCGGTTCGCCATCGTTCACCTTCAACGGGCTCAGCGGTTTCTTACCCTCGCGCGCGATCCATCGCGCCTGCGGTATGCCGGAGAAGCTCTCCTCATAGGTGATCCAGGGAAGCGCCTCCGGATCGAGGCCGCGTTTCATGTAGACGGCGTAGAGCATGCGCCCAAGCCGGCGGGCGATCATCCCATCCTCCGTCGGACGCGCCAGACGGATGGCGATGTCCGCTTCGCGCCGCGTCACGCTCAACAGGGCCGGCTCGGCGATCAAGTCGAGGCGGATTTCCGGAAACTGCTCGAAAAGAGAGCCGGCATGCACAGCCAGCAAGCGGTTCGCGATGGTGGGGACCGCCGTCACGCGGACCTGCCCGCCCGGTCTGGCGTCGCGGCCGGCGACGTCCCGTTCCAGGGCGGCCAGTTCCGCCTCCGCCTTTTCGGCCCGGTCGATTACCTGTTCGCCCGCCGCGGTCGGAACCAGCCTGCCTTCCCGCCGGTCGAACAGCCTTGCATCCAGCGCCCGCTCCAAGGCGGTGAGGCGGCGGGTAACCGTCGTCTGGTCCACGCCCAGAACACGTCCCGCCCCGCCCAGCGTTCCCTCCCGGCATATCGCCAGGACGACCCGCAAGTCGTTCCAATTGATCATTCTGCAAATCTGCAGCAGGGTGACGAGAATTTCCAGGTAGAACAGACAGAAATGCAGCCTTATACGCGCCCTCTAATTTAACTTTCATTTCTTCGAGGATTTACGATGACCGACCGCCCCAAGACACTGATGGAATTGAGCGGCATGGACCTGACGCCGGCGCGACTGTCGGAAGCCGCCGTGGTGATCATCGACGCCCAACGCGTCTACGCCTCCGGCCCGCTCGCCCTGCCCGGCGTCCAACCGGCGGCGGAACAAATCGCGGCCCTTCTGGACAAGGCCCGCGCCGCCGCGGCTCCGATCGTTCACGTGCGGCATGTCGGTCCGGACGGCAGCCCGTTCGGCAAGGATGGAGAGGGCTTCAAATACCTGCCCGAAGCGGAAGCCGAACTCGGCGAAGCGGCGGTTGAGAAATCCTTGCCCAATGCGTTCGCCGGTACGGCGCTGGACGAGTTGCTCAAGGCGACCGGCCGGAAGAAGGTCATCATCGCCGGCTATATGAGCCACATGTGCGTCAGCGCAACGGCGCGTTCGGCGCTGGATCACGGCTACGCGGCCACAGTCGTGGCGGGCGCGGCGGCCACCCGCCCGCTCCCGAGCGCGACCGGCGACGGTGTGGTATCCGCCGGAACCCTGCACGAGGTTGCGATGACCGAACTTGCCGACCGGTTTGCGATCGTCGCAAAGTCCGTGGACGATATTCTCTCATAAGCCGGAGGCCGATCCATGGATCCGTTCGACATCGCAGCGCGCGTCGGCGCCCTTTTGAAAGAACGCGGCGAAAGCGTTGCGGTCGCCGAAAGCTCCTCCGGCGGCCTGATTTCCGCCGCCTTGCTGCAAGTCCCCGGCGCGTCGGCCTATTTTCTCGGCGGCGCGGTCGTCTACACGGCAACGGCACGGGAGCAGTTGATCGGCATTTCCCCGGACGAAATGGATGCCAGGGGCGTGCGATCCGCCAGTGAACCCTATGCCGCATGGATGGCCGAGCGGATCAGAGCGACGCACGGGACGGTCTGGGGCCTGGCGGAAACAGGCGCGGCCGGACCGTCCGGGAACCGCTACGGCGACCCGGCGGGCCACGCCTGCATCGCGATCGACGGTCCGGCACGGGAAGTCCGGACACTGGCGACCGGAAGCGGCGACCGGGCGGAAAACATGCGGCGCTTTGCGTCGGAAGCCCTTTCCCTGCTGGAGGCCGGCCTGACGCGCCGATAGCGTGTCGCCGACCGCCGACGTGAGTTGAACGCGCCGTAGGGACCGCCTTCCTTCATTGCCCCCTATTCGATCTGCGTGTACCGGCCTTCTGAACGGAGGACCGCTACGCGGCACGGGGGAACGCGCCAATGACGATGCTGAGCGACGACGGGTCCCAGGCCCAGCAATCCGCGACCTGGTGGGTGATCGGCGGGATGACGCTGATTGCGCCCGGCGCCGGGCTGATGGCGACCTTTACACCGACGCGCCTGAAACTGCTGGAGTTCAGCGAGGCCGAAATCGGCATCGTGGTGACGGCGTTCAGCGTCGGATTGATCGCCGGCTGTTTCTTCGGTGGGCCGCTTGTCAGGCGGATCGGCCATATCCGCGCCCTGGCGCTGTTGTGCTGTCTGGGCGGCCTCAGCATCATGGCCATGAGCGTCACGCCGTCGACGCCGCTCTGGTCGGTCTGCCGCGCCTTGACGGGCTTCTGCGGCACCGGGATCTTTGTCGCCGCCCAAAGCTGGCTGAACGAGATCTCTCCATCGGACCGCCGGGGACGGGTGCTGTCGACCTTCTACGTCCTCTACGTCATTGGCATCGGCGCCGGGTCGGCCATCGTCGGCGTCATCGATCTGGACAGCACGGCCGCCTACCTCGCAGGCGCCGCCTTTTACGTGGTCGCGGTTCTGCCGTTCGCCTTCACCCCCGCGCCGACCCCACCGCCGCCGGAACATGCCAGCATCGATCTGAAAACGGCGATGCGGATTTCACCCCTGGGATTACTCGGGTCCGCGGTGGCGGGCGCCATGACGATGGCATTTTACGGCGTCGGTCCTGTTTACGGTCTGCTGCAAGGCTTCAGCGCGGCCGAGGTCGCGGTGCTGATGGCGCTGGCGCCGGCCGGGAACCTGTTTGTGCAACTGCCCTTCGGGTTCGTCTCCGACCGGCTGGACCGGCGCGCCGTGCTGCTGGTCGTTTCGGTCGGCGGCTTGCTGGCCGCCACTCTGATCGGTGTGCTGGATCTGCGGGCCATCGGCGGTCTTGTTCTGGTGGTCGGGCTCTTCGCCCTGCTGGCGGGTTGTATGGAGACCATCTACTCGGTTTCGGCCGCCCATGCGAACGACCGTGCGGTGCCGGGACAGCATGTGTCGCTGGCAGGCACCTTGCTGTTTGCCTGGAGCTTGGGGGCCTTCGCCGGTCCGGCGGCCGGAACGATTTTCCTGGCGACGCTGGAACCGGGGTCGCTGTTCCTGATGTTCGCGGCCGCCTGCCTGATCTTCGGCCTGTTCATACTCTGGCGTTTCACCCAGCGCGCCACACCGGTGGACGCCCTGCAGGAAGACTTCGTCGTGGTGTCTGCGACCGCGCCGATTCAGGCCCATCCGGACGCCTATGTCGAGGAACTGGCGGACAGCGCGGAAGACAACGCGCCCGCCGGCGATGAACGTAAGGGGTGATCCAGGCGGCCTTTCTGGCGTATCGTTCTATGAGACGCGTTCAAGAGGAGCACGCATCATGGTCTATACATTGGCCACCGTCCCCGAAGACAAGCTTGCCGAGATCAAGACGCTTGAGCAGGAAATCGGCGCCCCTTTGCTTGCGATGTCGGAGGTTGACGTCCAACCCGCACGGCTGGACAGAGAGAAGTTGAACCGCATTCAGTCGCTGGAGAAGCAGCTGGGCGTGGTGTTGGTCGCCGTCGATTCCTGACGCCGACCGGGGATTGTGACGCTCGGGCCGCCGGCCTATTCCGCCGCCAAGGCGACATTCGCTGTGTCAGGCTTCGCGGCAGGCCTGCCGTCTTCCAATGCGATCATGATCGCATCGACATGTTCGCCCAACCTGTTAAAAAAGCCGTCCTCGCTGAGACCTTCCGCTGTGAGAATCTCGGAGAGCAAGGCATACACCTCATGCATTTCCGACTCCGTTAGCCCGACCAGGCAGAACCCGTCCGCCGACGCTTCCTTGGCGTCGTGATAGCGCTCGCGCAGAACCGGGTCGATCGTACAGCCCAGCAACAGGTCAATGTCTCGGCTGGCTAGCCGGAAATAGGATTGTGTCATTTCGCACCGCATACTTGCATCACCTTTTCGATCACGCGTCACCTCCACCCACGGGATGGAAAATGGCGTGTTGCATGACTCCGCACCACCGATATCGATCAGGATTATCCGCACATTCTCCCGGCCGTTTCGTAAAATGCCGGGCAATGGCGCTTTCCCATTCGCCGACTCTCACGGCCTGTTTTTCGCCTTTGCGTAGCCATCTTGTCGAAGACAGACTGACCGGGAATGGTTAACGCCGCGATAAGATCGCGGAAAAAGGGTTCTCTTCTTGGCCGATGACGCCGCCTATCCAACGTCGTCCTGACTGAGCCCGCCTTCCGTTTGCCGCTGCAAGACCATGGGCGCGAACAAAAACAGCGCCGCTTCCGCCTCAGCCCCGTTCGAGATATGGCCGTCACTCTCCCGGTCCTCCGCCAGGAGAACCTGCCCCGATGTCAGATTCCGGGTTCCGCCGCCGTGGGAAGCGATCTCAACCTCTCCGCGCAGCAAGGCCACCAGCTTGCGTTCGCCCGAGGTATGGCGCGGGATTTCGAAACCGGCCGGATAACGCACGAAGCGGACTCCCTGGATGGCATGCATCGCCGACATCGCGCCCGCGGGACCGGCTTCCAGAAAGGGTGAAACGCAGTCTTCGAACGCCGTTTTCCCATCGTCGCCGTCAAACATGCGGATGTAGGGAAATCCGCCGACATCTTCCGTCACCGGCCGTTCGATCGGGTTCACAAGATCGTCATCCACCGCCAGGAACAAGGTCGACAAGGCCTCTCCATCGACCGAGAAGCTTTGGTGCCCTTTTCCCGTCGTATCGCTGACGAACAGTATATCGCCCGGACCGAAGATACGGACGCTGTCGTCCCCGCTGGCCCGCACCCCCAGGCGTCCGGACAGATTCACCACGAAGCGCCGGCGCGGCGCGGGATGATAGTCATAGTGAAACGGCGCCGCGACCGTGCGGAAGGCGAGAGATTTCGCGGGAAGCAGGGCGCTTGCAAACGCCCCCTCTTCGTTCGGAGACATAGCAAGATCGACATCCTCGAAATAGGTCAGCCCATCATCTCCGGTGACGGTCTTGGTGTACTGCATCTCACGGCCCTCCCTGGTCCGCTGGCAAGCTTCCGCCGCTCTCCCGGCAAGGTCCAGCGGCGCACGATCACAGTTCTATCAGCATGAGCCGGAAAGCTCGCGCCCGGCGTGAATTCGGATACAGTCGCCCCACGACGCTATCCTGTCCACGGTCGAGAGTCTCTTTCATGATTTCCCTGACTGCCCGCGTGACCCCCATCGTGCTGCTGTTTTTGACCTGGAACGCCCCCGCGGCAACGCAAGATTGTGGCGCTGCCGGGGCCGCCTGCCGAACCGCCGGCGGCGCTTACAACGTGGCCCTACCGGCGGATAAACCCAGCGATGCGGGCTTGCCCGCCTTCATTCATTTGCATGGCCTGGGCGGCAGCGGCGACAAGGTCGTCGGCAACAAGGGTTTTGCGCGGTCGATCACGAAGGAAGGCTACTTGCTGATTGCGCCGACCGGGTTGCGCTGGGCCGGCGGCGGCCCCACCGATTGGTCCGTGCGCGACGGCAGCCCCGCCCAGCGGGACGAGGAGGCGTTTATCCTTGAGGTGATCGCCGACGCGGAAGCGCGTTTCGGTCTCGACCGCGACAGGATCATACTTTCCGGCTTCTCCCGCGGCGGCTCGATGGTCTGGGATCTGGCCTGCCGCGCGCCCGGGCATTTCGCCGCGTTCGCGCCGGGCGGCGGCGGGTTTTGGCGGCCCTTGCCGGCTGCCTGTACCGCCCCGGTCCGCCTGTTTCATGTGCATGGCTGGAAGGACCGCGTCGTCCCGCTTGAAGGACGCAAGATTCCGGGCAAACCGATCCACCAAGGCAATCTGTTCGCCGGGATACAGATCCTCGGCGCGGCGAACCGTTGCGCGCTGGAGCGGCCGCTCGACGCCGAGATCGCCAACCCGCTGTGGATCAAGACCTTCGTCGGATGTGCCGAAGGGTCCTCGTTGAAATTCGCTGTGTATGACGGCGGCCACCATTTGCCGAAAGGTTGGGCCGGCATCATCACCGCCTGGTTCGAGCAAACCGCTCCGGAGCAGTGACCGACCCGGCAACGGGCAACCCTGACCTCCGTCAAAGACAGAAGATCAAGGGGCTCCGTATCGTGGGGCTTCCCCTGCATTGACGGAGTACACGATGCCCGCCAGAGCCTTATTGTTCGCCGCCTTGCTGGCCGTCGCCGGCGCCGGCCTTCTTCAACCGCTTTCCGCCACAGCCTCACAGACCGCGCCGCCGCAATTCAGCGACGATTGGTGGAATCCCTACGGCGCCCGGGAAGAAGAATGGCAGCCGCACCGTCTCGGCCCAACGCAGCGGTCCCGCATGGTCCGGCATTGGACCTATCTGAACCAGGGCGTACCGGAAGCGTATCGGGGTTCAAAGAATCCCTTCGGCGCGGACTTCGCCGCGGTAAAGCAGGGCGCTGCGCTCTATGCCGAACACTGTGCGCGCTGCCACGGCGCGACGGGGAATGGCGACGGGCGGGAAGGCCGAGGACTGTCCCCATCGCCCGCCTTACTCTCGCACATGATCCGCGTGCCGCTCGCGGTCGACGAATACCTGCTTTGGTCGATATCGGACGGCGGCGGCGATTTCGGCTCCGACATGCCCGCCTTTGGGGAGGTACTGGACCCGGCCCCGGTCTGGAAAATCATCTCCTTCATGCGCGCCGGTTTCCCGCCCGGGCTTGCTCCGTGAAGCAGGACAAGGCCGCGCGGGCATCCCACATTTAATTCTGGAACCGCCGCCCTCCTCCCCCTAAGAAACGGAGGTTGGGGGAAGCGCCGTGGACTTTTTTGATTTTCAGATACTGTTGGCGAACTTGGTGGTCGGCGTGGCGACGTTCGTCCAGGCCTCGGCCGGCTTGGGGTTCGCCATGCTGGCGATCCCGCTTTTGGCCGTGATCGACCTGGCCTATATCCCCGGGCCGACGTTGTTCGTATCGCTGTTCCTGACGCTCGTCATGTTCGTGAAAGGCCGCTCCGCCATCGTTTACAAAGAAATCGTCACGATGTCGCCCGCCCTTGTGATCGGGACCGTGCTGGGCGCTTTGACCATCGACCTGATTCCGCAGGATGTCCTGGGAATCACATTCGGCGTGCTGATCCTGACCGGTGTCGCGATCACGGTCTTCGCCCGGCCCATCGGCTTGACGCGCGCATCCCTGCTGGGCGGCGGCTTCGCGTCGGGTCTGATGGGGACGATCTCCGGAATCCACGGACCGCCGCTGGTGCTGCTTTATCAGAATGAAGCGATCGAGAAGACGCGCGCCACCATCGCCCTGATCTTCTGCGTCGCGTATATCCTCTCCCTCGCCGGTTTGACCGCCGTCGGGCAATTCGGAACGGACGGACTGCTGCGCGGTCTCTCGATGCTGCCGGGGTTGCTGATCGGCCTCGTTCTCGCGTTGAGAGCGCGGCATCTGTTCTCGACCCGGTTCCTGCGCATCGCCATGCTGTCGATCGCCAGCGCCAGCGCCGTGGTGCTGTTGTCCAAATCCGTCGTGGCCTGGTAACGGCGGGGACTGCTTCACAGCAGGGGCGTAAACTCCGGATGCGGGGGCGTGCACAGCGCGTTCGTGACATCGTTAAGCGGCGCGCCGTGTTCGAAAACATCCCACATGTCGCCAGCACTCGAACAGGACGACGGCTTTGTGCGTTTCGATGAGTGTCTTGCTGCCAAGAACAACGTCCGGTTCCGATCCTTTGACTTCTAACTCAAAGGCTGAAGTCGGTGAATTCGACGGATGGTTCCTTGTTTTGCGTGAAACCGCCTCAAGAAGCGATGCAAGTTACCAAGCAGCACATGCCAACCGCGCACGCATCGTTCGTCCGTGGACAACCCAAGACCACAGAATCAAGATATCAAAAAGGAACCCTGGCGCACATCTTGCTTGCGCCATACCTGTAACACGTCGCTTTTTTCATGAGGCAATGCGATGACCGATCTGCTGACGGAAAACCCAGAATAGGGCTCGATATCCGTCGAAACCATTGGGACCACGGACGTTGTGGGAACGGACGAGTTGTTCGAAACCGTAAAGGAAAGCATCAAAAACCAGCGTTGGAAGTCCGCGGCGAAAAGTCTGCACACGGTTCTTAAGCTAGAGCCCGAAAACAGCGTTGCCCTGTCCGCCGTCGGCTATGTCAGGCTCGAACAGGAACGTTTGGGCGAATCGCTTGCTTTGTTTCGACGCGCTTTGGCGATTGATCCGCAAGACGACATGGCGCTCCAGTTCTTGCCGCGCGTGCTTTGCGATCAAGGAGAACTCGCCGCCGCTTTTCAGGAACTGATTACGCATCAGGAAAAACACGCCAGCTCTCCGGAGTCGGCAAAGCTATTTCACGAAATACGGAATACATTCGGGAAAATCGTCGCACTGGGCCTCGACTTTCGAACACCCCGCCAGGAGCTCGCGGTTCAGCTTTACAACCTCGCATGCGGCCTGTTGAATCAGGAACGGGTCGACGACGCGGTATCCGCTTTTGAGCTTTGTGCCCGGTTCAGGCCAGACTATACCGAGCCGTCATTTTCGATCGGTAGCACTTTGGAAGCCTATAGACGCTTAATGCCAAAGGGCTCCTATCGCGCCTGTCACTGGCTGGTTAGCGGTTTACATTTTCACGAAAACTGCTTGCGGTTTTGCTGCACCTCGCACAGCGGTGACAAGGGTTGGACCAAGATACTCGACTACAACGGAGGATCCCTGCCCCTAGACGCGATCCTGGCCGTCAGGTTGAAAACCATCCTGGACCTCAACGGCGGCATAGAGAACGAATGCACCGGATGCCACTCCCTAACCGACAAAGAGTGGCAGCAAGGAGACGCAGTTTTCGATGCCCTGATTATAAACAGTTACAGCGTCTGTAACTTCCGTTGCAGCTATTGCACTCTCACCCAGAAAAACTTCGAAATGCCAGCCTACTACTATGCCACAGAAAAGGCATTTGCCGAGATGGTCGACAACGAATGGCTCTCGAACTCTGCAAACATTACCTGGGGTGGCGGTGATCCTTGCGTGTCGAAAGAGTTCCAAGCTGCGACGCAGAGGTTCACCGAACACGGCTGCCGGACAAGAGCGAACACGAACGCGTCAGTCCCTGTGCCGGAAATCAAGGATGCCCTGGCGAAAGGCCAGTGCACCCTCACGATCAGCGTCGATGCCGGGTCGAAGGCCGCTTTCTATCGCGTAAAGATGAATCGCAAGACAGAGAGCAACGTACCCATCACGGTAAAATCCAAAGAGGTCTATAGCGCCGTCTGGGAAACGGTCGCGGAGTATGCGGCCATCGATGCCGACAATGTCCGTTTGAAGTACATTTTCATCGAAGACAATTCCGATCCTTCGGAGCTGAAAATGTTCCTCGACATGTGCAAAAAGAGCGGCGTGAAACACGCCGTCTTTACACCCGAGGCAGAGTTCATGCGGAAGGTTCCGTTGGAAGCGGACGCCCTTCCCCCAAAGATCTTCGAGGCGATGAAATACGCAGCCGCTTATGCGACCGCGTCAGGTTTCGTTGTACAGTATTATGAATACTTCCCCGCCGAGCTCTTCAGGCCGACATAGCATCCGAGGGTAAAGAGAAACCGCACACGGTCCAGGCGACGGTCTGACGGATCAGGCCGCCGCCTTCTCCAACGCGCGGATACCTTCCGGGTCATAGGCCAGCACCGGCGCCAGCCATTGCTCCGCTTCCTCCAGGGTCATGCCCTTGCGCGCCGCATAGTCCTGAGCCTGATCGCGCCCGATATGGCCGATCCCGAAGTAACGGCTTTCAGGATGACTGAAATAGAAGCCTGAGACGGCCGCCGCCGGCCACATGGCGAAGGACTCCGTCAGCGACAAGCCGGCCCGGGTTTGCGCATCCAGCAGGTCGAACAGCAACCCCTTCTCGGTATGATCCGGGCAGGCCGGGTAGCCGGGCGCGGGACGTATCCCGCGATAGGCTTCAGCAATGAGCGCATCATTGTCCAAGTCCTCGGCCGGAGCATAGCCCCACAGTTCCCGGCGGACGCGTCGATGAACAAGTTCGGCCATGGCCTCCGCAAGACGGTCGGCCAGCGCCTTTACCATGATTGCGTCAAAGTCGTTATGCTTGGCCTCGAACCGCTCGGCGATCTGATGCGCCTCCGGGCCGGCTGTGACGGCGAAGCCGCCGATCCAGTCCGGCGCCCGCGCCGCCACCGGCGCGACAAAATCCGAAAGGCACAGATTGGGCCTCCCCCCGGATTTGTCCGCCTGCTGGCGCAGGAAACGGAAGGTGGCGCTGACCTCATCCCGGTTTTCATCCGCATAAAGCACCACATCGTCGCCCTGTGCCGCGGCGGGCCAGAACCCGACCGCCGCCTGTGGCGTGAACCATTCCTCCTCGACGATCCGCGTCAGCATCGCCTCGGCCTTGGCGAACAGATCGCGGGCGACCTCGCCCTTCTCCCCATCCTTCAGAACACGCGGATAAGCGCCGCGCACGCCCCAGGCATGGAAGAACGGCGTCCAATCGATATGCGCCGCGATCTCGCCCAGCGACAGGTCTTCCACCGTGCGCGCGCCGATGAACGACGGGCTTGGCGGCTCATATCCCTGCCAATCGAGTTGCAGACCGTTCGCCCGCGCCGCTGCCAGAGGCGTCGATGCGCGGGTTCGCTGTGTGCCCGTCTTGCCATCGCGGATCGCGGCATACTGATCCGCGGTTTCGGTCAGGAAGGCGTCTTTGGCCTGTGGCGAAAGCAGCTTAGAGACCGTCGCCACCGCGCGGGAGGCATCGTCCACATGCACCACGCCATGCTCGTATTCCGGCGCGATCTTGATCGCCGTGTGCTTGCGGCTGGTGGTCGCCCCGCCGACCAGCAGCGGAATGGTAAAGCCCTGACGCTGCATCTCGGATGCTGCTTCGACCATCCGGTCCAGACTGGGCGTGATCAGACCGGACAGACCGATAACGTCCACCTTCTCGTCCCGCGCGACCTGAAGGATCTTCTCCGTCGGCACCATGACGCCAAGGTCGATCACTTCGTAGTTGTTACACTGCAATACGACGCCGACGATGTTCTTGCCGATATCGTGGACGTCGCCCTTCACCGTCGCCAAGAGGATCTTGCCCTTGCCCGACTTTTCGCCGGGTTTCTTGTCCGCCTCCATGAAGGGGATCAGATGATTGACGGCGAGCTTCATGACGCGCGCGCTTTTCACCACCTGGGGCAGGAACATCTTGCCCGACCCGAACAGATCGCCGACCACGTTCATGCCGTCCATCAGCGGCCCTTCGATCACTTCGAGCGGCCGGTCGGCCTCCAAACGCGCTTCTTCGGTATCATCGACCACATGCCGGTCCAGCCCGTTGACCAGGGCATGGCGCAGGCGGTCGCGCACCGGTTCACTGCGCCAGGCGCCGTCTTCCATTTTCTTGGTCGCCCCGCCTTGGCCTTTGAACTCCTCGGCAAGGTCCAGCAAACGTTCGGTGGCGTCATCGCGCCGGTTGAGGATCACGTCTTCCACGGTGTCGCGCAGGCGTTCGGGGATCTCGTCATAGATGTCGATCTGACCCGCATTGACGATCGCCATGTCCATCCCCGCCTTGATGGCGTGATAGAGAAAAACCGAATGCATGGCACGGCGCACCGCTTCATTTCCCCGGAACGAGAAGCTGAGATTGGAGACCCCGCCGGAGACGTGACAGCCCGGCAGATCCCTGCGGATGCGGCGGGTCGCCTCGATAAAGGCAATCCCATAGTCGTTATGCTCTTCGATGCCGGTCGCCACGGCGAAGATGTTGGGGTCGAAGATGATATCCTCGTCCCTGAATCCGACGTCCCGGGTCAAAAGCGCGTGGCTGCGTTTCGCGATTTCCACCTTGCGGTCGGCGGTCTCCGCCTGGCCGTCCTCGTCGAAGCCCATGACCACCACGGCGGCGCCCAGCTTCCGGACCTCGCGCGCTTCGCGCAGGAAGAGATCTTCGCCTTCCTTCAGGCTGATGGAGTTCACCACGCATTTGCCCTGCGCGCATTTCAGACCGGTCTCGATCACCGACCACTTGGAGGAATCTACCATGATCGGCACGCGGGAGATGTCGGGCTCAGCCGCGATCAGATTCATGAAGGTCTTCATCGCCGCTTCGGAATCGAGCAGCCCGTCATCCATATTGATATCGATGATCTGGGCGCCGGCCTCGATCTGCTGGCGGGCGACTTCCAGACCGCCCGCATAATCCTCCGCCTGGATCAGTTTCCTGAACCTGGCGGACCCGGTGACGTTGGTACGCTCCCCGATATTGACGAACGAGCCGATCATTGGGCGCGCAACTCGAACACTTCCAGACCTGAGAGACGCAGGTTCGACGTCCGACCCGGCACGGTGCGCGGGTCGATCCCGTCGACCGCCTCGGCGATGGCTCGAATGTGGTTGGGCGTGGTGCCGCAGCAACCGCCCACCAGATTGACAAGTCCGTCCCTGGCCCAGGCGCCCAGCGCCGCCGCAGTCTGTTCCGGCGTCTCGTCATAGCCGCCTAACTCATTCGGCAACCCGGCATTGGGATAGGCGCTGATACGCACGTCGGCGATGCGGGCAAGTTCCGCGATATGGGGCCGCATCTCGTCCGCACCCAAAGCGCAATTTAGGCCGACGCTGAAAGGTTCTGCATGTTCGACCGACGTCCAGAACGCTTCCGGCGTCTGGCCGGTCAGCGTACGGCCGGAGCGGTCAGTGATGGTGCCGGATATCATAACCGGCAGCGTTTTCCGCATCTCCCGGAACACCGACTGCACGGCATAGATCGCCGCCTTGGCGTTCAGGGTGTCGAAAATGGTTTCGATCAGGATAAGGTCTGCACCGCCGTCGATCAGGCCGCGGCAGGCCTCGCTATAGGCGTTTACCAACGTGTCGAAGTCGATCGTGCGTTTGGCCGGGTCGGTAACGTCCGGCGAAATCGACGCCGTCTTATTTGTCGGTCCAATCGCGCCGGCAACGAAACGGGGTTTCAGCGGGGTCAACGCGGTCCACTCGTCGGCCATCGAGTCCGCCAGTCGCGCGGCGCTCAGGTTCAACTCATAAGCCAGATCCTCCAGCCCATAGTCTTCCTGCGAAACCGCATTGGCGTTGAAGGTGTTGGTGGTGACGATGTCGGCGCCCGCTTCCAGGAAGTCGTCATGGATCGCCTTTATCAGATCCGGCTGTGTCAGGGTCAGCAGTTCGTTGTTGCCGAACAGATCGCTTTTATGGGTCGCGAACCGCGCCCCGCGATAGGCCGCCTCGTTGAGCGCTTGGGCCTGGATCATCGTCCCCATGGCCCCGTCGAGGACCAGGATACGTTCTTTCGCCGCGTCGGTCAGGCAATCGAGGTGAGAGGGATAGGTCGTCATGATGGGTCTCCTCAAAAGGGCTTTCAGGCCGCCGCCCGATGTTCAGCCGCGATGCCGCAGGCCGCACAGACATCAAGCGTCAGGTCGGCACGGTTCAGCGTGTAGAAATGAAAGGCGTCGACGCCGGCGCGGCGCAGTTCGTCGACCTGACGGGCGGCAATATCTCGGGCCGCCGCGTGGCTGGCCTTTGCATCGCCGTCCAAGCCGTCGAAGGACCTAACCACCCAGTCCGGCACATGTGCGCCGCAATCGGCGCTGAAATTCAACAGGGTGTGGATGTTTTGGATCGGCAATATGCCGGGTACGATCTCGATCCCGATCCCAGCCGCCGCAGCCGTATCGCGGTAGCGCAGAAAAACGCCGGTATCGAAGAAGAACTGTGTGATTGCCCGGTCCGCGCCGGCATCCACCTTGCGTTTCAGATTCTCGATGTCGGCCTGCGGACCGTCGGACTCGGGATGGCCTTCAGGGAAGGCGCCGACACTGATTTCAAAATCCGCAATGCGTTTCAGGCCAGCTACAAGCTCCGCCGCGTGGCGGTATCCGTTGGGGTGCAGGACAGCGCCTGTCGCCCCCTTTTGCGGCGGGTCACCGCGCAGGGCGACGATCTTGTCGATCCCCTCCGCCCACAGGGCGCGCGCAACCCTGTCCACAGCCGCGGCCGATTGGCCGACGCAGGTCAGATGCGACGCGATCCTGGTGGCGGAGCCCGACTTTATGGCGCGGATGGTGTTCAAGGTCGGCTCCCGTTCCGACCCGCCCGCACCATAGGTCACCGAGACGAAACGCGGGTCCAGCGCATCCAGCCGGTTCACCGTCTCCAACAGGGTCCCGGAGCCCCGCTCCGTCTTGGGCGGGAAATACTCAAAGGAGAGTTCAGGTTTCGACATGGGCCCCAACGCCTTTCCGGTCTGCGTCTCGTTTCGTGGTCAGTATACACAGCAATATCTATATATCAAGTTTTCTTGATTTCTTGATTTTCCTCCGGAAGATGTGGGATTCTTAAAATGAAAAAGCAGCCCCGGAAATCGGGCGTAGGGTGTTGAATGGAAACGTTGTTGCAGGCCTTGCGGGCGGCGGGTGAACAGACGCGGTTACGGATCCTGGCGTTGTGCGCGCATCACGAATTGACCGTGACCGACGTCATCCAAATTCTCGGACAGACCCAGTCCCGGGTCTCCCGGCACCTGAAGATCCTGGTCGATGCAGGATTGCTGGAGCGCTATCAGGAAGGCCAGTGGGCCCGCTACCGGGTCGCCGGACAGGGCTCGGCCCTTCCCGGTCAGGCGTCCAACAAGGCGGGCATCTCGCTCGCCCGTTACATCCTACAGAATATCGACATGATGAACCCGGTGTTCCGCCGGGATCACGAGTTGCTTTCCCGCCGGCTCGGCGCGCGGCAGCAGCGAATCCAGCAGTTCTTCCGCGAACACGCAACAGACTGGGAAGATCTGCGCTCCGTCCATGTGGAACGGGAAGATGTCGATGAGGCGATCGCTCAACTGCTGCTGAAGAAACCGGTGCGCCACCTGCTCGATGTGGGGACCGGTACCGGCAGCGCCCTACTCCAGCTCGGTCCGATGATCGGGGCCGGTATCGGCGTCGACAATTCCTTCGCCATGCTGGACATCGCCCGCAACAATATCGAGGACTCGAACCTGACCAATTGTCAGGTCCGCCACGCGGACATGCTGCAGATGCCGTACGAGGGGGAGACCTTCGACGCTGCCCTTGTCCACATGGTGCTGCACTATGCCGACCAGCCCGGCGCCGCGCTCGGTGAGGTTTCCCGTGTCCTCACACCGGGCGGCCGCCTGTTGATCGTCGATCTGCGCAAGCACGACCGCACCGAATTGAAAACCGCCCAGCGCCATGTCTGGCCCGGCTTCACGGCGGAAGAGATCGCCGGCTGGCTCGGCGACGCCGGCCTGCAGGAAGTGGAAACCAAGGTTCTTACCGGCGGAGCCGTCGACGTCTTCGCGACGCTGGCCGAAAAGAACCGCGAAGGCGCATCGCTGGCGGCCTGAAGACGGTAACGCCAAACCGGGACGGTCTATGCCAAACCGCTGCATTCACCATCTTTTTTCTAACGAGACCGCCAGATGACCGCCCCCTTTAGCCAATACCGCTTAACCATCGAGGATGGCCCTCTCTACGACGACTTGATGACGCTTTTCGGGCGGGAATTCGACGACCTCGAGACCTACACCGCGGCGCGCCCCAGTGCCGAATACCGCGCGCGCCTGTTGGCCAAGGATCACTTCATCGCCCTCGTCGCATTGAAAGACGGCGTGGTCGTCGGCGGGCTGGCCGCCTATGAACTCGAAAAATTCGAACGAGAACGCAGCGAGATCTACATCTACGACCTCGCCGTGGACTCACACCACCGCCGGCAGGGCATCGCCACGGCCCTGATCGAGGAACTCAAAATCATTGCGACAGCGCACGGTGCTTACGTCATCTTCGTCCAGGCGGACCATGTCGACCCGCCCGCCATCGCGCTTTACAGCAAACTGGGCGTGCGGGAGGAAGTTCTGCATTTCGACATTCCGGTGGGCTGAGCCCCGGATGGCCCAACGCGCCTCATTGACCTCCAAACCGGCTGCCCGCATCGTGCCCGCATGATTAAAGGCGTCCTGATCGATCTGTCCGGCGTCGTCTACGACGGCGGCGCGGTCTTGCCCGGCGCGGCCGAAGCAATCGGCCGCCTGCGGGGGGCGGGGATGCCGGTGCGGTTCCTCACCAACACCACGCGACGGTCCAAGCGGTTGATCCTGGAGGCGCTTCAGGACATGGCGCTCGAGATCGCCCCGGAAGAGGTGTTCACCCCGGCGTCGGCCGCGCGCCAGATGCTGCTTGCCGAGGGGTTGAGCCCGCACCTCCTTATCCATCCGGCTTTGAAAGAGGATTTTCACGACATGCCCCAGGGCGGGCCGCCGGCCCTGGTGATCGGGGATGCGGCGGACGGCTTCACCTTCGCCGTGCTGAACCAGGCCTTCCGGACGCTGGAGGACGGCGCGCGCTTCCTGGCGTTAGCCAAGAACCGCAGTTTCCTGGACGCGGACGGGACGCGCAGCATGGATGCGGGCGCGTTCGTCACCGCCTTGGAATTCGCCAGCGAACGAACGGCGACTGTCCTGGGCAAACCCTCCCTCGCCTTTTTTACTGCCGCCCTGCTGAGTATGGGAATCGGTCCGCGCGAGGCGGTGATGATCGGCGACGACGCGGAAGCGGACGTCGCCGGTGCGCGGATGGCGGGGCTTGGCGCGGCGCTGTTGGTCAAGACCGGCAAATACCGCAACGGCGACGAAGCGCGCTACCGCCCCAATCCAAGCGCAACGGTCGACGATCTCGGCGCGGCGGTGGACTGGATCCTGGCGCACAGCTGAATACCGTAAAGCTTAGGCCATGTTCATTTCGCATGGCTGACCAAGAAGGAATTCAATTGTCACTTAACGGTAACATCTCCAAATGCTGCAGTGCAAAACATAAAAGACGACCAGGCATTTTGGAGAAAGATAATGACGAACCAGACGGCGATTTACGCTGGCCTGCGGCCCGCCAACCAGAACTCGTTCTTCGGCGGATTGCTGGCCCGGATTAAGCATTTCCTGGACTACCGCGCGGCCGTGACCGAGCTGCAGAGCATGGACGATCACCTGCTTCAGGATATCGGCATCACGCGTACCGAAATCGAGTATTTCGCTAAAGGCGGCACGCGCCATCGGTAACCAGGAACTCTAGGAAACCACAACGGCCGCGGCCTTTGGCGGTATATTTTTGCAGCCAAAGGTCGCAGATGCGCTATAGTCTCTCCCGTAGCGACAAGGGGAGACAGGTTCGATGTTCCCATGGTTTCCATTTTATCCCAGCTTCCGGTCACTGTGGAGCGGCGATGTCACCCAGGACATCGACCCGGTGACAAATTGGTTTTCACCTCGAATCGAAGTCTTTCGCGGCGATCCCCGGATCGAGCGGGAGGTGGTGACAAAAGTTGCCAGCTATGGCCGGCAACTAGGCCTTCTCTCGAACGCCGTGCTGGAATTGGCCGAAGAACCGGACGGCCCCGCGGTCGAGAAACTCCGCGCTCTTGTCGATCAGATTGAAGAAGTAAAACAGGATCATAAGACGGACCTGGAAGCGGCCGCGAAGAACAGTCTGGAAGCCCTTAAAGAAGCCGACAAAGCCGCGTTCGAACGCCTTGTTGCAACCCTGAAAACCTGACCCGCATTGCCGGTCACAGCGCGTCGCGGACGAACAGCCGACGCGCAGCCGCCTTGGTTTCCGCGCGGTACTCTGCCTGCGACCAACCGCAAACCTGTGTGTAGAGTTCCCAATTTCGTACAGACAGCATGACCCAAAGCATGTCCGTCGCCTGTTTGGGTGTCAGGCCGCGCGCCAAATCCCCATCCGCGTCAAGCGCACCGATGGCCGCCTCGCAGCCCTCGCGCATGTCCTGCATGCGCTGGTTCCAGGCGGTTGCCGCCTCTTCGTCCGTCTCCATCATCGCGAAGAAAGCCTTTGCGAGGCCGTAAATTTCCGGAATGTAGTCGGTCCAAGCCTCTACCCATGCGTCGAGGCGCTCCCGCCCCGTCCTCGCCGTGCGGCTGGGAGCCAGTCTTTTGTCCGTGTCCTTCAACTGGTCGAGATACTTGGTGGCGGCGATCAACAGATCGGCGCGCGACTTGTAGTGCAGATAGACCGCCTGACGCGAAATCCCCGTTCTTTTGGCGATGTCCGACATCCTGACCTTCGTGAGGTCGCCCGCCTCCAGCAGGGTCAGCGCCGCCCGCAGGATCTTTTCACGCGTTTCCACATTCTCACTTGACATAATGTCAAGTACCACCCATCTGTAGCACCGTCAACTTGACACTATGTCAAGCACCGAAATGAACCGACCTTCCATAGGAGCGACAGATGACCGATACGACCGACAGAAAACCGATTGTTATTCTTGGCGGCGCTGGAAAGACCGGGCGCCGCGTTGCAGACCGGCTCGCCGCGCGTGGCCTTCCCGTGCGTCCCGTCTCGCGCGGCACCACCCCGCGATTCGATTGGGACGCCCCTGCGACCTGGCCGGAGGCGCTTGAGGGGGCGTCGGCGCTTTTCATCACCTATCAGCCGGACCTGGCCGTCCCCGGCGCCGTCGACGCGATTCGCCAGGTCACCGTCCTTGCCCGTCACGCGGGAATCCAGCGCATGGTTCTGCTCTCCGGCCGCGGCGAAGAGGAAGCCCAACAAGCGGAACGGGTTTTTCAGGAAAGCGGCGCGGACTGGACCATCTTGCGCACCAGCTGGTTCATGCAGAATTTCAGCGAGGCCTTCATGGCCGACGCCCTGAACGCGGGCGAGCTCGCCTTGCCGGCGGGCGCGATCCGCGAACCCTTCATCGATGTCGACGACATCGCCGATGTGGTGACCGAAGCGCTGACCGACACCCGCCATATCGGAGAACTCTATGAGCTGACCGGACCGCGGCTGCTCACATTCGCCGAAGCCGTCGGCGAGATTGCCGCCGCCAGCGGGAGGCCCTTGCGCTACCGCCAGGTCAGCACCGACGAGTTTGCCGCCGGCTTGCAGGCGGCCGGCGTACCGGGAGATCTGATCTCTCTGTTGACCTACCTTTTCACCGCCGTACTGGACGGCCGCAATGCGCGCATCACGCACGGGGTGGACCGCGCCCTGGGCCGGCCGCCGCGGGACTTCGCCGACTTTGCGCGCAAGGCGGCAGTCGCTTCAGCCTGGAGGGACGCGGCATGATGCCGGATCTTCCAGCGCTTCTCGTCCTCAGCGCTACCGTCGGGTCCGCGCTGGTCGGCGGGATCTTCTTCACCTTCTCCAACTTCGTCATGGGGGCGCTGCGGCGCCTCCCCCCGGCGGCCGGGGCGGCGGCCATGCAGTCGATCAATGTCAGGGTGATGAATCCGCTGTTCTTCACCGTCTTTTTTGGAACGGGCGCGGTCGCCCTGGCAGCGGCCGTGGTCTCGACCGGACCGCTTGCGCCGCTCTGCGCGGTTGGTGCCGGGATCTATCTGGTTGGTTGTATCGGTGTCACGGGCGTCAAGAACGTGCCGCTGAACAATACGCTTGCCGCCGGAGAACCGGAGAGCGCGGAAGGCGGCGATGTCTGGCGGCACTATCTCGACCGCTGGACTTTCTGGAACCATGTCAGGACCGCGGCGTGCCTTCTGGCCGCAGCCCTCTTTTCGGCCGCCGCGATCTGATCGAAAGGCGCGCGATTGTTACGGACAGCCGATGACACTCCCCCCCAAGCGGAGCCTCCCCCGCGGTACCGATCAACCTTCCGCAGACAAGTCCTGCGCCAGCATCAAGGCGTTTCCATCCGGGTCGTAGAAGGTCGCGGTGCTTACCATTCCCTCGATGGTCTCGGTCGGACCGTCGAAGCTGACGCCAGCCTCTTCAAGCGCCGCGCGGGCGGACGCGATATCGGCGATGCCGAAGACGGGCACCGTGTTTCCGGGCGACGGTTCCGATTGTTCGCCAAGCCCAAGCGTTACGCCAGGGGTCTTCGTCTGCAACTCGCTCCATCCCGCCTCGTCGGCGTGATAGAGCAGTTCGAACCCCAGCATCTCCCCATACCATTGTGCGCTGGCGTGGCGGTCCCGCACCGAGAGAGCGAGCGTGATCGTATCCTGAAGCGTTACCACCGGCATCCGGCTTTTCCTTTTTTATAAACTATATATACTATACTTTATGGACATAGAACTGCTTGTCAAGGTGACCTCGCGGGCCTGGTCGCTGAAGGTGCTGGCGCTGATGCATCAAGGAGTCGCGGGCCGGCAAGCGCCGCTGCTGGCAGCTTCGGGCGCAAGCCGAACGGCCTTCGCCCAGTCATTGCATCACCTGGTGGATTTGGGCCTGCTGGAGCGCAACCCCGGCCATGGCCATCCGCTGCGGCCGGAGTTTCGCCTGACCGCCGCCGGTTTCGCTTTCGCCCCCATCGCACATCGCATCGAGACCGCCGCAAAAGACGATGTCGGCGCTGTTCTGCTGCGCAGAACATGGACCGTGCCGCTGCTCGCGGTAACGACGCGCCCGAAAGCCTTTTCAGACCTGAAACGCGCCCTGACCCCCATTACGGACCGAGCGCTCTCCACCTCTCTGCGCAGCCTCGGCGGCCACAAATGGATGGAGCGGTCAGTGGATGTGAACCAACACCCTCCCCGCCCTTACTACCGCACCGTCAACGCGGGCGCGGAGATCGGTCGTGCAATCGGATTGACCGGTTAAGGGCACGTCCTGCTGTGTTTTCTCAAAGACAGGTGTCCAAGCCTCAACAGTCAGTTCAATGACGGCGTCTATATACGCTGATCGAAACGGGATGATTTCCACGTTCGTGATGGCATAGGTCCGCCCATTGGCGTTTTGCACCTATCCAAGCACCGGCTTATTCACGGCGAAGAATTTGTATCCTCACCGTGAGTAGGCGCATGCGTGTCGGTAAGGGATTTCGAATAAAGCACCAGATCATTGCTCGGCCCGCTCGACATCCCCATGACGGAGAAGCCGACACGCCGCATCAGAGCGTGCGAGCGCAGGTTGGGCTCATCAACCGCCGCGACAAGCCGCTCCAAGCACAAAGTCCCTTGAGCATACAGGATCACGGCCAGCAAACATTCCGTCGCCAGCCCGCTACCTACAAGCTCTGGCGCGAGTGCGATGATCGGTTCTATTCCGCCCTTCATCAGTGGGGAGACGGACGCCTCGGCAGAAACCGGTTCCAGGCCGACAATCCCGACAAGGCCGCCATCTTCCTGGTTTACGGTCCACAGGCCCAACCCCTCGGTATCCAACCTATCGCTCCTCGACAGCATCTCCTCAACGCTATCGCGCGACAAACACTGGCCATCGCAGAGGTAGCGCCGCACGCTTTCCCGATGCAGCAAGCAGAGTACTGCATCAAGATCTTGAAGCTGAGATTTACGAAGGCGTCCGCGTCGAAGCGGAAGAGTCGGTTTCATCCCTGCCACCTCGTTTCGGTGCGCCTGGACACTTTACTGAGCCATCCTGTAGCCGCCTGGGCCGAAACGAACCGCCCCTACCCGTCCAACTTGGATTTGAGCAGTTGGTTCACCACGCCGGGATTGGCTTTGCCCTGGGTCTGTTTCATGACCTGGCCGACGAACCAGCCGAGCAAGCCGGTCTTGCCGCCGCGATAGGCGTTTACCTGGCCTTCGTTATTGGCGATCAAGTCATCGACGATGGCCTCGATGGCACCCGTGTCGGTGATCTGCTTCAGGCCCTTTTCTTCGACGATGGCCCCCGGATCCTTGGAGGTTTCGAACATCTCGTCGAACACGTCCTTGGCAATCTTGCCGGAGATCGTATCGTCCTTGATCAAGCCGATCAGATCGCCGATCTGTTTCGCCGAGATCGGCGAGTCCGCCAACTCCGTGCCCGCCTTGTTCAAGCGGCCGAACAGTTCCACCGTGATCCAGTTGGCGGCCAGCTTCGCATCTCCGGCCGCCTTGGCCGCTTCCTCAAAGAAGTCTGCGGTCTCGCGTTCGGCGACCAGAACCCCGGCGTCATAGGCGCCCAGGCCGTAATCCGCCATGAAACGGTTCTTCTTATCGTCCGGCAGTTCCGGCAGGCTCTCCTTGCAATCGTCGATGAAGGCCTCGTCCAGGATCAGCGGCAGCAGGTCCGGGTCGGGGAAGTACCGGTAATCGTGTGCATCTTCCTTGGACCGCATGGAACGGGTCTCGCCCTTGTTGGGGTCAAAGAGGCGGGTTTCCTGATCGATCACGCCGCCACCTTCGATAATCTTCACCTGGCGCTTCGCCTCGATCTCGATCGCCTGGCGCACGAAGCGGATGGAGTTGATGTTCTTCAACTCGGTCCGCGTACCCAGCGGATCGCCCGGCTTGCGAACGGAGATATTGACGTCCGCCCGCATCGAGCCTTCGGCCATGTTGCCGTCGCAAGAGCCGATATAGCGCAGGATGGAACGCAGCTTATTGAGGTAGGCCGTCGCCTCGTCGGCGGATCGCATATCCGGCTTGGAGACGATTTCCATCAACGCCACGCCCGAGCGGTTCAGGTCGATATAGCTTTTCGACGGATGCTGATCGTGCAGCGATTTTCCCGCATCCTGTTCCAGATGCAGCCGTTCGATACCGATTTCCTTGGTGCTGCCGTCGGGCAGATCGATGCTGACCTCTCCCTCGCCGACCACCGGCTCTTCATACTGGGAAATCTGATAGCCCTGCGGCAGGTCCGCGTAGAAATAGTTCTTCCGCGCAAAGACGGAGTGTTTGTTGATCTGCGCATGCAGCGCGAGGCCCGTGCGCACTCCCTGGCGGACGCATTCCTGATTGATCACCGGCAGCATGCCCGGCATCGCCGCGTCGACCAGACTGACCTGCTGGTTGGGCTCGGCGCCGAAAACCGTTGCCGCACCGCTGAAAAGCTTGGCCTTGGAAGTGATCTGGGCATGTACTTCCAGCCCCATCACGATTTCCCAGTCGCCCGTTTCGCCCTTGATGATGTCGCCCATGAAAACTCTCTCAGTCCCGCTGGAAATTCCGACAGTTCACCTACCTGTTGCGGCCCCTGGACACAAGATCACATGGCCAATTCCATGGCGACGACAGCCTACCTGCCCTGGGCGGCCAAGATCTCCTGGGCCGCCTCTTCCGGGTCGGGAAGCTTCCCGCGTTCTTCCCACCGGTAGGCATAGGAGAAGGTGTGCATGTTCTCAATCCAATAGCCGTAGTGGGTCGGCGGGTATTTCGGCGGGTTTTCGGCGTCCGTGCACGAGGGAAGGCATTCAACGACCGTGTCATAGTCCGCGGCAAAAAACAGCGCGAGAGAGATGCGCTCCTTCCCGGAGGTGTTGATCACACGGTGCGGCGTTGAAACGAAATAGTCGTTGGTCCACCGCATCATCATATCGGCGATGTTGATGATGAAGGTTCCGGGGATCGGGGTTGCTTCGATCCATTCGCCCTGGCGGTTTTGCACCTGAAGCCCCGGCTGCGACTGCCAGAGCACGGTGAAACTCTCATAGTCGGTATGCGCACCGATCCCGACCGCATTCTCCACCGGATCGGTTTCCGGGTAGTACATGACCCTCAGCTGGGCGAGCGGCTTCGCGACCTTATCGTCGAAGAAGTCCTCCGGCATGTCGAGCGCCAGGGCGAACAAACGATACAAGCGCCGGCCCAACGCCATCAGATCCTCGAAGTACGCATAAACATCCGGCTGAAAGGACGGCACCTCGGACGGCCAGACATTCGATCCGATCAGCGGATTGTCCGCACGAAAAGCCGGATCGTCCTCGCCGAGTTCCAATCCAACCTCGTACCCTTCCTGCAAATCGACGACCGTCGGGTCCGCCGACAGCCCGCCCATCGGCACATACCCGCGGTGGCGCTTTGTTTGCGCGACGTCGTATCGGCGCTTCACCTCGGTGGGCAGAGCATAGAAAGTCTCCGCCGCCTGCCGGGCCTTCTCGACAGACGCTTCGGCAACCCCATGATTGCTGATGTAGAAGAAGCCGACGGAATGCGCGGCTTTCCGCAGTTCTCCGGCGACGGCCTTGCGTTCCTCCAGCGACCCATTCAAGGCGGCACCGATATCGATCACTGGAATGGCATCGAAATCCATCCTAGAGGCGGATACGTCATCACGTTTTGCAACCGCGGTCGGCTTGATCTTGGCGGTATCGTCAAAGCCAGGCAGCTTCATTGTCATCTCCGGGTTTATTTTGCAATTTTAATGTAAAACATTTCACCTATCCCTCATCACCATATATGTGCTGAAAGAGGTAGCGACTTTCCAATCGTCCCTTGTTATGCATTGTAGGTCTAACAACGAACATGTGAGGTAGCAGATGCCCCTAGATACCGGCACAATGACCGACCCGGGCGAGCCCACGGGCACGAATGCGACGCTGCAATCTCCCATCTCACAGGATGGCCGGCCGATCATCGGCCAACGCTACGAAGTCGCCGCCCGCCAGGGGCGCGCGGTTCGGGTAAATGCCGGGCAAACCATTCGGGTCATCAACACGCACGGAACTCAGGTTTGCGATTTCTGGGCCTTCGCCGAGAACGATCTCCACGAATTCCTCTCGATGGAGCATCTGCATTCTCAGTTGGAGACGGTCATGCCCCGCGTCGGGCAGTCTCTGTGCACGAACCGGCGCCGACCGATCCTGCATTTCACAACAGACACCTCCCCGGGCGTTCACGACACGGTCATCGCGGCCTGCGACATTCACCGGTACCACAGCCTCGGCGTTAAGGATTACCACGACAACTGCACGGACAACCTTAGAATGGCCCTCATCGCCATCGGTTTGCGGGCACTGGAAATTCCCGCGCCGCTGAACCTGTGGATGAACATCCCGATCAACGCAGAGGGCGGGATAGACTGGTGTCCGACCGTCTCGAAACCCGGCGACTATGTCGATATGACCGCTGAGATGGACTGTATCGCCGTCATGTCCGCCTGCCCCCAGGACATTGTCCCGATCAATGGCCCCGACAGCACCCCTGTCGAGCTGCACTTCGAAATTCACTAGCGCCGGGAACACCACCGTAACCTTTACAGGAACTGAAGCATGCGGTCGCGCTCGTCCTGATCGACCGTATAAAAACTTCTCTCCCACTCGCCCAGTTTGTATTCCAGGTAGATATCCCGGAATTCCTGACCAAAGACATCCGCGACCAGCGGGTCCGCTTCAAACCCCTGAAGCGCTTCGAGCATCGTGCGCGGCAGGCGGTGAATGGTGCCGCCGGCGACGGTGTGTACCCCTGAAGCGCTCGGCTTGCTGAGGGACTGATACAGATTGTCGTTGAAGGGCCGTCCCGGGTCCGCTTGCTCGCGAATGCCTTCCAGTCCCGCGGCCAGCGACAGGGCCGCCGACAGGTAAAAGTTCGCGGCCATGTCCGGCGCCCGGTTTTCGATACAGGGGCGGCTCATCGGTAAACGCAGCATCGCCGAGCGGTTGTTGTCCCCATAACAGCGCAGCACGGGCGCCCAACTCATATCCGGCATATCCCCCTGCCCGATCAGCCCCTTGTAGGAGTTGTGGGTCGGGCAGGTAACGGCGGTCAGAGCCTCCGCATGGTTCAGCAGACCCGCCACAAAGTGATAACCGAGGTCGGGGAAAGCGATACCGTGGCGGTCCGACAGCGTACCGGTGCCAACGGCATTCCGATCGAACAGGTTCTCTCCGGTCTCCGCGTCCGCAAGCGACATGTTGAAATGCGCGCCTGATCTGAAATCCTGCGCAAAGGGTTTCGGCATGAAACTGGCGATACTGCCATGCTGCCGGGCGATCGACTTCGCCATGAAGCGGAAGAAGGTCACGCGGTCCGCCATCGTCAACACGTCCGCATAGTCGAAGTCGGTCTCGAACTGGCCGTGCCCGCCCTCCGCGTCAAAGGAATACACGCCCCATCCCAGGTCGTTCATTGCACTGACCAGGGAATCCAGGAACGGCAGAGCTTGAAGCGTTTGGTCGACGTCGTATGCCGGGCAAGGCCCGCTGAAACGCTGCGCCTGAAGCGGTTCAAGACCGTTGTCTGTTTGGCGGTAGACGTAGAACTCCGTCTCCACCCCCAGATTCATGGTGTACCCGGCGTCCCTCGCCTGGGCGACAGCGTTTTTCAAGATGGTGCGGGCGCAGTTTCGGTACGGTTCACCATGGTAGAACAGGTCGGAAGCGAACCAGGCACAGCGCTTGTCCCACGGCAAGATCGTCATGGTGCTCAGATCGGGCACAGCCGCGCATTCATCCTGCTCCGGGCCAACCAAGCCCATCCCCTCCATGGCCCCAACGGTGAACAGTTCCGAGCCCTCGGCCATTTTCTCGAATTTGTGGATCGGCACGGTTTTCGCTTTTGGTACACCGTGGATGTCCACATAGGCGGCGAAGCAGTACTCCACCCCGCTGTCGATCAGTTTGCGTTTGGTCTCGGCGATCAGGGCGGGGTCATTCATGATGTGGATCCTCTTGGTAAGCAGCCCCCTCCAAACAGCAAATTGAAGGCCAAAACCCGATGCGGCCGGTTGCCGTGAATTTCTTCCGCGCTTACAAACGCTTAGCGGAAAAATTGCCTCAATTGCTGTATTGCATAAAATATAACCATGCCTATTTATTATGCAAAACTATGCTTCCCCGGTTATGCTTTAGGCATTCGATCCTGCCCTTTGCGACACCATAATTCGCTAACACGCTGATTCAGAACAGCTTTCACTCCTGGCACACCCCTTGCTCTTTTTAGACCGTCGCCCAGCCGCGACGGGTCCGAGTGAGAGTGTGCATGCCACGTTGGGATTTGATGACGAGTGTTGAAATCGGGGAGACCGTTGCACGGCGCCCCGGCCTGGCCATCCTACCCGTCGGCGCAACCGAGCAGCACGGACCCCATCTCGCCAGCGGTTGCGATACGATCTCGGCGGAGACTATCGCGGTTCTAGCCGCGGAGAAAAGCGGCACGCTCGTCCTTCCCGGTCTGCCGTACGGCTGTTCGCTTGGGCATACCGACAAGTGGCCCGGCACGATATCACTGCATCCGATGACACTGACGCAGGTGGTTCTGGAAATCGGCCGCTGGGTGCAAAAGAACGACATCAAGAAGCTGCTGTTCCTGTCCGGTCACGCGACCAATGAGCCGTCTCTCAAGAGCGCGATCCTACAGTTGCGCTATGAGTTCCCGGACTGCCGCTACGCAACCATGGGGCTTTGGGACATCTCGCACACGACGCGGGACCTCTATCTGAGGGACGGAGAGGACATTCACGCCAACCGCGGCGAAACATCGGTCCTCTTGCATCTGCGGCCCGAAATGGTGCGCGAAGCAGAATCGCAGGACGTGGCCGACGTCACGCCCGGCCGCGTCTTCAGCTATGCCATGCCCGCCACGACGCCGAACGGGGTTGTCGGCCGCCCGACGGAAGCCTCCGCGGCCGACGGGAAGTACATGGTCGATACGATCGTCGCTGAACTAGAAGCCTGGATCGAACGGGCACTCGCGGAAGATTGGCCGTCGGTACCCGATGCCTGCGGCCCGTCACACAGTCCGGTAGGGGGAGTTTAGGGTTCAAGCCGTTGCGAACGGCTGAGCCATCGCATCACTGGGAAGAGGAGAGTTGGTTAATGTCGTTTATGAAAAAAACCTTGGGAACCTTTGCGTCCGCAGCCGCGATCGCAGCGACCCTGTTGGTAGGCTCCATCGGGGCCGCTGAGGCGCGCACCTATAAGATCGGTTATAACATCTATGTCGGGTTCATGCCCTATGGCTGGATGGCTGAAAACGGCATCCTGGACAAATGGGCCAAGAAATACGGCATCGAAATCGAGGTCATTCAGGTCAACGACTATGTCGGCGGGATCAACCAGTTCACCGCCCGCGAGTTGGACGGCATGGCCGTCGCGTCCATGGATGGCCTGACCATCCCGGCCGCCAGCGGCGTCGATACGACGATCATGTTGGCCGGCGATTTCTCCAACGGAAACGACGGCATCGTATCCAAGGGTGTCGGCGACATCGCCAGCTTGAAGGGCGAGACGGTTCACCTGTTCGAACTGACCGTGTCCCACTATCTGCTGTCCCGCGCGCTGGAGGAAAACGGCATGTCCTTGCGCGACGTGAGCACCGTGAACATCACCGATGCCGACATCGCGCCGGCCTATCTGGGTTCTTCCGAGATTAAGCATGCCGTGGCGTGGAACCCGATGCTGCTGTCGATGGAAAACGACGTAGCGGGCTCCAAACGGATCTTCGATTCCGCCGCCACGCCGGAAGAGATCGTTGACGTGATGCTCATGCACACCGACACGCTGGAAGAGACGCCGGAGTTGGCGAAAGCTTTTGTCGGGGCCTGGTACGAAACGATGGCCATCATGAACGGCGGCGATGCCGCGGCCGAAAGCATGATCGCCGATCTGGCGGACATGTCCGGCGGCACGGTTGAAGAGTACAAGGCGCAACTCGCCAGCACGAAGATGTACTACACGCCGGCTGAAGCCATGGAGCTCATGAACTCCAAACGGCATCAGACCACGTGGGATTTCGTCCGCAAGTTCTCCTTCGATGTCGGTCTGTTTGGCGAGCAAGCAACATCGCCGGATTTCGTCGGCATTGCTTTTCCGGACGGCACGATCCTGGGCGACCCGAACAATGTGAAACTGCGGATCAATTCCAGCTTCACGGAAATGGCCTCGAAGGGCGAGCTCTGATCGACCCGTCCTAAGCTTACCGTCGACCGCCGCCGCATCTGTTGAGATCGGCGGCGGTCATTGGGTTTCCCTCTCCCAACAATCGTAACGTTTGGAGCTCCAGACATGCGTCGCGCCATCAATTACGTGCCAGACCGCCACGCATCGATCCTGCTGGCCTTCATTCCCTTCGTCATCGCGTTGAGCATCTACTTTATTGGGTCCGATGTTCGGTTGAGTGAGAATCCCACCGACAAACTGATGCCCGGGTTGAGCGCCTTCGGCGACGCCATCAATCACCTGGCCTTCACCGAGAACCGGCGGACGGGCGAGTATGTCTTCTGGACCGATACCGGGATCAGCCTGCAACGCATCCTGATCGGCCTGGGGATTTCCACCGGGTTGGCGATCTGCATTGGGCTGCCGATCGGGGTCTTTCCTTATATGAACAAGCTCTTCGGCCCGTTCATGGCGGCGTTCTCGCTGATCCCGCCCTTGGCCGTCCTCCCCATATTGTTCATCATCTTCGGTCTAGGCGAGCTATCGAAGATCGTCCTTATCGTGTTCGGGGTGGCGCCATTCCTGATCCGCGACATGGCGATCGCCACCATGGCCATCCCGAAGGAAATGCTGGTCAAGGCGCAGACGCTGAGCGCGTCGAGTTGGCATATCGTCGTCCATGTGGTTTTCCCGCAGATCCTGCCGCGGCTGTTCGATTCCCTGCGCCTTATGCTGGGCGCCGCCTGGCTGTTCCTGATCGCGGCGGAGGCCATCGCCTCCGAGGGCGGGCTAGGCTATCGCATCTTTTTGGTGCGCCGCTACCTGGCCATGGATGTCATCCTGCCCTATGTCGCTTGGATCACGCTGCTGGCGTTCCTGATGGATTACCTGTTGCTTCTCGCCTCCCGGTTCCTGTGCCGCTGGCACCATATCCGCTGACGGTCGAACGAAACGGATTCGAAGATCATGACCGAAATCGCCGTCAAGAACGTTTTCAAGGATTACGCGGGCCTGCCCGTTCTGGAGCGGGTCAACGTTACCCTTCCCGACCATGAGTTTTGCGTTGTGCTGGGTCCGTCCGGCGCGGGGAAGAGCACATTCCTGCGGATGCTGCTGTCCCAGGAACAGCCAAGCCGTGGCGACATCCTGATCGATGGGGAACCCATCGACGTTGAACCGCAAGAGGATCGCGGCGTCGTCTTTCAGCGCTACTCCGTCTTCCCGCACAAGACCGTGCTGAAGAACGTGATGACCGGACCGAGCTTCCGGAAGTCCCGTTTCTTGGGCGCTCTGATTGGCAAGGAAAAGAAGCTACTCCGGGAAAAGGCGCTCGGCCTGCTGGAGCAGGTCGGCCTGGCGGATGCCGCACAGAAGTTTCCGTCTCAGCTTTCCGGCGGGATGCAACAGCGCCTCGCCATCGCACAGGCCCTGATCATGGAGCCCAAGGTTCTGCTGCTGGACGAACCGTTCGGGGCGCTTGACCAGAGCACCAAGAAGTCGATGCATCGTTTGATCCTGGATCTCTGGCGCGAAAACAAGATGACCATCGTGATGGTGACCCACGATATTCAGGAAGCCTTCACACTCGGCACGCGCATCCTGATGATCGACAAGGAGCGGCGCGACCCGCACGCGCCGGAGGCGTTCGGCGCCACCATCACCCAGGATGTTCGTCTCGATCCGGACCGCAAACCGCCCATTGAAGAGGAGGCGGATGGCAACGAACCTGCATCGATGGAAGCGTTCTTCCAGAAATGGGTCACCGCGATGGAATGCGCCATTGTCGAGACCGGCGGCGGCAGAGCCGGCCTTCTAAAGGAAGTGCCCTCCCCCACGCCCGATCCGGAACGCACGGTCGCCTAGAGCAGCTGCCATGCCAACCCCTCTCTCAGGACGAAGGATCGTCGTGACCGGCGGCGCGCGCGGTATCGGCCGCGGCATCGCCGAGGAGCTGGTGAAACGCGGCGCCAGGGTGGCCGCTCTGGACCTGAAGCCGATGGACGACGCCGCGTCGGAAATCTTGCGGGAGTTCACCTGCAATGTCGGCGAGGAAGAGTCCGTCCGCACGGCATTGGATCGGGCGATCAAATGGCTGGGCGGTCTCGATGGGCTTGTGAACAACGCGGGGATCATGGTGGAGAAGCCCATCGAAGAGACCTCCCTGGCAGACTACGACCGGCTGATGGCTGTAAATCTGCGCGGCGTCTTTCTGGTCACCAAACATGCAATCGCCGCCCTGCGCGCCGCAGCCGGAGACGGGCATACGCCGAAGATCGTCAACATCGCTTCGGAACTGGCGCATCTGGGCCGGCCCGAATACATCGCCTATTGCGCCAGCAAGGGCGGGGTGATCAGCATGACGCGCGCCATGGCGCGTGAATTCGCGCCCGCGGTCGCGGTAAACGCGCTCGCGCCGGGCCCCACGAATACCGACATGCTGAAAGCGGAAAAGAATTACGAGGCTTGGTCGGGTACCGGTGAGGGCATTCCGCTCGGCCGCGTCGGCACGGTTCAGGATATTGCGAACGCCGTCGCTTTCTTGATCGGCGAGGACAGCGGTTTCATGACCGGGTCGGTGGTCGATGTAAACGGCGGCGCGGCAATGTACTAGCCTGCTTCTTTCTCCAGATGGAAGCGCCCGAACTGGTTCGGCGCCAAGGCGCCTTCCGGTTGCTCGACATCCTTCAGGTATTTGAACGCATGGTTCGTCTGCGCGACCAGATGCTCACCGGCTGAGATCGGTGGATACTTTGCCTCCGTTCCCGCTGGCACCAGTTCCGGCAGGGGCTCCACAACGGTGTCGTAGTCCGTCGCGAAGAACAGCGGGAAGGAGTAGCGCTCTTCCGCGACCCGGCCAACGCGGTGAGAGGTGGCGACATACATGCCGTTGGACCAGGTCTCCAGCATATCGCCGATATTCACGATCAACGCGCCGTCGATCGGCGGGGCGTCGATCCAGGTTCCCTCGTTGTTCAAGACCTGAAGGCCGGGCGCCGTCGGCAGCAGAATAGTGAACAGTTCGAAATCGGTATGGGCGCCGATACCCATCCGTTTCTCACTCTCCGCCTCGTTCGGGTCCAAAACCTTGTCCGTTTCCCAATAGTGGATGAGACGAAGCTGACTGGTCGGCTTGGTGACGTGCTTGACGAAACTGTCCTCGCGCACATTGAGCGCCAGCGCAAAGGCCCGCAACAGATCCTTACCCAGCTCGATTGCCGCGTCGTAGTATTCCTTGACCCGCACCTTCTGGGCCGCCACCTCATCCGGCCAGACATTGGGCCCCAGCATTCGGTTTCCAGCAAGAAAGTCCGGATCATCGGCCGGGAGGTCCAGCGCGGTGTCGAAGGCTTCCTTCAAATCGCCGCCGGCGGGCCCGCCGTAATACTCCTCCCCCATCGGCACATAACCGCGATGGTTGGTCGACTTGCCGATGTAATAGTCCATCTTCGTCTCGAGCGGCAGCGCGAAAAGCTCTTTCGCGGCGCCCTTCAACCCGTCGATCACGGCGGGTTCCATGCCGTGTCCGGAGATGTAGATGAAGCCTACATCGCGTGCCGCGACGTGCAGCGCTTCAATGGTATTGGCTTTTGCCGCCGGGTCGTCTCCGCGCAACGGCGAGATATCGACAAGCGGGATCGTCAAGAAACTCGGTCTTGTATGTGGCATCGCTCAAGTCTCACAGGATTAGCCGCTTCTTGACGTCGGTCGCGCTGGCTTTAATTCCCGTTTCCCGCTCCTATCAGTGTCCGTGCCTCAGGACGACAGATCAAGTATTTTCAGGCCTCAATAGAAAGCCGCACGCCATGAGCCTAATCGTTACCCTGGTCCCCGACGGTTTCGTCGTCCCGAAAGTAGTGGAGGGCGACGTCTTCGCAATGCGGCCCTTGAGCGTGAAGGACCTCGAAGCGGACTTCAGCGCGCTGACGGAGAACGGGCCTCACCTGCGCAGCCAAAAAATCTTCGGTCCCGCAACGTCCTGGCCGGGTGGAATCACGAAAGATGCGGATCTCGCCGACCTGGGCTGGCACGAAGTTGAGTTCAGACGCCGCTCGTCTTTCGCGTACAGGGTCGACGATGCGACTGGACGCTATGCCGGCTGCGTCTATATCTTCCCCAGCCCAACGCGCGACTTCGATGCGGAGATCTTCTATTGGACCACCCGGCAGAGTGAAGAAGCGGGCCTGCTCGATATGCTCGGAACATTCCTAGAGAATTGGGTCATAGAGGAGTGGCCGTTTCAGGCACCGGTCTTTCCCGGACGGTCCCTGTCGTGGGACGCCTATGCGGCGCTTCCCATACGCGATGCGGCCGCCATCGCACCCGCCCCCATCGTAGACTGAACCTTGTGTAACACCCGGAGAGTTTTTAAGCCTGAACAGCCTTGCCGGCCGATCTGTTAGGACGGCCCTGTTGAGGGCCGCAGACCACAACAATTCCCGGACTTTTGGGGCGATGCAATTCCTGAGGCCCTGTGCAGGGCAAGATGAAAGGTGAAATCAAGATGATCGACTTAACCGGCAAGCGCGCTTTGGTTACCGGCGCCAGTAGCGGCATCGGGCGCAAGGTTGCCGAAGCGATGATCGCAGCCGGTGCAGCTGTCGACATTCTGGCCGAGAAGGACGATATCCTCTCCGTCGGTGAGGAGATCGGCGCCGCCGCGCATGTTTGCGACATCACCGATGGCACGGCCGTTGCCGCCTTGGTGGCGCGGTTCCCGGCATTGAATATCCTTGTAAATAACGCCGGCTTGGAGCGGCTGACGCCCCTGGATCCGTCGGAGTTGGGTCAAGAGGACGACGCGGACACGGTCGAAGCCGCATTCCGCCGGATCATCGACATCAACGTGACCGGCACCTTCATGGTGACCCGGGATCTGTTGCCGAAGATCCCGCGCGGCGGCGCTATCGTGAATACCGCGTCCCTTTGGGCGAAGACAGCGCCCCGCTGGTTTTCCGCCTATGCAGCGTCGAAACATGCAGTGGTCGGCCTCACCCGCGTTTGGGCGCGTGAGCTTGGACCGCGAAACATCCGGGTCAATGCGGTCTGCCCGGGTTGGGTGGAAACCGAACCCGCCCTTCTCTCGCTGGATCGTCTGACAGCGGCCACCGGACGCGACCGGGACGCCGTGCTGGAAGAGATTGTCGACGCGCAGGATCTGCCGGGCCTGATGCAGCCGGGCGATGTGGCCGGGCTTTATGTCTTTCTGGCCAGCGATCTGGCGGCGAGCATCACCGGCCAGTCGATCAACGTCGACCGCGGCGAATTTCAGGGCTAAAGCGCAGCCGCGACCTCGTCGACCCCGGCAATCCACCCGAACAGATGACCCTCGCTGCGAATGATCGCCATCGTCGCCTCATGCAGGGCCGGGTCGAAGGCGGCGCAGCCGTCGGACAGGGTCAGGCAGCGATACCCACGGTCCACCGCCTCCCGCAATGTGGACTGCACGCAGCACTGGGTCGTCACCCCGCCGATGATCAAATGCGTGATGCCGCGCGTTTGAAGGCGCATCTCCAAATCCGTCGCGTAGAACGCCCCGAATCCGGGCTTGTCGATAACCCACTCCCCATCCTGTGGCTTCAGTTCCTCGACAAAGTCATGCCCCGCCTCCCCGCGCACCAGGTAGCGGCCCAGAGGGCCCTTCGCGCCGATCTCGGCGCCGGACTCCCGGCTGCGTTCCCGTTTCAGGTCGGTCAGGTCGGACAGATCGGGATTGTGCCCCTCCCGTGTATGAGCAATCGTGAGGTTCGAGGCCCGCGCCTTCGCAAGCAACCTCTTTAGACGCGGCACAAGCGCTTGAAGAGGGGCCAGGTCGAAGTCGCTGCTGGCGCCACGGGGGTCGAGGAAATCGCGCTGCATGTCGATCAGGATCAGCGCGGTCTTGGAGAGATCAAAATCGAAACGGCGGTCATCAACGCAGGCAACAGAAGGCATCAGGTACTCTCCTATGACGAAATCCGACGATCCCTGGTCCGATGCGCCGGTCCCCACTGACTTCGTGGGTTTGTGGGCCCGCCGCCTCCTGATAGAGCCGGACGGCACCCGCGATACGGAAACTATAGTCTGGTGGCTTCAGACGGAACACCTGTTCGTCGACATTCGCCTTCCCGCCGACCGTCCGGACTTCACAGGCATTACCAGCCTTGATGCATGCGGCCCCATAGAGATCGCCTATCTCAAACGGCAGGAGGGTTTTGCCGGCCATCTGGAACACCGCCCCGGCGCGCTCGCCTGGCGTCGGGCGATCGATTTCCGGCCGCTCGGCGGGCCGCCGGATGAAGGCTCTGTGCGCTGGGACGGGCCGAATTCCTTCACCGAAACCGGCCTGCACATCGATTATCTGGAAGAGTGGCGGCAGGTTCTGGCGGACGAAGACCGTTCGAAGACTGGACAGTACTGGACCGACGCGGACGGCGCGCTGATCGTGCAGGTGGGCGACGCGGTCATGCGGGCCTGGGATCGCCGTCCCAGCCCGGCGCCCGTCGGCTTGGAGGATTCCAACGCGGACCCGACGTCGCTGCTGAACTGCGAAATCTCCTTTGCGCGGAAAAACGAAGAGGGCGCGGCGATTGTTCAGCACTCCACCCTGCCCTGGCTGGAAGGCGGCGTTATAGAACTGCCGGCTCTCTTCTAGGGCTTTACAAATCGGCCCGGGCGGGTACCTTCAAATCAAAGAGTGCAGCTAGGGTTCCGAGGGCGCTGTTGCCGTCCTGTCTGGACCGAGAGCTGTCGCCCCGCCCCTAACCAGGCTGGGTCCACGGCGGGATAAAAGCCCGGGAGGTCATGCAGGTGCATCGGTGCGCCGTGACTTCCCCTTCGAAGCCCCGCCGCCACCGTTCCTCCTTCATGATCTCTGTTTGAACGCGATGGGGCCGTCGGTGCGCCCCGTCATCATCGGCCGGCGCGCAGGCGCCGGCACTGAGGAGACTGAGGAACGATGCTATTCTCAACGCCACGGCGCAGCCGCTCTCACCATCCGCGCGACGCCAAGCCGGACTCCCGGCGTTTTCACCATCCGGACCTCTCCAAGCTGCGCGGCTGGACCGCCATGCAGGACGAGGCGAACATCCCGGAAGGCGAATGGGAAAAGGAGCGCGCCTGGGCGCTGCGCATGGGGCTCACCGGGTCCGACTCGCTGGAAGACAAATCGATCCCGACCTTCGCACGCGGGGAACTGCCGCACTATGCCGGCATCAACACCTTCCTGAAGGCCCCTTATGCGGAGGACGTTCAGGAAGTCGGCCGCTATGACGCGACCGTGCTGGGCGCACCCTTCGACGGCGGTACCACTTACCGTCCCGGCACCCGGTTCGGGCCGCAGGGCGTGCGAAAAATCTCCGCCCTCTACACACCCTATAACTATGAGATGGCGGTGGATCTTCGGGAACAGATGACGCTGTGCGACGCAGGCGACATCTTCACCATTCCGGGCAATATCGAAAAAACCTTCGATCAGATCAGCCGCGCCTGCGCCCATGTCTTCTCCAGCGGCAGCATGCCGATCATCGTCGGCGGCGACCATTCAATCGGCTATCCCACGGTCCGGGGGATTGCGGAATGCACCTCCAAGAAAATCGGCATCATCCATTTCGACCGTCATGCGGACATCCAGGAAAAGGACCTGGACGAGCGCATGCACACCACCCCCTGGTTCCACGCCACCAACCTGCCCAACGTGCCGGCCCGGAACCTGGTTCAGGTCGGGATCGGCGGCTGGCAGGTCCCGCGCGAGGCGGTGAAGGTCGCGCGCGAACGGGAAACCAACATCATCACCATTTCCGACGTCGAGAAGCTGGGCATCGACAAGACCGCAGAGATCGCGCTGGAAATGGCGTGGGAGGGCGTCGACATGGTCTATCTCTCCTTCGACATCGACTGCATCGATTGCGGCTTCGTCCCCGGCACCGGCTGGCCGGAGCCGGGCGGTTTCCTGCCGCGCGAAGCGCTGGGCCTTGTTTCCCGCGTTGCGGCCGAAGGGTTGTGCGGCATCGAACTGGTCGAAGTCTCGCCGCCCTACGATCAATCCGAGGTTACGGCATTGATGGGAACCCGCGTTATCGTCGATGCGCTGGGCTCGATGGTCGCCGCCGGCAAGCTCGGCGCACACAAGAAACATATCGACAAACCGATCACGGTTGAGATGGGCGAGTTCGAAGGACGGAGGTGGTCCCATGGCGCCGCATGACCCCGGTCCCGGGAACGGTTCCGGCCCCCATCATCACCCCCACGACCATGGGCACGATCACACCCATGGTCACGGTCATACGCATGGGCATAGTCATGGCCCCGGCCATAACCACAGCCACCCGGACCATCTCCACTCCCACATGGACGAGGCGGACGAGGCCGCCGAACTGCAGGTTCTCACCGCGCAGTTCATCGACGGCTTTGTCAAGGCAGACGACAAGATGGCCTATCTGCGCCTCACCGGCGTACCGTTGGAATTGGATGGCGAGGGCGACAAGCCGTCCCTCAAGCTGGTGGACGTGCAGCTCAAAACCGAATGGCAGGTCGGCACCGCGTCCCCCTCCTTCGGCTCCCGCGAGTTGAGCTACCTCCCCTTTCCCGGCGAGATGGTGAAGGAACGGGTGAACATGTTCCTGGTCTATGTTTCGCTCGAAGAACGGCGGGAGATGGACTTAAGGGGGTGGTTGCAGAAGCGGCCCTAGCCGATGATCTGCCCAAATTTGTACAGCACCCCATCGGCGTCCCAGATGTAGAACTCGCGCATGCCCCACTCGCGATCCATGGGTGCGTCGCTGATCCGCGCGGGAGCGGTGATCGCGGGGCTTAGGCGGGCGTGCCAGGCGTCCGCGTCGGCGACGCGGATGTAGCAGCTGGTATTCTCGCAGACGTGGCCGTCGTCGCAGCGGTAGAAGTGGAGTTCCACGCCGCCGTCGCGGGCAATGCCATAGGAATGGTCGGGGAAGACGACGCAGTCTTCGAAACCCGCATCCCGCCAAAGCGCGACCGATCGGGCGGGGTCCGATGACGGCAGAACCGGTATCGCAATGTCGACCGGTTCCGGCGTCATCTGCGTAAACTCCCTACTTCGCCGCCAGCGCGGGGTCTGCACTGAACCCGGCCGCGCTTTCCAGCACCCCGGCGGCGCGCAGCACCGTTTCTTCCCCAAAGGCCGGGCCGATCAGCTGCAGGCCGAGCGGCAGGCCGTCCTTGTCGGTCCCTGCCGGAACGGAGATCCCCGGCAGCCCGGCCAAGGAGGCCGGCACCGTGAAGACGTCGTTCAGATACATGGCAATCGGATCGTCCAGTTTGTCGTGCATGCCGAAGGCCGCGCTGGGCGTCGTCGGCGTCAGGATCAGATCGCATTGGTTCCAGGCGTCGCGGAAATCGTCCGCGATCCGGGTCCGCACCTTCTGCGCCTTCAGGTAATAGGCATCGTAATAGCCCGCCGACAGCACGTAGGTTCCGATCAGCACGCGGCGCTGTACTTCGGCCCCAAAGCCTTCGGCGCGCGTGTTTTCGTACATCTCGTTGAGGTCCTTGCCCTCAACCCGCAGGCCGTAGCGCACCCCGTCATAGCGCGCCAGGTTGGAGGACGCCTCCGCCGGGGCGACGATATAGTAGGTAGGCAGAGCATATTTGGTGTGCGGCAGGGTAATGTCGACCACCTCGGCCCCCGCATCCTTCATCATCTCGATGCCCTGTTTCCACAGCGCCTCGATCTCTTCCGGCATGCCGTCGACCCGATATTCCGCCGGAACGCCGATCTTCATGCCGCGGATGTCGCCGGTCAGCGCCGCCTCGTAGTCGGGCACCGGCAGATTGACGCTGGTGGAATCCTTCGGATCGAAACCCGCCATCGCGCCCAGCATGATGGCGCTGTCCTGCACCGTGCGGGTCATCGGCCCCGCCTGGTCCAGCGAACTGGCGAAGGCGACGATGCCCCAGCGGGAGCAGCGGCCGTAGGTCGGCTTGAACCCGACCAACCCGGCGAAGGCCGCCGGCTGGCGGATCGAACCGCCCGTATCGGTGCCGGTCGCAGCGATGGCCGCCCGCGCGGCCACGGCGGAAGCCGAGCCGCCGGAAGACCCGCCCGGCACCAGCGCATCGTTGTCGCCCTGCTTGGTATAGGGGTTCTGGACCGAACCGTAATAGCTGGTGATGTTGGCCGACCCCATGGCGAATTCGTCCATGTTGGTCTTGCCCAGCATCACCGCGCCCGCATCCCAGAGGTTTTGGGAGACGGTCGATTCATAGGTCGGCGTGAAACCTTCCAGGATATGGCTGCCGGCGGTGGACTGGACGCCTTCGGTGCAGAACAGATCCTTCATTCCGATGGGCAGGCCTTCCATCGCCCCGCCCTCGCCCTTGGCGAGCTTCTCGTCCGAGGCCTTGGCCATGGCCCGGGCCTTCTCCGGCGTTTCGGTGATATAGGCGTTGAGATTCTTGGTCTGCGCCATCGCGCCGATATAGGCCTCGGTCAGTTCCGAAGCGGTGATTTCCTTGGCGCGCAGCTTGTCGCGGGCTTCGGCCAGCGTCAGGGACAGCAGATCGGACATATCAGGCGCTCCCCTACTCGACGACTTTGGGCACGACATAAAAGCCGAGCTCGGTCTGCGGGCCGTTCTTCAGCACACGGTCCGGATAGTCGCCGTCGGTGACCGCGTCGTCGCGCTGGCGTAGCGTCAGGTCGACCGCCGACGTCATCGGTTGGACGCCGTCCGTATCCACTTCCGCAAGCTGTTCGACCCAACCGATGATGTGGTTGAGTTCGCCCGCCATCGTCTCGAGCTTTTCCTCGTCGACCCGGATGCGCGCCAGATGCGCAACCTTGGCCACGGTCTCCTTATCGAGCGCCATCTTCGCCCTTTCCAACTCTGCCCTGAAATTGTCTGCTAGGGCCTTGCCCGGAAGCCCGGGGCCAGGCGCGCGGAAGCTAGCAAAGCGGACGGCTGCGAACAAGGCGGGATCACAGGGTCCGGCGCTTACTGGACTCTCCTCGGCGAAAGGCCTATCCCGAAAGCAACCAAAGTAGGAGTCACAGATGGGTACGTTGTTCACTGGGGGTAAGATTTTCGACGGCAAAGGCCAGGTGCTGGACGGGCACGCCATCCTGGTCGAGGGGGAAAAAATCGAGAAAGTGGCCCCGGCGGGCGAGTTCGACGGTTTCGCGGGCGAGACCGTGGATACCGCAGGCGCGACGGTCGTGCCGGGCATGGCCGACTGCCATGTGCATCTGATCTATGATGCCGCCGCCGACCCCAGCGCCTCGATGTTCAAGAAATCGACCGGCCAGATCGCGCTCACCGCGCTGCAGAACGCACAAATCTCACTGAAATCCGGGCTCACCATGCTGCGCGACTGCGGCGGCAAGGACTATATCGAATTCACCGTGCGCGACGCGATCAATCGGGGCGAGTTTGTCGGACCGACCATCCGGGCGGCGGGCCGGATGATCTGCATGACCGGCGGCCACGGAAACCGGATCGGCCGCATCGCCGACGGCGTCGACGAGGTCAAGAAGGCCGTGCGCGAACAGGTTCATGCGGGCTGCGATCATGTGAAGATCATGGCGACGGGCGGCGTGATGACGCCGGGGGTAAACCCGGAAGACGCCCACTACAGCCCGGATGAGATGACCGCCGGGGTGCATGAAGCGAAACGTTTCCACAAACCCACCGCCAGCCACGCCCAGGGGACCGAAGGCATCCTGAACGCGGTGCGCGCGGGCATCACCTCCATCGAGCACGGCATTTTCATGTCCGAGAAATGCTACGAGGAAATGCTGGAAAGCGGCACCTATCTTGTTCCGACGCTGGCCGCCCTGCGCAACATCATGGCCAACAAGGACAAGGGTATCCCGGACTACGTGATCGAGAAGACCGAGCGGATCGCCGAGGTACACAAGGCCAGCTTCCGCCGCTTCCACGAGTTGGGCGGCAAGATCGCCATGGGGACCGACGCCGGCACCCCTTTCAACATCCACGGGGAGAACCTTCAGGAACTGGTTTACATGGTCGAAGGCGGCATGACGCCGGTGGAAGCGCTGATCTGCGCTACCGGCAACGCCGCCGACCTGATGGGTCTGGACAATCAAGGCAGCATCGCGGCCGGCATGCTGGCGGACATGGTGATCGTCGACGGCGATCCCACCGCCGATATCGGCACGGTCGTGAACAAGGCCAATCATCGGGCAATCTATAAGAACGGCATCCGGGTCGGCGGGGCACTCAGCGCGCCGGGCGGCCTGGCGCTCGCGGCGGAGTAAGGACGCCACCCCGATGACTGTTGAGCTTCGCGATTTACCGGCGGCGCTGGAAAGGAACCGCCGGCTGCTCGCGCTTGACCTGGGTGAGAAGACCATCGGCCTGGCGCTTTCCGATCCCGGTCTGACGGTGGCCACACCCTTGGAGACGATCCGGCGGACCAAATTCACCAAGGATGCGGAGGCTCTCGACAAGATCATCAAGGAATGGGCGGTCGGCGGCCTTGTCCTGGGCTTGCCGGTCAATATGGACGGGACCGAAGGCCCGCGCTGTCAGTCCACCCGCCAGTTCGCCCGCAACCTGGAACACCGGGGATTGGACCTCCCCATCGCCTTCTGGGACGAGCGGCTCTCCACCAGCGCCGTCGAACGCTTCCTGGTCCAGGGCGCCGACATGACCCGCAAACGCCGCGCCGAAGTGGTCGATAAAATGGCCGCCGCCTACATCCTGCAGGGCGCGCTGGAAGCGTTGCGACATCCCCCACCGCAGGACCGGTAGCACAAAAATGCCGTCTGCCTCCTCCTTGCCGGAGCGTCATCGACCCGCACATCTCTGCCGCTCCTGGCTGTTCGTCGAGGGGGCGAACGAAGATGCCTTGGCGAGCGCGCCGATGTATGGGGCCGATGTATTGATCCAGGAGTTGGAGGATTTCACCCCGCCCGCCGAGCGGCCCAAGGCGCGGGCGTTGGCGGCGGAGGCCTTTGCCGCCTGGCGCGCCGCCGGTGCGGTGGTTGCGGTGCGGGTCAATCCGCTGGCGGACGACGGCATGGAGGATCTTGCTTCCGTGATGCAGGGCGCGCCCGATATCGTCGCGCTGCCCAAAGTCGCCGGGCCGGCGCATGTGGCGGAACTGGACGCCGCCGTCAGCCGGTTCGAACGCGACTACGGCCTGCCGGGAGGGCGGACCCGGCTGCTCCCCAACATCGAATCGGCCCGGGGGCTGGTCCGCACCCCGGAGATCGCCGGGGCCAGCCCGCGCACCGTCGGCTGTTTGGTGGCGTCCGAAGACATGGCGGCGGACCTTGGCGCGGAACGCGGCAGGGACGGCGCGGAACTCGACTATGTGCGGCAGCGTTTCCTCGTTGACTGCAAGGCCGCCGGGGTCGTCGCCGTCGATTGCCCCTACACCTTCAGCGATGCAGACGGGGTCACGGCGGAAACCCTCTGGGCCCGCCGGCGCGGCTATTCGGCGAAGAGCGCGGTGCACCATCCGCATGCGAAGATCATCAACGACCTGTTCACCCCCTCCCCGGACGCCGTTGCCCATGCCCGCCTGGTGAAAGAGAAGTTCGAATCGGCGCGCGCCGAGGGCAACGCCAGGGTCGACCTGGACGGTGCGCTGATTGAACTGCCGAACTATCTGAATGCCTGTCGTCTGATCGCGCGTCACGAGGCATTGCAGCAGGCCTCTGTGCAACGCTGACCAGCGGTCCTTCTCGCGTTCCCGGATCTTTGAGCACACCCTCCTGCGACACGATTGTGCTGGACGCACCCTTGCGCCTTGTGGTGGAGTTTCTGCTTCACGGCGAGGTTCATTACAGGGGTACTGAAGATGCGGACTCTGAAGAGCCGGTCGCCGTTTGTCATGCTCGCTCTCGCCGTGGCGGCACTCGCCAGCCAAGGCGCCATCCACCAAGCAAACGCGCAGTCTAAGAAAGTCTGCCGGCTGCCCGTAACGGTAACCAGCCAGATGATCAGTCCGGGCCCTTGGCCTGTCCGGGTGATGATGGCCCCGACGAGCCCGGGCCAAGGTGAGCGGCAGACCTTCGACACCCGGTTCGGGCAAACCTTCTCTCCTCCCTTCGCCGAAGGCACCGTCTTTGTCGCCGGCCGGTCGCAGGGACACAAACTGGCGTTCCTCAGAATCGAGCATCGCTGCGGCGGTGCGTTCCAGCCGCAAATCCTGCATCTGTCCTTGCGCACGACACCGACAAAGCAGGCGATGATCCGCCTGCCTTTCGCCGATGCGCCGGAGCGGGTCCGGTACCGCGTGGAACGCGGCCGGGTGATCGCGTTCGGCGATATCGACCTCGGCGAGGAAAAGGCGCTGCTGGCCCGACAGGCCAGCAACCCCGCTGCCGGGTACTACCGCGGCAGCAACCCGAACCCGCCGCGGAAGGCACCGCTGCTGACGGTGCCCGGCGCGCGCAGTTTCGACGGCACGGTAACCGTCCGGCAGCCCCTGACCTGGGTGACGGACAACGACCTGCTTTGGCCTGCCGGTGTCGTTCCTTATGCTTTCGATCCCGACGCCGGTTTTACGGCCTCTCAGAAGCGCGTCATCGAGGCCCAAATGGCCATCGTAGAGCGGGACAGCAACGTCCGTTTCGTGGACAAGCAGCCATACCACGAAGACTATGTGATGATCACCGAAGGCAAGGACGCGAAGGCCTGCGGCTCCTCCAAAATAGGCCGGGTCGGCGGGAAACAGTTCTTACGGCTGCGCAAGGGCTGCCTGGGGGCCGGCGACCGCACCACCATACACGAACTGCTGCACGCTCTGGGCATCTACCACGAACAAAGCAGACCGGATCGGGACGACTTCGTCCGTATTCTTTGGGACAACATCGATGGCGGTAAGGACGGAGACTACGCGCACAACTTCGCCAAGGTCGAGAACGTCAGAAGCACCGACGCCTACGATACCCGCTCTATCATGCATTACTCGAGGAACGCGTTCGGCGCACGCGCCCTCTTCGTCGGTCCGCGCGCAACCACCATCGAATGTCTGAACAACTGTAACGGGGACGACTTCGGCAGCACCGTCTTGTCGCCGCTCGACCGCATCGGACTGCTGCGCATGTACCCGGGCATCAGCAATCACTATGACGGGTTTTCCTGGGCGGCAGGCGTTGCCACCACCGATATCGAGTTCGCCAACATTACCGGCGACGGCAAAGTGAAGATGATCGTTGCCCGTGACGAAAAGAGAACCGGTCAATCGCGCGTTCTCATCCTCGACCCGATGAACAATTACGAGCCGTTGACTGTGGACTGGGAAGACGAGCGCGGCTGGGGCCCGAACAGCTATCCAGTCGCGGTCGCCGCCGGAAACATCGATGACGACGCCGCCGAGGAGTATGCCGTCGCCCGGATCAGCAGTGTGGGCACCCGCGTGAACGTGTACGACTACGACCCGGAGCAGGAAGCGTTTCTGCGTGTCGCCACCGTCGGTACGCAATGGGGAAGAACCTCCCACGCCCGCGATATAGAATTCGGCGACATAGACGGCGACGGCCGGGATGAACTGGTCATTGTCACCAACAGCCGGAACGCCAACCCGGGCCAGGTGATCTTCAGAAACGGGCCGGCGGCGCTACAGGTCTGGCAGTTCCCGAAAGACGGCCAACCGCCCGTCCTTTCCTTCAACGGCGCGGGCAGCTTCCCCGGACAATCCGCAACCCGGGTCGATACCGGCGATGTCGATTTCGACGGTCGGGCGGAGATTCTGATCACCACGAACGGACGCAAGAAAGGACAGGAGCGCTTCGTTGTTCTGAAGTACCCGGGCAGCCCGACCTCCGGTTGGCCCAGAGCATTGCAGAAATCCCTCTCCGGCGGGGAAGATTGGGACGATGGCACTTTCGCAACGGATGCCGTGGTCGGCCGCACAATGGCCGACAGTTCCAGCCGCACGATCACCCCTGCGATCGCCATCGCCCGTGTTAGCAACACCGGCCCGCGCGCCTACCTCTACGAAGCGGGACCCGACTGCCTCCTGCTGTGCGAGACTGAAAGGTTCGGCAGCGACTGGCCGGCGGATCACTATGCCTACCGGCTGACTTTCGCGAATTTGGATCAGGATTGGGACCATGAACTGATCATCGGCCGGGGCGTCGGACGTTTCGTAAACTCTTCGGTGCGCCGTTTGGAGGGGTACGATTTCAGCGATGGAGAGGCACGCCCGATCCTGTTTTCCGCGGACCCTTACCCACTGGCCGGCAATCAGCGGGTGACGGCCTTGGCGGCCGGGGACATCGATAACGACGGCGGCCACGAGATCGGAATTGGAAACGGGCCGAACAGGGTGTTTATTCTCTCGGGCGGCGGTGGTTTCGGCGGCGGAGACCCCAGACCGTCCCATGCCACAAAGCGATTCGGCCTCCTGAACTGACCTAGGCCACACACTTCTGAAAACGGGGCAGACATGACCAACGTCAACAACACCATCAACTATATCGAACTGCCGATGACCGACAGCGCGGCGACCCAGGACTTTTACGCCAAAGCGTTCGGCTGGGACTTCACCGTCTGGGCCCCGACCTATATCAGCTTTTCCGGCGCCGGGATCGAAGGCGGTTTCGACGGCGAACGCGGCGACAGCATCGGCGAGCCCGGCGTCCTGGTGGTGCTGTATGCGAAGGATCTGGAAAAGGCCGAAGCGGCGGTCGTCGGGGCCGGCGGCGCCATCGTCCAGCCCGCCTACGCCTTTCCCGGCGGCCGTCGCTTCCATTTCACCGACCCGAACGGCAACGAACTGGCGATTTGGAGCGAGGTTTAGAAAGTCTTAGGAGACTGCGCCCCGCCAATCGCCATCGATGCCGTTTCGGGCGGAAGGTGCGAAGCAAATCCGGCTTAATCGAGGCGGTCCAAACAGATCAACCGGCGGTCCTCGTTTTTCAGCGGGACTTCATCGAGGATCCTGAACCTGGTTTCCAGGCACGTTCGAAAGTGATCGAGCGTATAGGTGTCGAAGATATCTTCCCTGTCCTTCAACATGAACCGCACCATGTCGTCGGTCTTGTCTACCCATTCGACAACCCCGGCCGGCGCGACATCGGCCAACAGATCGACGACCAGTTGCAGCGGAACGTTCTTGGCTATCGCCAGATGATGCACCAAGGCGAGCGCCAGAAAGAAATCCCCCCGGATGCGTTTAAGCAAAGGTTCGGATTCAGTCCCGCACCAACCATGGCCGGGAGACGGCGCGGACAAGTCCGCCACCACAGGGGTGATCTTTCTTCTGATCTCGGCCGGCATGTCCCGCAACATAAGGCGGTCGATCGCAGACGGATCGAAATCCATCGAGATCACGGAATCCGCGGATTTAGCCGCGACCATGCTGTAGAAACCGGCATTGCAGCCAATATCCACAACGGTCCCCGGTTTGAGCTTTTGGATCGATGTTTCGACGAACCGCTTCTTTTCCGCCTCGCCCGCTTCATCGTAGGAGGTGCTGGTCTCGTAGTCGCGCCAAACAGTCTCCACCGACGGGTTCTTCAACTTTTCGACCAGCCGTATCATTGACCGCGCATTCGCCAGCAGCACGCTTTTGGGGAGGCCTTTACGCGCGGCGGACTGGCTCCGGCCATCGCCGTCACCGGACTTCCCGGAAAGCCGCTTCTCGATCCCGGCCTGAAGCAGGACATGCTGCGCGACGCCCGGCTTGAACAGGCGCCCTTTCCCCAGAATCTTTGCCGCATCCGACACAGACAACCCGTCCGGCTGCAAAAACATCCAGGGCCTTACATCCGCCTCGGTATGGGCTTGTACCAGCAGGGGAAACAATTGTGTCCGGCAGAATTGCCCGTAGCCGCGCCAGAGGTCCTTCGGTTTCAGAGGCTCGACCGACAAAATATCGAACCAGACCATCCGCCCTTTGTGGAGAGCAACGTTCAGAGACGTTCCGTCTTTCAGGTTTAGGTCGTTCTCCAGACAGATCTCCAGCAGTTTCAGCGTCGCCAGCGCGGCGGCGCGGCGCATTTCAAACGACCATTCCCAAGGATAGGTTTGAACGGCGATTTTCTCGTGACGCAGGCCGGTTTTTCCGAAAGGCGGTTCATCCGCGTCAAACTCATAGAACTCTGTCGGGATCAGCGGCGCCTTTTCCAGCAGTGCCGCGAAGCGTCCATCGTCCCTTAGACCCAAGAAGAACTCGCTCCAGTCGCTGCGCAGGCGCCGGAAAATATCTTCCGCCCCAATGACGACACGCCCGGCGGGATCGCGAAAGGAAGCCGGATGGAATTCCAAATCACTCACGGGACTCGATATCCTTCTTCTGTATCTCCCGGACCTCGATTGGGCTTTGCGCATCTCCCTCTCTCAGCACACGCGTGTAGAAGAACCGCGGCTCGAGGATCTTCGGGGCTCTGTTTTCGATACACGCGAGGCCCAGTTCATAGTGGTTCACCGGTGTCACGACGTCGGGAATCGTCGGCATGCAACGGTCCGGCAATCTGATCGCGGTAAAGATTGAATGGCGCGATGCCAAGGCGTCCGGCACGAAGTCATGGTATCCATCAGCCCAAAAGCCATGGTCTCCAGCGATAATGATGATCGGGTCGTCAAACCCTTCAAGAAGGGAATCCACCGTCTCGAGCACCTGTTTGTTCAGACACTCGAGTTGCATCGCGGCATATGCCGATCCTTTTTCCGACCAGCCGTTCGGATAGACGCTGTCGAGTGGGTCGCAACCGGCATCGACATGCATTGGATCGTGCATGGCCATATGATGCCCAAGCAAAAAGACGGGGCTTACCAAACGCGCGCCGGCTTCCGAACCTAGTTCAGAAATGGGGCACTGGCCATAAAGAGTCTGATACTCCTGTGGTGTGAACCGCCGCATGAGTTGCGCAAACGGCGTCTTCTCCAGGAGAAGGATCTCCGCCTCGCTCAAAACGCCGCCGCATTGAAGGCAATGATCTTCCATACCGGAACACGAGATCGTCGTGGCGTACCGACCCGGATTGAACATCGCGTAGGAGTACCCAAGGTCGCGCAACCTGCCGACCACAGGATTGTCGCCCATGATGGTCCGCGCCGATTTCAACGAATTGTACGGTTGCGAGGGACCGGGTTCCTGGAGATAGCGCATCTCCAGCGCCGAGGACATGGACAATGAAGTCCAGGGATAGTTGCTGTAAGACTGCTCGACGACCGCAAACCCCCGCTGCTCCAACGCCTCGTGGAACGGTTTGTTGTCAAACCCGAACCGGTCTTTTAGCGCACCGGCAGAGGCGTAGGTATCCAGGATCAGCGAGAAGAACGACGGCCGCGCTTCTCCCGCATCCTGTGTTGACGTCTGCCGATCGTTGGCTTCGATATCCTGTGTTTTGGAAAGGTTGGCGGTGAAGCTACCGACAACCGTCTGCCCGGCGGCCAGCAAAACCATGACCGCGAAACCGAATGAAACCGCCTGCGGCGCTCTGCGCAGCCGCCCGGCCAAACAGGCGCATCCGAGGATGGCCAAGCAGACGGCGCCGTAGACCAGCATGTGCAACGTCGTCGACGGGAAACCGGTCGCGCGCAGCGCCGATGCGACGGCACCGTACTGAAACAACATCACCACGCCGGCGGTTGCGAGGAGAGCCCACGCGGACCAGAGTTTCCTGGGAAGCAGCAGTGCGCCGGCTCCCACAATCACCAGAACAGCGACCAGCAATGCCAGCGCGTATGGCAGCAATGCTCCGGGAGCCAAGCCGCTATCCGCGTTGGCTCCGTAGAAACTCAGAAAAACCCATATAGCTGCAAGGCTAGGAGGAAGGAGGAGAAAAAGAAACTGGCGAAGGGCGGCAGATCCAGACGTCAAACTACTCATGCTTGGTCGTTGTCTCAGCCTCTTCCCTTGTTGTTTCCTCATCCTGTTTGCGACGGAAGAAGCGCCGCAGAATGCCGAACTTGTGCCCAAAATAGGCGGTCACCGCGGCAATCCCGCCCAGAACGCCCTGCGCGATCATAGCCGCCGTTCCCGGGTCCAGATACGCGTAGGCAGGTTTCCCGAATACGACCAAGATCATAGCGGCTAAGGCTAGCACCTTGTACATAACTGATTCCCTTAGGGTATTCTGACCGTGGGCAGTGCCGACAATGCTCGCTGAGCCATCGCGGGCACCCCGAATGACAATTCTGTTAATATTCTATGACGGGGTATACGACTCACCGCGTTAAGGCAAGGTCATCCGCGCGTGGAGCCCGGTGCAGCCGGCTTTGCGGGGCGGCCCCTGCTTCAGGGGCACCGCGCATCCGAGTTGCCTTTCCCATCCACCAGTTCTCGTGTTGCGAAAGGCGTCCCCCGATCCCATCGGTACCTTTACCTTTCGGGAGCGAACGGCGCTCTGCCAGCAGCGCAGCCAGGTATATTCTCTTATCCAGCGGCGGCCCGATATCGTGCCGCGCAGCCGCGCCGGTCAGGAGACGGAGGATCGGTGAGTGACGTCACTGGGATTGAGGCTACTCAGCCGCCGCCTTAACGGGGACGACCTCATAGCCCGGCTCTTCCGGTTCGTCGTCCAGGATCTCGGGCGGGAAACCGGACGCCAGCACCTCAATACCGGTCTTTTCCTCATAGCGTTTGACGATGTTGGGCGACCACTCGTCAGCGCCGTAGGTGGCGACAGCCTCTTGAAACATCTGCACGATCAGAGGCGACAGTGTAAGCGGCATGCCGGCCCGGTCCGCGATGGCCTGGAAAAGACTGACATCCTTCAAGACCAGTCCCATCGTGAAGTTGATGTCGCGGGACCCGTTGAGGATTACCTGCCCCTCCGTCTCATGCACGAAGGAGGTGCCGGATGAAATCGCAATCGCCTCATAGGCCGTGTTCATATCCATACCCGCCGCCTTGCAAGTCGCGAGCGCCTCCGACACGCTGATCAGGTTCGCGGTCGCCAGATAGTTGGTGACGACCTTCAAGGTCGAAGCGCTGCCCAGTTCACCGGTATGCAGGATGCGGCGGCCCATTTTGGTGAGCACCGGCAGGATCGTCTCAAAGGTGTCCCGGTCGCAACCGGCGAAGATGGAGATGTTGCCGGTCGCCGCCCTGTGGCAGCCGCCTGAGACGGGACAGTCGACCGGGTGCGCGCCAAGCGCCGCCACCTTCGCGCCGATGCGCTTCACTTCGGCTTCGTCGGTCGTCGACATCTCGGCCCAGATCTTACCGGCGCCCAGGCCCGAGATCACGCCATCCTCCCCCTCGACCACCGCCGAACAAGCGGACGGGCTGGGCAGGCAGGTGATCACCATGTCGCAGGTTTCGGCCATCTCCTTCGGACTGTCGGCCCAATGTGCCCCTTGATCCAGGAACTTCTGCGCCGCTGATTTGTCCAAGTCGCGTACCGTCAGATCCATACCGTTGCGCAGCAGCGAGCCCGCCAACTTGCCGCCGACATTTCCCAATCCGATGAAGCCGATTTTCATGACGTCTTCCCTGTCCTGAATGAGTCTGCCGAAGTCTGTCAGTCTTCGCCGCACCGGACATCCCAAATTATCGTCTGCGGACCCTCAGATTTATTCACGGCGAAGACCACAATCCGTTTGCCAACACCCGACTCCGGCGTATAGTCGCCGCCCGATGACCCGGTCGGATGCAGCACCCCATTTTCCTCACGAGCATATCCTCGGCATGGAAGGCCTTTCGGCCGACCAGATCACGTTGCTGCTGGATACGGCCGACGGCTATGTCGAACAGAACCGCCAGGCGGATAAGACGCAGGACCTCCTGCACGGCCGCACGCTGATCAATCTTTTCTTCGAAAATTCAACAAGAACCAGAACGTCTTTCGAGTTAGCCGGCAAGCGTCTAGGCCTCGACGTCATCAACATGTCGGTCGCGACGAGCGCCATCAAGAAGGGCGAGACGCTGATCGACACGGCAATGACCCTGAACGCCATGCATCCGGACATCCTGGTTGTGCGTCATGCGGATTCGGGCGCGGTCGCGCTGCTGGCGCAGAAGGTTAACTGCGCCGTCATCAATGCCGGCGACGGCAGCCACGAGCATCCGACCCAGGCGCTGCTGGACGCCCTCACTATCCGCCGCCGGATCGGGCGGCTGGACCGCCTGACGGTGGCGATCTGCGGCGACGTCGCTCACAGCCGGGTCGCCCGGTCGAACATCCACCTGCTGCACACCATGGGCGCGCGGGTTCGGATTGTCGCGCCCTCCACCCTGCTGCCGCCCGCCATCGAACGGTTCGGGGTGGAAGTCTTTACGGACATGCGCAAGGGGCTCGCCGACTGCGACGTGGTGATGATGCTGCGGTTGCAGTTGGAGCGTATGCAGGGAAGCTTCGTGCCCTCGGTGCGCGAGTATTACCGTTATTTCGGTCTGGATCGGGAAAAGCTCGCCTATGCCAAACCGGACGCTTTCGTCATGCATCCGGGGCCGATGAACCGCGGGGTCGAAATTGCCTCGGAACTGGCCGACGACATCGACCGGTCCGTGATCCGCCAGCAGGTGGAAATGGGTGTCGCCGTCCGCATGGCCTGCATCGATATCCTGACGCGCAATCAGGCGCGCCCCGGCGGGGAGGTCTGACCCGATGGCCGCCGGACGTATCGCCTACCTGAACGCGCGGCTGCTCGACCCGGCCAGCGGACTGGACGAGACCGGCGCGCTGCTGGTGGAAGACGGGAAAATCGCCGATGTCGGCCCCCATCTCTTCAAAGACGGTGCCCCTTCTGTTCGCCAAGTCGTTGATTGCAAGGGATTATGTCTGGCCCCGGGGTTAGTCGACATGCGGGTTCAGATCCGCGAGCCGGGCCAGGAGCATCTGGAGGATATCTCCAGCGCCGGCGACGCCGCCTTGGCGGGCGGGATCACGCAACTGGCATGCCTGCCGAACACCGACCCGGTGATCGAGGATGTGCCCGTCGTGGAATTCATTGCCCGGCGCGCGCGGGAAGCCAAGAAGGCGAAAATCAACTGCTACGCCGCGCTGACCAAAGGCATGAAAGGCGAGCAGATTACCGAGATCGGCCTGCTCCAGGATGCGGGCGTGGTCGCTTTTACCGACGGCGAGCGGGCGACCCTCAACACCAAGACCTTCTCCCGCGCGTTGAAGTACGCCGAAGCGTTCGATGCCTTGGTGGTGCAGCACCCGGAAGAGCCGGGACTGGCCGACGGCGGCCTGATGAACAAGGGTGAAATGGCAAGCCGGCTCGGCCTGTCCGGCATCCCGCGCGAGGCGGAAGTCATCATTGTGGAGCGGGACATCCGGCTGGCCGCGATGTCCGGCGCGCGGATCCACTTCGCCCATGTAACAACCGCCGACGCCTTGGATGCCATCCGCCGGGCCAAGGCCGAAGGGCAGCGGGTGACCTGCGATACCGCCCCCCACTACTTCGCGCTCAACGAAACCGCCATCGGCGACTACCGGACGTTTGCCAAAGTGTCGCCCCCCTTGCGGGACGAAGGCGACAGGCAGGCCGTTGTCGCCGCCCTGGCCGACGGCACGATCGACGTCATCGCCAGCGATCATGCGCCGCACGATCAGGATTCGAAACGCCTGCCGTTCCCCCAGGCCTCATTCGGCATTGTCGGGCTGGAAACGCTGTTGCCGCTCACCCTGGAGGTCTATCACAACCGGCATCTTTCTCTGCTCGAAGCGCTCGCGCTGATGACCTGCAAACCGGCGGACCTGCTGCGTCTGGAAGCCGGGCGGTTGCGCCGTGGCGCCCCAGCCGATCTGGTGGTTTTCGATCCCGACACGCCTTGGCAAATAGATGAAGGAAAACTCTTAAGCCTTTCAAAAAACACACCCTTTGATCGTCGCCCGGTGCAGGGCAAAGCACTGATGACCATTGTCGACGGCAGAACGCTTTTCACCGCGCCGGACGCCCCGTTCTAGGCGCGCATGATGGAACCGTTGCCCGACTTGGAGATTACCGCCGCGGCGCTTGCCGCCGGATACCTGCTGGGCGCCATCCCCTTCGGCCTGGTGCTGACACGTCTCGCCGGCCTTGGCGATATCCGCGCCATAGGATCCGGCAATATCGGAGCCACCAACGTGCTGCGCACCGGGAACAAGCCCCTGGCGGCGGCAACCTTGATCCTCGACAGCGGCAAAGGAGCCGCCGCCGCGGTTGCCTTCGCGTATTTCTTGGGCCCCGTAGCGGGTCTGCTCGCCGGGGTGGCCGCGGTCTTCGGGCACAACTTCCCAATTTGGCTGGGCTTCAAGGGCGGCAAAGGGGTCGCGACGACCCTGGGCGTTCTGATCGCCGCCGCTTGGCCGGTCGGTTTGGGGGCCTGCGCAACCTGGCTCGCTGTCGCGGCGGTCTCGCGCTACTCCTCACTCTCCTCCCTGCTGGCGATGGCGTCCGCGCCACTCTATGCATGGCTGATGGAGATGCCGGAAACCGCCGTTGCCGCTGCCGTGCTCGCTGTGCTGGCTTGGATCCGGCATCACACGAACCTGCGCCGCCTCCTGAACGGGACAGAGCCAAAAATTGGCGCCAAGAAAGACAAGCCCGCCTGACGCATAGGTAGCATGAGAACTGTGAGATCGCCCTTACGTTGACAACCGGCTCCTCATTCCGGACGATGCCTCATGGGCAGTCCGACGCAGCCACCATTGTCAGACGATGAAAAACGCGCCCGCCTGCGGTTGATCCGCAGCGAGAATGTCGGTCCTGTCACGTTCAAGCATCTGCTTCGCCGGTTCGGCAGCGGAGAGGCGGCGCTGGCCGCCCTGCCCGATCTGGCGCGGCGCGGCGGGCGAAATCGGACGCTGCGGATCGCGTCGACGGAAAGCGTCGAGACGGAATTGGCCAACGCCGCGAAGATCGGGGCAACTGTCCTGCATTTGGACGATGCGGCCTATCCGGCTTCGCTGCGGCATATAGACGATGCGCCGGCGCTGCTCTATGCGATCGGCGATCTTTCGCTTCTGGAGCGCCCTTCTTTCGCCGTGGTCGGCGGCCGGAACGCCTCCGTTGCCGGGAGGACTTTCGCGAAACGGATCGCCAGCGAGATTGGGGCGACGGGGCGCACCATCGTCTCCGGCCTTGCACGCGGGATCGACACTGCGGCGCATACCGGCGCGTTGGAGACCGGCACGGCGGCGGTGCTGGCGGGCGGCGTCGACGTCCTTTTCCCGCCAGAGAACGAAGCGCTTTACCAAGCGCTCCGCGAGACCGGCCTACTACTTTCCGAAATGCCGCCGGAAACGAAGCCTTTGGCCCGTCATTTCCCGCGCCGAAACCGGATCATTTCCGGCCTCTCGGACGCGCTGCTGGTGATCGAAGCCAAGCGCAAGTCAGGCTCCTTGATCACCGCGCGATGCGCCGCGGACCAGGGACGACTGGTCTTCGCCGCTCCCGCTTCACCGCTGGAGCCACGCGGGCAAGGCTGCAACGATCTCATCCGGGACGGCGCGACATTGGTTCAGGACGCGGAAGAGATCCTTGCCGAGCTCGCGCCGAGTTCGCCGGTCTTGCGAGAGGCCGCCGCCCCTGTCCCAACCCCGGCAGCAGCTGCCGAAGACGGAAGCGTCGACTCGGCGCGCGCGTATCTCGTGCGGTGTCTTTCCGGCACGCCCATGCCGGTCGACGACGTCATTCGAGATTCCGGTCTTCCCCCCTCCGCCGTGCTGTCGGCGCTGGTCGAGATGGAGCTTGCCGGCGGTCTTTTGCGACATAGCGGCGGCGCCGTTTCCGCAGCGCCCGCCGGCTGAACCCATGCCTGCCGTTTTTAACGGAAATTTTTAACAACTTTCCTACATCGTTAACCGCTCATTAAGACTGCCCTCGCCACAATGAAATCGCGGGAGGGCAGTTTGGCTGCACTGCAGTCAGGCAGTCACGGGGGCCTCAACACCCCTGAGGACTTGTGGGGAAACATGGCAACTACGCCGACTTTATTTGCACGAGCCGGCAGCGCTGCAGACGGACATGCGGAAGTACAGCCCAGTCGACGTTCGGAATCCACACGCACCATGAGCAACGCATCATACGAACGGCTTTTGCAACTCGCCCACCAACGCGCCTTGGATGGCAAAGGCGGTCTGGCGGCCTCGATTGCGAAAATGTGCTTGGATTCCCGTGCCGATCTCAGCGACGAAGAACTGGCGCTGACCTTCGACATCCTGAGGAACCTGATCGACAAGGTCGAAATCCAGATCAGGCGCACCATTGCCGACTACCTCGCCGAACGTATGGATGTCCCCGACGACCTGCTCGACTTCCTGGCGAACGATGCGATCAACGTCGCCTATCCGATCCTCACGCACTCGATGCAGCTTACCGACGAGAAGCTGATCGAGGTCATCGACCGGAACGGCAAGGGGCATCAACTCGCCGTGGCGCGCCGCCATGGCCTAAGCGGTACGGTCAGCGACCATCTGGTCAAGACAGGCGATCTGGACGTCCTGACGCAGCTCCTGAAGAACCTGTCCGCCGAGATCACCCCCACGGGCTTCGCCGAGGCGGTGCGCCAGTCGATTCTGTTCGAAGAATTGCATGCGCCCATTTTGCATCGGCGCGATGTTCCGGTGGCGGTTGCCCGCCGCATGACCGCCTGGGTCGGAGACATCTTGCGGGATTACATAGAACGCAACTACGTGGTCGACGGGGACGCCATTTCGGATGCCGTCGCCGCCGCCGTCGATGCGGTCCTGGACGCTCAACTGGCCGGAATCGATTGGTGTGACGCCCATGGACGGGACCATGCGCAGCATCTGATCGGATCGCTGGAAAATGACGGCGAAGCGGGCTTTGTCCGCGCCGTCGGCAAAATCCTCGGGCTTGAGGAAGCCACCGTGCGAGACGTAATGAAACGGGACGGCGCCAACTCCCTGGCCACCGCATGCCGCGCGTTCGGCATGGACCAGGCACAGTTTTCATTCGTGCTCGCGCCGCTCCTGGGCGAAGAGATGGTGCAGAAAATGCGCCGCGACGAATCGCTCAACCTGGCGCTCGAGAGGTTCGAAAGCACCAGCAAATCCGATGCCCAGGCCGTGATGAACGCCTGGTGTCAGGCGGCCGGTACGGTGCGTCACTAAGGACGATGGATCTCATTAAAGTCCTGGCGGACTTGTCCAGAATCGTATTTGCAGCACTTATATACGGAGTGGGTCCAAAGTCAGTCAGCCGTTGACGGCGGACAAGTTGGCGTGCAAGTACCTCCGCCACCCGAACCTGAACAGCGCGAGAGAGCTAATCGGCCGCATGTCGGAGAAGAGCGTCGTCGTCGTCGAATCACCGGCGAAAGCAAAAACGATAAACAAGTATCTTGGCGGCAACTTCGAAGTGCTCGCCAGCTTTGGGCATGTCCGCGACCTGCCGGCAAAGGATGGGTCTGTCGATCCGGAGCGGGATTTCGCCATGCTCTGGGAAGTCGATGGGCGCGGCAAGAAACAGCTCGATACCATCGCCCAGGCCGTCAAAGGCGCTGAACATCTCTATCTCGCGACCGACCCCGACAGAGAAGGCGAAGCCATCTCCTGGCATGTGCGCGACGAGTTGGAGCGCCGCAAAACGCTGAACGGCATCGGCGTCAGCCGCGTGGTTTTCCACGAGATTACCAAGAAGGCGGTGACCGAAGCGGTCGCCCACCCGCGCGAGCTCGATCAGTCTTTGATCGACGCCTACCTCGCCCGCCGCGCCCTGGACTACCTCGTCGGTTTTACGTTGTCACCGGTCTTGTGGCGCAAGCTGCCGGGCGCAAAATCCGCCGGGCGGGTCCAGTCCGTGGCACTGCGCCTGATCTGCGAGCGTGAGGCGGAGATCGAAGCCTTCCGGCCCCAGGAATACTGGACGGTCGAGGCGGAGATGCAGAGCCAGAACGGCGATCCCTTCAAAGCACGGCTTACCCATCTCGACGGCAAGAAGCTGGACCGGTTCGACCTCGGCGACGAAGCCGCAGCGAAACGCGCGGTGGCCGCCGCCGAAAACCAGGCCTACCGCGTCGTCAAGGTCGAGCGGAAAACCCAGAACCGGAACCCGGCGGCGCCCTTCACCACGTCGACCCTCCAGCAGGAGGCGAGCCGTAAGCTCGGCATGGGAACGTCCCGGACGATGAGCGTGGCGCAGCGCCTGTACGAAGGTATCGACCTTGGTGGCGAGACGGTCGGCCTGATCACCTACATGCGGACCGACAGCACCGTGCTCAGCGGCGAAGCCATCGGCAGCGCCCGCTCGGCGATTCAGAAAATCTACGGCGACCGTTACCTGCCCGCCTCGCCCCGCGTCTATCGGACGAAAGCGAAGAACGCCCAGGAAGCCCATGAAGCGGTCCGCCCGACGGACCTTTCCCGGCATCCGGACCAGATGCGGCGCTATCTCGACAACGATCAGGCGCGCCTCTACGAACTGGTTTGGAAACGGACCATGGCCTCGCAGATGGAAAGCGCGGTGATCGACCGGGTCGCCGTCGACATCGACGCGGCGGACAAGGCCGTCACTTTCCGGGCCAATGGGTCGGTCGTGAAGTTCGACGGGTTTCTCAAGCTGTACTTCGAAGATGTCGACGACCGCGCCGGGGAAGACGACGACGAACGCCGCCTGCCGAACATGGCCGAAGGCGAAGGATCGACTCTCTCGAAACTGCTCCCGGAACAGCATTTCACCCAGCCGCCCCCGCGCTACACCGAGGCCAGCCTGGTCAAGAAGATGGAGGAGTTGGGAATCGGTCGCCCCTCCACCTATGCCTCGATCCTGAAAGTCCTGCAGGACCGCAACTACGTCGTCCTGGAGAAGAAGCGCTTCGTACCGGAAGATCGGGGTCGCCTGGTGACGGCGTTCCTCAGCAGCTTTTTCGGAAAGTACTTCGAATACGGCTTCACCGCCGATCTGGAGGAACAGCTTGACGACGTCTCCGACGGCCGTCGCGAATGGCGCCACGTGTTGCGCGACTTCTGGGAAAACTTCCACCAGATCACTGAACACACCAAGGAGCTGACAGGCGTAGAAGTCCGCGAGACGCTCGATCAGGAGCTAGGCCCTCACTTCTTCCCCGCCGACGAGACCGGCAGCACGGAAGCCGCCCGCGTCTGTCCGGCGTGCGACGGCGGCCGGCTGAGCCTGAACTTCGGCCGGTACGGGGCCTTCATCGCCTGTTCCAACTATCCCAACTGCCGGTACACTCGTCAGCTCGGCGAAGACGCGTCCGACGGCAACGGCGACGACACGGTTTATCCTAAGGCCATCGGCCCGCATCCGGAGACCGGCGAAGAAATCTCGCTGCGCAAAGGGCCGTATGGCCTCTATGTCCAGTTGGGCGAACAGTTGCCCAAAGAAAAGGGTAAGAAGGCGCCGCCAAAGCCCAAACGCGGGTCGCTGCTGAAGGGCATGACCCCGGCGCAGATCGATCTGGAGATGGCGCTGCGTTTGCTGTCCCTGCCGCGCGAAATCGGCACCCATCCGGAGAGCGGCGCGATGATTGCCGCCGGCGTTGGGCGCTATGGCCCGTTCCTCAAACATGGCTCTGCCTATGTCACGCTGCCCGCCGACGACGACGTGCTGACCATCGGCATGAACCGCGCCGTGGAAGTAATTGCCCAGGCGGGCGAAAAGGGGAAAGCACGATCGACCCGGGCGCTCGGCGAGCATCCGGAAGACGGCAAGGCGGTTACCCAGGGCGCCGGTCGGTTCGGCCCCTACGTCAAACATGGCAAGCTCTATGCCTCGATCCCGCGCGACGTGGAGCCGGAATCGGTAACGCTGGAAGAAGCTGTCAGGCTACTGGCCGAAAAGGCGGCGAAGGCCGGCACGGCGAAAAAGGCGGGCGCGAAAAAGGGCAAGGCCAAGAAAGCCGCCGCCAAAAAGGGCAAAGCCAAGAAATCAGCCGCGAAAAAGGCGGCTGCGAAGAAAGCCGCGGCCAAGAAGGCGGCGGACTGATCCGGTGGCCATCCGCGCAGACCGGCTGCCGACCAAGCAGGAAATTCTGGATTTCATCAATGACAGCCCGACCCCGGTCGGAAAGCGGGAGATTGCGCGCGCTTTCCAGATCAAAGGGGCGTTGCGCGCCGACCTGAAGACCCTTCTGAGGGAACTGGAGCAGGACGGCGTCATCGACCGCGGGCGCAAGCGCCGGCTGGCCCCGAAGGGCGCCTTGCCGGAAGTGGCCGTCGTGCATGTGGCCGAGATCACCGTGGACGGGGAGATCCTCGCCCGCCCGGTCGGACCGCACGCAGACGTCGAGGCGGAAATCCTGGTGGTTCCCGGCGGCCGGGCGACAGGTCTGCCGAAAATCGGCGACCGGGTCCTGGCGCGCCTGCAGCGCATCGGCGATAAGCGCTACGAAGCCAAACCGATCCGGATTCTGCCTTCCGGTCCCGGTAACATCCTGGGATTGGTCAGCAAAAGCGGCCGCGCCACCTGGCGGGTGAAACCGACGAACCGGCGCAACGACCGCGAATACGTCCTGACCGCGAAGCCCGACGACGTCTCGGACGGGGATCTGGTGCTGATCAAGCCCTTGCCGACGCGCCAGGGCGACCGCGAGGCGGAGGTGGTGGATCGCATCGGCTCGATGGAGGACCCCAAGGCCTTCAGCCTGATCGCGATTCACCAGAACGGCATCCCCGTGGAGTTTCCGGAGGCCGCGCTTGGCGAAGCCGAACGGCTGAAGGCCCCTACGCTGGGCGACCGCGAGGATCTACGTTCCCTGCCGCTCGTCACCATCGACGGTGCGGACGCCCGTGATTTCGACGATGCGGTCTGGGCCGAGCCCGACGGCGACCCGGCAAACGAAGGCGGGTTCAAACTGATCGTCGCCATCGCCGACGTCGCGCACTATGTCCGGCCGGGCAGTGCCCTGGACAAAGCGGCGCGGCTGCGCGGCAATTCGGTCTATTTCCCGGACCGGGTCGTGCCGATGCTACCCGAGCGTTTGTCGAACGATCTCTGCTCCCTTCGGCCGCGCGAAGAGCGCGCCTGCATGGCCTGCCATATGGTGATCGACGCCAAGGGTGTCTTGATCCGGCATCGCTTTAGCCGGGCGCTGATGCGCTCCGCCGAGCGCCTCACCTATGAGGAAGTTCAGGCCGCAATGGACGGTGCGGCGGCAGACAAAACCGATACCTTGCTGGAGACGGTGATCCGGCCGCTTTACGCGGCCTACCGCGTTCTAGCCGCCGCCCGCGAAGCGCGCGGAACGCTGGAGCTGGATCTGCCGGAACGTCAGGTCAGCATCGACGATGCCGGCGTAGTGCGGGAGATCTCAAAACGCGAGCGGTTCGACAGCCACCGTCTGATCGAGGAATTCATGATCTGCGCCAACGTCGCCGCGGCGGAGGCGTTGGAAAAAAACCAGAACCGGCACCGGCTGCCGATCATGTACCGGGTCCACGAACCGCCGCCGCTCGACAAGATGGAGGCGCTCCGGGACAGCCTGGGGGCGCTTGGCTTCAACTTGGCGAAAGGCGCGGTGATCAAGCCGCGCCTGCTGACGGGTATCCTCAATCAGGCGACGACGGCGGGCAAAGGTCCGATCGTGTCGGACATCGTCCTGCGGTCCCAGTCTCAAGCGGTCTATTCGGCAAACAATGCCGGGCATTTCGGCTTGGCGCTGCGGCGCTACTGCCATTTCACCTCCCCGATCCGGCGCTATTCCGACGTCCTGGTGCACCGCGCCCTGATTTCCGCCAATGGCCTGGGCAAGGACGGGCTGACCCCGGATGAAATGGAGCAGTTCGACGCGATCGCCGAGCAGATTTCCGGCACCGAACGGCGCGCCTCTGCTGCGGAACGGGAAGCGACCGAACGGTATGTAACGGCCTATCTCAGCAACCGCGTTGGGGCGGAGTTCGACGGCAGGATCACGGGCGTCGCGCGCTTCGGCCTGTTCGTCGGCCTCGACGAAACCGGCGCCGATGGCCTGGTGCCGGTCAGTACCCTTCCCTGGGACCGGTACTTCCACGATGAAGTGCATCATTGCCTGGTCGGTCAGGAAACCCGCTTGGCCTTTACCCTGAGCGATCGCGTTCGGGTCAAACTGGTCGAGGCCAATGCGCTTACCGGCTCCCTGGTGTTCGAGGTGGTGGACGGCGGCAAGCCGGCAGCCAAGAACGTCGGCAAGGCGCAACGGCGCGGCAAGGGCGGCGCCTTCGGCGGCCCGAAAGGCGCCCGGTCGCGCCGGCCCAAACGGTCGCCGCGGCGCTGACGGCGCCCGCACCGTTATCGAATTCAACAAAATGCGAGGGTTTGCCCCCTTGTCTGCGCCGCCCACGCGCCGCACCTTGGCACTCATGAAGAGCGTTGCAACCGACCCGAATCCGCCGAAACCGTGGGTGCTGCCAATTCTGGCGGCGGTCCTGCTCGTGGTATCGGCCTGCGCCTCACCGCCGGCATCCCGGGAACCGATCGAACCGTCGCTCACGCGCCAGATGTTCGCGAAGATCCTGCGCACCATCGACGAAAGCTATATCGATGCGCCGGACATCGGCAGCCTGACCCTCGCGGCGCTGGAGTCGATCAACGAGATCGACCCGGCACTCACCGTCGATGCGGATGAAGGAACCAGCCTGTTGATCGCCGGGGACGAAGCGGTCGGCCGTTGGGACTGGCCGCCGGAGGGTTCGGCCGAAGACTGGGCCGCCCATGCGGCGGATGTTCTGACCCGCGCAAGGACCCAGTCCCCGGTGCTCGGAGAGGCCGGCGAAGAGGCCGTGTTCGAAACGGTCTTCGGCGCCATGGTGGGCCTGCTGGACCGCTACTCGCGGTATGCCGGGGCGGTCGAAGCCAGATCGAACCGCGAGTCGCGCCAAGGGTTCGGCGGCATCGGCGTCACGGTCGGGCAGCATCCGCTGGGCGTGCGCATCGTCAGCGTATCGCCCGACAGTCCGGCCCAGGCCGCCGGACTGCATGTCGGCGACATCGTGACGACCATCGACGGCAAACCGGTGGCCGGCAGCACAATCCGCCAAGCGGTCCGCATGCTGCGCGGCCCGATTGAGAAATCGATCCTGTTGACCCTGCAGCGGGAAGGCTTGGGCACCCCGCTGAAAACGACTGTGGGGCGGACCCATATCGTGCCGAACACCGTCTTCTTCCGGCCCCGGGGAGACGTGGCCGTCATTCGGATTACCGCCTTCAATGACCGCACGCCAAAACGCGTGGCCGAAGCAATGAGCGAAGCGCGCGCCGCCTTGGGCGACGGCATGAACGGCGTTGTGCTCGATCTGCGCGGCAATCCGGGCGGCCTGCTGGAAAAGGCGATCGAGGTCGCCGATCTGTTTCTCCATGCCGGGCTGATCTCATCCACTGACGGCCGACACGCCCTCAGCCACCAGCGTTTCGAGGCCGAACCCGGGGACATAAGCGGCGGCGAATCCATGGTCCTTCTGATCGACGGCGCGACCGCCTCGGCGGCGGAGGTTCTGGCCGCCGCCCTGCAGGATCAGCGGCGCGCGGTTCTGATCGGCGCCAGCAGTTTCGGAAAGGGATCCGTGCAGACGGTCCTGGACCTGCCCAATGGCGGTGAGTTGATCCTGACTTGGGCGCGGCTGATCGCGCCGAGCGGCTATACGATCCACGAGGCGGGCGTGATTCCCACGGTTTGCGCGCAAGGGTCCGAAAATGCCGCAGCCCTGTTGCGCCACGTGCTGCTGGTGGAACCCGCCACCACGCTGCACAACCTCTCCGTCCGTCGCCGGACCAAAGCGAACGACCGCGCCGGCAAGGCCCATCTCAACACGATCTGCCCCTGGCGGCCGAACGAGGATGCGGGGACGGCTGAAGAGGCGGGACTGCTTCTGCTGCGCGACACCGACCTCTACCAAAGTGCGATAGCTCTTTCGCTGCCTCCGGCATCGTGAGATAGAGTCCCACCAGTCACTTCCGCCTGAAACGAAATCGCCGCCCATGCCCGTCCGCCCCCGCGATGCCGCCAGTCTGGTCCTGTTCCGCGGCCCCGCCGACCGTCCCACCGTTTTAATGGGACGCCGGGCGCAGAGCCTGCGTTTCATGCCGGGCTTTTACGTCTTCCCGGGCGGCACCGTGGACGAGACGGACCGGGATGCGTCGGAGGCTCTGCCCCTGCATGGCGGCACGACCGAGAGCCTGGCGCGGCACGCCTCAGCGGAAATGAACCGGCCGTTGGTCTGGGCCGCGATACGGGAAACCTGGGAAGAGACCGGTCTGTTGTATGGCGAGGCGGCCGATTGGCCCTTGCCGGCCGGCGGGTGCGCGGCGGCTGCCGCCTTCCATGGCGCGGCGATCCGGCCGGGGACGGAACGGCTGGAATTCTTCGCTCGCGCCGTCACGCCCGAAGAAGTGCCGATCCGATTCGACAGCCGCTTTTTTCTGGCCGACGGAAGACAGGCAACCGGCGAGATCCGCAGCAGCGGTGAGTTGGAGGACGTGGCCTGGCATCGGGCGGAATTCGTCCTGGCCACGTTCCCGATGGCGCATATCACCCGGTTCGTCCTGGCGCGCGCCCTGGCGATCTGGTGCGAAAATGCGGGCCGGGAACGCGACCATCCCGCAAAAGACCGCGCGATTGCCCGCTTCACCCAGCGCGGCGACCGGTTTTCCATGCAGGAGGACGCGCCGGGCGATCCGCCCCAGATCGATCCCGAAGGACTGGACTGGCCGTAAAGCGATTTACGCCTCTTCCGCACTAACTGAGATCGCTTGACTTTGATTTCGAAATGCCTAAGTTCGCGCAATCCCAGCCCGGCGAGACTGAGACAGGCTGCGTATGCGCGGCACGCGATGCGCTCCCAGATCTGCCGGCTTCGGGAACAGAATTCATGATTGGGGCAGGCGATGCTTAGAATGCTGCCCGTGTTGAGAGGATAGAACTATGGCCAAGCCAGCCACCTTGCAGGTCAAAATGGTCAGCACCGCGGATACGGGCTATTTCTACGTGACCAAGAAAAACCCCCGCAACCTGACTGAGAAACTGGAACTGAAGAAGTACGATCCGGTTGTCCGGAAGCACGTCCTCTTCAAGGAATCCAAAATGAAATAACCTGTCCGCAGCGCCTGGCCCCAAGCGGTTTCGGCGCGCGTTCAGCAGTATTTCAAACGGCTCCGCCCTAGGGTGGAGCCGTTCTTCGTTCAGGCTGGATCGGACGCGGCAGGCGTCAGTCTTTATCGCGCCCGAACCGTTCGGCCATCAGGCAGAGAATTTCCCACATCATCGTCACACCGACGACGGCCGTCGCACCGGACTGATCGAACGGCGGCGACACTTCCACAACATCCGCGCCGACAATGTCCAATCCCCGAAGGGCACGCAGCATCTTCTGCGCGTCGTGGGTCGAATAGCCGCCGATTTCCGGCGTGCCGGTTCCGGGCGCGTAGACCGGGTCGAGACCGTCCACATCGAAACTGATATAGACCGGCCCATCGCCGACAATCTCGCGCGCCAGCGCCCCGACCTTCTCGGGTCCCAGGTCGAAATACTCCTCGATCTCGATCACCCGGATTCCCTGCGCGAGCCCCCAATCCTTGTCCTCGGCGGTATAGAGACCGCCCCGGATGCCGATCTGGATCGTCCGTTTCGGATCGAGCAGCCCTTCCTCGATCGCCCGGCGGAAGGGGGTGCCGTGGGTATATTTATGCCCCTCGAAGTACCGGTCCCAGGTGTCGGTATGCGCATCGAAATGCACCATGCCAAGCGGCCGCGACTTGTCCGCGATCGCCCGCATGACCGGCAGCGTGATCAAATGATCGCCCCCGGCGGTGAGCGGCAGGATGTTCTTGGCATGCACCTCGGCAAAGAACTGCTCCACCCTGTCCAAGGTGTCGATCAGATCGACCGGGTTGACCGAGGTGTCGCCGAGATCCGCGCAATTGGCAGACCGGTACGGCCTGATTCCGGTGACGTGGTGCACATTGCGCATCAGGGTGGAGGCGTCGCGCATCTGACGCGGGCCGTGACGCGCGCCGGGCCGGTTGGTCGTGCCGCCGTCCCAGGGCACACCGATCAGGCCGATATCCACCTCGTCGGCTTTATCCACCGGCAAGTGCGGCAGACGCATGAATGTCGGAATGCCCGCGAACCGGGGCAGAACCGTACCGGAGATTGGCCTGAAGGAGATTTTTTCGGTCATCGGACGCCCCGCGAAAAGAACTGAATACGAAGATCACCGTAGCGCCAGATTCCCGGCGGGGCCAGAGGGCGATACGCCAATTCGATCATCTAAAGGTTGCGGACCTTTTGCAGCGTCCAAACACCGCGGCAGTCCTTGCCGCGGAAGGTTCCCTTGGCCTCGCGGCCGGAAAACTGTCCGGCGGCTTCGCCGAACTCGAAACCGTTTCGGGTGATCTCGCTGCTCTGCACCGCGCCGCCATCGTCGATGACGCCGTCCATATCTCCGCGGAGATCGGACCAACGCACGGTCGCCGTGATCACGCCCTTTCTGATCTCGGCGCGCAGGGCGCCCGTCCGTGGGCAGGAAGGTTGTCCGAACGTGAACTGCATCCGGCCGGTCCACAGGCCGTCGAACTCCGGGTTGCCGGTCGCGAACAGGTTCGACGCCGATCCGCAACCCGTCAGAATGCCGAGTAGGGTCAGGACAAAAACGGATCGAACAAGACGCATGATGAAACCTCTCTGCCTTGACTAGGGTGAACGGCCGCGGGCCTGGAGCGGTGTCCGGATCAGCGCCGGCGGCCTCGCTGCCGACCCTCCTGAACATAAGGGTTCTTTCCTTTCCGCAACAAGATGCGCAGCGGAATTCCCGGCAGGGAAAACGTCTCCCGCAGACTGTTCGTGAGATACCGGGAATAGCTGTCGGGCAACTCCTCGGGCGTCGAGGCGAACAGCACGAATGTCGGCGGCCTCGTCTTGGCTTGCGTCATATACCGGATCTTGATCCGGCGGCCCCGCGCCAGCGGCGGCGGATGCGCGTCGGTCACGTCCGCCAGCCAGGAGTTCAGGGCGCTGGTCGGAATACGGCTGTTCCACAGGTCGTAGACCTCCAAAGCCGTATCGATCAGCCTGTCCAGCCGATGCCCCTTCAAGGCGGAGACGGTCATCACCGGGACGCCCTTGGCCTGCGGCAAGGAACGCAGGATACGGTCGCGTAGTTTCTGCAGGGCGTCCTGCCGGTCGTCGACCGCGTCCCATTTATTCGCGGCGATGATCAGCGCCCGCCCCTCTTCCAGCACCTGCCGGGCGATCGTCAGATCCTGCTTTTCCAGCATGTCGGCCGCATCCAGCAACAGGATGACGACGTGCGAGTATTGGATCGCCCGCAGCGTGTCGAACGCCGACAGTTTCTCCACCTTTTCGCTGACCCGGGCCTTGCGCCGTAAGCCCGCCGTATCGACCAGCGACATCGCCCGCCCGCGCCAAACCCAGTCAAGCGCGATGGAGTCCCGCGTAATGCCGGCTTCCGGTCCCGTCAGCAGGCGGTCGTCTTCCACCAGTCGGTTAATCAGTGTGGACTTGCCCACGTTCGGACGGCCGACAATGGTCAGTTTCACCTTCTTGGGCGCCCGTGCCTTCGCGAACGCCTCTTCCAGCGCCTCGATATCCGGCTCTTCCCCGTCCGCCCCGACCAGCGCCGCATCCAAGAGGCTGTCGTCTTCCGCCTCGTTATCGACGCCTTCGGGCGGCTCCCAGAACTCCATGGCCTTCGCCAGAACGTCATACAGATCGGACAGCCCCTCGCCATGTTCCGCGGATACCGCGACCGGCTCGTCCAATCCCAGTTTAAAGGCTTCCAGCAGGCCCGGCTGTCCCGCGCGTCCCTCGCATTTGTTCGCGATCAGCGCGACCTGGGTTTTCGATTTCCTCAGGAGGTCCGCGAAATGCTCGTCCAACGGCGTAACGCCGGCCCTGGCGTCGATCAGAAAAAGCGCAAGGTCCGCTTCCTCCAAAGCCAGCTCGGTCTGCCGGCGCATACGGGCTTCCAGACTGTCGTCGTTGGCGTCCTCCAGCCCGGCCGTATCGATCACCCGGAACCGCAGGTCCGCCAACCGCGCATCCCCTTCCCGCCGGTCGCGCGTCACGCCCGGCGCATCGTCGACAATGGCCAGGCGTTTTCCGACAAGCCGATTGAACAGCGTGGATTTTCCGACGTTCGGCCGGCCGATGATGGCAACAGTGAATTCAGTCATGGTCTTGCGCTTTTGCGGCCGCGCGTCAGCGTAGTGCCGTCAGGCGGCCGTCTTCGGTCTGAATGTAGACGGTACCGTTGGAGACGATGGGGGGCACGCGAACGGCCGCGTCGATATCGATCATGCCGAGCGCCTTGCCGTCGTAAGGCGAAACCGCCCAGACCTCGCCCAGATTGTTGCCGAGCAACAACCGGTCTCCGGCGAGAATGGGGCCGACCCAGGAAATCGGATCTTCGCGGTCTTCCGGATCCTCCCACAAGGGCAGGCTGGAAACCCATTTCACCCGGCCACCGCGCCGGGTGAGGCAAATCAGGTTCCCCTCGGTGGTAATGAAAAACAGAAACTCACCGGCGATCCAGGGGCTTTGCAACCCGCCCAGACGCCGGTCCCAAAGGCGGCTGCCGGTCCGCAGGTCGATGGCGACAGTGCGGCCGGCGTGACTGACGGCGTAGACTACGCCGCGGTCGATGATCGGCAGGCCCCGGATATCCGCCAGTGTCGACAGGGTGTCCACGCGCCTGACCGTGGTCAGTGTGTCGGACCAGATCTGCCGACCGGTGCCCAACCGCAAGGCAAACAATTCACCCGACGAATAGGGCACGATCACCGCATCGCCGTCGATCGCCGGGCTGGCGCCACCCAACAGGCCGGCGGTTTCGGAGAAGCCGGTATGGCTCCAGATCTGTTCGCCGCTTTCCGCACGAAACGCCGTTGTCTGGTTGTCGATCGTGATCGCGACCACGGTGCCGTTCGCCGCCGCGGGGGCAGCCCGCATCGGCCCCGGCAGGCGCGCGCGCCACAGCTCGGTCCCGGCTGCCGCGTCGACCGCGATGATCTGCGCAAAGCCGGTGCTGACGAACAGCCGTCCCGCGTCGTAGGCAAGGCCGCCGCCGAAGGCTTCCTCATCTTCTTCCGGAACTTCCGGATCGAAGGACCAGACCAGTGCGCCATTGCTCTCCCGCCAGGCCCGCACCTCGAATTCCCGGTCCATTGTATAGATCAGACCGTTCGCCGTAACCGGCCCGCCGAGCACGCGCTGATCCCCTTCCGAGCCGTCGCCGAAATCCTTCGACCAAGCTTCGGAAAGCGCATCGCGCACTTCCAGGTGATGCATCGCGTGATCGGAAAATCCACCGGCCTGCGGCCAGGATTCGTTGAGATAGGGCTTCGGCAGCAACACGTCCAAATCGGCGATGCGGGCATCGGGTTCCACCGCACCGGATTCGATGATGACCGAGATTCTTTCGCCCGGCAGCGGCGGGTCTTCCGCGTCGCCGAACCATTCGTCCGCCAAAGCGCACCCCGCCAGGATCGCCACCGACGCCAAGGCGACCGGTTTCGCCAGCAGGCGCATGCCTTTCGATACCATCACCATCCGCGTGTTGTCCGGTTATTCCGGCAGCGTCTGTAGCAGTTCGGCCGCCCGGGCGCGCGCGCCGGCGGGGGCGTCCAGATCATCGGCCAGCCCTTGCAGCTCTTCGCGCGCCGCAGCCAGATCGTTCATGCGCAGCATCAATCCGGCCATCACCTCGCGGGCCGAATAGCGCCACGGCTTGTCGTTGCCGGAGATTGGCCGAAGCCGCTCCATCAGGTCGGCCGGGTCCGCCGTGTCGGCCTGCTGCATCGCCATCAAGAGAACCGCAAGGTCCTGATAGCGGCCCGGCACGTCGGGATCTGCCGCAAGCTTCTGGTAAATCGCCGCCGCGCCTTCTTTGTCGCCCGCTTCGGACAGCACGGCAGCCTGCTGAAGCAGCCCGACGATGCGATACCCGAGATTGCCTTCCGTTGCAACCTGGCCAAGTTTCGCCGCGGCACCGGTCAGATCGTTCTGGGAAGAAAGCTGCGCCGCTTCAAGATAGAGTGCCGCAGCGGCTTCGCGCTGCTGCTGCTCATAGGCTTCCCAGCCCTTAAATCCGCCCACCGCGCCGACAATGACGACCGCAACGGCAATCATGTATTTGCCGTATTTGGTCCATTGTTCCTTCAGCTTGTCCTGACGAAGTTCCTCGTCAATCTCACGGAAGATTTCAGACACGGTTTGACCCCATTGATAGCTTAACTCTGCGACGCCCGAATGGCCCCGGCTGTATGCCGACCTGCAACCCGTTCGCTCCCCTGCCGGTCAGGACGCTTCTTCGCCTTCGGCTGGGCGTCTTCTTTAAGGGGTCAGACAGGGTCCGGCAACCGCCACGCACCTTGATATGGGGATCGGGACGGCGGGCGGAAGCCTAACCGTGGCATGATTTGTGCTAACTTTTTCGTTGTGCACACCGTAGACGTATCGGAGTTCGTTATGACATTTGCCGTCGCCGCAGAAGCCGGAACCGCCGCAAAGCCACGCTTTCCCTCGATCAAACGAAGCTTTATCGCCGCCACTGCCGCCTTGATGCTGGCCGGCTGCGGCGCTGAACCAGGGTTCCTGGCGGTCGCCGGGGCGACCTCCACCATCGTCAATACGGATAAATTGCCTACCGATTTTATTGCCGAAGCGGTTACCGGCTTGGATTGCAATTCGATCCGCCAGTCCCGCGACAAAGGCCCGCTGTGCCGGGCCCCGGAACAGCGCGTTATCGAACGGCCCGTCTATTGCTATCGCACGTTGGGCGACATGAACTGCTATGAGCAGCCCGATCCGTTCGGGGACGGGGCGCAGCAGGTCAACTAGCCGGTCTGCTGCACGGCTCGACTTTCCGCCCTGCACGCGGGTAAGCCACGCGTAGGCAAACTGTCATAATTGGGCTTCCCACCGACGTCAGGGCCGATATACTGATTTTCTGGACCTTGGGGAGGATGCGGTTTGGCGCAGAACGAAGAAAGTCGACAGGCCGGCAGCGGTGAAGGAGCCGTTGCCCGATGACCAATCTGATCGATTTGCGGGAATACCGCCGCCGCCACAAAAACCATCGCATACGGTTCGACCGGGCCGAGTTGCGCGCCCTTCTGAACGTCTATTCCTTGCGCGTCGCCCGCGGCGAATGGAAGGACTACGCCATCGACCAGCAGGGCCCCGTGGCGGTGTTCTCGATCTTTCGCCATAGCTATGAAACGCCGGTCTTCTCGGTCGCCAAGAAGGGCACCGGTAAAGGGGTTGAGTATCTTGTGATGAGCGGTCGGCGCATTCTGGCCAAGTCCCGCTCACTCGCCGATGCGCTGAAAATCTTCGACAAGCCGCTGCACCTCGTTCCACAACACGCCTGAACCGCCCATCCCGTCGGGTCTTCACCCTGCCCTTTCGGCCGGTTCACGACGCCGTTCGAACAAATCTATTTACAGAACAAAACAAGAACATTATGCATATATGAGGATCTACTCACCCTGGATTGGAACCGTGGGCCGTTTGAAACACACCGCATTGCGCGAACGCGATCAGGACAGAATGGCTACACGCCTGGGGGATCTTCTGGAAAAGGAGGTCGGCATTTTCTGCTGGTGCAACCGGTGCGGCCACAATGCGTCGCTGGAAAGCCGGCAACTGGCCGCAGAACTGGGACCGGCTTTCCCGGTACCGGAAATCGGCGCACGACTACGCTGCAGCGGCTGCGGATCGAAGGACATCGCGACACGTCCCGACTGGAAATCTCTCGGCCAGGTAACGCGCCACGACTGAACCATCGGACTTGGCAGAACGGCCCGCGTCCGACCGGTTGACGTCAGAAAAAATTTCGCTGCGGCATGAGCTTGCGGGATCGCATTGGAATCCCACATAAACTCCGAATCGGTCCACAGACTTGTCCCCAGATGTGGGGTCTGTTCAATGCCCATACGCTAGATAATGATGTTGAACCGCAGATTTTCGCTGTATATTGTGCGGCCAGAGCCGGAAAACACTACATATATACCCATCCGTGATATATTGTAGGTGTCGTTAAATCCGACCGTCTCCGTTGCGAATCACAAGAAGGGGAAGGCGATATGGAATGGACTGAAGAACGGGTCGAGACCCTGAAAGGGTTGTGGAAAAACGGATACACCGCGCGCCAAATCGCGGAACGTCTCGGCGGCGTCACCCGGAACGCCGTCATCGGAAAGGCTCACCGGCTGGGACTCTCCTCCCGACCGCAGCCGATCAAGCGCGAAGAAGCGCCCATTGACCTCAGCAAAATGGCGCGTACCTGCCAGTGGCCGATCGGCCATCCCGGACAGGACGGTTTCCGTTTCTGCGGCGAACCTGCGGCCCCCGGCAAGCCGTACTGTCAAAGCCACTGCGCCATCGCCTATCGGCGCGGGTCCAGCGAAGACTCTGGCAAGAACGTCGCTTAACCACACTCACTGACGGATAAGGGGGATGGGCGGCGCCCTCCCCTCTCCGTCCGGTCGGCACGATGAGCGCACCCCTCTCGCCCAGCTACATCACCGGCGCCGACGATCACCTCCTCGCCAATCTGTTCATGCTGCTCGATGCGGCGGCCGAACATGAGCCGGCGCTCCCTCTGAAAATCTGCGACTTCGGCTTCAGCAAACCGGTTGCGCGGTTTTTGGCCGAAATGGGCTGGCTTCTGCCGAAACCGGGATTTCTGGCTGAGAAGGACCACCCCTGGTACGCCAAGGCGGCGATGGCAGACTATCTGCCAGAGGCCGAAACGGCGGCGCGCGGTTTCGTCTGGATCGACGCGGACATCATTCCGCTCGGCCCTTTCGCCGCGGCCGTGTCCAAGATCGCCGTAACCCTGCGTCAGGGCTCTCAAAGCGTGGCCCTATGCCCGGACGACTGCGGATACAGCCTGACGGAGTTCATCGCGGTGTGGCGCGATCGCGACCGCGAGGTCGCCCCCTTTGCGGAACAGCTCGCCGCGCGCGGCATTTCAGGGGACCAGCCCTACCTCAACACCGGCTTTATCGTCTGTGTCGACCCGGACTTCGCGCGCGCCTGGCGGGATCTGGTCCTGAAACAGCATGTCTGGCTGCTGTTCGAGCAGAACAGCTTCAACAGCTTGGCCTATGCAGATCGGAACAGGGTGACAGTGCTGGACACCGCCGAATGGAACGCGCACGGCGCCCTGCTCGACGCTGTCGATGCCTCAGGCAGTGGAACGGCGCGCTTCGTACACGCCACATCCGCCGGCGACCGCCACGTGGACGGCGAACTCACCGTCGGCGTTCAGGGAAAATCCCGGCCCATGAACCTGAAACTGTTCATCCGGGAAGATCTGCGGTCTCGGCAGTTGGCCCACCTGGAGCGTTTCATGAACAGCCATGCGGACGCCCTGATCGAGACCGGCGTGCTGCGCTAGCGACCTGAAACTGGGTCTGGGTCTGAGCCCGGGCCGGTTCCGTTCAAATAGGCCTCGAAATAGGCGATCGTTTTTCCCAAACCGTCCCGCAACCCGGTTTTCGGCTGCCATGCCATGATCGAGCGGGCGCGCGAGATGTCCGGACAGCGCTGCATCGGATCGTCCTGCGGCAGGGGCCGAAAGTCGATCTTGGAGCGCGATCCCGTCATCTCGATAACCGTCTCGGCCAGCTCGCGGATGGAGATTTCATGCGGATTGCCGAGGTTGACCGGTCCGAACTCCTCGGCCGGTTCCAGCTCCATCATGGCGACGATCCCGGCGACCAGGTCGTCGACATAACAGAATGATCGGGTTTGACTGCCGTCGCCGAAAATCGTGATGGCCTCGCCCCGCAAGGCCTGCAGAATGAAGTTCGACACCACCCGGCCGTCGTCCGGATGCATGTTCGGGCCGTATGTGTTGAAGATGCGCGCCACCCGCGCGTCGATACGGTTCTGGCGGCGATAGTCGAAACACAGGGTCTCGGCGCACCGTTTGCCCTCGTCGTAGCAAGCGCGCGGCCCGATCGAGGTGACATTGCCGGTATAGTCTTCCGGCTGCGGGTGAATGTCGGGGTCGCCGTAGACCTCGCTGGTCGAGGCCTGGAAAAACCGGGCGCGGCAGCGCTTCGACAGGCCCAGCATGTTGATCGTGCCGATCACGCTGGTCTTTGTGGTCTGGACCGGATCGCGCTGATAGTGAATGGGAGATGCGGGGCAGGCCAGATTGTATACCTCGTCGCATTCGACATAGAGCGGGAAAGTAACATCGTGGCGCAACACCTCGAAGCGCGGATCGTCCAGCAGATCGGCAATCAGGGCCCGTCGGCCGGTATAGTAATTGTCGACGCAAACCACCTCGTCGCCGCGCGCCAGCAGCGCCGCGCAAAGATGGGATCCCAGGAACCCCGCGCCGCCGGTCACCACCACGCGGCGCGCCGTGGGCGACAATTTCGGCGGCGCCGTCACCGTGACCGTTCCCGCATCATGACCTCCTTCCGCCTTCCGGCTCCGTCGCGGCAGCCTAGGCAGATTCCCCGCTCCCTCGCCAACCGCACCGGAAATCGCCACGCATGATGGATGCCAGAAAAGTGCTGCAGTTGCGTCCGGAGGGTCTTTATTGTCCGGCCGGCGATTTCTTTATCGACCCGCACCGGCCCGTCGACCGGGCGGTGGTGACCCATGGCCATGCGGACCACGCCCGCCCCGGCAATGCCCGGGTGCTGACGACCGCACCGACCGGGCGGATCATGGAAAGCCGTTTCGGCGCCGACCGGATCGGGTCCCTGCAGACGGCGGACTATGGTGAAACGGTGTCCCTGTCCGGCGTGTCGATTACCTTGATCCCGGCCGGCCACGTGCTGGGAAGCGCCCAGGTCGTGATTGAGCAGCAGGGCGCGCGGGTCGTCGTCTCGGGCGACTACAAACGCCGACGCGATCCGACCTGCGCCCGCTTCGAGGTTGCGCCCTGCGACCTCTACATAACCGAGGCCACCTTCGGCCTGCCGGTCTTCCGCCACCCGCCGGACCGGCTGGAAGTCGCCAAGCTGATCAAATCCCTCTCGCTCTTCCCGGACCGTACGCATCTGCTCGGCGCGTACGCACTCGGCAAGGCGCAGCGGGTCCTGATGCTGCTGCGCGAGAGCGGATACGACCGGCCGATCTACCTGCATGGGGCCATGGTCGCGCTATGCGCGCTTTACCGTGGACACGGTCTGGACCTCGGCGACCTGCGCAGCATGGAAGGGGTGAAGAAACAGGACCTCAAAGGCGAGGTCGTTCTTTGCCCGCCTTCCGCCTTGAACGACCGCTGGTCGCGCGGTTTCGGAAATGCGGTCCGGGTTTTCGCATCGGGCTGGATGATGGTCCGCCAGCGCGCCAAGCAGAGCGGTGTGGAACTGCCCCTAGTGCTGTCGGATCATGCCGACTGGGACGAACTGACCGCGACCGTGACGGACGTCGAGGCGGAAACCATCTGGGTCACGCACGGGCGCGAGGAAGCGCTGGTCCACTATATCCGGACCAAAGGGATCGAAGCGGAGGCGCTTTCCGTAGCCGGACGCGAGGAGGAAGGCTCGTGAAAGCCTATGCCGCGTTGCTGGAAGGCTTGGTTTTCACCCCATCGCGCAACGCCAAGCTGGCGCTCCTGGAGCGCTACTTCCGGGAGACGCCGGACCCGGACCGCGGCTGGGCGCTGGCCTCGCTGACCGGCGACCTCACCCTGCGGCAGGCGACGCCGTCTTTGATCCGCGGGCTGCTGGAGGACAGGGTCGATCCGGTGCTTTTCCGCCTGTCCTACGATTTCGTCGGCGACCTGGCGGAGACGGCGTCGCTGATCTGGCCGGACAGCGGCGCACCGGAGCAGGAAAGCCCCGCTCTGGGGGACGTCGTCGACGCCCTGCGCCACGCCACCCGGGCGAAGGCCGCGGAACTGATCGCGGGCTGGATGGACAGGCTGCCGCCGGGAGAACGGTTCGCGCTTCTGAAGCTTGCGATGGGCGGCATGCGTGTCGGTGTCTCCGCCAGACTGGCCCGAACCGCGCTCGCGCGTCTCGGCCCGGTCGCGGTGGAAGAGGTTGAGGAAATCTGGTTCGGCCTCTCCCCGCCTTACGCGGAACTTCTCGCCTGGCTCGACGGCACGGCCGACAAGCCCGTGATCGACGACAGGCTGGTCTTTCATCCGATGATGCTGGCCAACCCGCTTGACGAGGCGGAGCTCAGCACGATGGACCCTGCCGAGTACGCGGCGGAATGGAAATGGGACGGCATCCGGGTTCAACTGAACGCGGGCGGCGCCACGGCCAGCCTGTATTCCCGGACCGGCGAGGATATCGGCAACAGCTTCCCGGATATCGTCGAGGCCGCCCGGTTCGACGCCGTGCTGGACGGTGAACTGCTGGTGGTGCGCGACGGGACCACCGCCGGGTTCAACGATCTGCAGCAGCGGCTGGGCCGCAAGACCGTCTCCCGCAAAATGCTGCTGGAGAACCCGGCCCATATCCGGGCCTACGACATCCTGTTTCTGAAGGGCGAAGATCTGCGCCCGCTCCCGCTGGCGGAGCGGCGCCAGCGCTTGGTGGCGTGGTATGCGGAAACCCGGCCCGAGCGTCTGGACCTTTCCCCCGCCCTGACCTTCGCCGGCTGGGACGAGCTCGCCGATGTCAGAGACGGCCTGCGGGAGGCCGGCATCGAAGGCCTGATGCTGAAGCGCCTGGACAGCCCCTATGTCGCGGGCCGGCCCAAGGGACCGTGGTTCAAATGGAAACGCGATCCCTTCCTTGCTGACTGCGTCTTGATGTACGCCCAGCGCGGCCATGGCCGGCGGTCTTCGCTCTATTCAGATTTCACCTTCGGCTGCTGGCGCGCCGTGTCGGACGGCGGGGAGGAACTGGTGCCGGTGGGAAAGGCATATTCCGGCTTCACCGACGAGGAATTGCGCAAGCTCGACAAATGGGTCCGCGACCATAGTACCGAGCGCTACGGCCCGGTCCGGGCGGTCGAGTACGGGTTGGTCTTCGAAGTCGCCTTCGACGCAATTCACCACTCCAAACGGCACAAATCGGGCGTTGCCATGCGCTTTCCCCGTATTCACCGAATCCGCTGGGACAAGCCCCACGCCGAAGCCGACAGGGTGGACACGCTGGCGGCGATGATCGAAGGCTGACTCTCCCCTTTTGCAAACCGGCACAGTGTGTATGCTTCGCGCCAAAATACAGGAGCAGGATCAAAATGCCGTTGTTGTTGGGGGCGATTGCAGACGATTTCACGGGCGCGAGCGACTTGGCCAACACTTTGGTCAAAGCCGGTATGCGCACCGTTCAGACGATCGGCATTCCGCCCGACGATCTGGAACTGGACGATATCGACGCCGTTGTCGTGGCGTTGAAAAGCCGCTCTATCCCGGCTGAGGAGGCCGTCGCCCAATCGCTGGAAGCGTACCGCTGGCTGGACAGCCGCGCGGTGAAACAGACCTTCTTCAAATATTGCTCCACCTTCGACTCCACCGACGACGGCAATATCGGGCCGGTGGCGGACGCCCTGCTGGACGCCACGGGCGGCGACGTCACGATTTTCTGCCCGGCCTTTCCGGAGAACGGACGTCAGATCTTCAACGGATATCTCTTTGTCGGGGATGTGCTGCTCTCCGAATCCAGCATGCGGAACCATCCGCTGACGCCGATGACGGACCCCAACCTTGTCCGGGTGCTGAGCCGTCAGACACCGCACAAGGTCGGCCTGGTCGCCGAAACCGCGGTCTCGCAAGGCGCGTCGAAGATCCGGCAGAGCTTGCAAGAAATGACGGCGGCCGGTGCGCGCCACGCCATCGTCGATGCGGCGACCGACGCGGATCTGATCGAAATCGGGCATGCCTGCAAGGATTTGAAACTGGTCACCGGCGGGAGCGGTGTGGCCATGGGACTACCTGACAATTTCCGCGCTGCGGGCCTGTTGCCCAGCGCCATCCAGGCGGACGCCCTGCCGCCTGTCGCCGGCCCCGCCGCGATCCTGTCGGGCTCCTGCTCGGAAGCGACCCAGGGACAAGTGGCCTATATGCGGGAGCGGCTGCCGGTCTGGCAGATCGATCCCGATACCGCCGTTGAAAAGGGTGTGGCCCTGGCGGACAACATTCTCGATTGGGCGAAGGACAAGCTGGGGGAGACGCCGGTGCTGGTCTCCGCCACCGCCGCGCCGGAACAGGTCCGCGCCCTGCAGGACCGTATCGGACGCGACGAAGCCGGGAACCTGATGGAAGGCATTCTGGCGGCCACGGCTTCCGGCCTGCACGCCGCCGGCGCGCGGCGCATCGTCTCCGCCGGCGGCGAGACATCGGGCGCGGTCGTCAAGGCGCTCGACGTCCGGGCGCTGCGGATCGGTCCGCAGATCGACCCGGGCGTGCCCTGGACCGCCAGTGTCGAACGCGATCCGGTCGCGCTCGCCATGAAGTCCGGGAACTTCGGCAGCACCGACTTTTTCGAAAAAGCCTTCACGGTGCTCTGACGATGCGGGACGAGGCCACACTCCGCACGGAGATCTGCAACCTGGGCCGGTCCATGTTCGACCGCCGCCTGACCCCGGGATCGTCCGGCAATATCAGCGCACGGCTGGACGACGGCTGGCTGATGACGCCGACGGGCTCCATGCTGGGGGAACTGGAGCCCGACCGCTTGGCGAAGATCGGCCCGGACGGTACGCATATCTCCGGCGACAAACCGACCAAGGAAACATTCCTGCATATGGCGGTCTATGACGTCCGCCCACAGACCGAAGCCGTGGTGCACCTGCATTCCTCCTACTCCGTCGCCTTGTCGGTGATGGAGGAGACCGACCCCGAGGACGCCCTGCCGCCCTTGACCGCCTATTACGTCATGCGGGTCGGAAAGCTGCCGATGGTTCCCTACTACCCGCCGGGCGACATGGGTTTGGCGGACGCGATGCGCGATGTGTTCGCCGATCACAAGGCCTGCCTGCTGGCGAACCACGGTCCCGTGGTTGCCGACAAGAGCCTGCGGGACGCGGTCGGCTCGATGGAAGAATTGGAAGAAACCGCCAAGCTTCACATGATGTTGCGCGGCATTCCGGTGCGCCCCCTCACCTGCGAGCAGGTCGCCGAATTGAAACAGCGTTTTCCAAACTGACGGATCCCCCCATGACCAAACTGGCCGCCAATCTGAGCATGATGTTCAACGAAGTCCCGTTCCTGGAGCGCTTCGGCGCGGCGGCGTCCTGTGGCTTCAAGGGCGTGGAATATCTCTTCCCCTATGACTTTCCCGCCGAGGCCATCGCCGAACAATTGCAGAAACACGGCCTGACCCAGGCGCTGTTCAATCTGCCGCCCGGAAACTGGGATGCGGGCGAGCGCGGGCTCGCCGCCCTCGAAGGCCGGGAAGCGGATTTCGACGCTGCTTTGGAAAAAGCCCTTTCCTACGCCAAGGTTTTGAACTGCCCGCGGGTGCATTGCATGGCCGGCCTGCGCCAGCATGGCGCAACCGCCGAAACCTATGTCGCGAATCTGAAGCGCGCGGCGGCCCGCGCCGCGATAGACGGGGTCACACTGTGTATCGAACCGATCAACCAACGCGACGTACCGGGTTACTTCCTGGCCGATACAGATCAGGGAATAGAGGTCATCGACGCGGTCGGGGCAGAGAATGTCCGCCTTCAGTTCGACCTGTATCATTGTCAGATTAGCGAGGGCGACCTGGCGAAACGGGCGGCGGCTTTGATCGGTTCCGTCGAGCATGTGCAAATCGCCGGAAATCCGGACCGGCATGAACCGGACCTCGGCGAAGTGAATTATCCCTATCTTCTAAAAGTGCTGGAAGATCTGGGATATCAGGGTTGGATCGGGTGCGAATACAAACCGGCGGGCCGGACCGAGGACGGCCTGGGATGGGCAAAGCCGTACGGCATCGCGGCGTAACGAACTCGATAGTGGGACTAGCGATGAAAAAGACACTCGAAAAAGCGGACAAACTGACCCAGGAACAGCTTGGGGACCGTATCCGCATCGCCCGCAAAGGGTCCGGCCTGACGGCGGAGGAGTTCGCCAAGAAGCTGGGCGTGACCGCCAAGACCGTGCGCGGTTGGGAAAAGGCCCGGCGCACCCCGCGCGCCAACCAGATCGTCATGATGGCGGGCATGCTGAACGTAACCGCACCCTGGCTGCTGGAAGGCCGGGAAGACGAGTTTATGGAAGGCGACAGCGAGGAAGCGATGCTGCGCGGCAAACTCGCGGCGGTGAAGCAGAAGCTGGCCGAGATGACCGAGTTGATCATCGATATCGAAAAGCGCCTGGATGACGCTTAGACCGGCGGCATGACCGGCGCGCCGAAGGCCTGGCCGCGCCTCCCCGACCCCGGTCTGGATCTTTCGGGCCCGAAGGGTCCGCGCTCGGCGCGGTACGATGACGGCTACGCCTCCGCCGCCGGTGCCGCGGCGGAGACCGAACTTGTTTTCCTGCAGGCGATCGGCGCCCCGGATGTCTGGCGGAACCGCAACACCTTCAGTATCGGCGAGACGGGCTTCGGACTGGGCCTCAATTTCCTGCTGACCTGGGCCGCCTGGCGAGAGACCGCGCCCACCGCCGCACAGCTCCACTTCGTGAGTGTCGAAGGCTTTCCGCTGACCTGCGATGAGTTGGGAGCGGCCTTGGATCCTTACCTGGAGGTCCCGGGACTGCGGCCGCTCGCACAGGAACTCGTCGCACGCTATCCGGTCCGGCATGCGGGCTATCACCGGCTGTCTCTTGACGACGGCCGCGTGAAGCTGACCCTGCTGTTCGGCCCTGTCGAGGATGTCCTCCCGACCCTCAGCGCCCGGATGGATGCCTGGTACCTCGATGGGTTCTCGCCCGCCAAAAACCCGGACATGTGGTCGCCCGCCATCCTGCGTCGGATCGCCGAGCGGACCCGCCCCGGCGGCGCCGTCGCCACCTACACCGCTGCGGGCGCGGTTCGGCGCGGCCTGACGGAGGCCGGTTTTACGATGGAAAAACGGCCGGGCTTCGCGGGCAAGCGCGACCGACTGGTCGGCGTGATGGCCGACCCGCCCGCTCCGCCAACACCGTCAGCGCCGTGGTTCGTCTATCCGGAGGACGGTCCCGCGCGCCGGTCGGTTGCGGTGATCGGCGCAGGCATCGCCGGCCAATGGCTCAACAAGGCGCTTGGCGAACGCGGGATGACCGTCGATCTGTTCGACACCGCCGGACCGGCTGGCGGTATGGCCGGCAATCCGGCCGCCTTGCTGGTCCCAAAGCTCCACCGCCAGCCGACCCCTGCGGGCCAATTGCATGCCAGTGCGTTCTTGCACGCCCTGCGCAGCTACGACGCGCTGCCGGGTCCAATCTGGCATGAGCCCCGGGGCGCGCGCCTCGCCCTCGGCGACAGGGATCGGGCCGAACGGACTGTTGGCGGCCTGGGCTGGCCGGAGGAGGTTCTCTCCCTGGACGGCAGCAGCGATGTCCCGGTCCAGCGGTTCGACCGATCCGGCGCCCTCGATACGGACGCGGTCAGGGCCATGCTTGCCGCCAGTGTCCGACAGGAAGAGGTCGCGGGAATCGCGACGGGAGACCACGCTCCCTGGCGTCTTCTTGATCCCGATGACGATCCCCTCTGGGAAGGCGACGCCGTCATCGTCGCGGCCGGTGGTTGGAGCGGTCTGTTGCTGGGTGCGCCCTGGCTCAATATCCGGCCGAGCCGAGGGCAGGTCAGCTTCGTCCGAGACGGTTCGGCCGTGGCCCCCGAAGGATCGTTCAGTTTCGATGGTTACGTCACGCCGGCGCTGCGTCTACCGGACGGAAGCACGGGCCGAATCCTCGGCAGCAGTTTCGAGGAATTGCGCCGGCCGGACGAAAACGACGCCTGGCGGATTTGGTCGGCTCAGGATCATGACCGCTACGCCGACAAATTCGCAGTCTATTTCGGTGGCGCCAGACCTGTGGCAGACACCGGCTGGGTCGGACTGCGCGCAACCACGCCGGACCGGCTGCCGCTGGCGGGCATGCTCCCGAACCGGGCCGCCTATCTGGAGGATTATCCGGATCTGCATCAGGGCAAGCAGTGGAAGGCCTATCCGCAGGCGCGCTACCGGGACGGTCTCTACCTGTTGAGCGGGCTTGGCGCGCGCGGCTATCAGTTCGCCCCCCTGCTTGCGGAGCTTCTGGCGGACCAGATCGCGGGGACGCCGCTTCCCTTGCCAACCGACCTGATCGACGCCCTGCATCCGGGCCGCTTTCTGATCAGAGATTTGATTAAGAACCCTTACTAAGTATTTTGAAGCAGGGCCTTTTCACGCGTGCCGGAAAGGGTCGCCGCGGGCGTCAATGCTTCAGGGTCGACACGCACTTCGATCAGGGCCGCCTTGCCGCTGGCGATCGCACGGTCGAACGCATCGGCGAAATCTTCCGTACGCTCCACCACCGCGCCGAACGCGCCGCACGCCTCCGCCAGTTTGGCGAAATCGGGATTGTGCAGCGCCGTGCCGCTTTCCCGGGTCGGATACTCCCGCTCCTGGTGCATACGGATGGTGCCGTACATGCTGTTATTCACAACCACGTAGAGTACAGGCAGGTCGTACTGGACCGCCGTGGCCAGTTCCTGACCCGTCATCTGGAAACAGCCGTCGCCGGCGAAAACCACGACCGGCGCATCGGGCCGCGCCAGTTTGGCGGCAACCCCCGCGGGCGGCCCATAGCCCATGGAACCGCTGGTCGGGGCCAGACAGGTTCTGTAGTTCCGGTACCGGCGGAACCGGTGAACCCAGATCGTGTAGTTTCCGGCACCGTTACAGAAAATCGCCTCAGGCCCCAGCCGGTCATCGAGGAACTGCACGATCTCGCCCATATTCACGGCACCCGGCTGCTCGCTGGGGGTGGAGAAGGCGAGATACCCCTCGTGCGCCTTTTCCGCTTCCCCGGACCAGGGCGGCGTGTCCCTCAGGCTGGCCATGCGGCGTGCGGCGCGGGCGAACTCCGCCATGCCGCTCACAATCCCAAGGTCGGCGTCATAGACGCGGTTGATCTCCGCGGCGTCCGGATAGATATGCACCAGGTCCTGTGTCGGGCGCGGAATATCGAACAGCGAATAGCCGCCGGTCGTCATCTCGCCAAGCCTGGCGCCCGCGACTATCAGCAAATCGGCCGCCTTGACCCTGGATGCCAGTTCAGGATCGATCCCGATCCCGACATGGCCGGCATAGTTCGGATGGCGATTGTCGAAATAGTCCTGGCAGCGGAAGGACACGCCGACCGGAAGATGCATCGCTTCGGCAAACCCCATGAGGTCGGCGCAGGCTTCCGCGGTCCAGCCGCCGCCGCCCACAATCATGAAGGGCCGTTGCGCGGCCATCAGGCGGGCGCGCAACTCCGCAATCTGACTGTCGCCCGGATGCGCGCTCAAAGGCGTATAGGCGCCAAGGGTCACTGCTTCGGCCGTTTCGGTCAGCATGTCTTCCGGCAGGCTGAGGACGACCGGGCCCGGACGGCCGGAGGTCGCCGTATGGAACGCCCGGTTGATGAATTCAGGGATGCGCGCGGGATCGTCGATCTCGGCCACCCACTTGGCCATCTGACCGAACATCCGGCGATAGTCGATTTCCTGGAAGGCCTCGCGCTCCACCATGTCGCGCCCGACCTGTCCGATCAGCAGGATCATCGGGGTCGAATCCTGGAACGCGACATGGACCCCGGACGACCCGTTCGTCGCCCCGGGGCCGCGTGTCACCACCGCGATGCCGGGCTTGCCCGTCAGCTTGCCGTAGGCGTCCGCCATCATGGTGGCGCCGCCTTCCTGGCGGGCATTGATAAACCGGATCTGCGGCGTGTCGTGCAGCGCATCCAGCACGGCCAGGTAACTCTCCCCCGGCACCCCGAACATGTACTCAACGCCGTTCGCGGCCAGCGCGTCGACTAGAATGCGCCCACCGGTTCTGTGGTTCGATACCATGCTGCTTCCGCCCCCTTGCCTTCTATGACGTCCCGGCGGCTTTGGCCCGCCGGAGACGCCGGCTGTGTCTTTTTAAAGTTTGTTTTCGTAGTTGAAGAACGCCATGCGCCACGGCGTCACGGTAACAGTTTCGAACAGACCGACCTTGCTGAACGGATCGTTTTCCGCAAAGGCCTGAGCTTCCGCCGCATCTTCGGTATCGACGATCAGAACACTGCCGATCGGATTGCCGTCGGTCCCCATGATGGCGCCGCCGGCGAGCAGTTTCGCCTTGTTCTCTTCCAGATAGGCCAGATGCGTCGGCCGGTTATCGAGCCGCGTCTGCAGGTGACCTTCCTTGTCCGTACACTGAATCAGCATGGGCATGGATCTGTTTCCTTCGTTCGATGATTGTTGCGCCCCCACAGCCCCTCTTGCCTATCGTCTCCCGCGCCGGCAGGCAATCGCGCCCGCCGGACAAACAATTTCGTCAGGGGGTCACAGGCCCGGGCGGGTTGTCTTTGTCCGCCCATAGGCTGATGGCGAGCGCCACGGCGCAGAGTATCCCGAAACCGGTCACCATCGGCTGAACCGTGCCGTTGAAGGACTGCCCGATCAAAAGGCCGAAGACGATCGCCACAAGCGTCGAGACAAACCCGATGAAGGCGGAGGCCGATCCGGCGATATGGCCCATCGGTTCCATTGCGACCGCATTCAAGTTACCGAACAAAAGCCCCATGCAGAAGAATACCCCGGTCAGATAGACCAGTAGGCCGATCAGCGGCGGGACGCCCGCCGTGAGAAAACCGATGGTGCCGAACAAAGCCGAAATTGCGATCACCGCGGACAAGGCAATCCGGATCATCCGGCGCATGCCGTAACGCATCACAAGCCGCGCGTTACAAAACCCGGCAATGCCGAACGCCACGGCGGGGATTGCGAAATACACCGCGAACAGATCGCCGGCCAAATAGATCTCCTGAAAGATCTGCTGCGAGGAGACCAGGTAACCCTGGAAGCACCCGAAGATCGTCCCGGTCGCCATGGTGTAGCCGAAAGTCACCCGGTTGGTGGCCGCCTCCGTAAAGGCGCCGAGGACCACCGGCGCGGAGAGCGGCCGGCGTTTTTCGGGCGGCAGCGTTTCCGGCTGACGCAGCGCGAACCAGACGATGGAGGTGACCGCGATGGCCAGCAGAACAATGAAGATCATGCGCCAATCGGACACCCACAGGATGACCTGCCCCAAGGCGGGCGCGATGATCGGGATGAGGATGAACAGCGACAGAATGAAGGACATGATGCGGGCCATCGCCCGTCCTTCGTAGCAATCGCGGATCAAGGCCACGATGATGATGCGGTTACCCGCCGCGCCGAGGCCCTGGAGAGCCCGTCCGATCAGGATCATCGTGAAGTTTTGCGCAAAGATCGCGCACAGACTGCCGACCACGAAAATCGCCGCCCCGATATAGACCGCGCGGCGCCGGCCGATCGAATCGGACAGTGGGCCGTAGAACAACTGCCCGATCGCCAGACCGCCGAACAGCGCGGAAAGGACAAGCTGGGTCTGGTTCTCCCCCAGCGCTCCCAAATCCGCCCCGATGTTCGGCAGGGCCGGCAGCATCGCGTCGATGGACAACGCCACCAGCGACATCATCAAGGCCATCAGGGCGATGAATTCGGGCAGCGGAATAGCGCTCACAGGGGATGCCTCATCAGGGGGCACCTTTTCAGCGCCCGCCTCTGGCTCGGACATTGGCTCGATCCTTCAGGAAGTCCCCAAACGGCAGTATGGGGTAATCACGCCTGTCCTATACCGCGCCGGCGGCGGCAAGGCGAGCACGCGCGTGCGACGGTCAGCCATGCCGCTCAAGCATACTGGCGAACCATGTGCCCGCCATCGACATCCATCACGATGCCGGTCGTGTAGGTGTTGTGCATCAAATAGAGAACGGCATCGGCGACCTCTTCCACGATACCGACACGCCCAACCGGCAACGACCGCCCGGTCTCTGCGTACATGGTCTCGCGCTTGTCTTCCGGCAGCTTGTCGTAGGCTTCCGATCGGACCATTCCCGGGGCGCAGCAGTTCACCCGCAGCCTCGGCCCCAGTTCCAACGCCAGCGCCCGCGTTAGTCCTTCCACCGCGCTGTTGACCGCCCCCAGTCCCGAGCAGTTCATGCCGGGCTTACGGCTCAGGACGCCGGAAAAGAGCGTGATGGATCCGCCGTCCTTCAGTTTGGGCAGCGCCTCGCGCGCGGTCACGTACGGTCCGAAGAACTTCGCCTCGAACATCCCGCGCACGGGCTCCGTCGCGAGGGTGTCGAAACGGCCGTGCGCGGCACTCGACGCCGTGATCACCAGATGGTCGACACCGCCGTCCGCCAACTGGCTGAAAGCGGCGCTGACCGCGCTTTCGTCGGTCATGTCGAACGGCAAGACGGCGGCGGCGGACGCCCCGCCCAGCTTGCCCGCCGCCGCGGCAAGCTTGTCCGCGTTGCGACTGGAAATCGTGACGCGCCCGCCGTTCGCGACAACAGCCTGCGCGACGGCAAAGCCGATACCGCTGCCGCCGCCGACGATAAGGACATGCGCGCCGTCCATCCGTTGCGAAAACGGCGCCGTTTTGTCACCGGCCATTGCGCACGCCGGTCAGTCGTCGCGGCCGGAAGCGATCCGGTCGCACCGGATAATGGACTGCGGCAAACGCCCATCCGCGCCCGGTACAACGAGCGGGGCCGCCTGTTCGGAATACCAGGCGAAGTGATCGCTGGCGCGATGCACATCGAGCGCCGCTTCATCGACATAGGTTTCCCAAAGGAAGAAGCGCGTCGGATCGTCCTGGTCCTGGGCGCACTCGAACCCAAGGCAGCCCTCTTCCTTGGAGAACGAGTTCTTTGCATGCTGCCGGATCACGGCTTTGAACGCGTCGATCTTGTCGTCCTTGACCTTAAACTCTGGAATGATGGTGAACGGCATACGGTCTCTCCCTTAACGGTTATGGTTCGCTGCAGTTTAGGGTCCTGGCATCCCCTCGCACAAACCTTGAACATGCGCGGACACAATGCTTTTCCGTACGGGATCGAACGACGTGGCGTGCGCCGGCGGACAGTGTACCGACGCCTTTGCGCAACGCCGCCGTCCCGTTATTGTCGCACCATGTTCAGTCATTCGATCTCCAAGCACGACCTTCAGAATCTGGCCGAAGGCGCATCGCTGTTCACGGTCATGGAACCGCGCACGGACCTGGAGTCGCTGGGGTTGCCCCAGACACCCTATCTGGAATGTCTGCCGATGGAGTATCTCTTCATCGTCGGTTCGGCGGTCTGGGGGATGACGGGACACCGTCCGTCGCTGTTTTCCGGGCAGGGTATCGACGGCAACATGACCGCCTTTGCCTACACGAACACAGCGCCGATCTACGCGGTTTTGAGACATCCCTCTTTCGCCGAGTCCTTGCGGTCGGGATCCGTCTCGGCCCGCGTGATGCATCTGCGGATGTATGAACGGTTTCGCTTTGAAACCCGTCGCGACACCGAACTGCTGTGGACGTCCACGCAGCACGGTCAGGACGAGACCGACGCGGTAAAATCCGCCGTTCTGGCAGGCGCGCGGTTGAAGGCCGTTCTTGGACTTCCCGGCGGCACCGTCGTCCAGGCACCGGTTCATATCCCCTACTACAGAACCGGCAGCGGACACTTCGACGTCAGCACCGTACCGGACATCGTCCCGCAGTTCTTTCTTCAAAGCGACGCACTGATTTCGGAGCTCCGGGGCACCTATCCGGACCTGCTCCAGCCGGATCGCTTGGCCGATCGTGGCTTGACCTTGAATGCCCCCTCGACGCCCGTTTCGTTCGATATCTACTCCGACGGGCGGTACGCGGACCCGAGTCTGAAACAGGCGGAATCGAGCGGGAACTACGATCATTTCGCGCTATACGCGCATTTTCCGGCACGATAGGGTCGCCAAATACCGCGAACCAACGCACAATACACGCCGTATTAGTAGCAAGATCGTGAAGGAGTCTGGGTCTCTGCGGTGTAGGTGTTAACACTTTGTACATCTAACCAGAGACATATTAGCAAAAGTAAAGACCATAGGCTCAGCCCCAACAGTCGGGATGTTGGGCTATGGAGGTGGTTTTAATGGTAGCGATTGTTCGCCTCATTCTGGCTGGGCTTCTCGGGTCCCTGCCCGCTTTTTCTGCCGTAGCGGGGACTTTGCAGGAGACGCGCGATCGCGGCCATGTCACCTGTGGCGTCAGCCAGGGACTACCTGGATTTTCCATCCGCGATGCGACCGGCCGCTGGACAGGTCTGGACGTAGACACCTGCCGCGCCGTGGCCGCAGCCGTTCTCGGCGACGCCGAGAAAGTGGAATTTACCGAGCTGACACCGAAAGAACGGTTCACCGCGCTACAATCCGGCGACGTCGACGTGCTGGCTCGTAACACGACCTGGACATTAGTCCGCGACACCGCGCTCGGCCTCAACTTCGCGGGCGTTACCTTCTTCGACGGACAGGGGTTCATGGTGCGCCGGGATCTGGGTCTGGAAAGCGCACGGGAGCTCGACGGCGCAGCCGTCTGCGTTTCTCTGGGCACCACGACCGAATTGAACCTGTCAGACTATTTCCGGGCCAACGGCATGTCCTTGCGCTCCATTCAGTTCGAGAACCCGCGCGATGCCGCGGCCGCGTATGAGCGCGGCAAATGCGATGCCATGACCTACGACCGATCCGCTCTGGCGGCGTTCCGTACGGAATTTAGCGACGCCGACGCCCACACGATCCTGCCGAACATCATTTCCAAGGAGCCGCTGGGCCCGGTCGTCCGGCATGGCGATGACGAATGGTTCGATGTCGTCAAATGGACGGTCTTCGCCCTGATTCAAGCTGAGGAATCAGGGGTTACGTCGAAGAATGCCGAAGAGATGAAAACCTCCAAGGACCCGATCGTTCAAAGGCTGCTCGGCGTGACCGGCAAGATGGGCCAGCAGTTGGGTTTGGCGGACGACTGGTCGCTGCAAATCATCACGCAAGTCGGCAACTACGCGGAGGTCTACGACCGGAACATCGGCCCGAACACACCGCTTGCGATCGAGCGCGGCGTGAACGCCCTTTGGCAGGATGGAGGGTTGCACTATGCAATGCCGTTCCGCTGACCGACGCACCGCCTAACCGGGTGACTCCGTGACCTGGACACTACGCCGCATACTTATTCTGATTGTTTTGCTCTCGTCCTGCGCGGTGGCCGGAACGCTGATCTGGGTGACGGCGACCTATCAGAAATTCGCCATCGAGAATCAGAACGCACTCACGGCGGCCACTGTCTCACATCTGGTGCGACGGCAGATTGAGGACAAGCATCAGCGCAAGGTCCACCCGTTCATTGACGAATGGGCCCGGCTCTCGACCCTTGTCAAAGGCATGAAGGAGAACAATCCGGAGCGAGCCAGGATCGCCGCCAACCGCATGATGCATACGCTGGAGGTGGCGCAAGGCCGGGTCCGCTTACGCAACGTAGTGATCTACGACCGTGAAATGTCGGTTGTCGCCGCTGCGGAAAAGGGGTCGGAGGAAAGTCTGGCGGGTCTACCGCCCTTCCTGGATCGCTTGCAGAACCGTGACCTGGGCGGTCAGCGCAAAATCCTGTCCCTGATGTGGCGAAGCCAGGAGGGCCGCCCGCTGATCAGTACAATCGCCCCCATTGGCGGATTTCAAGTCGCCGGTTTCGTAGAATTCGTAACAGACCCGGTCCCGGACCTGGACGGAATCGAGACGGCCCTCCAGGGACGCTTCAGTCTGCTCGATGCGAACGGCGACACCTTGTTCGTCAGCAGCCATTCAGACGCGGTGCCCGCGGATGCCGACCAGCTCGAGACACTGCGTGTCCCGGTTGAAGGTGCGAATGGCGAGGTCTGGGCCGTGGCGACCCTGACGCGGGATCTGTCCGGCTTTTACGCATCGGTGTCGGTGCTGCGCGACCGGGCGCTCGGTATTGTCGCGGCGGTGGTCGTGGGCAGCGCCTTGATCGGTTGGCTGTTGCTCAAACTGGCGGTTTTCGGACGGCTTCGGGATTTTTCGAAAGCAATGCAGGTTTTGGCATCCGGCGATACGAAGGTGGATGTCCCGACCGTCGGCCCGGATGAAATGCAGACCATCCGCAGGGCCCTGCTCTCCTTGCGCGACGCCGTGCGCGAACGGCGCGAAGCGAATGCGGAACTGCAGCGCGCCCGCGCGGAAGCGGAAGAACAGGCCAAGCTTCAGCGCATCATTCTGGACAATGTCGGACAAGGCATCGTCGTGTTCCAGGATGAGAACCGGCCCGTGCTCGCAAACGAACTGGCGGAAAGGTTCACCGGACTGCCGATCCATCTATCGCTGAGCGAACGTGAAATCGCGCAAACGGAGCACTACGACTTCGACGACGGTGTCAAAGAGCAGATCCGGGAATTCAACAGCCGGGTGCGGGCCGGCGGCCTCGGCTTCGTGACGACCTACCAGCGCCGGGGTATAGACCCCGACACCTGGACCCAGGTCAGTCTGCGCGCCCTCGAAGACGGTATGATCGTTCAGACCTATCAGGACATTACCGACCTTCGGAAAGCCATCGAAACGGCCCAGCAGTCCCAATACACCGCGGAACAGGCGAACCAGGCCAAGTCCGACTTTTTGTCGAACATGAGCCACGAGCTGCGCACGCCTTTGAATGCGATCATCGGCTTCACCGAATTCGTCATGGTGAACGAGAAGGAGAGCATCTCCGACAATCAGCGCGACTCGCTTTCGCAGGTTCTCAAAGCCGGCCGGCATCTTCTGACCCTCATCGACGACATCCTGGATCTCGCCAAGATCGAAGCGAACACGGTTGCGCTGACGATCGAACCCGTCGAGCCGCTTTCGGTCATCGACGAGTGCGTCGCCCTGACGGCGTCCTACGGCGATGCACGGAACATTTCCGTCGCCAGCCGGATCACCGAAAATCCGCTGCCGTCGATCGAAGTCGACAAGACCCGCTTCAAGCAGGTCCTGTTGAACCTGATTTCGAACGGCATCAAATACAACGATGTCGGCGGCACCGTGCGCATCATCCGCGCGGCAGCCGACAACGGCATGCTGCGGATCGGCGTTCAGGACAACGGTCCCGGCATTTCCGCGGCCGGCATCGAAAACCTGTTCGACCCGTTCGACCGGCTGGGCGCTGAAAACAGTGCGATCGAAGGCACCGGCATCGGCCTCACCATCACCAAGCGGTTGGTGGACCAGATGGGCGGCACCATCAGCGTCGACAGCCAGGAAGGCAGAGGCACCACGTTCTGGCTCGACTTCCCCGTTTCCGAACAGGTTGTGGTTTTACCGCAACCGGAGCACGCCCGGATGGAAGCCCCACACGACGCGGACTGCGCCGGACTGATCCTGTATATCGAGGACAACCCCGCCAACTTGGATCTGGTCAGGAAGATTTTCAGCCACCATCCCGGCGTCAGGCTGCTCGACGCGCCGACCGGAGAGCTGGGGCTGGACCGTGCGCGAACGGACAAGCCGGACGTTATTCTCATCGATCTCGACCTGCCCGGTATCGACGGGGCCGACATGCTGGAAATCCTGAAGTCGAATCCATCGACCGCCGAAACCCCGGTCATTGCCCTGACGGCCGCCGCAACGGAGGGGGAACGCCGAAAAGGCGAACAGGCCGGCTTCTTCCGCTATCTGACCAAACCGGTGGCAACCGCCGCGCTGATCGAAAGTGTCGAACAGGCGCTACCGGCCATCGAACCGGGTCCGGACGTGCCGCAGAAGACACCCATTCGCGCCTGACCCGAACGGAAGCGCGCCGACTTTTTCAGACAGAGGGATCCTCGCCGACCTGGGCGGCAAAGATCGATGTGTAGCCGTCCGACCAGTCCGGCGGGATCGGACACGGCCTGGGATCGTGATGCGCCATCCGGGCGCGCGCCCCGCGCACTACGGCTCCGGCGTTTCGGGACCGGTCGGGCACGGCGGTGTAGGGAAAGGCGTCGGCCGCGTTGTAGCAGTTCAACAGCAAGGGCCGGCCCGTCAGCGTGCGTGTTGCCGCGGTTGCATGAAGCGTTCGACAATTGTGTATCGTGATGCTTCCCGCCGGCGCCGGACAAGTCGTTGCCGTGCTGGTATCGAGGGTCGCGACGTCCGCAGGCTTCAGGCAGCCCGCCCAATGCCCGTCATCGCCGTAAAGATCGTAAAGCGGCCCCTCATGGCTGCCGGGCAGCACCATCAGCGGCCCGTCTTCCGGGCCAACATCGGTGAGGTAGGTTCCGATGGTCAGCGAACTGTAATTGGTGTGCGGGTAGAACTGAATGTCCTGATGCCATTCGACCCGGTCTTCGCCGCCGCCCCATTTGAAGTTCAGTTTCGAATGATGGAAGACGACATCCGGACCGACCAGATCCGCCGCGATGTCGGCCAGCAGCCCAGTCGCAAGCTCCCAATATAGCGGGTGCTGTTCATCCGGCCGCCGCAGGCGGCGCAGCTTCGGCGCCAGAGGATCGTGGCCCGGCGCCAAGTCATAGACATCGTCGGAGCTGGTCCAATCCCGGCTTCGCTCCACGAAGTCACGGGTCACGGCGAGCAGCCGGGTTACCCAACCCGGATCGACCGCGCCTTCAACCACCAGGTAGCCTTCCTCGAAATAGCGTTCGCGCTGGACCCGGCTGAGGATGCGGGCGGGTTCGGCGAGCACGGCGTCCGGCGTCATGCTCCTCGTCCTCCTGACAGCACGCCCCTATCCCGCATTCGCGGCTTCGGCGGGGGGAAGGTTCTCCGGCAGGTCCGCCGGATTGGTTGAGATGCTGGTCAGTTCGATCTTTTCTTCCAGCTTCATCCGGTCGGCCATCTCATTGTATTCCTCGACCAGTTCCTGCGCCTTGTATTTCAGCGATTTCATGTAAATGAGCGGGCTGCGCAACTCCCAGTGTTCCGGTCCCCAGATGTAGCGCCCCTTGTCGTGACACAGACGCAGATACTTCGGAGAGCACCAGACCTCTCCAGCTTCCTTCGAATAGTGGTAGAACCAAAGACTGTCGGCTTCCGCCTGTTCGAAAAGCGGCTCCAGCGACAGCATGATCGCCTGTTCCATCACATGTTGGCTCATGACCCCCTCCGGTCTTTCGGTTGCTTCCGGACCGGGAAATCATGCCATGGGACAGGCCTAAAGACGATCCAGAAACGCGTCGGCTGTTTGCAGGATCGCGGCACGTTTTTCGTCCGCCATCTTGGCCCACGTCCGGTAGGGCATGCCCATGCGCGGATTGTTCGACAAAAGCGGCCGGTTGTTTTCCATGAAACGCCAATACAGCGCATTGAAGGGACAGGCGTCCGGTCCCGTATTCTGCTTCACGTCGTACTTGCAATGCGCGCAGTAGTCCGACATCCGGTCGATGTATTTTCCGCTGGCCGCATAGGGTTTGGACGCCATCACGCCGCCGTCGGCGAACAGGGCCATACCGTGCGTGTTCGGCAGTTCGACCCATTCGAACGCGTCGACATACACTTCCAGATACCAGCGGTTCACCTGGACCGGATCCGCGCCGATCAAAAGCGCGAAACAGCCGGTCACCATCAGGCGCTGGATATGGTGCGCATAGGCATGATTGCGGGTCTGTTCGATCGATTGAGCAAGGCACGTCATGTCCGTGTCCCCGCTCCAGTAAAAGTCCGGCAGGTCCCGGTCGGCCGCGAAGAAGTTCGTTCCGGCGTAGTCCGGCATTTTCAGCCAATAGAGGCCGCGAACATACTCACGCCAGCCGAGGATCTGCCGGATAAATCCTTCCACCGCGTTCAAGGGCGCGTCCCCGTTCCGGTAAGCCCGTTCCGCCGCCTGGCACACCTCCAGGGGTGTCAGCAACCCGACATTGAGATAGGCGGATATCAGACCGTGATAGAGAAACGGCGCGTCCTTCTTCATCGCATCCTGATAGTCGCCGAACGACGGCAGACAATCGCCCAGGAACGCGTCCAGCGCTGCGAGCGCCTGGTCGCGCGTCACCGCATAGCCGAAGCCCTCCACGTCGCCGAAGTGATCCTGGAACCGGTCCGAAACCAGGGCGATAACCTCTTCGGTGACCGGATCCGGGTCGAACCACAGCCGGTCCGGCGGCCGCAGGTCTTTCGGCAACGACTTTCTGTTTTCGCTGTCGAAGTTCCAGGCCCCGCCTTCGGGCTTTCCGTCCGCGTCCAGCAGCAGGCCGGCCTTACGGCGCATTTCCCGATAGAAGTACTCCATCCGCAATTGCTTGCGTCCCTCCGCCCATCCGGCAAACGCATCGAGGGAACAGAGGAAACGATCGTCGGACCGGACTTCGACGGGAACGTCCAACGCCTCTTGCCAGTCGCGCATCATTTCCAGAACGCGCCATTCGCCGGGTTCGGTGACGATCAGCTTCTCCGGCTGAAACCGATCGACCGCGCGGGCGACCTCCCCGGAGAAGGAGCCTGTATTTTCCGCCGCTTCGAGCCGGACATACTCCACCCGAACCCCACGGCGGCGCAGCGCTTCGGCGAAATGGCGCATGGCCGCGAGGATCAGGACGATCTTCTTGGGATGGTGGCGCACATAGCCGGTTTCCGCGGCCAACTCGACCATCAGGACAAGATCCGAATCCGGATCGAGCCCTTGGAGGCTGGATACGGTATCGGTCAACTGATCGCCAAGAATCAAACGGAGTGCGCGCACGGGATTTTGTGTCATGAAGCGGGTTACGCAAAACCCCGCCAAGCGGACTTGTTGCGCCCGATTGACCCACATCCGGGCCCGCCGGTTTCCCGTATGATACAGTAAAAGCGTCTTCTGAATGGAGGAGTCGGATGCGTATTATTTTGTCGCTTGCAGCCATCCTGTTCTGCACCGCGCTGGCCGTGATCCCATTGGCCGCGCATGCCAAGGACGGCAACGCGCATCAGTTCGACTTTGTTTCGATCGAGGGCGATCCGATGCCGATGTCCGGGTTCAAGGGCCGCGCGGTCCTGGTCGTAAACACGGCGTCGTTCTGCGGCTTTACCCCCCAATACAAGGCGCTGCAGGCGCTCTACGACCGCTACAGCGGTGACGGGCTGATCGTCCTGGGGGTGCCGAGCAATGATTTCGGAAGCCAAGAACCCGGCACGGAGGCGGAGATCAAGGAGTTCTGCGAAACGCATTACGACATAACCTTCCCGATGACCGAAAAGCAGGTGGTGCGCGGCCGCAAGGCGCACCCGTTCTACCGCTGGGCAAAGTCTGAAATGGGCGTGCGCGCAACACCGCGCTGGAACTTCCATAAAATTCTGATTGGACCGGACGGTCGCGCCGTCGATGCCTGGCCGACCGCGACCAGGCCCGACGCGCCAGATGTGGCGGCAACCATCGAAGACATCTTGGATTTGCCGAATAGTTAATTCTAAAGTGCTGGCGTAAATGAATTTTTAAGCCTTTCTATCCTAGTAAAGCGAGAACGCACCGGATGGAATAGGGCATGCCGCACGGCCACAGCGAAGTCTTCCTCGACGATCTGAAAATCGATCTTCGGCACATTGTGCTGGGGATCGGGCGCGCCCTGAATTATGTCGGCGCCGACGGCATGGACCACCCGTTTCGAACGGCCTATATCGCCCAGCAATGCGCCAAACAGCTGGGTTGGACCCCGGAGCGGCAGCGGTTCATGCATATGGCGGGCGTGCTGTACCACTGCGGCGTAACCACGAATGCAGACGATGTTCATGGTGTCGGCGGCAAACCGTTCGACACGGTCGCGTCTCATTGCGTGCGCGGATACGAGTACCTGAAACACTCCTCCCTGCTGCGCCCCTACGCCAATGTCGTTCGGTACGCCCACACCGCCTGGGACGACCTGAAACACCTGCCGCTGCAGCAATGCGACAAGGATGCCGCGAACCTGGTCTACGTCGCCAACATGGCCGACGTCGCGATCTTCCGCTTTGCCGAGGAGAACCCGGCCGCCTCGTTGTCCGACGCCGCCCTACCCGCCACGAAGGCGATCGCCGACAAGGAAGGCGCGGAGTTTCGGGAGGATTTCGGCGCCGCCGTCGCCGCGGTCATGCGCGAGCCCGAATTCTGGAGCCACCTGAACGGCAAGGAACTGCAGAACGTCACCGGAAATCTGGGCGACACGTCCGACTACATCATGACCACGGACGCCAACGAAGCGGTCAAAGTCAGCGTCCTGATCGCGCGTCTGGTCGACGGCAAGAGCATCGATACGGTTGGGCATTCGGAACGGGTGGCGCTGATTTGTCAGGAACTCGCCCAGGATATCGGATTCAGCCCCCGCGCCCGGTCGGAGATCTATCTGGCGGGCCTCCTGCACGATATTGGTTACGTGGATACACCGCCTGCGGTGACCCTGAAGAGCGGCAAGCTCAACCCGGACGAATTCTCCATCGTGCAGCGGCACGTCAAGAACCTCCGTCCCATGCTGGGACGGTGCTTTCCCGGCTCCAGGATCGCGGAATGGGCGTCGAACCATCATGAACGGCTGGACGGCAACGGCTACCCGAACCACCTGACGGGAAACGAGCTCGACCCCGGGTCGCGCATCGTCGCCATCGCCGACATTTTCCAGGCCCTCAGTCAGAAACGGCCCTACCGCGACCGGAAAAAGGCCGACGAGATCGTCAGAATCATGCGCGCCATGGTCCGCGACGGTCAGTTGGACGCGGAGATTTTCGAGACGCTGGCCGCCCGCGCCGATCACTACTACAAGATCGCCGCCGGTTAGCCGGCATCCGCCTTTCCGGAGAGAGGGCGGCGCCCTCGCCGCTAAACGATCTGGCAGGCGTCCCCGAACGCGAAGCGCGGCACGCGCGGATGCAGCCTGTCGCGGTTTCCGTAGCCCAAATTGATCAGGAAGTTCGACTTGATCGTCGTACCCGCGAAAAACTCCTGGTCGACTTTCTCATTGTCGAAGCCGGACATCGGGCCGCAGTCCAATCCCAGCGCCCTGGCCGCCATGATCAGATAGGCGCCCTGTAGCGATCCGTTCCGGAACGCGGTATCGGCAATGAGCTGGTCGTTGCCGACGAACCAGGACCGCGCGTCTGTCGGCGGATAGAGTTTCGGCAGTTGCTCGTAGAATTCCATGTCATGGGCGACGATGGCGCAAACCGGGGCGGCCATGGTTTTCTTGAGATTGCCCTCGGCGAGCGCGGGCGCAAGACGCTCCTTGCCTTCCTTGGAGCGAACGAACACATAGCGGCCCGGGCTGCAGTTCGCCGACGTGGGCGGCAGTTCGACCAACCTATGCAGTTCCTGCAGGAGCGCATCGTCGACTTCCTTGTCTTCCTGCCAGTAATTGAAGGTACGCGCATCGTCGAACAGTTGAGCTATTGCGCCGTCATCGAGCCTGCCCATGTCGTTTCCCCTTGCTGGAGCGTCGTTACGCCTGACTATTAGCATCCGGCGATAGTGAAGGACTACCCCCGCAGCACAGCGCGTGGTTCTATGCATAAACTCCCGCAAGAAAGCACAATCGGCCCGCACGAGGACCGCCCGCACCCGCCGCTTTCCCATTGCCGACAAGGGTCCGAACATCGGAACCGGCCCACCGGGAAGGCCGCGCGGCCCGGTCGACAGAGCCCGGCATCCATGCTCCAGTAATCGGGAATTGAAGGGTTTTGATCCGCATGACACAGCAAGATTTCCCCGCCGGCGAGTACGAGCAGAGATTGGAGCGCGCTCATCGCGCCATGCATGCGCAACAGCTCGACGCTATGCTCTTCTCCACCGAGGCGGAGATCCGCTACTTCACGGGCTTTCGCACTTTGTTTTGGCAGAGCCCCACCCGGCCCTGGTTCCTGATCGTGCCGTCACAGGGTAAACCCATCGCAATCATTCCGGAAATCGGCGCCGCGCTGATGCGGTCGACCTGGATCGACGACGTCCGGACCTGGTCATCGCCGCACCGGTCTGACGACGGCGTGTCGCACCTCGCCTCGTGTCTGGCCGGCATGTCCCGGATCGGCATGCCGATGGGCCGGGAAAGCACGCTGCGCATGCCCTATTCCGATTTCCAAACCCTGCGGCATTCCCTGCCGGGGGCCGAGTTCATCGACGTCAGCGGTACGATGCAGGCTCTGAGGTTCGTAAAGTCACCGGCGGAAGTCGAGAAAATCTCCGCGATCTGTGCCATTGCATCCGACAGTTTCGAGAACGCTGCGTCCCTTTTCAGCACAGGCCAGCCGCTCGATGACGCCTTTCGCGCCTTCAAGACCGACCTCTTGAAGAACGGTGCTGAGGATGTCCCCTACCTGGTCGGCGGTGCCGGTCCCGGCGGCTATGCCGATGTAATCTCGCCGCCAACCGCCACGCCCATCCGAGACGGCGACGTGCTGATGCTGGATACCGGGTCCACCCTGCAGGGCTACTTCTGCGACTTCGACCGGAACTATGCCTTCGGCCATGCGGACGCAGACGCGGCGCAGGCCTACCGAACCCTCTATGCCGCAACGGAAGCGGCCCTTGAGGCCGCAAGACCGGGCGCGAGATGCTGCGATCTGTTCGAGGCCATGGCGGCCGTCATCGGCCAGACCAGCGCGGATGTCGGACGGTTCGGCCATGGATTGGGCATGCAGTTGACGGAAGGTCCGTCCCTGATCTCCTTCGATGAAACCCGACTTGAAGCCGGCGCGGTGATCACCCTGGAACCCAGCATGGAGATTTCGGCGGGCCGTATCATGGTTCATGAAGAAAACATCCTGATAACCGATGGGCCGCCGCAGTTGCTGTCCCGAAGGGCGCCTGAGGAGTTGCCGATCATCCGGTAACAGGCCCGGATTCCTCCTTACACCTTGCCTGGGCATGAATATACAATAACTCTACTACAACTGGGCCGGGCGGCATGACGCATGCCGGTCGGGATGAATACCGCGCCCTGCGACGGGAATCCGGTGGCGCGGACGGTATGGATGGCATGGATCGACTGACCACGATATCCGACCCAAGGACGATACTGGACGGCAGTTTTCTGCTGAACCTGCATGAATATTGGGCCGAACGTCGTGGAAAGAAGCCGGTTCTGGACAGAGCGGACGTCGACCCAACGGACATTCCCACGATCCTGCCGCATCTCTATCTGACGGACGTCCTGCCGGATGGCGGCTTTCGCGTCAGGCTGATCGGGACCCATATGGTTCAGCGGCTCGGCTGGGATCCGACCGGCAAGAAAATCTCGGAGATCTTGAACGGCCAGTATCTGGAATACGTTCACTCGTTCCTCTACGCGGCGGTGGAGGCACGCAATCCGGTCTTCTGCGAAAGCAACTACAGCATTCCCGGAAAAGACTTTCTGCGCGTGAAACGCCTGATCCTGCCGATGACGCACGGCGGCACGACGATAGATCAGCTGATGATCGGACAGGAGTTCCTGGACCAAAGCCGGCAACCCACGCCTGACTATCAGGCGATCATCGAACAAGCGCTGCACCAACCCATGGAACGCGCGCTGATCGCCCCCTAGCGACGAGCTACAAGCCAGCTTTGTTCATAGCAGTGCCGAACGCCGCTGCTTAGACCGCGCCGTCGTAATCGACCACGATCTTCTGCGTCCTGGGATGGGACTGACAAGTCAGCACATAACCCATGCCGAGTTCTTCTTCGGACAAGGCAAAGTTGGCGTCCATTTCCACCTGCCCTTCCAGCAAGCGTGCCCGGCAGGTCGCGCAAACGCCGCCCGTACAGGAAAACGGCGCGTCCGCCCCGGCAGCCCGCGCCGCCTGCATGATATTGTCCCCGTCGGCACCCAGTTTGAACTGGGTCCGAACCCCGTCGAGGATCACCGTGACATCCGCATCCCCGGCCTCGAGCGCCGGATTGCCGTCCTCCGCCGGTGTCGCGCTGCGTACCGTCGCGGGTTTGGATTTCGGAACACCGCCGGCCGGCGTAAACATCTCAAAACGGATCTTTGCTTCGGGAACTCCACGGTTCTGCAACGCGTCGGAGACCGACGTGATCATGTCGCCAGGACCGCAGATCAGGAAAGCGTCGACGTCATCGATCTGCAGCAGTGTATCCACCAGACTACCGGCTTTCTCCGCGTCAATCCGCCCGTTGAGGAGTGGCGCCTCCTGCACTTCACCGCTCAGCAGGTGCACCAAGGTGAAACGCTCGTGATAGCGGTCTTTCAAGTCTTCCAGTTCGTCCCGAAAAATGATGCCCTGGACCGACCGGTTTCCGTAGAACAGAGTCACGGCGCTATCGGGCTCGTTTCCCAGCACGCTTTTGATGATCGACATGATCGGCGTAATGCCGCTGCCGGCGGCGAAAGCGACGTAGTTCCGGGCGACTTGATCCTCTGGCTGGACGGTGAACCGCCCGTCCGGCTCCATAACGTCGATACTGTCGCCGGCCGCGATATCGTCATTCGCGTAGCGGGAGAACACACCGTCCGAAACGCGCTTCACGGCGACCCGTAACTCCCCTTCGCCGGCGGCGCTGCAAATCGAGTAGGACCGGCGCACTTCCTCGCCGCCGATCTCGGCCTTCAAGGTCAGATACTGACCGGGCGTGAACCGGTACGAGTCCTGCAGATCTTCCGGCACATCAAAGGCGATGGAGACCGCGTCGCTGGTCTCGCGGCGGACTTCGCGTACTTTCAACGGATGAAATTTCACCATGCTTAAAATCCCTCTTCCCGCGCCCGCGGCGGCCCGCTAGCTGTTGCGCCGGATCACATCGAACCCGGTCAAATGCATTTGAAATAGTCGAACGGCTCCAGGCACGCGTTGCACTGATGCAGCGCCTTGCACGCGGTCGACCCAAACTCGCTGATCTGCCGCGTGTCCTTCGACCCGCAATGGGGGCAGACGATGGTGGGATCGTCCCCCATCAGCGCCCGCTTGCCGGCGGCCTCGTCCGGCGGCGCGATGCCGTAGGCCCGCAGTTTGTCGCGGCCCCGCTCGGTCAGCCAATCGGTGGTCCAGGCCGGCGACAAGACCGTGCGCACGGACACGGCCCCGTATCCCGCGCGCATCAGGCGATCGCGGATATCGATCTCCATCGTCGTCATCGCGGGGCAACCGCTATAGGTCGGCGTGATCACGACGGTCACCCGATCCTCGCCGTTTTCCCGCGCGACTTGCACGTCCCGGATCACGCCAAGATCTTCCAGCGTGAGCACCGGGATCTCCGGGTCCGTCACATCCTGCAACAGCGCCCAGATCGAGGCGTTGGGCCTTTGTTCCTGTTTCAGATCAACGACAGACACGACAGAGGCTCCGCTCTTCCGCTTACCAGCTATTGCCCGGATAGGCGCGCTGCATGAACTGAAGCTCCGCCAGAAGGAACCCAAGATGTTCGCTGTGCAGTCCCTTCGTGCGCCCGCCGTTCACGGACCAGGTAACATCCGGCACGGAAAGGCCCGCTTCCGACAGGACGGCCTGCACATCGCGGTCCCATTGCGGACGCAGTTGGGCCAAATCCACACCGATACCGGCGTCCAGCGCGGCCTGATCGACCGCGTCCATCTCGAACATTTCGTCGACGTAACCCCAGACGCCGGCCAGTCCCTTGATCATCCGCTCGCGGCTTTCGTCGGTTCCGTCGCCAAGCCGGATCACCCACTCGCCGGAGTGACGCCGGTGGTAGGAAATCTCCTTCAGCGCTTTGGCGGCAATCGCGGCCAGGTTCTCGTCCGAGGACTTCGTCAGTTCGGAAAATACGAGGAAGTTCCAGCTATCGAACAGGAATTGTCGCGCCATCGTGTCGGCAAAATCGCCGTTGGGCTGTTCGACCAGCAGGCAGTTCCGCCAATCCAACACATCGCGCAGATAGGCCAGCGCGTCCTCGTCGCGCCCCTTGCCTTCGATCTCTCCGGCATGGGTGTACAACAATCGCGCCTGTCCGATCAGATCCAACGACACGTTGGTCATGGCGATGTCCTCTTCCAGGACCGGGCCGTGGCCGCACCATTCGGAAAGCCGATGCCCCAAAACCAGGGCGTTGTCCCCCAGCCTCAGCAGATATTCGAAATGTTGCTCGGTATTCATCGCTGCTCGCATTCCCACCGTATTTTCATCATATCCAACCAGGATCTCGGGTTAGAGATGCTCAACCTCGTCCGGCACCTCATAGAAAGTCGGATGGCGGTAGATCTTGTTGTCCGCCGGCTCGAACAGCATACCCTTGTCGTCCGGATCGGATGCGGTGATCTCCTCGGACTTCACGACCCAGATGCTGACCCCTTCGCTGCGCCGGGTATAGACGTCCCGGGCATTCTGGATCGCCAGTTCGGCGTCCGGCGCACGAAGGCTGCCGGCATGGCGGTGATGCATTCCCGCTTTGCTGCGAATGAACACTTCCCACAGCGGCCACTCTTTCGAAGACATACCCTTTTCCTTCCTGATAAGGCCCCTTCAGGCCGATAGATCGATGACGGCGTTGCCCGCCGGGGCCGCGCTACTCCGCCGCGGCGCGCTGCGCTTGCCGTGCGCGTTTCTTCTCCGCATGCGCCATCGCCGCGTCGCGTACCCAGGCGCCCTCGTCCCATGCCTTCTGCCGCGCCGAGAGACGCTCGCGGTTGCAGATGCCGTTTCCGTTGACGACCCGCCAGAATTCCTCCCAGTCGATATCGCCAAAATCGTAGTGGCCCGTCTCCTCGTTCCACTTCAGATCCGGGTCGGGCATGGTGAGACCCAGATAGTCCGCCTGCGGGACCGTCATGTCGACAAAGCGCTGCCGCAGGTCATCGTTGGAATCCCGTTTGATCCGCCACGCCATGCTTTGCGCCGAGTTCGGGCTGTCCTTATCGCTCGGCCCGAACATCATCAGGCTCGGCCACCACCAGCGATTCAGTGCATCCTGGGCCAGCTTCTTCTGCGCCGGCGAGCCCTGCGCCATCACCATCATGGCTTCGTAGCCCTGACGCTGATGGAAGCTTTCCTCTTTGCAGATGCGCACCATGGCGCGGGAATACGGACCATAGGAACAGCGCTGCAAAGAGACCTGGTTGACGATCGCCGCCCCATCGACCAGCCAGCCGATCGCCGCGATGTCCGCCCAGGTCAGGGTCGGATAGTTGAAGATGCTGCTGTATTTCGCCCGGCCTTCATGCAGAGCATCCAGAAGCTCGTCACGGGAGACGCCCAGCGTCTCAACCGCACTGTAGAGATAGAGCGCATGTCCCGCTTCATCCTGGATCTTGGAGAGCAGCACCGCCTTGCGCCGTAGCGACGGGGCCCGGGTGACCCAATTCCCTTCCGGCAGCATCCCGACATATTCCGAATGCGCATGCTGGGAGATCTGGCGGACCAGCGTCTTGCGATATTTCACCGGCATCCAGTCGCGGGGCTCCACCTTGCCTTCCGCGGCCACCTTTCCGTCGAACGCGGCGCGTAGCTCCGGGTTCTCGTTAACGTCGGTTTCCTTGGCGAAGGCGGCTGCTTCTTCCGGTTTCTCGGCGATCGTGTAGGCCATGACAGACTTTCTGAGCGTTAATCATCCCTGCACGGCGCTCGCAGCGCCGCGTTCTTGACCATAATATGATATGATTTTTGTCGAAAATCAATGGAAAAGTGTATCATATTATTACGCACGACCCCGCCCCCCTGAAACCGATCGGAAAAATTACTTCTTGCAGAGAATTTCGATGGGAACGGCTGCGCCGGACTTCACCGCGGCCGCGGTGTTCCGCATGGCGTCCTGTGCGATTTCACCGTGAATAAGCTGCACTGCGCGGTGCGGCGGTTTCTCGCCGCGCTCGACCATCGCTCTCGCGTTGGCGCCGTAAGCGATGGTCTCGGCGGCGGTATCCTTTACCGTCGCGATGGTGAAGCCGGCTTGCTTGAGCCCGTCCACGGTTTCCTCCAGCGTGGCCAGGAAACTCTCGTTCGGCGTCCGCGCCCAGGGTGTCGGATAGGAGACCTCCCCCGTTGCGCCCTTCGACAATTCCGACAGAACCAGCGTCCCGCCCGGCTTCAGAACCCGGAATGTTTCCGCGTAGAAGGCCTTCTTATCGGCAATGTTCATCGAGACGTTCATCGAATAGGCGGCATCGAATGCATCGTTCTCGAACGCCATGGACAGGGCGTTTCCCTGGTTGAAGGAGACCTGTGCGTCCATGTCCGTGTTCCGGGTCAACCGGTCGGCCACGTCGACAAAGGAGGGGGTCAGGTCAATGCCGACAACGCGGCATCCGAAATGGTCCGCCATGAACCGGGCCGGGCCGCCGATGCCGCACCCGATATCCAGGATAGTATCCTCCGGGGCGCATGATAAAAGCTCGGCGACCTCCAGCGTGGCTTCCATGCCGCGGCCATGGAACTGATCGTAGGGCGCCAAGTCTTCCAAGGTCAGCGCATCCAAGTCGGCCCCATCGTCTTTCAAGGCCGCCATCAGGGCGTCGAGCAGCGTTTCCTTGCTGTAATGATCGGTAACATCCCGGTCACGACTCATCGGCACCCCCTACTCAAACGTCCAATCCATCGATAGCGCACAATCCGACGATCCCAAGCACGAAACGGTCCCCGTCCGCATCGGAAATCGGCAAGGACAAATCCCAAATCCAACGATAGTCGCGATCCCGGTGTCGCAGGTTGTACCGGCTTAAGGTCGGTGCCTGGTCGAGAAAATTGGCCTTATCACAACGCTTCCATAGATCATTGACCGCGCCTTGCATCTGTTCGTCCACAATCGCGCCAAGAAAGGACTTCCCGCCCCACATTTCTCTCAAACTTTCGCCGGCCAAGCGGATCTTGCTTTGCTCGGAGGCATGGTCCCATTCCTCCAAATACAGGAACGGCAGCAAGTCGGCCAACTCGATGGGATCGATCCGGCCCTTGATACCGAAGCCGTTGACGCGAACCAACTCCAGCCAGTAATCGAACAGCCGAACCATCTCCCCGGAAGGGAGGTGATCGCGGAACGCCGAATAGGAGGACGCGTCAGCGTCCTTCGCAGCCGGCCCGGCAATGGACATTAGAGTAGGTTTGGCCAATAGCGCTGAGCTCTTCGTATCGCTGTTTAAGACGGAGCTTGGCACAGACCTGTCGAATTGCAATTCCAACGTTTTGAGAACTGATCGCCCGCCGTCCGTCTAAGACTGCTACGCCGTCTCGTTGAACAACTCCCGACCGATCAGCATACGGCGGATTTCGCTGGTTCCCGCACCAATTTCGTACAGCTTGGCATCGCGCAACAACCGTCCTGTCGGATACTCGTTGATATAGCCGTTACCGCCCAAGGTCTGGATCGCCTCCAGCGCCATCCAGGTCGCTTTCTCCGCCGCGTACAGAATGACGCCGGCGGCGTCCTTCCGGGTCGTCTCGCCCCGGTCGCAGGCCTGCGCGACCAGATAGACGTAGGATTTGCAGGCATTCATGGTGGTGTACATGTCGGCGAGCTTGCCCTGCATCAGCTGGAATTCGCCGATCGACTTCCCGAACTGTTTGCGTTCGTGCAGATAGGGTACGACGATATCCATGCAGGCCTGCATGATGCCCGTCGGACCGGCGGCCAGGACCGCACGCTCATAGTCCAGGCCGGACATCAGGACATTCACGCCCTTGCCGACCGCGCCGAGGACGTTTTCTTCCGGCACTTCGCAGTCTTCGAACACCAGTTCGCCCGTGTGGCTGCCGCGCATGCCGAGCTTGTCCAGCTTCTGCGCCACGGAGAAGCCTTTGAAATCCTTTTGCACCAGAAAGGCCGTGATGCCGCGGGGGCCGCCGTCGGGATCGGTCTTGGCGTAGATCACCATCGTGTCCGCGTCGGGACCGTTGGTGATCCACATCTTAGACCCATTGAGGATATAGCGGTCCCCTTTCTTGTCCGCCCGCAGCTTCATGCCGACGACGTCGGACCCGGCCCCGGGTTCGGACATCGCCAAGGCGCCGACATGCTCGCCGGAGATCAGCTTCGGCAGGTAGCGCCGTTTCTGATCCTCGGTCCCGTTGCGGCGGATCTGGTTGACGCAGAGATTGGAATGCGCGCCGTAGCTGAGGCCGACGGAGGCGCTGGCGCGGCTGATTTCTTCCATCGCAACGACATGTTCGAGGTAGCCCATCGCGGCGCCGCCATACTCCTCCTCGACCGTTACGCCCAGCACCCCGAGATCCCCCATCTTGCGCCACAGATCCATCGGAAACTGGTCGGTCCGGTCGATTTCGTCCGCGCGCGGCGCAATCTCGTCGGACGAGAAAGTGCGGACCGCATCGCGCAGCATGTCGGCGGTTTCACCCAGGTTAAAGTTCAGCGTGGGATAGTCGTTCGGGATCATTTCCGTCTCCATTCATCGCAACGGTCGCAACGGGCACCTGCGCCCGGATCCGTGCCCTCTTGGCTTGTATGTCTCTTCTTTGTCTCTTCGTTCAGGTCCGCGGGGCGTCCGGTATGTCCTTCAGCACCATCAGCGTAGACAGGGCGGTCGCGCAAGGAACTTCCGTGTCGCCCTTAAGCATACTGATGTCCCCCTGACAGACCATCAGACTGCCGCCGGCGCGAATGACGCGCGCGCGGCCGATCAGTTCGTCGCCTTCGGCCGGCGACAGAAGGTTGATCTTGTATTCCACGGTGATGACCGAGTCCTCCGCGCGCATCAGAGAAAAGGCGGCATAGCCACAGGCGCAGTCCGCGACCGTGCCCACCAGGCCGCCATGCAGGAAGCCATGCTGTTGGGTCAGCGGTTCGTCGTAAACCACGCGCATCTCGACAAATCCCGGCGCGACGACAGGCATAGTGATCCCGCAATGCGCCATGAAGGGTTGGCGCGCGAAGCTGTCCCGCACGCGGCGTTCGAAATCCGGGTTGCGCGGCTGAAAGGAGCGGTCGGCCGGGCCGACCTGTTGCGCTAGCTGCATGGTCAGTCCGCCGCTTCCGCGTCCGCCGGCGTCTCGTCGCGCTCGCGCTCCCACCGCGCCACCAAACGGGCTTTGACCTCATCGGGAAACGCACGCGCCTTGTGGGCGTTCCGGTCGAAATAGGCGATCAGCAGTTCGCAGGACGCGGCCGGCACTTCCACCCCGTCTTCCACGACCCACATTTCGTGGATCGTCCGGATCACCTTCGAATGCACCTCAAGGATCCGGCTGCGGCAGGTCAGCACGTCGCCGGCGAACAGTTCCCGCAGATACTTCGTCCGGCTTTCCATCGCACCCATGCCGACGCCGTGCTCTTCCATATGGCGCCGGTCGATCCCCACCGAGGCGAAGTTGGACCAATTGCACTCGTCGAACTTGCGCATGTAGAACGCGACGTTGAAGTGATCCATGTGGTCGCATTCCGACGGATAGATTGCGCCCTGAAACGTGATCACACCGCGCTTTTCCTCACCGCTCACGGTCGCGTTGCCGTTCGCGTCGCCGCTCTTTTCCATGTTTTCCTCACCTTATCCTGTAGTGCTTTTTCAAAGCCTTTATCCTGCGGCGCGGGCATCTTTCGCCGCGCCGGACTGCAACTCCTCAAGCCGCGCCTGGCTCTGCGCTTCCAACGCATCCAGTTCGGCAAGCGTTTCATCCAGGTCGCGGCGCTTGTCTTCCAACTCGCGGCGGCGTTCGGAGATTTTCGAGAGGAATAGCCGCAACTGTCCGACCTCTCCCGGCGCCTCGTCATACATGCCGACGATCTCCTTGATCTCGGCCAGGGAGAAGCCAAGCCGCTTGCCCCGGAGAATGAGCTTCAGACGGACACGGTCGCGGGAACGGAAGACACGCTGCTGCCCATCCCGTTCCGGCTTCAAAAGCCCTTCGTCTTCGTAGAACCGGATGGTTCGCGTGGTCACATCGAACGCATCCGCGAGATCCCGGATTGTATAGGTTTGCGCCACGGCAGGCCTCAGTTATCTTTACGTTTACGTTAACGTAAGCCTTTAAAACCCGCAAGTCACGTTTCCGCGTTTTCCTACGGGCCGCCTCCATCGAAAGACTTGCCCTGCGCAAAAGCCGAGCCGAATATCAGGACACATCCCTACGCGCGGTAGTGGGTTTTCCAATTGCCCGGCAGAGAAAAAGCGATCGAGGACGTGGACGCAGTCACCAAGATCCGGAACGGCTTCCGCTTATCGGTACATTTGCAGCCGAACCACGAGACTCTCGCGACCAACGAGCCGGAATATCTGGAAACCTACGCCCTGCCCTTCGTCTTTGCCGAAGACGGCACCTTCGCCGGTCTGACCCGTCCGGCCCATCATCATCGAAACGACGACGGCGGATATGACGCGCTGTCATTCTCCTACAACAATGCGCTGCCCTATTACGCGATTGTTTTCACCCGGATGGTGAAACAGGAAACGGGCGAAGTCGCCGTGAAGTTGATGTCACGAAAACACTATCGGGTGCACGAATTCGCCTGGCGCAACCCCGGCCAACCCGTGTTCCAGGTGAAACGGACAGAGGGCGGATGCGTCCGGACGGACCACGGCCTGGCGGACAGTCTGCGGCGCGGCGGGCAACATTATCTGGTCACCGAACTTGAAGGCGGCCGTGTCTGCAGCATGCCGGTCGATATCAGCTATGCTTTCCTGCCGCCTGCGGGGTTCGAGTTCAGGACGGAGAGCTATGTCACGTCCCAACATGTGATGCGTCCCGCCGCCTTCCATGCGGCCTTGACCGAACAGGACCCAAAGATCGCCCAGCGCATGGCGGATCCGGCCTTCAACCCGGACATGTTCCTGCCGTTGCAGTTCACTTATTTCCGTTTTCGAGACGATGGCGTCTATTGGACCGCGGCAACCGACGCGTTGGATCCCGCCGGCCAGTTCGAGTCCTTGACCGTCTTCGAGCTTCCCTAGCCCAATTTCCTAAAGATGCGGACGGTCCCGCAAGGCTTCGACCACAGGCAGAATGCGCGACGCGAGCGATCGGCGGGTAATCGGACCATCGTGCCGGTAACGCACCCGCCCCTCCCCATCGACCACGAATGTGGCGGGAATGCCGATGACCCTCAACGCATCCGCGATGCGGCCATCCGGGTCGGCGCCGACCCGGGCATACGGATCGCCAAGATCGGCCAGCCAGCGGGCCGCCTGATCGGGGTCATCCTGAAGGTTAACGCCATAAATCCGGACCGATGTCTCTTTGCCCAGCCGTTTGACGTATCGGTGTTCGGAGAGACATGGAATGCACCAGGATGCGAAGAAGTTGATCACCGAAACCTCGCCGGTACGGAGATCCGCGCTTGAAAATCCGCTGTTCGGATCGCCGTACAGGCCGGCCAGTTCAAAGGACGGCAGTTCCCAATTCTTCAGCGTGTCGGCGTCCACCTTCTGCGCGCGCGAATCCACGACGAGATTGAACGTCACGACGATCAAGACGCATCCCAGGGTGACCAGCAGAAGTCGGAGGGTGCCTTTCAACGATCGGATCCCAAGCACAGTATCCCAGACGGCGGAAGAGCCCCCCGGACGGATCCGGCAAGGCCCTTCTTACATAAGCATCCGGTGGACGATGTCACCTGCACTGACGGTCACTTTTGCGCGCGCGCGGCCCGGTGCGTCCGGGTCGACGACGACCAGATCGGCCCGTTGTCCGACGGCGATGTCCCCCCGGTCGGTCAGGCCGGCGGCCCGGGCCGGGTTGGTGCTGACCTTCGACCAGGCCTCCGCGAAGGAGCAATCGCCGTTGTCCGCCAATCTGAAGGCGGAGACCATCATGCTCGGGTAATAGTAGTCGCTGGCCAGGATGTCGCAGCGCCCGACACGAACCATATCCGCCGCGTTGAGCGATCCGTTGTGGCTTCCCCCGCGCATCACGTTCGGGCTTCCCAGCACAATCGGGTTTCCGAGGGCAACCGCCCGCGCGGCGGCCTCGTCCGTCATGGGAAACTCGGCAATCTTGCAGCCGATGGCGTCGAAATGGTTTCTGGATTCCGCCGTACGGTCATCGTGGGACAGCTGCGCCACCCCATTCGCCCGGGCTGCCGCAGCGAGCGTATCGATCGCCGCCGGCACATCGGCCTCCCGCGCCACGATGCGGTCGACCAGCGCAACGAACGCCTTTTCGTCCAAACCGGTCCGGCCGGTATATTGACCGATCTTCTTTTTCACCTCGCCGCGAACCTCTCTGACGATCATCGGCGTATGGTCGTTGAAGGCGAGAAGATCGATACGCCCGGCGCCGAGCCACTCCAGCACCTCGTCTACCGCATCCAGATTGAACGTCTCCCAGCGCAGGTGAACCCGCGCATCGCAGCCAAAGCTGTCCTGCAAACGGTCCAGCGTGTCCAGCACGGTCCGGCACTGCTCGGCGCCCCTGAGGCCGGGTTCCCAGGAATAGGTGATGCCGTGGTAGGCGGTGGTGATTCCGTTGCCGACCAACTGGCGGTCGGTATCCATGAACGCGATATCCTGGTCCACATGCACGCCGGGACGCGGCATGACCTGCCGCTCGAAGGCGTCGCCATGGATGTCGACGATCCCCGGCAGCACGAGAAGCCCCGCCGCGTCGAGCGTCTCTCCGCCGCCGACGGTGGAGCCGACCGCGGCGATGCGGCCGTCTTCGATGCCAAGGTCGGTTTCGGCGATCTCGCCGTTCGCGAGGAGAACCCGTCCGTTCACAATATTCATAATGCGCTATCCGGCTGTTTCGGCGCGGCACAATCGGGGATCGTGTCCGACCCGGCAAGCACCGGATGCGCACTATCACCAAACCTTCATCAAGGATGAAACGGCTGCCCGCCGCGAAGAGACGCTTCCGTCAAGGGATCAGGACGGCCGCTCCGGAAAGCCGGCCCGCACGCAAGTCCTCCAACGCGGCATTCGCCTCTTCCAAAGGATAGGGGCGCACATGCGTGTCGATCGCCACCTCCCCGGCCAGTTGCATGAAAGCCTCGCCGTCCGAGCGGGTCAGATTGGCCACCGAGCGGACGGTCCGCTCGTGCCACAGAATGTCATAGGGAAAAGCCGGTATCTCGCTCATGTGAATTCCGGCGCAGACAACCGTCGCGCCTTTGCGGACGGCGCGCAGCGCCGCCGGAACCAGCGCCCCCACCGGTGCGAAGATGATCGCCGCATCCAACGGCGCGTCGGGCCGTTCATCCGAGCCGCCCGCCCAGACCGCCCCAAGGTCGCGCGCGAAGTTCTGCGCTTCCACATCGCCCGGCCGCGTGAAGGCAAAGACCTGCTGCCCCTTGGCCGACGCCACTTGCGCAACGATATGCGCGGCGGCACCGAAACCGAAGATGGCGAGCCGCTCCGCGGCCCGTACCATGTTCCAGGACCGATAGCCGATCAGACCGGCGCACAGAAGCGGCGCCGCATGCAGGTCGTCATAGCGTTCGGGCAGGTCGAAGATATAGCCGGTGTCCGCGACGCAGTATTCCGCGTAGCCGCCATCGATGGTGTAACCGGTGAACTTCGGTGCGTCGCACAGATTTTCCCGTGTCTCGGCGCAATAGGAGCAGACGCCGCACGTATGTCCAAGCCACGGCACGCCGACCCGGCGGCCAATGCGGCCCGGATCGACCCCCTCCCCGACCGCCTCGACAGTTCCGACGATTTCATGTCCCGGAACAACGTGCTGCTTGGGCTCTGTAAGATCGCCGTCCACGACATGGAGGTCGGTGCGGCAAACGCCGCATGCCAGGATCTTCAAGCGGACCTGCCCGCGCCCCGGTTCCGGGATCGGCAACATCGCCGGCTGCAGTCGATGTGCGCCGGTGTCCAAGACCATGGCGCGCATCATGTCCGGCACGGCGTCTCTCCATCTGTCTCCAGTACCACGCCGGCTTTCTAGCCCGGCCTGGAACGGCCGGCTATGATGTGCCGCAAACCGAAGGAACACGCCGTCACACGTCGGCGAGACACTCCACGCCCACGGCATCGAAATCGCTGAGCTGATTTTCCTGGATTCCCAAAAAGATCGGATCCTTGGCCTGGCGGTAGATGTTGACCTTGGCGTTGAAGACCGAGCGTTGTTTCCCGTGCTTGTCTTCAATCGTGTAGCGGTTCACGCCGAATGCGCCGTCGTTCTGCTGCGGCCCCGTCAGATAGACCTTGATCTGCGAAATCTCGTCATCGGCCAACACCAAGCCGTTCAGATCTTCCAGGTTCAGTTGGGTGGTCTTGATGAAGTCCCGGGTCCCCATCTGCCAGTCGTCGCCGGTCAGCGGGTGATCGGTCATGATGTCGAAATCCCCCATCACGATCTGGCCGGGCAAGGCGCGTTCCAGCATCCGCGCGAGTTCAATCGTTACATCCCCGACGATGTAACTGAAGGTCGTCGGGCTCAGTCCTTCCGACTGGTAGAACTCGTAGTGATCGCCGATGTGAAAAGCCGCGCGCAGTTTCGGCACCGAGTTACTGTCGGCCTTGCGCTGCGCGATGGCGTTGTCGGCCAGGATCAGATGCATGAAATGGTAGAGGTCCCGGTTCGCCTGCAGGCTCGACGAACGGTTCCAGATGTAGAAACCATCCCCCGTCGTCGAGCGGGCAAACTTAATCGAAATCGATTTATCGCGCAGTTTGCTGTGCGCCGAATTGACGGAGTAGGCGAGGCTGTTGAGCTGCGTGACCTGCGCCAGCGGGCTGAGCAGAGAAAACCCGACTGCGTCGAACAGGGCGACCGCCCGGTCCGTGCCGTGCGACAGCGAATAGCGCCGGATCATCGTTTCGATGGTGTCGTTGTCCAGCCAGCGCCCTGACTTGAAGTCCAGATCGATGCTGACGATTTCGCAGCGAAGGGCCTTGGCCAGGCGCGCCAGCCAGCGCGTCGCAACCTGCTTGCGGCCGGAAATGATCTGGAAAATATGGCTGACTTCTTCGATCCGCTTGGGGTTCGTCACGTAGTCCATGATGGAATAGTGCGGCACCACCAGGATATCGATTCCCGGATCGGTCGGCGTCCAGGCAAGCACGATGTTCCGGCCCAGTTTCCACTGTTCGTGCAGGATCGTATCAAGGCGAAAGATACAGGCGCGCACTTCCGACGAATCCAATGTGCGGTCATGCTCCCCGCGAACATCGATAAAAGTCTCGATCCAGGATTCCCTGGCCGAGGTCCCTGATTGCTCCATTATCTCCCCCGGACTACCGGCCAGCACCCATACCACATGTGCCGATCATAGCGGCGGCTTCCCGGCTTGAACAACTCCTCTGTTCAAGGCGTACGGGCGCTTTTTCCCCTTGCACGACGCGAATCGGTTCAGCCTGACAGGGCGATGAACACGCGGAGGAGTGTCTGAAATGTCCAACCCGCCGCCCGGCACACTGGTGCATTTGCGTTCGCATTCTCTGAAAGCCAGTTTCGGCAGCATTGCCGTCGTTCTCTCCTGCCGGGGGAACGCGGCAACCCTGTTCACCGACGCCGGCAAGGAGGATGTTCAGCGCCAGCAATTCTCGGTTCCCGTGAAACCGGTACGCGACGCCATCCCGATGCGTCTTCGCCTGCCGTTCGGATACTGGTGCCTGGAGGACGGCACCCGGATCCTCTATTCCCGCGATTTCTGCCCCTTGTGGTGCATCGACACACAAGGCTACGCCCAGCCTGTCCTGCCCTGGTGGTCCTTCGAAACCGTGGCGGAAGAACGTTACTGGGATCATCGCAACGCGCCGTGGCGGAACCGGGAGACGGAACTCGACATGGAAAGCCTGTTGCAGTCGCTCGGCGCGACCAGCGACCCCTATCTCGCCGACGCCCTTTTCCCATTGATGAGGGATAGCAAGCTTTCCATTCGCGCCGCCGTCCTGCGCATGGGACAGACGGCGGAAGCCCTCAGCTAGTCCGGACAGGCTCGAACAGTTCGATAGGATTGCCGGACGGATCGTCGCACAGGATTTGCCGGCCACCGGGGCCGACGACAATTTCGTTGCGAAACACCGTGCCGGCCTGGCTCAGCCGTGTGACCGTGGAATCCAGATCGTCCACAGTGACGACCAATCGGTTCCAACCGCCGGGCTCGGGCTTGCGTCCGTCCGGCATTGGCTTGGACGCGGACGCCATCGGGCCCGCGAGCCACAATCTGCCGCCCTCTCCTTCCAGAATCGCCATGGCCGGTCCGTACTGCTCCAGCAGCGAAAAACCGAGGTTCTCCGTGAAGAAAGCAATCGCTCGGTCCACGTCGTCGACGATGTAGCGTACCTGCATGCCGTGCCTCCCCTTTCGCGAAGGCTAACACATCGGTGCGCGCACGCTAGCGTTCCCAGGGCGGGATCGGCGTGAACTTCTCAACCAGGAAGTCGATGAAGGCGCGGGTTTTGGGCGACAGGTGCCGCGGATCCGGATAGACCGCATGGATCGGGGCAGGCTCGTCTTCGATGAAGTCGGCGAGCACCTCGATCAGGCGGCCTTCCTTGATGTCGTCACTGACCAAAAAATCCGCCGCCCGCGCAATTCCGAGACCAAGGCGGCACAGGTCGTAGATCGACTCACCGTTATTAGCGACGAAGTTACCTTCGGCACGGATTGTCTGACGGCGGCCGTCCGGGTACTTGAACGGCCATTCGTTCAGGGTGTTGTGTCCCGCAAACCCCAGGCAATTGTGGTGGTGCAGATCGTCGGGCTCTTCGGGCACGCCATAGCGCTCCACATAGGCGGGCGCGGCGCAGATCCGCCGTTTGTTGTTACCCAGTTTGCGGGCGACCATGGCGGAGTTGCTGAGTTTACCCATGCGCACCGCAACATCGATACCCTCTTCGACCAGATCGACAATGCCGTCCGACAGCATCAGTTCCAGCGCCACTTCGGGATAACGGTCGAGAAACTCCGGGACGATCGGCGCGATCTGTTTCTCACCGAAGGCGACCGAACAACTCACCCGCAAATGGCCACGCGGCGCTGTCTTGGAGAGAGAGACAGCCTGTTCCGCTTCATCGATGTCAGACAGAATTCGTTTGACGCGGTGATAGAAGGCGTCGCCCTCTTCGGTCAGGTTGAGACGCCGTGTCGTCCGGGTCAGCAGGCGCACGCCCAATCTGTCTTCCAATCGGGTTATTTGTTTGCTCACCGCGGACGGGCTGAGGCTCAGACTTCGCGCCGCCGATGAAAACCCGCCGGCATCCACCACGCGAGCGAAAACCTGCATCTCATTAATATTGTCCATGCTTTTAAGTCCCACCCATCTGCGCGCCGTATTGTTTCCGGCATGGCACAGTCATTTCTTGGTTTTGTGACCGGATAGCATAAAGGCTGTGACTAACCAACCTTCTATGTCGCTGAAGCGCAAGAAACAGAAACAGCTGGAAGATATTTGGCTTTGATAATGTCACTAATCGGCAGCAATCCACACTTTTCCTGCGCACCTGGGTCGATGGCCAAGCCCACTCTGCCGCAAAACGGTTCGGAACAGTGCATGTCACCACCTATTCTTTCTATTTTTTCATAAGTGAGTTTAATTTTTGACGCATTACTTTTTCCGGCGGCGGCAGTATGTTGTGTCGCGTGACGGCGGGCGGCGCTTCCCCTGTAGACCGCTCAAAACTGTCACTAAATGGTAACTTATCATGGGCCGCGACCGGGTAATCCGCACGACCCGCATAGCAGGAGATAGAAAAATGGCTAATATTGCGAAGCCCACCATGAACCTGTCCGCCGACCAGATCGACGCCGTTGTCGGCAAGGCGCGCTACGAGCGCAGCCAAGTCTTCCACGGCCATCTGCAGGCTCTTGTCGCCCCGATTGCGAAACTCTTCGGCGGCGTCAACACCGGCCACGGTACGCCGGCGACCTCCTAAACAACGCTCTCCGGCGGACGCGCGCCTCAAGCGCGCCACGCCGGAACAGCCGATACGAAGATCCCCGCCCGAAAAGGCGGGGTTTTTCGTGTCTTTGGCAGGAAAGCGGAGCGTTATGCGCCACTATGCCTACTGGCCGGCGCCGAAGCCAGGGCACGGGATGGTGGAGTCCTACGCCTCCAAGGCGATCAGTTCATCGGCCCGGGCAGCGTCGTCGGGGCGGTTCATATTGAAAAACGGATCGAGCGGCTCGGTCTCGAATCGGACCTGCTCCAACCTGTAGCGCGCCGTCCAGCGGTCGACCTTGCGGATATCCTCGTCGAGCATGGCGCTGCGCAAGGCCTCGCGCAGGGAAACCGGCCAAAGACCGACGACAGGGTGCGCGCGCCCGTCCGATTCGGCACAGGTCATCTCGGCCCGTCCCTCCGCTACCGGCGCAATCAGCCGCGCGGCGAGATCCCGAGGCAAGAACGGCGCATCGGTCGGCACCGTCAGAACATGCGATGCCGAGCTATGCGCCGCGGCCCATTCCATGCCCGTCAGAACGCCGGCCAGGGGCCCGGCAAAGTCGCCGACCGCGTCCGGCATCACCGGCAATCCATAGGCGCCGAACCGGTCCGGATTTCCATTCGCATTCAGGGCAAGCTGGGCAACCTGAGGCCCAATCCGGTCTATCACCCGCTGCAGAACGGTCTTGCCGCCAAGGTTCAGCAGGCATTTGTCGCCGCCGCCCATGCGCCGGGATTGCCCGCCCGCCAGCAGGATCGCCGTTACTTTGGATTTATCGAGAGAACCGGTCACGCTTCCTGCTCCAAGCTTTCACTCCATGTCACCACACGGTTTCTTCCTGCCTGCTTTGCGTTGTAGAGCGCTTGATCCGCCCGTTCGATCGAGACCTTCAAGGCGTGGTCGTAGTTTACCCGGACCAACCCGAAAGAGGCGGTTACCGGCAGCAGCCGCTCGTCCGGCAGTGCGACGGGTTCGCTTTCCAGCGCACGCCGAAGACGCTCCAACACCGAGTTTGCGGTACCTGTGTTGGCGTTCGGGAGACAAAGCAGAAACTCTTCGCCGCCATAACGGTAGATTGAATCGTATGGCCGCAAATGCGCGAGAAACCGCCCCGCCACGCTGGCAAGCACCACATCGCCGGCCGCATGGCCGTATGTGTCGTTGACCTTCTTGAAAAAGTCGATGTCGGCGAGGGCCACACAGAGCGGGCCGTTGGTCCGCTTTCCGCGGGCGAATTCCGCGTCGAGTTCTTCCGTCATGACCTGCCGGTTATGCAGACCGGTCAGCGGGTCGATCTCCGACACCAGCTTCCGGAACGCGTCCCGCAGCCGCCGGGACTGATCGTAAAACCGGCTGAGCTGATTAATCAGGGCGTCGTATTCCACGGTTCGGACCGCCTGCCCCGCGGCGACACCCAACGCCAGCCTGCGGGCCTGTTCATAGACCTGCCGGTGGCTGCGGATCAGATCCTGAAAGGCCGGCTGTTGCACCAGGCCGGCCTCGGCATGGGCGGCGGCCCAGCCACCGAAGCGGGAGGCGGCGTGCGCATTCTCCGCCGTCAGCGCCTTGCTGGGCGGCTTACCGCAGACGATAGCCCGGTGCCATCCCTGCATGAAGGCCCGCATCTCGTCGATGGCGTCGTCGAGCCGCGACAGCAGGTCTTGGGCCGACACGTCGCCGTCCGAGACAGCCGCCGCGCCGGCCTCCTGCACCGCGGTCCGGTCAGGCTGCGTCACTGCGGGCGGCCTTTCTGCCGTGGCGCTTGTCCTCGTCCCCGACGACGGCCGGATCGGCGTCGAACACGATGCGCTCGTCGCCCGACAGGGCGATGAACCGGCGACCCTTGGCCCGGCCGATCAAGGTCAGGCCCGTCTCGCGGGCCAGTTCAACGCCCCACGCCGTGAAGCCGGAGCGCGAAATCAAAATCGGAATCCCCATCTGCACGGTCTTGATCACCATCTCGGAGGTCAGGCGGCCGGTGGTATAGAACATCTTATCCTCCGGCTTTATGCCGTTGAGGAACATGTAGCCGGCGATCTTGTCGACTGCGTTGTGCCGCCCGACATCCTCCATGTAGAGCAAGGGCGTGTCGCGCTGGCACAGAACACAGCCGTGAATGGCGCCTGCGGCGAGATACAGGCTGGGCATCGTGTTGATCGCCTTGGTCAGGGTATAGAGCCAGGACGTGCGCAGCTCGGCATCCTGCGGCAGGGCGATCTCTTCCACCTTCTCCATCAGGTCGCCGAACACCGTGCCCTGGGCGCAGCCCGACGTCCTTACCTTCTTTTTCAGCTTCTCTTCGAAATCGGTCTGCCGCTTGGTGCGCACAACGACCGTTTCGAGATCCTCGTCATAGTCGATGGCGGTGATCTCATCGTCGGGACGCAGCATGTTCTGGTTCAGCAGGTACCCCACGGCCAGATAGTCCGGATGGTCTCCGATCGTCATGTTGGTGACGATTTCCTGTCCGTTCAGGAACAGCGTCAGCGGCCGTTCCATGACCACGCGGGTTTCAACCCTCTTGCCTTCGTGATCGATACCGCTCACCGCCTGGGTGAGACGCGGGTCGTCCGGATCGGGAACGAGTCGATGATCCGTGTCGGGTGTCTGTGCTGGGTCGGAAGATGCCATAATCACCCCAGGGTCCGTGCTTGTATTTCTTGTCTATGCCGACTTCGGAATATGGATCGGCCGGTCGGAAGCGGCAACCTGGCGCGGGAATAACCACACTTTTCTATTTTTCTTTTGCAACAAAACTCTTTCTTTCAATCGAGGGCTTGAAAAACACGCCCCGGCGAGAAAGATGCATAGCATGATAGATCCATTCGGCCGCCATATCTCGTACCTCCGCGTTTCCGTCACGGACCGCTGCGACTTTCGCTGCGTCTATTGCATGGCGGAAGACATGACCTTTCTGCCGAAGACCGAGGTTCTCTCGCTGGAAGAGCTCGACCGGTTGTGCAGCGCATTTGTCGACCTGGGCGTCAGCAAACTGCGGCTGACTGGCGGCGAACCGCTGGTGCGCCGGAACATCATGTGGCTGATCGACCGGCTCGGCCGTCATCTGCAGACGGGCAAGCTGAAAGAACTAACCCTGACCACCAATGGCAGTCAGCTTAGCAAATATGCGCACGATCTGTATAAAGCGGGTGTGCGTCGCTTGAACGTGTCGTTGGATACGCTCGACCCGGACAAATTTCATTCCATCACCCGTTGGGGCAAGCTCGACAAGGTTATGGCGGGTCTCGAAGCCGCGAAGTCGGCGGGCCTACAGGTCAAGATCAACGCTGTTGCGCTGAAAGGCGTCAACGACACCGAGCTTCACGATCTGGTCTCCTGGTGCGGGCGCGAAGGGTTCGATCTGACCTTTATCGAGGTCATGCCGATGGGTGAAATCGGTGACGAAGCGCGGCTGGATCAGTATTGGCCGCTGTCGATGGTACGCGCCGAGCTGGCGAAGCGGTGGACGTTGCACGAAAGCGACTACACCACCGGCGGCCCCGCCCGGTTCAGCACGGTCGAGGAAACCGGCCGGAAAATCGGCTTCATCACGCCGATGACCCACAATTTCTGCGAAAGCTGCAACCGGGTGCGCCTGACCTGCACCGGCACGCTTTACATGTGCCTGGGCCAGGAAGACGCCGCGGACCTGCGCCACCCGCTGCGCGCCAGCGACGACAACGATCAGCTGGTCGCCGCCATCCACGAAGCCATTTCGCGCAAGCCGAAAGGCCATGACTTCATCATCGACCGGCGGCGCGGCGCCAAAAGCAACGTCCGCCATATGAGCGTGACCGGCGGCTGAACGCCGACCGGTCCGTCCGCCGGATTTTCCCTAATTGATCGTGTGTTCCTTGGCCGATTCCGGACTGGGCCGACCGCGAGTCGGTGCCGCGTGGTGGTGGAACAAGCGGATGCGTCCACGCTCCAGGACAAACAGGTTGGTGGCCGCCAGAAAGGCGTCGTCAATCGCCTCGTAACAAATCACCGTCGCCGTTTCGTCCAGTGCGATCACCTGGGGTTCCAGGCATTGGATCTTCGGCGGGTTCTGGAAGATGTCCTGCCAGCTTTCCAGAACCGCCTCCCGTCCGAACAACGGTTCCCAACCCGGATGCAGGCAACAGACCGGCGTGTCCTCCGCCCAGATGTCCTGCATTGCACGCAAATCGCCCTGCACCAAGGCAAGGTAGAACGCGTCATTGGCGAACAGCACCGATTCATCGTTCAGCATCTCAACGGCACACTCCCAGCAGCCCCCGGACGCCGCGCTTCCGCGTTGGGGTTATTGGATTGTTATCCGGTGCGCGAGGGTGGATCCGTCCGAGACCACCAGCTCGGTAACACCCATAAGCTTGCACAGGTCCAGAAAAGTCAGGTTCTCCGGCATCGCATGATCCTGAAAAATCGGCGTATTCCGTGCCAAGGCGGTCATGGCCGCAAGCAGGGCCCGCAATTGGTACAGGGTCGCGTAGCGCCCCGATTCGACCGAGACCAGAATGAATTTCTGGGCATCCTCGCCTTTTGCGAACAAATGGTAGGACGGCGCAAAGGCGGCCCGCGCCTGTTGGGCGGTCAGCCCCGTCACAAAGGCGATCCGGGTCCGCCGGCTGGCCTCCGGCAACGTATCGACGCGGGCGATATAGGTCTCTGAAGAGCTCGGCGCCGGATAATAGTACCCCTCGTGCTTGTTTTGCGCGGCGGCGGGCCCCGTGGTCGCGGCGACCGAAAGCAGCGTCATCAGAACGACAGAAAAACTCAAATGTTTCATGGAATTGGCTTTCATGGATCTTGCGCGCGGCTGGACAGCGACGTTTAGTTCGGTGCACCTTATCACCTCCGGCCGCGGGTGAAAGTCCAGAGGGGTCTTCGGGACCGGTCGCGCCGCCGGAACCGCTGTCGAGCGGAAAGATCGCGGGGGAATGAGTGAAATGAAGATGGCCTTGATGGCGGCTCAGTCGCCGGCCGCGCAGGCTGCCCTGACAGAATTGAACGGTATGTTCGACACCGTCCCGGTCGAAGAAGCCGACATTCTGGTGGCGCTGGGCGGCGACGGCTACATGCTGCAAGCCATGCATACCTCCATTCAACTGCAAAAGCCCGTCTACGGCATGAACCGCGGAACCGTGGGATTCCTGATGAACGGCTATGGCGCGAAGGATCTTCCCGGACGGCTCGCCCGCGCCGAGGCCGTGCGCCTCAACACGCTGCATATGCGCGCTTTCACGGAAAACGGCGACACCGCCGAAGCTTACGCGATCAACGAGGTTTCCTTGTTCCGCGAAACCAGGCAGGCGGCCAAGCTTCGCATCATGATCGACGGCGTGCAGCGCATGGAAAGCCTAACCTGCGACGGGGTGATCGTCTCCACCCCCGCGGGCAGCACCGCCTACAACCTGTCGGCCCATGGGCCGATCGTACCGATCGACGCGGGCGTATTGGCGCTGACGCCGATCAGCCCGTTCCGGCCGCGCCGATGGCGCGGCGCGCTCTTGCCGCAGCACGCCACCTTGGAATTCGAAGTTCTGGAATCGGCAAAACGGCCGGTCAGCGCGGTGGCGGACGCCACGGAAATCCGCGATGTCCGGCGCGTGGTGGTTTCTGAGGATCGCACCCGTTACGCAACGGTGTTGTTCGATCCGGAACACGATCTTGAAGAGCGGATACTGAAAGAGCAGTTTACATCCTGACCAACGGAGTTTCGGAGGCCCCCGTGATTTATCCTGTAATCCTGTCCGGCGGTTCTGGAACGCGCCTCTGGCCGCTCAGCCGTGCAACTTTCCCGAAGCAGTTTCTGGCCCTGACCGGCGAGCATTCGTTGCTGCAGCAGACCGCCCTGCGGTTCGCCGACACCAGCCAGTACGCCATACCTGCCGTCATCTCGAACAACGAGCATCGGTTCCTGGTCGCCGAACAGCTTCATGCAGCCGACCTTGGAGACGCGACCATCGTGCTTGAGCCGGTGGCCCGGAACACGGCGCCGGCGGCGATTGTCGCGGCCCTGCATGTCGCGAGCCGCGACCCGGAGGGCGTCGTCGCGCTGCTCGCGGCGGACGCCACGATCGCCGATGTGGCGACCTATCACGAACGCTTGGCGGTTGCGCGAAAGGCCGCGCAGGCGGGATTTCTGGTGACCTTCGGGATCACCGCGACCCGGCCGGAAACAGGCTACGGCTACATAAAGCAGGGCGATCCATTGGACAGTGTGGAGGGCGCGTTCCGCGTCGATCGGTTCGTTGAAAAACCGATGCTAAAGGACGCCGAGGCCATGCTTCAGGCCGGCGGCTACGCCTGGAACAGCGGCATGTTCGTGTTTGCGGCCAACAGCTTCCTCGAGGAAGCAGAGCGACTTGAACCCGACATGGTCCGCGCCTGCCGCCAGGCCCTCGACAAAGCGCAAGACGACCTGGACTTCCTAAGACTGGAGGAGGAGGCGCTTTCCGATTGCCGGTCGGAGTCCATCGACGTCGCCATCATGGAAAAAACGGACCGCGCGGCCGTGGTGCCGGCTGGCATAGGATGGAGCGACATCGGGGCATGGCAGTCGCTTTGGGAGATCCAGGAAAAGGACGCCGCCGGGAACGTCCAAAACGGCGATGTCGTCGCCTTGAACAGCCGTAACAGTTACCTCCACAGCACGGAAAGCAAGACGCTGGCGGCCATCGGCCTGGAGGACATGACCGTCGTGGTAACAGACGACGCCGTGCTGGCGGCACGCTCGGACATGACCCCGATGGTCAAGGATCTGGTCGCCGAAATGACCCGTGCGGACCGCAAACAGGCCAAGGAACATCCGATGGTTTTCCGGCCTTGGGGATCCTATCAGGACATCGACCAGGGAGCGCGCTTCCGGGTCAAGCGGATCATCGTCAAACCGGGAGCAAGCCTGTCGCTGCAACGGCACATCCACCGTTCCGAACACTGGATCATCGTCTCTGGCGTGGCCAAAGTCACCTGCGGTGACAAAGAGTTGATCCTGCATGAGAACGAGTCGACCTACATCCCTGTTCTGGCCATGCACAGACTGGAAAACCCGGGCAAGATGGACCTGCACATGATTGAGGTTCAGGTAGGCTCGTACGTTGGCGAAGACGACATCGAACGGTTCGAAGATACTTATGGGCGGGCGTAACCGCTTCAATGTGTTCAATGTGATTGGGGACACTGCACAAACGCGCTGAGTTTGCTAAAGTCTGTAACATGAAACTAATACGTTTCGCTGTGTCGGGGGCAGGCCCCGGGGGCCAAACACAGCCACGAGGAGGTCTGATGCGTACCAAATCCGCTTTTTGGTCGGCTACTCTGGGCATTGCCGGCCTGGTTCTGGCCGGCGCGGCGAACGCCGAGCCGTCCGCCTTGGTCGAGGACATTTCCAGCGACCGGGACGATGTTCAGCTGTTCGACTATCTCGAGGCCGGACAGGTGATCGAGCTCAGCGCCGGCGAAACCATTGTCATCGGCTATCTCCTGTCCTGCGTTCAAGAAACGATTACGGGCGGCAAGGTGACGATCGGCGAGGACGAAAGCGTCGTCGTCGGCGGCAAGCGCGAGATCGCAGATGTCGATTGCGATGGCGGACCGGTCGTCGCCCAGGTCGGGGCGGAGCAGGAAGCCGGCGCAGCGACGTTCCGCAATGTGGACGACGCGGAAGCGCAGCGGCTGCTGTTCGGGCTCAGCCCCCTTGTCCGGCTCAGCGCACCGGCCAGCGAGTTGGTGGTGCAAAGGATCGATGAGAGTGAGGACGTGCGGCGGATAACGGCAACCGGGCTGGTAGTCGACATGGAGAAATCCGGCGTTGTCCTCTCGCGCGGCGGCATGTACCGGATCAAGGCCGGTGATCGAGAAATGGTCTTCAAGATCTCGCGGCTGGCCGAAGAACAGGGCGCCCCACCGGTCGCCCGTCTGCTGCCGTTCTAGAAATCCGCTGCGACTCCGCCAATGATTTCCAGGCCTGAAGTGCGTTCATCGAAAGGGCCGGATCTCTGACCGACGCGCAGACACAGAATGAAAGCGACGGGAAACCGCCGTTACAGCGGTTTCGGATGGTTCTTGCCGGCGCGATTATCGTGGCGCTGGCGATCGGGCTGACACGGATCCCGCAGATTGTCGAACTGTCGCTGGCCGATATCGAAGCGCTGCATTGGCTGCGCGAACAGATCGCGCCACAACATCTCGATCCCGCCGCCTCCCCTACCGTGGTCGTTGCCATCGACGAGTCGACGCAATCGAACGAAACGCTGGGTTTGATCCCAAGGGTCATGTGGACACCGCAAATCGCCGCTGTGCAGGACGCGGTGATGAACAGCGGCGCCGCGGTGTTCGGCTGGGATATTATCTTCCCGACGTCGGCCGGCACCTACGTGGCCGACAAACGCTTCGACCGGCCCCTTCTCGCCAGTCTGCTGACGCATGGCCGGCGCGGCAAAAAGATACTTCTCGGCGAGACCACCTTTGGGATTTTCGACGGGTCGGGACGGACCCGCAATCTAAGCCCGCATCCAGGTTTCAGAACGGCGGTCGGCCGGGAACCCAATATCCGCTCGCTCCTGGCCCATCCCGATGAAGACCGGGTTATCCGCGGCATTCCCATGTTCTTAGAGGCCAAGACCCAAAGCGGCGAGGTCGACAATGTCACCGGCATGGCCTTCGAGATGGCGTCCCGCCTGCTGGGTGAGGCCCCGTCCATTGATGGAAGCGATGTCGTCCGTCTGGGCGATCGGACCATCCCCAGCTACGGCGACCGGGCCATTCGGTTGAATATGGACACCGGGCCGGGAGCCATTCCGACCTTTGCTTTCGCGGACCTGCTAGCCTGCGCGGAAGCGGGGAACACCGCCTATTTCGAGCAGCACTTCAAAGGCAAGGCGGTCCTGTTCGGCATTGTCACCGATATCGAGGATCGTAAGGTCGCTTCGAACCGGTTCGCCAACCTGGCCGATTTCACGAACCCGCCCGCCCCGTGTACGGAGGGCTATGCCTATGCACCCGCAGAACAGCGCAGCACGACGCCGGGGGTATATCTGCACGCTACCGCCATCAACAATGTGGTATTGGGCAACGCGCTGCGCGATCCCAGCACGGTCACGAAACTGCTCTGCGTTCTGCTTCTTGGCGCAGCGACAACGGCTGCGGCGCTGACACTGAGACCGCAGCCTTCGACCGCAGTCGCGTTGGCCCTCGCCGCCGGCTGGGTGCTGCTTGCAACCTTCGCCTTTCGGGAAACCTATATCCTGCCGGTGTCTTCCCCGCTGATCGCTATCCTATTCTGCCTGGGGACCAGCATCGGTTACCGCTTTGTCACCACCGACAAGGAACGCGCGTTGATCCACGAGGCGTTCAAGTTCTACCTGGACCCGTCGGTGATCGACGAGATGATCGACAGCGGCACGCCGCCGACGCTGGGCGGGGAAACCCGCGAGGTCACCGTGGTCTTCACGGATATCGCGGGCTTCTCCTCTTTCTCGGAAACCCTGCCCCCGGAAGACCTCATTTCCTTCCTGAACGAGTATTTCAACATCTTCGACGAGGAACTGCGCGCGCACAGCGGGATTCTGGACAAATATATCGGCGACGCGGTGATGGCGATTTTCGGGGCGCCTAAGGAAGATCCGGACCATGCCAGGAACGCGGTCGCCTGCTGCTTGGCCATTCAAAAGCGGTTGGCCGAGAACCAGGACGTTTTCAAGCGCTATCTGGTCAATCTGCCGCCCGGAACCGAGGTGATCACAAGGATCGGTATCAACTCCGGCGTCATGACCGTCGGCAATGTCGGCGGCGCGCAACGGGCGAACTACACAGTGTTCGGTGACAATGTGAACCTGTCTGCACGGCTGGAATCGGTAAACAAGCAGTTCGGAACCACCCTGTTGGTCGGGGATCGGACTTGGGACTTGTGCAAAGACGATTTCGAATGGCGGATCGTCGACCGGGTCCGTGTGGTCGGCCGGGACACACCCGTTACCATGCGCCAACCCCTTGGCGCCAAAGGCAAGGTTTCGAACGATCTCCTTGAATACCGCGACCGATTTGAGGCAGGCTTAGCCTTGCGATGGGAGCGAAATTTCGACGAAGCGGCGAATATCTTCGGCGAACTGGCCTCCCATGGGGATGAAGCCGGTGCGCTGGCCCTTGCCTGGACGCAGGAAATGGCCGGTTCGCCGCCGGCTGACGATTGGGACGGTGTGTTGGATTTGGACAAGAAATAAGGCGGATTCCAGGGAGTGCGTTCCGATTAGGGAAGGTCTGAACGCGGGGTAAGTAGTTTTAGTCTGGTCACGGTTACCGGTACGGGTCGGGGGCACTTCGATGGATCGAAGCCTGTTCAAGTTCATTTGGCGTCACAGCAGCGCCCAGCAGGTCACGGCGCTGATCCTGACGGTGCTGTCCTTCCCTTTTCTCTACGTCTCCCTCGATCTCCCGAAGACCATCATCAACAAGGCCATCGACACGACCGAAGGGGTGTTTCCGGTCCAGTTCCTCGAGATGGACACATCCTTTCTGGGCATACCGATCCAGTTCGACGGGATCGAGATGGCGCAACTGCCTTATCTCTTCACGCTCTGCGGCATCTTTCTGGTTCTGGTGTTCGTCAACGGCGGCTTCAAGCTACGCATCAACACCTATAAGGGCGTGATGGCGGAACGGCTGCTGCGGCGCCTGCGTTACATCCTGATGAACCGGGCCCTGCGCTTCCCGCTGCCCGAATTCAAGCGCATGTCGCAAGGCGAAGTGGTCAGCATGGTCACCCAGGAAGTCGAACCGCTGGGCGGGTTCTTCGGCGACGCCTATGTTCTGGTCGCTTTTCAGGGCGGTATTTTCGCGACCATCATGACGTTCATGTTCGTGCAGGACTGGCGCATCGGCCTGGCCGCTTTCGCGATGATCCCGGTGCAGGGCTATATCATTCCCAAGCTGCAGAAAAGGGTGAACCAGCTCGGGAAACAGCGCGTCAAACATGTCCGCGCCATGGCCGGACGGATCAGCGAGGTGGTCGGCGGCGTGCAGGACATCCACGCACAGGATGCCTCCGGCTACATCCTCTCGGACATGGGCGACCGGCTGGGCAAGATCTTCTGGATCCGGTTCGAGATCTATAAGCGCAAGTTCTTCATGAAGTTCGTCAACAACTTCCTGAACCAACTCACGCCCTTTTTCTTCTTCTCGGTCGGCGGCTATCTGGTGATCCAGGGCGACCTGACCGTCGGCGCGCTGGTCGCGGCGCTGGCCGCCTACAAGGATCTCGCAGCTCCGTGGAAGGAGTTGCTGAGCTACTACCAGCGCATGGCCGACGCAAAGATCAAGTACGAGGCCGTTACGAGCCAGTTCGCACCGGAAGGCATGCTGCCGGAAGAACTGCAGGACAATCCGCCAGAGACCATACCGGCTCTCAACGGCACCTTCGAAGCCAGGGGACTGTCCTATTCCGACGAAGACGGGCTGAAAATCATCGACGGGGCAAGTTTCAAACTGCCAGCCGGCTCCCGAACCGCCATCCTGTCCAACAACGGTACGGTCAAGGAAGTGGCTACCGCGCTGCTCGGACGATTGATGATGCCGACCGGCGGTCAGCTTTGCGTCGACGGGCAAGACCTGGCGCAGATGCATGAAGGCGTCACGGGACGCCGCATCGGGGTGATGACGGGAAGCAGCATCTTCTTCAACGCCACCATCGAGGATAACCTGTTCCTCGGCTTGCAACACGGCATGCCGGACCGGCCCGATGGCGACGACGGGTCGTGGGAAACCGACTTGGAAGAAGCGCTGGCCTCCGGCAACTCCCCCTTCCCCTTCAAGGCGGAATGGACCGACTATCAGGGTGCCGGATACCAGGACCGCGCCGAACTGATGGCCTATACGGCGCGGTTGCTGGAACGGTTCGAGCTGGATGAGGAACTCTTCACCCTCGGCCTGCGCCAAGTCATCAAACCAGGCGATCATCCCGAGATGATCGAGAAACTGCTGGCCGCCAGAAGCAGGATGCGGGAAGTGCTGCACGATCGCGGTTTGGACGATCTGGTCCAGAACTACGATTACGATCTTTTCAACACGTACAGTTCCGTCGGCGAGAACGTTCTGTTCGGGGAGCCGACCGATGACAGCCTTCGCGACGAGAATATCGGGAAGAACCCGCTGATCCTGGAGATCCTGGACAAGCGCGGATTGCGGCAGCAGTTCCTGGAAATCGGCGTGCGCTGCGCTGAACTGATGGTGGAGTTGTTCCAGGATCTGCCGCCGGGCCATCCCTTCTTCGAACAGTACAGTTTCGTCGACGAGGAACTGCTGCCCGAATTCAAGACGATTATCCGACACGCCAAGCAAGACGGACTGGACGCCCTGACCGGGGAAGAGAGGGATCTTTTGATGGCCCTTCCCTTCCGGCTGATCCCACAGCGCCACCGGCTGGGCCTGTTCGATGAAGACTTGCAGGCCATCATCGTCGAGATCCGCCACGAACTGCACGAGCAGCATACGGACTACGTGGCGGACAAACTGCAGACCTTCAATGCCGGAACCTACAATCCCGGCCTGACCATTCAGGACAACATCCTGTTCGGCCGTATCGTGCACGGCCGCGCCGACGCCAGCGACAAGGTCCTTGAAGCGATCATCGGTATCGTCGCCGAGTTGGATCTATGGGAAGACGTGCTGACTGCCGCATTCGAATTCATCGTCGGGATCGGCGGATCCCGCCTGTCGGTCATGCAACGCCAGAAAATCGCGGTCATCCGGACAATTCTGAAACGGCCGGACATCTGCATCGTCAACGAACCGCTGACGGCCCTCGACGCCGAGGCGCAAAGCCGCGTCGTCTCCCGACTGTTCAAGGAACTGCCGGACACCACCTTCATCTGGGTCGACAGCACGCCAACCAAGGCGATCGAATTCGACCAGTGCTTCGAGGTGGTCAACGGCCGGCTGTCGAAAATGCACGGCGACGGCGAATCCGAGGCGGAGGACGCACCCTCGGAGCCCGAAGAGAAGGAAATCGACACCTCCGCTGCGCTCGGCGCGGAGACGAAGCTGCTGCGGGAACTGCCGCTGTTCGCCAACCTCGATTCGAGCAAGCTGCGATTGCTGGCCTTTACCAGTGACCGCAAGACCTACGAGCCCAACGAACTGGTCGTAAAACAGGGCGACCAGGGCGATGCGGCCTATGTCGTCTTGGATGGCGAGGCGGAGGTCGTCCTGGAAGGCCCAGACGGCGACGAACAGATCCTCTATGTCATGAGCCGCGGCCAGGTACTCGGAGAGTTGGCGATGCTGTGCGACACGCCGCGTTCCGCCACCGTGCGGGCCCGGTCCTCGCTAACGGCGCTGCGCTTGAACCGTGACGTTTTCGTCGAACTCGCTCGGCAGGATCCGTACTTCTCCTTCGAAATGACCCGCGACCTGGGTATGCGCCTGCTGCGCACCACCGCCGAACTGAACATCCGGCGGTAGCGCGCCGTTTCCTCCCGCTTAGCCCGGGCGGGTGGCTTCGTCCGGCGAATACGGGTCCGGCGCGCCGGGCGGGATCGGAGGGTGCTCCTTCAGGCTTTCCTTGAAGTCGTGGACCATGTTGTAGAGAGGTCCGAGCGCCCAGGTATTTTCCAGCAGGATGTTGGTTTCTTCCTTCGGATCTTGAATCAGATGGAACAGCAGCGGGGATTCGAGCTTCCCCTTGCTGTGGTTGACCTCCGGCTCCCAATAGAAATGGCACTTCCAATCGCGCCACTTGGCGGCCCGTAGATCCTGTTTGATGTAATAGACGAACCCTTCGCGCACGGACTTCTCGCCCTGCAGCAGGAAGCCGGTCTGGTTCAGGCCGTCGATGGGCCGGTCGTCGGGAACAGACGCACCCGCCATGGCTGACAGCGTGGTGTAGAGATCCGCGACATGGACAATCTCGTCACTGACACGGCCCGCCTCGATCCTGCCGGGCCAGCGGAACATGGCGGGCGCCCGCAAGCCGCCTTCCATTGCCGTGTGATAGGTGCCGCGCCAATACCCGGCCGTACCCCGCCAGGGATCGCGGAACTCGGGCCCGTTGTCGGAGGCGAAAATGACCAGGGTCTCCTCGGCGAGACCGAGCGCATCGACCTGATCCACGAGTTGTCCTACCCGATGGTCCAATTCAGCAAGCGAGTCCGCCATCTCTCCGAAGCCTGTCCGGCCCATGAAGTCGGGATGCGCGAGGTTCGGGAAATGCATCTGGGTCATCGGCGCATAGAGGAAGAAGGGCTCGTCCGCCTCCTTGCAGCGGCGCATGAAATCGCAGCCACGCTTCACGATTTCCGCATCGATCAAGCGCCTCGTTTCAAGGTTGAACTCTCCCAGATCGACCGAGTCTTCGCCGGCTTTCCCCTCCATCAGATAGGGCATCGGCCCGATCGCCGGGTCGAATCCCACCGTCGCGGTAAAGTATGCTTCGTTCAGGGTGCGCGGCAGGCCGTACCACTCGTCGAAACCGCGGGCGGTGGGCAGGCGCGACTGAATTTCTCCCAAATGCCATTTCCCGTAATGCGCCGTCCGGTATCCCTGCGCCTTCAGAAGCTCCGGCAGCAGGACCTCCCACCGGGTCAGCCCCTGGGGCACCCCTTTCGGCAAGGACTGGAACGCACCGGTGCGGATCGCGTGGCGGCCCGTCATCAGCGCGGCCCGGGTCGGCACGCAATCGCTTTCGACATTGAAGTTCGTAAGCCGCAACCCTTCCGAAGCGAGCCGGTCGGACCGCGGCGTGGGGGCGCCACGCAGAGTACCGCCCCCATAACAGCCAAGTTCACCCCAACCCAGATTGTCCGCCAGGATCAGCAGAATGTTCGGTTTCTTCCCGGATGGCTGCGTCATGAATTTCCTTCCCCGCCCGGCCTCTCCGCCGCGTCCAGCCTTTCGACAATGCCTGCAAGCTTACCCAATTCGTCCCTGGCGTCGATCAAATCGATCCGTCCGGACACAACGGGAGGGTCGCTTGACCGTGTTACGATCGTCGTATTGTCGTATTCTTAGGATGGGACCGTTGCAGAGGCGCGGCTCGCGTCCTCCCCTCCGCCGGGCTTTAGTGGGCAGAGGCGCGGTCGGAAAGCATGCGCATCGCCTGGGTCCGGCGTTTGACGCCCAGCGCTCTCAACATACTGCTGACATGCGACTTCACGGTGTTCAGAGTGACGCCCAGTTCCACGGCGATCTCCTCATTCGACAAGCCGTTTGCAATATGCCGAAGCACCTCGCGCTGGCGGCGGGTCAGACCGTTGAAGGCCGGGTCCTCGAGTCTGAAACCGCCGTTGCCGCTGTTCCGGTTCGCCAATTCGGTCGATTGGCCGTCTCGTCCCGCTCCCAAAACGGAGAGCGGAATGTAGGTTCCACCGGCAGTCACGAAAGGCAGGATCGCCGATACAACCGTCGGCGCGAGTGACAAAGGAACGACAGCCTTCGCGCCCAGCGCCACGAGGTTCCGGACCGTGTCCAGATCGGGCTCGTCACAAAAGACGATAGCCATGGGCGGCGCAGCCTTGGAGCCGTAATCGAAACTCTCGATCAGATCCTGAGCAATCTTGGAAGAACGCCAATCGACGACCAAGAGGTCGACCCCGTCGTCCCAATTCGCGTGAGACAGAAGTTCAGTCCGGTCCGCACCGGCGATCACATCCGCCGAGGGCCAAACCTGACTTACCAAACCGACAATACCAGCACGTTCCAACGCAAACGGTGACTGAACTATGGCCTTCATAGGTACCCCACAACCCGATCGATGCAACAACGCGGCGCGGCCCCGGATACTTTCGTTTCGGATACAGCGGTGCCGCAAAAATCAAAATATTAGGATATTCTTTTTTAATCAAGAGGAGCTAGCCTACTGGTATGAACAACGTTCAGTCGGACTGCGTTCGACAGACACGGAACACGCATCACCGATCCTCCGCCGGCCGCGCATGACGCTTGCGGGAAGGATTTGGCCGCAAGTCGGCAATCCGCTGCCAAGCGTGAAAAGGCATAAGGGCAGTGACAAGGCGTTGATGCGCTTCGGATTCGCGGCGGTTCGCCATGTGGTCCCTTATCGCGCGATCACTCTAAAACAGGACGCAGGAAGGCCAATTTCATGACACGCACCGTTATCAGCTCGGCCAAGAAAGAAGTCGTTATCGGCTTCGACAATCCCTTTTGTGTGATCGGAGAGCGGATCAACCCGACCGGGCGCAAGAGACTGGCGGCGGAAATGAAAGAAGGCAATTACGCCACCGTCGAGGCGGATGCCTTGGCGCAAGTCGCCGCCGGCGCGCATATGCTCGACGTCAACGCGGGCATTCCGCTGGCGGACGAGCCCCGCATTCTGGCGGAGACCATCAAGCTGGTGCAAAGCCTGGTGGATGTGCCGCTGGCCATCGACTCCTCGATTGTCGAAGCGCTTGAGGCCGGCTTGGAAGCCTATGAAGGCAAGCCGCTCTTGAATTCGGTCACCGGCGAAGAAGAGCGTTTGGAAGTCATCCTGCCGATGGTCAAGAAATACGGCTGCGCGGTTGTCGGCATCTCGAACGACGAAACCGGCATCTCCGAAGACCCGGATGTGCGCTATGACGTTGCGAAAAAGATCGTCGAACGCGCGGCGGATTACGGCATTCCAAAGGATGATATCGTCATCGACCCCTTGGTCATGCCGATTGGGGCCCTGGGCTCCGCCGGACGCGGCGCCCTGTCGCTCATCCGGCGTCTGCGTGAGGAACTGCAGGTCAACACCACCTGCGGGGCGTCCAACATCAGCTTCGGTCTGCCCAACCGGCACCACCTGAACGCGGCCTTCCTGTCGATGGCGGCGGGCGCCGGCATGACCTCGGCCATTCTCAACCCGCTGCACGAGCCGGAAATGGTCGGCTTGATGGGCGCGGACGTGATCAACGGTGTCGATCGCGACTGCGCCGGCTGGATCCGCAAATTCCGTGAGCCGCCGGCCGAGGGCGAAGAAGGCCGCGGGCCCCGGGGCGGCCGCGGCGAGCGCCGCCGCCGCCGCGTCGCCTGACGAAAGCGGAAGAGGGTCTCCCCATGCCGGACTCCGACATCGCGATCCTGGATGGCGACGAAGACGGTGCAGACCTCGGGGATGTCCGCATTGTCTTTACGCCATCGGGCAAACGCGGTGCGTTCCCGCAGGGCACGACCGTGCTGGAAGCGGCCCGTTCGCTTGGGGTCGACCTGGACTCCGTTTGCGGCGGCCGGGGCATCTGCGGGCGCTGCCAATGTGTGCAGAGCGTCGGAGACTTTCCCAAATTCGGCCTGAAGAGCCGGCAGGAAAACCTGACATCGTTCAGCGATGTGGAAACGCGCTACAAGACCAAACGAGGCATGAAAGAGGATCGCCGGCTGGGATGTCAGTCCCGGCTGCAGGGCGATGCGGTCATCGACATTCCGGCGGAAAGTCAGGTCCACAAACAGGTGGTGCGCAAGCGGGCCGAGGTCAGGGACATCGAGATCGACCCGGTCGTGCGGCTGTTCTACATCGAAGTGGACGAGCCGGACATGCACCATCCGTCCGGCGATCTGGAGCGGGTCGTCTCCGCGCTTGGCGACCAATGGGGCATCACGGGTCTCGAACGCGCCGACCTTCCCGTCCTGCAAGGCCTGCAAAAGGCGCTGCGCGACGGCGAATGGAAGGTGACGGTCGCGGTCCGCTGGGACAACAAGATCGTGCATATCTGGCCCGGCTTTCATGACCGCTCGTTCGGCGCGGCTGTCGATATCGGGTCGACGACCATGTCGGTTCATCTGACGAACCTGCAGAACGGCGACGTGGTCTCCTCGGTCGGTGCCATGAACCCGCAGATCCGCTTCGGCGAGGATCTGATGAGCCGGGTTTCCTACGTCATGATGAACCCGGGCGGGGACGCGGAACTGACTACCGCGGTTCGGGAAACGCTGGGCTATCTTCTGACCCAGGCCAGCCTGGAAGCGGGGATTGACGTCAACGACATTCTGGAAGTGGTTCTGGTCGGCAATCCGATCATGCATCACCTGATGCTGGGCATTGACCCTACAGAGTTGGGCTGGGCGCCTTTCGCGCTGACAACCAACCAGCCGGTCCGGGTGCGCGCGCGGGAGTTGGGCCTGGAAGGCAAGACCAATCCGGGCGCACGGGCCTATTTCCTGCCATGTGTCGCCGGTCATGTCGGTGCGGACGCGGCCGCCGTGGTGCTGTCGGAAGGGCCGCAATACCGCGAGGAGATGACCCTTGTGGTCGATGTCGGCACCAACGCCGAGATCATCTACGGGAACAAGGACCGTTTGCTGGCCTGTTCCAGCCCGACCGGACCCGCTCTGGAGGGCGCGCAAATCTCTTCCGGTCAGCGCGCAGCCCCCGGCGCCATCGAGCGCGTGCGGATCGATCGCGAGACCCTGGAACCACGCTTCCGGGTGATCGGCAGCGACCTGTGGTCGGACGATGACGGATTTGCGGAGTCGGTTCGCAAATCCGGTGTGTCCGGCATCTGCGGCTCTGGCATCATCGAAGTGATGGCCGAGTTGTTCCTGGCCGGCGTGATCACCGCGGACGGGATCATCGACGGCGGCCAAGCGGCCCGCTCTGACCGGATCGTTGCGGATGGCCGGACCTTTGCCTACATCCTGCATCGGGGTGAGCCCGAAATCCGGGTCACGCAGGCGGACGTACGGGCCATCCAACTGGCGAAGGCCGCACTTTACGCCGGCGCGCAGCTGCTGGTCGACAAGATCGGCAAAGCGCCCGAACGGGTGGTCTTGGCCGGCGCGTTCGGCAGCCATATCGACACCAAATACGCGATGGTGCTGGGTCTGATCCCGGACTGCCCGCTCGACAAAGTGGCGTCGGTCGGAAACGCGGCCGGCACTGGCGCGCGCATCGCGCTTTTGAACGTGAAAGCCCGGGACGAAGTGCGCGAGACCATCGCCCGGATTGAGAAAATCGAAACCGCCGTCGAGCCGCGCTTCCAGGAGCATTTCGTGGACGCGATGGCGATACCGAACAAAACAGCGCCCTTCCCCAACCTGCAGAAGGAAGTCGTGCTGCCCGAACCGAAATTCGCCGAAACCGCCGGTTCCCAGTCCGGGGGCGACGGGGGACGCCGCCGGCGGCGCCGGCGCTAACCGAAGGACCGAGTGAGATGACAATGGCAGCCCTGCACACGCAAGGAACAGTCCCGATGTCCGAGAACGACCAGATTATCGATTTTCTCAGAGACGCAACGGTCGAGGTCACGCCGACCCAGGCATCGAAGGTGGAAGACTTCCGCGCCTTGCTGGCCGAAGGCACGACCGTGTTCGTCACTTTCCTGCCGGGCTCCGATATTGCGGATACGATCAAGACGGTGGCCAAGCTGCGGCGCGAAGGCATGAACCCGGTCCCGCACCTCGCCGCCCGGTCGATCCCTTCGAAGCAGTTCCTGGAGGAGTCTCTGAAACAGTTTCAGGGCGAAGCCTCGGTCAGCGAGGCCCTGCTGATCGGCGGCGGCGTCGACAAACCGGTCGGCGATTTTCATTCCACGATCCAAATTCTTCAGACCGACCTGCTGCAGAAATACGGCATCACCCGCCTGGGTGTTGCGGGCCATCCCGAAGGGTCCCCCGATATCAGCGATGCGGATATCGCGATGGCGCTTTCCCAAAAGAACGCTTTCGCTAAGGAGAGCGGGCTGGACATGTACATCACCACCCAGTTCTGTTTCGAGGCGGATCCGATCATTTCCTGGGACAAGCGAATCCGCGCTCAAGGGAATGAACTACCGATCCATATCGGCGTGCCGGGCCTGGCAACCGTCAAGACGTTGCTCAAGCACGCGATGGCCTGCGGTATTGGGAACTCCATGAACTTCCTGAAAAAACAGGCGATGAACGTCACGAAACTGATGACCGTCAACGCGCCGGATAAATTGGTCCGGGAGCTCGCGGTCTACAAGGCGACCGACCCGGCCTGCGGTCTTCAAGTTGCGCATATGTACCCGCTGGGCGGCCTGAAGAAGACCGCCGCCTGGACCCGAGCGGTGCAGGACGGAAAGTTCGAGCTGAAGCCAAAGGCCGGATTCGACGTCACGGTGCCGATCGAATAACCGACACCGCGCGGTGCATGAAGGACGGCTACGGCCGGCGGATCTCCGCCGGCCGTTCTTTGTCTGTCACTTGAAAACGATTTTCTTTCCGTAGAATTTGCCCGGGCCAAACACCGTTTTCTTACCGGCATGATAAGGCTTTTTGACAACCTTCTTGCCATAGGGAGTGTGCGCCTTTTTCACCACATACGGTGTGTGCCCATGGTGGTGTTTGGCGACGGCCTTCCGCTTCGGAACAAACAGAACGCCCTTTTTGTGGGGAACATAGACCTGTTTATCATGGCCGATCGCACGACGTTGAAGCGCATAGTCGTTGTATTCCCGGCGGGTCGGTTTCTGGATAATGCCACCCCTGTAGGCGGGCGCGGAAACGATGGCGGCGTGGTGCTCAGCCGCGACCTTGAAGACGCCCTTCTGCTGAAACGCCTTGGCTTGCGTCAGGACTTGGTGCCATAGGCCGAGCGACTTCACCTCATGCTCGCTGCGGAACAGAACGACATTGTCCACCACCACGGCTCTGCCGCTGCCATAGACGAAGTACGACGCCTCCGACCAGACGCGCGGGTCGCCCGCGACGCGGTAGGTCACGGTTTCGAACAGCCCTGCGGGAAAGGCATGACGGTAATTCTTTCGGATCTCTTCCGGAATGGCATAGGTCCCGACCGAGTGCGCGCGGTCGCGCCAGTCGGTAATCCAGTTTGCCAGATCGCCGGTCCGGGCCGCCGCGGTTCCTGTTCCCAGAAACAAACCCGACAACACGGCCAGTGTCAGTGCAATTGATCGCATAACAGGTCTCCTGTCTGTATCCATTGCACCCGATGTGGGGGGCCGGCGCGCACCCTGCCCGTCACGGCGGTTCACACTCTCTTGGTGACGCCCGTCACGCCGTCTCAGAGTACCACCGCTTCTTACCGGTTCAACAAGGGCGGATGACGGCCTACTCCGCCGCGATCGCCATCTCGGCGGATCGGTCTCCGCGCTCCCGGCGATCCTCGCCTTTTCGGCGATCGTTGGCGACAGGCTGACTTTCGGACCGGCGGTCGCCCTCTCGCTGGTTGACCTCAGGCGTCGCGGTGCGAACGATCCGCCGGATGCTGCTTTGGAGACCGTCGATATCGGCGCGCAGCGATTGGGAGACCGACGCCAGATCTTGAGAGACCTGATCGACCTGGTTCAGACTATCGGTGACCTCGGCGATCCGGGCCGAGACCTCTTTTGATCCTTCGCTGGATTGTGCTGCATTGTTTGCGATCTCCGCCGTCGCCGACTTCTGCTCCTGAACCGCCGCCTCAATCGAGGCCGAAGCCTCGGTGATCGCACCGACCGCCGTGCCGATCTTGGCCATGGCGGAGACGGCGTCCGCCGTCGTCGATTGCATCAGATCCATTTGCGAGGAGATTTCGGCCGCGGACTTCGACGTCTGGGTCGCCAGTGACTTGACCTCGTTAGCGACGACCGCGAAGCCCTTGCCCGCGTCGCCGGCGCGGGCCGCTTCAATCGTTGCGTTGAGGGCGAGCAGGTTTGTCTGCTCGGCAATATCGCCGATCAGACCAACCACGGCTCCCACTTCCGATGCGGCGCCCTCCAGGCGCGCGACAACGGTACCGGTTTCCTGCGCCGCCTGGGCCGCCTCGTCCGCCGACAGCCTGGCGGTGCTCACCCTATCGGCGACATCGTTCAGCGCCTGGTTTACCTGCTCGACCAAGGAAGCAACCGTCGACGCATTCGCCGTCGCCTCTTCGGCGGCGGCCGCCACGGCCTGGGCGCCGGTGGAGACTTCGGCACTGATTCCAGACAAATCTCCTGCCCGCTCCGCGACGGCCTGTCCCTCGTCGGAGATCGAGGAGACGGTCGTCGACAGTTCGCCCTCCACGGCGTCCGCCATGGACTTGAGAGCATTGGTCTTCTGCTCGGCCGATTCCAGTTCGGACTGCGCGCGCGCGTCTTGCGCCCGTTGTGCTTCCCGGATGTTGGCATCGAACTGGACGAGAGCACGGTTCATATCGCCGATATCGTCCTGCTTTTGGTCTTGCACCAGTCGAACTTCGGTTTCACCGGCGGCTAGCGCGCGAATATTCGTAACAAACCGCCCGATCCTGTTGGCGATTGGCAGCGCGCCGGAAACACCGACGGTCGCAAAGGCCAGGACGACCAGAAGGTTTACGACCACCAGTTGGACAATGGTGTTCGTCGCGGACGCGATGCTTTCCGCCGTCGTCGTCCGGATTTCATCGGCGATCGCGTCCTCGACCGTCTTGAACATATTGATGCGCTGGGTCGCGGTCGCAAACCACTCGGTACCTGTCACGCCCAACGTGTCTTTGGTGTCCGGTAAGGAGGCCAGAACCTGCCGCCACTCGACGACCTGCTCGACCGCCGGCCCTTTTACCGTTTCAGCAAACAGGGCGCGCTGATCCGCCGAGGCGTATTTCTGAAACTGCTTCAAAAAGAGCGCTTCTCCATTCAACCTGAATAGGTAGGCTTCGTAGCGTCCGCGTTGGAAGTTTCCTTGCGCCGTGGTGTTCAACACCGCCGCCCCAATGGCCCGTTCCAGGCCGGAGTGCTCCTTGGCCTCGACCAGGGAAACATACGGAAGCAGCAAGGCAGTGATTTCCTGGGACGGGCTTTGTTCCGCCGTCAAGGAAATCACGTCAATCAGACTGACGATGATACCGGTATAGAATTTAACATTGCCGGGCACCGTCATGTCGCGCCTGTCGACGACGCTACGATGTTCGGGCACCTTGCTGAGCGGCCCGGCGACCTCTTCCAATTTCGCGCGCATGCGTGCCGGCAGAATGGCCGTATCCACACCGGCGAGGAGATCGGCATAGCGCGCGAGCGCCCCGTCGCTCAACCCGCGCTGTTTCGCCAAACGGGATTGGTTGTCCGACGCATATTGGTTGGTGATGAGCCCGACGGTCTGTCCGCGTTCCTTCTGCAATTCGTGGATCAGGAGACTGGCGGTCGTCGCGATCTCCGTCATCGGCTGCAGTTTTTCCAGAGCCGTTTGGAGCGAGATCTGCTCCCAAATGGCTTCTCCGGCCAGCCCGATGATCGCAAGATGGGGCATGAGCACAAGAAAAAGCAGTTTTTTCTTGAGGCTGACACGCATGGCTACCTTCTCCCTACTTTTGGTAGGGCAACAGTAAAAAAGGAAGGCTAACCATTAGTTAACAATCATGCACTTTTTCGGCGATAGAGTGTAGATAAGCGCCATCTAAATCGCCCCATCCAACCCGACGGCGGGACCGCTGTTTTACGCCCAGCCGCCGGCGATGGGGACGACATGCCCGGTGACGAATCCGCACCGACCGCTGGCGAAGAGCGCCACCAGTTCAGCCACTTCTTCCGGCTCGCCCAACCGGCCCAACGGGATATTTTTGAGCATTTTCGCCATGGCGGCCTCGTTCGCCAGCAACTCCGGCGGGAAATAATCGGGGTTCTTGATATAATTCGGCGCTATGGCGTTGACCGGGATGCCCCATTTCGCGAGTTCCTTCGAAAGGGTCGGCACCAGGGCGTTGGCGCCGCCGCGGGCCGCCGCATACATGGCGTAATTCGGTATACCGGTCAGCGGCGCGGCGGAAGAAACGATAACGATCCGCCCCGTCTGTTGTGCCTTCATGACCTTGACGGATTCACCGATCAGCGTGAAAGGCCAAACCATCAAAGCTTCCAGCGCGTTGCGGAACTCGTCCGGGTCCGCCTCGTCGATCGGGGCGCGCACCGCCGGATAGGGATCGTTTGACACCAGCGCGTCCAGGCGGCCGAAACGGGTAACGACTTCCGCGACAACACCGGCGGGATCCGTCGCCGCGCAGACCTCAGCCCCGGGCACCTCCGCCTGAAACCGGGCGCGGGCGGCCTCGTCGGCAAAGGCCATGTCGTGGCACACCACTACCGTGTCTTCCTGCAGGAGGCGCTTTACTGCGGTCGGCCCGATGAAATGGTTCACATGGGTGAGCAGGGTGACGGGTTTTTCGCTCATACTCATTGCTCTCCCATCGGGGTAAGAGGAGGGCGGCGACACTGGCCGCCCTCTCCGTCCATCAAAGTCAGCGGTCGGGTGTCGGCGAGAAGGACGTCGGCACCATGAGTTTGTTTTTCTGATCGATCAGCGCGCCGAGTTCGCGGCTGCGTTTGGTGTAGGCCAACCATTCCGGGTCGCTCCACATCACCTTGCGTTTTGCTTCACGATCTCCGGCATTCTCGTAGACCCAAATGTGGATGTATTCGTTCGGATCGCCGGATTCACCGACCATATAGACCAGTGGCTCCCCAAGGCAGCGGAACTGCGGCGCTTTCCCGTATTTCTCGTAAAGCTCCAGATGCTCTTTCATATAACCCGGCTTAACCCTGTAAGTCCGCACGTCCAGCAACATGGCCATCTCCTCTTTGTTCGGCGTAAGCTCGGGCGAACGATAGACGGTTGCGCTTGGAGGAAAAAGGCAATGCATCTCAAAGGATCATGTCACTGCGGGAAAATCCGGTTTGAGTTGGAAAGCCCTCACCCGGTCCCCTTCAACCGCTGCTATTGCTCGATCTGCCGCAAAACCGCCGGGGCCGGCGGCTTCGCCATCAATATCGGCGGTATCGCCGAGACCATGCAGGTGGAAGGACGCGACTATGTTTCGGTCTATCAGGCCGCGATCCTGAACGACGCCGGCGAGGAAACCGCGAAAAGTCCGTTGCGGCGCCACTTCTGCAAACACTGCGGAAGCCCGCTCTGGGCCTGGGACGACCGCTGGCCGGAATTGATTCACCCGCATGCCTCGGCCATAGACACGCCTCTGCCGACGCCGCCGGAACTCGTGCACCTCATGCTGGCTTCGAAACCGGACTGGGTCACGGTGGAAACCGGCCCGAACGACCAGACTTACGACCACTATCCGGACGAATCCCTGGCCGACTGGCACAAGCGCGTTGGACTGGAAAGCTAAGCGACCTCAGCTTCGGCTGGTCAGCAACGTCAGCCCGGCATAGCCGAAAGCCAGCCCCAAGACCGTCTGTATCCAGCGCCGGGCGCGTCCGTAGGCGGACTGCGCGCGCGCCGTGGAGAAGGCGATGGCATAGAGGCAGTGACCGCAGAGCGACAAGGCGCTCAAGCCCAGGACCAGAACCACCGGAACCCAGAGCGGCGCGCCGTCGGTCATGCCCAAGGACATGATGGCGATCCAGGCCAAGGCCGCCTTCGGATTGGTCATCTGTATGGTGAGGCCCGTACAGAAAAACCGGAAAGATCCCCCATGGCCGAGACCAAGCCCGCCGGCGCGCGGATCGACCCGGCTCGCCGCCGCCTTGAGAGAACGGTAGGCGAGCAGCAGAAGGTAGCACCCGCCGACGATCTTAATCACCAGCAAGGCCTGAGCGTAAGCCGCCAACACAGCCGACAGACCGACAGCGGTCAGCACCGCCCAGCAGAACGACCCGGCGGAAACGCCTGCGGCCAGGGCAAGCCCCGGACGCCTTCCCACCCCCATGGACGTGCCCATCACAGCCAGAATGTTCGGTCCGGGACTGACCATGTTCAAGGCAAAGACGCCGAACGCCAGCATCATCCCGGGCAGGTAAGAGAGTGTCGGTTCCATGAAGCCCTCCTGACATAGAGGGTCCGTCCTAGCCCATGCCTGCTGACAGCATTCTGTCAGGAAAGAATTTGCTATCCGCCCCGGGCGCGCCGCTGCCGCTGGTCCTGCTGGCTTTCGCCCGGTTTGCGCCGGCGCCGGACGGCTTCCGGCCGCCGCCGGTCCTGGCGGTCCTGTTGCTGACTGCCGGGCTGACGTTTAGGCAGGACACTGCGCGACCGGCCTTCCTTTTCATCTCCCCGGCGCGACAGCGGCGGCCGCACTTCCTCCGCCGCTGCGGCCCGCGGCCCCACCGTCAGCGCGAGGAGTGCCCCAATCAAGAAAGCGCGTCGTTCGAGTGATAAGGTCATGCCACTCACATGGGGCGGGTTTCATGCGGGAGCAAGCAGTCACTTGGGGGCTCCGCCCGCACCACATCATGCGCTGCGCCGGGTCCGCAGGAGATGCCACAGCACGGCCGCCAGGATCATCGCCCCGCCGAAGAGCGCATGACCCGAAGGCAATTCCGCCAGAACCAGCCAGGCAAGGATCGGCGCCAACGGCGTTTCGCTGATGCTCAGCAGCGCCGTTTCAGCCGACCGCAACCGTTTCGCGCCGGCCAGGAGAGCGACCGATGCCGCGGAAAAGCAAAGGCCGAACGCCGCCAGGACCAGCAGTTGCGGTCCGGTCACGGTGAAGGGATCGATAAAGACCGCGGCAAGAGGCAGTGACAGAAGACTGCTGACCATCATGGGCCCGATTGTCGGTGTCCCGGGATAAACACGATAGATCACCACAATCAAAGACATCAGCAAGGTCATCACGAGCGCAAAGGCGTCCCCCAAGGCCGGATGGCCCCATAGACCGCCCATCGTGATAGCCACCCCGCCCAGCGCCACCGCCGCGGCGATAAGGCTGGAACTGCCCGGCCTCTCGCCGATCCACAGCCAGGCAATCATCGCCGCCGCGAAAGGCGCGGAGGCATAGATCAGCGTTACGTTCGCAACAGTCGTGTTCTTGAAGGCCGCGATGAAAGCGGCGCTGGCGATTGTGGAGATCACCGCCACCACAAACCCGACCCGATCGAGCCGCCAGATCGCCGCGCCCGGCCCTTCCAGCAACCTGAGAAAGAGGGCCAGGAAGGCAGCCGCGAACAGGGCCCGCCAGAAGATAACGGTCCAGGCGTCCGCCGGAACGGCTTTGGCGAACAGGCCGGAGCTGGCAAAAAGCAGGGCGGAAAACAGAACCAGCGCGGCACCGGCGGTCCGGTCCGGCAACCCATGGGCGCGTTCAAGCATCGCCGATCCCTGTAGGCCTGCCGTCCAGGCTGAGCGTGTTCTTTCGGCTCCAATAGTTTTGGACCCCCACCTCGCCCATTTCCTCGTAGAACGGCAACAGTTCCGTATCGCCCCGCTCCGCTTCGAACCGCATCACCGGCACGCCGGTGCCGCAGGAGGTCTGCACAAGGTCAACGCGAAGGTCGTAGACCTGCCGCGCCCCCGGAAAACGGTCGAACCTGCCATGCAGGTCGGACCAGTCGGGATCGCCGGGATGGACGGCGCGGGCTTTTCCGTAAACGCGCAGGATCAGCGCCGGCCCCTCGAAGGCGCAAAACATCAGTGTCATCCGCGGATCCTCCCGCAGATGCGCCGCCGTTTCATTCCCGCTGCCGGTAAGGCTGAGCCAAAGAATCCTGTCGGGCCCGAGAACCCGCAACGTATTCAGCCCTTTCGGCGAAAGGTTCACGCGGCCCGTGGGGGCGGCGGTCGCCACGAAAAAAACCGGCTGCGCCCTAAGAAATTCGATCAGCCTTTTGGTCAGATTTGTGTTTTTGGTCGGCATCGTCCGTCACTCTCGTCATGTTCGGCGGGACGATAACGGCGGGCTCCTGACAGCCTGCTGTCAGGAGTGTCATGATAGGCCGAACGAAACGGGGATTTCTCGATGCGCCGCGCCGACAGACTTTTCGAAATCATTCAGATCCTGCGCCAAGCAGGCCGGCCGACAACCGCCGCCGCCCTGGCGGACCAGCTGGAAGTGAACCCGCGAACGGTCTATCGCGACATTGCGGCGCTTCAGGCGATGCGGGTCCCCATCGAGGGCGCGGCCGGCGTCGGCTATCTGATGCGCCGCGGGTACGATCTGCCGCCGCTCAATTTCGATGCGGACGAGGTGGAAGCGATCCTGGTCGGGTTGGGAATGCTGGCACGCACGGGGGATCCCGCCTTGCAGTCATCGGCACAACGGGCGGTCGACAAGATCTCTGCCGGCCTGCCGGAAGAGCGGCGCGCCCTTCCGGAGAAACAGCGCTTCCGGGTTTCGAGTTGGGGTGCCTCGCCGCCGGAAAGGATCGACATGCAAGCCTTGCGGACGGCGCTGCGCGAAGAGCATGCCTTGCATATCTCCTACCGGGACGAGAGCGACCGCGAGACCGAACGGACCGTGCTCCCCGTCGCCCTGATCTATTATGTCCGTGTCGAAGTCCTCGCAGCCTGGTGCCGGCTGAGGCAGGGCTTCCGCCATTTCCGCACCGATCGTATCCAAAACATGACCATCCTGGAGGAGTGCTTCTCCGACAACGCGCAGGCGCTGCGCGAGGACTGGGATGCGGGATTCGCTTTCCGGGAATGACAGCGCAGGAACGTTCAAGACGCGGGCCCCGTGTTTGAGGCACTCTCGTCCGATGCTGGAATCCACGACCATTCTTATTCTCACCGCCCTGCCGCTGATGGGCAGTCCGGGCCCGGCGACGTTGAGCATCGCCGCCGCGGGCTCAGCCTATGGGCTGCAAAGGTCGCTGGGTTACGCCGGGGGCGTGATGCTGGGCACCGCGACGGTCTTGCTGCTGATCGCGACCGGCGTCACCGGCATCGTCCTGACAGTGCCCGGCCTGATGCCGGTGCTGTCCGTGGGGGCGCTCGCTTACATCCTCTACCTCGCCTACCGGATCGCCACCGCACCGGTCGGCGGGAAAAGCGATCCCGCCGAGGCCGCGCCGGTATTCGCGGGCGGCTATCTTCTTGCCGTGGCGAACCCCAAAGCCTTCGCCGCCTTCGGCGCTGTCTTCTCCGGCGTCGTGATCTTGCCGGGCGACGCCTTCGCCGACGCTGCCCTGAAGACGGTCATTCTGTCCGCCTTGATACTCCTCGTGCATGGGATCTGGCTTTTGCTGGGGGTTGGGCTGGCCCGGGTCATGGGTGATCCGACATGGGGCCGGATCATCAATGTGGGATTCGCCGTTCTGCTGGTCGTCTCGGTAGCGGCCGCTCTCCTGCCCTAGCCGACCGCTCCCCCCGCCCTGCCTGGGCGGTAATACAATCGTGAACCGGTAAAAGACATTTCATGGCAACGCGCTAGCGGCGTCGATGCTAGACCCGATCCTCGCAAGAAGACCCTTGATACGGGAGAGGATATGTCGCTTCGGTTCATTGCCCTGTTCGCCCTCTTGGCCGCCGGTCTGACGGCGACGGCGCCGCGCACGCTTTACGCCTGCGGCGGCCCGGAGGATGCCTGTGCGGTTTCGTTGGGAACCTACTTCGCCGTCGAACCCGAAGCCGCCGCGCAAACCAAACGGCCCGCCGTCATCTTCTTTCACGGCGGCGGGGGTTGGGGATCGCGTATATTCAAGCTGCGGGCCGAGATGACCCGCGACTTTACCCGGCGCGGCTATGTGGTACTGGCGCCCAACGGCAAAAAACGGCCGGGCAGCCGCTTCGGTCCCGGCTGGGCCTTCATTCCCCAGTTCGAGCAGCATCGCGACGATCTCGCGTTCACCCGCCAAATCCTCGACGACGCGGAACGGCGCTTCGATATCGACCGCAGCCGTGTCCTGATAACCGGCTACTCCATCGGCGGATCGCTGACCTCCTACCTCGCCTGTTGGGACCCGACCGTGGCCACGGCCTTCGCCCCGGTGGCCGGCGGTTTTTGGCGGCCGCATCCCGAGGACTGCGCCGGGCCGGTCAAGCTGCTGCACACGCACGGCTGGCGCGACAAGACGGTCCCTCTGGAAGGCCGCCCCTTGAGCAGCGTCGGTGTCGAGCAGGGGGACATCTTCCAGACCCTGCAGCGCTGGCGGACGGAGAACAACTGCGCCAAGTACCGGGCCGATACCTTCGTCACGGACGGGCCGTTCTGGCGCCGGATCTGGACCCATTGCGCCGAAGGCACCGCCCTTGAATTCGCGCTGCATGCAGGCGGGCACAGCGTTCCCGCCGCCTGGGCCAACCACGCCATCGACTGGTTCGAAAGCCTGCCTCCCGCCCCCAGCGCCGAGGCGGATTAGGCGGTAAGCGCTTTTCCCGCCGCCCGGTCCCTCTATATGCTTGCGCAAACACATCAATCAGGGACCGGGGCCTTCCACATGTCGAAAATGCACATTCAGTTCAGTCTGTTTTCAGCCTTCTACTCGCCTCTGATCGCGACCATGTCCGCCGGCTTCCTGCGGGACGAGGGAATAGAGGCGGACTGGTCTGTCTCCGCACCCGGCAAGTCGGCGATCGCGGCCCTGGTCGATGGCTCGGCCCAGGTCGTGCAATCGGCGCTGAGCCAAGGGTTCACGCCCCTCAACAACGGGGAGACGCCGCCTGTCGTGCATTTCGCTCAGGTCAACGAGATGGACGGTTTCTTCCTGACAGCCCGGGAACCGGACGAAAGCTTCACCTGGGACAAGCTGGAAGGGGCGGAAGTCGTCTGCTTCGGCGGCGGACAACCGCTCGCCATGTTCAAGTATGCCTGTCACAAGGCGGGCATCGATTTCGACAAGATCAAGCCGATCCAGCCAGGCGGCGCCGCCGCGATCGACGAAGCCTTCCGCGGCGGCCAGGGACACTATGTCCAGCAACAAGGCCCCTACCCGCAGCAGCTTCAGGCGGATAGTATCGGCCATGTGGTCGCCCAGGTCGGCAAACAGGTCGGTCGCTGCGGCTTTTCCAGCCTGGCGGCGACCCGGGAATGGCTGGAGACTGATCAAGCGCTTGCCTTCATGCGCGCCTATCGGAAAACCCGGCGCTACATGAACGACACCCCGGCTGCCGAGATCGCCGCCAACCAGCAATCCTATTTCCCGGAGACGGACCCGCAGGCGCTGACCGACTGCATCGCCGCCTATCAGGCCCTGGGCACCTGGACCCCGCATCCGGAAATCACCGAAGAGGCCTATCAGGCGACCCTGGACATCTTCGACTACAATGGCGGGATCGCGCGCCGTTTCGGCTATGACGAAGTGTGCAGCCTGCCGCCCGACGCCTGACCGGCATCCGCGCTCGATTGACTCGCGCGCCGTAAGTTTGATAGCTCATATATGTGGGGTTGCGATCACCCCGTGAGGCGTCAGCCTAAGAATCGCGTCCTGAACCCTGAGCATGACCAGACCATGAAGGGAGGGCGTAGCATGACGTCTCCAACCGAAATATCCGTCAATCAACTCTCCAAACTGATCGGGTTGCCATCGGCCCCTGCCCTGGTCGATGTGCGCGTCCCGGAGGATTTCGATGTCCTACCGCGCCTGATCCCGGGCGCCGCCCGCCGGTCGCACACAGACCTTGCCGACTGGGCCGCGACCTATCGCGGGCTCCATGTCGTGGTGATCTGCCACCAAGGCCTAAAACTGAGCCAAGGGGTCGCGGCGCTGCTGCGCCACGAAGGGATCCGCGCGGAAACCCTGGAAGGCGGGTTCGTCGCCTGGGACAAGGCGAACGCCGTGACCATGCGGCCGGACGCCCTGCCGCCGCGGGATTCCAAGGGGCGCACCGTCTGGGTCACCCGCGCCCGGCCAAAGATCGACCGGGTCGCCTGCCCCTGGCTGATCCGGCGGTTTGTAGACCCCTCGGCGGTGTTCCTGTTTGTCTCCCCACCCGAGGTGGAAAAGGTCGCGGACCGGTTCGATGCCGCCCCCTTCGATATCGAAGGGGCTTTTTGGAGTCATCGGGGTGAGATGTGCTCCTTCGATACCATGATCGAGGAATTCGGACTTCAATCCGAACCCTTGTCCCATCTGGCAGCGATCGTCCGCGGCGCGGACACCAACCGTTTGGACCTTGCCCCCGAAGCGGCCGGGTTGCTTGCAGCGTCTCTCGGTCTGTCCCGGATGTACCGCGACGACCTGGAGCAGTTGGACGCTTCGATGGGGTTGTATGACGCGCTCTATCGCTGGTGCCGGGACGCCACCGGCGAAGGCCACGATTGGCCGCCGCACAGATCCGGGAAAGCGAAGCAATGACCGTAGAAACAGAGTCCCCGGAGAACAGCGAGAAGACCGCGGCATTCCCAAGCCTAACGGAGGCGACTCGGGTCTGGTTCCGGATCGGGTGTCTCTCCTTCGGCGGCCCTACCGGGCAGATCGCCCTGATGCACCGCGAGATCGTCGACGAGCGCAATTGGATCAGCGACCGTAGGTTCCTTAACGCGCTGAATTTCTGTCTGTTGCTGCCAGGCCCGGAAGCGCAGCAACTCGCGACCTATCTGGGCTGGCTGCTGCACGGGGCCAAGGGCGGCCTGATAGCGGGGCTGTTGTTCATCCTGCCCGGCGCAATGGTGATGCTGGCGCTGTCGACCGTCTTTGTCCTGGCGGGCGACGTTCCCATCGTCGCGGCCCTGTTTTTCGGATTGAAATGCGCCGTACTGGTGATCGTCCTGCAAGCCTTGATCAAGGTCGCCGGGCGGGCCTTGAAAGGCCCCGTTCCCTGGCTGCTCGCCGTTGCCGCGTTCACGGCACTGTTCGTGTTCTCGATTCCCTTCCCGATCGTCGTCCTGGGGGCCGGTGTCATGGGCGCCTTGGCCCCCGCGCTTTTCGCCCCGGCGGCGCACGGCGCGACTGCGAGCGGCCCGCCCGCCCTGCTGGACCGCATGATGGAGGAAAATCCGGATTACGCCCGCGGACTGGCCACGAGCGCGCGGCGCGCCGGATTGATCGCGCTTGCCGCCTGGGCTCTGCCCGTCCTCCTCCTGCTGCCCTTGACCGGCGTCTACTCCGACATCGCGCTGTTCTTTTCCAAGATGGCGGTGGTGACCTTCGGCGGGGCCTATGCGGTGCTGGCCTATGTGGCCCAGGAAGCGGTGGACGGGTATGGCTGGCTCAGCGCGTCTCAAATGCTGACCGGGCTTGGGCTTGCCGAAACCACGCCGGGGCCTTTGATCCTGGTGTTGCAGTTTGTCGGCTATCTTGCGGGCTATGGGCAGCCGTCCAGCCTATCGGGACTGGCCGGCGGCGTTGCCGCCTCCGTCCTCACCCTATGGGTAACCTTCGCCCCCTGCTTCGCCTTCGTCTTTCTTGGCGCGCCTGCGATCGAGCGGATTCAGGGCAACAAATCCCTATCCGGCGCGTTGGCCGCGATCACCGCGGCCGTTGTTGGCGTGATCGGCAATCTGGCCCTATGGTTCGGCCTACGGGTCCTTTTTAGGGACATCGACCAAATGGCCCTGGGTCCGGTGACCGTCGGGCTTCCCGATCCATCCAGCTTGGATACGGCGGCCCTCGCGATCGCGGTGCTTGCTGGGATCGCGCTCTTCGGCATTCGCCTTGGGGTGATGAAAACGCTTGCCCTCTGCGCCGCCGCGGGTCTGGCAGCCCACATCTTGATCGGTCTGTGACAGGGGTCAGCCGAGACTGCGCAGAAATTCCTCGACTTCATTCGCGTAGTATTCGCGGTGAAAGTCCGCGTCGCCCGCAATCGCTTCCGCCAAAAGCGCGCGATACTCGGCCCGGGGCAGTTCGATGGCCCCGAAATTCTCCAGATGCCGGGTGACGAACTGGCTGTCCAACAGCGTGAACCCGCCGCGCGTCAGGCGGGCGACCAGATGGACCAGACCGACCTTGCTGGCATCCCGTTCGCGGCTGAACATGCTTTCGCCGAAATAGGCGCTGCCCAGGGTGACTCCATAGAGACCGCCCACCAGTTCCCCCTCGGACCAGACCTCTACCGAATGCGCATGGCCCATCCGAAACAAGGACGCATAGAGGGTCAGTATTTTATCGTTTATCCAGGTTCTGGGGCGCCGGTCGGAAGTTTCCGCACAGCCTTCCATGACGTCCTCGAACGCCTCATTGAAGGTAACGACGAACTTGCCTTGCCGGATGGTCCGCCCCAGACGTCTTGGCACATGGAACGTACCCAACGGGATGATCCCGCGCATCCGCGGGTCGATCCAGAACAGATCCGGATCGTCGCGATCCTCGGCCATCGGAAACACGCCGATGGCGTAAGCCCGAAGCAGCATATCCGGCGTAAGATCAAGCGGTTCCATCTAAAACCAGCGTCCCGACGTGCCCTTGTGCGGCTGGTCGGACGGGCCGGTTACTTCAGGCCCATCCATTTCTCCAACCAATGGATATCATAGTCACCGTTGATGAAAGCTTGCTCAGAAATGATCTGCTCGTGCAAGGGGATCGTCGTCTTGATGCCGCCGATCACATATTCCTCCAGCGCGCGGCGCAAACGCATCAGGCATTCGTTCCTATTGGCGCCATGAACCACCAGTTTCGACACCAAGCTGTCGTAAAAGGGCGGAATGGAATAGCCGGAATAGAGATGCGAATCGACACGAACGCCCAAACCGCCCGGCGCGTGGTAATCGGTGATCCGCCCCGGCGACGGCGCGAAGGTCTCGGGATCCTCTGCCGTCACGCGGCATTCGATGGAATGACCGCTGAACACGATGTCTTCCTGCTGAATGCGGACCGGCATACCGGTCGCAACCCGGATCTGCTCCCGCACCAGGTCGATGCCGCAGATCATCTCGCTGATCGGATGCTCGACCTGAAGCCTGGTGTTCATTTCGATAAAAAAGAACTCGCCATCTTCGTACAGGAACTCGATGGTGCCGGCGCTGCGGTAGTGCATTTTGGAAAGCGCGGATGTCACCACGGACCCGATACGGTCTCGTTCGACCGCGTTGAGGGCCGGACTGGGCGCTTCCTCAACCACCTTCTGGTGCCGGCGTTGCAGCGAACAGTCGCGTTCCCCGAGGTGGATACAGCCACCCAGACCGTCCGCCAGAACCTGCACTTCGATATGGCGCGGATGTCCGAGATAGCGTTCCATGTAGACCGCATCGTCGCCGAAGGCGGCCTTGGCCTCGGCGCGGCACAGCGCCAAGGCTTCCGGCAGTTCTTCAAGCGAGTTTGCGACCTTCATGCCGCGCCCGCCGCCGCCGGCCGCCGCCTTGATGATCAGGGGAAAGCCGATATCCCGGCCAACGGCCATGGCTTCCTCGTCCGTCTCGATGCCGCCGGCGGACCCGGGCACTACCGGGATGCCGATCTCAATCGCCTTCTCCTTGGCCGCGATCTTGTCGCCCATGACGCGGATATGTTCCGGGGTCGGGCCGATAAAGACATGGCCGTGCTCTTCGACCATTTCGGCAAAGTCCGCGTTTTCGGCCAGGAAGCCGACGCCCGGATGCACCGCATCCGCGCCGGTGACGTTCGCCGCCGAGAGGATCGCCGCCATGTTCAGATAGCTGTCCTTCGGCGGCGGCGGCCCGATGCAGACCGCTTCGTCCGCCAGACGCACATGCATGGCGTCCGCATCGGCGGTGGAATGCACCGCGACGGTCTGAATGCCCATTTCCTTGCAGGCGCGGTGAATCCGCAGCGCGATTTCGCCTCTATTGGCGATCAGCACCTTATCGAACATGGCCTTCTCCCGCGCTCTCGCGGTGGATCGCGGTCATCATTCCAGCACGATAAGCGGCTGGTCGAATTCGACCGGTTCGGAATCCTCAACCAGGATTGCGGTAACCTTGCCGGCCCGCGGCGCCGGGATCGGGTTCATCACCTTCATCGCCTCGACGATCAGCAGGGTCTGACCTTCGGCAACCTGATCCCCGACCTTCATGAAGGCGGGCGCGCCCGGCTGCGGGCTGAGATAGGCGGTACCGACCATCGGAGACTTCACCGCACCGGGATGATCCGCGGCCGATCCTGCCGCAGCAGCCTCTGAAGCCGCCGCCGCAGGGGCCGCAACGGCGGGAGCCTGCATTATGGCCGGCGCGGCCGCAGCCGCCTTGGACAACCGCAAGGCTTGATCGCCGGCGGTCACCTCGACCTCGGTCAGGCCTTTTTCTTCCATCAAATCGGCGAGCGCACTCACCAGATCCGTATCGACCGTCAGTTTGGCCATGCCCTTCCTATCCATATCCTCAATCAACCCGGAGCTTTTATCTAACTGCTTCGCCCCGGGGAAACCATCCCATATTCCCGTGATCCGCCGCGTGCCGTATTAGCGGCGCGCCAGGGCTTCTATGGCCAGGGCGTAGCTCTGCGGACCGAAGCCGCAGATCGACCCGACCGCTACCGGCGCGATGTAGGACTGGTGCCGGAAGTCCTCCCGCCGGTAGATGTTCGACATGTGAACCTCGACCGTCGGCGTTTCCGACGCCGTAATCGCGTCCAGCAAGGCAACGGAGGTATGGGTGTAGGCCCCGGCATTCAGAACGATCCCATCGAAATCCGTCCGTGCCTCGTGTATCCAGCCGACCAACTCGCCTTCCACATTCGATTGGCGGCAATCGGCTTCCCATCCCACCTGCGCCGCAGCGTCGATGCAGAACGTCTCAAGTTCGGCCAGCGTCATGCTGCCGTAAATCTCCGGCTGCCGCAGCCCCAGCATGTTCAGATTGGGGCCGTTCAACACCAAGACCCTGTTCTTCTTTCCGCTCATCCGCCCCTCCCGGTTCGTCGCGCCGCCTTAATACGGCAGCGCCAAAGGTCGCACAACGCCTTGGCGGTGCCCAACAGGCCGCTTAACATCGCTGAGAATCGGACGGGGGAGCGCCATGAAGAACAAAGCCGTGTCGGCCGACGACGCTGTCGCCATCATCGGGGAACGTGAGACCATCGCCACCGCCGGTTTTGTCGGTTGCGGCGTCCCGGACGGCCTGCTTGCCGCCTTGGCCAGGCGCTTCGAAGAAACCGGCGCACCGGCGGATCTAACTCTGATGTTCGCCGCCGGACAGGGCGACGGTAAGGACCGGGGGCTGAACCGGTTGAGTGCACCGGGGCTTCTGAAGCGCGTGGTCGGCGGGCATTGGGGTTTGATCCCGGGCCTCGGCAAAATGGCGATCGAGAACAAGATCGAGGGCTACAACCTGCCGCAAGGGGTGATCAGCCATCTGTACCGGGACATCGCCGCTGGAAAACCCGGCCATCTGAGCCGCGTGGGACTGCATACCTTCGTGGATCCGCGCCAGGACGGCGGTAAGATCAACGAGATCACCACGGAGGATCTGGTTCTCCGTCACGATCTGAACGGCGAAGACTGGCTGTTCTACAAGGCCTTCCCCATCAACGTGGTCCTGTTGCGCGGCACCACCGCGGACCGGCAAGGCAACGTCACCATGGAGCGGGAAGCGCTGACCCTCGACAATCTGGCAATGGCCATGGCGGCGAGAAACTCCGGCGGCCTGGTGATCGTCCAAGTGGAGCGCCTGGCGGAGACCGGTTCGTTGAACCCGCGCCAGGTGAAAATCCCGGGCGCCATGGTCGATTGCGTCGTCGTCGTGGACGATCCCACCTACCACGAACAGACCTATGCAACCCGCTACAACCCGGCCTATGCCGGCGAGATTCGCGCCCCTCTGGACAACGTCCCGACGATGCCGTTGGACGAACGCAAGATCGTCGCCCGCCGGGCCGCCTTCGAACTGCCGATCAACGGCGTGGTCAATCTGGGCATCGGCATGCCCGAAGGCGTGGCCGCCGTCGCCGCCGAGGAGCGGGTGCTGCAGCATGTGACGCTGACGGCGGAGCCGGGCGTGATCGGCGGACTGCCGGCCAGCGGCCTGAACTTCGGCGCGGCGGTGAACACCGACGCCATCGTCGACCAGAACCAGCAATTCGATTTCTACGACGGCGGCGGGCTGGATCTTGCCTGTCTGGGTCTTGCCCAGGCGGATAGCCGAGGCAACGTCAATGTCAGCCGCTTCGGTCCGAAACTCGCCGGCGCCGGCGGCTTCATCAACATTTCCCAAAACGCCCGGCGTCTGGTCTTTGTCGGCTCCTTCAGCGCAGGCGGACTGCGGGTTGCGGTCGAAGGCGGCAAACTGCAGATCGAAAACGAAGGCAAGTCGCGGAAGTTCGTCGAAGCGGTGGAGCAAATCACCTTCTCCGGCGGTTTCGCGGGAGAACGCGGGCAACCCGTCCTCTATGTGACGGAACGCTGCGTTCTGGAACTGCGCCCGGACGGGCTGCATCTGACGGAGGTCGCCCCCGGGATCGATATAGACAGCCAGATCCTGGCCCTCATGGACTTCGCGCCGAAGACCGATCACGTGGCGCCGATGGACCCGCGCATTTTCCTCGGCGATCCGATGGACCTTGCGGAGGATCTGTTGGGGCTCAATCTGGCCGACCGGGTCTCCTACAACGCAGAGAACAACACTCTGTTCCTGAACTTCGAAAACATGAATGTTCGGACACAAGAAGAAATAGAGGCCATCGAGGCTGCGGTTCAGAAGGTATGCGTGCCCCTCGGCAAACCCGTTAAAACCATTGTCAATTACGACGGGTTTCAGGCCGACGAGCGGCTGCTGGACGCCTACGCGACCATGGTGGAGCGTTGCGTCGACCGCTACTACAGCAGCGTCAGCCGTTATACGACCAGTGCATTCCTGCGTTTGAAACTTGGCGATGCGCTAAAGTCGCGCGCCATGGCGCCATACATCTTTGAGAACTTGGAAGAAGCGCGGGCCTACCTCGTGGAGTAAGGAAGCAGCGGAGCCTTACTGTTCTCCGGCGGGTTCAAGCTCTAACGGCTCTGAGGCCACACACTCTTTTACCCAGATGTCGTAGACAGGGTGCTCGAGTGCGGAAAGCGCCGGACTGGACGCGAACATCCAGCCGTGGAAAAGGGAAACCACGCGGTCCCCCGGCTTCGCCTCGTAGATGTCCAGGAAGGCCGTCGATTCCGGCGGCTCTTCAGGTGGGGTGCGGTCGCAGGCGCGCAAGGTGATCCGAAGAGTGCCGAAGGTCACCTCTTCTTCCAGCGAAACCTCAAAGGTGGAGATACGCGCCGTCACCTTGTCCAATCCCTGCAGGACCACCGTATCCCCGGGAAAAGCGGAAGCGGAGGGCACGGAGAAGAACAAAAGCACCAGGGCGGGGAAAGCGCTGCGGATCATCGAATACCGGATCATACTGTTTTTATTGCAAGAAAACGGAGGCGGACATAGTCAGCGATCCAGATGCCGTTCTCGTCTTTCAGCACCGGGTCCAAGGCGCGCCGGATCTCATCGATGATCCCCGGACGGTCCTCTTCGGACGCCGAAAGCAGAAAGCTCTCGCAGAAGGTCCAAAGCCAGCCCTCGATATCGCCCGGCAAGGGCGTCGGGCGGTCGATCAGGCCGATCGACTGAACTTTGAAACCGCGCGCCTCCAGGCGCGTGCGCTGATCCTCCGGCGACGGAAAAACCCAGGGATCGACCGCAACAGGATCCATGCCCCTTGCCGTGAGAGCATCATGGACTGCACGCCGGATTGCCCCGACATTGTCGCCGCCACCCATTTCGCAGGCGAACCGCCCGCCGGGCTTCAAGGCTCGCCAGACACCGTCGACGACCGCGTCCTGATCCTTCATCCAGTGCAGCGCCGCGTTGGAGAGGACCAGATCGAAAGCGCCGTCGAAGGAGAGCGCCTGGCCGTCCATCACCTCCGCATTCAGTCCAAGGGCCTTGGCCGCTGCGATCTGGTCAGGGCTGGCGTCCACGCCAGTGACATCGCATCCAAGCACGGCGATCTCCTGCGTAAGGACCCCGTCGCCACATCCGAGATCGAGAACCCGTTCGCCAGCCTGCGGCGCCGCCAGTTCCAGGACCGGCCGGCCCAATACAGGCACGAACCCGGCATTCGCCTGATAGCGGGCCGGATCCCACGACTGAGTCTGCGATTGGGTCATCCGCGCGAGGGTCCTACTCGACTTCCTCGTTGGTCACGAGAAAGATCACCTTGCCCAGCAGTTCTTCCAAGGCAATGACGTCGCGGGTTTCCTGGATCTCTCCGTCCGCGGTAACCAGGTCGGGGGATTGCCCCGGCTCTATTTTAACATACTTGCCGCCCAGCAACCCATCGCTGGAAATCGTCGCGATCGAATCGGCGGGGATCCGGATCTCATCCTGAATGGCCAGCCGGACCACGGCCTGAAACTCTTCCGGATCGACATACTGTTTCACAACGGACCCGATCTTCACGCCGCCGATCCGGACGTCCGAGCCCACGGTCAAGCCGTCGATGGCGTAGAATTTCGCGGAGACCTGGTAGCCGCCCGTCGGCTTCAGGTCGATGGAATTGTAGGCCAGGAACAGGAACACGACCGCGACAAGCAGCACGACCGCTCCAAGCACGGTTTCGATAGCACTTCTTCGCATAGTTCCGTCCTTCCTCGCCGCTCCGCGGCCCTGGGCCCTTCGGCCCGATAATCTAGTTTTCTTGCCGCGCGCGCTCTTCCTGCGCCTTAAGGCGCTGCGCTTCCGCTGCCAGAATAACCTTCTGCAGAAGTTCCTCGAAAATCACGGAATCCTGCACATATTCGAACTCGTCGCCCGGCTCCAGCATCTCGAAATCGCCGCCCGGCGAGACCTTGATGAATTTGCTGCCGAAGATTCCTTCGCTGACGATCATCGCGACCGAATCGATCGGGAAGGCATATTCTTCGTCGATCGTCATCGTGAGAATGGCGTTATTCGTCTGCGTGTCGAAGGCTTCCGACGTTACTTTGCCGACCGGCACGCCGGCCAGCATCACGTCGCTCCCCTCCGTGATCCCGTCGATCGACCGGAACTTCGCCGACAGCTCGTAACCGCCTTCGACCTCTCCCGGGCGATCCGACATATACCCGTAGATCATGTAAGAGGCGATAACGCCGATTACGCAGGCGCCGACCAGTATATGAAAGGTGTCCGTGGAAAGACGCATAGAGCCGCTGTCCCGATAAGTTGAGGCCGCGTGGCCCGTTATTCGGGCGTCCACGCCTCGTAGTCACCGGTGGCGTGATCGCGGCGGCCACCCTGCAGGGTGTGGCCCGGCGGCCGGTACGCGTCCGCCGTCCCGGTCGCATTGGCACGATGATCCTTGACCCAAGCGTGCTTCTTGCCGCTGTCCTTGGGCGGCAGGTCGTCGATCGTATAATGCAGCCACGCATGAAACTCAGGCGGAACATTACTCGCCTCGTCATTGCCGTCCGCGTAGACGACCCAACGACGGCGGCGGCCTGACGCGGGCTGCTTCTTGTCGTGATAGTAGATGTTGCCCGACGAATCTTCGCCGACGCGTTCGCCGTTCATCCAAGTGATCAGGCGCGTAATCGCATTTGCCATCGCTGCTTCCGAACAGAACAGTAATTTCCGTGGGTTCTATATGACCCAGGGCCGCGCCCCTGTCCAGCAACACCGCTCCCACCTCAACGGCAGGGTCGCCCGCGCGCCCGGGAGGGTCACAAAGATTATGTCTGGCGGAGTCTTGAGCTAATCTTCAGATAGACTTGCGCATTACTTACTTCTTCCAAGTAAGCAAGTAAAAAACAAGTAATGGTCGATGTGTTTTCTGTTGCGCCCCGAACCAGATGATGTATGCTTTCGGTCGGGTCGCACAAGATATAGCGCCAACGCCGAAGAGAAAAGCGAAATCAGGCGCTCCGGCCCAAGTGTTTGAAAGTTCATATCGATTCCGGACGAGACAGTATCGCGCACCGCTGAAGGGTGTTCGAAACGGTCGAAACGGGTCGACCCGCAGCGCCCAGATATAGCGCGCAAGCGGGACAGGGATTTGACTGCATAGGGGAGAATGACTGGCATGCGGATCGAACGGCGTTTCACGAAAGTCGGCGAGTCGCCCTACGAGGGCATTGAGTTCCGGCTGGCCAACAGCGAGATCCGCAATCCAGACGGCACAACCGTCTTCAAGCTGGAGAACATCGAGGTTCCGTCCAGTTGGAGCCAGGTTGCCGCCGACGTGCTGGCGCAGAAGTATTTCCGTAAAGCAGGCGTTCCCGCCAAGTCGCGGTCGGTGCGGGAGAAGGATGTTCCGCAATGGCTGTGGCGCCGCGTCCCGGACGAGGACGCACTAGCCGATCTGGCGGAAGAAGATCGATTTGGCTCGGAGCTTTCCGCCACGCAGGTGTTCGACAGACTGGCCGGCGCCTGGACCTACTGGGGTTGGAAAGGCGGCTATTTCGACGCCCAGGAGGACGCGCGCGCCTACTATGATGAAATGCGTTACATGCTGGCGAAGCAGATGTCGGCGCCCAACAGCCCGCAATGGTTCAATACGGGCCTGCATTGGGCCTATGGCATCGACGGTCCCAGCCAGGGCCATCACTATGTCGATTATCGCACCGGGAAGCTGACCCGGTCGAAATCCGCCTACGAGCACCCGCAGCCGCATGCCTGCTTCATCCAGTCCGTACAAGACGATCTGGTCAACGAAAACGGCATCATGGATCTGTGGGTCCGCGAGGCGCGCCTGTTCAAGTATGGCTCCGGCACCGGCACCAACTTCTCGGCGATCCGCGCCGAGGGGGAAAAGCTGTCGGGCGGCGGTAAATCCTCCGGCCTCATGTCCTTCCTAAAGATCGGCGACCGGGCGGCGGGCGCCATCAAATCGGGCGGAACCACGCGGCGGGCCGCCAAGATGGTCGTTGTCGATATCGATCATCCGGATGTCGAGAACTTCATCGACTGGAAAGTGCGCGAAGAACAAAAGGTCGCCTCGCTGGTGACCGGTTCCAAGCTGCATGCGAAGCATTTGAACGCGATCATGGCCGCTTGCGCCGGGTCGGACCTGGAGGGCGACGATGCCTTCGACGCGAAGAAGAACCGCGTCCTGCGCCAGGAAATCAAGGCCGCCCGCAAGGTGCTGATCCCAGAGAACTACGTTCAGCGGGTCATCCAGTTCGCCAAGCAGGGATATACGGCGATCGAGTTCGACACGTTCGACACCGATTGGGATTCGGACGCCTATCTGACCGTGAGCGGCCAAAACGCCAACAACACGGTCCGCCTGACCAACGACTTCCTCAACGCTGTCGAAAAGGGCGAGGATTGGTCGCTCACAAATCGCAGCAACGGATCGGTCGCCAAGACGGTCAAGGCGGCGGACCTGTGGGAAAAGATCGCGCATGCGGCATGGGCCAGCGCGGATCCGGGCACGCAATACGATACGACGATCAATGAATGGCACACCTGCCCCAATTCCGGGCGGATTAACGCGTCCAATCCATGTTCCGAATATATGTTCCTGGACGACACGGCTTGTAACCTCGCCTCTCTGAATCTGATGACTTTCCGGCAGGCGGATGGCCGTTTCGACGTGGAAACATTCGAGCACGCCGTGCGCCTTTGGACCGTGGCGCTGGAAATCTCCGTCCTGATGGCGCAATTCCCCTCCAAGGAAATCGCCGAGCTTTCGTACAAGTTCCGGACACTCGGCCTCGGCTACGCCAATATCGGCGGCCTGCTGATGGCGTCGGGTCTAAGCTACGATTCGGACGAAGGCCGGGCGCTGGGCGGGGCGATCACCGCCCTGATGACCGGCGTCGCCTATCGTACCAGCGCGGAGATGGCCTCTGAGTTGGGTCCTTTCCCAGGTTATGCGGAAAACGCCAGCGCCATGCTGCGGGTGATGCGAAACCACAAGAACGCCGCTCTGGGCAACGCGGCAGGCTATGAAGGTCTGTCGATCCTCCCGGTACCGCTCGACACGAAAAACTGCCCGCAAGCCGATCTGATAGAGGCGGCGGGCCGGGCCTGGACCGAGGCCGTCCGTCTCGGCGAAGAGCACGGATACCGCAACGCCCAATCCACGGTGATCGCGCCGACAGGCACGATCGGCCTCGTCATGGATTGCGATACGACCGGCATCGAACCGGACTTCGCCCTGGTCAAATTCAAAAAACTGGCCGGCGGCGGCTACTTCAAAATCATCAACCGCACGGTACCCCAGGCGCTCGCCACGCTCGGGTACGCCGAGCGCGAGGTGAAAGAGATCGTCCGTTACGCGGTCGGTTCCGGAACCCTGAAAGGCGCACCGGGCGTGGATCACACGGCCTTGCGGGCCAAAGGATTCGACGAAGAAGACCTGGCCCGGTTGGAAGCGGGTCTGGCCGGAGCCTTCGATATCAAGTTCGCATTCAACAAATGGACGCTTGGAGAAGAGCTCTGCACCGAGCGCCTGGGGCTGACCACGGCACAGTTGGACGATGTCGGTTTCGACATGCTGGGCTGGCTCGGTTTCGGCAAGGCCGAGATAGAGGCGGCAAACGCCTATTGCTGCGGCGCGATGACCTTGGAAGGCGCGCCGCATCTGAAGGCCGAACATCTGCCCGTCTTCGACTGCGCCAACCCCTGCGGCCGCAACGGGACGCGCTATCTCTCGACCGACAGCCACATCCGCATGATGGCTGCCGCCCAGCCCTTCATCTCCGGCGCGATCTCCAAGACCATCAACATGCCGAATTCGGCAACGGTCGACGAATGCAAGGACGCCTATCTGCTGAGCTGGCGTTTGTGCCTGAAGGCGAACGCGCTCTACCGAGATGGATCGAAGTTGAGCCAACCGCTGTCGGCGGCTCTGCTGGACGAGGACGATGCGGACGATCTCGAGGATCTGCTCGAGGCGCCGCCGGCCGCCGCCGCACCGGCCGTTGCGGAGAAGATCGTCGAACGGATCATCGAAAAGGTGACCGAGCGCCGGCGTCTGCCCCATCGCCGCAAGGGCTATACCCAGAAAGCCATCGTGGGCGGCCACAAGGTGTATCTGCGGACAGGTGAATACGAAGACGGTGCATTGGGCGAAATCTTCATCGACATGCACAAGGAAGGCGCCGCCTTCCGCTCACTGATGAACAATTTCGCAATCGCCGTCTCCATCGGCCTGCAATACGGGGTCCCGCTGGAGGAATTCGTCGAGGCCTATACTTTCACCCGCTTCGAACCGTCGGGCATGGTCGAAGGCAACGACGCCATCAAGATGGCGACCTCTGTTCTCGACTATCTGTTCCGCGAACTGGGCATCAGCTATCTGGCGCGCGACGACCTGGCGCATGTCCAACCCAGCGACATGCTGCCGGACGCCATGGGCAAAGGCGAAAAGGAAGGCGAAATGCCGGCCGAGATGGGAGCCGCCATCGAAGCCATCCAGAAAGTCGCGTCCCACGGTTTCGTGCGAAAGTCCACTTTGTCGGTCTATCCGACGGGCGGCGCCGGCGCACCGGCCCCTGCATCCGCCGGCCCGACCGCGGCGTTGGAATTGGTAGAAGCGCAAACCGCCTTCACGGCGGAGGTTCAGGAAGAGGTGAAAACCGCCGTCGACGACCGGCTGGAGCAGGTCAGGATGGCGAAAGCCAAAGGTTATGAGGGCGATTCCTGTGACGAGTGCGGGAACTTCACCCTCGTTCGGAACGGCACCTGCATGAAGTGCGTCACCTGTGGCGCGACGAGCGGGTGTTCGTAGCGCCGGGAAACCTTTTCCCGGCACGGTGCTCCCTGTGACTAGGCCCCGGCCCTGCCGGGGCCCTTTTCTCTGTCCGCCCGCTCCTTTCGTACTATAGTCTGGACACCGCATCCAACCGATAGGGCTCCACCATGTTCAGTCACGTGACGATAGGCACCAACGACCATGACAAGGCCTGTGCCTTTTACGACGCCGTGTTGGGCGCGGTGGGCATTCAGCGGTACTACCGCGACACCCATTCGATCGGATACACAAAGGATCCCAATCAGCGGCGCGACCAGGTCTGGATCCTGACCCCGTTCGACGACCGTCCGGCGACATCCGGAAACGGTCTGCATATCGCCTTCGAAGCGGAGTCGCGGGCGGCGGTGGACGCCTTCCATGCAGCGGCGTTGGCCAACGGCGGAACCGACGAAGGCGCCCCCGGATTGCGCCCGCACTATCACGCGAATTACTACGGCGCCTATGTCAGGGACCCCGACGGCAACAAATTGCAGGCTGTTTGTCACCGGTCGGACGGCTAGAGCATCGCGCCTTAATTCGGGCCCATTGAGACGCCGTATCCGGTCTTCTGGCCAGGAAGGCCGGGCGCAGCGATGCTGGAGGCATCGGAAACGCGGCGTGACGTAGTCCAGAAGCCCTGATACGCCGCCTTCGGTCTTCTTGGAAACCTTCCGGATGCGTCGCCGCCCCTTGCCGATGCGCTGCATCGCCGGCGCAACGGCTCCTGCCCGGAAGGCTTCCAAGAAGATCTCAATTGAGTCCGAATAAGGGCGTGATGCTCTAGGTCCCGCCACGAAAACACCTTGTCCCAGAGGGGCTATGGTTTTCAGGAAAGTGCGGGTCTATTCTGTATCGATGCGTTATCCCTTCCCCACCTGGCCGACTACCGCGAACGTACCAAACGCGGCGTGATCGGCGGTGCAGACCAATCCCGGTCCGACTAGCGTCACGATGAAAAAGTTTTTCGAGCTTCCCGATCCGAAGGACCTGCCGCCGGTACTCCTGGCCCTGGCTTTGTCCGCCTTGGGCGGTGTGGTGGCCAATTGGTTGACGCTGCCGCTGCCGTGGATGCTGGGCCCTATGTTTGTATGCCTCAGCGGCGCGTTGTTGGGTTTGCCGATCAAAGGGCCGGTGCGCCTGCGTCCCGTCATGGTCATGGTTCTGGGCGTTATGCTGGGCAGCGGGTTCACCCCGGCGATGCTGGATCAAGTCGGCGCCTGGGCCGTCAGCCTGAGCATGCTGGTGGTCTATGTCGCGGTCATCGGCCTCATCGCCTATCCCTATTTCCGCAAGGTCGCCGGGTACGATCCGGTTACCGCCTACTTCTCCGGCATGCCCGGTGGCCTCAATGAGATGATGATCGTCGGCGGCGCGATGGGCGGCGACGAGCGGAAGATCGTGCTTACCCATGCGACACGGGTGCTGATCGCCGTCTTCCTGATCCCCATCTGGTTTCGGCTGGTCGAAGGGCTGGACATGTCCGATCGCAGCCAGTTCGGGGTCTCGCTGGTCGACACCCCAGTGCGGGACCTGCTCATCCTGGCGGCCTGCATCGTCGTCGGCTATCCGATGGCACAGGTCCTGAGGCTGCCGGCGAAAATGCTGGTCGGCCCAATGCTGGTGAGCGCCGCCGTGCACATTACCGGCGTGACCGCCGCCCCTCCCCCGCTGGAAATCGTCAATCTGGCGCAGTGGATCATCGGTACGGTGATCGGCTGCCGCTTCGTCGGCATCGCGCCGGCGGAGATTTTGCGCATGATCCGGATCGGTCTCGGCGCCACGCTAATCATGCTGGCCGTGACGGCGGTATTCGCCTTGCTTTTGGGGGCGATGACCCAGCTCGATCCGAAGATGGTGGTCCTGGCCTATGCGCCGGGCGGGCTTGCAGAAATGTCGCTGGTCGCCCTGGCTCTGGGCGCGGATGTGGCCTTCGTCGCGACGCACCACGTCATCCGGATCGCCTATGTGGTGATCTTCGCACCGATGCTCTTCAAATTCACCGGGATCCGGAAAGAACCGCCTTAAACAACGCGTGGTGTAGGTTTTTCTTGGGTCAGCCCATGACTCAACTGCCCAGAACGTCGCCTTCCGTGGTCACGCCGAGGCCCTGCGCCGTCCGGTTTGCGTAAGCGAAATAGGCCGCCGCCTGGTTGATCTCCAGGATTTCGCCGTCGCTCCATCCCGAGGCCCGCAAGCCATCGACATCGTCCGCCCTCAGGGTCATTGGCGAATCCGTAAGTTTACGGACATATTCCAGGGCGAGGCGTTCCCGCTCCTCGAAACAGTCGATCAGTTCGTCGGGGTCGTAGCTCTCCAAAGCGCTCCGCACTTCCTGCGCTTTCGCCGGGTCGCCCAACAGCTTCGTCAGCCCCGCATAGTGATGATCCAGACAATAGAGACACCGGTTGAGGTGGCTCACGAAAACCCCAATCGTCTCCAGAAACCACAGAGGAACGTCGTTTGCCGAGTGGTGCAAAACGCTGCGGTACAGGGCGAGATGGCCTTCCAGCGTATGCGGCCGAAGGGAGTGGACAATCATCACGTTGTCGACACTGTCGGCCGGTCCCTTCACATCGTCATAGATGTTTCGAAGCCGGTCCCCAGCTTCGCCATACGCGACCGTCTTGATCCACATGGCCTTCAGTCCTCCCGGGCGCGCACGGCGTCCCGCTCGCGCAGTTCCGTTTTCAGGATCTTCCCATAGTTGTTCTTTGGCAAGGCATCCAAAAAGACATAGTCCTTCGGACGCTTGAAACGGGCAATATTATCAAGACACAATTTATCTAAATCTGCAGCCTTGGCGTCCGAACCAACCACATAAGCCACCACGACTTCGCCCCAGTCGGGGTCGGTTCTGCCGATGACCGAAACCTCCTCGACACCCGGATGTGTTAACAGCACTTCCTCAATCTCGCGAGGGTAGATGTTCGATCCGCCGGAGATGATCATATCCTTGGACCGGTCCTTAAGCGTAACAAACCCCTTCTCGTCTATGCTTCCGACATCGCCGGTATAGAGCCACCCGTGTTTCAGTGCCTTGGCGGTGGCTTCGGGATTCTTCCAGTAACCCTGAATCACGCTATCGCCGCGGATCACAACCTCACCGATTTCGCCCGGCGCGAGAACCCGGCCTGCATCGTCCGCAACCGTGCACTCGACGACCGAGTTCGCAATACCGATCGTTCCAAGGCGCTGAAGCCAGTCGGGATGATCGCGATCGGCGATCATCGCCTTGGACAGGACGGTACCGGTCATCGGGCTCTCCCCCTGTCCGAAGATCTGGGCAAACCGGTTGCCGAAACGGTCCAGCGCCTTGACCGCGTCTTCCACATACATCGGCGCGCCGCCATAGGTAATGGTCCGGATGCCTGTCGGGTCGATGTCGCCCGGATGCGCGGTCAGGCGCGACACCATGGTCGGGGCCGCGAACATCGATACGGCCCCCCAATGCGCGGTCAGGGCGCCGATCTCCTCCGGATTGAAACCGCCGGATTCGGGGATGATATTGACGCCGGCGCGGCACAGATGCGGCAGCATATACATGCCGGAACCGTGGCTCAGGGGCGCCGCATGCAGGATTTGCTGGCCCGGCTCAACCGCATCGACATCGATCAGGTACCCATAGGCCATGGCCGCCACGTTGCGGTGACTGATCCCAGCACCCTTCGGCCGGCCCGTCGTCCCGCTGGTGTAGAAAAGCCAGGCCAGATCGTCCGGGTTCGCGGGAAACAGGTCGCCGGTGTCGTCGCCGAAGAGGCGCTCATAGTCGGCGCTGCCGACTTCAATGACGCGTTCGACTGGATCCGGCCGGTGACCCTCTATCGTTTCGGTAAGATCCGAGGTGGTGAAAGTCAGTTTGGTTTCCGAGTTCTCCAAAATGTACCGAAACTCGTTGCCATGCAGTTTGGCGTTGGCCGGCACCGCCGCCAGGCCCGCCCACCAGATCCCGAACAGCACTTCCAGATAATACGGGCTGTTCTTCATCGCCAGGGCGACCCGGTCGCCTGGCAGCAAACCCAAGTCGCCGCGCATCGATGCCGCCAATCGCGAGGCCCGGTCGGCCAGTGTCCGGAAACTCTGATAATCCGCCGTGCCATAGGCAACCGCGGTTAGTTCGGGAAATGTCAGCGCCGCCCGCGCCAGCCAAACCGCCAGATTCATACTTAACCCTTCCGCACAAAAAACTCCGAGGCTTTAGCCCGCCGTGTAGCCGAGCGTGATGCCTCCATCCACGACCAATTCGATACCGGTCACGTATTTCGCTTCGTCCGACGCCAGGAACAGGGCCGCCTGCGCGACATCCCAGGCATCGCCCATATGCCCCATCGGACATTGCGCGTCGCGTGCGGCCCAGGTCTCTTCCACGTCGCCTTCCCCGTACTGATCGACCAGACCTGTCGCCGCCGCGACCATCGGCGTTTTCATCAGGCCCGGCAGGATAGCGTTGACCCGGATATGGTCGCCCGCATATTGCCGGGCCGTCGTCCGCGTCAAATGGTTCATCGCCGCCTTGCTGCTGTAATAGGTAGCGTAAGGGACGCCGGTATAGCTGATGCTGGCGATCGATGAGATATTGATGATCGATCCCTTACCCTGCACCTGCATGATCGGAATTACATGCTTCATGGTAAGAAAGGCGGACTTCAGGTTCACGTCGTGGACGAAATCCCATCTTTCCTCCGGAAGTTCGACGACCCCGCCTACTTCCGCGATCCCGACATTGTTATCGAGCACATCGATCCGTCCATAAGTCTCCATGGCGGCGGCGACCATCGCCTTGATGTCGTCGTGCGAGGTGACGTCGCAGCGCACGGCCGTCGCCGTGCCGCCTTCGCGCTTGATGATCGAGGCCGTTTCCGTCGCTGCGTCCAAGTCTCTGTCGGCGCACACCACCTTGGCGCCCTCACGCGCGAAAAGCGTCGCGGTCGCCTTGCCGTTGCCCCATCCAGGCCCGATCGAACCCGCTCCTACAATCAGGGCCACCTTGTCCGAAAGACGCGCCATTCTGCGTTTCCCCCCATGTTCTTTCGTTGAGCGGGCGCGAGTTTGGCATGGCCCTGCGGCCCCCTCAATCTCAAACGGGACTTGGCATCGTAAGTCCGCGTCCCTACATTCCGGGGCGTTTTCAAGACTAGCCGAGGCCGCTTTCTTTGCTCGCCCACGCGTCCAGTATCGATCAAAACCAGTCGGTCACCGTCCGGCCCGCCCGTCCCGGTGACGCGGTTGAGATCGCCGATATGGCGAACGCCCTGAACGCCCAGCATGGAAAGCCGGACAACCTCTACTCGGCAGCTCTGATCGAACGAGAAGCCTTCGGCGCACAACCGCTTTGCGAAATTCTGGTCGCCGATCTGGGCGGACGGGCTGTCGGTTATGCGCTGATGCACGAAATGTTCAATTCCGACACCGCCCGGCGCGGACTCTGGCTGACCGATCTTTACGTCCGCAACCAGCACAGGTCCGGCGGTATCGGCACGCGCCTGCTTGAAGCGGTCGCGGCGCGGTGCATCGAGAAAGGCCTTGCCAGCGTCTGGTGGGGCGTCACCAGCGACAACCTGCCGGCCCGGCGCTTTTACGAAGGTCTGGGCGCTCGGGACGAAGACGCGCGCATCCTTGAACTGGACGGCCCGGCCCTTGCCAGGCTGGCTGGAAAACAGGCCCCCTGATCATGCAGCCAATCCGCAAACGTGACGGCGGCGGACCGCCGTTCGGCCAAGGGTCCCCTCCCAAAGGACCGCCGATGTTCAACATGCCGCCGATCGTGACCTGGGTAGTGGGCGCGATAGTGCTCGCCCATGTTGCACGCATGGTGGTTTCCGACGAGGCGGAGTACTTCCTTTTCGAGAAGCTGGCTTACATTCCGGCGCGCTTTTCTGCTGCGGGCGGGCTGTCGCACGACTGGGTCGCGACGGTTCTGTCTCCGGTCGGCTACACCTTGCTGCACGCCGACTTCATGCACCTCTTCATGAACATGGCCTTTCTGATGGCCTTCGGTTCTGTGGTGGCGCGGCGGATGGCCGAAGGGTGGTTCCTGCTGCTGTTCGCAGTAACCGCGGCGGCAGGGGCGTTTTTCGTGCAGTTCCTGTCCTCTGACTCCACGGCTATCGTTATCGGCGCATCGGGCGCCGTCTCGGGCATGGTCGGGGCGGTAACCGGGATTGCCTTCAAGCGGAAGCAGAACACCCCGCCCTTGCCGCGTCCTTTCGACGAACCGCGCGCCGCCGCCATCTTCATCCTGGTCTGGGTCGGCCTGACGGTCGTTTTCGGGTTCATTCCCGGCGCCTTTTTCGGGGTCGAAGGCCGGATTGCCTGGGAAGCGCATCTGGGCGGTTTCGTGGTCGGATTTCTGCTGATGCCGCTGCTCGATATGCGCGGCAAGCAGCAGCGTTTTCCCTTCGCTTGAGCTTCGGCTCCGGCACTCTATATCAGGCCGCATACGCTTTCGCCCAATCCTAGACATCAAGGTACCGTCGACACATGAACGCCATTGAGGTTATCACCGCTCGCCAGTCCGCTCGCGCCATCACCCTGACCGATCCCGCGCCCACGGGCGACGATCTTGCCGAAATCCTGCAAGCCGGCATGAGCGCACCGGATCACGGCGCGATCCGCCCCTGGCGGTTCAAGATCATCGAAGGCGACGCCCGTGTGCGACTTGGCGACATCATGGCCGAGGCGTTGAAGCGCAAAGAGCCGCAGTCGGACGACGCGGCCTTGGACAACATCCGCTCCAAGCCGCTGCGCTCGCCGATGATCGTCGCGGTTTGTGCCGAGATCACCGAAGACCATCCGAAAGTGCCGCCAATCGAGCAGATCGTGGCGGCCGGATGTGCCGGTCAGAACGTCCTGAACGCCGCGCACGCCAAGGGCTATGGGGCCATCATGCTGTCCGGGTGGGTCGCTTACGACGATCACGTCAAAGGCGCGCTTGGTCTGGAACCCAAAGACGCAATCGTCGCCTTCATCTATATGGGATCGACCGACGGGTCCGGCCCAGTCAAGGAACGCCCGCGCTACGCCGAGTACACCTCGACCTGGACCGGCTAGCAGTCCCGCAACCGCCATACGTCCGACCGGTAGACACGGAACAGAGGGACGAGCCGCTTACCCGCCGCGCTTCTTGAGGGCCTCCAGACAGAGCCAATCGTGCGCCAGCGTGGCCGCCGCGATCGCGGTGATTTCGGCGTGATCGTAGGGTGGAGAGACTTCCACCACGTCCATGCCCACCCAGTCGACGGAGCCGAGGCCGCGCACGATCTCCAGCGCCTGCGCCGTTGAGAGACCGCCCGCCACCGGCGTACCGGTGCCCGGCGCAAAGGCCGGGTCCAAGCAATCGATGTCGAAGGTCAGATACGCCTTTCGGTCCCCGACAAGGTCCAAGACCCGTTCGATAACGGTCTGCGGCCCCTCGCGATGCACGAAGGGCGCATCCAGGATGGTAAAACCCCGGTCGTCGTCCGTGATGGTGCGAATGCCGACTTGCACGGAGTGCGCCGGGTCCACCAGACCGCGGTCCACCGCACGGGTAAACATCGTGCCGTGGTTTAAGGGCTCCCCATCGTCGTCCCAGGTATCCGGGTGCGCGTCGAAATGCACAAGACTGACCGGCCCGTGCTTTTCGGCCACCGCCTCCAGGACAGGATAGGTGATGAAATGATCCCCGCCTATGGAAAGCGGTTTCGCCCCGCCGGCAAGGATTTCGGCAATATGGGCGGTGATGGCCGCCGGCATCTTCTCCGGGTGGCCGACCTCCATATAGCAGTCGCCGTAATCCACGACCGAGAGATGCTCGAACGGGTCGAAGCCCCACGGAAAGGCCAGCAACTCAGCCAGTTGGACGCTGCCGGCGCGCACCCCGCCGGGTCCGAACCGCGTGCCCGGCCGGAAGGTAGTCGCCAGATCGAAGGGAATGCCGGTGACCGCCACGTCCACCCCGTCAAGATCGCGGCTGTAGCGGCGTCGCATGAAACTCAATGCGCCCGAGTAGGTCGCCTCGCGCCAGCGCCCATAAGGGGATTGATTGCGAAAGGCCTGATCGCCTTCCAGACTTTCACCTGTCGCCATGGGGAACCCCTAACCCGTTATTCGCTGAGGATCAGCATGTCCTCGCTGCGCCAGCTCAGCCACACGGAGTCGCCACGCTCTGCCGGCTTTTCGGCCCGGCGAGTGTCGTTCTGTAAAGTGGCGCTGACCCGCGTGCCGTTCTGTAGCTCTACATAGATATGCGTCTCGTTGCCATGATAGCTCAAGGCCGAGACATGCCCCTGAACGCTGACGGTCCCTTGGGTCGCGTAGGGCATCGCGGCGTGCAGTTTCACCTTCTCCGGCCGGATCGCGATGCCGAGCGGCCCGCTGAGGTCGGTTTCCACCGGAACCGAGCCGACGCCGTCGATCTGCGCCGCACCGTCTTCCACCCGTGCGTCGAACAGGTTCATCTTGCCAATGAAATCCGCAACGAAGCGGTTGCTGGGGTATTCGTACAGTTCGGAGGGCGGCGCCAACTGCTGGACGGTCCCGCTTTCCATCACGGCGATCCTGTCCGCCATGCTGAGCGCTTCGTCCTGATCATGGGTGACGATGACAAAGGTGATGCCGACGGTCTGCTGCAGACGGACCAGTTCGAGCTGCATCGCTTCGCGCAGTTTCGCATCGAGTGCGGAAAGCGGTTCGTCCAACAGCAGGACCCGGGGTTTCTTCACGAGGGCGCGGGCGAGCGCGACACGCTGGCGTTGGCCGCCGGAGAGCTGATCGGGCATGCGGCGGCCGAACTCTCCAAGTTGGACGAGATCCAACGCCTCCTGGACCCGGTCCGAAAGTTCGGACCCGGACACCCGGTCCAACCTCAAACCATACCCAACGTTCTTCGCCACCGACATGTGCGGAAAAACGGCGTAGGACTGGAACACCATATTCACCGGACGGCGGTTCGGCTGAACCCCCGTCATTTCCTTGTTGTCGATGTAAACGCCCCCCTCGGTCGGTGTCTCAAAGCCGGCCAGCATGCGCAGCAACGTCGTCTTGCCGCAGCCGCTCGGCCCCAGCAGCGCGAAGAATTCGCCCTCGCCCACCTCGAGGCTGACGTCTGAAACGGCCGTCACCCCGCCCGGGAAGCGCTTCGTCACCCGGTCGATGCGGATGATGGGTTTGGCTTTCGGCTCAGTCATTCTTGCTGTTGCTCCGGTTTTGCATCCACAAGGCGATCGCGGTGAGGAACAAGGTGATCACGATCAGGACGGTGGAAGCGGCGTTGACCTCCGGCGTCACCGAGAAACGGACCATGGAATAGACCTTCACCGGGAAGGTGACCGTGTCCGGTCCGGACGTGAAGAACGTGATGACGAAATCGTCCAACGACAGGGTAAAGGCCAGCAGGCCGCCCGCGATCAGACCCGGCTTCATGTAAGGGATCAGAACATCGCGATAGACTTCCCAATCCGTCGCCCCCAGGTCGCGCGCCGCCTCTTCCAATTCTCTGTTGAAGCCGGCAAGCCGCGCGCGGATCACCACCGCCGCGAAGGGAAAAGCGAAGGAGACATGGGCGATGATGATGTTCCCCAGATTGAAGGGCCAGGGCAGATCCGTCGGCCAGCCGATCCGCGCGAAGAAGGCCAGCATGGCGACCCCCATGCAAATCTCCGGGATCACGATGGGAAGCGCCATGACGCCTTCATAGCTGGGCTTTCCGGGGAACCGGAACCGCCATAACAGGATCGCCACCATCGCGCCGAGGATGATGGAAAAGATTGTCGCCACAAAAGCGATGGTCAGAGAGTTCGCGAACGCCTCGATCAGGCTGTCGTTACCCATCGCCTTCTCGTAGTACTTGGTCGTGAAGCCCCGCCAGACGATGTTGCGCCGGCTATCGTTGAAGCTGAAGGCAACGAGGATGACGATCGGCGCGTAGAGGAAAACGAAAGTGGCCAGCAGGATCAGCTGCATCGGCCATTTGCGCGCGTAATCCAACGGTCCGACCGGTCGTTCCTTGCGCCAATTTCTGATCCGCCCCAACATCCCTCTAGGCCTCCAACCCGCCGCCCTTGCCGCGAGTCAGGAAGGCGCGCAGGGCCAGTGCACCGAACGTCATGTACATCAACAAGAAGCTCAGCGCCGCGCCGAAGGGCCAATCGTTCGCGGACTTGAACTGGCGTTCGATGATGTTGGCGATCATGGTGCTGTCTGGGCCGCCTAAAAGGTCCGGCGTCAGAAACGATCCCAGGGTCGGAATGAAGGTGATGATCAGGCCGGAAATGATACCCGGCATGGCCAGCGGAACGATGATCAGGAAGAAGGTCCGCATGTGTCCGGCGCCGAGGTCCAGACTGGCTTCCAGAAACGACTTGTCCAGCCGCTCCAAGGCCGCGTAAAGCGGCAATACCATGAACGGGAGATGTACGTAGACAAGCCCGATCAGCACCGCGCCGTTGTTGTACAGCAACTGCAGCGGTTCGAACCGCTCACCCAGCAAGGCAACGCCAACGCCGCCCATCCCGGCTATCTGAAACAGCCAGGACGCCTGTTCATGCAGCCATTCCAGCCCGAAATTCACATAGCCCCGCGTCCGCAGCACGGCGATCAAGGCGTAGGTGCGGATCAGAAGGTTGGTCCAGAACGGCAGGATCACCAGCATCAGAAGCAGCGGCTTCCACTTCGAGGGTGCATAGACGATAGCCAGAGCCACCGGGAAGCCCACCGCCAAACAGACCAGGGTGGACAGCGTCGCGATCCAGAGGGACTTCGTGAAAATTTGCAGATAGATCGGCTCGAGGGCGCGCAGATAGTTCTCGAGCGTCCAGGTGACTTCGATATCGATGATGCCGCGCTTCTCGCCGAAGCTGTAAACCCAGATCAGGCCAAGCGGGATCAGAAAGAAAAAGGTGATCCAGAAGGTCGGCGCCGTGAGCACCGTCCAGAAAACCTGCGGATAGCGTCGCCAGTGCTCCACCCGGTCAAATCCCCCAATCGAGCGGTAAAGCGAGGGCGGCGGGGCGCGACCAAGACACCCGCGCCGCCCCCTTTACTCAGGTGGCCGCTTGGAGCCGGGTCCAGGCTTCTTCGTAGTGACGCTGCAGCGTTTCACCAAGATAGATGGCGGGTTCGCATTTTGCGATCACTTGCTCCGGCGGGAAAATCGCCGGATTCTTGTTGTAGTCGTCGCCCAGAAGATCGCGGGCGGCCTGGTTCGGCGTCGCGTAGAAAATGAACTCCGCGATCTTCGCCCCGGCATCCGCGTCCAGGATATAGTTGATAAAGGCATGCGCGTTGTTCGGATGCGGCGCGCCCGTCGGGATGCACAATGTGTCTTCCCACACCAGCGATCCTTCGTCCGGAATGACGTAACCGATGTCGTCATCTTCTTCCATGATCTGCAGAATGTCGCCGTTCCACTCGACCGCCAAGTCGACTTCGCCGGACAGCAGCAGGTCCTGCCCGTTGTCTTCGGCAATCACCTTCACATGCGGTTTCTGCTTGATCAGCAGATCGGCGGCGCTGTCGATCAGAACCGGGTCGACGGCGTTCATGCCATGGCCGAGATACATGCCCGTGATGCCCAGCATCGTCCGGGATTCGGACAGCCAGGAGATCCGGCCCGAATACTCGTCCGATTCCATCACCGAAGCCCAACTGGTGATCGGCTTGTTGATCCGGCTCTTCCGGTAGCCGATCCCCATAGTGCCCCACATGTAGGGCATGGAGTAGGTACGTCCCTTGTCGAAGCCGGCATCCTGGAACAACGGGCTGACATTCTTCTTAAAGTTCGGGATCTTCGTGTGATCCAGCTTTTGCAGCATGCCGGCCTGAACCATGCGTTCGACGAAGTCGTTGGTCGGCACGATCAGGTCGAAGCCCGGATTGCCTTCCTTCAGCTTGGCGAACAGTTCGTCATTGTCCGCAAAAAGCGACATGTTCACGTCGATGCCGCTGTTACCCTTGAAATCATCCAGGGTGGTTTCGCCGATGTAGGTATCCCAGTTGTAGAAATTCAGTTTCTTGTCTTCAGCCGCAAAAGCGTTACGGCCGAAACTGATGCCCGCCGCGGCCGCGCCGAAGCCGGCGATTGTGGCCTGCAGCGCCTGACGGCGGGTAAATTTACGCGTTTTACGTCCTGTCATCCCGATGTACCTCCTGTTCCAATATCTATCCCCGATATGGGGCCGGACTGGCCCTCTTGTTTTTCGCGCCTGGCCCTGTGTTTTCGCATGGCGGCAGGTCATTCGTGGCTGAGAAACATTTTCCTGTGTCCAGGCCATTGGTCAACAGCCAATTGGAAAAACACGGGGCTCTGCTAACCTTTGAAAAATCAAGCGAGTTGGGGGAACCAAGATGCGCGTGGGAGTGCCGAAAGAGGTAAAGATTCACGAATACCGGGTTGGCCTGGTGCCATCCAGTGTGCGCGAGCTGGCGCATAACGGTCATGACGTGGTGGTCGAAACGGGGGCCGGGCTCGGCATCGGCGTTTCCGACGCCGATTATGAGCGTGCCGGGGCGAAGATCCTGCCAGACGCCAAGGCGGTCTTCGATCAAGCCGACATGGTGGTCAAAGTGAAGGAACCGCAGCCGCAGGAAATCGCGATGCTGCGCGAAGGGCAGATCCTCTTCACATACCTGCACTTAGCCGCCGACGAGACACAAACCAGGGGCCTGATGAACAGCGGATGCATCGCCATCGCCTATGAAACCGTCACCGATTCACGCGGCCGCCTGCCGCTGCTGGCGCCGATGAGCGAGGTCGCCGGGCGGATGAGCATCCAGGTCGGCGCGCATCACCTTGAAAAGGAACAAGGCGGACGCGGCGTTCTGCTCGGCGGCGTAGCGGGCGTTCCGGCAGCCGACGTCGTTGTGATCGGCGGCGGGGTCGCCGGAACCAACGCCGCCCGGATGGCCATGGGGATGGAAGCACGGGTCACCGTGATCGACCGCTCGCTGGACCGCCTGATGGAGTTGGACACGGTCTTCGGCCCGACTCTCAACACGATCTACTCCACGGTCGATGCGATCGAACACCATGTCACGAACGCAGACCTTGTCGTCGGTTCCGTCCTGGTCCCGGGTGCGGCGGCCCCCAAATTGGTGACGGAGGACATGATCAAGGCCATGAGGAGCGGCTCGGTCGTGGTCGACATCGCGATCGACCAGGGCGGCTGTTTTGCTACCTCGCGCCCCACGAGCCATTCCGACCCGACCTATGTCGAACACGATGTGGTGCATTACTGCGTGACGAACATGCCCGGCGCCGTGGCGCGCACCTCGACCTTCGCCCTGAACAACGCAACCCTGCCTTTCACGCTAAAGCTCGCCAATGACGGTTATCGCCAGGCGCTCGGAAACGACGGTCATTTGCGCGCCGGCCTGAACATCCACAAAGGGCAGTGCACTTACAAAGCGGTAGCGGAAGAATTCGGACTCGATTTCTTGCCGCCGGAGGAAGCTCTTTCCCTGTAGAACCAAGGGCTTACTCTAGAAGAGGAAACCGAACCGGCAGAAATGAACAGGGCGGCCTAGCGCACGTCTGCTTGACGCCGCCGCTTCAGGCGATCTCGAGGCGCCGCCGGAAATCTTTGTTCATTTCGCCGAGTTCCTTGACGAGTTCTTGCCCGATCGGCCCTCCCTCGCCGCGCACATTCTCTCGGATGACCGCCTTGAGGGTATCGATGTGGGTCTTCACCAGCGACAGGCACTCGTCGGTCGGATCGACCTTGCCCAGCGTCAGATCGAACAGCGACATGGAAACGGTCGTGACGAGCGGGAAACCGAACGTCCCGCCCAGTCCCCTGAGTTCGTGCGCTTGATGATTGATGCTGTCCAACCGCCGCCGCCGGACCCGTTTCTCGGCGTCCTCGCACTCCGCAAAGGCCTGTTCCAGTTTGTCGATATGGATCCTGGCCCAATCGACAAAGTCTTCGGACCATTGGTCGAGTTCCCGTTGCGCTTCCTCAATCGTCCCGGCGTCGAACTCGAACGTCTTGCCGACCCGGTCGCGCACCGTCTTGGGTGACGGAAAGAACCGTACCCCCTTTTCAACATACGGCACGTCCGAGTGGCGATGTTCTTCCGGAACGTCTTCAATCCGCCGCCGGCGGTCCGGCCCGAAATAGTCGGACAGCCACACGTAGTGGCGCTCGTCCATCATCGCATCCAGCAGGTATGTCGCGATGGTTTCGCACGAAAAAGGCTTGGCCAGGAACCCGTTGACGCCAAGATCCCTCGATTTCTCGACGCGTTCCTCGTCCGAATAGGCACTGAGCATCAGAAACGGCATGTATCTGTTCGGGGAATCGTGGTGCCGCCTGATCCATCGAAGCAGCATCGCACCGTCGATATCGGGCATCACCCAATCCGATATCACGGCGTCGACTTCGTAGATGCCGACCCGCGCCGGGTGCCGTTTGACCGCTGTCAGCAGTTCGATCGCCTCCGACCCCGACCCTACGCCCACGACATGCTCGCAACCGAGGTCGCGCAGGACCGAACAGAGGATCCCGCGAACGTCGATATTGTCGTCGACGACCAAAATGGTGGACCGGTTCAAACCTGGCACGAAATGCCTCCGGGAGAGCCGGCGAAACGGAAACCGAGTCCCGCAGGCTCTTGAACGCTCACTCTATCGTCGGTCCGCTGACACGCCCCTCCGAGCGGCATCAAAGACCTGAAACCCAAAGAAAGCAGAATGCTGGTTAAAGAATAGATAAGACCAAACGGATATAAATGAAAACCGCAGCGGTCTGATTGGAGAGATGATTCTGACAATTCAGGGGGCACGCGCTGCCGCAAGGTTGCGGTTCAGCACATCCTTTGCGCCTCCCGGTCTTGCTCTCGGTCAATGCACTGACCTGTGTCACATTTCCAGGTCAGGGTCCGACCGCACCTATCTATTTCTCAACGGGAAGAACTGTTTCAGGCTGGCTGGGTACGAAGCGACGATGATGGATGCGGGGCGGGGCAGGCCAAGGTCACAGAACCGGCGAACGCTACCTCTTCGCCGGTCCAGAAGACCCGTTCAACAAGAGTCGCAACAGAATCATTGAGGCCTTTATGGAGCACGTCGACCACGTATAATTGGCGGACGAGCATGTCGGCGATGAACTCTACTCCACCCTCAAAAACGAACAGCAGGCCGTGGTCATGGGACTGGGCAACCTGCTTCTAGACCACGGGCAAATCCCGTTCATGGTGATGATCTCACCAACATCCGGGTAACGAACCCGCCGGACCGCTTACTTGGTCTGCCAAGCGCGGATAGCCTGCTCAAGCTTCCGCCTCTCTTCGCATTGTGGCGCACAAAGCGCCTCGAGGCGCTGCAGATTTGCCATGGCACGACTGAGTTTGCCCTGAAGCAGAAACAGTTCGCCCTGATACTCGAGCGCCCCCAGGTGATCGGGCTTCAGATAAAGCGCGCGTTCGTAGCTTTCGGCGCTGCGGACAAGATCCCCGGTCTTGCGGTGGGCGAAACCCAGAAGACTGAATACGTCCGGATTGGCAGGCAAATCCAAAGCCAACCGCTCAAGGATCAGCTGAGCTTCTTGATATTTTTCATGCTCGATAAGGGCGACGCTTCGCTGAAGGGCCCTAGCTGCGTCCCCGTTCAACTCAACAGTCCAGTGATCTTCGCCGGGCGCGGCTGATGCCAAGCATGGAACAACAATGATCAAGATCCGAACGAACCAGTGTTTCAACGGGTCCTCCTCCATCCATCAAGGCCTTGGCACCTAGGGAGTTAGGTCGTGCTCTAGTCCGGCGCATAGCCTTTTGGGTCTTCCGGAGAGGTCAGCAGCGTACCGTCATACTTCGGAAGATCGTCGTTCATCTGCAACCAGGGCAGCTTGCTGCCATAGTTCACATGGAGTGTCGGCTCGAAGTTCTCCGGGTCTTCCAACGAGGCCGCGTAGAGATGCATACCACCCGGGTAATGGTCAGCATCGAACCCCATCGGGGACCCGCATGCGCCGCAGAAAAGACGTCTGACGCCTTTCGAGCTTTGCACGGTTTTCGGCGGCGCGCCCAGCCATCTGAAATTGCGCCGCGGAACACCGAGCCAGCCGACCACCGGCGCTGCGCAGTTCCGGCGGCAATCGTCACAATGGCAATAACAGGCCCAGGTGATCTCGCCATGAAACTCCCATCGCGTTTCGCCACACAGGCAACGGCCCCGCCTTGTCATCTGAAAATCCCCAATACCGTTTGAATAGCTTTGGCAACGCCCATGCTGCCGTTCATTCCCGGTGAATGAACGGGTTGTCAAATGGAACACAATAGAAGACGCGAGAATCGCCCTTGGAAGGATGGATCATCAGTCCCAGATCGTCCGGCATGAAGCTGATCGTGGTGCCGGTGTTTTTCGTCCAGTCCCCGTAGTTCCAGAGATTAGGATCGCGCGAATAGAGAGCAATACGGCTTCCCGCGCCCGGGCGGAGCCAACGACCATTGGCATCGACCTCAACATTGATCGGATCGGGTGTGTCGCCGGTCCGTTGGTTCTTCAACCCGTCACAATGAAGGAACACGGAACGGCCGTCTGTTGCGAGCGCTGTCGACGGGATGAGGATGGCCATGAGCGCAACAAGAATTCTCATCGTTAAATACCTTTCAGGAATGCCAACCTCTCTACGTCAGCACACTGGAATGCGGAACGCTTGAGGTTAAGAAAAACCGTGGAGTGAATGGGATGAAATACGCAACCCATCCTGCTTCGGATGGCAAGCAACGGACCCGCCCAACGGTTTCGCCATACGGCGCGATGCAGTGATTGTCGCAGGGCCGGCCAAAATTTTCTTGTTGCGGCCGAACGAACCGAAGTTATCGTGGTGATCGGAGCAAACAACTGAAAGGAGGTGATCCAATGTCGAGTGATTACAGCGCAGTTTACAGCAGTCCGCGCGTTCGGGTTGGGTCGCAGAGCAGCCTCTGTCTTCCCGCCTAACGCAAGACTTAAGTCACGGACTGTCGCAAACGCGCGGTCACGGGAGGGAGGCTTCGGCCTCCCTTTTCGTTATCGATGTCCAGGAACGGAGCAGCACGGGCAATGCTTCAGTGCCGGGCCCGTCGCCGATCCGACAGGCCGGACCTGCCACCTTCCGATATCTCCTGCATATTGGGCCAGAGTCCCCGCACCCTGTTTTGTTCTGATGCAGCAAAAGGACACGTTCCGACATGTGAGCCGGCCGGAAGGTGCGGGAAAGCGCCGCAAAACCCTCCCACTCAAGGGAACCAACGGATTGGCACGCGGTATGCGACACCGGGGCCGAGAAACCCTTTGGAGACCCCGTATGCCCAGACCCTTGCTATCCACTTTCCTGTGCAGCCCCCGACGCCTGTCTATCGCGGCCGCTGCCGGTGTTGGCTTCTCTTTCAACTCAATCGCCTATGCAGAGGACATCCCTGTCGATGTAGAACTGCAATTGCTGCTCGACGTGTCGGGCAGCATCTCGAGCAGCGAGTACGATCTGCAGATGGACGGCTACGCCTATTCGTTCCGGGACGAGGCTGTCCAGAACGCTATTCTTGACCAGAGCAACGGCAGCTACGGTTCCATCGCCGTGCAAACGATCATGTGGTCGGGAGACAGTCAGCAGAACATAAGTACCGACTGGACCCTGCTGGACAGTGCGAGCAGCATCGACGCCTATGCAGACAGTCTCGCATCCATGAACCGCCCCTTCGGCGGCACCACTTACACAGCCGAAGCCTTGCAGTTCGGTTCGGCTCAATTCGCGAACAACGGTTTCGACGGTACCCGCCAAGTGGTCGATATCTCGGGGGATGGGTACGGCTACGACTACATGTACGAAGACCGCTGGTGGTTTTCGGGGGAGCAAACCTCGGAGATGCGAGACGCGGCCCTGGCATCCGGCATCGATACGATCAATGGCATCACAATTACCCACGACTACAGACAGGTTGGAGACCAGGATCTGACCACCTGGTACTCCAATGCCGTTGCCGGCGGCGAGAATTCCTTTGTTATCGAGGCCGCCGGATTCTCGGACTTCAGTACGGCCTTGACGACCAAGCTCACGGCGGAGATCGAGGGTGGATATATTCCCGAAGAAGCGGTCGCTTCGGTGGTACAGTCCCCGGTCAGCTCGGCCCCGGTACCGGGTGTCGGCGCAGCCTGTGCCTTCTTCCTGGCGATGACCGGCTTTTTCCACACGCGCAGGAACAGCGGAAAGAGGCGCCCCTAGAAGCATCCCGGCTCGCCGATTGTCGGCCTTCGACGCAAGCTGCCGGGTCAATCGAGCGAGAGCGACCAGAACAGGGCGGAAACCCTGCGGTCAAACCCCGGCCAAGGTCGCGCGGGCCGACTTTGAGCTGTACTAAGAATCGTTGCATAAGGGAGACGGTCGATACTCTCCTTGAACTGTTTCTTGCAATGCTCATCAATAAGCTGTTTGACCCGTATAACGGGCGTTATCGCGGTACCGTGTTTGCCGTTCGTGACGACCTGCTATCGCCGGTCGTGTGGTTCGGTTTGCCCGTTGCCTTTATCGCGGCAAGCCTTGTGTTCCTGTTGATCGATCGCGACTTGTTCACGTGGTGGGCACGGAGCGAAACGGGCCCCGGCGAGAACATCACAGCGGGACTGTTCGTTGTTTCAGGACTTCTGGCGATTGCAATTGCCCGTCGGAAAGACGCCATCCCTGTTGGCTGGTTGCGCCGCAGTTTCTACGGCATCGCCGCTCTCGCCTTTCTTGTGGCCGGTGAGGAATGGAGCTGGGGTCAGCACTTCTTCGGCTGGCAAACGCCGGATTGGCTGGCCGCGATCAACAACCAGCAAGAGACCAATTTCCACAATGTTGCAGAAAATACACTGGACCAGAAACCGCGCGCGGTCTTCTCCTTCACCATCCTGTTGGTCGGGTTCCTGGTACCCTTGCTGCGTCGCCGGATAAACTGGCTGGACCGTTACCCCATGATCGACTGGCTGCTGCCGGGCCGGCTCGTGATCCCGACAACCCTCTGTGTTGTCTTGCCCCGGATCGTTGAGCGATTTCAGCTTTGGCTCGATGTCAGCATGTCCGGACCGTATATCATCACGACCCGCGACTATCAGGAACTGCAAGAGCTGTTCATATCGGTCTTCGTCTTCATTTACCTGCTCAACCTGCTTTTGCGGATCAGGCGACACGAAACCGGCGGCTAACGCATTGCCCACGGACAGCAAAGCGGTAACGAAGACATAGCCACGCTATCGCGCCTGTTGGCGCGATAGGACAAGCCGGAACAACCGTCCGTCCACAGCGGCCAATCCCGCCCCGATCAAGGCAACGCCGATCAGGGCGTTGGCGGTCAACGCCTCATCGAGAAACAGCGCGCCCAGGGACATGGCGCTGACCGGGATAAGGAGCGTGACCAGTAGCAGGTTCGTCGCGCCCGCGGTCGCCAGAAGCCGGAAGTAGATCAGATAGGCAAGCGACGTGCACAGCACGGCCATGACAACGATCGCGGCCACCGGAGCGATCTGCCAGTTCGCCGCCATCATCGGCGTCTCGAGCACGAAAGCGGCCGGCAGCATCATCAAGGAACTGCCGCTCAGCATGCCTGCCGCGGCGACCGCCGGCGGCAGGCCGCTCAAACGCCGGCCGAAGATACCGGCAAACCCATATGACAGTGCCGCGCCCAGAATGGCGAATTGACCGAACGAGACCGCCCCCAGTCCGGCAACCGCCTGCGGCCCGATCAGGACGGCGACCCCCCCGACGCCCAGCACGATGCCCACGAACCTGTTCACGGTGAGCTTCTCGTCCGCCGTCAGGAAATGGGCCAGTACGACAGCAAAAAGCGGTGTGGTGGCGTTCAGAATGGAAGCGGTTCCGCTGTCGATGTAGACCTGTCCCCAACTGATCAGGCCGAAGGGAACCGCATTGTTGAGAAAGCCCATGAACAGCAAGCCGCCCCAGCTGCGAAGATCCGCCGGGATCCGATAACCCCGCACCAGCACATACGCCCATAACGCTACCGCGGCGATCATGACCCGGCCGCACACAACGGTCAGCGGTCCAAAGGATTGCAGCCCGATCTCCGTAAAGAAGAAAGATCCGCCCCAGATCACCGACAAGGTAATCAGCAGAACCCACTCAATTCCGTTCATGCTGCGCGCCGACATGTTGCTTACCGCCCGTATTGTAGAGGTCGATGTCCCTAACCCACCGGCTGGACGACGGACACCCGAATCTTGCGAACCGGCGCCTCCCTAGGGAAGCATGTCCTTGAGCCGGTAATAGAACATGGCCAGGACGAGCGCCGGAGTGCGGAACCGCCCGCCCGGAAAGACCGGATGCTGCAACTGAGCCAACACGTCGAAGCGCTCCGCCTGCCCCCGGATTGCTTCGGCCATCAAGCGGCCGGACATCCCGCTCAACACCACGCCGTGCCCGGAAAACCCTTGTGCGAAATAGGTCGCCGGCCCCAGCCGGCCCAGATGCGGCATCCGGTCCACCGTGATCCCGATATAGCCGCCCCAGCAATAGTCCAAGGCAACGTCCTTCAGGTTCGGAAAAATCGCGGTCATGCGCGGCTGCATGAACGAAAACAGGTCCCGCGGCTGCAGAGTGGAATAGCTCGCCCGCCCCCCGAACAGCATGCGTTTATCGGCGCTGAGACGGTAATAGTTGACGATGAAATTGCTATCGCACACCGCGTCATCGTCGCGGATCAGCGCGGCGGCCATGTTGTCGCCCAAGGGTTCGGTCGCCAGAATATAGCTCTGCACCGGCATCAATCGGCGGAACAGATACGGGACCGTCTCTCGCAGATAGGCGTTACCGGCCAACACCATAAACTTCGCTCGGACCGTCCCGGCGCCCGTGCGCGCCGACGGATTGGCCCCGGTATCCACGTCCAGGACGGCGGAGTTTTCGAAGATCTGCGCGCCCGCCGCCGCCGCGGCTTTCGCCAATCCAAGACAGTAGTTCAGGGGATGCAGGTGCCCGGCATTCGGCTCCCAAAGGCCGCCAACGTAGGCCTCCGATCCAAGTTTGGCCTGCAACTGCTGCCGGTCCAACAGTTCCATACCTTCATAGCCGTACCGCGCGCCGGTTTCCTGATGCGCGGCCAAATCCGCAAACTGCCGGTCCTTGGCGGCAACATGCAGATAGCCCCATTTCAGGTCACAGTCGATATTGTGGTCGCGAACACGGTCGCGTACCAGATCGACGGCCTCGTCGGCGATCTTGTTGGCCATCTGGGCGTCTTCAGGACCGATGCGCTTCGCCAGTTTCTCGATGTCTGAGTTATAGCCTGTACAGACCTGGCCCCCGTTCCGGCCAGACGCACCGTAACCGACCGTTTTGGCCTCCAGCACCGCTACGGAGTATCCGGCCGAGGCCAGATCGAGCGCGGCGGAAAGCCCTGTGTAGCCAGCCCCAACGACACAAACATCCACCGCCAAATCGCCTTTCAGCGCCGGGTAAGTATCGTGCGGATTGGCCGACGCCCGGTAATAGGAAAGAGGTTCTTCGGACGTCATGCGCGGGAAAACCAATCCATGCGAAACCAAGGGGCTTCTTCATGCCCCCCGCACGCACCGACTGCAAGCCCGCTCAGTTCCGGCTGCGGAAATGTTCCGGAGGCGGTAAAAGCGCTACCGGGGCCCTCATTGAAGTCTGCGCCCGGACCGGATGAGTATCGACCACATCGACTTGAACCGAAGTCCGTTTCTCGAACCTGTAGACGTCCGACACCATCCACATCAATTGCGGCAGCATGAAGCTCAAGGCCGCCAATCCCACTTTGGAACCGCCGTCTATCGCATCGCCCGCCGCAAATCCGATTGCGCCGACCAGCACGCAGAATAGATAGGAACCGACATGACAGGCCGCGATCATGGCCGACCCGCTGTCGGACCGCCAGAAGAACACCAAAAGAACCCGGCTCAGCACATATGTCGGAAGTAAAGCCGCCAGAAAAAACACGGCACCCACAAGAAAAACCATCGTCGCCCCCAACGTTTTCCCCTTGGGGTGGCGCCGAAGCCACCTCTCTCGCCCAGAACAGTGTACCGCATAACTAAAATATGAACATTGACTTTTATAAGAATCTTTCATTGCGGCAAAAGAATCCAACAAATGGGCAAGATTCGCTGAATCAGAACTCGCCCCACCGCGAATTTATTGCGCCCTATTCCACGACCGGCACCTGGGCTAGGCTTTTCCCGAAGCAACAGGGAAGCCGTCATGAACGATACAATCCTACCCGCCCGGCAGGCGCGCCAGCACGGCGCCATGGAATACACCACCCCGCCCATCGATTTGGATGCAGTGCGTCTTGAGCGGCTCGAACGGCTGCGCGTCGAACTGCGCAAACACGATTATGCCGGCCTCCTGATGTTCAATCAGATCAACACGCGCTATGCGACGGACGCGACCAACATGCAGGTCTGGTGCGCGCATTACGAGACGCGCTGCGTCTTCGTCTGCACCGACGGCCCGGTAGTCTTGTTCGACTATGCGAACCTGCCCCACTTGGCCGAAGATCTGCCGACCGTGGACGAATATCGCGCCATCCCCAGCTTCTATTTCTTCGCCGCCGCCGAGCGCGCGGACGACCGCGTCGCCAAGTTCGCGGATCAGATCGCCGATCTGGTTCAGACCTACGGCGGGGGCAACAACCGGATCGCCGTCGATCATCTGTCCTTCAAAGGCGTCGACGCGTTGCGGGCGCGGCAGCTATCGATCCATGAAGGGGAGGAGGTCTGCGAACGCGCGCGGGCCATCAAATCGCCCCAGGAACTGGAATTGATGAAAGCCTCCATCGCGGCGTGCGAGGCGGGCATGTACGCCATGCGGGACGCCATGGTGCCCGGCATCACCGAAAATGCGCTATGGGCAGAGTTGCACCGCACGAACATCGCGATGGGCGGCGAATGGATCGAGACCCGCCTGCTGTCCTCCGGGCCGCGCACCAATCCGTGGTTCCGCGAGTGTTCGATGCGCCCGATCGAGGCCGGCGACATGGTCAGCTTCGATACGGACCTGATCGGCCCCTACGGCTACTGCGCCGACATTTCCCGGTCCTGGATCGCGGGGGACGGTAAACCGACGGACGAGCAACGCCGTCTCTACGCCGCCGCTTACGAACAGATCCAAACCAACATCGGCGTGCTCAAACCGGGCATGACCTTTGCCGAAGTGTCGGAACAGGCCTGGGCGATCCCGGACGAGTTTCTCTCAAACCGCTATTCCAGCCTGATCCACGGTGTCGGCTTGGCCGACGAGTATCCCTCCATCAAACATTGGGTGGACTGGGCCGAGAAGGGACTGCAAGGCACCATCGAGGAAGGCATGACCTTGTGCGTGGAGAGCTTTATCGGGTCCGAAGGCGGTAAGGAAGGCGTTAAACTGGAAGAGCAGGTGCTGATCACCGCCAACGGCGCGGTGCCGCTGTCGTCCTACCCTTACGAGATGGAGTGGCTCTAAGCCTCAGCCCCCTTGGGGTTCCTCGAACGTCCACCTGTAACCAGGCGGGGTCGGCCCCTTGTTGCGGCCGCCCTGCTCTGTCTGTTCCCAGGCATGAGCCAGGATTCCAACCGAGCGCGACAAGCAGAATAAACCGCGGGCGACCGGGGGCGGACAGCCAAGCTCGGCAAAAATGACCGCGGTGGCGCCGTCGATATTCATCGGCACCGGCTTGCCCCTCTCCGCGTTCAGGTGGGTCTGAACCGCGCGGCCGATATGCGCGAAACGGCCTTTAACCGTGCCCGCCGCCGCCTGTTCGTCGACCAGTCCCAGCAGACGCGGGGCCCTGGGGTCCTCGGGCTTGTGAAAACGATGGCCGAAGCCCGGAATGAACTTGCCGTGTTTCGCCCGCCATTCATCCAGGACCCGGCCGGTTGCGGCTTCCAGCGCCGTCCCGCGGTCAAGCTCGTCCGCGATGCGGGTATAGACCATCACAGCCTGCTCGCCCGCGCCCCCATGGACATCGCCAAGCATGTTCAGGCCGGTTGCCATCGCATTGTTCAGCCCGACGCCGCAGGTCGCCGCCATTCTCGCCGCCGCGATCGAGGGCGCTTGCGGGCCGTGATCGACCGCCGCCACCAATGCGGCCTCCAGCAAGGCGGCCTCGCCGTCGGACGGCACCCGTCCCATCACGCTCAGCCAAATCATCTGCGGAAAGGAGAGCGTCCCGATCAGATCCTGAATCTCGCGCCCGCGGATCGCGATACGCCCGGGCTGCATGTCGATAATCGCCGTCTTCCACCAGTCCGCGACATCCCGCCCGCCATTGTCCCGGGTGTTCATATCACCCCCTCTTCCCGCAGCCTTTCCACGTCCTGCCGCTCGTATCCGAGTTCCCCCAGGATTTCTTCCGTATGCTGTCCAAGCGAGGCCGGCGGTGCATCGACCGCGGGCGGCGCGCCGTCCAGTTTCAAGCCCGGCCGCACCACGCGGATGTCGCGGTCCAGGCCGGGCACATGTTCGAAGGTCGCGACCATACCGCGCTCGGCAATCTGCGGATGCTCCAAGACTTCGGGTACCGTCTGCACCAGACCAGCGGGCACACCAAGCGCGTTGAGCCCGGCCACCCAGTCCGCCGCCCGGCCCGAGGCAAAACTCGTGTTGAGTTCCTCGTTCAGGGCCGCCCGGTTCCGCTTTCGGTCCTCGCGTTGCCGGTACAACGCGTTCTCGATCAGGTCGCCACGCCCGATATGGCGACAGAGGGCTTCCCATTGCTCTTGCTTGTTGGCGGCGATGTTGAACGGGCCGTCGGCCGCCTGGAACATGCCGGATGGCGCCGCGGTGGCGTTCTCGTTCCCCAAGGGCTGTGGCCTGATACCCGCGACCAGCCAGTTAGAGACAGCCCACCCCATGGTCGCCAGGGTTGCCTCCAACATGCTGACATCTATGAAAACCCCGCCGTCCCGATCACGGCCGTTCAGGGCCGCGGCGATGCCGAACGCCGCTGTCATGCCCCCGATCGTATCGCAGATCGGGTAACCGACCCGGTAGGGAGCGGTCTCCGGCGCGCCCGTGATGCTCATGACCCCGGACAGCCCCTGGATGATCTGGTCGTAGGCCGGCAGGTCCCGCAGCGGCCCGTCCTGACCGAAGCCCGATATCGCGCAATAGATCAGTTTTGGGTTCTCTTCCTTCAGCACCGCGTAGCCGACACCGAGACGGTCCATAACCCCTGGACGGAAGTTCTCGACGAGGACATCCGCGCCGCGCACCAATTCCTTTAGCAGCGCCTTGCCTTTGTCTGCCTTCAGGTTGAGCGTGATCGACCGCTTCCCCGCATTTTGGGCCAGGAATGAGATCCCCATACGTTGCGCGTTAAGATCTGGATCCGCTCCAAGCTCGCGCGCCAGATCACCGCGCCCCGGGGTTTCGACCTTGATGACGTCCGCGCCCATATGGGCCAGCTGATGGCCGCAAAACGGCCCCGCCAAGACGTTGGTCAAATCCAAAACGCGAATGCCGTCCAGAGGCTTCATCACGGGTCACATCTCATCGGCTGACCTGGTCCCGTTACAAGGCGAATGGAATGAACAGAGCCAAATCCTTCCAGAACCACAGCAGAACCGCGGTGCAAAGCATGATGATTGCGAAAGGCAGCGCCCCCTTCGCCACCTCCTCCAGCTTTGCGCGCCCAACGGCCTGAATGACGAAAAGGTTCAAACCGACCGGTGGGGTGATAAGGGCCGTTTCGATCAGGATGACGAAGAAGATGCCGAACCAGATCGGACTGATCCCCATGGCTTCCAATGAGGGGAACAGAACCGGCACCATGATCAACAGCATCGCCAGCGCTTCCAGAAAGAAGCCGATCACCAGCAGGACACCGCCCACGGCGAGCATGAACACGCCGCTGTCGGTAATGTTGCTGGTCAGCAATTGGCTGATCGATTGTGGGATCAGGTAGAGCGTAATTGCGTAAGAAAAGATCTTGGCGCCTGCCACGATGAGGAAAATCATCACGGTGGTCCGCATCGCCGCATAGGTCGCTTCTCGAACCTTCTCTAGATCCATCCGCTTCATCGCAAAGGTAAGGATCAAGGCCAGCACAAACCCAACGCCTGCGCTTTCCGACGGGGTGGCAATGCCGGTGTAAATGGAACCGATGATCGCAACCGCCAGCAGAACCGTCGGCAAGGCCATCAAGCTTGCCTTACGGCGTTCCGCCCAACTCGCCTTGGGTGCGGGCGTATAGCCACCGGCAAACTTCGCATACCCCATGCTAAAGATCATGAAAACGAAGGCCAGGAACAGACCGGGCCCGATCCCTGCCAAGAACAGGGTTGGAATCGATTCCTCGGTAATCACGCCATATACGATCAACGGGATCGACGGCGGAATCAGAATTCCCAGAGTGCCCCCCGCCGCGAGCATGCCGAGCACGAAGGACCGGTTGTAGCCGCGGCTGGTCATCTCCGGAATTGCCACGGTGCCGATGGTGGCCGCCGTGGCCACGGACGAGCCGGAAATCGCCGAAAACAGGGCGCAAGAGATGATCGTCGCCGCGCCCAGACCGCCGGGCCAGTGACCGACCCAGCTTTGAACCGCGGCAAACAGGTCGCGCCCGACACCGCCGCGGAGCAGGATGTTCGACATCAGCAGGAACATCGGCACCGCCAGCAGTTCGAAACTGTCGAGCGTCCCGTGTAGACGCTGCGGTACGCCGATCAGCGGCAGCCCCTTCCACCATAGAAGAGCAATCCCCAAGCCCCCCAAGGCGAAAGCGACAGGAACGCGCAGCACCAGAAGGGCCACCAGCAGGCCCAGGATCATGAATGCTTCCATGGCCTCCGCCTACTCCAGGTCTCGTAATTCAAGATGTTCGTCCTGGGATGGAATGCCGACCGTCCAAACCCGCACGAATTCGACAACGCATTGCGCCGTCAATACCAACGCGCCAACCCACATCGCCCCGTCGGTCAGCCACTTGGGAGGGGCCAGAAACGTATCCGTCGTGTGTCCGGATTCGACCGCCTTGATCCAAAGCTTGAAGCCGAACCAGATGGTGACCACCGAGAAGCCGACAATGACCAGGATACCGAAGCTCTCAACCAGCTTGCGGGACAGGCTGTTAACATCCTTGAACGCCACGTCGATGATGACCATTTCGCGATGTTTCAAGACATAGGCTGCGGCGATGAAGGTACCCCAGACCTGCATGATCCTTGACACTTCATCTACCCAAATCGTGGGAAGAGTGAAGAAGTGGCGCATTATCACCTCATAGGTGACGAAGATGCCGATCGCAAAAAACATCCAGGCAGCAAGCTTGCCCAGCGTTTCCGCGACGGCGTCGACGAGCTTCATCATGTGTTCACGTCCGGGGAATGGTGAGGATGCAGCGCCCGGACCGGCCGTCTCCAGCCGGTTCGGGTCGTTGCGTCTATTACGTTCTAGTACTGTTTCGCCGCGTCTATAACGGCTGCGGCGGTTGCCCCGCCCTCGGAAACGAACCGGTCGACGACACTGGCTGTCGCCTCCCGCCATTTGGCGCGTTCGGCATCCGTCAGTTCGATGACGTTAATCTTGTCGCGCAGATAGGCGAGCGCCTCTTCTTCGATCTTGAAGATACTGTCGCGCAGTTCTTTTTCGACCTGTGCGCCGCAATCGTCCACGATCTTCCGGTCGCCGTCCGACAAGGACATGTAGAATTCGTTGTTCATCACGGCGACGAACTCGATGTCGGAGTCGAAGGTCAGGGTCATGTGATCCATGACTTCATAAAGTTTGCGGGACTTCGCCCCCGTCAGGCCGGTAATCCCCGCATCGACAGCGCCCTGCTGATAGGCCAGAAACTGCTTCGATCCGGACATCAAGGTCGGCGCCGCCCCCAAGGCTTCCGCCGTCCAGCCCAAGAGCTTGCCGAAGGTCCGCACCTTCTTGCCCTTGATGTCGTCCGGAACGCGGATCGGATCTTTGGACAAATAGATCGTGCGGCCGAACGCCTGCCACCACAGGATCCGAGCGCCCGTTTCCGTCAGCACGGCATCGTCAATCGCTTTGCGGGCTGCCGAACCCGGCGCGGTGAATTTCTTAACCTTCTCCGCGCTGTCCAGCAGGAAGGGGACGTAGACGGCGTCCACCGCCGGCACCGCACCGGCAAAGCGGGTCAACGACGCGGTTCCCATTTCGACCGCACCCGATCCAACCGCTTCGGGCACCTGATTGTCTTTGTAGAGCTGTGCGGACGGGAAAATCTGGATATCGAACGCATCCGTCTTCGACATCACGCAGGACTTCCAGGCATTCAGGTTGACGCCCAGCGAGTGCGTTTCCGGCAATTGCAGGGTGACGCGGATCGGCGTTTGCGCCGAGGCTGCGCCTGTGGCCAGAGTCATGGCAGCGGCGGCTACGGCGCCGATCAGGACCTTCTTCATGTTTTCCTCCCATAGGGGGCGGCTTCGCCGCGCATAGTGTTTGCGTTCTGTCAGACAGAACGCTAAGATCAAAAACAGAATACCGGTGGAATGGACAAACAGACAAGACAATAATGTCGACCGAGCAACGCGTTGAAGCCGTGGAACGGGCCCTGACCGTATTGGAGGCCTTCGAGCCCGGCATGAACCGGCTGTCGCTGGCCGAACTGGCGTCCCGCACCGGACTGTACAAAAGCACGATCCTCCGCTTGACCGGAACGTTGGAGCGCCGCGGCTACATGGTCCGTGACGACGACGGTCTGTTCGGTTTGGGACCCAGCCTTTGGCGGATGGGGTCCATATATCGGGCGGGATTCCGACTGGGCGAGGCCATCCGGCCCGAGTTGCGCGCCATCCGTGCTTCCACCGGGGAAACAGCGTCCTTCCTGGTGCGCGACGGCGATTACCGGGTCTGCCTGTACCGGATCAACTCGGAAAAACCGATCCGGCATTATCTTGAGGAAGGCGACCGCTTGCCGATGACGGGCGGCGCTTCGGCCCACGCTCTGCGCGCATTTGCCGGAGAGAAGGCGGAGGCCTATGACACGGTCCGCGACCGCGGCTACGCCGTCAGCCGTGGCGAGCGGGATCCGGACATGGCGGGTGTCGCGGTGCCCGTTTACGACCGAAGCGGGGCGCTGCTCGGGGCCTTGTCGGCCTCCGGGCTGGTGACCCGCTTCGATGAACCCTTGGTTTCGAAAGCAGTAGCCGCCCTGCAAAGTAGCGCAGAAAGATTGCGCGAGATTCTTTAGTCCCCTAACCGCCGGAGCATCTCATGTCCCTTTATCCACCACCCCAGACCCGTTCGCTGTCCGTTTGGACACAGATGCCGGAAGAATTTCGCAACAAGGGCCAGGTGCCGGAATGGGGCGAAGCGAACAAGCCGGGGCAACCGGCGGATTCGTTTCTGGAAGGGCCGAGTTTCGACCGTGACGGTAACCTCTATGTCACGGATATCCCTTACGGCCGGGTCTTCCGAATTTCACCCGATCGGGAATGGACCTTGATCGCCGAATATGACGGCTGGCCGAACGGGCTCAAGATTCATCGCGACGGGCGAATTTTCATCACCGACTACAAACACGGGATCATGCTGTTGGAGTCCGGGTCAGGGACTGTGACGCCGTTCCTCACGCACAAGCGCAGCGAAGGGTTCAAAGGCGTCAACGATCTGTTCTTCGGCCCGGACGGCGCGATGTATTTCACCGACCAGGGTCAGACCGGGATGCATGACCCGACAGGCCGGGTCTATCGGCTCGATCTGGAAAGCGGGCGTCTCGATTGCCTGATCGATACCTGCCCCAGCCCGAACGGCCTGGTTCTGGACGGCACGGACGATGCCTTGTTCGTAGCCATGACCCGGGGCAATGCGGTCTGGCGCGTTCCTGTCTTTCCCGACGTGGTTACGTCGAAAGCCGGCATTTTCACCGCCATGGCGGGCGGTGTCAGCGGCGCGGACGGCATGGCGCTGGATGCCGAAGGATCGCTCTACGTTTGCGACGCCGGCAATGGATGTGTCTGGAGTTTCACGCAATGGGCGGAGCCGCTTCACCGGTATCGCACCCCGACCGACGGACGCAGCATGACGAACCTTGCCTTCGGCGGCCCGGGCAACACGCATATCTTCGTTACGGAGTCCGCGACCGGCTCGATTCTGACCGCCGACACCGGGGTTTCCGGGAAGACGATGTTTTCGCATACCTGAGGGCCGCCGGCAGAGTGGCAGCGGACACAAGAACGTTCAGTCTGATTGTACCCATTGCAACATCGACTGCGGCGCCTGAGAAAAGAACATCAGGAAGCCGTCCGGATCCTTCACGTGGAATTCGCGCTGCCCGTACGGCTGATCGAAAGGCGGCCTTGCCCGGCCGGGCGCCAATCTTTCCAGCTCAGGTGCAACAGTCGTATAAAAGGCATCCAAGTCTTCCAACCAGATATGGTTGGACATGTTGGTGGCGGTCGTCTCCAGGACGGCCTCATCGTCGGTCTCGATAAAGTGGATGAGCGCCCGGTCGCGCCGCATGGTGAGGAAAATCTCGCCTTCCGCCGGCTCGGTCCCCGTAAACCCGAGCACACCCGAATAGAAGGCGTAAGTTCGTCGGAGATCCTTAACCGGCACGATAGAGCCGGCAGCGACAACGTCCATGCTTCCCTCCTCTAAACGACGCGCATGTATAGATCGTAATCGTGCCTGGGGATCACCGCGTGATGCTGTTCCGCTTCCCACTCACGCATCCCGCCCAGAACCTCGTGCAGTTCAACGCCCCAACTTTGGGGCAGTACTGCACTCTCCTTGAAGGCCGCGATGCTGGGACCCCAGCGCAAAGGGATCTTTCCTTCCGGACGTTCATAGGCGTTGCCGCGCTCAATCGGCCCGGGATCGATCTCGTTCGCAATACCATGGTGGATTCCCGCCAGGATAGCCGCGACCACCAGATACGGATTGGCGTCCGCCCCCGCGGGCCGGTGCTCGATACGGACGGCTTTGGGGTCGCTGTGGGGAATGCGTAGCGAAACCGTTCTGTTGTTGGTCCCCCAAGCGCGGTTTACCGGCGCATAACTGTCCGTTTGGAAACGGCGGTAAGAGTTTGCGTTGGGGGCAAAGATCGCCATCGCCTCGGCCATGGTCTCCCGCAGCCCGCCGATGGCATGTTTCAGCTTGGGATCGATGGAAAGGCCGGTTTCCGCGTCCGGTGCGCCGACGAAAACGTTTCGGCCGTCCCCGTCGACGAGGCTGACATGAACATGCATGCCGTTTCCGGCCTGTTCGGCGAAGGGTTTGGCCATGAAACTCGCCACCATCCGGTGTTTCCGGGCCACATTCTTGATCGCGCGTTTGAAGAGGACCGCGTGATCGCAAGCCGCCAGGGGATCGGCAACATGATGCAGATTGATTTCGAACTGGCCGGGCGCGTATTCCGAGGTTGTGACATCCGCCGGGATGCCCTGAACGGCGCAAGCCGCCTCTATCTCCTGCAGCATCGCGCTGTAATCGCCGAGATCGTCCATCAAGTACGCCTGGGCGCCTTTCGGCCGTCGCCGCAGATCTGGGATTGACGCCAGCCTCGGCGCTCCATCGCGGCCCAAACGGCCGTCCAGCAGATAGAATTCCAACTCGACCGCAACGGTTGGCGTCAATCCCATTGCTTGCAACGGTTCGGCCGCCTTGCGCAGCGCCTGACGCGGGTCGCCGAAATACCCATCGCCCTCATCGTCTACCATGGAACCGACGATCTGCGCCGACGGGCGGCTCGACCACGGGATCAGAGACAGAGTTTCAGCCTGCCCAAAGACAGCGAAGTCCGGATCTCCGTCCCTGCTGCCATAGGACATGTTCAGGCAGTTCTGGCCCTCGATATCGAGCAAATACGTAGAGCCTGGAATTCGCATGCCTTCGCTGAACAGCTTGCCGATGGCGGAGACATCCAACCGCTTACCGCGCAACACGCCGTTGAGGTCCGGCAACAGGACTTCGACGGCCTCCACATCCGGATGGGCACGCAGAAACTCACGGACGGGTTCGGGCATAGCGGGGTCGGTCATGGGCTTCCTTTCTGCATTTGCGGCATCGTGCCCTACGGAATTGCCGCGTCAAGCCCCCGGGATTATGCTGCCGACCGCACTTTCTGCGACTTTGGGGGCCCCATGAGTGATTTATCCAACTGGCTGCAAGAGAACCGGATCGACGAGGTCGAGTGCCTGGTCTCGGATCTTTCCGGGATCGCGCGCGGCAAGATCGTCCCGACGCCGCGCTTTGTCGGCGGCTTGCTGGAACGCGGCCTGCGGATTCCGGAAGCGATCTTCCTGCAGACCGTAACCGGCGACTTCATGCAAGGGACCTCCGAGGTGGTGCTGGAAAGTAACCGCGACATCTACATGCAGCCCGACCCGGATACGATCCGCTTCGTGCCCTGGTACAGCGAGCCGGTCGCCCAGGTGATCTGCGATGTCATGTTCCTGGACGGCAAGACGGTTGATTTCGCGCCCCGCCAGCTTCTGCGCCATGTCGTCAACCAATATGCAGAACGCGGCCTGAAGCCGATCGTTGCGCCGGAACTGGAATTCTACTTCATCAAGAAGAATCTGGACCCGGACTATCCGCTGGAGCCTGCCGCCGGCCTGTCGGGCCGCCAGGAATCAGGCCGTCAGGCCTACGGGATCGAGGCCGCGAACGAGTTCGACCCGGTGATCGAGGATATCTACGATTTCTGCGAAGGCAGCGGCATCGCCGTGGAAACCATGGCGCACGAAGCCGGCGCGGCGCAGATGGAGATCAATTTCAACCACGGCGATCCGATGGACCTCGCCGATCAAGTTTTTCTGTTCAAGCGCACGGTTCGGCAGGCGGCGCTGAAGCACGACATGTACGCAACCTTCATGGCCCGGCCGCATCAGTTTCAGCCCGGGTCGTCCATGCATATCCACCAGTCGATCATCAATGCCGAGACCGGCAAGAACATCTTCGCGACGGAAAAGGGCCGCCACTCCAAGCGCTTACTGCACTATATCGGCGGTTTGCAGAAGTATATCCCGGCAGCCATGCCGCTGTTCGCGCCGAACGTGAACTCCTACCGCCGGATAACCCCCTATTCCGATGCGCCGATCAACACGCATTGGGGGTTCGACAATCGGACTGCGGGCCTGCGCGTGCCGGATTCCAGACCCCAAGCCTACCGGGTGGAGAACCGCGTGGCGGGCGCGGATGCCAACCCCTATCTCGCCATCGCCGGCACACTGGCCTGCGGGCTGATCGGCCTGAAGGAAAAAATCGACCCGGGCCGCGCGGTGGAAGGCGACGCCTACCGTTTTGCCTTCACCTTGCCCCGGCATCTGGAGGATTCGCTCTCCAAGCTGAACTATTCGAGGCCTCTGAAGAACATCTTGGGCGACCGGTTCGTGAAGCTGCTGACCGAGGTGAAGAACTACGAATCCGATCTCTATCAGCAGGTGATCTCCAGTTGGGAACGAGAAAATCTGCTGCTGAACGTGTAGAGCGGGCCGGTAATCGGTGCTATAAACCGAGCATGGTCGTCGCGAGCAAAAAGAAGGAGCTGCTGATCCTGTGTGCGCGGATCGGGTACAATCCCTGATCCGGCGGGTTTCCTTGTTGCCACCTGAATCTCGTTTCACCGGTAAGGACCCGCACTATGACCGAAACAATCGATAACCAAGCCCGCCGCAACTACGACATCGACGCGCTGAAGCGCCTGGATCTGCAGCACCACCTGCACCCTTTCACCGACACCAAGGCCCTTCAGGAGGAAGGCGGCGCGCGCGTCATCACCCGCGCCGACGGCTGCTATCTCTTCGACGGTGACGGCAACAAGATCCTAGACGGCATGGCAGGCCTGTGGTGCGTCAATGTCGGCTATGGCCGCCGCGAGTTGGCCGAAGTGGCTTTTCAGCAAATGCTGGAACTTCCCTACTACAACACCTTCTTCAAGACGGCGACACCTCCCGCCATCGAGCTGTCCGCCAAGATCTCCGGCTTGCTGGGCGACGGCTTCAACCACATCTTCTTCTCCAACTCCGGCTCGGAAGCGAATGACAGCGTCTTCCGCCTGGTGCGGCATTATTGGAACCTTCGCGGGCAGCCGAAGAAGAAATACATCGTCAGCCGCTGGAACGCCTATCACGGCTCCACCGTGGCCGGGACCAGCTTGGGCGGTATGAAATACATGCACAAACAGGCGGACCTTCCGGTGCCGGGCGTCACCCATGTGATGCAACCCTACTGGTTCGGGGAAGCGGAAGAAGGGGAAAGCCAGGAAGACTTCGGCTTGCGCGCCGCAAAAGCGATCGAACAGCGCATTCTGGAACTGGGGCCGGAGAATGTCGGGGCCTTTATCGGCGAGCCGGTCATGGGCGCCGGCGGCGTGGTCATCGCGCCGCAGACCTATTGGCCGGAAGTACAGCGGATCTGCGAGAAGTACGAAATCCTGCTGGTCGCCGACGAGGTGATCTGCGGCTTCGGGCGCACCGGATCTTGGTTCGGGTTCCAGACACTGGGTATCAAACCGGATCTGGTGCCGATGGCGAAGGGTCTGTCATCCGGCTATCTGCCGATCTCCGCCCTCGCGATTTCCGAGAAGATCAGCGAACTGTTGATCGCCGAAGGCGGCGAATTCGCGCACGGCTATACCTATTCCGGCCATCCAGCGGCCTGTGCCGTCGCCCTCCGCAACATCGAAATCATGGAACGCGAAGGCTTGGTGGAGAAAGTGCGGGACGAAACCGGGCCTTACCTGCGGGACGCCCTGGACGGCCTGAAAGATCACCCGCTGGTCGGCGAGACGCGCGCAATCGGCCTGCTGGGCGCGGTTGAAATCTGCAAAGACAAGGCGACACGTCAGAAATTCGACAAAGTGGGCAAGGTCGGAACGATCTGCCGCGATCACATCATGAAGCACAACGTGATCGCACGAGCCTGCGGTGACACCATGGTCGTTTCGCCGCCGCTTATCATCGAGAAAGCGGAGATCGACGCCCTCGTGGCCGGACTTCGCACCGCGCTGGACGAAACCGCGGAAACGGTCGCCCGCGAAGGTCTGTAGGGCCTGTTACTCCCCTAATAGAGTGGCGACCCTTCCTTGCAGCCGTCCGGCTGCAAGGGCGACGTGCTGAGATGCCGGATCTATTGCGAGCGCTGCCCGAACCGGTCTGAAAGACAGCCTGGACTTGCCTTCGCGTGCCATTGAGGCTGCGGCACAGCCTTTTTGCCCTGACCTGCATTCCATTCTGGGGTCTCTCACTCTATTTGATTAATAGACGAACGATTGGACTCACGTGGCAGGTGCGTTTCCCGACCTGCCTACCGGGCCTGGACGGGTGCGAACCAAGGCAGTTTCCGGACCGGGGCCCAGAGAACTGTACGGGTTGGAGAGGTGGACTAAGGCATGAACAAGCAGAGTTTTCTGACGGCAACCCATTACGGCGTCTATCGCGCCGAGGTCGCGGACGGCGAAATTCAAAAGCTTCACTACTTCGAAGACGATAAAGACCCGTCGCCGATTGGCCTGGGGATCGTCGACGCGCTCAACGCGCCAAGCCGCATCACGGCACCCGCCGTGCGCGAGAGCTGGCTAAGAGACGGACCGGGCAGCAACACGCATTTGCGCGGCAAGGAGCCCTTTGTCGAAGTCTCCTGGGACAAAGTCGAAGAGCTTGTCGCCGACGAGATCACCCGCGTGAGAGCGCGCTATGAACCGAACGCGGTGTATGCCGGCTCATATGGATGGGCGAGTGCGGGCCGCTTCCACCATGCCCAAAGCCAGCTGAAACGATTTTTGAATTGCACGGGCGGATTTACCAGCTCGGCCTTTACATATTCCTTCGCGGCGGCCGAAGCCATGGTGCCGCATATTCTGGGCTCGTTCCGCAAGTACCTGAACTCCACGACCCCGTGGGAATCGATCGCGGCATCAGGCGAATTGCTGGTCGCGTTTGGCGGGATTCCCTTGAAGAACGGCCAAATCGATAGTGGCGGCCTCGGCGTACACCGCCAAAGAGAAGGCTTGATGGCGGCGAAGGACGCCGGCGTGGAATTCATCAATGTCAGTCCCATTCAAAGCGACATGGACGCCGCCGTCGGCGCGGAGTGGGTCGCTCTACGCCCCAACAGCGATGTCGCCATGATGCTGGGCCTTGCCCATACGCTCTATTCGGAGAACCTCCACAAACCGGAATTTCTCAGCAGATACTGCACTGGTTACGAGCAGTTCGAAGCCTACCTCACCGGGGCGACAGACGGCGTCGCCAAGGATGCCGACTGGGCAGCGCCCCTCTGCGAAGTCCCAGCGGAAGACTTGCGGGCTCTGGCCCGGAGAATGGCGCAACGGCGAACGATGATCTCCGTTAGCTGGTCCCTGACACGACAGGCGCATGGAGAGCAGCCCTACTGGATGGCCATCACCCTTGCCGCCATGCTCGGCCAAATCGGCCTGCCCGGCGGGGGATTCGGTTTCGGCTATTCGGCGTCGAACAGCATCGGCGCCCATTTCCCGCTCTTGTCGGGCGGTTCGTTTCCGCAGGGCAAAAACCCGGTTTCCGATTTCATACCCGTCGCCCGCATCGCGGACATGTTGCTCAATCCTGGGGCGACCTTTCAGTTCAACGGGAAGGACCTGGTCTATCCGGACATCAAGCTGGTCTGGTGGGCCGGCGGAAACCCCTATCACCATCACCAGGATCTCAACCGTCTGGCGAAAGCGTGGCAAAAGCCGGAAACGATTATCATCAACGATTGGTGCTGGACCGCGACGGCCAAACGCGCCGATATCGTGCTTCCATGCACGACCCATGTGGAGCGCAACGACGTCAGCCTTTCCATGCGCGACAGCTACATTATCCGGATGGAAAAAGCCGTCGGCGCGCCCAAAAATGTCCGCGATGACTACGAGATCTTCCGCGGTATCACCCGGCGCATGAACATCGAGCCCGTCTTTTCCGAAGGCAAGAATTCGGATGAGTGGATCCGCCAGATCTATAGCCAGACAAGCTTCTCTGACGGGGCCGCAGGGGACCTTGCATCCAATCAGTTGTTCAAGGACTCGCGGCCGAAACAAGGTTTGGACCTTCCGGATTGGGACGAATTCTGCGAGCGCGGCATCCATCAGGTCCCGATGCCGGAAGAACCGAAGGTCATGCTGGCGGACTTCATCGCCGATCCAGAGGCCAACCCGCTTTCCACGCCGAGTGGTAAGATCGAAATCTACTCCGAAACGGTTGCCGGGTTTGACTATGCGGACTGCCAAGGTCATCCGGTTTGGCAGACGCCCGATGAATGGCTGGGAACGGCGGAAACCGACGACCTCCATCTGCTGTCGAACCAGCCATCCAAGAAGCTCCATTCCCAATTGGATCAAGGGGCGATCAGCCGAACCTCAAAGCGCGACGGGCGTGAACCTGTCATGCTCCACCCCGACGACGCCGAAGCCCGGGGGATCGCCGATGGAGACCTTATCCGCCTTCACAACGAGCGCGGCGCCTGCCTCGGCGTCGCGGTCGTATCCGACGGCATTCGCCCCGGGGTCATTCAGATGAGCACGGGCGCCTGGTGGGACCCGGACGAAGACGGCCTTTGCCGACACGGCAATCCGAACACGCTGACCAAAGATCAAGGGACCTCCAAACTCGGCCAAGGGCCGACGGCGCACAGTTGCCTTGTGAAGATCGACGTCTTCGATGGCGAGGCACCGGCCGTCACCGCCTTCGAGCCACCGGTCATTTTGCGGACGTAAAACCGGGCCTGGAGCCTGTCGATCTTCTGTGTAGCTGGGACGGGCTCTTGCGCGGCGTGTCGGCGTCGTTGCATGTCTGAACAGCCAAGCGATTGGCCTTAGGGTCGACGCCCCCTTCCGCTATCTTCCGGCAAAGCTCGGCCTCCACAAAGTGATCAAAGGCCCGGGCGCGATCCGCCGGTCTCTCCGCCCTTTAAAGACCGGCCAATTTCAGCAAGGCGAACCGGGCGAGTGCCAAGGTCAGCATCAGCGGTACGAAGCGCGTTCGCGCCGTTCCTGCCACGATCTTGGCCACCGCCATCAGCAGCAGAGTATGCAGCAACAAGGCCGCCGTGTCGTTGGCCAGGCTCACCGCCGGCCCTGGGGTCACAAATGCCAGCAGACGTTCCAGGACCTTGTCCGGATGCAACACCCATTGCAGCGGCAAGCCGTCGAAGATCACCAGGTAATAGCCGTAGTAGATCTGCGGCGCGAAGAAATCCCAGATCAGAAACAGCAGCAGGACGAAAGGCAGGATGACGAGGCTCGCCACCGGTTCGCGCAAGTAATACTGAAACGACGCCGCGCCGGCCTTCGCGACCAGCAAGACGCCCGTAACCATCGCGGACGACAAGACGACCAGACCGGCGGCCTGCACCATGCCGAGGGTGTGGAAACTGTCGCCCGGATAGCCATCGATCAACCGTTCGACGAAAAGCGGCTGGCTGGCGGCGACAAAGCCATACCAGAGCAAGGCGAAGAGTATCTGCCAGAAAGCGCCGGCCCGCCCCCACGCCTGGTGGCACGCCGCGCCGAATACTCCGAACAAGACCGCTGCGATGAAATCGAAACCCATACGCCCTTATGCGCTGCGTCGCGAAGCGCGCACAAGATCAGGGGAGGGTTAAATCAATTCGCGCTGAGGCTTTGATGAAGGCTATTCTCGATCCGGGGCACCGTTTCATCGAACATGCGCGCCCAGAGCCATTCCAACCCGCCTTCTTCGTTGGTGCGCTCCAACCTGACCGGGGTCACCATGTTAACAACGGCGTTGCGGATTTCCGCCACCTTGAAGGTGAAAACGAAGTTCGGCGTCACCCCCATGCGCAGATCCTTGACCAACACGTGTCCGCCGCCGTTGCCAAGCGCGTAGTAACCCTTGCTGAAGATCGCGACATCTTCCACGGGCGCATCGTCCGGCAGCATCTCCCGCAAGCCCAGGTTTCTCGGATGCACATGCACGATGCCGTTGTCCTTATCGTCCAACAGCGAACGGTAGACGTTCACATAGCGGTCGCCGTCGACGGCAACACCGCGCCACAGGACGGTGGTAAACGGCATCGGTGTGACCAACACATGATCGGTGGCGATACTCTGAGCTTCCAAGGCCGCAACGACCTGATCGCGCGCCAATTGCTGACCGATGGCGGACCAGCCCGCATAGACTGTGCTCAAGACAAGGCCGATGGTGGCCGCCTTGCGCAGCTTCGGCCCCAGCGTCCCGCTGGACAACGCCCACAGAGTCACCACCAGCAAGGGAATGGTATAGAGCGGGTCGATGATGAACATCGAGCCGAGACCGAACGGATGGTCCGACAGAGGCCAGAACAATTTGGTCCCATAGACGGTCATCGCGTCCAACAGTGCGTGCGTCGTCAGCATCAGCCAGACAGCCCCCATCGGCACCCAGCGGGGGGCATCCTTTAGCCCGGTGAAGAGACGGCGTGCCCCTTCTCCAAGAACCGGGGCGGCGATGCTGAGCGTGATGAGCGAATGGCTCCAGCCGCGGTGATTGACGAAGGCGTCAATCGGGTCGCTGGCCGGCAGAAAAACATCGAGATCCGGCACGGTTGCGACAATACCGCCGGTCAGGGCCGCCTTCCGCGGGCCGATCCGCCGGCCGAGCGTCGCCACGCCGATGACGGCGCCAAGGGTAAACTGCGTCAAGGAATCCATATCAGACGTCCGACCGGCCCCTAATCATTACCTTCAGTGCGTGTATATGTAGGGCCGCGGTGCGTCCGTACTAGACCTTATACGGAGAGAATGGCTTCAACGATCTGTTGAACCTCCAGCGCCTCGCGCACGGTCGCCAGCGGAAAGTCCGGCGCCGTACCGCCCGCGGACAAAACAGCAAGCTTGTCCAACTGCCCTTTCAGGATCAGCGGACGGGCTTCTTCAAGCGGCATCGCGTCCGGCGCCTCTTCCCAGACTCCGTTGGCAGACAACCGTTGCGCGCGGGACCAATCGCACAGGCGCACAGACCCGTTTTTCCCTTTGAGGGTCCAGCGGTTCATATCGCTTTCGTCTATTTGCCCGACCGCGCCGGACATTTTCACCGGGATGCCGCCGGCGGTCAGCAACGCATGCACGTCGGTCTCGCTGCCCTCGCCGTCCGGATACGTCGTACCGGCGGACTCCAGCACCATCGGTCCCAGCAAACGGCGGGTCAGGAACAGGAAATGGGAGGCGACTTCGCGCGTGAACCCGCCCTGATGCCGCTTGCCCAGCCAGCTTACCGCATCGTGCTGCCACGGACGGGGCCAGACCGCGAACCCCATTTCGATCTCCAGGCTCTCAACGGGACCGACCGCTCCCTCCGCAATCCAGGCGCGCAGTTGCGCCACGGCCGGGGAAGAGGCGAAGACGAAATTCACCGCGGTGCGCGCGCCCTCCGTTTCTTCGGCGAAAGCCGACGCATCCTGCAGATCGACGGCGAGCGGCTTTTCACAAAAGACAGCCTTGTCCGCCGCCAAGGCGGCACGGGCATGGCCCAAATGCGTTTCCGGCGGTGAGGCGACATAAAGGCAATCGCTGCCGGCAATCAGGGTTGCGACGCTGTCGGCGACCGGAACCGACGGCAGTTCCGAAGACAGGCGCGCCATCGCGGTGTCGGACGGATCCCAAACACCGGCCAGCTTTACGTCTCCACTGTCGTGCGCCAGTGCGGCGCGTGTCAGCCGCTCCCCCATGATGCCGAACCCGATTACACCCAGTTTCATACCGTTCACTCCCTTGCGACCCGCATCAAAAAAGCCTTTCCGAGGTTGCGGCTAATATGCTGCAACGGGCTCGTCAATATTGTCCCTCGGTCCTTAGAGCAACGATTTAGACTGTTTTTGGAGCGTTCCCATGCCCGGCCCCTTGGAAGGAATCCGCATTGTCGATCTGACGCAAGTCGTCTCCGGCCCCCTCGGCACCATGTTGCTGGCGGACCAGGGCGCGGACGTCATCAAGATCGAAAACGCGCATGGCGGAGACGTCACCCGCGCCGTCTCCACAAGACGCGCAGGCATGACCGCCTCCTTCCTGAACAACAATCGCAGTAAACGCGGGATCGCGCTGGATCTGAAACACCCGGACGGGCTCGCCATCGTCAAAGACCTGCTGAAGGACGCGGACGTCTTCATCCAGAACTTTCGTCCCGGCGTGGTCGCACGGCTGGGCCTTGACGAGGATGCGGTTCGCGCCGTGCGTCCGGATATCGTCTATGTGTCGGTCAGCGGCTTCGGAGATCAAGGTCCCTATGCGGACAAGCCTGTCTATGACCCGCTGGTCCAGGCTTTGTCGGGCCTGACAACCATCCAGGGCGGGTCCGATGCGGCGCGCCCGCGCCTGGTGCGCACCATCGTACCGGACAAACTGACCGGCTTCACGACCGCACAGGCCGTTACCGCCGCTCTGCTGCACCGGGCGCGCACCGGCGAAGGCCAGCATGTGAAAGTTTCCATGCTGGACAGCGTCATCGCCTTCCTCTGGCATTCCGACATGGGCGGCCACACCTTTGTCGGCGACGAAATCCCCAGCGAGACGGCGCACAGTTTCATCGATTTGATTTATGAGACGACGACGGATTACATCACCGTGGCCGTCAACTCCGACAAGGAATGGCTGGCCTTGACCGACGCGTTGGACAAGCCCGAGTGGCGCGACGATCCGCGTTTCAAAACCGCTGAAGTGCGGCACCAGAATGTGGATGCAAGGCTTGAACTGACCCAGGAGGTCCTGCGCACGAAAAGCGCCGAACATTGGCTGGAAACACTCGCCGCCCACGATGTTCCCTGTGCGCCTATCCTGAAACGCAAGGACGTGGTCAGCCACCCGCAAGTCACCGACAACGGCATCGTCGTGGAACTGGACCATCCCGTTGCCGGTACCCTGCGGCAAACCCGTCCCGCCGCACAATTCTCGGGCACGCCGCTCGATCTCTCCAACGGCGCGCCGCAATATGGCGAACATACAGAGGAAGTCCTGCAGGAACTTGGCTTCTCGTCAGAGCGGATTGCCGCCTTGCAGGAAAGTGGCGCGATCAGAACGGCCAAATCGACGGAAAGGGTAGAGGCAGATGCTTGAATTCTACTATTGGCCAACGCCGAACGGCTGGAAGGTTTCGATCCTGCTGGAAGAACTGGTCGACGCCATCGGCCTCGATTACCGCTTGGTCCCGGTCAATATCGGAAAGGGCGATCAATTCAAGCCGGAATTCCTGAAGATCAGCCCCAACAACCGCATGCCCGCCATCCTGGACCCCGATCCGCCGGAAGGGTACGGCGCGGAGCCGGTCGGCGTTTTCGAATCCGGTGCGATCATGCTGTATCTCGCCGACAAGTTTCAAAAGTTCATCCCACAGGATGCCCGCGGCCGGAAGGAGTGCCTGGAGTGGCTGTTCTGGCAGGTCGGCAACCAAGGCCCGATGGCGGGACAGTTGAGCCATTTCGTGAACTACGCGGAAGGCGAAAACGCCTATGCGCATCAGCGCTATGCGGACGAGTACGACCGCACGCTGGGTGTCCTGGACCGCCTTTTGGCCGACCGCCGCTATATCCTGGGTGACGATTACACGATCGCGGATATGATCAACTGGCCCTGGGTCCTGATCGCCAAGCCGTTGGGCGGCTCCTTAGATCCCTACCCCAACCTAAAACGCTGGCGGGCCGAGGTAAAGGAACGCGCAGCCGTTCAGCGCGGTGTGGATTTGGGTAAAGAAATGCGGCGGCAGGCCCCGCCCAGCGAGGAAGAGCGGAAGATCCTTTTCGGACAAAGGGGAATCAGTTAAGCAATTGCGCTGTCAGCGTAATTCGAACGCATCAACCACGTACCAACCTCAGCTTAACGGTCTTCTTGTCTTTGAAGAGCGGCGTTTGTTAGGAGCATGAAATTGCCGCCGGACCGACGCACGACCCCGCCAACCGGTTTTCAATGGACTATCGCGCGCAAGATCGGCGGCCTTGCAGCCGTCTTCATTCTGTTCATCCTGCTTCTGCTGCTCTACTCGATCGTGACCCTAAGAGGCATTCAAGGAGAACTGAAGGAAATCGCCGAGCTCGACGTTCCCTTGACGGAACTGATCAACAGGATCGAGATCGAGCAGCTTGAGCAGCAAATCACGATGGACCGTCTGCTTCGACGCGCCCGTCGACAGGACGCCGACGGAAACATCGGAGAGTTCAAGGACGCGAAAGAACGGCTCCAAAACCATTCGGCCGCATTGAACCGGCACATTGAAGCAGGACTGTTGCTCAGCGCGGCCGGCGCCGAAACACTACCTCTCTTCGTCTCTATTACCGCGGCCTTGGCCGAGTCGCAGCGGGACGTGAACCGGCTGTACAGCGGCGTGTTCGATATGCTCGCAACGATCGAGGCCGGAGGCTACCCTGACGCCGAAACGATCGAAGCCGCAGTAGGGTTGAGCACAGCACTCGACGAGAGCCTGCTGTCCTTGCTCGAAAGGGTAGAAGCATTCACCAACCGTGAAATCCAAATCCTGGAAAATCACGAACGGGTCTTTCTACTGGTCAACACATCCCTGGGCGTTGCCGGCGTCCTGCTTGGCGTGGGTCTTACCATTCTGGTCATCGTCGGTATCCGGACCAACCTGTTCCGGCTTAAACAGAGCGTATCGGCAGTCACCCATTCAATTGCGGAAAACCGGGAAATCGAGAGGCCCAGCATCGACGTTGCGTCCTCGGACGAGATTGCAGACCTTGCCGAAGACGTGCACCTCATGCTCGAAAAAATCAGCAACGATATCCGCCAGCGCGAGGAATTCGCCAAGCGCATGCAATTGGCCGCCACCACCGACCCGCTTACAGGGGCCTACAATCGCCGCAAATGGGAAGAAGACCTGGAGATCGAAATCGAACGCGTCAAGCGAAGCCATGACGAGATGTCGATAATCCTCTTCGACATCGACCACTTCAAGGACGTAAACGACACGTTCGGTCACGACGAGGGCGACAAGGTCCTGGTCGGCGTCGTCACGACGGTTACCGGGGCGATCCGGAAGGCGGACGCTCTCTACCGCATCGGCGGTGAAGAGTTCGTTGTCCTCGCCCCCTACACCGACCGGGCTCACGTCGGTGTCCTGGCCGAAAAGATACGCGCATCGGTCCAGGGCCAAGCATTCGACACCGTCGGCGGCGTGACGGTCAGCCTGGGATGCGCGCAGTTCGACAAACAGGAAAGCGATGGCGCGCGCCTATACAAGAGCGCCGACGCGTGCTTGTACCGCGCCAAACAAAGCGGCCGAAACGTGGTGTGCGTAGAAGACGGGCCGTAACGTTTACACGGTTGCGGATACACGCCACCGGCCGTGCGTACTTTTCGCCAAGCCTATGGGTGAAACGCTACAACACTTCCCAACACTGAAACGCTGACACGCCAAAAGGACAGAACACCCAGCGGTGCATGGCGGCATAGATTTGTAGAAGAATTAAGGTAGCAAGCTCTCCCTAGCGAACAGGATCGGGCGCTTCTGATTGAGCAATGGGAGGAAATGGCCTGAGGGTCTTCAATAGTACGGACTGTTTTCCATTCGGCCAGGAACCCGGCCAGGTCTTGCGGGAACTGCCAGGCGCGCGCTCCCCGCTCGGTACGCTGCGGTTGGCGGGGTGACTCTATCCGCGCAGAGCAAAAGCGATGGACGTCACCAGGATCGCAGCACTCAGGCTATAGACTACCGCTAGTATCTTACCTCTCTGGGTCATGGCTTATCTCAATCGTAGTAGAAACGTTCAGACAGGATTTGGGCTGAGGGGACACCGCGTGCGAGGAGTTCCGCCTCGACCCCCTCGATCATCTTGAGCGGGCCGCAGATGACGTGCAGCCAGTTCTTAACGTCCCTGGCTTCGAGCGCCTCTGCGACCGCGACCCGGTCGATCACGCCTGTCCGACCCTCCCAACCGTCCGGCGGTTCGGAAAGATAGTATGCGACTTCCAGATCCAACTGTTGCGTCATCTCAGTCAGTTCGTCGCGATAGGTAATTTGAGCTGCCGCCCGGTTGCCGTACAGCAGCAGCAGGGGCCGCCGGTCGCCGCGATCGCGCAACTCCCGCAAAATACTTAGGATCGGGGCCACCCCAACCCCGCCGGCATAGAGGGCGATGCCCGCATCCCCCAATCCGTCGAGCGTCATGTTCCCGTGCGGACCGTCGATATAGGCCACCGTACCGGGCTTGATATCGTTCAGGCCGCGCGTGAAGTCACCCACTTCCTTGATGACGAAGGAGAGCCCGTCCCGGTCGGTGGGCGCCGAGGCGATGGAGAACGGGTTCTCGTGCAGGGAAAACGGACTGCGCCCGACACTGAGCCAGACGAACTGCCCGGCCCGAAAAGAGAGTGTATCGCCTTGCGCGGGGGCGAGGCCCAGTTCCCAGGTCCTTTCGGCGATGGGCCGCACGGCGGTGATCCTGTACCGGTGCCGCGCCTTCAAGGCCGGTTTCAAAAGATAGACCCAAACCAGCGTGGACAGCGCAACCGTCAGCATCGCGATCCAGAACCAGAACAGCAACGGGTCGGCGCTGTACCGACCGGCCTGCACCGTATGCAGGGTGCCGAAACCGGCGACAATAACCGCCGCGAAACCGTGCGCCGCCCGCCAGGCCTCGTAACTCCCCGAGCGTTGTTCTCTGAAGATCCCTGTCAGGACCAGATACAAGAGCGCAAGCCACGCGATCAGGCCTGTCGCGGAGGCGACGGGTGAGAAATCCAGGCTCAACTGCCGGGTGGTGTCCCACGGCAGCGGATCGCCCGACGCACCGCCCCAGTACAGAAACGGGTGGATCAAAAGAGCCAGTGTGAAGATCCGCGCCATCAGTTGATGCACGCGCATGGTTGCGTCGATGCCAATCCGGCCGGAGATGAACCGAAACCGTCCGGAAAGCAGAAATTCCAGCAAGATGCCGGTGAAGGCGCACAGCGCCAAGCCGGAAGAGAGATCGTATTGCCAAGGACGCGGCGGTAGCCCTTGCGACCAAGCGGCCGCGAGGGGCAGCACGAGGATCGCCAGGTAAACAACGATCAACCCAAAGCCCGCCAACGAGGCCGAAACGCGCAAGCCGCGGGCCTCCCGTTGCGCCGCGGCTTGCCGCCCTCCCGGGTCGGATGTCTCGATGGCTGCGCTCTTTTCCAAAACCCTCGGCCCTCGTTTCCGCCGGCTGCTCGACTGGTTCAGCCGGCCCGGCATCTGGAAGCAAACGATCCGGCGGGGTCATCCCCGGCACCCGGATTTCTCAACCGAAGATTAGCCCGTTTCGAGGCAGCCGCGAACCGCCCTTGAGGGTGATCAAGATCAAAACACGCCGGACCGTCAGACGGCCGCGACAAGCGGGGCGCGCCGCTGCACAGGCCCGACGATCCGGAAAGAGCTGCTCCAATCCGGTGGGGCAGAGAGGGGCCGCGCCGACAGCCCGGCCCTTGGTCCTTCTTTCACCGTTGAGGCATTCTAACGTGCCACGACGTCAAGCCAGACCGGGCGCTGGCCGACCGTGGAAAGGGCGCGTTCGACCTGCCGCTTCATGCCCGCACCCGGGAACAGCCGGCGCGGCACCGTCAGAACGACCGGCACGTCATAGCCGAATTCCCAGACCAGTTCTTCGCGGCGCTTAAGGGCGTTTTCCAACACCCAGCTCACGAATTCCCCGACACGCTCCGTGCCGTGCAGGGCTCGCAGGATGACGGACGGACAAATGCGTTTGCGCTGGCCATTCTCCACGACATGGCAGACGACAATCGCCCGCGCCATTCCGCCGATACCGTCGCGCCGGGTTTCCAGACTTGCCTGCAGATCCTTTTCAAAATCGAGCCTCGCCAGCATTTCATTTGGCGCGGCGTTGTCTTGCTCATCCGCCTTCTTGAAGACCTGGGTCAGAATGGCGTGAACCCCGCGCAGTGCGGATTCTCGCGTGGAACCGTCATAGGGAAGCGATACTGCATGCATAACCAAAACCTCGTTGCGTTTCTTGTCCGTCCTGCCCAGGCCCTGGATATGCAGCCGGAAGGCCGCTACAAACACCCTCATATGAGGGCTAATTCCGAATTTCCTGATGAAAGAGCCGTCCGGGAAGAATAAAATCCTGTTCGTGGACGATGTCGCGATGGTTCACGAGACGCACAAACGGGCACTGCGCCATCGTGCCGACGATTGGGACATGGCGTTCGAAGTGTCCGCACTGTCGGCCCTGGACAGCATTTCCAAAAGCAGACCGGACGTCGCGGTCGTCGATCTGATGATGCCGGAGATGAACGGGGTCCAACTTGCTGCCGCGATCCGCGATCGCAGTCCCGGCACGCAATGCATCATGCTTACCGGCAGCACGGATTTCGACGCGGCCGTCGCCTTGATCAACGACGGCAACGTCTTCCGCTTTTACGTAAAACCCTGCCCGGCCGCACGGTTGGAAGCCGGGATCGAAGACGCGTTGGCGGCGGGCCGGCAACGCACCGCAATCGATCAGCCAACCGGCGGGGCGGAGACGGCGGCGCTCGATGCGATGAATGTCGGCGTGCTGGCGCTCGACTCCGACCGTAAGCTGCTGTTTACCAATCGCATCGGCGGCCAGGTCCTCAGTACCAAGGACGGCCTCTTTCTCGACCCGGTGGGCGCATTGCGTGCCACACGCGCCGGGGATAGCGAGGCCTTGAACGCAGCCCTAGAAGACCTCTTGGCCTCGGGCGTGCCTCAGGGCCTTACCGTCGAGCGGCCGGGAACCGGCGCCCCGTTGCACATCGTCGCAACACAGACGGATATACAGTCGGACCGGGTCTTTCTGTTCTTGCGCGACCCGGCCAGTTTCGGCCGCATTCCACCGGCGACGATCGCGACGGTGTTTTCGCTGACAAATGCGGAAGCACGATTGGTCAGCGCGCTGGCCGCCGGTTTAGACCTGGATGATGCGGCAAGCGACTGCGGCGTGACCAAAAGCACGGCCCGCTCCTACCTGAAACAGGTCTTCGCCAAGACAGGAGCCAGCCGCCAGGCCGAACTCGTGGCCCGGGTGCTCAACGCCATCGTGGTTGCCTGAAGACCATAGCGGTCAGTATTGTGTTTTGCTAATGCGGTTAGCCACTCATGCCTCAAAGAGGGCGGCGCGGACAGATATGTGATCAACCGGACCACCAGCGACCCCGTAACGGAAGAATGCCTACGGATGATCTTCGGCGGTCCAGTCCCGTCTGTGCTGACGCAGTTTGCGGCCTATTGGCTGGGTAAGCGCCACGGCCGCCTGATGCCTGCCATGGCCGATCTCGACCCGCTGGAAATGCCCTGGGCCCTGCCGCACATCTTTATCGTTGCTCGCAACCAGCAAGGACGCTTCGCCTACCAACTTGTGGGCGACGCCATGAACAGCCGTTTCGGCGGCGGTATGAAGGGAAAAACGGCGTACGACGTATTCGAGCCGGACTATGCCAGAAAGACCGAAGAACGCTGGGAAGCGACGGTCACGCATGTCAGAACCTATTTCCGGAAATCCTTCCATCATTCATCGGACAACCGGCCGGTCTGGGCGTCGCGCATCTCCTTTCCTGTATCGGAGGACGGTGTCGTCCCGAACAAGATCGTCGGCGTCGCTCACTTTCTTGAGCTCAACAAGTCGATGCGGGACGATCCGAACCCGGACATCAGCCGCTGGACGGCGGTCGACCAACTTCCGGCCTAGCGAAGCGCCGCCCTTCGGCGGTTCAATAGCGTCCGACCTCCCTCTCGACGAAGGTTCCGAACCAATCGCCCGACATGGGTCCGAAATGCCCGCCGAAAACACGCCGGACATCCAAGCCGACCATCTTTCTCAAGCTTGTCTCGTATTCGCGCGCGTCGCTTGGCGGAAAAGGGCGGTCGAGAGGATCCGGGAAGACGGTTTCACCCGCGAACAGATCGCCGCTTACAGCGTCCCACAACGCCATGCTACCCGCCGTGCGCCCGGGAACGTGAAGCACTTGAAACACGCGTCCGCCCAGATCGATCAGGTCGCCTTCATCCCAAATCTCCGTGGCGGCCGCCGGCTGTACGGCGTATTCGGCAAACCGGTAGTCCGCACGCGGCACGGCAGCCAAACGGTTCTCACGGCGGAAGTTGTAGGTCGTATCGGGCGGGTCGGCTAGAAACGGGGCTTCCAAACGATGGCAGGCTCGGTGTTCGAAGGACGGCCAGCCGCCCGCATGATCGTAGTAGTGCGCAAGGGCGGCGGCGACGATCGGTTTCCTCGAAAGCGTCTCGACAATCGGGGCGGGCGGTACGATCCCCGTGCCCGTGTCCACCACGAGCGTACGGTCTTCCCCCAGCACAACCCAAATGGAACCCGACCAATAAGGATCGATATGGATTTCCCGCAGCCGAAGAATATCCGTATCGACCGCTTCGATGCCGTACCACATCTCGGCAACCGCAAGCTCCGTCATGCCACACCCCTTCTGCACGAGCCGTCGCGCAGGACATCAGGCATCACGGCCAAACAACTTTCTGGTCAGATCGCCGCGTTCGGTTTCCGGATCGCGACATTCTTGGACTGGACGTAGTTCAGGATTGCTTCGAACCCCTTTTCCCGTCCGAAGCCCGATTTCTTGAAGCCGCCGAAGGGCGTTTCAACGCCCCCCGCATACCACTCGTTGACATAGACCTGCCCGGCGTCGAGCCGGTCGGCCAGCATCACGGCACGGTCCAGGTCGTTGGTAAAGATGCCCGACGCAAGCCCGTAGTCGGTGCCGTTCGCGACTTCTAGGGCTTCGCGGTCGTCCTTTACTTTGATGATCGACAGGACGGGGCCGAAGATTTCTTCCTGGTTGATCGTCATGTCGGGCGTGACGCCGGTAAACACCGTGGGCTGCATGAAATGGCCAGGGGTATCCGCGACCCGGCGGCCGCCGCGTACCGCGCTGGCCCCTTCCTGCGCGCCAATCATGGCGTAGTTCTCCACCCGGTCCAATTGCTTGCCGGAAATCAAAGGGGTGATGAAGTGATCCTCGATCCCGGGTCCGACGGTTTGCGCGTCCGTCATCGCGGCGATCCGGTCGACGACATCGTCATGCACATCTTCATGCACGATCAGACGCGACATCGCCGAACACACCTGGCCCGCGTTGAAATAGATGCCCCACTTGGTGTTCTCCGTCACCAGATCCAAGTCGGCATCGGCCAGCACGATCCCGGCGGACTTGCCGCCCAATTCCATTACGGTCGGGACGCAATTGTCCGCCGCCGATTTCATGATCGACTGGCCGGTCGGAACGGAGCCCGTAAAGACGACCTGGTCCACATCCGGGTGCGCCGCCAGCGCCGCGCCCGCATCGTGACCGTAGCCGCATAGAACGTTGTACGCCCCGTCGGGAAATCCGACTTCTTCGAAAACCTCTGCCAGCAGCGCCGGGGCCAGCGGATCCAACTCCGGCGACTTGATCACCAGCGCGTTCCCGGCGGCCAACGCCGCCGCCCCGGACCGCGCAATCATCTCCAAAGGGTAGTTCCAGGGAATGATCTGCGCGGAGATACCGTAGGGAACAGGCACGGTGTAATCCGCATACCCGCCGCCCAGTGGAATGTAGCGGCCTTCGATCTTGTCCGCCGCACCGCCGTAATACTCGAAGTAGCGCGCCGACCCCTCCAACTCGATCCGGCCCTGGGAGATGTTCTTCCCGCTGTCGAGGCACAGAAGCTCAGAAAACTCATCCGCGCGCTCCAACAATTTGCGACCGACTTCCATCACCATTCGCCCCCGGTCCCCGGGCCGCATGTCTTCCAACACCCGCGATCGGACGCAGGCCCTGGCCGCGGCAACAGCCCGGTCGACATCTTCCGGCATGGCCCGCGCAATCTCCGCGATCTTTTCCCCTGTTGCGGGATTTTCGACGGCGATCACCTCTCCTCCCGCCCCGTCGACCCAGCGGCCGCCGACATAGTTGCGCCAGTTCGATTTCATGTTCGGATTCCTATTCATAGACGGCGACCGGATCGCCCAGTGCGTCCACAATGACGTCGATCCCAAGGCCAGGCTTGCTTCCCGCCCGTGCCTTGCCGCCCTCCACAACCGGCGCGCCATGAGCCAGCGTCTCGGCCGCAAGCTCCCGCGGGTCCCAGATGTGGCGGCAGAGCGCCGCGTTGGTCGACTGCGCCACGTGGCAAAGCGCGGCGAAGGCGATGTCGCTGCCGCCCGTTTCCTGGAGGCTCATGGCGATGCCCGCTTCGTGGCAGACATCCCGCATTCGCCGCATCTTTGTCAGCCCGCCGACCTTGGTGGTTTTCAGATTCGCCGCGTCGATGGCGTCATCCGCCAGCGCCTGCAGCAGGATGTCCGGCCCGGTAAGGATTTCATCCAGGCTGAGCGGCAGGCCAGACCGGCGCTTGAAGGAAAGGCATTCTCGGTAGGTCTTGCAGGGTTGCTCGACCCAAGCATCCGCCGGGCCCAACAGAGAGGCGAACCGCAAAGCAGCTTCCAGCGACCAGCCGCGGTTGGCGTCGAGGATGTATTCCTCGTTCGGCTGCCGGGCCTTCATCACCGCTTGGACGCGCGCGACATCCAGCGAGGGGTCTTCGCCGCCCACCTTTACCGAGAAACAACGATAGCCGATATCGCGGAAGCGCTGCACATTGGTGACCACTTCTTCCGGCGTGCCGGTGGAAACGCTGGCGGCGATCCATAAATCGTGGTCCGACCGTCCCCCCATCAGCTCGCAGACCGGCTGGTCGAGCGCCTTGCCGAGAATATCCCAGCAAGCCATGTCCAGGGCGGATTTCACATAATTGAGGCCCGGCAGCACCTCGTCCATGAAATCGTTGATCCGCTCCACCCGCATCGGGTTCATGCCGACCAGCCGCGGGGCGAGTTCGGCCACCCCCGCCCGGACGCCATGCCCATGCGCGGCCCCGTAGAACACACCGAAGGGACAGGCCTCGCCCCAGCCGACGAGCCCTGCATCCGTCTCAATTGAGACAACGGTACTGTCGAGCGTCTCGAACAGCCGCCCGCCGGAAAGCTTGTAGAGAGACGGCACCGTCAGCGTGACCTGATAGGCCGTGATGCGGATGATCCTCATCGGCAGATGTCCTCTATTCGAACACGGCAATGGGGTCGCCAAGCACGTTCAGATCTGGGTCCACGCCCAAACCGGGCAGGTCCGAAACGACCAGCTTGCCATCCACCGTATCCGGCGCGCCCGTTCCGATGGCCACCGTGTTGTAGCGATGCAGGTCCGTCGTGCTGAGCAGAACGCCGGGTGGGGTGGAGACCGCCAGATGGCCGAGGGCGGCGGTCACGATCTCACCGCCCCAACTGTCCTCCACCGTCATCGGCAGATTGCGGGCGGCGCAGACATCGCGGATCAGACGGGATTTCGTGAGCCCCCCGAAACGGCCAATCTTCACGCAAACCTCATCGCAGGCGTCGTCGCACAAAACCCGCAGCATGTCGTCCATCGACTGAATGCTCTCATCCAGCTTGAAAGGTTGCGGCACTTGCCGGCGGACCGCCAGATTGTCGCCGTAGAGCGTGCAAGGCTGCTCGACGTAGAAGAACAAATCACGGGTCAGCATCCCGAAATGCAGCGCAGCGTCCCGCCGCCAACCCCGGTTGGCGTCCGCCAGCACCTTCTCGTGCGGCTGCAACCGCTCAACCGCCGCCCGGACCCGCGCCGCATCGTGTACCGGGTCGCCGCCTACCTTTACCTGGAACTGCGAATAGCCCTGCGCCCGGAACGCATCCATCTGCTCCAACATTGCGTCGATGGGCCCATGCGGCAGCACGCGATACATCGGCAGCGCGTCGTTCTGTCTGCCGCCCAATAGCGCGTGGCACGGAACACCCAGCGCCTTTCCCTTAAGGTCCCAGCACGCGACGTCGACCGGCGTCTTTACATAGGCATGGCCCATCATCCAGCGGTCCATGGCGGCGTCGATCAGGCCCGTATTCGTCGGGTCCAGCCCCAGGAGATGTGGCGCCAACTCCCGCAACCCGCCCTCGACGCCGTTCGCGTGGGCCGGCAGATAGGTTGCACCGATCGGACATATTTCGCCCCAGCCGCTTAGCCCAGCATCTGTATCGATCCGGACGACCATGGTGTCTCCGCCCTTCAGGACATACCCTTCGCCCCAGCCGTACTCGCCGCCGACATAGGGAAGATACGCGGTGTAGAGAGAGATCGCGGTGATCTTCACGGCCTTACTCCAGCGTGATCACGATGTTGCCGACATGGCCCTTTTTCAGGAATGCGGCTTGGGCGGCGGCAAGCTCCTCCAGAGGATAGGCCGCGGCCAGCAATGGTTTGATTTCCCCCCGCTCCACATAGCCGACCAAATCCTTGAAGAGGCCGGGCGGCACCACCGTCGCGCCCGTGAAGACCAGGTCCTTGAGGTAGAAGGTCCGCAGATCGAACTCGACAACCGGCCCCGCGATGGCGCCCGCACAGGTGTAACGGCCGCGCGGCACAAGGACCTCGATGAACTGTTTGAACATCGTCCCGCCGACGACATCCGCGACGACGTCGACCGTTTCGCGTCCAATCGCCGCTTGAAGAGCGCCGGCCAGATCTTCCGGCTCGCGGTCCAGCACCGCTGCCGCGCCCAGCGCCTTCACAGCCTCGGCCTTCGACGGTCCGCACAGCGCGACCGGCACGGCGCCCCGTCTCAGGCAAAGTTGGATCAGGGCCGACCCCACGCCACCGCTAGCCCCCGGGATGAGTACAACGTCGCCGTCCCCAACTTTCGCCTGATGCAGTAGGTTTTCCGCCGTAACGGAGCTTGTCGCGAAGGTCGCGATTTCCGCGTCGCTGAGATCGCAGTCCAGCGCATGAACATTCTTGGCGGGTGCGGTCGTATATTCAGCATAGCCGCCGTCACGCTCCGACCCGTAGTAGCCGACTTTGTCGCTGTTCAGCGGGTCGTCCCAGTCGCGCAGCCAGGTGTCGATCATCACGCGCTTGCCGATGATCGACGGATCCGCCCCCTCTCCTGCCGCAACCACGGTACCGCAGACGTCCGCCCCCTGGATGCGTGGAAAGCCAATCCCTTGGCGACCCCAGGAGGCGGCCCCCTCCTCCGCATCCTCGAAGCCTTCGGACCCGCCTTCCGCCGTCGTCCCGTCGGTGACACCGCGGCTATACCAGCCTGTCCTTGTATTGATGTCGGTATTATTCATACCGCAGGCATGCACCTTGATCAGATAGTCGCCCGGCCCGGCCTTCGGTACCGGCCAGTCGGTCTTCAGTTCCAGCTTGTCCAAACCGCCGTGCCCGGTCAGCACAAACGCCCGCATGGTTGCCGGTAAATCCCCCATGATTTTCTCCACCCTAGCGCAACAGTTCTTCTTCGAAGGGGTAGGTGCTGAGCAGTTCATGCCCGCTTTCCGTAACACGCACCTGCTGTTCCAGCTTGACACCGGGACCGCCATGGTCCGACCCAACGAAGCTTTCGATACAAAGCACCATATCCTGCTCGATCACCCCGTCATAGCCGATCCGGTCCCAGTCCTGGTAATAGGCGATCTTGGGATACTCGTCGGACATGCCGACACCATGCGCGACACAGGGGTAGCGGTGCGTTTGGTACGGGTGCGGCTGCCGGAAAGCCCGGTCGGAGAATTCCTTGAAAGTCATCCCCGCGCGAACGAAACCCATATTGTGGGAAACTTCCTCATGCGCCCGTTTGTAGAGGTCGCGGATTTCATCGCCAGGAGGCTTCCCCTCGCAGACCCAGGTGCGCGAGATATCGGCCATATAGCCGTTCGGACCGATCATGTCGGTGTCGAAGGCGACGACGTCCCCCGCTTCAATCGCCCGGTCCGAGGCCTCCTGCAACCAGGGATTTGTGCGCGGGCCGGAGGACAACATCCGCCCGTCCGTCCAGGACCCATCGAATACCGTGTTGGTCGCGACCAGGATCGCCCAAAGAGCATTCTCCGTAATCCCCGGCCTCAAGGCATCCCGCATCCGTTGCATGCCCAATTGCGCGACATCGATTGCATGCCGGATGCAGAGCAGTTCGTCCTCACTCTTCACGCTTCGGGCCCGTTCGGCGAGCAACCCTGAATCAACGACCTCCAACCCAACCTGCATCAAGGCCTGAACCGCGCCGGCGTCGAGACGGTCAACTGCGATACGCTTTCGGCCGGCCCCAACGCGCGCACGGACCGTATCCGCAAAGGCCCGGTGACGCTCGGCCAGATCGTTGCCGCCATCGAAGGGCGTGATCAGAAAGGAAGGAATGTACTCGTCAACGTCCGGATATCCGCGGTTGTAGGAGCCCGCCAATGCGGTATGCCCATTGCGCGCCAACAGCAGGGTCATGGTGGGGATGCGGGATTGAAACAGGCTGTATTCCCGCATTTCGGTGACATAGCGCAGGGTCAGCGGGTTGGTGAACAGACACAGGTCGATATCCAGATCTTCCATTTCGGCCAGCACGCGGCCCCGCCGGTAGGCCCTCATCCGATCCGCATCGAAAAGGGGCTGCGGCAGCAGCGGCTCGGCAGAGAGGTCGTTGCGGGACACGGCTTCCATCAGCAGACCCCGTTCAAGACACAGCGCGCGAACGCCAACGGCGCTTCATCCCAGTAGGGAGAGAGTGTCCCGCCGTCGAAGCCCGGCGACAGCCGGCCCACCTGCAGGCGTTCCAGAATGCCTACATCCTCGTCATTCAAGTCCTTCCAGGTCTTGAACACGTCGGCCCGCGCGGATGCATAGCTGTCGCTGTCCGCCGCATCGCCAACCAGATAGATGTGAAACTCCTCCAATGTCCTGTCCGGGGCGAGAGGGATCACGCGGAACAGCACCAGCTGATCGGCATAGACTTCCAGCGCGAAAGACGGAAAACGGTTGAACCAGAAGCCGCGACGCCTCTGCTCCGCGCTGAGTCCCGGAAAATGCGGCAGATCAGCTCCCCTACCCGATTCCAAGGCAGAGACCGTGTATTCGTTATAGAAGAAGCCATCGGTCGCCGAAGACGGTGTACGGATCGACATCGGCGCGAAGGCAAGCAGCCGCGGATGCAGGGCGAACACATGGTAGGGTTCGATGTAGTTTTCCAAGGCCAGCTTCCAGTTCGCACCCACTTCCTGGGTGAACATGCCGGCGGGCTTTAAGGCGGACACGTCATGATCCGTGAAGCAGGCTTGGACCGGTGCGATATAGTCCTCGAAGGGTTCTGCGTCGCCGCTCAGATTGACGAATACGAAATCGAACCATGTCCCACAAGCAATCGGCGCCAGGTGGACGCGCTGGTCGCCGGCGGTGTCGTGGTCCTCCGGTCCGTAGAAGTGGGGCCGCCCCTTCAGCTCGCCGTCCAAGGTGAAGGACCAGGCATGGTACGGGCAGATGATCGCCGCCCGGCGGCAGGCCTGATCCACCAGCTGCGTGCCGCGATGCGGACAGACATTGTGAAACGCCTTGATCTCGTCCGACTTTGTGCGCACCAGCATGACCGGACGCCCGGCGATCTCCACCGGCAGGATGCTGCCCGGATCCGGCATCTGATGAGCAAAACCGGCCAGAACCCAAGTCCGGGGGAAAAGACATGCATTCTCCAGCGCCAGGAATTCCGGCTCGGTATAGGCGGCGTTCGGAAGCGATGAAGCCTCCCCGAGGGGGAGGCCCATCCTGGCAAGCGCTTCGCCGCCGAGGACTTCCTCGACCGATCGGAGCTGCTCAATCCGTTCAGCCATGGCGGTTGTTCCCCGTCAGAGGGTTTTGCAGGCGTCGTCCAACGCCTCCAGCGTCATGGTGATTTCCTCTTCCGTCAGGGTGGCGGGAACGAACCGGCGCACCCCGGGCAGGACGTAGATACCCCGCCGCAGCAGTTCGGTATCCAGCTTGCGCATGGCCGCCCCGTCGCTGTTGATGATGTCGATGGCGTTGCGCGGCGCCCGCTCCATGAACAGGATCTGCCAGAAGCTCTGCCGTCCGGGAACGATCGCCGGCACCCCATACCGGTCAAGCACCTCCTGACAGGAGGACGTGACCCGGTCGGACAATGCCGCGTGATCTCTGTAAAAGTCGGGCTTCTGCAATTCGCGCACGGTCGCCAGCCCCGCCGCCGCCGCAATCGGGTTCCCATGCAGGGTGCCGTTGATGTAGGCGTAGGTCGACTGGCCCTTGTTGCGCGGGTTGGTGCGGTCGATGATCTCTTCCCGCCCTCCGACGCAGCCCATCGGGCCGCCGCCGCCGACGATCTTGCCAAAACTCGCCAGATCGGGCGTGACGCCGAAATACTCCTGGGCGCTGCCCAGCGCCAGGCGGAAACCGGTGACCACTTCGTCGAAGATCAGCAGCACCCCGTTCTCATCGCAAATCCGCCGCAGCCCCGCCAGGAATCCATCTTCCGGGAAGACGATGCGCTGTACGGGCTCGACGATGATCGCGGCGATCTCATCGGCCTGTGCGCGGACAATACGCTCCACCGCTTCAAGATCGTTATAGGGTGCGACCAGCATGGTGTCCTGCATCACCCGCGGGACGCCGCCGGAGTCGGCAGTCGCCATCGGATAATTGGCGGGACCGGTCGGGAACTGGCTGAAGGAGGCGTAATCGTGGTTGCCATGATAGGCCCCTTCGAATTTCAGGACCTTGTCCTTGCCGGTGAAGGCGCGGGCCATGCGCATGGCGTAGAAGGTCGCTTCCGATCCGGTGGTCGTGAAGATCACCTTCTCCGCGCAGGGAATCGTTTCCACCAGCACGTCCGAGAATTCGACGGCGATGTCGGTCAAAGTGCCGAAGAAGTGCAGTCCGCGCTCAGCCTGTTTGCGGACGGCCTCCACGACGGCCGGATGGCAATGGCCGAGTATGTTCGCGCCCGCCCCGCCGACATAGTCGATATAAGATCGGCCGTCCGCCGAAATCACGCGGGAACCTTCGCCGCGCGCGGCAATGAAGCGGACATCATCGGCCAGCGAATATCCGCCGAGCCCCGCGCCCGGCAAGGTGCGCTCAGCGGTTTCGAACAGGGCCGCCTGCGGCGAGGCGGGGGAAGTTTTGAGTGCGGCTTCTGCAGACATCGTTTGTCTCCTTGCTCTGTCGCGGATCAGCTCCGCGGCAACAGGCTTTCAGGGTCGTAGAGCGGCTCGCCCAACACGCGGGCCGGATATTTCTCGCCAAGGATCATGACTTCCAACTCGGTACCCGGTTCGGCGCAATCGGGCCGGATATAGCCGAAGGCGAGGCTCTTCCCGACGGTGAATCCATAACCGCCGGAACTGACCTGCCCGATCTTGTCGCCATTATGGAAGATGGTTTCGGAGGCGACCGGGTCGGACCCGTTGGCGTCGATTTCCATCTGCGCGCAGATCCATGGAAGTTTGCCGGCCTCGGCTTCCGCCATGCTGGCTTTGGTGGCCTCCCGGCCGATGAAGTCGCCTTTGTCGACCTTGGCGAAACGCATCACGTCGGCTTCCGGCAAGGTGACTTCGTTGGTCAGTTCCGACGCCCCCTTGAAACCCTTTTCCAAACGCATGGCATTCAGTGCGTAGGAGCCGAAATTCGCGATCCCCATGTCCGCCCCAGCGGCCCACAGGGCATCGTAGACGGTCAGCATATCCTCCATCGGGACATGCAATTCCCAGCCGAGTTCGCCTTGATAGGACATGCGAAGGGCCCGGACCCGAGACCCGGCCACATCGATCTCCTGCGCGGTCAGCCAGCGGAAGTTCTCGTTGTCCAAGGGCGCGTTGGTCACCGCGCGCAGCACATCGCGCGACTTCGGTCCGGAGAGGACAAGGCAGCCGAACTCTTCCGAGACGACGCGGATCTCGAGATCCTCGCCCTCCTCCTGATGCTGCTGCAGCCAGTCGCGGACCTTCAGTTCGGAGAAGGCGGCGAACATGAAGTAGAAGCGGTCTTCGGCCATACGCGCGACGGTGACCTCGGCTTCGATCGTCCCGGCCCGGTTCAGGATATGGGTAAGCACGATGCCGCCCACCTTGCGCGGCGCCCGGTTGGCGATCAAACGGTCCACGAAAGCGTGGGCATCCGGCCCGCTGACGTCGATTTTCCCGAACGCCGACAGGTCCATGATCCCAACCGACTCGCGAACCGCCTTGCATTCCGCGGCCACGGCGCGGTGCCAATCCGGCCGCTTGAACCCATAGGCGTCTTCGCGGGGTTGGTCGTCGCGGGCGAACCAGCGCGGACGCTCCCAGCCGAAGATTTCCTCGTGGATCGCGCCCGCTTCCGTCAGCCGTTCGAAAAGCGGAGAGGTTTTCTTGGGTCGCCCTTCGTGCCGCTGCCGTCCCGGATAGGGAATTTCATGACGCAGGATATAGTCTTCCTTGGCGCGGGCGATCTGGTAATCCCGGTCGTCGGCATAGGACCCGAAGCGGCGCGGATCGAAGTCCCGCATGTTCACTTCCGCCGTCCCATGCACCATCCATTGCGCAAGGTACTTGCCGGCGCCAGGCCCCCAGGCAATCCCGACATGGGACCCGCAGCAATTCCAGAAGTTCTTCAAGCCCGGCGTCGGTCCCAGCAGCATGTTGCCGTCCGGCGGCATCGGGATCGCGCCGTGAACCGCGCGCTTGATGCCGTATTTCTCCAGCACCGGCATACGTATCAACGCCTGCTCCAGGCACTCCATCACCTGGTCATAGTCGGGGTCGAACAGCTCGTTTTCAGCCTCCCAGGGGGTGCCGTCGTCCCAAACGGTCGCCGGCGGCTTCTTCTCATAGATCCCGATCAAGCCGGATTTCTGCTCCATCCGGATATAGCCCGAATAGGTTTGATCATCGCGAACGACCGGCAGCTCGTGATCCAGATCCTTGAACTCGTCGACCGCGTCGGTGATGAAGTAATGGTGCGTGGTGTTGGCCATCGGCAGGTTGTAGCCGACCCATTCCGCGATCTGGCGGGCGTAGGTGCCGCCCGCGTTCACCACATGCTCACAGATGTAATCGCCCTTCTCCGTCTCGACGAGCCATTCGCCGTCGGCAGCGGGGCGGACATTGGTGACACGGTTGTGGCGCACCACCTTCGCCCCCATCTGGCGCGCGCCGGCGGCCAGCCCGAAGGCTGCGCCTGCCGGGTCGACATGGCCATCGTCCGGCGTGTGAAGCGCCGCCTTCACTCCGTCAAGATTGAAGAAGGGGTGGATCTTCTTAATCTCGTCCGGCCCGATGATCTCCATGTTGACGCCCTGCCCGCGCCCGACGCTGAGCGTGTATTTGATGGCGTCGACCTCGTCATCGAGATAGGCCATGCGCAGGCTGCCGCAGCCGTGCCAGGTAACCGACTGCCCGGTCTCCTCTTCCAGCCGATTGTATAGTTCCACCCCGTAGGAATTCATCTTCCCCAGGCTCCAATGGGAAATGCCGTGGGTGATCTGCCCCGCCGCATGCCAGGTCGAGCCGGAGGTCAGTTCCGCTTTCTCGATCAGGACCGAATCCGTCCAGCCTTCCTGCGCCAGGTGATACAGCAAACTGGTTCCCATAATGCCGCCGCCGACAATGACAACACGCACATGCTCGGTCATGACCGTTCCTTTTTTGAAAGCGCCGCTGCGGACAAAAAATCGAAACGCGCCCGCATTTTTCTGATGCAATCATGATGGTACAAATGTACACTCGTCAACTATGAATGATACAAACGTACCAAAAAATGTCGATGTGATCTCTTCGGACACGGTCCTCTCCCGTCTGCAGGAGGCGACGCCGGAGCTCAGTCCGCAGGTCCGCAAGGCGGCGACGCATATTCTGGACAACCCGACCACCGTTGGGGTCAGTTCGATTCGAGAGATCGCGGACGCCGCCGGCGTCAAACCCAACACACTGGTCCGCATGGCGCGCGCCGTCGGTTTCGATGGGTTCGAAACATTCCGCGAACCTTTCCGCGAGGCCGTCCGGACGGGCAATGAGAGTTTCCCCGACCGGGCGCGCTGGCTGCAGTCGCTCGCCAAGGGGGGGCGGCTGGACCGTCTATACGCTTCAATGGCCGATACCATGATCGGCAACGTGGAACAGGTCTTCGCATCGACCTCGGCGCAACAGATGAAGCAGGCCGCCGACCTGATCGTGGAGGCGCGCATGGCCTTCATCCTGGGTGTCGGCGTCTTCAACCCGCTCGCCCACAACTTCGCCTATCTGGCCAGCATGGCCTTCGACAAAATCGAAGCGGTTCCCAGCGTCGGCGGCGCGCCGATCGACGGTATCGCCAAGGCGATGGCGGGCGACGTCTTGCTGGCCATGAGCGTCGACCCCTACCGTACCGAAGTGGTGGATACGGTCCGGTCGGGCCGTGAGCTGGGCATGACGGTAATCACCGTTACCGACAGTCATTCATCACCGCTCACGCCGCTTTCCGACCACCTTTTCGTGGTGCCGACGGAAACGCCGCAATTCTTTACCTCGACCCTGTCCGTCGCCGCCTTGTTGGAGAGCCTGATGGCCTTCGTCATTGCGGACGCCGACGACCGGGTGGTGGCCAGCATCGAACGGTTTCACGAACGCCGAAAGAAACTCGGCGCCTATTATGATGAGGGTGGGAAATGAGTGCTCCGTCCGTCGACATCGACAGCCTGAACCTGCGCCAGGGCGCCACCGCGCTCGAGGCCCGCTATTACACCGACCCGGCATTGTATGAGTTGGAACGGGACGCGATCTTCCACCGAACCTGGCAATATGCGGGTCACCTCAGCCAGCTTCAGATGCCGGGAGACTATTTCACCTTTGAGATCCTGGAAGAGCGCCTGTTCTGCGTTCTCGACCGGGAACATCAGGTCCGCTGTTTCTACAATGTTTGTCAGCACCGGGCCCATCACCTGCTGGAAGGCGCGGGCCGGGTGCGCAACATCGTCTGCCCTTACCATGCCTGGACCTATGGGCTGGACGGCCAGTTCAAGCGCGCCCCAAATGAAAAGAACGCTGTGGCCTTCGACAAGAACAGTATCTGCTTGCCGGAGATCCGGGTCGAACTGTTCCACGGTTTTGTCTTCGTGAACCTGGACGATGACGCCGCGCCGATGGACGACTGGTATCCGGGCGCCCGGGAAGAACTGGCGGACTATGTTCCGCAAATCGACGGTCTGCGCCCGATCACCGAGACCCGGGTGGAAGAAGACTGCAATTGGAAAGTCTCGGTGGAGAACTACAGCGAATGCTATCACTGCTCGCTGAACCACCCGACCTTCGCCAACGGGGTCATCGACCCGAAACACTACAACGTCCTCCCCCAGGGCTACTGTTTACGGCACACGACCAAGGGCGCGCAGTCGGACGCCATGACCTATACGGTCGCCAACGACGCCGACCAGCATAAGACGGACTACTCCTCCTGGTACCTCTGGCCGACGCTCTCTTTCCAGGTTTACCCGGGCGCGGTGCTGAACACCTATCACTGGCAGCCGACCGGCGTCGGTACGGTCACCGTGGACCGTGGCTGGTTCGCGCCTGAAAACGCCTATACCGACGAGATCGAGGCCCTCGCCCAGCAGGACCTGGAAACCACGGTGGCGGAAGACGTGCGTCTGGTGAATTCGGTGCAGACCGGTTTGAAGAGCAAGGGCTACCGCCCGGGCCCGCTTCTGATCGACGAGAATCTCGGCCTCAACAGCGAGCATTCCATCGCGGCGTTCCAGCGCTGGGTGAAGGAAGCGTTGGACTAGCCTGTTTCTAAGCGCAACAGACCGCGTTCCCTTCAGTCGATCGGCGCGTTCAGCTTTGTACCCGGGACCAGGATGCCGCCCCGATCTCCGATGGTGGTGGTGCCGAAGCGTTGCGCAAAGATGTCCGGAAGCGGCCGGTCGCCAGGAACGCTGAGCCACAGCCGCAGCAGGTGTCGGCGCTTCTCCGCGTCCGGCCAATCGATGAAGCCGGTGCGGTCATGCAGCATGCCGTGATTATGGACGAACTGCATGTCCCCCGGGGCGAGCCGCATTTTCAGCCAAAGGTCCGGGGAGTTCGCGGTCGCATCGAACAGATCGAGCGCTTCGACAACCTCTTCCGTCAGGCGCGGGGCGTTGGCGAAACGTTGCGCGGAATCGATATATTGCCGCTGATACATGCCGGTGAGACGGCCTTCATGCCAACTCAGGACCGGGATATCGAACCAGGGTTTCTGTCCCTCCGGGACCTCGCCCCTTCTGTCCGTCGCTATCTCCCCAAACAGCAAAGACGCCAAATCGGGCCGTGTCGCGCGCATCGCGTTGTACACACTGGCGGTCGAAACCAGGAGCGAGTCCCCGCCCTCCATGGCTTCACGCAGGCAGAGCAAACCGACCACGTCGGCAGAGTCCGTGTGAAAGGTCTGCCGCGCGTTGGTCTGATAAATCCGGCTGTTGGGATCGTTGGGGTCACGTCCGATGTCCCGCACATGGCCTAGCACATGACCATCCGCATTCTGCGACCGCGCTTTACCCAGATGGGCGCCAACCGCGCAAAAAACGGCGGCCGCCATCCTTTGGTCATAGGCCTCGACCGGCAGGCCGGAAATGACCCCGAAGCCGAGTCCCTCGACCAGGGTACGCCGCAGAGCATCAAGCCGCTCCGCCGTTTTCGGTAGCAGCACATCGGCTTTGGTCATCAACCCGATATCCTTGCCCGTCGCCAGGTAGGCCCGCGCCGCCCCTTCCAGTTCTATGATTTCCGCCTCAGACCAGGCGGACTTCCAGACATCAGGCGTTTTGGCAAGATCGGCGCCGAGCCAGGCGCATTCCGCTTCAATCGCGCCGCTTGGTTCGCGAAGGGGAGAAATCGTGTTCATGTTGGTTCCGGAAACAGGACAAAGGGCAGGTTCGGTTACAGCGTCTGCGATCCATGTGGAAGTGCAGAATTTGCAAACCTAGACTACCCGCGGCGCAAGGCAACCGAACACCGCCGCCGAAAGCCTGAACACACTGTTTCCAGACCTGTGGCGATCGCCCTCTTGGAGGCGCAAATCCCAACCTCCATATCCGCAGCACGCAAGAACAGGAGAGCAAGATGCCGCCTTCGATTGACCGCCGCAGTTTCATGCTAGGCGTATGCGCCTTGACGGCCACCACCCTTTCCCTACCCCGAAGGGCGGCAGCCGCCTTACCGGACACCTCCGTTCGCTCCCTGCGGTCGGGGGAACTGGTTATCTATTTCCGCCACGGGGCCACAACCTGGTCCGGGGTCGATCGCATCGAATGGCCGCGGGAACGCCAAAGACTGCTCTCGGAAGTGGGTATCGCGCAATCGAAGCTCATAGGCGACCAATTCAAGCGATTGAACCTGCCCGTCGGCTCGGTCCTGGCCAGCCCGTTCGCCCGTTGCCGCGACATGGCGGAGATCGCGTTCGGCCGTGTGGAGGAACGGCGCGAACTGCTGGGACTGCTCAGCGACAGTGGCGGCCGGGAGGAACGCATCGCCTATTTGCGCGACAAGGTTTCCACACCGACGAACGGCACCGGCAACCGTATCATCGTCTCCCACACCTCGAACATCCGCGAGGTCGCCGGCGTCGCCCTGGACGAAGGAGATGGCGTGTTACTCCGACCGCTTGGGAACGGAACCTTTGAAACCCTGGAAACGATCAAGCCTGAGGAATGGTCCAAAATCTGACCGAGCGGTCGCGGGCCAGTCAGCAGAGCGGTCGTGCCAAAAAGCACGGTGCAGGCCGGCATAGGCTGAAGTGAACTGCGGCTTGCGGCAGCGCTTTGACGTGAGCGCCCTTTACAAACGCGCCGGCTTTCATGCTGGTGTGGCCGCCGACCGCACATGCCCCAAGCCGGGCGCATTCCGTCGGCCCCGACCAAGATGCGACATCTTGACACAATAACCTTATTCTATCACCGTTTATGGCTTGGCGGACTAATCCGATGGGAAATGTGCTGCTTTGGTCCTGCCGCATTCCGCAGCACTCCCGGCAGTTGCCGAGCCCAAGGGAGGGTTGATTTGTGCAGAGTTCCCAGTGCGCCGGCTGTTTTGTCGGCAGCTAGCTTTCCTGACGCTGTGTTTAACGCAGACGAGACATCAGCAGAACCTCATGCAAGAAATCTTGTATTTCTAGCAACGGAACCGCCGGAAACAGCATAACCGGCACGACAGAACCACTGGCTGGGAGGTCTCACAGACGACAGACAAAACAAGGCCCTATAGGGGCGACTTTTCACAAGACCCAACTTCACCTCTGACAGGCGTGATGCCCTCGGCATCGACTGATGAGGAACAACTAAGTTTGGCGGCACTAATGAAAACGCCAAATACAAAAACGAAATGGGAGGGAAACATGAAAATCAGTTCCAGTAGTATTTTTTCGGGAGTCATGGCGTCTGCCTTGGTTTTCGGCTTGCCTTTGGCGGCCCATGCAGACGGCCACCAAGGTATGGACGTTCCCAAGATCGAGTCTTCCGTTGTGCTGGAAGGCCTCGACGATCCTTGGGACATGGCGTTCCTGCCGGACGGCTCGATGTTCTTCACCGAGAAATGCAAAGGCCTGTCGGTCAGAACCGCCGATGGAACCGTGAATGCGCTGTACGGCATGCAAGACACGACGGGCTATGCCGATAGCGGCAGCGACCTGTTTTGCGAAGGCCAAGCCGGCATGCTTGGCGTGGTCCCGGATCGGCACTTCGCCAAGAACCGCATCCTTTACGTCTACTCGTCTTCCACGAAGTATCACGGCTCCGGCTGCAAGACCAATTTTGAGAAGTGCGACGGCAATATCGTGATGCGCTTTAAGGTCAGCGAAGACCTGAAGAGCGTCTCCGACCGAACCGACATTGTCACCGATATCCAATACAAGCCCTTCGATTCCGATCAGCCGTTTGGGGGCCCGGGCGCCCACAATGGCGGCCGGATCCGTATCGGTCCCGGTGGATATCTGTGGGTCGCGGGTGGTGACCGCCACAGAGGCATTTGCCCCCAGGATGGTACGCTGCTGTGCGGCAAGGTCTTGAGGATCGATATGGATGGCAACGCTCATCCGGACAACAATCCTCCGGAAGGCTTCGATAAGCGCATCTACACCTACGGACACAGAAACATCCAAGGCATCGACTTCCGCCCGAGCGACGGCAAAGCCTTCACGGCTGAGCACGGGCCCTGGCACAACGACGAAATCACCGCTCTCGTGAATGGCGGCAACGCCGGTTGGGACCCTGCACAGAACAGAGGCGGCAGAGGCGAGTGCCCGGATCAGTATTGCGGTTACGAGCCAAATCAGATGGACGGCATGGATCCGGCGATCCGCGCAGCCTACACCCCGATGAGCGACACGCGCTTCGACGACCTGATGCCCCCGTCATGGAACAACAACGGCTTCTCTCAAGGAACCGGTTCCGCCGCGTTCCTGAAGGGCGGCAACTGGGGAATCTATGAGGGTCGTTTGGCAGTCGGCATCATGGGTATTGGGTTTGGCGACACGCCCGAGGGCTCAAGGATCGACATGATCAGCATCACGCCCGACGGTTTGGGCATCAACGGAATCACCCGCATGCCTCTCGGGTTCGCGAAAAGGTTCCGTGGCTTGGTCATGGGCCCGGACAACGCCCTTTATGTCTCTGTCGACGCCGGAGAAATCTACAAGGTCACTGCGACAAGCATGAAGTAATTCTGTGAAAATCCTTGCCCGCGCTACTCATGTGGCGCGGGCATTCTTTTTGCCGGAATTCCCATGAGTTGCCGCAGGCCTGGGTATACAGGCAGCCAAGGCTTTACCGATCGCACAAGATCTTAGAGAGACGCTCCTCCGGTGAGCCCGCCTTTATCTGGCGCTTGCGCTTTGCCTTCTTGTCCGTCGCCATCGCGGGTTTCTTCCAGTGTTTGTCAGAGAAGAAAGTACCCTGCAGTTGCCTGACCGACTGCTCGGCGCAGTCGATTTCCAGCAGACTTTGATAGCTGGACGCCCCCATTACCGAAGACTTGTACCTGATCCGGTTCCAAGCCCTCCGCAAATCCTGATCTGTTTCGGTACGCGAGGAATCGAAGAAGTGGACGTCCCCTTTCGGCGTTTGCGAGTGTTCGATCCACTTTTCTTCGCCGCCGGCGGACCAGGCTCCCGGCGTCATCACGGTGAGTGCCGTGGAAAAGACTGCCAGAGTTGCTAGCGTATTTCTGGTCATCAAGAAGAGCCCTCGAAAGACCTGACACTTGTGAGCCTTGGAACTCGGTACCGAACCGAGTGCGGGCCCAAAAGACCTGCATGTTTCTCCAGCAAGAATCTGGCTCAAGGCGGTACCAAAGTAAACCCTGGCTCTCATCGCGTTCCCTGCGAACGACCTTAAAGGCCTAACGGCGCCACGGTATAGTATCGAGACAGCCGGCCTCTGCGTGCTTCCAAACTGGTTCAGTTCCCCTTTTCTCAGTCGGACCATGAAATGCCGGCAAATCCGCACTAGGTTATGCCTGCCGCCATTCGTAGCCTCTCACCTAACCTCCTTGCCATTGGACTTGAACGCTCATGAGAATTCTCGCCTTCGGTGCCAGTAACTCCCGGAACTCGCTCAATAAGTCGCTTGCATACCATGCGGCCGACCTGTTCAAGGCGGAAGTGTTGCCAACCGCCGAGATCGAGCTTCTCGACCTCAATGACTACGAGATGCCGATCTACAGCATCGACCGTGAGACGGAAAACGGCATTCCCGACAAAGCTCACGCATTCTACGCGGCAATCGGCAACGCAGATGGTCTGATCATCTCATTTGCGGAGCATAACGGTTCCTACACAGCCGCCTTCAAGAACAGTCTGGATTGGATGACACGCATCGACCGTCGGATCTACCAGGCGAAACCGCTCTTGCTCCTCTCAACCTCACCCGGCCAAGGCGGCGGCGCCAACGTTATGAAAACGGCGTTGACTGGTGCGGCGCATTTCGGCGCCGAGGTCGTGGGGAGCCTTTCCGTAAAATCCTTCCATCAATCCTTTGATCTGGAAAACAGAACGCTTGTAGACCCAGACCTCAAGAACGATCTGCTCGCGGCACTCAAGGCACTCGGAAACGGCAGTTCCGGTTAGACACGGCACTCAGCCGCCTTTCCACCGAAACCTCTTCCAAGGCCCCTGGAGAAAACACTAGGTCATTCCCCTTGCCGGTGGCGTCGGCCGGCATTCGCTGGTTAGATGCCGTTGACCCGACCCGGGATCCCCGATGACGGAGGACTTGTTTCCATGGCACGTTTGCTGACTCTTCTTCTGGCGTTCGCCTTTGCCGTTTCACCGGCGTTGGCCGCGGACCTGAAGACATTTTCCGGCACCCCGATCGACAAGCCGATCGAGGGCTATTCGGTATCGATCAACGGAACGGACTATTCGATTGCCGATCTGGAAAACACCTTCTTTCTCTATGAAACGACGATGCAGACGCATTGGGGGCCGTCCGGGACATTTGTCGGGCCGAAGTTCGTCGATGTGCTGACGAATGCCAAGTCGTGCGCTTGCGGGCCCCTGGTCGCCAAAGCCGTCGATGACTATGCGGTCGAAATGCCGCCGTGGCCGGAGGGCGTGGCCGATGCGCTGATCGTTACACGACTGAACGGGAAGCCGTTGCCGCTTGATGAGTTCGGCCCCTTTTGGCTGGTTTGGCCATCGATGAACGACGCGGTGAAAGCCGGTAACGAGGACCATGCCGCATATTGGATTTGGAGTTTGGTGGAGGTCTCGGAATCGCAATAAGGCGATGCGCAGGCCTCTCTAAAAAAAGTAGGCGTCTTGATCGCGGCGCAACCGAACAATCGGCGCCTCGGCATTCAGGTCGACCGCCCGTCCGGTGATCAGTGTCCCTTCCGTGACATCCTCAAGAAGAATCTGGTCGGCGGCCAAATAGTAGGGGCACGGGTTATCGGCTGAGAGTGGCAACGCCGGAACAAGTTCGGGCGCAAGCCCAGCGACCTCATGGTGGTGCGGATCGGTTATCGTCAGGCGTTCGCCCCTTTTGAAGTTGCGCGTCGCCCGCGCAACAAGATCGACGACAGGCCGCGACGCGCTTCCCCCTGTCGGCAGTCCCAACAAGCCCGCGCACAAGATCGAGATCGGCGCCTCGACGCCGAGCAGATGCTGCGGATTGTACAGCATCGCCGCCCGACCGTTGGAGGCCACGACATGCCCCTTGCCGCGCAGCAGATCCCATGTCTTTTCATCATCGCACCGAACGATGACAAAGACGCCACCGGCGAAACTGGCCTCGTCCGGCCGCCGCAGGCAATTGAAGACGTCAATGCATCCCTCGCGTTCGAAGAGACCGCCCTCGTCCCGGGTCTGGAATGCGTCGGCAAGTTCCGTCGGCCGAAGGAGCGGCGCATGGAAATCCACACGGTCGGGAACCAATCCCGTCGCGTTCGCAACCACGCCCATTTCGCAGAAGTCCGGAACCGTTCTTGCCGGGAGCCCGGCGTCCGAGAGGATCGCATGACGTTGTGCGACGAGCTGCCGCCACTCTCCATCGTTCGCATGCCAAAGCTGGCGTAGGCCGGACCGTTGCAGCCTCTTGTCCAGCCAATCCAACCGGTCATCCTCATGCAGGACGAAATCGTATTCACTGGACTTGCCCGCCGCCAGAACATCCAATCCCAGCGTCGTGGCCCAGCTGATCAATCCGATCAGCAGGCTTGGCTGATCCCCTTCCACCTCCGTGTAGACAACGCCGTTTCGCCGCGCCAATTCGGACAGCATCGGACCGACGATGATCGCGGCTTCCTTCGACGCCAGCACCACATGCCGGCCTTTCCCGATCGCCCATAGCGCGGCTTCGGCGGCGGCCTGGGGATTGCCCGTCGCCTCAACCAGCAGATCGAATTTCGGGTTTCCCTCATCCATGATGTTACGGGTCATGACGACGTCGCCGGCGCATATACCGGAAGCGGCAACGGCTGCCTCCATGCGCGGGACGCTCTTGTCGCAGATCACGACGATCTCCAGGTTCGCGATCCGGCGCGCACTCGCCAACAAGCTCGCCCCGAAATCACCCATGCCGATGACCCCGACCTTGACGACCTGATCTTTCTTACCCTGAAAGAGAGCTTCGAAATTCATACGGCACTCTAACCCCTTACTCCGCCAGCGATGCAAGGCGAAGGGCTTGCACCGCTCGGCTCACCGACGGCACCTCGACGGGTGTTCAGCGGCGGCTTGTTTCGTATCGCGCGCTTTCTTCGTAGTAGGCGTTGAAACCGATCCGATCCCGCAAGGCCGCAAAATCCATCAGCTGGCCTTGGACGTCGCGGTCTTCCTTCATCTTCTCCAACACCTCGACCATCGCGCGCATCGCAGCCGCCATCAGGGTCAGTGGGTATGCCGCGATCCGGTAGCCGATATCCTGCAAAACGGACTGCGGCAGGATCGGTGTCTCCCCTCCCTCGACCAGGTTCGCCATCTTCGGGCCCGGCAGTTTTTCGCAAATCTGCCGCATTTCAGCCTCCGACTTTGGCGCTTCGACGAACAGAATGTCGGCGCCCAGTTCATGAAACTTGGCGGCCCGGTCAATCGCCTCCGCCAGACCAAGGGTATGACGGGCATCGGTCCGCGCCAGGATCAATACATCCATGTCCGCCTTGGCATCCACGGCGGCGCGGATCCGGTCGAACGCCTCTTCCCGCGAGACGACATCCTTCCCGGGGGTGTGCCCGCAGCGCTTCGGTGCCAGTTGATCCTCTATCATGACGGCGGCCGCGCCGGCCTTCGCCAAGCCTGAGACAGTGCGCTTGACGTTCATGGCATTGCCGTAGCCCGTGTCCCCGTCAGCAATCAGTGGAATGTCGATGGCATCGGAAATGTTGCAGACCTGATCCTGCACCTCGCCATAACTCATCAACCCCAGATCCGGCTGACCGATCCGCGAGGCGGATGCCGCAAAGCCGGACATGAAGGTCAGGTCGAAGCCGGCCTGTTCAATCAGCTTGGCCGATAAAGCATCGTAGCAGCAGGGCATCGGCAAAAGCCGGTTCTCGGCAAGAAGGTCGCGCAGCGCCTTCGGGCGTGACTGGGTCGCGGTCATGAACATGGATCCTATTGCTTGACCGGAAAGATCAGGGCGGGGTCAGGAGAACATACATCAACACCAAGGCCGTCGCCATCACCGCCATGGCGGGCTCACCAGCAGGCACAGACCGACCGGTCGAGCCGAAACCGATGGTCTCCGCGACCGGGTGTGGACCGCATGGGTCGAGGGTTCTTCCGGCGAATCCGTCAGGGTTGGAAGCGATTTCGATCTCATGGATCGACCGCTTCCGATCCCATAACAACCCTGACCGGGCGCCCCGCGAGGGGCCCCCGCACTATTGACGGTGCTTGTTCTGCGCAACGAAGTCCGACGGCGCGACGGGACGGGGGTCGCGAACCCAAACCTCGCGGTTCGGATGTAAGCCGCCGCCCCTGGAGGCAGGCACCGCGGAGTGGCGGGCCCTTTGCAACAGGCGCGTGTTGGCCTCGCCGCAATTGGGATGCACCCCGCCATTGCCTGCCACCACCTTGTCCCAGGCCGCCTGACGCGCCGCCCGCGTCCCGGCATCTTCCAAGGCCGTGCAGTTGATTTCGTTTTTGTTCAGATCGGCGACGATCTCATCTCCGTCTTCGATCAACGCAATGGGGCCGCCAATAGCCGCTTCCGGTCCCACATGGCCGATCACCAAACCTACCGAACCGCCGGAGAACCGGGCATCCGTCATCAGCGCGATGACGATGTTGCGTTCCCGGCAAAGGGTGGTAATCCGCGAGGTGGGATCCAGCATTTCCGGCATGCCTGGCGCTCCGTTGGGGCCTGCATACCGCACGATGATCATGTCATTGTTCTGGAAACGATCGGGATCTTCGTCGAGCGCCTTCAGAAGGCCTGCCTCGCCCTCGAACACCTGCGCCCGCCCCCGGAACAGGTTGTCTTCGAGGCCGCCTTCGACTCCGGCAAGCTTGAGGATCGCCGAGTAATCCGGCGACAGATTGCCGCCGAGCATGCGAAGACCACCCGTCGGCTTATAAGGGGCGCTGACCGGGTGGATCACGTCGCCATCGGGGGCCGGCGTCTCCAGATCGGCCACCTGCTCCGCAAGTGTCCGGCCGGTGCAGGTCATCATGTCGCCGTTGAGCAGTCCCGCTTCGAGCAACTCGCGCACGATCACCTGAACGCCGCCGACCCGATCGATGTCGATCATGGAATAGGTCCCATAGGGACGGGCGTTGGTCAGAACCGGCACGATGTCGCGCGACAGGCGGTTGAACTCTTCCGGGGTCATGACATCGCGCCAGAAATGCTCGAAGCCCGCGGCCCGGGCGATTTCGGGGGTATGCAGCACCGCATTGGTGGACCCGCCAATAGCCATGGCCACGATGACCGCGTTGCGGATGGAGTCGGGTTGCACGATGTCGCGCGGCCGCAATCCGCTCTCCATCATTTTCGCCAGATAATCGACAAGCTGGCGCGGGAATTCGTTGAGGCGGCGGGGATCGTCCGAGGCCGGCGCCACCATGTGCAGGGGCTGAAGACCGACAACGCCGATGAAGGTCTGCATCGTGTTGTAGGTAAACATGCCGCCGCAACTGCCGATCCCGGGACAGGCGTTGCAGGCGATCAGATGACGGAATTCAGGGTCCGGATGACCGGCAACCTGATACGCGCTGACGATGTCCAGAGGTTCGCCGGTCTCAGGGTTTTGACCCGGGCGGATCGTCCCGTCCGACATGATAATGGCAGGCTCGTTATGTTCGAGCACCGCAGCCAGGGTCCCCACCGGCGGCTTGTCGCAGGCAACAACGGCGATCGTCCCGGCGAGCCCCGAGGCCGACAAATGCTCGCACAGCGCATCCTGCGTGACCTCCCGGCCGATCAGGGAATAGCGCATCTCCGGCGTGCCGTTGCGAATGCCGTCAGAGGTCGCGATGGTAAATTCCGGCTGGACGAGGCGGTATTTGAGCATCCCCTCTCCGATCCCGATCCGGCTGCGCAGATGGTCGTGAACGGCCTCAACCTTTGAGGCGACGCCCAGATAGCATTGGCTATCGCCCTTTGTGCCGACGACGCCGACGGGGGGCTCGTGGATCAGGGTCGGGTCCGTCCCGAGCTCATTTGCAAGCCCGATGGTCTGCGCGGAGCGACCCGGATGGCGATCTATCTTCACGACACTCGATGGCGACACGGTTTCTTCCCTCTTTTTCGTTTCGATTGGCCCGTCAGGCCGCATTGCGGTCGACGAACGCTCGATTGGCGCACGGCACGGTTCGACCGAGCCTGTTTCTTACCGAAACCCTGGCAGGTGCAGCAATAGCCGTTTTGTGCGCGTCAGGCACATCCCTAACACTTTGATCGGTGTCAGATAACATGTGCTGTCGGAAAAGGACCGGCACCGGTCGCGAAAATGTCCGGCTGAAGCCGGGCACCGAAGACGACTTTGGGGACGCGACAGGCTCTCGGATCCCCGCTGCCGCCGGTCGTGCTCAGCGGTGGGCCGCCAGGTAAGCCTCGAACGCGTCGGAAAGATCCTCGTACCTGTCTTCTTTGAATTGCGCGGTAGGCTCGAAACGCCATAGCCCAATCATCAGGTCGCTGGCGACAGGCGTGCCGTCCGCCGCAGACTGCCGGCCAAGCGGAAGGAACAGCGTGTAAATCCCACGCGGCATTCCCTCCATGGAGGCATAGAAGACACGCAAAACCTTCGGTGCGATCGAGTGTCCTGTCGACATGAACAGATCGTGGATCAGATCGACCTTCGTGCCCTGAATGCGAAAGGAGTCGCTCGATCGTGCGCCTGGCTGCAGCCTCGGGGCGACGGCTTTCATCTCGGAACTGATCAGGTCGTAGCGGAAATCCGTACAGCCGTCGATCAAGGCGCCAAGGCTGACATGCGGGAGAAGTTCGGATCCGAGCGCCAGCGGATTGACATCTTCTCTACGCCTGTCGCCGGGCAGGGCTTCCCAGTACCGAAACAGCACCGCCATGTCCTCTAGATGGGAGTCCGGTATCTCAAATCTGACCGTTTGATCTTCAAACACGTCGTATCTGTCCCAATCGTCCAACCGCCCCCCTACTCCCAGGTAAACTGCAACAAATTCGTTGCGCCTTCCTTAAGAGGAAACCCACAAAGGATACGCTTCGTCACTATTGATTTATATTTTTCTAATATATTGGAAGACACCAAACCCGATCGGCGATAGGGAGAGCAACGACAATCGCTGCTGTTCCGTCTGATTTAGATCCTTAGAAGGGGAAGCTTATCAGGGCAGCCTGGTGGTTTGGTTTTTTCAGTTCCGGGGCGGAGGGCGTTCAGGATTCCAGCATGGCGCGAACAATCTGCAGCACGGCTTCGGGTTGTTCCTGCTGAACCCAGTGGCCTGCATTCTCGATCAGGTGCGTCCCCCGGTAGTCGACAGATGCTTGAGACTCCATCGCTTCCAATGCCCCCGGCACTTGCCGGACACCCCAATCCTGCGCTCCGCCGATGAAGGCCAGCGGCGCCTGGATTTTTCGCCCTGCAAATGCGGAGAGTGCAGTCCGTTCCTCAGCGCTGGTAGAGCGGCGATACCAGTTCAACCCGCCTTGAAGACCGGCTCTCTTGAACTCCGACGCATAGACGTCCAGTGCTGCCTTGTCCAACCAGGGACAGGCATCGGCCTCGTGCTTGCTGGGAGCCATGGACCGGGCCGTTTCAGCCATCCCGGCATCCAGGTTCATGATGTAGTAGCGCGGCATCTGCGCGAGTTCATCGGCCGACCAGCGAACAAGTGGGTGAGGATTGTTGCCGGTCCAGTCGGCACTTTTGCAGTGAAAGTACGCACGCAGGAAGTCTGAAAACCCGCCGGGAGCATTGAGCATGTCGGCTTCGGCATCACGCTCGGTGTAGTACCATTGATAGTGTTTTCGCGGCGGTGAGAGACCGGCCAAGTCACGATGAATGTCTTGGGCGTCCGCCTTTTGGGCTTCGGGCGGACCCGCGAACGGGGCGCTCATCAATATGACCCGTTGGAAGATTTCCGGGTGAAGGACGGCACTCCACGCCGCAACCGGCGATCCAAAATCGTGCCCCACGACCAGGGCTGCGTCCTTGTGGCCCAAGGCATCGATCAAACCGACCGCATCTTCGGCCAGGTTGACCATACCAAACTCAGTCAGATCGACATCGTATCCGGTGCTGTGCCCCGTGGTCCTGCCATAGCCGCGCTGGTCGGGTGCCACGACGTGAAAACCGAGGTTCGCGATAGGGATGACGAGGTCGCGCCAGCTGTATGCAAGTTCAGGAAATCCGTGGAGAAGCAGGACCAGCGGAGCATCCGGCGGTCCCGCCTCGAGAAAATGAACGGCAAGTCCATTTCCATTGGCTAACACCCGTGATGTTACTCCTTGAGGCAAATCTAGCATGACGACTTCCGCTGTGACGCATTACCATTCCGTTCCTGCAACCGTTGCCGATCCTCGCGCTGGGGGCAAGCCGCCAGGTTCTTCCGCTGGTTTCACGGGAAATCCGCGCCGGTCGGGACACCACCGACCGTTCATCGGAAAACACAGGCCGAAGGCGCCGCTTACGCGTCGACCCGGTCTAGAAACAGCCTCCGGGATCCTCCTTCATTTCAGGCAACTTCGCGTTTATGGGCTTCAACCATCTCTGCCATGCTTTTGAACTGGAAGTCGTAGATCGGCATGTCGCCCGGATCCATCGTCGCCCCGAACCCTTCCTTGTCATGCCGCCTGTAGATCCAGCAATTCGGCAGGCCGTGTTTGTTGGCGGGAGCATGGTCGTGGAACATGCTTTCCGCGGTGTGCAGGATCTCGTGTTTTTCCACCCCTTGGCGCGCGAGCGCTTCCAACATGTAGTCGAAGTTCCGATCCGCGGGCTTATAGCTGCCGACATCTTCGGCCGTGTAGACCCCGTCAAAATGCACGCCGAGGCGGGCGTTGGATCCTGAGAAGCTGACATTGTCCGTGTTGGTCAGAACGATCAGCTTGTAATGCTGCTTCAGATAGGCGAGCGCCGCACGGCTGTCATCAAAGGCAGGCCATTGCCGGACGGAAAGACCGTAAGCCTGACACTCTTCCCAACCGACCTCGACGCCCCATTCCTCCGCAAGACGGCGATAGACGACACCCAAAAGGTCCGAGTATTTTTTCGATGGCGTCCAGCGCTGAGTGCTGGACTCATAGTAGGCATGCGCTTCAAGAATTTCGTCCCGCGTCAGCGTGCCGCCGACCTTGTCTGTCAGTGGTTTCAACGCCGTCACCATGCCGGTTTCCCAGTCGATCAGCGTTCCATAAACATCAAAGGTCAGCGCTTTGTAGTCGCTCAATTTCATCGGTTCCGCTCCCAAATCTCAGCTTCCCTTTCAAGTAAAACGAGATTACGATATGACGCAAATGAATGATTGTCATGCTTTGATCATTTTTTGTCATGTCGTGGAACCCAGCATTGTCGGACAGACTTGAAATCGATGCGCTGCGCGCGCTGGTTGCCATCTCCACCCATGGCGGGGTTACCCGCGCAGCCGAGCATCTGGCGCTTTCCCAGTCCGCGGTCAGCCACAAAATCCGGCGGCTTGAACAAAGCTTGGGTTGTACAGTTCTGGCCCGCCGCCCCGGCGGTCCGCTCTTCACCGACAGGGGTGCACTGCTGCTTGACTATGCGCACCGCATGATCGGCTTGCACGATGAAGCCCTGGCGGCGCTCGCGACGAAAACCCTGGCGGGCGTCATTTCACTCGGCATGACGGAAGACACCACCACCAGCGGCATCGCGCGGATCCTGGGGCGGTTCACGCGTGTGTATCCTGAAATTAAGGTCAGTACACGTACAAGCCAAAGCTTGAACATTCAGTCCTGGATGAAAGCGGGGGAGCTGGATGTCGCCGTGATGCAGGTCTTCAATTCCGAGGTCCGTCCCAGCGACGTGATCTTGTTCGAAGACAGTGTGCATTGGGTCAAATCACCTGATCTCGCCGTTGATCCCAAGGCGTCTGTGCCTTTCATCTCCTTCGATGCGAATTGCTTTTACAAACAATGGGCGTTCAGCGAAGGCAGGTCGCAAGGCCACGACTTCCGGAAGGTCTTCGAATGTCCGAGCGCCGCAGGGATTCAATCGGCCGTGCGATCCGGCTTGGGCGTGGCCATGCTCAACGGCATGCACGTAACGCCCGATATCGAGGTGATTGACGGCCTCTTCCCGGCCCCGCCGGGGATTACCTTCGTCGCGCGGACCCGGGTGAAAAAACAGAGTGAACCCGTGAAAGCGCTTATCGCGGAAATCGCCCAGGAGATTCAGAGCACGGACCCGCTCCGCCTGGTCGGCTGACTGTCCGGAAACGGCGCCGATCGGGGTTCGGTTTCGCATTAACCGACGCCATTTAAATCGGCTCTCCCGAGAGTAATGCCCCTCTTCTCTCCGCGAAACGGACGTGGTCCTCAGTCTGTTCTTGGTTTTGACCGAGGTTCTCGTGCACACTCTGCGGGAAAGCGGGATACACACAGAACACAAGGACTAGGACCGATGACGAATGACGTAGTTTTTCTGGATGGCGTCCGGACGGCGATTGGGACCTTTGGCGGAACCTTGGCGGGTGAGCCGCCCACGGCGCTTGCCACGGCAGTCACGCGCGAGGCTTTGACCCGCAGCGGCGTCGACGCGGCGCAAATCGGGCATACGGTTTTCGGCCATGTCATCAACACCGAACCGCGCGACATGTATTTGAGCCGTGTGGCTGCGGTTGAAGCCGGCATCTCGGAGGATGCCCCGGCCCTGACCGTCAATCGCTTGTGCGGCTCGGGCGCGCAGGCGATCGTTTCGGCGGCTCAGCATGTGATGCTCGGCGATGCGGACTTTGCGGTCGCCGGCGGCGCGGAAAGCATGTCGCGGTCCCCCCACGCCACGCAGACGCTTCGCTGGGGCAAGAAAATGGGAGACGCCGCCTTCGTCGACATGATGATCGGTGCCTTGTCGGACCCGTTTGGGGTCGGCCATATGGGCGTGACGGCGGAGAATGTAGCGTCCGAGAATCAGATCAGCCGGGCAGATCAAGACGCCTTCGCCGCGGAGAGCCAAAAGCGTGCGACGAAAGCCATCGAAGAAGGACGCTTCAAGGACCAGATTCTTCCCATCGAGGTAAAGGTTCGCCGGAACATGGTGACCTTCGACACCGACGAGCATCCGAAACCCGACACCACCGCCGAGTCGCTGTCGGGACTGCCGACCGTCTTCAAAAAGGACGGCTCGGTAACCGCCGGCAACGCGTCCGGCATCAATGACGGCGCCGCCGCATTGGTTCTGGCATCCGCGGAAGCCGCTGAGAAAAACGGCCTGACGCCAAAGGCACGGCTGATGGGTTACGCCCATGCAGGTGTACGCCATGAAGTGATGGGAATCGGACCGGTTCCGGCGGTCAGCAAGCTGCTGGAAAAACTCGATATGAGCGCCGACCAGTTCGACGTCATCGAATCCAACGAGGCCTTCGCCGCCCAAGCGTGCGCGGTCAACAAATCGTTGGGGCTGAACACGGACAAGGTGAATCCCAACGGCGGGGCCATCGCCCTGGGGCACCCGGTCGGCGCGACAGGCAGCATCCTCGCCGTCAAGGCAATCTATGAATTGCAGCGGATCAACGGCCGCTACGGTCTGGTGACCATGTGCATCGGCGGCGGCCAGGGCATCGCCTTGGCGATCGAAAACCTTCAGCAGAACGGCGGCTGACGCCGCTTGACAGGGTAGGCGGAACTCTTGCCCGGTAAGGTGAAAGGAAACCCCTTGGAACATCCCAAGGGGTTTTCTGCGCCCGACGGTATGCCCGTGTTCATCGCAAGCGCGTTTCGGTAACATCCGACGGTGGGAATAGCCGCAGAACGCAGCGCCTGACGAGGGCGCCTCTGCGGCAGCGATACGGGTGAGTGGATTGCGGCACACAGCCGAGTTGAGCACGGATAATATTGCACGGCAGCGATGGGTCGGCACGCGGGACGATATCCGGACACCTGACCTCAAAAGCCTGTTCGACTATTGGACGGCAGCCTGCCACGGCAAGCCGGTCCCCAGTCGGGCGGACCTTGATCCGGTGGACATGGCGCTGTGGCTGCCGCACATATTTTTGCCGACATCAACGACGCCCTGACGGACATCCGTTTCAGGCTCATCGGGACATGGGTCGTGGAACGTGTTGGAGAAGCCGGCACAGGAAAGTCGATGCAGGAGATCGGCCTGACCGAAGCGCGGCGCTCCATTCTCGATACCTACCTGACCGTGGCCCGATTTCAGAAACCGCTTTGTTCCGACGGATGGTTTTACGATCGATCCGGTAGGGTTCGAGAACTATGGGCCGAACGTCTCCTCATGCCGGTGCATGACGGCGAGAACGGCAAGCGACTGGCCCTTTCGGTGCTATGTTTGGACGATCCATCCGGAAACTGATCCGGTCCGCCGGAAGTTCTGTCGAGTGAGTGGTCTGACCACTTGACAGTCCCCTACCCCACCCGTCTGATCGGGCCAACGAATCTACGAACAGGATCGACCATGAAAAACGTCGCTGTCTTTGGACTTGGATCGATGGGCCTTGGCATGGCTCAATCGTTGCTGCGCGCCGGACATACTGTCCATGGCGTCGATATCGACGAAGCCCGCATGGCGGCGTTCCGCGAGGAAGGCGGAGCCGATGGAGCGGTCGCCGACGTCGCAGCATCCCTGGACGCCGTCGTCACCGTTGTCCTGAACGGACCGCAGACGGAAGCGGTTCTGTTTGGGGAAAACGGAATCGCGGCGCAGTTGCAAAGCGGAACGGTGGTCATGTCCTGCGCCACGATTACCCCGGCTCTGGCACAAGATCTGGAACAGCGGTGTGCGGCGCTTGGCCTCCACTACCTCGACGCCCCGATCTCGGGTGGGTCTCTAAAGGCCGCCAGCGGCGACCTCTCTATCATGGCCTCCGGCTCCAACGCGGCTTTCTCGGCAGCGCAAGAGGTTCTCGACGCGACAGCCGCCAACGTCTTCGAACTTGGAGACAAAGCCGGCTCCGGCTCCGCCATGAAAGCCGTCAACCAGCTGCTGGTCGGCGTACATATCGCCGCCATGGGCGAAGCGGTCGCCTTCGCCAAAACCCAGGGTGTCGATCCGGACACCGTTTTGGATGTCATCAGCCAGTGCGCTGGCAACAGTTGGGCCCTTGAAAACCGTCTTCCGCACATAGTGAACGACGATTACTCACCCCGCTCGGCGGTGAATATCTGGCTGAAGGATCTGGGCATCGTCGAAGAGATCTGCGCCGGCACCGGCCTAACGCCGCATCTGGCTCAGACTGCATTAGCGCAATTCCAAAAAGCGGCCGACGCCGGCCGCGGCCGGGAGGATGACGCGGTCGTGGTCAAAGTCTATACCGGGGAAGCGGGCATCGACCTCTAGACCGGAGAGCGGGCGCGGACGCTGCTTCCGGAACCGGCCATTCAAACGGGCCGGGTGGGATTCGTCCGATAGGACATACGGAGCTTTTTCGGCGCGGCGGCCTCCAACTTTGCGCGTACGCCCTTACCAACACTTTTTGCTTACCCTAATGACCCATATTACCAGCATTGATTTAATGGCGCTGCGATAAGTCAAAACTTTGCTTCGCAACAGGCGGCAAAGGGATCCATTTTAACGCATTATTTAGGCTTATATCCTGTGCTCTCTGTATGAGCCTTTTTTTCCTGTATTTCTTTTACGGCCTCGCCTTCTTCGTGTTGGGTTTGCTCCTGACGACGAACGAGGTTCCCAACGCCTTGCTTCCCTACAAAAGGGCCTTTCTTCTGTGGGGCATCTTCGGGCTCTTGCACGGGGTGAATGAGTGGGTGGTCATGGTTCAACTGCCGCCGATCGGCATGAACAGCCCAAGTGTCGCCCTTACCGGTCATGCGCTCAGTGGCGTCTCGTTCGCCGCACTTTTTCATGCCGCGGCTCAATCTGTGAAAGTACGCCGGCCCGCACTGGGCCGTGCCCTGCTTCTCATCTGCATCGCCGCAAGCGCTCTGTGGATGTCCGCTCTGGCGCTTGAAGCCTACGGCCTGATCCCGCCTGGTTTCAGCGACATCGCAGCCCGCTGGCTGTTGGGGGCGCCGGGCGCGCTTGTCCTAGGGTTCTTCATCCTTGAGTTCGGACTTGCGACCCTGCGCTTTGGCCTGGTCGACCAAGCCGTTGCAAAAGCCGTGCGCGACACGGCGACGAAACCCTTCAACCTGGGCTTTGTCATATCCGGCGTCGGGCTTGTGCTCTATGCCGCCGTGACGGTTTTCACGGACCAAGCCGCTCTGGTTGGCGCTCCCGGTCTAACCGCAACGGCCTTTCAATCCTTCTGCGAACTACCCGTGCCGATCCCGCGTTCCTTATGCGCCGTCGCCATGGCGGTGGGCGTCATGATCTCGTTCCGTGAGTTCCATGTTTTCCGCCAGAGATCCCTCGAGCAAGACATTCAAACAGCAACCCGGAGAATGCGGGACGCCATCGAAGTCGCCGAAGAAAGCAGGCAACGCTTCAAGGATTTCGCGGAAGCGGCGAGCGAATGGTTTTGGAGCACGGATGCCGACGACAGATTCACCGTCATTACCTACGCGCAAAAGAAGGTATCCCACATCGATGAATCCGAATTCATAGGCTCAAGACGGCTCGACCTGACCACCGAAGACACCAACACCTACAAATGGAAGGTCTATCGAGAGACGCTTGCGAACCGGAAGTTTCTGACAGATTTCGAATACGCCGTTTGGACGAAGGAAAACGGCGAACAGTATGTCCGCATCAACGGCAAGCCGTTCTTCGACAAAGATGGGGACTTTCAGGGCTATAGAGGAACCGCCCGGAACATTACCGACGAGACTGCGCTGAGGGTCAGGAACCGCGAGCTTTTCCAGCGCATGCAGAACGCGTTTCAATCCGTGACCGTCGGGATCGTGATGACCGAGCAGGACGGCAGGATCTTCGAGTTCAATCCCGCGGCGGAGAGAATTTTCGGATACAAGATATCGGAGGTCATCGGCGAGAACGTCTCAATCCTGATGACCGGACAGCACAGCCAAGCCCACGATTCCTACATGGGCCGTTACATCGGGGGCGGCAAGGCCCGGATCATGGGAACCGGGCGCGAACTTCTCGCTCGGCACAAGGACGGCCGTGAAATCCCGATACATCTCGGAATCGACGAGATAAAAGAACAGCACGGGTCGATATTCATCGGCTCCATAACCGATCTTTCCATCATGAAAGGGCTGGAGGAGAAAATCCGGCACTCTCAAAAGATGGACGCGGTCGGCGAACTGACCGGCGGCATTGCCCACGATTTTAACAACCTTCTGGGAATCGCCATCGGCAATCTGGGCATGGCGAAACGGAAAGCAGACCCTGAGAGCCCGCTGCTGAAATACATCGACAAGGCGCTGACCGCCAACCAACGGGGCGCCGACCTTACCAGACGTCTGTTGAATTTCTCTCGATCCTCTCCGACACAGACCGAAACCGTCAAAATCAACGACCTCGTGCGCGACTTGAACGATCTGATCGGCAGATCACTCACGGCGCAAGCAACGGTCACGCTTGAGCTGGACCCGGCCGCCGGGAAGGTGACCGTCCACAAGGGAGATCTGGAAGACGCCCTGATCAATCTGGTCCTCAACGCGCGGGACGCAATGACCAATGGCGGCGAACTGAAAATCGCCACCGCGGAAGTCCTTGTGCTTGAAGAAAGCAACGCGGAGTTCAACAGGTTGGAGCCCGGCTACTACGTCCAGATCGAAGTCTCGGACAATGGTGTCGGGATGCCCGCCAATGTGGCCCGCAAGGTCTTCGACCCCTTCTTCACCACGAAGGACCAAGGCAAAGGCAGCGGACTTGGTCTGTCGATGGTCTATGGTTTCGTCAAAAGATCGGGGGGCGACGTTTCGGTTCACTCGGAAGAAGGGGTCGGCACAACCTTCAAAATCCTTCTCCCCACCGGCGGCACCCCCAGCGCGCCTTCCAACACCAAAACCGTGGAACCGATACCGGCGGGTCAGAACGAAAGCATCCTGGTGGTCGATGATGAAAGCGACCTGTTGGAGGTTGCCGTCTCGATGTTGCAGGACCTCGGATATACGGCCACAGGATGCGAACAGGCCCAGCGCGCGCTTGAACTACTGAACCACGACGCAGGCTACGATCTGCTGCTTACCGATATTGTCATGCCCGGTGAGATGAACGGGCTTGATCTCGTCAACGCAGCCAAGACCGCGCATCCGAACCTCAAGGTTCTGGTTGCATCGGGCTATGCAAGCCAGTCGGTGTGGGATGAAAGCAGTCACTCGTGGAAGGGCATGATGATCAACAAGCCCTACAACCAACTTGCCCTTTCGCGGGCGGTACGGACAGCATTGGATGGTGGACCCTAGGTATGGCCAAAATACTTGTCGTCGATGATGAACCGGACTTTGCGGAATATGTCTCCGACGTCCTGAACGATCTGCACCACGACGTTGAACATGTGTCGGATGCCCGCAGTTTCGCGAAAGCCTATACGAACAGTTTCGACGTAATTTTTACCGATCTGTTCATGCCCGACATGGACGGTGTCGAGGTGATCCGTTTTCTTGCCGAGAACCGAAGTTTTGCAAGTCTTGTCCTGATGAGCGGCAAGGATCAGGGCGTTCTCAATTCCTCCCGGGAACTCGCCCTTGCGCGCGGGATGCCTGTTCTCGGCGTGCTGCAAAAGCCGTTCGAATTCTGCGATGTCGAACACATCATGTCGACATACGTCCCGCGTCCCTGCGCCGATAAGATCCGGCTCGACGCCGATGCCTTGGCCGGCGAACTGGAGCACGCCCTTGCCGACAACCAGATCTATCTGAACTATCAGCCCCAGTGCGACCTTGTGACGGGAAAGGCGGTTGGCGTCGAGGCCCTGGTTCGGTGGATGCATCCCGGGCACGGGCTTATCCCGCCGTCACTCTTCGTCCCGCTTCTTGAGCAAGGCCCCGGGATCAACCAACTGTCCGACTTCGTCTTTCAGCGTGCGCTGCTGGACCTCGCCACCATCACCAAGGTGACCCCCGATCTTACCATGTCGATAAACTTTTCCGCCAAATGCATGGAAGATGTCGAACTTCCGGAAAAGCTAGGCACTGCGGCGCAACGCCTGCAATTGGACCCGGCACGGATCGTCTGCGAGATGACCGAGACCGCCTTATCCGACGACCTGGCCAGCTACATGGACATTCTGAACCGGCTGCGCATGCGCCGGTTCGGAGTTTCCATCGACGATTTCGGAACCGGCTATTCCTCCCTGCTGCAGTTGATCCAACTCCCCTTCTCCGAGTTGAAAATCGACCAATCCTTCGTGTCCGGACTGCTCACCAAAAAGGAATGCCGCTCGATCGTATCGATCTCGACCATGCTTGGACGCGAGTTGGGCATGAGAGTGGTCGCCGAAGGGATCGAAGACCCCGAGACGGTCGGAGTGCTGCAGGAATTTGGATGCCACCATGGACAGGGTTTCGCCTTTGCTCCCCCCATGCTTCTGGACGAAACGCTGTCTTGGCTGAAAAGCGACAAGGCCCTGGATTGCCTGGGGACAGCCTCATCTCCACCCGGTTCACCGCACAGTCCATGATTGACCGTCGTCAATGCCGTGGATTGGCCGCCCTGGCAGCCTGAAGGACCGTATCCACGGAACAACGAGGAGGGTCAGGTGGTCCTACAACGCACGTGGTTCGTTGTCGCCGACGGTGCACAGGCCCGGATTTTCGAAACGGAAGACGCATCGAGCCCCTTCCGCGAAGTCGAGCGATCTCTCAGTGCGGACGCCCGCCAAAAGTCGGTGAACCTGAACAGCGACCGTCCAGGCCGCACGTTTGATTCCCACGGGCACGGCCGCCACGCCATGCAACCCGGCACCGACCCTCAGATGCACGAGAAGGTCCAGTTCGTGGATCGTCTGGGATCACGCCTGAACGAGGCGGCCCTGCGGCAGGCATTCGACAGGCTGGTACTGATCGCGCCGCCCAGGCCGCTTGGGCAATTGAGACGGAAACTCAACCGGCAGGCGTCGGACCGCGTCACCGCAGAGATCGACAAGGACCTGACCGGTCTGACCGGACACGAAATCCAAGAATACATGGATGGCGTGCACCCCTGACCGAGGCACTCAGGCGCGCCAACGCTTGGCCGCGCCTTGTATCGTGTTCCGTCCCGGCCCCTGAAAACCCATCGGGCCGCTGATTGTAGGAGAGGGTCGAGCCTCCATGATGCCGCACCAGATCATGCTGACCATCGGATCGATCCTTCTGGTCAGTCTCGTTTTCGATTGGATCGGCCGACGCACCGGCGTGCCGCGCGTGACCTTGTTGGTGGTGATGGGGGTCGCCGTCGGCCCCTACGGCCTGGGACTTCTCCCGACGGACATAGCGGCCGCGACAGAGTTCATTTCCGCGTTTGCCTTGACCATGATCGCCTTCCTGTTGGGCAGCGAGCTTTCCAGCGACAAGCTCCAAGAACACGGTAGGGGCATCTTACTGGTGTCCATCACCGTTGTTTTGGTGACGGCCGTTACGGTCGGTATCGGGTTGTTGCTTGTGGGGGCGCCCCCCGCTCTCGCGGTTTTACTGGCCGCGGTCGCCACCGCCACCGCCCCCGCGGCAACCCGGGACGTGGTGAACGAGTACGAGGCGAAGGGCCCCTTCAAGGATCTACTGCTGGGGATTGTCGCGGTGGACGACGCCTGGGGGCTGATCGTCTTCGGATTCGCCATGGCCGCCGCGGCGTTTCTGCTCGGCGCGGACGGCAATTCTGTCTGGGCCAACCTGGGCGCGCATCTTGGCGGTGCCGTCGCGATCGGCTTTGGCATCGGGGTTCCGGCCGCCTATCTTTCAGGCCGCTTGAAACCCGGCCGGCCCAGCCAACTCGAAGCGATCGGCGTTGTTCTGGTCTGCGGAGGCCTCGCCTTTTGGATCGGGGCCTCTTACCTGCTGGCGGCGACAATCGCGGGCGCCCTGGTCGCGAACCTCGCCAAGCATCATGACTATGCGTTCCGGGAAATCGAGCATTTCGAGTGGCCCTTCCTGACCGTCTTTTTCGTGCTGGCCGGCGCAACCCTCGACCTTGCCATGGTGCAGGCGGCGGGCATTGTGGGCGTTGCCTACGTCGGCCTGCGCACGGTCGGCCGTGTGGCCGGCGGTTGGATCGGCGCGGGCGCCGCGGGTCTGAAGGCTGCGGACCGTAACTGGATCGGCTGCGCCCTGATGCCGCAAGCCGGGGTCGCTGTCGGAATGGGACTGATTGCCGCCCAGGAAGTGCCCGCGGTCGGGGATCTGGTCCTGGCGGTGACCATCGGCGGTGCGGTTGTTTTCGAACTGGTCGGCCCCGTTCTGACCCGCACGGCTCTGATCCGAACAGGTGCCGCGGACCTGCGCTGATTTGGCGGAAGGGGCGGTGCCGCGAGCGGCAGCATCGTTAGTGACGGGGCCGGAACCGGCGTTTAACGGTCTGCTTTCCGGGCTGCGATAATCTCTGCAATCCTGTCCGCGTCTACCTCGCTGAGGTGCCGCCCGCGCTCCAGGATCTCCAGCGTGTATTCCCGGTAGGTCAGGCCCAACCGCCGGGCGCGCCGCATCCGCATCATCGCAATCGGCTGGGGCACGTCGGTCCACGCCTTCAGATGTGCCTTTTTCCAGGCCATGTAGAGGCCCATCCGGCCCTCGCCCCATTTCGGACCGCCGTTGTGCCCGATCCCGTAGAGCGGAATGGCCCTGGCCTGCGGGACTTCGGTCCGACCCGCGGCGATCAGGGCAAGACGGTGACGACGTAGGAGCATGGCCGGTCGCTCGTGTTTGCGTAGGTGCTTCTCGCAGGCGGGCCGAAAACGATCGCGTCGCCCTCTTCCAGCGCATGCGTCACATCTCCCAAGCTGAGGTCGAGACGCCCGGAAAGCACCCAGACCCCATGTCGGCCGAAGGCGTACGCCGACGCCGGATAGGAGACCTGCTCGCCGGGCGGCATTTCCACCTCCACCATGTCGACCGGGAAATCGGACCCGGGCGTCGGAAAGACCTGCGCCCGGACATAGCCGGTTGCCGGATCCGTCCACCGAGCGCGATCGGCCGCCCTGGTCACCCCGGCGCCCGAACCGCCTTCGGCCCGCATCAGCAGGGTCGACATCGTGACACCGAACGCCGCTGCCAGACGCGCCAGGAGCGCCGACGTCGGGCTCGATTGATTCCGTTCCACCTTGTTGATCATCGAACGCGACACACCGGACCGATCCGCAAGGTCGGCCAAAGACCAGTTCCGCGCTTCCCGTTCGGACCGGATCCGCGCGGCAAGCCGGAAATCCATATCGTCTGGACTGAAAGGCATATTGACCCCGTTGTGTTTATAGTGCGACCTTGTCTACTATACGATACAATCGGTCAAGGCGTCTACGATCCGTTTCGGCCGGCTCGGCGTTTCAGGTCGTTTTTCTTCTTCTTTTCAATGGGATCTCTTCCGCCTTCCAGAAACCCCGAAATGAACCCTGTGCCCCGTCGAACTCAACCGGATATGCATCATGACCGCTGACCGCCACACCGCCTCCAAGGATCCGCTGCTGCAGCCCTTGACCCTGAAGGGGTTGACTCTGAAAAACCGGATCATGTCGACCAGCCATGACAGCGGCATGCGCGACCATAACCGCATGCCGGCGGACGCCTATCAGGCCTATCACCTGGAGAAGGCGAAGGGAGGCCTCGCGCTGACCATGTTCGGCGGTTCGTCCTCAGTCGCACCCGACTCTACCTGGACGAACGGCCAACTGGATTTCGGTACCGACGCGGTTATTCCGTATCTGCAGGAATTTTCCAGCAAGGTGCACGGGGCCGGCGCGGCCTTGATGGTCCAGATCAGCCATCTGGGCAGACGGTCGGAAGCCCTGTCCCGCAACTGGCTGCCTGCCCTGGCGCCCTCCCCGATCCGCGAAACCTTGCATCGTTCCAACCCGCGGGAAATGGACCGGCACGACATCGACCGAATCGTCAAAGCCTTTGGCGAAGCCGCTTACCGCTGCAAGGAAGGTGGCCTGGACGGGTTGGAGACCATGGGCCAGGGTCACTTGATCGGCCAATTCATGTCGCCGCGCACCAACCGCCGCACGGACGGTTTCGGGGGCTCGCTGGAAAACCGATGCCGTTTCGCCCTGATGGTGCATGAAGAGATCCGCCGCCGGGTTGGCGACGATTACGTCGTCGGCCACCGATACTGCATCGACGAAGGGATGGAAGAGGGACTGGATTTCGAGGAAGGCGTCGAGATCGCGCAACTGTTGGAGCGGTCGGGTCTGATCGACTTTTTCAACGTCAATTACGGACGGATCGACACCTTCCTGGGCCTGGCGGTGGACTGCATGCCGGGAATGGATTCCAAGATCGCGCCGTGGCTGCAGGCGGCGGGCGCTTTCAAGCAGCAGGTCTCGCTGCCCGTGTTCCACGCCGCCCGGATCGCCGATATCTCCACCGCACGACACGCCATCCGCGAAGGATTGCTGGATATGGTGGCGATGACCCGCGCGCATATCGCAGACCCGCAGATCGTCAACAAGATCCTGCGTGGAGAGGAAGAGCGGATCCGGCCCTGCGTCGGGGCCACCCATTGCATGGGACCGACCAAGCCGACCTGTATCCACAATGCGACGGCGGGGCGCGAACAGTTCTGGCCGCAGGTGATCGAAGCCTCGCAAAAACCGGGACGGAGAGTGGCCGTTGTCGGCGGCGGCCCCGCGGGCCTGGAAGCGGCCCGTATCGCCGCCGAGCGCGGCCATACCGTCACACTGTTCGAAGCGGCGACGCAGCTTGGCGGCCAAATCCGGCTCGCCGCCGAGGCAAGCTGGCGCAAGGACATCCTGGGGATCGTCGATTGGCGGGAATCCGAACTGGAGCATCTGGGCGTGGAGGTTCGGTTGAACAGCTACGCCGAAGCTGAAGACGTCATGGCGCTGGCCCCTGACACGGTGATCATCGCCACCGGGGGCATTCCGGACCTGGACTGGCTGGAAGGGGCGGACCACTGCCACAGTTCCTGGGACGCGCTTACCGGCGCGCCGATGGGTGACAGGGTTCTCGTCTATGACGGCGGCGGGCGGCATGCTGCGCTGACCGCCGCGGAGTTTCTGGTGAAAGCCGGCAAGACCATCGACCTTGTCTTGTTGGACGAAGCCGTCGCCCCGGAGATGAGCTACGCCGAGCGGGTGACCTGGCGTCGCCGTCTTGCAGAAGAGAAAATCGTCCCCGGTTTCGAACAGCGCCTGCTCCGCGTCACGAAAGACGGCAACGCGATGGAAGCCACCTTGCAGCACGAGTTGACCGGCGAGCAGCGAAAGGTGCGCTGCGACAGTGTCGTCGCCGAACAGGGCACCCAGCCGGCGGACCTGCTCTTCCACGATCTGCGCAGCCGATCCCGGAACGACGGGGTGCTGGATGTGGATGCCTTGGTTGAAGGCCGGCCCCAACCGACGGCAGGCGCCACCGGCGGCTTCGACCTCTACCGGATCGGCGACGCCGCCTCCAGCCGCAACATCGCCGCCGCGGTCTATGACGCGCTGAGGCTGTGCAGCGTGATGTAGGGGTGTAATGGCGCTACGGCACCAGCCCTCTCCTCCGGCCAACCACCCGGATAATACTGTCGTTGGGCGGTTGGGCGATTGGGCGGCGGAGAGGGCTGGAACCGCGAAGGAAACACCATCACATCCGCTTGGCGACTTCCTCCAGCATGACTTCGGTGGCGCCGCCGCCGATGGCCTGAACGCGGGCGTCGCGGGCCATGCGCTCGATAGTGGTGCCGGTCATGAAGCCCGTTCCGCCGTGGAACTGCAGGCAGTCGTACATCACCTCGTTTACCAGCTCCCCGCAAAAGGCCTTGATCATCGAAACCTCCTTGACGACCTCTTCGCCCAGCGCGTCACGCGCCGCCGTCGCGTAGACCAGTTGCCGGCCCGCCTCCACCTTGGCGGACAGCATCGCGAGCCGCTGACGGATGGTCTGCTTTTCCCACAGCGGGGCCCCGAAGGCCTTGCGCAGCCGGACATAGTCTACCGTCAGGTCGATTGCCGCCTGCGCTTCCCCCATGGCCATCGCCCCGATCACGATCCGCTCGTTCTGGAAGTTCCGCATGATGGCGTAGAAGCCGCGCCCTTCCTCGCCCAGCACATTCTCCTGCGGCACGAAACACTCATCGAAAGAGAGTTCAGCCGTGTCGGAACAGCGCCAGCCATGCTTGTCGAGCTGCCGTCGCACCCTAAAGCCCGGCGTTCCCTTCTCTACCAGGAACATGGTGACGTTCTTGCTCGACGACCCCTCACCCCCGGTTTTTGCCGCAACGCAGTAAAGATCCGCATGAACGCCGTTGGTGATGAACATCTTGGCGCCGTTAAGAAGGTACCCGCCGGATACCGGCCTCGCCGTCGTCCGAATGCCCTTCACGTCCGAGCCGGCATCCGGTTCGGTAATCGCCACGGCGGTGATCGTCTCCCCGGAAACGATGCCCGGCATGTATCTGGCTTTCTGGTCCTCCGTCCCGGCGTTGAAAACGTGAACCGACGCCATGTCGGTGTGCACAAGCGCGGTGATCGCGAAACCGGAATAGGTGGAACGTCCCAATTCCTCGGCCAGCAGCGCGGTGGCGCGGGTATCCATCTCGGACCCGCCGAACGCGGCCGGGTACCGGATGCCCAGAAAGCCGAGCGCGCCCATTTTCCGGAGCACGGCGCGCGGCACCATGCCGTCTGCTTCCCAACGGTCCCCGTGCGGCAGAACCTCTTCCGCGACGAAGCGGCGAAGCTGATCGCGCAGCATCTCGTGTTCGCTGGTGAATATCATTCCATCAGGCATAGAAAACCCCGCACCGCCTAGGCATTTCACCCGATTAGTCTAACGCTAGACAAGACGCGGAGGGAAGAATGACGGATCATCCTTACACAAAGCCGGTCCGGTGGGCGGATCCGACGTCGAAACTGTTTCCCCATCAGGTCGGGTTCACGGCCCCGCCGCACGATTTCGACGCCGGTCCCAGCGATTTCCTGAGGATCAGCCCCGAAACCGTCGGCGTGCATGGCCGCATGCTGCATGTGCCCGGTTACGAACATCAACTGGCGCAGCGCTCCGACAATTTCCATCTGCTGGAAGAGGTCGTCGAATGTTTTGCCAATAACGGCGCGGACGCGGTCGGACAGGTCGGCACCAACTGGGTCCATTGCAACGGCACCGGCCCCGACGATATCGCGGCCTTTCTGGACCGGGTGTCCGACACCTACGAGACGCCCTTCCATATGGCCGGATACTGCCTGGTCGAGGGGCTGCGGGAGTTGGGCGTGGAGAAGATTGCCGTCAACACGGTCTATTACTGGCCGGACTGGCGCGACGGCATCGTCCGCTTTCTTGGCGAGGCCGGTTTCGACATCGTCTATTCCTGCAACTTCGTCGATCTTGGTTTTTTCGAAACCCAGGAAGAATGCAACGACTGCATCTGGATCTTCCCCGACGAGATGGCGCAGGCCTCCATGCAACGCGCGCTGGAGCGCGCGCCCGGCGCGGAAGCGGTCGTCGTCACCGGCATGCCCAACTGGCGGCGGCAGGATGGGCTGCCCTTGCGCACGCTGCACCATGTGGAGGCGTTGGAGGCGGCGTGCGGCGTGCCCATCGTCTCCTCCGATTTCGCGCTTTATTGGCGGCTCTATAAAAGCCTCGGCGTAAAGCCCCACGGCTCGCACGGCAAACTTCTGGCGACCCTGGAGTAGCAGCGATGCACAAGATCCTGGCGCTTTGGGCGACTCCGCGCTCCACCTCCACCGCGTTCGAATGGATGATGCGGATGCGGGGCGACTTCACCTGTTTCCACGAACCCTTCGGCGAGCCGTGGTACCAGGGTGAGGAACCGCTGTGGCCGCGCCTGAAGCCGGACAGTCCCCGCACGCCGGGCCTGACCTTCGACTCGGTCTGGCAGGGGATGAAACAGGCGGCATCCGAAGGCCCAGTCTTCTCCAAGGATTTCCCGCACTATATCGAGCATCTCTGGACCGACGATTTCCTGGCCCATTTCACCCATTCCTTCCTGATCCGCGACCCGGCCAAGGTCGCGACCTCGATGCACAAGCACTGGCCGGACTTCGTCCTGAAGGAGATCGCCTTCGTCGAACAGCGCGCCTTGTTCGACCGGCTGGCGGACCAGATGGGCGCTGCGCCGCCGGTGATCGACAGCGACGATCTGCTGGAAGACCCGTTCGGCATCGTCGAAGCCTACAGCAACGCAGTCGGCATCCCCTTCTTGCCCGACGCGCTCTCCTGGGAGCCCGGAGACCGCGACGAAGTCAGCTGGTACGACGGCGGCTCCTGGCACGCGAACCTAAGAGACTCCGACGGCCTGAAACCGCAACCGCGTTCCTATATCGACATCGAGGACGCCCCGGACCGGGTGAAGGAAATCTACGAGATCGTGCTGCCGCACTATGAGCATCTGCACCGGCATCGCCTCAAGGCGGTGACGGTCGATGCCTAAGACATGATGCGAGCAGAGGCATAAAATAGAGGCATCTGGTGACAACAAAGCAGAGCCGATGAGACTCGAACAGGTCAACGAGGACGACAGAGGCTCGCGGAAGCTCTTGATTCACCCCGTTTTTTCGCCGAACCGGGATGGGGCCACCGGGCATTTGAACGCTGACCAAAACAGTGCGGAGAGAGCCGATAAGCTACGAGTGCGATGGTATTTGCTCTGCAGAATTTGCGGCTAAAGAGGATCGGTTCCCGATGAGTGCCGAGCCCACGTCAAGGTTTGGAATGCGGACAAAGCTGGCGTTCACTCAGCCGGTAACAAGGTCCGAATTCTCATTTGCCGAATAATTTCGTATCTTAAAGCTGGTTCAGGAAAAGCCTTCAGATCTTTGTCAGCAAGTGAACCCCGCTTGGCTCCGGTAGTGTATCGTCAGGATGAATATCGGCATAAATCTCGATGATGTTGTTTTCGGGATCATGCAAAAACATCGTTCGATGCGGCCAATCCTGATTTGTTGGCTTCTCAATCACTTCAACGCCTTTCTGGGTCAGTTCATCATAAGCAGCGTCAACATCAGCGGGTGGGACTCTGAAGCTTAGCTGCGCCCCTGCAGACGATTTTGGAGTGCGGTGACCATCGTAACTGCGGCCCCTAGGGCGAAGCCCTAAGTACAAGCTTCCGACCCGAAACCCGACCCAGGCGCCTGAGGTTTCTTCCTCGATCTCAAAACCTAAAACCCCCTTATAGAACCGCTTCATCTCCTCTATATCGTCGCAGAGAAGAATAACGAAATCCAAGCTGCGAATAGCGCCTAGACCTGTCTTCGCTTCCATAATTGGCTCCCTAAACACCGACGTTAAACCGACATTCGCGGCACAGCAGGAAAAACGCAAGATGGGCTCGAAGCGGACCTCGATAGAATTTCCAGCTGCTCGACTTCCTCGAAATACAGTTTTGCGGACAATCCTGCCGTTGAGTCAGACTTGTGGAACGACCGCTCCTGACCAGCTTCCGACTTCCGAGCATTCTGTCAGTGGCACCAGGATTTTCGAAAACCAGATATAGGTGTTGACGTATTCAACACTCAATTTGTGTGCTTCACTCTAGCCGCGCCAAGGAATATTCTACAGCCTTATCTAGTATCCAGGATACGCGGATCTCCGTCATCAAGCTTTACCAACGCCCGGGCAGCCGCCCGATCTGTCTTGCCGGTCGCTCCAACTGGCAGGTTTGGAACAAAATGAAAGACGTCCGGCGTTTTGAAACGCTCTAGCCGATCGGCTGACCAGGTACGAAGGTCGTCCTCAGAAATCCCGGGATCACGCGCGACGACCATCAGATGGAGGCGTTCGCCCAATCGCTCATCCGGCACACCGAAGGCCACCGCAGACGCTACGCCCTCATGCTGGGTGTACAGGTTCTCGATCTCGAGCGGCGCGATTTTATTCGCGCCCCGGGAGATGATGTCTTTCGAGCGACCAACTAGGCGGACACATCCGTTTTCGGTCCGCGAAACGAGATCTCCCGTCCTGAAATACCCATCTGACAAAGCCGATGCGGTCAGCACCGGATCGTCAAGATAGCCCAGCATATTGGCCGGGCTGCGTATCTGAAGCTCTCCTATCCCTTCGGGCAAATCGAGTTCAGGAACGCGCTGGATGCGAGACGTAACCCCCTCGGTCTCCCGCCCAATGGTGCCGTGCATATCCGTAGACTTTCGGTGCAATGCGCAGAAATCGCAGGAGCCCGTTTCCGTCAGCCCGAACAGATCGTAGATGCTCACCCCGGGCACGCGGGCAACGAGGTCCTGAGCAAGTTCGGCGGCACAGGGTTCGCCACCAGTCAGGATTGTAGCAAGCTTTGGCAGCGCGATGCGGTCTTGGGCAAGAAGCGTACGCAGAACGGTAGGCACCGTAGCCAAAACCGAGACAGTGCGCTCACTTTGTCCAAACCCTGTAGTAGACAGCCTCGGGGCGAGAAGTAGCTGGGCCCCCGACATCAGGGTGAGAAGATTTACCCAAATTCCAAAGATAAAGGTTAGCTGCAACGGAACAACGACTGTGTCACCGTCCGCGATAGGCACGAGACGCGAGAGCACTTGGAGCTTCCATCTGAGCCCCGCATGGCTAAGGACAACGCCTTTGGGCCGTCCGGTGCTGCCCGAGGTGAAGACGATCAGCGCTGCGCCCCGCAAGAGCGGCCTGTCAAGTGGGGCCACCTGACCAATCCTCTGAAGCGACAGTCCACGAACAGCGTATCGTGCCCCAAGCCGATCGATAAGGGCCTCCTTCGCCGGTTTCGGCGTATCGATGTGGACAGGAACCGCAACACAACCAGCAGCCCAAATCCCCAGAAAGCCCGCCAGATCTTCAGGAACGTTCGAGACGAAGAGCATAACAGGCTCGTCGGCGGAAAGCCCTGCCGATCGCAGCGATCGGGCAATGTCATCAGCATGTGCTGCCAGGCGTTCAGACGCAAACGTCGGCTCCCCGACGACCCCAGCCTTCGACTCCGTAAAGGCTGGCGCGCCGGTGACCAGCTTGAACAAGGTGTCCGACGGCATCACGGTAACGGGCGTGGCGGGAACCGGGCATCGCGCCAGGCGAGCGCTGCCTTAAGTCCTTTGGCCCTTGCGACATCCATGAAGGCGATCTTGTCTGGTGACCCTGGCCCTTCGATCTCAAGGTCGATCTGGAGTGCTGTCTCAAGCGCATCTAGCATCCCCTGGCGCTCGAAGGTGTAGTTGATTGCCCTTTTGGTGTGTTTCAGGAGACCTGGATCAATGGCCGTCAAATGGCGAGCGACCCGCTCGGCCTCAGCTTCCAGCTTATCGTCTGGGGTGATCCGGTTGACGAGTCCCAACTCATGCGCCCGATCGACCGAGATGCGGTCTTCGCCAAGATAGATGATCTCTTTCGCGATCTTCGGGCCCACCAGCCAGGGCAGGACCATCACGACTATGCCTGCCCCAAACTTGAGCTCAGGCTCCCCAAAGAAAGCCGTCTCGCTCGCAATCGTCATATCGCAGGCAAGCGATAGCTCGAAGGCTCCGGCAAGGCAGGGGCCACGCACCGCAGCGATCGTTGGCTTCGGGCAATGCCAGAACCGCATGACCGCGTCGAAGTCCTTTCGGAGAATGTCTCGCCACTGCTCGAAACTGCAGGTCCCCTGCTCCATCTGTTGCTTGAGATCGAAGCCGGAGGAGAACGCCTTGCCCTCACCTTTGACGATGATTGCACGGACGTCGGCATCACTCTCCAGCAGATCCATCGCTAAGTTGATCTCGTCCAGCATCTTCGAATTCAAGGCGTTGGCCCGCTCCGGCCGACGCAGCCGTAAATGACCGACGCCGTCGTCAGTACCAAGTTTGATTGTCTCAAAGTCCATTTGGTGCAGCTCTTCCTTCAGCAACCACGATCCAGAAATCTAGGATAGTCTTAATTTTTCGGTGCGATACTTTTTTCTAACTTAGTGCCGGTGATTGCACGAGCGATCTCAACCGACACGCTTTCAGATTGCTTCGGAACGCCCGAAGAGAACGCATGCTGCGCCGTCCGATGTGACGCCAATACAACTTCAAGACTGTCTGCGTATCCCAGCGCTTCGTTGCAGCGTCTACACCGGACGGGAGAGTCAGTAGGCCGAACAAGTTAGTCGCCTTGCTCCCGCTCTGTGCTGTTCTCCCGAGGTTCGATTGCCAAACTCGCGTAGCCCGCACGGCATTCAGGGGCGGCACTCACGCAATTAATCCCCCCGGACCTTTAGTAGGCCGCAAGTCGAACGGTCGATTTCGACCCCTAAAAAACACTCTGCGGCTCGACCACTCCCCTCTTGGCTAACGTCCTATTAGCAAACCTGCGACGCTAAAAGATAAGAGGATGAATAGCGGCAGTGAAATAGCGCCGGCTGCAAACGCCCCAGCAAGTTGAGGCTTTGTAACACGTCTTTCCAATAACGCCTGCCGGAATATCAGCAAGCAGAGTGGCAGAATAACACAAACTGCTGACAACACTCCTGGCGAATAAGCACCGGTCAAGATCGATGCAGGAACATGCGGCACAAACACATTGATGCAGAAAATCGATGCGAGCCAACATACTGTCCAGTCCTTGTAAACGCGCTGCAAGCCCGTAGCTGCCCAGATGATTATTGCGGACGGAAGGAGAGTTACTAATACTAGCGCGATCTCCATGACCTGCCACGACGGCGCTACAAACTCGGAACCAAATATGACACTCGGGACTGGGAAGTACGGTGTCGTTAACCATTCCTCAAAGTTGTGCACAGCGATGGCAGGTAGAAACATCCATCTCAGATTGTCGAATCGCATTTCAAGACTTCACCCCTTCAGTCTACGCCGCCTTTAGGGCGATTTTAGCCGTCTGGCGCGCGTACGTCCGACTTCGCTGACCTTCTGGATCTGGAAGATTTGATGTGTCCGGGCCGCGATGTGATTTGAATAGCTCTTCAGGCACGCAGTGTCGAGATTCCTCGAGATCGAAAAGGCTCGGCCAGTCTCAGCGAAGGTCTTAAATGGGCGCATAGCCGGCTTTGAAACTATTGCCAAGAAATCGTCTTCGGTTGAATGACGCCCCTGCGGACGAAGCTGACATTGAGAACGGTGCAAACTACTATCCGTGCGTTGCAGGATGTGTGGAGGCTGCCTTGGAGATCAGGAAAGCGCGTGCACCGGATGAAATCGCTCGTGCAATCGCGATCGATACAGCTCTCCTCGGTTCGAACCGCAGAGCCGAATACATCGCGTCCGTTGCTGAAAACGGTGGCTTGAGTGTGGCCGGATTGCGTGGTGAGGTCCAAGGCTTCTGCTGCCTCGACCACGGGTACTTCTTTGGAAAGCCCTTCATTTCCCTGCTCATCGTCTCTCCCGATGCAAGAAGACGTGGCCTGGGATCTGGCCTGCTTTCGCAGAGCACGAGCGCGTACCCAGAAGTCTGGACCTCCACCAACCGATCAAACGCCGCCATGCGCAAGCTTCTCGACAAGGCGGGGTGGCGATATTGTGGTGAAGTAAGCGGCCTTGACCAGGGCGATCCTGAGCGATTCTACAGAACTGCTTGAAAGGCGCTTTAAGCGCGTTGCTGCCGTCTCATCTACGTCCGGCAAGAGTTGCAGTTGAATGACGGCAATGCGGGCAACGCGGTCGGCATCCCCTTCCTGCCCGACGCCTTGTCCTGAGAGCCCGGAGACCGCGACGAAGTCAGCTGCTACGACGGCGGCTCCTGGCACGCGCCCCTAAGAGACGAAACCGCAACCGCGTTCCTATATCGACATCGCCGACGCACCGGACCGGGTGAAGGAGATCTACGAGATCGTGCTGCCGCACTATGAGCATCTGCACCGGCATCGCCTCAAGGCGGTGACGGTCGATGCCTAAGACATGATGCGAGCAGAGGGATAGAACTGAGGCATCTGCTGACAACAAAGCAGAACCGATGAGACTCGAACAGGTCAACGAGGACGACAGAGGCCCGCGGATGCTCTTGATTCACTCGGCCGTTACGCCGAACCGCGATGAGGACACTGAGCATTCGAACGCTTGCCAAAACAATGCTGAGAAAACCAACACGCTAGTGGCGTGACAGAATTTCTTCTGGAGAATTTACGGCTAAAGAGGATCAGTCCCCGATGAGTACCGATACCACGTCGAGGTCTGGTATGCGGACATACCGGCCCTGCTGCATACGGTGGCGAATGACCGGTTCACTGTTTTGCAGATGCCGTACTAACTAACCTCGGAAACCGTATCGCACTTAGAAGGTACTGGCGATGATCGCTGTCGTGCCGAATGCGGCGACCGTGCAGAACTGGGCGCCAAATTTCCGGAACCCACCGGTGTACACGCCCTCACTTAAAAGCGCCGAAACACATCCACGGGGATTGACGAACAATAGGGCCGCCGCAAGCGTAAGAACCTTAGCGAATCCGTCGGCGACCAAGGTTCCAAGCACAAGAGCATGGCTTGAATAAACTACGCCAAACGCCGCAAAGGTTTTTGGATTTGTGATCACCAACAGCAAGCCAGCTATGATGCTTCTCGCACATTGCGTCCGGTCACCAGCAGAAAGGACAGGAGCGCGCGCAATCTTCCAGGCAAGATACAATACTTATGCAAGAGCGAGTGTGTTGGCGGCGCTTTGCAGGATCGGGTGAACCGAGCTTAGGGAAACGGACCTGGACGCAATGAAAGGCAGAACACTCATTGTGCCCAGTATAGTCTCGGCCAAACAGCGCATGCCTTGCCGAACGCCAAATGCCGAACCGACCGCGGCAAGGCTCTAGGCGGCAGGGCCCGGACTTCCCATCAATGGAAGTGCAGACAGAAGCAGGGCGATCAGTTCATTCGCCGTTTGAATGCGCGCAACGTGAATTGCCCCTCAACTCGAGACTGTTGTCCTGAAAGACGCAAATTCCTCCCACGAACCAATGAGTTATGTGAAATCCGTACTTTCCAAAGCCGCGTTAGTCGCTCGTAGTCTGATCTGGCACTTTCGTTTCTACGGAAGGATGCCAACTCATGACCGCAATAAGAAAAAATGACCTCACGACAATCTTGATTGCCGGTTGCGCGATCATCCTTGTCAGTTTCGCGATCCGCGCGTCATTCGGGGTGTTCCAGATCCCAATTGCCATTGAATTTGGCTGGCCAAGGTCAGAGTTTTCCCTCGCCATCGCTATTCAAAACCTTTTCTGGGGTATCGGGACACCCATCTTCGGTCTCGTTGCTGACAAGTTTGGCGCTCGAAAAGCCATCTTCGCGGGTGCTGTGCTCTATGCAGCCGGGTTGGTCTTGTCTTCCTTTGCCGTTAACCCAGAGCAGCATCAGCTATTGGAAATGCTAATTGGCTTCGGCATCGCCGGGACCGGATTTGGCGTCATACTGGCGGTGATCGGACGTGCGGCCAGTGACGAAAATCGATCTATTGCACTTGGGATTGGCACCGCAGCAGGGTCTGCGGGTCAGATCGTCGGTCCGCTCGCGGCGGACTTCATGTTGCGGACAATGCCCTGGCAGTCAGTATTTATGGTTTTTGCCGCCGCGATCCTAGCCATCATGCTCATGCTCCCCTTCATTCGCGACCATTCAGTCGGCGAAAAGGCAGATAGTGAGCCGATGGGCTCGGCACTCAAGACAGCTCTTTCAGATCCAAGCTATGCTTTTATCTTCCTAGGCTTTTTCTCATGTGGCTATCAACTTGGCTTCATTACAGCGCATTTCCCGGCCTTCATAACAGAAGTCTGCGGCCCAATTAGCCCAACAGGAATTCTGGCACGGCTCGGGATAACGACCACGTCTGCTCTTGGTGCAGTTGCAATTGCCGTTATCGGGTTTGCCAATATCTTCGGGACATTTGCTGCTGGTTGGCTCGGGCAGATCTACTCCAAAAAGTGGCTGCTTGCAGGTCTCTATGTAGTTCGCACGATTGTCGCGACAGCCTTCATCTTGACCCCGATGACGCCCACAACGGTGATACTTTTTTCCATGGTCATGGGCGCATTGTGGCTCGCGACCGTTCCCCTGACATCCGGCTTAGTCGCGGACATCTACGGTCTCAAATACATGGGGACGCTCTATGGGATCGTGTTCTTCTCTCACCAGCTTGGAGGTTTCCTTGGTGTTTGGTTGGGCGGTTGGATGTTTGATGCTTTCGGAGACTACACACTCGTTTGGTGGGTCGGCATTTGCATTGGCGTGTTCTCTGCCCTTGTTCATATCCCTGTCAACGATGTTCCACTCTCAAACAGGAAACCGAGTTTTGCAGCATCCTAGTACTCTGTTAAGAGCAACGCAGCTGAAAACAAATCGTTTGGCACTCCGCGGCCATGAGCAGTCCGATCTCGATGATATGCATGCCATTTGGACCGATCCCTCTGTCTGGGGACAAGTTCGGTCAACACCTCCAAATGAGAGCGGCACTTGGACGCGCCTGCTGCAGTTTTCTCGCCTCTCTTTGGAAGAGGGTATTGGGCAATCAATTTGCGTCAACAACGCGCGTTTATCGGCGAAGCTGGCGTGGCACAGTTTTATCGTGGTGTGCCATCAAAGCTTGATGCACTGTCGGTGGCGGGCTGGATACTCTCACGCGACCATCACAGCATAGGGGGTAAGATCGAAGCTGTGACCGCTATTGTGTCAAGGCTCGAGCAGCACCGTGGCATAGACAGGACAGTGGCGCTCTTAAAACCCCACAATCTCGTGTCACTGCAGCTTACAGAAACGCTCAGATACCAGGAAACCAACGCTGACGCTGCAACCGATGAGGTGTTCCAGCTGTATCGGAAGTCACAGAGCTTATGCCCCTCGCAATACCCGATAGGTTTGCTTCGTGCTGATCTCAGCGTATGCGACTAGTACCTTGGCAGCTGCGTCCGATAGTCGTTGATAGCCCCCCAACGCTTTCCACTTGAATCAGAAGCCATAACAATCCTACCGTTTTTGAATGACCTCTTTAAGCGATTGGAAGGGTGGTCGAGCATAAATCGGGCATTTGAAGTGCAAGAAACCCCACGTCCCGCTTGCTTCCTTTCCCTGGTTCGTACCGATTTTCTACGAAACTCCGATTGATTGAACGTGAGCAACAACACCGCTATTCACTAGTGACATGCGTTACAATGGCCGCACCAACCCTCGCCGCGGCAGCGTTGCGGCTTGCGAAATTCGCCTTGGTTTCAGTCAGGAAAAGTGAAGTAACGATTGGCTCTCGATCTGGCGGATAGATTATGGCCACAATCGATCTTGACCCATATCCACCGGCTCCCGTGCGATCATGTATGAACCAATTCGAAGGGAGTGATGCGCGAAACAAGGCGTCGGCAACGCGGTGCTTAGAAAGCCATGATCGTAATTTGCTCCGTGAAGCATTTGACAGCGTATCTCCCAAGACCATGCTTTGCACGGACTGCGCGATGGCGCGCGGCGTTGTCGTATCGCGCGGATCACCAGGCACGGCCATGTTCAGATCCGTCTCCCAACGATCCAACCGTGTCGCTTGATCACCAATTGATCGAAGGAAAGCTGTTAACGCTTCAGGTCCACCAAGGGCTGACAAGACAATATTCGAAGCCGTATTATCGCTTACGGACAACATCATACTGCACGCGTCATCCAGCGCGATCGCCACTCGGCCTGTTCGGATGTGGGCCTCTATAGCAGGTGAATAGTCGACTATTTCTACGTCTCGCAGCAGCACCGTATCGGACAAACTGACGCCACCACTTTCCGCTTGTTTGAGCAGCGCACCGCAAGCCAACAGTTTGAATGTGCTGTTCAAAGGAAATCGGTCACCATCAGCGTAAGTGATCACTTCTCCTGTGTGCAGATCGTGCATAAAGAAGCCAACACGGGCTTCAAGATCTTGTTCGATCTCACGAATAGCGCCCAAAACCGGTTCAGCATGTACAGTGAAGGGCAGACACATCAAGAGAAAGACCCCGATCGCAATGCCCCAAAAGTTCTTCGGTGGTGTGTGCATAGCGATACCAGATCATTACACAATTTTTTATTTCAGCGGCAGGTAATCGGACTTGCCGCTACTGCCCCATCGGCAATCAACGTCTCAATCATTGTTCAGCAACCATGCGATTGCATCATCAAGGCGGCCATCGCCCCAAAATACTTCTGCGTCCTCCACCACGAACGTAGGTGCTCCGAACAAACCCAGCATTTGCGCAAGCCCCGTGTGGTTTGTAATTCAAGCTTGTTGTCTTTTCCCTTTGTGGCCTGTTTTACGATCGTTTCACCTCCTTGGTCCAGAACGTTGACTAGTTCGATATGGGTTTCCGGGTGTTCGTTCTCTCCTTCGTCAGCGAATTGGCGTTCAAAGACAACTTTCATATAGAATCAATCCACTTTAAGCCGGATCCCAATGTTCCGATGCGGCCTGCCGGAAGGTTCCTGTGGGGAAAACAAGGCGGAAGACATAAGGGCTTCAATCCGCGTTGACGCGCAATGCAGGCAGTGTCTTGTGCCACGTATAAGCTTTTTGCCTCATCGGTATAGAAGAGCGATGTATGCCATCCTGGAGATTGAAAGATCACATCCGACAGAAACGGGCGTCAGATCAGTTCGATGCCTTTTTCTTCACAAAGCTCTTCTATGCAGATCGCCGACAGGTAAGAATAGCTGGAGACAAACTCATACTAGAAGGTCAGGCTTGGCATTGTCGTCCCTGCCTCGATGGTCGGCCCCACTTAAGGCCAGATGCAGCAAAATGGTCGTTGAGACGGCGACGCAAACCACCATCATCGCGACAGTCTGCCATCCGGTTTTCTCAAACACGAAGAGATACATCGGCGGCCCTACAAGAGCCCCGGCGCTGCCTGTTTGGGTGAGCCATCCGTTGGCGGCCGAGACTCTTTGCATATCAACTGCAAGTTTTGGAATTGCTGCAAAAACCATGGCTGCAAGACAGCCCAAAGCGGCAAAACAGATCACACTCACAGTCTGTGCCAGAAGCTGTTGCCCGGGCCCTAGTGAAAAGAGAAACACCACTCCGACAGCCGTGACTGTCAAAGTACCTGGGCTGAGCAATCGGTCAGGTAAGAATGCGTTACAGAGGCCATAGAAGATGCTCCCCCCGGCGCTTGCGAAAACGGCAGTGCCGACCAGAGTTCCAGCTTGCACTTGATCAAGGTCCAATTGATCCACAAGAAACAATGGCACGATGCTCGGCAGAGACACTGCCATCATAGCGATCCCGAAAAATCCAAAACATAAAAGCAAAACCTTCGAGCCAAGCTTTACCTTCGTTGCTTCTTCGTTTGCTGGGTTTGTTTTGGTTTGCTTTAAGCTGATACCCGCAAAAAGGGCGAAGATGACCCCACTCCCCACCACGGATGCAAAGGTACTCCTCCATCCGATGCCACCAAAGCCCCATGTGCTGAGCACAGTCATGAAACTCACACCGAAAAAGTAGTATGTGCCCCAAAACGCCAATAAGCGCGCCTGTAACGCACCGGAACTGACCGAGGCAATCAACGTGGGTGCTGCAACAACGACCACCAAGTAGGGGACCCCCTCAAGGCTTCGCAGAACGTATACCCAAGTGGCATTTTCTAAATAAGTGGTCGCGAGCGCCAAGATCCCTTGCAAGCAGGCGCCAAGGATCAACGCTCTTTTCAGGCCGAAGACCCAAATCCAATAGCCTGCGACACCCGCCAGCAACATCGGCGCCACATTGATCAACGATACGAGCCATCCAAATCCGCTCGGGCCCATTGCATATTCTTGCATGATGGCATCCGGTAGGGCGTTAAAACGCCCATGTAGCGTCGCCGCAAATATACTCAAAACGTATGCGGCAAAAAAAACGAGTGTCGAAGAGCGCGTGAGGGGCATGAGATACTTCGGCCTTGGACTATTACGAAGTGAACATTGATCAGCGTGAAATGGTCACTTCCTCCAGTCTAGACAAACTCAATCAACCCGAATATCTATATTGCCAATAAGTGAGTTCAGGAAAACGAATGAATGGTTCGTAATTTTGATATTGAGGCCTTGCGCGCGATGATCGTCGGTGTCGAGCTAGGGAGTTTCACCCGGGCGGCCTCGGAACTTGGTCGATCACAATCCGCCATCAGCATGCAGGTTAAGAAGCTCGAAGACCGCGCAGGCAAACAACTCTTCGTCCGGAAGGGCCGTGGACTTGCACTTACAGAAGAAGGTGAACAGCTCTTGGCCTTTGCGCGAAAGATCATCGCGCTTAACGATGAGGCCGCGATTGCCATGGGTGTGGGGCACGCGGAAAGCACTGTTAAGCTTGGTCTGCCACAGGATTTCTTTGATGCGATTTTACCCGAGGCGCTCTCTCAGTTTTCGGTTCAGGAAGATCATGTGCATGTTGATGTGCGAGCGGGTCGCAATGCCGCGTTAGAAGATGAAGTGCTAGCAGGTCGTCTTGATGTGGCGGTCGCTCTGTTTCCCAAGCGTTCCAGAGGCCATGGTGATCTACTCGCTACTCTTCCGACTTATTGGTTCGGTAAGCGCGGCGACTACTCTAATTTGGAGTTTTCTGAGAGAATACCGCTTGTTCTTTACGACCATCCCTGCCTGTTTCGAACTCAAGCCTTGAAAGCGCTTGAAGCTAAGAGACACACTTGGCGGGTAACCCTCACAACACCCAGTCTCGCAGGGGTCTGGGCGGCTGTAGCAGCGGGACGTGGCTTCACCTCTCGAACGGCGCATATGGTTCCGGATACCATCAAGGTTGTTCCACAGGCCCATGGATTGCCCCCGACACCGGATATTGAAGTCCGACTGCTTGTTACCGATCAGGCATCTCCAGCGGCTCTCAAACTCGCGGGCATCGTCGAGAAGGTGACCTTAGATGAACTGGCACCCTATCTCAGTTCCAACGCGGCGGCGTGATGGCTCGACATCCGATTCCGGCTGTAATCGCCGTCGTTCTCCGAGAGGATCACGTCTTGCTTGTTCAGCGTCGAAACGAACCTGACGCGGGCAAATGGGGCTTCCCAGGTGGAAAGATTGAGTTTGGTGAAACAGTTGAATCCGCCGCTCTTCGAGAACTCCAGGAAGAAACAGACATATCGGCGATCCCGGGGGAAGTGCTCACAACCGTCGACGTAATTCCGGATTTTGGCTTTCAACAGGATCAACTCCACTTCTTGCTTATCGCTTTGCAATGTCATTGGACCTGCGGCGAACCCATGGCCGGTGATGACGCTCTCGACGCTCAATGGTTTGCGATCGCAGACGTGATTGCACACAAGCTAGACCAAAGCGAATATGTAGATCGTGTTCTGGCAATCGCACAACAAAGGCGGGTCTGATGTGTAGCCGCGTCCACGTGCGATGCTGCTTTAGGCGAAAATCACGGCCTGATGCCCCTCGCAAGAAATCAGAGCCTTTCGCTAACTTGCGTCCTTTTTCATTTCGATTTTCGCCGCACCTTCTTCGTCCGCAAGCACCACTGTGATCTGGAGGGTCTTTAGCGTTTTAAGCGCTTCTCTTTATGCGTTCGTGATCTCGACCCCGTTTGAGTTTAAGGCAAAAACCCTCGAACGTTGTCCGTTCTATACCGCCGCGCCACTGCTTGACATTCAGAACCCTTTTTACGTTCCCAAAACAATAAGATGCGACTATCGGCCAGCCTTTTAGGCCAGCTGACATTTGATCTGCATCTTTCCTTGCGACAAGACCGCTTGTTTGAACGAACTTCCTTGTATCGGACGTTCATTCAAGTCGCGGCGTTCGGTAAAGTGGGCTAAAAGCCGCCAATTACGTTTTTCACAAGGCATTGTGTTTGGTATGGCGAGTAATGATTTCGAACGCAGTTGATCGTACAACTCAACAAGCGATCCGTTGAACTCTTCCATTTCCATAATCAAGCTGACCTGAGTCTCTAAACTTCTACCATTTTAGAGTAAGGTCCGTCGCCGTATAGGAGACGGAGCATGAAGCTGGTGGGAATACCGCCGATGTTTGCCGCCGCGACGGGATCAAGGAGGCGGCGTTTAATAGGTACAACGCCAAGTTCAGTGGGATGAAGGTTTATGACGCCGGGCGCCTCAACGCTCCGGACGACGAGAACAGTCGCCTAAAGAAGCCAATGGCCGAACGGATGCTGGACAACGCCACCCCGGGAGTTGGTGACATTTTACGCTACCCCAGAATCCCCGGCAGGTTGAGGCCCTTCTCGCGCGCGACATCCAGCGCGATGTCGTAGCCCGCGTCGGCATGGCGCATCACGCCGGTGGCCGGGTCGTTCCAGAGGACGCGTTCCACCCGTTTCGAGGCTTCCTCGGTTCCGTCGCAGACGATCACCATGCCCGCATGCTGGCTGAAGCCCATGCCGACGCCGCCGCCTTGGTGCAAGGAGACCCAGGTCGCCCCGCTCGCCGTGTTCTAGAGCGCGTTGAGGAGCGGCCAGTCGGAGACCGCGTCCGATCCGTCCTGCATTCCCTCCGTCTCGCGGTTGGGGCTGGCGACGGCCCCGAAATCCAGACGGTCGCGGTCGACGACGATCCGATTACCGTGACAGTCTACTAAATCAAAATTTTTACTGACGCTCATCGTCTTTATCGGTTCTTCCCCACAGTACATCGATGAAACCACATGCTGCGAAGAACATAACAACAAAAAATACGATGAATCCGGCAAACAAAGTGAGGACGCTGACAAACTCCAAAATTTTGGAATTTATGATGCTAGATAGCAAGAGCCCTAACAGCGAGATCAGTGACGCAGACAATGAAGTCAGTAATATGTTTCTCTTCATCGCGTTACGGTGAGTTCTGTTTCCCGGGCAGTGTCCGCATTATCCGCCTCAACTACCGTAGCTTTTTACCCTATCCCAAAATCCCCGGCAGGTTGAGGCCCTTCTCCCGCGCAACGTCGAGCGCGATGTCGTAGCCCGCGTCGGCATGGCGCATCACGCCGGTGGCCGGGTCGTTCCAGAGAACGCGCTCCACCCGTTTCGAGGCTTCCTCGGTTCCGTCGCAGACGATCACCATGCCCGCATGCTGGCTGAAGCCCATGCCGACGCCGCCGCCATGATGCAGGGAGACCCAGGTCGCCCCGCTCGCCGTGTTTAAGAGCGCGTTGAGGAGCGGCCAGTCGGAGACGGCGTCCGATCCGTCCTGCATCCCCTCCGTCTCGCGGTTGGGGCTGGCGACCGACCCGGAATCCAGATGGTCGCGCCCGATCACGATGGGGGCGCTCAACTCGCCGGACGCCACCATCTCGTTGAAGGCGAGGCCCAGCCGGTGCCGGTCGCCCAGACCGACCCAGCAGATCCGCGCCGGCAGGCCCTGAAAACTGATCCGCTCCCGCGCCATGTCCAGCCAGTTGTGGAGATGCGCGTTGTCCGGCAGCAGTTCCTTCACCTTGGCGTCGGTCTTGTAGATATCCTCCGGGTCGCCGGACAGCGCGCACCAACGGAACGGGCCGATGCCGCGGCAGAACAGCGGGCGGATATAGGCGGGCACGAAACCGGGGAAGTCGAAGGCGTTCTCCAGCCCCTCCTCGAACGCGACCTGGCGGATATTGTTGCCATAGTCGAGCGTCGGCACCCCGGCATTCCAGAAATCCAGCATCGCCTGAACATGGATCTTCATGGAATGACGCGCAGCCTTCTCCACCGCCTTGGGATCGCTTTCCTGCAACTCCCGCCACTGGGCGAGCGTCCATCCCTGCGGCAGATAGCCGTGGATCGGGTCGTGGGCGGAAGTCTGATCGGTGACGATGTCCGGATGCACGCCGCGCGCGACCAGTTCCGGGAAGACATCGGCCGCGTTTCCCAGCAAGCCGACGGAGACCGGCTTCCCCGCCGCGTGCGACTTCTCGATGATCGAGAGCGCCTCATCGATGGTATCCGCGCGTTCGTCCACATAGCGGGTGCGCAGGCGGAAATCGATATGGTCGGGATCGCACTCGACCGCGAGGCACGACGCGCCGGCCATGGTGGCCGCCAAGGGCTGCGCGCCCCCCATCCCGCCGAGGCCGCCGGTCAGAATCCATTTGCCGGACAGGTCGCCGCCGAAATGTTTGCGGCCCGCCTCCACGAAAGTCTCGTAGGTTCCCTGTACGATCCCCTGCGACCCGATATAGATCCAGGATCCGGCGGTCATCTGGCCATACATCATCAAGCCGACCCGGTCGAGTTCGTTGAAATGGTCCCAGGTGGCCCAATGCGGGACGAGGTTCGAATTCGCGATCAGCACCCGCGGCGCATCGGCATGGGTGCGGAAGACCCCGACCGGCTTGCCCGACTGCACCAGCAGCGTCTCTTCGTCCCCCAACGTCTTCAAAGAGGCGGTGATGCGGTCGAAATCGGTCCAGGTCCGCGCCGCGCGGCCGATCCCGCCATAGACCACCAGCTCGTTGGGGTTCTCCGCCACGTCCGGATCCAGATTGTTCATGATCATCCGGTAGGGCGCTTCGGTCTGCCAGCTCTTGCAGTTCAAGTCGGACCCACGCGGGGCGCGGATGACACGGGTGTTGCTGCGGTCGTTGCTCATGGTGCACCTGTGATGGAGGGGAGTGGCTGAATGCCGGATTCCGCCGCGAAACCGGCGGTCTCGACGATGGACCGGGCGGCCGCCAGATCGGGCGCCATGTAACGGTCTTCCTGCAGAACCGGGATGTCCCGGCGCAGCAGGGTGTGGACGCGCTGCAGGGCGGGGCTGGTTTTCAACGGCCCACGCAGATCGACGCCTTGGCCGGCGATCAGCAGTTCGATCCCGACGATGCCCGCCAGATTGTCCAGCATGGGGAGCAGCCGGCAGGCCCCATGGGCGGCCATGGAGACATGGTCTTCCTGGTTGGCGCTGGTCGGCGTCGAATCGATGGAGGCCGGGGCGGCTTTCTGCTTGTTTTCCGAATAGAGCGCCGCGGCGGTGACCTCGGCGATCATGAAGCCGGAATTTACCCCCGGGGCCGGCGTCAGGAAGGGCGGCAGGCCGTAATTCAAGGCGGGGTCGACCAGCATGGCGATCCGGCGCTCGGTGATGGACCCGATCTCGGCGATCGCCAGCGCCATCTGATCGGCGGCGAAGGCGACCGGTTCCGCATGGAAGTTGCCGCCCGACAGAATGTCGCCGCTGTCGGGGAAGACCAGTGGGTTGTCGGTGACCGCGTTGGCCTCCCGCTCCAGCGTTCCGGCGCAATGCCGCAGCAAGTCCAGGCACGCCCCCATCACCTGCGGCTGACAGCGGATGCAGTAAGGGTCCTGCACGCGCTCGTCGTCGTCGCGGTGGGATTCGCGGATCTCGCTGCCTTCCAGCAAGGCGCGCAGGGCGGCCGCCGCCTCCATCTGGCCGGGCTGGCCGCGCAGATCGTGTATTTCCGGACGGAAGGGCGCAGCCGATCCCATCGCCGCATCCGTGCACAAGGCGCCGGTCACCAGGGCGGCGTTGAACAGGTCCATGGTCCGGTAGAGGGCGGCCATGGCGACGGCACAGGAAAACTGCGTCCCGTTGATCAGGCCCAGCCCTTCCTTGGCGGCCAGCACGACGGGGCTGAGCCCGGCTTTTTCAAGCGCCGCCGCGCCGGGCATCCGCGCGCCCCGGTAGAGGGCTTCCCCCTCCCCGATCAAAACGGCCGCCAGATGCGCCAAGGGGGCGAGATCGCCGGACGCGCCCACAGAGCCCTGCATCGGGACCACCGGCGTTACGTCCCGCGCCAGCATTTCCTGCATCAATTCGAGGACCGGCCAGCGCACGCCGGACGCGCCCCGCCCCAGGGAGTTCACCTTCAGGGCCATCATCAGCCGGGCGATATCCCGCGGCAGCGCCGGCCCGACGCCGGCCGCGTGGGACAGGATGAGATTGCGCTGCAGGGTCTGCGTGTCTTCCGGGGAGATCCGGGTCTGGGCGAGCTTTCCGAAGCCCGTATTGACGCCGTAATAGGCATCCCCCCCCGCAGCGGCGTCCGCCACCAACGCAGCGGCCCGGTCCACATCGGCCCGCGCCGACGGGTCCAGGACCGCCGCAGCGTCCTGCCGAAGAATGCTTTCGAAGTCGGCCAGCGTACCGTGGCCCGGGCGCAGGGTCCGCGCGTGTGTCATCTTCCCCCCAAACGATGAATGCGCCACACGATGAAGCCACGCCGCGCCGTGTTCAAGCCCCGTTCGTGAAGCCGCACGCAAACAACGGAATTTCTGAAGCCTGCTCCCGGATCCGCCCCGTCAATCCGGATCGAATCCGCTCTCCCGCAGTTCCCCGGTCACGGGGTCGAACAAATCGATATGGGCGGCCACCCGCGGCGGGGACACATCCCCCCAGCGCCGCCGAACGCTGCCGAAGTCGGTCACGCCGATCACCAGGGTCTGCGCGCCGCTGTGGTCCAGCATCGGTCCGTAGGCGCGTTCGATCAGATTGTCCGACACCGGGTCGGCCACGTTGCTCCAGCCGTGACAATACCAGCCGGAGTCCAAGATCTTATCCAGCCTCCTGACGATCCGGTCATGCGCCTCGGGCGGCAGGAAAACACGGATAGAATCGCCTTGCCGGAAACTGCCGCCATACCGTTGGTCGAACTCGGTTCCGGTGACCCGGATGACGTAGTCTCCGTCGACCCGTCCGTAGATCCAGACTTTCGGGAGGATTTCAGGGATGTCGAGAGGATCGAAGTCGCTGCGTTTCGGGACACCGCCGGCCTGTCGGGCAAGATCGCGGTAGTAGGCGATGAACTTCTGAGCCGCGGCTCCCAACGTTCTTTCACCATCGTCCGCCATGCCGCTCCGCCCCAAAGACTACAGGAATGGCCTCCAGTCTAACGGCTCCACGCCAAGCAGTGGAACAAAAACCGGCACGGCCGGGCGCGTTTCCCGGCCGTGCGGCAGAGCGGCGGTCGGGCCGGCCGGCCGCGGTTAGGAAAAGGCCGCCTCCAAGCGGGCGAGCGCATCGGAGAGTTTGCCGCGCGCCGCCATTTCCTCGGCGAGACGGTCGCGGTTCTCCTGCACGACCTCCTCGGGCGCCTTGGCGAGGAAGCCTTGATTGGAGAGTTTCTTGTCCAACTTGGCGACTTCCCCCTCGGCTTTCGCGATGGCCTTTTCCAGGCGCGCCTTCTCGGCAGCCAGATCGATCACGTCGGCCACCGGCAAGGCGATCACCGCGTCGTCCACCACGACCTGAAGGGCCCCCTTCGGCGCTTCTCCATGGGTCAGTCCCTTGATCCGCGCAAGGCGGGAAATCAGATCCATGTAGGCACCCGCCCGCTCCGCGACACCGTCGCCGCCTTCGATCAGAAGCGCGTCCAACTGCGCCGCCGGCGGCACGTTCATTTCCGAGCGTGCCGACCGCACCTCGCCGATCAGGCGGATGACCCAGTTGATGTCCGCATCCGCCGCCGCGTCGATCATGGCGTCGGTATAGGACGGCCAGGCGGCCACGATCAGCATGTTTTCCCGCGCGTCACCGTGCAGGTGCTCGAACAGTTCCTCGGTGATGAAGGGGGCAATCGGGTGCATCAGGCGCAGGATCTGGTCCAGCACCCAGGCGGCTGTCGCCCGGACTTCACCCCGGACGGCGCTGTCTTCGGCATTCAGCAAGGGCTTGGAGAATTCCACATACCAGTCGCAGTAGATGTTCCAAACGAACTGATAGACGGCGCTGGCCGCGTCGTTGAAGCGGTAGCTTTCGATGCCGGCCCGGATCGCGCGCTCGGCCTTGACCACTTCGCCGACAATCCACTTGTTGACCGGATGCGATAGCGATGATGGGTCGAACCCGTCTTGCAGGCGGCATTCGTTGATCTCGCAGAAGCGCGCGGCGCTCCACAATTTGCTCATGAAGTTCCGGTAGCCCTCGACCCGGCTGGTCGCGAGTTTGACATCCCGGCCCGGCGCCGCCAGAGCGGTCAGGGTAAAGCGCAGGCTGTCGGCGCCGTACTGATCGATCAGGTCCAGGGGGTCGATCACATTGCCCTTGGACTTGGACATCTTCGCGCCCTTCTCGTCGCGGACAAGCGCGTGGACATAAACAGTGTGGAACGGTTCCTCTTTCAGGAAATGCAGACCGCTCATCATCATCCGGGCGACCCAGAAGAAGATGATGTCGAAGCCCGTTACCAGGACCGATGTCGGATAGTAGCGCGCAAGTTCCGGCGTTTCGTCCGGCCATCCCAAGGTCGAAAACGGCCACAACGCGGACGAGAACCAGGTATCCAGCACATCCGGATCGCGCTCCAGACCGCGCCCTTCTTCCATCATTTCAAGAGCTTGCACGTCACCTTTCTGACGGTAATGCAGCAAGGCCTGGGCGTAAGCCTGCTCCTCGGTCTCTTCGACAAAGACCTCGCCATCCGGCCCGTACCAGGCCGGGATCTGATGCCCCCACCAGAGCTGACGGGAGATGCACCACGGTTGGATGTTCCGCATCCAGTCGAAATACGTCTTCGACCAGTTTTCCGGCACGAACTTGGTCCGGCCTTGTTCGACGGAGGCAATCGCCGGCTTGGCGAGCGTCGCCGCGTCGGCAAACCACTGATCGGTCAGGTACGGTTCGATGGGAACCCCGCCCCGGTCGCCATACGGGACCATGTGCAAATGGTCTTCGATCTTTTCCAGCAGCCCGAGGGCGTCGATATCCGCAACGACGGCCTTGCGCGCCTCGAACCGGTCCAGGCCGCGATACTTCTCCGGCGCGTTATCATTGACCCGTGCGGTGGTGGTGAAGATGTTGATCATCTCCAGATCGTGACGGACCCCCACTTCGAAATCGTTGAAGTCGTGGGCGGGTGTCATCTTGACCGCGCCGGATCCCTGCTCCGGATCCGCATACTCGTCCGCCACGATCGGAATACGCCGGCCGACGAGCGGCAAGACGCAGTGCTTGCCGATCAAATGCTTGTACCGTTCGTCTTCCGGGTGAACCGCAACGCCGGTGTCGCCCAGCATGGTTTCCGGCCGGGTCGTCGCCACCGTCAGGTAGGTACCGTCCTCACCCTCGACCGGATAGCGGAAGTACCACAGGTTCCCCTGCACTTCCTGCTGCTGCACCTCCAGGTCGGAGATCGCCGTTTCCAGGGCCGGATCCCAGTTGACCAGACGCTTATCACGATAGATAAGGTTTTCTTTGTAAAGCGTTACAAAGACTTTCAAAACGGCCTTCGACAGGCCGTCATCCATGGTGAAGCGCTCACGGCTCCAATCGCAGGACGCGCCCAACCGCCGCAACTGTCCGGTGATGGTGCCGCCGGACTCTTCTTTCCATTTCCAGACCCGCTCCAGGAAGGCTTCCCGGCCCATTTCGCGACGCCCGATATTGCCCTCGGCGGCGAGCTGCTTTTCGACGACCATCTGGGTCGCGATGCCCGCATGGTCCGTCCCCGGCTGCCACAGCACATCCAGGCCGCGCATCCGGTGATAACGGATCATCACGTCCTGCAGCGTGTTATTGAGGGCATGCCCCATATGCAGACTGCCGGTGACGTTGGGGGGCGGGATGACGATCGTGAAGGTCTCGGCGGACGGGTTCCGTCCGCATTTGAAATAGCCGCCCTCTTCCCATTCGCTGTAGCGGCGCGCCTCCACCGTTTCGGGATTGTATTTGTCCTGCATCCTACTCTCCGCGACGGTACCGGCTGCACACCCGGTTCCGCCCGTTCGATCATCCGTTCGGGTTCCATCGTCCCACCAGGGACGCAAGCTCGCGTTTTGGACTTGGATCGGCCGCCGACAGGGGCGCCAGGGCCTTGTCTACAATTCGCCGTCGTCGCCGCGCCGCCGCGCTCCGCCCGCCATCTTCTCGATTTCGGCGCGGACGAGGCGTTCCACCATATCCGGGAGGTTTTCGTCAAGCCAGGAGCGCAGCATCGGGCGCAGCAGGCCCTTCACGACGTCCTCCAGCGTCTCCCCCGCCTGACCCATTCGGATCGATTGTTCCAGCGCCAGGAACGCGGCGGAGCCGGCAGCCGCGGTGGGCGCGGAAACGATTGTTTCCTCCGGCACGGCCGCCACAGGCTCCTGTGGCGCGGGCACCGGCGGCGGTGGCGGGGGCAAGACCGGTTCGGGTTCTGGTTCCGGCTCAGGCTCCGGTTCCGCCTCGAAGTCTGCAAACTCTATTTCGGGAACCTCTTCCTCGAACTCCTCTTCCAGTTCGAGAGGCTCCTCCTCTTCCAACTCTTCTTCCAGTTCGAGCGGCTCTTCCTCGAACGCATCGTCCAGATCCATCACCTCTTCTTCGAGTTCAGGTTCTGGCTCCGGCTCGGGTTCCGGCTCGGGTTCCGGCTCTGGCTCGGGTTCCGGCTCGGGTTCGAGCTCCGGAAGCTCCTCCTCCAGCTCAAGCTCCTCTTCAGGGTCTTCAGCGGCTGCCTCTTGGGCTTCCTCGTCACCATCCTCCGAAATGATCTTTCGGATCGACGCAAGGATTTCCTCCATCGAAGGTTCTTGTTGTGCGTCGCTCATTCTTCGACCTTCGCCCCTTTATCGCCCGACACCCGCACCGTCAGGCTGGCCCGCCTTGGTTTGGACCCTGGAACGCACCGCAGCCCACTATTCCAGGTCACGTGCGAACGAGAGATTAGGCAGCCGACGGCCACCTAAATCGCCATATGATATCGCGATTCGTCACCTATCAAGGGGAATCAGGCCCTAGGACAGGCCTTACACATCGCGTCTGCCGCGCGCCCCTATTCGGACTTTTTCGGGACAATGCCCGGGAAGACTTCGTTCCAGGTGTCCAGGTCGTAGACGCTGTCGCGGACGGCGTTGTAATAGAACTGCTCGTCATAGACCTCCACCGGCAAGGCCATACCGGCGGCGGTGAGGTTCCCGACCGCGGCCAGCAGGTCATACAGCGCCACCACTTCGTCGCGCTCCGCCCCGACCAGATTGACCTGCGCGTCCAGGAGCTCCTGCTCCGCATCCAGAACATCGAGGACGGTCCGCGATCCGACCGCCGCTTCCTGCTCAACGCCTTCCAGCGCGATGGAGGTCGCCCGGACCTCATCTTCAAACGCCCGGATCTGCGCCAAGGCCGTTTGGTAGGTCTCCCAAGCCGCCGTCGCGTCCTCGGTGGCCTGGCGGCGCGCATCGTCGATCAACCGCTTGGCCTGCGCCGCCAACTGACGGGCCGACCGGATTTCGCTGGTGACGATGCCCTGCTGGTAGATCGGCACCGTAACCGTCGCGGTGACGTTCAGGGTCGACTGCCGGCTGTCCTCGACCGCGCCCTCGCGGCTGTGCTGCGCCTGACCGACAAGATCCACCGTCGGCAAAAGGTCCGCCGCTTCGACACGGACGGTTCGTTCCGCCGACTCCAGATCGAACAACGCCGCCAGCACCACAGGGTTTCTGTCCTGCGCAATGGCGATTGCTTCGTCGCGCCCGGTCGGAATATCGGGAAAGGCCTCGGGCGGTGTCAGCGCGCCGGGCAATTCGCCGACGACTTCCTGATACGCCGCCCGGCTGACCTCCAGATCGCCGGCGGCGGCGATGGTATCCGCCTGCGCCCGCGAGACCCGCGATTCTGCCTGAGCGACGTCCGTCCGCGTCACCTCACCGACTTCAAAGCGGTCCTGCGTCGCCTCCAGTTGGCGGATCAGACGCCGCTCGTTCTGCCGGTTGAGGTCCAGCACGGCCGTATCCTGAACCACATCCATGAAAGCGGTCACCGTCTCCAGAAGAATGCCTTGCTCGGTATCCAGCAGCCGCGCACGCGCCGCGTTCACTTCGGCTTCAGCCACAGCGACCCGGGCGTCCGTCCCGCCCCCTTCATAGAGGTTCTGAATGACCTGGAATGTAACCGTGCGGGGGGTCGTATCGACGTCGTTGGCACCGACATTCTGGCGCGTCTGGTTCACCCCGAGGGAGCCGACCAGTTCCACGGTCGGGCGCCAGCGGCCCAAGGCCTGGGGAACGCCTTCATCGGTCGCGCGCAATTCCGCCCGTTCGGCCAAAAGCGCCGGATTGTTGGCATAGGCCGCCGACAGCGCCTGCTCCAGCGATTGCGCCTGCGCGAACCCCGTGCCGGACAACAAAACCGTCCCCGCCAAAAGGAACGTCCGCAGCCCACGCCGGGTAAATCCGGAACGGTTAAGGCCAAAGTGCCAAGAAAAAGCGCTCATTTACAAAACCCCACAATATGTTCCCGGATTGTTTACAGCGGATATGGGCCGTTGATCTATCGAAATCCACCGAACAGCCGTGTCTTTGTCGGCTTGTGTATTACCGAAGTCACACAATCGGTCATCCCGCCGCGAACGGCGGTTGTTTCAGTAGCGGGCCAGCAACGGGTCCACGTTGGCGGACCATGCGTCGATACCGCCTTCCACGTTGACTGCCTGGACATACCCCTGACCGTGCAGCCACTGCGTAACCTGCCACGAGCGCATGCCATGGTGGCAGAGAACGGCAATCGGGGTTTCGCGCGGTATCTCCGCCAAACGGGCGGGAATCTCGGCCATTGGAATATTCAGCGAATTGGGGAGCGCGCAAAGGGCGATTTCCCACGGCTCCCGAACATCCAAGACGACAGGAGCATCCGCTCCCGCCAGAGCGTCGCGCAGCTCGGTCACATCGATTTGCATTGGATAAGACCTTGTACCCTACCGTATTGGGGCCGCACCGGTCCGCCTAGAACGCGAAGGCGGGCTTCGGCGCGAAACCCGCCAGGAAGGGAATGCTGGCATCGGCGATGACCCGCTCGGAAACGATCCCATCCTGCTTGACGATCAGCACCAACCGGCCGGTCGTATCGTCGGTGTTGCGAATCACCGCCGCCAAACGCCCGCCTTCCTTCAACTGATCGATCAGGGTTTCGGGGATTTCGGACACTGCCCCGTTCAGCAGCACCGCGTCATAGGGCGCTTCCTGGGGCAAGCCCTCCGTCAGGGCGCCTTCAACGACAACCGCATTGTCGCAGGCCAGGGCCGTCAAGGTGGAAGACGCCGTGCCGGAGAGCGTTTCGTCTTCTTCAATCGCGAAGACGGTCTTCGCCAAACGCCCGAGAACCGCGGCCGAATAGCCGGTCGCCGCGCCGACGACGAGAACGATCTCGTCCAATTGCACATCCAGCGCCTGGATCATGGTCGCCAGCACCATCGGTTCGGTTTCGAACCGCGCATTCCCCAAGGGGGCGTCTTCGTCCACATAGGAAAGGTGCTGGACGCGCTTCGGCAGGAAAACCTCCCTCGGTACCTCGCGCATGGCGTCGAGCAAGGCATCCTGCGTGATCTTGTTCGTCCGCAACTGGCTTTCGACCATGTTCCGGCGTGCGACTGAGAAATCCATTATGCCCACCCCAAGTGACTCGCTTCGCACTCTTATAAAAACCGGCTAATCGAATGGCAACGCCGGGACGTGCAGATGAGTGATTGTAAAGCCGGATCAAGATGAGTATCAGTAGCGCCCTCGCCGAAGACGGCTCGTCAAAACGGCAATGGCGCGATGGCGGAGTGGTTACGCAGAGGACTGCAAATCCTTGTACGCCGGTTCGATTCCGGCTCGCGCCTCCAAACCCTTTCACAAAAGCAAACCCGGACGGGAATCGGACGGCGCCGCGCACCGTCCGATCACTAATCACGGCCCGTCGTCCGTTTTCGGGTCCCGTGACCCACCCTAGACAACGGGATTACTAGGATCCTTCGCGCAAGGCGCTGTAGGCACCTTGTAGCGTGAGGGTTACCGTTGCTGACTTGCTGTCCCGGTTTCGCCAGAACCAGCCATGATCGCCGTCGAATTCGGCGGTGAAGCTACCTTCCGAGCCGGACGAGCCGCGCCCCTTCTCGTAGGTAACGGACGTACCGTCGCCGTGCGCATGGTGATCGAAGTTCACCCGTCCGCCGGACACTGCCATTTTGAAGGCAACCTCATCGCCAGCTGCCATAGTCAGTTTCACCTCGTAGGTGTCGCCGGGCTCCAAGATGAATTCCACCGTATCGCTTTGCCCCTGCGCCTGTGCCGGGAAGATCAAGAGACCGAGAGCCCCTTGCGCAACCGCACGGAGAACGCCGATAGATTGACTGTGGTGCTGATCGTTCTCCCACTCTTCCTGGAGTTCGTTCTTGATCTCGCCCATTTCCGTGAGCCCAAGCAGCTTGCCGGCACCGGTGGGATCGATGGCGTATTCCGCCGGCAAGACCACGGCGACCGTTAAGACAACGGCCGTCGCGGCGGCAATCAAGGAAGAGCGAAGAAGCTGGGCGTTGGTCGGCAGGTCCTTCAGATCAGGTTTTTCCTGGTACAACATGTCAGACTCCTCCTCCCGCGACTGCGTTGACATAGCCGGTAATGTGCATCCCCATCAGGTAAGTCCCGGCGAACACCATGGCGATATTGACGTAATACCCTTGGCGAATGAACCCATCGGTCCGGCGCCAATAACCCATCAAGATCAGGATGGCTCCCAAGGCCAGCAGCTGGCCAATTTCGACCCCAACGTTGAACGCGATGAGGTTTGCCAGCAATCCGTCCTCGGAGATTTGGTACTCCATGATTTTACTGGCGAGGCCCGAGCCGTGCAGCAGGCCGAAGATCAGTGTCGCGGCCTTTGTGTTGGGCTGGAAGCCCAGCCACTTATGCAACGTCCCCATGTTGTCCAGCGCCTTGTAGACAACACTGAACCCGATGATGGCGTCGATGATGAACGCGTTAATGCCCCAGCCGAACCAGACGCCCAGCAGCATTGTGGTTGAATGTCCGACGGCGAAAAGAGTCACATAGATCGCCACATCCCTCATTTTATAGAGAAAGAACACCACGCCGAGCAGGAAGAGGATGTGATCGTAGCCGGTGATCATGTGCTTCGCGCCGAGATAGGTGAAGGGGATGAGCTTCACGCCCCAGATTTCCTGGATATAGCCCGCGTCGCCCGGCGTGACGTTATGGGCATTGGCGCTGACCGTGAGGGAAAAGAAGACCGCGCCGGTCACCAGCGCAGCCATGAGGAGACGCCAAACAGCATAAAGCTGACGTCCCGATAAGATTGGTATCATTCGAAGAACTCCAAATTTTGTTGATAGAAAACGTCCCGTTGCCGGGCACGGATTCCGTCAAACGCGTGGAGGTCGTTCTATTCGACAGTGTCTGGCGGCGACATAATCGTCAGAAACCCAACGGAGGTCGCCGCGTAAGTAGCAGGGGACATGGGTCCGCGGCGGAAAAGCGAGCGTCGCAACACTGTGGTCGTGCTCGGAGACATCGTGCGAGTGCCCGTGCATCGCGGCGGCCAAATCCTCCTCAAAGCCATGCGAGTGCCCATGGGCCTCAATGAAGGCTGTGTGTTCCTGAACCGTTGAAAAGATGGTTTTGATGTGCGGCGGAACCGGTAGGAATGCCGCATAGAGAACGCAAATGCCTGTCAGTACCGCGACGGCTTTTCGCAAAGTCTTCATGTCGGCCAACAGCGCGGTCATGATCTACCAGTTTATCTGTCCGTCCCGGCAATATGGTAATTCGCGGGTTCATGTCCAGGCGGAACAGTCAGAGCGGTCTTGCACACCACCCCGCCTCCGTCACTTCCCAGCTTTCGGCTGTAAAGTGGAGGTATCGTTGAAGCCGGTTGGCAACGATAACTTACCTTAAGGGTATCTGTGAAATCGCAACGGGACTCGAATGCGGAACCGCTTGGCCCGGATCGTAAAGAAGAACCCAAAAGCATCCCCTTGACGCTCGTTGTGGGTCCTGTAGCAGCACAATACTGACAGTGTTGATTGGCTTCAAATGCGTCCGCCGCACGACATGTGGCGGCCAGAACCGGCATGAGAATGTCGGAGTTGCGGTGTTGTCACATCGGGTAAGCAATCGGCCCTGGATCGCGGGGGCACATCATCATCACTTGCAGACAGGATACCCCATAGTCCGCAAGACGCACTTCAACCCCGCTCAGGGTCGTGCAAAAAATGCCGCCCTCTCCGGATTGGAAGAGGGCGGCAGCTCTCACTTCGGCTCCAACCGACTTAGCCGAACTGGTTCATCGTGTTGTCTTCACCAGCGGCTTTCAGCGCGGCATCGCCGGCGAAGTACTCTTTGTGGTCGTCGCCGATGTCGGACCCGGCCATGTTCTGGTGCTTCACGCAGGCGATACCCTGACGGATTTCCTGACGCTGCACCTGTCCGACATAGCCAAGCATCGCTTCGTCGCCGAAGTAGCGTTTGGCCAGATTGTCGGTGGACAGAGCGGCCGTGTGGTAGGTCGGCAGCGTGATCAGGTGATGGAAGATACCCGCACGTTTCGATCCATCGCGCTGGAAGGTACGGATTTTCTCGTCCGCTTCGGCGGCAAGCTCGGTCTCGTCATAGTCCGCGTTCATCAGATCGGCGCGGTCATAGGCGGAGACGTCTTTGCCTTCTTCCGTCCAGGCGTCGAAGATCTGCTGGCGGAAATTCAGGGTCCAGTTGAAGGACGGTGAATTGTTGTAGACCAGCTTCGCGTTCGGCACGACTTCACGGATGCGGTCGACCATGCCGGCGATTTGTTCGACATGCGGCTTTTCCGTCTCGATCCACAGCAGGTCGGCGCCGTTGCGGAGCGATGTGATGGAGTCGAGGACACAGCGGTCTTCGCCCGTACCGGGTTTGAACTGGAACAGGTTGGACGGCAGACGCTTCGGCCGCATCAGTTTACCGTCGCGCTTGATCACGACATCGCTGGGCGACAGGTCGTCCGCGGTGACTTCCTCGCAGTCGAGGAAGGAATTGTACTGGTCGCCCAAGTCGCCGGGTTCGTTCGAATACGCGATCTGCTTGGTCAGCCCGGCGCCGAGGCTGTCCGTCCGGGTCACGATGATTCCATCGTCGACCCCCATCTCCATGAAGGCGTAGCGGCAGGCGCGGATCTTGGCGATGAAGTCCTCATGCGGGACGGTGACTTTACCGTCCTGGTGACCGCACTGTTTCTCATCCGAAACCTGGTTTTCGATCTGAAGGGCGCAGGCGCCGGCTTCGATCATTTTCTTCGCCAGGAGGTAGGTGGCTTCCGCGTTGCCGAAACCGGCGTCGATATCCGCGATGATCGGCACGACATGGGTTTCGTAATTGTCGATCTGCGAGAGAAGTCTCTTCTCTTTGACCATGTCGCCGGCTGCCCGCGCGGCGTCGAGGTCGCGGAACATCATGCCGAGTTCGCGGGCATCAGCCTGTTTCAGGAAGGTGTATAGCTCTTCGATCAGGGCCGGGACCGATGTCTTCTCATGCATGGACTGATCGGGCAGCGGACCGAATTCGGAGCGCAGGGCCGCGACCATCCAGCCGGAGAGGTAGAGGTATTTGCCCTTCGTGCTGCCGAAATGCTTCTTGATGGAAATCAGCTTCTGCTGGCCGATGAAGCCATGCCAGCAGCCGAGCGATTGGGTGTAGGCTGCGGGGTCGGCATCGTAGGCTGCCATATCTTCGCGCATGATTTTTGCCGTGTAGCGGGCGATATCCAGGCCGGTGTGAAAACGGTTTTGGGCCCGCATACGGGCGACGGCTTCGGCGTCAATGCCGTCCCACGTGCCGCCAAAGCTCTTGATCCGGTCCTGCACAGAATGAATGTCGGTTTGATATCCCATCACGAAAACTCCGTCGGTTGGTCTGCAAATCTTGTCAAAACGAAATGTTTCCCCCGCACGCCGTTCCCGAACCGATCTATCGCCTGCATCTGTGGACCGCGTGTCTGAACAGCAGATAACCGCATGTTTTGCTTCGTGCACGTCGAAAAAAGTGAACTTGTAAAACGTTACTAATTTTTATGTAATATTGTAAGAATTGTAACATCGCAGATGTAAGCTTTTTCAGGGCGTAAAAGGAACGAACAGAAATGGCCAGGGATCGCAGCACATTCATGGGGCAGCGTATTCGGCGCTTGCGGCGGGAACTGGGTCTGACCCAGGTCGTCATGGCCGAGGACTTGGATGTATCATCCTCCTACATCGCCCTTATCGAGAGCAATCAGCGCCCGGTAACGGCGTCGATGCTCATCCGGCTGGCGGAGATCTACGGGACCGACATCGCCTCGCTCACCCGCGGCGCGGGCGAAGAGTTCAGCGCCCGGATGGTAGCGGCCTTCAACGACCCTTTGTTCGCCGATCTAGGCCTGTCCCCTTTGGAGATCCAGGACTTCAGTACCAGTTTCCCAGCCACCGCCGAGGCGGTCTTCCGCCTTTATACCGCCTATCAGGAAGGGCAGCTTGCGCTTGCCGATCACACGGAAGGCTCGCCTGTCGGGCCGGACCCCGTCAATGAAGCGCGGCGGTTTCTGGCGGCCCGCCAGAACTTTTTCGTGGAGATCGATAACCGGGCGGAGGACCTGGCCAAGGAGATCAAGACCCTCGGCGGGCTCGAAGAGTATTTCGCCAACCGGGGCCTGCAGGTCCGGCACCTTCCCCCGGACGTCATGACCGGCTTTACGCGGCGCTATGAGCCCCACCGCCGCGAAATCGTGCTGGACGCCACGCTGGACCACGCCAGCGCGACGTTCCAGCTTGCCCTGCAGGTCGTCTATATGGAGATGCCGGATACGATCGCAGGCCTCTTGGGCAGCGCCCACTTTGAAACGGAGGATGGGTTGAAGCTGACCCGCCGATCTCTCGCCAACTACGCGGCCGGCGCGATTATGATGCCTTACCGCACTTTCGCGCGGGCCGCCGAAACCTGTCGCTACGATATCGAAGCCCTCGGGCGTCAGTTCGGTGCCAGTTTCGAACAGGTGGCTCATCGCCTGACGACGCTTCAGAAAGCTGGAAACGAGGGCGTGCCCTTCTTTTTCATCCGGGTCGATGCGGCGGGCAATGTCTCGAAAAGGCTGGACGGCGCCGGGTTTCCGTTCGCGCGGCATGGCGGGTCCTGCCCGCTGTGGATCCTACACAGCGCCTTCAACAATCCGCGCCGTATCCTGACCCAATGGCTGGAACTGCCGGACGGCGAAAAGTTCTTCTCGATCGTTCGAACGGTGACGGCAGGAGGCGGCGGGTTCGGCAAACAACGGGTTGAGCGCGCCATCGCCCTTTGCTGTTCGTCGCAGCATGCGGACAGGCTGATCTACACCAAAGACGAAAACCAGACCGAAGCGAAGCCGACGCCTATCGGGATCTCCTGCCGGCTGTGCCACCGCGCGGACTGCCTGGCCCGCGCCGAACCGCCGATCGGGCGGTCCCTTCTCTCCGACGACAACCGTCGACCGACTGCTCCTTTTGGGTTGGTGGACTCGTAGTGTTGAATCGAATCATGAAGAGGATTCATTTTTCAAATAATATTAAAGTGTTAATAAGTATTTTTAATCTCATTTATTGCCTCTGCCTGAAAGCGGAAACCGCGTCCAGGGCGCGTTTGTAGGGCACCAGTAACGGTCCGAGGCGGACATGGGCCGCGGCGCCTTCAAAAGCCGATCCGCAGGTCTGTCCCGACAGACAGCCAACCCTTTACCGGGTAAAACGACCGAACCCGCAAATGTTAGCATTTTGTTATGTATTTTTTGGTAAAGCTGCGTCCTGTCGGGTGAACTTCGAGGTTGCCGGTCTTGGACATGCTGACCAACAGTGAAGCGGGGCGCATCGCCAAACTTCACGAATACGCGGTGCTGGACACCGAAGCCGAAGCGAGCTTCGACCGCATCACGCGGGTCGCCGCGCGCAGCATCGATGTGCCGATCTGCCTGATCTCCCTGGTCGACGAGGATCGACAGTGGTTCAAGTCCTCCTGGGGCTTGGAGGCCCGCCAAACACCGAGGGACTGGGCGTTCTGCGACTTTACTATCAGAAGCGACGAGGTTTTTGTGGTGTCGAACGCGGCGAAAGACAGCCGGTTCAAGGACACCCCTCTGGTGACCGGCCCGCCCCACATCCGGTTTTACGCCGGCGCCCCCCTTCTGACCCAGGAAGGGTTTCGGTTGGGCGCTCTGTGCGTGATCGACACCAAGCCGAGACGGCTGTCTAAACGGAACAGGGAACTCTTGGCAGATCTCGCCGCCCTGGTGATGGACGAATTGGAGTTGAGGTTCTCCAGACGGACAGCCGCCGAGACCTCGGTGAAGTTCCATGCGGAAACCAAGAGAGCCAGGGACTCCGAGAAAGCCCTCCGCTTGAGCGAGGCCCGCCGTAAGCGGGAGAGCACGCTTCTGGAAGATGTCGAACGGTTAAGCGGGACCGGCGCCTGGCAGGTTGACCTCGAGTCCGGGGAACTGTTCTGGAGCGCGGAAACGCGGCGTATCCACGAGGTCGACGAAGAGTTCGAGCCGAACATCGAGACCGCCATCGACTTCTATCTTCCGGATGACCGGCCGACGATCTCCGATGCTGTCGAACGGGCCATGAAGAACGGCACGCCATGGGATCTGGAACTGTCGATCCGCTCCGCCAAGGGTGCGGTGAAACTCGTTCGGGCAACGGGCGAGGTCTTGTTCGAGGATGGCGACGCAAAGCTGCTGCGCGGTTCGTTTCAGGATATCACGGCGAGAAACGCGGCGGAGAAGGCCCTGAACGCCGCCCGGATCGAAGCCGATCGCGCCAATGCCGCTAAGTCACAGTTTCTCGCCAATATCAGCCATGAAATCCGCACGCCGCTGAACGCCATCATCGGGTTTGCCGACTCGTTGAGGCTTGGCATCGGCATGGACGATCCCGGCAAGCGCGCCGAAACCCTGGAAATCATCTCCACCGCGGGCCGCGGGCTGAACACGCTTCTGGCCGATATCGTCGACTATTCGAGGATTGAAACGGACACCCTCGACATGACCTTTGAAACGGTCGTTCCGAACGCGCTGCTTGAGGAAAAACGGCCTTTGTTCGAGCAAATCCTGAACGGCTACAGTTTAAGCCTTCCGATGCATCCGGGCGGCGATAGCGGCATCAGAGTGGACAAAGCCCGCCTTGTTCAGATCCTCCTGAACTTCGTGACCAATTCCGCCAAATACAACAAGCCCGGCGGGAGCGTGGAAATTGCCTGCTCGGCTGTCGGCGACAACACGGCCCGGATTTCCGTCACCGATACCGGCATCGGAATTTCGGCGGACAAGCTGCACACGCTCTTCACCCCGTTCTCGCGCGGTCGCGAAACCTCGCAAGACATTCCCGGCGTGGGGCTTGGGCTTTCAATCTCCAAACGTCTGACCGAGGAGATGGGCGGAACGATCGGCTATCACTCCACCCAAGGTGTAGGTTCAACCTTTTGGGTCGAATTCCCGTACTGCGATTGAGCGTTTCCCTATGGCGGATACGTTGCGGCCCCGGGACCGGTGCGGAGCGCGGCGGCACACCTCTTTCTCTTTACAGTTTGTTAAGATCGACACGCTATTCGGGTGTGTTAGGGGAAACGAGGCTGCCCAAGAAAAACAAGAAATAGGCGGCAGCCATGATTACGGGAAGTAGTAAATCATGACCGAACACACCGAGACAGATATCGAACAGGAAACCGTCTCCACGGACGAACGGGCGCGCGGCGGCCTGGGCCTGGGGGCGAAACTGATGGCCGCCTTCGGCGTCTGCGCCGTGCTGACCGTGGGCGTCTCGGGACTGGCCTGGTTCAATGTCGGCAAGGTCGGCACGCTCTTCGGTCACACGGTTGAGGTCAGTCTTCCGAATATCGAACGCTCGCTCGGCATGGAGGTGTCGGCCAACCGGTTGGCTGCCTATGCGGAAGAACTCGGAGCGGCCGCCAGCGAGGAAAAGCGCGCCGTGCTCTACGGCGAGACCATTCAACAGATCGACATTCTCTCGGCATCCGCCGGCGAGCTTCCCGACAGCGACGCCAAGGCGGTGATTACCGCCTCGATCGAGGAATTCCGAAATATCGCAGATACCCTGAACACGATCGTGCTCGACAAGTTCTCGCTGAATACCGAACTGGAGCGGCAAGTCGGCAGCGTCGACAGCTATGACGCGGTTGCCGCCGAAGCAATCCCGAGCATTGTGACCTTCGCCCGCGTGAAGGTGCTGGATGTCGGGGATTTTATGCTGGACCGGATCGACGAAGCCAAGGACCTGAAGGACGCCGAAGCGGGTGCGGAGGAAATGGGCACCCTGTTGACCAAACGTCTGCAGCCCTTGCAGGCGGCGGTCGGTCTGCAGACGGCAATCAGCAACGCGATCGGGCTTCTGAACCGAACGGTCAATGCCGGCGATGTCGACCATGTCGTAAAGCTGGAGTCGGCCTATCTGGAAGCGGTATCCGCGATGGCGAACGCCGTCTCCAGGCTTCCCGACGGCGGGAAGAAACCCGACCTCGAGAGCGTCGTCGACGGACTGATCGAATTGAACGACACGAACACCGGTCTGTTCAGCAACGCCAAACAGCGCCTGGAACGGCGCGCGCAAGCCGCGGACCTGATCAGTCAGAAAGACGCGGTGATCGACCGGATGTCGGTCGCTGTTCGGCAAATCGTCGAAGAGGTCGAAACCGAATCCCAAGCGGATGTCGAAGGCGCCCTGGTTGCGGTGGCGGACACCAAGAATATCAGCCTGGCGCTCGGCGCGCTGTCGGTGCTGGTGGCGTTGGGGATCGGCCTGATCTATGTGCGCGGCAACATTCTGAAGCGGCTGACGCAGATGCTCGCCGCCATGCAGTCCTTGGCCGGCGGATCGCTTGAAACCGAGGTCCCGGACGGCGGCTCCGACGAGATCGGCGACATGGCGCGCGCGCTGGAAGTATTCCGCAGCAACGCGCTGGACGCACGCAACGCGTCCGAACAAAGGCGTGTCGACCGGGAAAAGGCGGCTGCCGAACGGAAACAGGAAATGGAAGCGCTGGCGTCGGGGTTCGAAGGAACGGTCAGCGGCATCGTCACCAGCGTCACCGACGCCGCCACGGTGGTGCAGGGATCGGCGCAGTCGCTGTCGTCGGTAGCCGAAACCTCGCGCAGCGAGACCGCCTCCAGCTCGGGCCTCTCGGACGAAATGACCGCGTCCATGCAGTCGGTTTCCGCGGCGACCGAGGAGATGTCGGCCTCCATCGCGGAAATCGGCCAGCAGGTCACCCGATCCGTCGACATCTCGAACAGGGCGGTTGAGGAAGTCGGGTCGACGGACCGGCAGATCGCCGACCTGTCCAAGTCCGCCGACGAGATCGGCAGCATCCTCAGCGTCATTTCGGATATCGCGGAACAGACCAATCTGCTGGCGCTCAACGCCACCATCGAGGCGGCTCGCGCCGGCGACGCGGGCAAAGGGTTCGCCGTGGTGGCGAACGAAGTGAAATCGCTCGCTGGACAGACCGTGCGGGCCACCGAACAGATTGCGCAGCAGATCTCCAGCATGCAGTCGGCCACCCGCAACGCGGTGAACGCGGTCGCCGGGATCGGCAAGATCGTTTCCGAGATCGACAACACGCTGGGCGCCATTGCCGGGGCCGTGGAGGAGCAAAGCGCCGTCACGCAGAATATCGCGCAGAGCATTGCGCAAAGCACCGGCACGGCGGACTCGATGGCGAACAGTATCGAACGCGTCGCCAAGGGCGCGGACGAGACCGGCGGAGAGGCCGAACGCCTCTTGAACCGGGCGGAAGCCATGAACGAACTCTCCGCTCAGTTGAACAGCGAAATCGACCGCTTCCTGCGCACGGTTCGGGCCGCGTAGAGGAGGCGTGAAAATTCGCTCCGGAATGGTCATCAGGGTGCTTGGCAAGGTCCGACAGGATTGATATAAGCCGCGTCCTGCGGGGGCGTCGCCACCGCGGATACCGTGATCCGGAGTAGCTCAGCGGTAGAGCAATCGGCTGTTAACCGATCGGTCCGGGGTTCGAATCCCTGCTCCGGAGCCAATAAACAAAAGGCGGTTGGGTCTGACGATCCGGCCGCCTTTTCTGTTTGCCCCGGCTGTCCGGGCGTTTGGCGGTATCGGCGCGATCGCGAAAGCGTAACGGCCCGGCGGCTTTCCGCGCCGGGTGCCATGCCGCCGGCGTGCCGCCGTGAAGTCCGACAAGCGCCTTAGATCTAGCGCTGACTTTGGATCGGTGGGACACTGCCGCCATGAGCACGCTTAACCGCCCGGGCGCTGTTCGGCCCCTCGCCTTCATCGTCGCCTTGGCCGTTTTTCTCTGCGGTTCCGCGGCCGCGGCCCAACAGACCGAAGGAGACGCCCCCGCCGACGATGTTCCCGTCGATCTGGAACTTGTGCTGGCGGTCGATGTGTCCGGCTCCATGGATGATGAAGAGCATCGCTTACAACGGTCCGGCTATGTTCGCGCCCTCGCTCATCCCTCGGTCTGGACAGCTATCGAGGCCGGGGCGTATCGACGAATCGCGCTGATGTACCTGGAATGGGCGGGACCTCGCGGTCAGGAGATCATCATCCCCTGGCGCCTGATCGAGCGTGCGGAAGATCTGCAGCTTTTCTCATCCGATCTGGCGGACCGCCCTATTTCCTTTATCCGGGGCACGTCGATCTCGGGAGCGCTGCTGTTCTCGGCACGGCAGTTCGGCGGAAATGGGTTTGAAGGGTTCCGGCGGGTGATAGACGTTTCCGGCGATGGACCGAACAATCTTGGCAACCCGATTGAACCGACCCGCGATTTCGTCGCCGGTCAGGGGATTACGATCAATGGCTTGCCCTTGATGCTGCGGCCATCCGGATCGCACAGCGTTCGGCTGGCGGACTACTACCGGGATTGTGTCATCGCCGGCCCCGGCGCCTTTGTCTTTCCTGTTCTGGAAACTGCGCAGGTTGGCGAGGCCATCCGCCGAAAACTCATCCTGGAAATTGCAGACACCGGCCGGGCGTTCCCCGCCATGTCTGCAAAAGGTGCGCTAACGCCTGTCGCGGCCTCCGCAACCGACTGCATGATCGGCGAGCGCCTGCGCCGACTGTGGGAAGAGCCCTAGCAGCCAGGGCGTATTGCCGGGACCACAGGCGGAAACCGGAATAGGCTCTACCCGGGAACTTGGGAGCTGGAGCAGGTAGGATGAGCTTTTCGATTAGTCCCATGGCCTCCCCAATCGGTGCTGTGGTATCCGGCGTCGATCTCACGGCACGACCGGGTGAAAAGACCCTGGACCAGCTTGAAGATGCGCTGGAACAGTACGGCGTACTGGTTTTCCAGGACCAAACCGACACCACGCCGGAACAGCAAATCGCTTTCAGCCGCGCCTTCGGTCCGCTGGCGACAACGGACGTGCCCTCCGCGCGCCTGCCTGAACATCCCGAGGTCTTTGTCGTTGGCAATACCGGGGAGCAACCCGTCACGTTTTCCCCGTCGGATGAGAGCGGCGACTTGGAGTGGCATACAGATCACATTCACCTTCCGGTGCCGGCGCGTGCCTCCTTATTGCTGGCAAGGGCCGTACCGCCAACCGGCGGCGATACCCTGTTCGCCTGCATGTACTCGGCCTATGCCTCCCTTACGCCGGACCAGAGAGCGGCGTGCGACACGCTTGACGTCGTGAACGATGTCTCGGGCCTGCTCTCCTACCTGGACGACCAGGGACAGGATACCCGGGCGCGCAACCGCAACCGCCCATCGCCCGTGGTTTGGCCTTTGGTGCGCGAACATCCCAGGACCGGGCGGAGGGCTCTCTACTTTGGAAACCAGGTCAGTGTCGGAATCGTTGGCTGGAACGATGCGAGGGCCAAGGCCTTCATCACCGCGTTGACGGAAGACGCGTGCCGCCCGGCTTTTCAGTACCGGCACAAATGGCAAGTGGGGGACGCTGTCCTGTGGGATAACCGGCGCGTTCTGCACGCCGGAACCCCTTACGACCTTGGCGGCGCTCCGCGAGAGATGCACCGGACAACCATCCAGGAAACCGAACCGATCTCACGCATATCAGCCTAGAATCGGCCAATCCGGAGTGGGTTGCCGGACCATGCACCGCCACCTGGGACGTCCGACGACAGGTCAAGCAGGGACCTGCCTGCTCATCCGGGCCGCTTTCCGCGACGCAGCCCGGTGCGCATCCGCGAACAGATCGACAGACCTTGGTTGAGACTGTCTGGTCGGTGCCGCGAACGGTCGACCGGGATCGAGCCCGTCTCATCCGCGCAGAGGGGTTTTCCTCCTCCCGCATCGAAACGGCTTCCAAATTGTCAATGAAGCGAACCCTATCGTTAACAATGCAAATCTGGATTTGAAAACGCCCTGAGAATACCAATAGAGGCCGAAACGGCAGCATTGTATGTTAGGGGAGATTATAGTTCGGCGGTTTTGAAGAACCGGATCGTTGGGCTTGTACGGAGCAACTGACGAGAGAATTGAGATGATAAGCAGGTCTTGGTTGGCGGGCGGTCTGTGCGGTGCCTTTGTGATGGCTTCTACATCCTTGGCGTCGGCGACTACCTGGACGTTGAATGCATCCGACATATCCACGAACGTGAACAGCACCAGCGTGAACATTCTGGGCGGCCCGACGGTCGACGTGTCGGTCCAGCCCGGCAGGACGATCAAGGGGAAAACCACACAGGCCGGCACTCAAACACGCGGTACAAGCGGCGGTGTGAACGGTGAAATCGATGTCAGCCCGGACTTCTTCCGCCTGGACTTCGATGCAGATGTTTTCCTGACGGAATTGCGCATTGCCTGGTTGTTCCCGGACGGGGAATACGGCGATCACGGCAATGAAGTGGCCATCTTCGAGACCTACGACGAAAACGGCGGTTTCCTGGACGATTTCTACCTGGCCGCGGAGTCCCTGACGACAGGTAACATCTATACGGACAACTCGCTTTCGACCTTGGTTGCCGGTGCTACGGTTACGAATATCGAGATCGCGCAGGACGGCAGTCCGGGACCGGCTTCAGGCGGGGTATGGTCCGTGACCGGCGCGTCGATTTTCGGGAATTTCGATACGCTGCGCCTTCTCGGCGGGGACGACTTGAGCGTTCCGGCCACCGGGGCTGCCGATTCCGATTTCAGTTTCGTCAGCGCGACGGGTGCCGCGGTGGTTCCCGTACCCGCGGCTTTGCCGCTTATGCTGACGGCATTGGCCGGTCTTGGTTTGGCAGCAATGCGGCGAAAACTGAAGGCATGACGCCGTCGAGAAGAACGAACGTAAAGGGCTGCCTTGGGCAGCCTTTTTCGTATGCGGACCTATCCTCGGCTCGCCCCGCGTAAGGACTCCAGGCCGCGGAGGAGCTGTCGCAGCCATGTCAAAGGGATGGCCGCCTGTTCTCTCCGACACGGCTTCCCGGGGTGTGACGGCCTAGCCTGGCCTCTATTGCGGCAGCGTGACGGTCACGCGGGTCCCTTTGCCGGGTTCGGTGGCGATCTCCAGCGTTCCGTCATGCAGTTCGGTAAGTGCCTTGACGGTTGGAAGGCCCAGGCCCGACCCTTCCTGGCGGATCAGCACGCTTTCCGTATGAACCTGCCCGAACGGTTCTAGGGCGGTCTCCAGTTCCGCTTCGTTCATGCCCGCCCCCGTGTCGCTCACCACCAGGATCAGATCGGACCCGTCGCGTTTGGCCGAAACCTCCACCGTACTTCCCGCGTCGGAGAATTTGATGGCGTTCGACACAAGGTTGACGACGATCTGCCGAAGACTGCGCTCGTCCGCCTTGGCCACAAGCGGTGCCCCGTCGACCTTCAGGGCCATTTCAATGCTGCCGTTCTCCAGGAGAGGCCGCAGCATGTCCCGCGTCACCTCAAGCGTGCGGCCGATATCGATGTCGGTAACGTCAAGCTGGTACCGTCCAGCCTCGATCTTCGACATATCGAGGATGTTGTTGATGATCGACAACAAGTGCTGGCCGGCCATTTCGATGGTTGCCGCGTTGTCCCGAACCCTGTGTTCGGTGATCTTGTCTTTCGGCAGCCCCGCCAAGAGCTGAGCGAAGCCGATAATCGCGTTCAGCGGCGTGCGCAGTTCGTGGGTCATCATGGCGAAGAAATTCGTTCTGGCCCGGTTGGCCTGTTCGGCCTCCGCCATCGCCTCTTTCAGCTTGGCCGTCCGGACGCCGATCTTCTGCTCGAGCGAACGGTTGATGTCCGCCAGTTCCTGTTCCTGCTCACCGATCCGGCCGATCATGGTATTCACGGCGCCCGCAATAGCCGCTAATTCGTCATCGCCGGCCACGGTGAGCCGAGACGACCGGTCGTCGCCCGCTTGTTCCAACCCATCGACGATGGCCTGAACGCGGTCGGTCACCAGCCGCCGCTGGATCCAGACCGTCAGATAGACGCCCAACAGCAATGCCAGCAGAGCACTGCCGGCCACGATCCCCAGGAAGGTCAGGCGCAGGTTCCTGTCGCGGCTGATATCCAGCGTCACCGCCGCCGCGATCTGCAATCCTTGGGTCATGTAGGACGGGAGTTCGACCGGCCGGAAGATGGTCAACAGGCCGCCTTTGTCGATCCGCACGTCTTCTCCGTTAAACAGGCGCGCACCGATCTCCGGCGTCACTTGTCTGCCCTGATGGAGGAGCGACCAGCGATCCACCTCGGATACAAGAACCAGGTCAACGTCCCTGATGGAATGGTTGGAGGTCAAAATGCCGTCGACGAAGTCGGTGTACAAATAGGTCCCCAAATCGTTCGCATCGCCGCTTTCCAACAGATCCTTCACGGTCAGGTCGATGTTAACGATCCAGTCGGCGCCGCGCGGACTGTAGTAGGCGTACTTCTTAAGCGTCCCGGTAATGGACGAGGGCGAGATGCGGTCGATCGCGACTTTCCCGGCTCCGATCAAGCCGGTCAAATAGGCTGTGTATTCCGGCGAGAACTGGGACATGTCCAGATACAGATCCGGCTCGAAGCTGGTGGCCTGAACCCGCAACCCGCGATCGATCAGATACAGCTCGGAAAACCCATGTTCGTTCGCCAGGGACTGAAGCATCGCCGGCGTGAAAGAGGCCGGATCCCTGCCCTGCGCCAACAGTCGCTCCGACAAGTCCGGCAAATGGCGCCGGATATCATCCTCCCACTGCTGTTCAACGGAGAGCAGCACGCGGTCGAAGACGGTGAGGTTGTGGCGCACGCTGGCGAAGGCGTCCTCGATATCCGTTTCCACCAACCGATCGAGATGCCGTACGCCGATCCAAGCCGTGATTCCGGCGGTCAGCACCGTCGACAGAACCACGGCGCCCGCAAGCAAAACAACCACTCGTTGCGCGAGTGTCCTGGTCTTGGGGACGGCGCCGAGATCAGCAGTCGTCATCATGGGCCTCGGTTGGAGCGGATTGCGAGAGGATTATTGGCCGATCTTCATTGAGATTTGGTAAATGACCACACGGGAAAACATTGCTCTGCTATCACGCACATTGCAGGGTGACATTGACATAGAGCACCAATTTTCACTGGGGTCTTACGCCAGAGAGGCGGAATTAGATGAATTTCGAGCGATAACAACGCTATCGCATCATAATATGTAGAAAACGATAATGTTTAAATATATTTTTGGTTGATTTCATTGGTAGTGGAACGCCTATCCCGGGGGATCGCCCGACCCTCTTTTCGCTGGGTTCCACGCGCCCCTTCGAATGCGAATAGCCGACGCCGCGAAGACGTCCTGTCCTTCCCCACCCGGACAGGGTCAGGCCGCGGCGAGACCGCCCTTTTCGGCAATGAAATCCACGATCGCCGGTACGCCCTTTCCTTCCTTCAGGTTCGTGAAAAGGTAAGGGCGTTCGCCGCGCATCCGTTTGGTGTCACTGTCCATCACCGACAGATCCGCCCCGACTAGCGGCGCAAGGTCGGTTTTGTTGATGATCAGCAGGTCGGATCTGGTGATCCCGGGTCCGCCTTTGCGCGGTATCTTTTCGCCGGCGGAAACGTCGATGACGTAGATCGTCAGGTCGGCGAGTTCCGGTGAGTATGTGGCCGCAAGGTTATCTCCGCCGGATTCGATCAGGATTAGATCCAGGGCTGGAAACTTGGACGACATTTCCTCCACCGCGGCGAGATTGATCGAGGCGTCTTCCCGGATCGCCGTATGGGGACAACCGCCGGTTTCCACCCCCATGATGCGCTCTTCCGGCAAGGCGCCCGTGCGGGTCAGGATCTTGGCGTCTTCCTTGGTGTAGATATCATTCGTGATGGCGCACAGGTCGTAGGGTCCGAACATCGCCCGCGACAGCGCTTCCATCAAAGCCGTCTTGCCCGAGCCGACCGGGCCGCCGATGCCGACCCGCAGGGGTCCGTTCAAGGATGACGTCATGATCTGAACAACCTCGTATACTGTGTCTCGTGTTTCATGGACGCGATGTCGATCAGGGGCGCAAAGCCGCCCAAATCGTCCAGCGTCAGGGATGCCGCTTCTTCGGCCAGAGCACTGAGCGGCATTTCAAGCCCGGCCAGCAGACGCACGCCATCGCTCTGACCAAGCGGGATCAGCCGTACGCCGGCGGAAACCAGGTTCGAAAACAGCCCATGCAAAAAGGCCGGCAGCATCGACGACAGACCGACACCGCAGCGACGGGACACCGCCCCGACGGCCACTGGATAGGGAGCGGCGGCAAGCATGTCCAAATCCGCGATCTCCGGCCAGCCCGCGCGGGCGGCGCGCACAAAGGCACGGCCCTGCGCTTCGGTCTCCAACAGCCGCTCCTCGCTTGGATTGAGCGCGAGCGCCAGCGCGATCAGCTCTTCCAAGTCATCCCGTTCCACCCGCCAGCCCGCGGCCGCAAGGATCGCGTCGTTCCGGCCTGCCCCAAACCGGAGAACATCGGTCAGCCAGTCGCGCAGTGTCGCCGCATCGGATACATCTCCGTTCTCCACCGCCCATTCCAAGCCGTGAGAATAGGTAAAAGCCCCGACCGGAAAACCCGGCGACATCCAGGTCATCAGTCGGAGCAACGCGGCGGTGTCAGTCATGGTGATGATCGTGTCCGGTGACCCGGCCGTGTCCATAGGCTCCGCCTTCGGGCTGGAAAGTCCGGGTTACCCTATGCGTCCAGGCGCCGAGCCCCTGCAGCATCTTTTCGATCACATGATCGTATCGGATAAAGACCACGGATTCGTGGATCTCCGCCGGCAAATGCCTGTTGCCCAGATGCCAGGCAACCCGCATCAGGTCATGACGGTTGTCGCAGGTAATCTCCAAAAGATCCTCTTCCGCCGCACGCACGACGACCAAGCGTCCGTCTTCCAATTTCAGCGCGTCGCCTTCAGCAATGGCCGCCGGGCGAGCCAGGTCGAGCAGAAAGGACGTGCCCTCCTCGCCCGTCATCGTAATGCGGCGGCGGTGGCGCGCATCATAGTCCAGAATGACCGTGTCCGCGGGGACGTCTGACCACTTGCCTTTCGGCAATACAGTATCGGCTCGAACCATCTAAATCCTCAAAACAGAAAGTATCGTTGCGCCATTGGCAGAACGTCCGCCGGCTCACAGGTCAGCAAAACGCCGTCCGCCCGTACCTCATAGGTTTCCGGATCGACCTCGACGGAGGGTGTGGCGTCGTTCATCACCATCGACGCCTTGGATATCCCGCCGCGGGTGTTTTCGACGGCAAGCAGCTTTTTCTGAACGCCGAGCGTTTCGGAGAGCCCCGCATCCAAGGCCGCCTGCGAGACGAAGGTTGCGCCGACCGCCTGCATGGCGGGACCGAAAGCGCCGAACATGTAGCGGTAATGAACCGGCTGCGGCGTCGGAATGGAGGCGTTCGGATCACCCATCGGCGCGGCGGCGATCATGCCGCCGACCAGCACCATGTCCGGTTTGACGCCGAAGAACGCCGTGTTCCACAGCACGAGATCAGCGCGCTTGCCGACTTCGATCGAGCCGATCTCCTTCGACATGCCGTGGGCAATCGCCGGGTTGATTGTGTATTTGGCGATGTATCGCTTCACCCGGAAGTTATCGTTGTCGCCGATTTCTTCCGCCAAGGCCCCGCGTTGCCGCTTCATCTTGTCGGCGGTCTGCCAGGTGCGGATCAGCACTTCGCCGACCCGGCCCATGGCCTGGCTGTCCGACGCGATGATCGAAAACGCACCCATGTCGTGCAGGATGTCTTCGGCCGCGATCGTCTCCTTGCGGATACGCGATTCCGCGAAAGCCACATCTTCCGGGATGCTTGGATCGAGGTGGTGGCACACCATCAGCATGTCCAAATGCTCTTCCAAGGTATTCACGGTGTAAGGCCTGGTCGGGTTGGTGGAGGACGGGATGACATTCGCCTCCCCGCACACCTTGATGATGTCCGGCGCGTGGCCGCCGCCGGCCCCCTCCGTATGGAAGGCATGGATCGTACGGCCCTTGAATGAGGCCACCGTGTTCTCGACGAACCCGCTTTCGTTCAAGGTGTCGGTATGGATCATGACCTGAATGTCATGATCGTCCGCCACCGAGAGGCAACAGTCGATGGCGCCGGGTGTGGTACCCCAATCCTCGTGCAGTTTCAGCGCGCAGGCGCCGCCCTGGATCTGCTCCACCAGCGCTTCCGGCCGGGAGGCGTTCCCTTTGCCGGAGAAGGCAAGGTTCACCGGAAAAGCATCCGCGGACTGAATCATCTTCCCGATATGCCAAGGACCCGGGGTGCAGGTCGTCGCATTGGTTCCCGTGGCCGGCCCGGTGCCTCCGCCCAGCATGGTGGTGACCCCGGACATCAAGGCCTCTTCGATCTGCTGCGGGCAGATCATGTGGATATGGGCATCGAACCCGCCGGCGGTGAGGATTTTACCTTCCCCCGCGATCGCCTCGGTCGAAGGTCCGATGACAATGTCGACATCCGGTTGAACGTCGGGGTTACCGGCCTTTCCGATTCCCACGATCCGGCCGTCCTTCAAACCGACATCGGCCTTTACGATCCCCCAGTGATCGACGATCAAGGCGTTGGTGATCACGGTATCGACGGCCCCGCCTTCGCGGGTCACCTGCGACTGTCCCATCCCGTCGCGGATCACCTTGCCGCCGCCGAATTTCACTTCCTCGCCGTAGGTGGTGAAGTCCTTTTCGACCTCGACGATCAGCGCCGTATCGGCAAGGCGTACCTTGTCGCCGGTTGTCGGTCCGTACATGTCCGCATAGGCGGCGCGGCTGATTTTTGCTGGCATCCTGTTTCTCCCCGCCTAAAGCGCGCCCATTACTTTCTGATTGAACCCATAGACCTCCCGCACCCCGGAATAGGGGACCAAGGTGACCTCCCGGCTCTGTCCCGGTTCGAACCGCACCGCGGTACCCGCCGCGATATCGAGACGCATGCCCCGCGCCTTTTCACGGTCGAAGGAAAGACCGGTGTTCGTCTCGTAGAAATGATAGTGAGATCCGACCTGGACCGGGCGGTCGCCGGTGTTCGAAACCGTCAGGGTCACGGTCTCAACCCCGGCGTTCAATTCGATCTCGCCATCCTTGGGGAAAACCTGCCCCGGGATCATGTCTGCACCGTTCATCACAATACCTCGCTCAGCGGATCGGTTCGTGGACGGTCACAAGCTTGGTGCCGTCGGGGAAGGTCGCTTCGACCTGGACGTCGTGGATCATTTCGGCGACCCCCTGCATGACCTGGTCGCGGCCGATGACATGCGCGCCGGCTTCCATCAGGTCGGCGACCGACCGCCCGTCCCGCGCACCCTCGACGACATAGTCGGTGATCAAGGCGATCGCTTCGGGGTGGTTGAGCTTTACCCCGCGCTCCAGCCTCCTGCGCGCCACCATGGCCGCCATCGAAATCAGCAGCTTGTCTTTTTCCCTGGGCGTCAGATTCATGAAGTCCGTCTCCCTGTCAGCAATACCAGGCCCGGGGCAAATCGCGCCGGGTTACCGTTTGAAATACATGCGCGATCCAGCGCCGCAGGCTTTGGCTGTCGACCGACGCCGCGCGCAGGATAAGGACGTCGCGCGCCACGCTGACACCGGCTTCGATTCCAGTCGCGGGGGCGTCTTCCCTCAACCGGTCGCGCAAGCCGGCCGGGTCCGGCCCGACGAACAGTCCGGAGACGAAGGCCAAGGCCCCTTTCCCCGTCCCCAGCCGTTGCATGTCGCGCGCGATATCACCGTCCAGATTTGCATTGTCCGCGTAAGCCAACCGGCCCGCCACCCGGACACGCCAGCGGTCCCGGTAACGCCCCTGCGTTACGCTTTCGCCCATAGCCTGACGTCCGAAGACCAACGGCTCCATCAACAAGGCAGATGCATCCTGAGCCAGATCGACCTCGATCGACCGCTTCAGCGCGCCGCCGTCGAAGAAGAGCGTTTCTTGAGGGATCCACTCCAGACAAGCGCCGGACGCGACGGCGAGCCGGTTCTCGACGACCGCGTCGCTCCCCAGGCTCTTATAGACCCGTTCACAGGCCTGCGTGGTCACGACCGCATGGGCGTTTTCTTCGACCGCGACATCGACGGAAAACCGGTCGCCGCCGGTCAAGCCGCCCGCGGTGTTGATCAGGACCGCCTCCACCCGGTTCTTGTCGTGGATCTTCGGCAGACGGAACTTGGCAGCGCCCGCCTGGTACAACCGATGCAGCCGTGTGGCATCCGCGGCCCGGCGAATGGAGATCCGCGCCTCGCCCCGCGCGCGCTGCAGCCCCGCTTCAAACGGTAAGGTGCCGTCGTACATCGGTTCCTGCCAACTCGTCCCGTCCACCCGACGCCACCACCTCTCCACGATCCAACACGGCGAAAGTGTCGGCCAAGGCCGCAGCGAAGTCAAAATACTGTTCGACAAGGACGATGGCCATATCGCCCCGGTCCCGCAGATACTCGATGGCGCGGCCGATATCCTTGATGATCGACGGCTGAATACCTTCCGTGGGTTCGTCCAGGATCAGCAGTTTGGGCCGCATCACCAAGGCGCGCCCGATCGCGAGCTGTTGCTGCTGACCGCCGGACAAGTCCCCGCCCCGCCGCCGCAGCATGTCCTTCAAGACCGGGAAGAGCTCGAAGATCTCCTCAGGCACCGAGCGCTGCTTCGACGGCAAGGGCGCATATCCGGTCTCAAGATTTTCCCGCACGCTCAGCAGGGGGAAGATCTCCCGCCCCTGCGGCACATAGGCAATCCCGCGCCTTGCCCTTTCATAGGGCGGCAGGGAGCCGAGGTCTTTGCCTTCGAGACTGATTGCACCCGTGCTCACCGGGTGCTGGCCGGCAATGGCGCGCAGCAGGCTGGTCTTGCCGACCCCGTTACGGCCCAGGACGCAGGTAACCTGCCCCGGGGCCGCGGTCAGCGACACGCTTTTCAGGGCCTGCGCCGCGCCGTAGTGAAGGTCGATCCGATCCACCGCCAGCATGTCTACCGCCCCAAATACACTTCGATGACGCGCTCGTTCGCGCTGACCTGATCCAGGCCGCCCTCCGCCAGCACGCTGCCTTCATGCAGTACAGTGACCCGCACGCCGAGATCGCGCACGAAATCCATATCGTGTTCCACCACCACCACGGAGTGGGATTGCGCGATCTCCCGCAGCAACTTCGCCGTCTCGGCGGTTTCGGCGTCGGTCATGCCCGCCGCCGGCTCGTCCACCAGCAGGAGCCTCGGGTCCTGCGCCAGCAGCATGCCGATCTCCAGCCATTGCTTCTGACCGTGCGACAGGCCGCTTGCCAGCCGGTCGCGATGCGCCGACAGCCGCGTCAGTTCCAAGAGCTCTTCGATCCGCGTTTCGGCGCTGTCGTCCATCTGCGCGAACAGCGTCTTGCGCACGGTACGTTTCTGGTTCAGCGACAGGATGAGGTTGTCGTAGACCGTGTGACTTTCGAAGACCGTCGGTTTCTGGAATTTCCGCCCGATCCCCATTGCCGCAATGTCGGCCTCGTCCCGGCGGGTCAGATCCACCGCGCCGTCATAAAGGACATACCCGGTATCCGGCCGCGTCTTCCCGGTGATGACATCCATCATGGTGGTCTTGCCGGCCCCGTTCGGGCCGATGATCGCGCGCATTTCCCCCGGACGGATCGTCAAAGAAAGACTGTTGAGCGCCTTGAAACCGTCGAAGCTGACGGATACGCCGTCCAGATAAAGGATCGAGTCCTTCGCCAGAACGGGCTCGGCATGTTCGATGCTAGTCATCGCCGCCCCCCACCGTGGCCGGTTTGCCGGTGCGCAGCCGGGCCAAAGGATTGCCGAATTTCACCCCATGGCCATGCAACAGACCCGCCGCCCCCTTCGGGAGGAACAAGGTCGTCACCACAAACAGCGCACCCAGGAAGAACAGCCAGATTTCCGGAAAGGCGACGGTGAAGTAACTCTTCGCGAGATTCACGGCCAGTGCGCCGAAGATCGCGCCATACAGATATCCCCGTCCTCCGAGCGCGACCCAGATGACGATCTCGATGGAGTTGATCGGCGTGAACTCGCTGGGGTTGATGATCCCGACCTGCGGCACATAGAGAGCGCCCGCTATCCCCGCCAGGACGGCCGAGAGCGTAAAGACGAAGAGTTTGTAGTACTCGACCTTGTAGCCCAGAAACCGCGCCCTGCTTTCCGCATCCCGGATGGCAATCAGAACTTTGCCCAGGCGCGACGCGGTAATCAGCCGGCAAATCACGAAACCCGCCGCCAGGGCCAGCGCGGACGCGGCGAACAGGCCGTTCCGCACGCCGTCCGACCGCAGATCGAAGCCCAGAATATCCTTGAAGTCGGTCAGCCCGTTATTGCCGCCGAACCCCATGTCGTTCTGGAAAAAGGCCAGCATCAACGCATAGGTCATCGCCTGGGTGATGATCGAAAGATAGACGCCGGTTACGCGCGAGCGGAAGGCGAACCAGCCGAACACGAAGGCAAGCATTCCCGGCGCCAGCACCATCATGAGCATGGCGAAGGGGAAACTATCGAACCCGTACCAGAACCACGGTAGGTCTTCCCAATTAAGGAACACCATGAAATCCGGCAGGACGGGGTGGCCATAGACCCCGCGATCCCCGATCTGCCGCATCAGATACATGCCCATCGCATAGCCGCCGAGTGCGAAAAACGCGCCGTGGCCCAGGCTGAGGATGCCGCAATATCCCCAGATCAGATCCACCGACAGCGCCAGCAGCGCGTAGCACAGATACTTCCCGAACAGGCTGACCATGTAAGTCGGCACATGGAACGGATTGCTTTCAGGCAGTTGGTTCAAAAGCGGGACCAGGATCGCAGCGCCGATCAGCAATGCCAGGACGATGGCGGAACTGCGTTCCGACAAGGCCCGTGGGAAGAACAGGGATGGCCGTGACGCACCTGTCATTGGATCAAGCCTCTACCGCGCGGCCCTTCAGCGCGAACAATCCCCGCGGCCGCCGCTGAATGAACAGGATGATAAAGACCAGCACCGCGATCTTGGCGACGACAGCGCCTGTGAAAGGCTCCAGAAACTTGTTGGCGACCCCCAGGGTCATGGCCCCGACAAGCGTACCCCAAAGGTTCCCGACCCCGCCGAACACAACGACCATGAAACTGTCGATGATATAGGCCTGTCCCAGGTTCGGTCCGACATTGGTAAGCTGGCTGAGCGCCACGCCGCCGATCCCGGCGATGCCGGACCCCAGCCCGAAAGTCATGGCGTCGACCCAGCCGGTTCGGATCCCCATGGAGGACGCCATCGCACGGTTCTGCGTGACGGCGCGCATCTGCAGGCCGAGGGACGTCTTGCGCAGCAGCACCAGCAGTGCCGCAAAGACCAGCAGACAGAAGATGATGATGTAGAGCCGGTTGTAGGTGATCGACAAGGCCCCGTTGACCTCATAGAAGCCACTCATCCAGGACGGCGTCGCCACCGGCTGATTGAGCGGGGAAAAGATACTGCGGACGGCCTGTTGCAGGATCAAGCTGATCCCGAAGGTCGCCAGGAGTGTTTCCAGGGGGCGGCCGTAGAGTTGCCGGATCACCGATCGCTCGATCGCGATCCCGACCAGGCCCGTCACCACGAAGGCGGCCGGCACCGCGACGAAGAGCGAATAATCCAAATGGTTGGGCATGAGTTGCTGAACGACGAAGGTCGTATAGGCCCCCAGCATCAGCATCTCACCATGGGCCATGTTGATCACACCCATCACCCCAAAGGTGATGGCGAGACCGACGGCGGCCAGCAGCAGCACAGCACCGGCGCTGAGGCCGAAAAACACCGTCTCCAGCAACGCATAGAATTGCTTTTGCGATTCAATTTCGTGCAGGGCCTTTTGCGCCGCATCCGCGATAAGTTTGTCGTCCCCTTCCGCAGAGTCGCTTTGGGCGAGCCGGCCGAGGATCGCCCAAACATCCGGGTTCATCGAACCGGACATGGCCGCGACAGCGCCCAAACGCTGCTCAACCGGGCCCGCCGTTGCCTCCAGCGCCGCTTTGGCGAGAACAAGCATCTCCTGCACCCGCTGATCGCTTTCCCCCTCGAGGGCGCGGGTCAGGACAGGCAAGGCGTCGGCCGTGGGGTTCGTCAGCAAAGCGCGCGCGGCGGCGACCCGCACTTTCGGATCGGGCGCCAGCAGTTGAAGCGATCCCAACGCCCCCTTCAAAACCGCGCGGAGCCTGTTATTGATGGAAACCTTTCGGACTTTGCGCTTGCCCACCGCGCCCAGAGCTTCACCGGTCAGCGCATCGGTGATCTCGAAACCCTTCTCTGCCTTGGCGGCGTATACGAGCCGCTTGTCGCTCTTGCGGAAGAACAGGTCCCCCGACTGCATGGCGGTCAGGATCGGAAGGGCGCGTTCGTCACCGGAAGCAGCGATGACGCTGACGGCGGCGGACTTGGTGGCAAAGGCCTTTTCACTGAGTTGGGCGACCGCCGCCTCGAATGCCGAAGAGGCTTGGACCGCTGCACTGTTTAGAAGAACGCCGATCAGCAAAAGAACCGGCAGAACCTTTACGAAAACGCCTTTAACACCGACACCCATCACCATATTCCAAAAGCTTGGCGTTTGAGGAGGATTGAGGGGCCGGCGCGCGGCCAACCCCTCTCTCCGTAACCGACTGTCCGACTAGTAGTTCTGGCCGGAGCACGCACCCGTGGTGATGTTGAAGTTTCCGCAGGCAATCGGCGCGGTCCAGTCCGCGACCAGGTTGGCCGACTCCGGCAGATAATCCGTCCAGGCATCGCCGATCACGCCCTTCGGCGTTTCCCAAACGATTTCGAACTGGCCGTCATCCTGGATTTCGCCGATCAGCACCGGTTTGGTCAGGTGATGGTTGGTGTTCATCACCGCGATACCACCGGTCAGGTTCGGGAAAGTGATGCCGTACATGGCCTGGCGCACGGTATCGACATCGGTCGTCCCGACGGATTCCACCGCTTTCACCCACATGTTGAAGCCGATGTAGTGGGCTTCCATCGGATCGTTGGTGACGCGGTCTTCGTTACCGATGAAGGTGTGCCACTGTTCGATGAAGGAATCGTTCTCTTCCGCTTCGGCGCTCATGAAATAGTTCCAGGCGGCCAGATGTCCGACCAACGGGCCGGTATCGATGCCCGACAATTCCTCTTCGCCGACGGAGAAGGCGATGACCGGAATATCCTCGGCGGTGATGCCCTGGTTACCCAGTTCCTTGTAGAAAGGCACGTTGGCGTCGCCATTCACCGTCGAGACAACGGCGGTCTTTTTGCCGGCGGAACCGAAGGCTTTGATGTCGCTCACGATCGTCTGCCAGTCGGAATGTCCGAACGGCGTGTAGTTGATCATGATGTCTTCCTTGGGAATACCTTTGTCGATCAGGTACTGCTCAAGGATTTTGTTGGTGGTGCGCGGATAGACGTAATCCGTCCCGGCCAGGACGAAACGCTTCACCGAGCCGCCTTCCTCGCTCATCAGATAGTCGACCGCGGGAATGGCCTGCTGGTTCGGAGCGGCGCCCGTGTAAAAGACGTTCTTAGAGGATTCCTCGCCTTCGTACTGGACCGGGTAAAACAGCATGCCGTTCAGTTCCTCGACGACCGGCAGAACCGATTTCCGCGAAACCGAGGTCCAGTTCCCGAAGATCACGTCGACCTTATGGACTTCCAGCAGTTCGCGCGCTTTTTCAGCGAACAGAGGCCAGTTCGAGGCCGGATCCACGACAACCGCTTCCAGTTGCTTGCCCAGCAAGCCGCCGTTCTTGTTCTGCTCTTCCACCAGCATCAGGACCGTGTCCTTCAGCGTCGTTTCCGAGATCGCCATGGTTCCCGACAGGGAATGCAGCACGCCCACTTTGATCGTGTCGGCGGATAGCGCCGGCGCGCTCGCCAACCCCAGCGCCAATGCGGCGGCCGTCGCCGATGCGCAGAGATGTTTACCAACCTGGTTCATTCTAAGACTCTCCCGATTCGTTGATTTTTTGTGCGGCGCAAAATCGATGCCATAAATCACGCACACCGGGCATGGTCTTTATTTACAATAAAATCAGTAATTTATTTGAGGGGATTGGGGATAATTGCTTGTTGATCGATATTGCGAAGCACAATTACACGATTAAAAGTTAACCAGTGGTTAAAAATTAGGCATTCACTGACATACTAGATTGCCGCGTCCGGCGTCCCTCAAGGGCCGGGCCGGCAGAGACTTACGAAACGCCGACTTCCCGGCAGCGCCAGCTGTAACTCAGCCAGTCCTGGCGGCGTTCCCGGCGTTCAGCATAGCGGCCGCGCTCGATGGCGGCGGCCGTGATGCAGCGGTTCTGTGTTTCGAATTGATGGTCGCGTTGAAAGTTCTGGCAGTGGGTTTCACCGCCAAACGTCATACACGCGACGAGCACAAGCACGTACATCGCGTTTCCTTCCCGCTGTACCGCGGCCCTCTACCGGGGCCGTCGATACAGTGAGCCTACAGGATTCGCGTTCGGCTTGTCGCCCTAATGATGCAATTGGCGGTGAGATCCCTAGAGCGGGTAATCGCGTCCCGGATCCACGCCGCAGTTTTCAAGGAACTTGCGCACCTGGATCACTTCCTGTTTCGGGAGGCTATGCTTGGCGTGGGGGAAATTGACGCTGTGGCTGTTCAAGGCAACGTGCAACTTCCCGGAATGCGCCGTCGATACATCCGCGCCCAGCTCACGCAGAACGCTTTCTACATCCTTCATGGCGATGTTGGCGTTGATCGGATGAGCGAACAGCGAATGCAGGATTTTGCGGTGATGGTGGTTCATGGAATGGGGCCTCCCAATACGAAACGGAACAAGATGATCCGATCGTACCGGGTTCCCGCGAAACCGCTTTGACTTAGGTCAGACCGCCACGGTCATTCGGCGATTTGCGGCACCGGACTGGGCCGCTCGTAAATCGCCGCCTCGAAGGCGCGCAAGCGTTTGTAGACCGAGATCAGTTCCACAATCGTCGACCAGCTGTGAACCAGGAATTGAAACGAGTTTTCGACCTGCCCGAACGCCCGAACGATCTGCTGCATCACACCCAAAGTGATAGCGCCGGCGACGATCGTGGGTGCCAGTATGATATAGGGCACCAGAACGCCGAATTGCAGATAGGACCACTTGGCGACATCGAAATACATATAGTGGAAGAACAAACGGAAATAATTGCGGCGCACGTTGAAGAACAGATCCCGCACCGTGGGCGGGTCGGCCCGCTCCTCATGATCCTCGCCGTAAACCAGTTCCTTCCGGTACGCTGCCTCGACTTTCTGATTGTTGAATTCCAGACCGGGAAGCTTGATCCCCACGGCGGCCAGAACAACCGTGCCGAACAAGGCAAATATCACGGCGCCATAGACCAGCGCATGGTCCAACTCTCCCAAGACCGGGACTTCGGTGACCTGCTTGGACAGCTCCCAAAGGATCGGCAGGAAAGCAATCAGGGTCAGGATCGAGCTCAGGAAGTTGCTGCCCAGGCTTTCCATGATCGCGGCGAAGCGGCGGGTGTCTTCCTGAACGCGCTGGCTCGCCCCCTCGATATGGCGCAAATGCGACCAGTGCGACATGTAGAAATCGTTCATCGCCTGACGCCAGCGAAACACCCAGTGCTTTGTGAAGAAACTCAGAAAGATCGCCACGACGATGAAGATGCCGGCGACCTGACCGAAAGTCGCCAGGTGCCCATAGAACTGCCCTATGGTTACCGATCCGGGTTCACCCAACGCCTGTTGAACGAAATCGTAGAATTCTCCGAACCACTCGTTGATACGAACGTTGACCTGCACCTGATACCAGGCGCCGCCGCCGATGATCACCATGCCGCCCCAGGCCCAGAGGAACCATTCGCGCGCCATAAAGAAAGATCTGAACATGTTTCGGAGTTTCCTATTGGGGTAGTCCGGACTGGCTTACCCAAGTGGCCCCTGCCCGTCCAGGAACAAGATACGTTCACCAAACCGTGCGGGAACTGAGATCTTGGAGCGGATACGCAGAACCGCCGCCAGCGGATGCCGGTGGCGGCTGCACAAGAAACCGCAGGAGTGTGTAGAGCCAGTCCCCCGTCCTTGGAATCAACTGAGATCGCCTTGCCGGTCAGTCGGGTAGGAGCCGGTTTGCCGGCGATGCGGCGCATCGGCGAAGACCGCCGACGCCCTCCGGCTGACCGGCAAGGCGACCGAAGGCGGTCATTGCAGCCTTTCGGACCGCGTCAGCCGTCGCTTGCGAGGCGTCCAGCATCGCGACACAACGCCTTCCTGGCCGAAAAGCTGCATTGACCGTCTCAGTGGTTCCAAGGACGGGCGAGTGGCTCTAAGCCGCCCGCAGTTCCTTGAGAAAGCTGTTCAGTTCAGTACGCAACGTGGAGGACTGCTGGGACAACTGTCCGATGACGTCCATAACCTGATCGGCGCCCTCGCTGGTATTGTTCGCCAAGGCGCTCACATCGGCGATGTTTGACGAAACGTCCTGGGTTCCGGTCGCGGTCTGCTGAATGCTGCGGGTGATTTCCTGGGTCGAGGTGTTCTGATCCTCGATCGCCCGGGCGATTTCCACGGTCACGGCATTCATCTCCCGCATCGCGGTAACGACCTGTTCGATGGCAACCACGGTCTCCTTGGTCGCCGTCTGCATCTCGGCAATCTGCGTTCCGATCTCTTCGGTCGCCTTCGAAGTCTGGCTTGCCAGCGACTTCACCTCGGACGCAACCACCGCGAAGCCCTTGCCGGCATCGCCTGCGCGGGCCGCTTCGATCGTCGCGTTCAACGCCAACAGGTTTGTCTGTTCGGCAATGTCGGTAATAAGCCCGACAACGTCACCGATCTTCCGGGCGCCCTCGTTCAAGACCGCAACCGTTTCATTGGTCTGCTCGGCCCGCATGGTCGCGTCCTTCGCCGTCCCGGACGCGCTGGCGACCTGATTGCCGATCTCCTGGACGGAGGCCGACAGCTCCTCGGCCGCCGCAGCCACGGTTTGCGCCGTCGCGGTCGCTTCCTCGGCCGCGCTGGCGACATCGCCGGCGCGCTCCGTGGTCTGGTTGAGCGAGGTAGACATCGAACCCGCCGTCGACCGCATCTGTTCGGTCGCGTCGGAAAGCGCCTGAACGACACCGGCAACCTTCTGCTCCAGGCCGTCGGCCATGGTCAGGGTCGCAGCGCGTTTTTCTTCCTCGGCGGCCTTCTCTGCTTCCCGCTGACGGGCGCGCAGATGTTCCGCTTCCTTGGCATTGTCTTTGAAGATCTGTGTCGCGCTCGCCATTTCGCCGATCACGTCATTGCGGTTGGTGCCGGGAACTTCGGTTTCCATATCACCGTCGGCCAAGGCCTGCATGGCGCGGGCCAATCCCCGGATCTGGGCAACAACCTGCCGGCCGACCAACAGCCAGCTGATCAACACACAGGCCGCGATATTGATGGCCGCCATGGTCCACAGCAATACGACGTTACTGGCAATCGTATCGCGGGTCTCGGCTTCTGCGGCCGCAGCGCCTTGCTTGGCAACCTGTACAAGCGACGTCACTTTTTCGTCGAAGGCTACAGCGACCTGCCGGGCCTCCAACAGGGCCGCGTCCGCCAGTGACAGCCCATTGACCGTCTGCCGCACCAGGACGAAGACGTTGCCGTCGCCGGCACCCAGGACGGAGATGTCCTTGGCGAGGTTCGTGATCTTTTCGGAGTCTTCGAGTTCCGCGAAGGTTTCCGTCGCACCGGTCAAGGCCTGGTTGGCCGTGGTGAAACGTTCCTGAAGAACGGTAATCGATGCCTCGTCGGTTGCGCCGACCACGGACTGCAACAGTCCGCGGACAAGGTTGGCTTCGGAAATCATGGTCAGCATTGCCTGCAAGCGGACAACGTCGCCCTCGACCAATTGACTGATCGAGGCGCGCAGTTCATCCGACAATTCGCTGCCGCCGACGACCAGGTTGAAGGTCGCGTTGTCGACGACAGGCTCTACGGCGGCGTCGAAGGCGGCGACGATATCCACGAGGTCTGCGTCCGCCGCTTTCCGCTCGGCCTGCAGGTCGTTGCGTTCTTTCTGGGTCTTATAGCCGGTATCCAATTCGCGCTCCCGCAGCGCGAAGATGGAACCGGCCCCCTCGCCCACACCCATCATAAGGGTGGAAATCGCGTTCAAGGTGTCGGCGTCCGGATCGTCCTGCGGCAGCTTCGCAAGGGCGTCTTCCAGCTGACCGTTGATGGCCGCGAGACGGTCTCGCAGGGGCTGCAGTTCCGCAACCGAGGATGCGAGTTTAGTCTGCGCGACAACCGCGATAAGTTCCTGGCCCTTCGCGGCGACGATCAAGCCGGACCGCAGGTACTCCACTTCCTGGTTGACCAGAACGTCGATCACGCTGCTGGCGTTGCTGACCGTGTCTTCACTGTTGATCTGAACGTTGAAGGTGGCGTCGTCGATCAAGGGGGTGATCTCGGAAACGAATTCCTGGTGCACCGCCGACAGTTTGCCGAGTGCGCTGTCCAGCTTCTTCGTGGTGCTCTCTTTTTCATCGACCGAGTTGCCCAACTGCGTAAGGCTGGCATCCAACCGGTCGGCAAGGCCGACGATCTCGCCACGTTCCTCGTCGCTGTTGAACGGCACGGCGTCCAACTGTCCCCGCAACGACTGCATGGTCTCGGCGATCAGCGACCGCACCGCCGTCCGGCTCGCCTCATCGGGCGCGCTCACGAGCGACGGAGCCGTTGCCGCGATATTCGCGCTGGTTACGGCCAGCGACATCGACCCTGTGATCGCGGGCAGAGACTCACCGGCAAAGACATCCAGGGTATTCTCGACATCCTGAAAGGCGAAAACAGCGGCACCAACGATGGACACGGTAATCGCTGAAATGCCGGCAAGGGACGTGTACAGCTTTCCACCCAGGCCCATTCTGAATGGGGCTTTCTTGGGCTTCGCGGCTTCAACGCGGTTTTCGTTTTCTTGTTCCGCCATAACAATCCTCCCCAAAACGGATACGGCCGTTTCGGCCGGTGGGGCGACGCCGGACGCCGCCCCGTAGCCGGTTCAATAGTGTTCTAGTTCGTCAGATTGGTGATCGGCTTGAAGCTGCCATCGGCCTGAATGACGGTGAGGAACACGTCGTCCATGCCCTGGTTGTCGCCCAGTCCGTAGGTCAGGGTCGCACCGCCAAGGTCGAAAGCACCCGTGCCGTACACGGCATTCAGGAACGCCTCCCGCGTCAGGTCCTTGCCAGCCTTTTCCAGCGCCGCAACGGTCAGCTTGCCGACCATGTAGCCCTCGAGAGAGACGAAGCCGGTGTCCACACTGGCGTCATAAGCCTTCATCGCCGCATGATAGTCCGCAACCAGACTGATGGAGGTATCATCCGGGAACGGAACGACCTGGCTGATCACCACGCCTTCGCCCTTGTCGCCAAGCTCCGCGGACAGAGCCTTCGAACCGACGAAGGAAATGGTCACGAAGGTCGGGTCCATTTTCAGCTTGCGCGCCAGCTTCACGAACTCGGCCAGCGGCTTGTAAGCGCCCACCATGACGATGGCGTCCGGATCCGCCTTACGGATTTCCAGAAGGGCCGATTTCACCGCGGTCGTGTTCCGCTTGTACTTGCCTTCGGCAACCAGCTTGATGCCGCGCTTTTCCATCGCCTTGTTGACGCCGGAAAGGCCGACCCGGCCAAAACCATCATCCTGGTAAAGAATGGCGATCTTGGACTTGCCCTGGCTGTCGTGCAGGTATTGGATCCAGGCTTCGGTTTCCTGATCATACGTCGCGCGGACGTTGATTACGTTGGCATTCTTCGGATCGCGCAGGAATCCGGCGCCCGTGAACGGACCGACGAAGGGCACGCCCGCTTCGGTCGAAATCGGCTGCGTGGCTTTGGAGGTCGGCGTACCGACGGCGCCGATCAGCGAGAAGACCTGATCTTCGTCGATCAGCTTCTTGGTGTTCGCGATGGCGCGGTCCGGTTCATATCCGTCATCATATTTCACAATCTCGATAGAGCGGCCGTGAACGCCGCCGTTGCTGTTGGCCTCCTGAAAAGCGGCCATCATGCCGTGATACATTCCCGTGCCAAGGGCGCTCGCCGGACCGCCGAAGGCAGCCGACTGACCGAACTTGACCGTGCTGTCCGTTACGCCTGGTTCCGCCGAGGCAACCGATACGGTAAGGCCAAGGGCCAAAATGGAGGTTACTACGCTAGATTTTCTGAGCATCTGGGCTCTCCCCGATAGGTTTGTGCCCAATAAATCTACGGATAATTCGTAAATCAGTTATTAAAGATCAAAACTTTCTTACGTTTAATGCTTAACATCCGGTAATAAATTACGCTCCGTCCGATCTAGTCCGTTGTTTTCTTGGTATTTCCGATCACGCGGCGGATCACCGGAAAATACAGATCCGCACATCCGATTTCTTCGGCGGCCTCGAAACGGCGGGCAACAGCCTGTGCGCCCGTTGCATCCAGACCAGCTTCAGCCGCCATCTCCAATGCATAGGAAAGGTCCTTATCAGCATATCGTACGGAAAATGCTTTTTCTGGGTAAATCTCCGGCAGAAGGCTCTTCATACCGTGATTGCGCAGCGCGAAACTATCGCCGGACCCCATGCTCATGGTCGCGAACAGAACCTCGGGATCGACCCCTGCGGCGGCGCCTATCTCTACCGCTTCTGCCAATGCGTTGACGGTCTGGAACAGCACCATATTGTTCATGATCTTCACCGTTTGTCCCGCGCCGGGACCGCCGCAATGAAGGATGTCGCTGCCCATGCATTGCAGGACCGGCTCTAGGTTCTCGAAAACCGGCTGTTCGGCCCCTACCATAATCGCCAATGTTCCGTCGGCCGCGGCTTGGCGGGTTCTGGCCACGGGCGCATCCGCGAAAAACACCCCCTGCGCTTGCAGCACGGCGGCGATTTCGCGCATCAGCGCGGGTGGCGATGTAGACATATCGACCAAGGCTTGGCCGGATTTCAGGTTGCCCGCCAACCCGCCGTCACCAAGAACCAGACGGCGCACCTGCTCGCCACCCGGCAGACAAAGCAGCAGAATATCAACGCTTTCCGCCAACTCCCGGACACTCGATGCGGATGCGGCTCCCGCGGCCACGAGCCGCTCCACCGGCGGCGCATGCAAATCGAACACACTCACGGGCCAACGGTTGGCGGACACCAGGTTCCGGCACATGGCCTCTCCCATCACCCCGAGGCCGATAAACCCCAAGCGTTTCCCTGTAACAGCAACCATCATCTATCCCTTCGCGCCGGGGAACTCTGCCAGGATCTCATCAACCGTCCTGATTTCAGCCAGCGGGGCCATGGCGGCAAGCGCATTGTCATGCTGTTGCTGGGTCGCCGTTGAACAGGCATCGGCCGCCACGGTAACCTCGTAGCCGATATCCGTGGCGTGCCGGACGGTCCCCTCGACGGTGTAGGCGGTCGACACGCCGCAGCAGATCAGGTGGCGGGCCTTCAGGGAAAACAGCACCTCTTCCAGTGTGCAATTGTGAAATCCGCTGTTGCGGGTGTGCGTTACGACATGTTCGTTCCCTGCCGGGCCCAACCCTTCGATGAACTCGGTACCCCAGGTGTCTTCCCGCCAGGCGCCCAGGGCAATCCACTCCCGGATCAAGGCTGTGTTCGCGATCACGCCGCGATAGTCCGGCGGCACCGCAAGACGGACATGGACGATCGGTATGCCCGCGTGCCGCGCGCCCGCAAAAAGACGTTTGGCGTTGTCCAACCTTTGCCAGCGCCAGTCGGCGTCCGCGGCGATACCGACTTTAATCTTGCCGTCCGGGTGGCAGTTCTCATTCTGGTAATGGTTGGCGATAATCGCGGTAGCCTGCATCCGCCCCTCCCTATGGCACAATCTTCAGTTCTTTTAGTTCCTTGAGCCGATCCGTGATCATCGACTCGCTATCGACGAATTCCAGAAACCCCGCCTGCCGGCATTTCAACGTGTCCGCCATGACATCCCAGGTCGTGCCGAAAATGTAATCCGCGAAACGCCAGGAGACGAGATCCTCGATGCGGTTCGCTTCCAGACCGTGGCGTTCGACCAACGCATCCCACGCAGCATTCTTGTTTCGCATGCTCTGCTGCAAAGACAAGCCGGCAGGCCCCGCCGGTTCCATGTCGAAGGCGGCGGCGACCTTCGGCCAAACATGCCGCCAGCGAAAGAAATCGCCATTGGTGATGTTGAAGATCTCGCCCGCCGCCCGAGGCTCCGATCCGGCCCATTGGATCGCCCGGGACAACAGGCCGGCATCGGTGGCCTGGTAGATCACGTCGAAGGCGGCTTCCGGCCCGGGAAAATCCAGCGGCAGTCCGTCCGCCTTGCGCAGACTGGCGTAAACGCCCAGCACGGCGATCAGGTTTTGCGGCGACCGGCGCGCGGGACCGATGACGACATGCGGCCGCAGCACCGTCCAATCCCATCCGCGCGCACCGGCCATGTCTTGCAGAATGTCCAGCTGATCGTCGTAGAAATGACCGCCCGGGATTCGGGGATCGTTTTCACGGGCCGGTGTCTTGAAGGGACCGAGATGACTGCCATACGCCTTCATCCCCTGAAGCAAGGTGACATGCCGAAGATGGACGCTGCACCGGTCGGCGAGATCCAAGGCGGCCTTGAACAGTTCCGTATTTGCACGGCGCAGAGCGTCGTCTCCCTGCGCGGGGACGAACCCGGCATAGACCAAATGGGTGACATCGGTGAGTTCCGCGGAACAGGACGGCGGCCCGGACATCAAGTCGGCATGGATCTCCGGCTGGCCGGTACCGGCCTCCGACCGGGACAGCCCCAACACCGGCTCGCCCGCCGCCGCCAAATGCCGAATGTGCGCGCTGCCGATGACGCCGGATCCGCCAACGACGAGAGTTTTTTTCTTCAAGGCACCCACGTTCTTCCACAAGTCTTTGTTTCAGATACAAAAACCCATCCGGAAATCGCGCCTCAATGCTCAGCAAGAGGTTTTATCAGAACCCCCTGTTATGCTATATCCCGAATACTTGATGTATGCGCGACGGGCGTGATTTCTCTGGGTCAGCGTCCAAAAGATTTGAAAGTTATTGTATGGATTCTACCCATCCGAGCAAATCAGACATTGACCGGTTGCTCTCCTTTGCCGACCCGCGGATCGCGGCTTTTCTCAATGCTTGGCGGGACGCCCGTCATGGCGCCCTCGTTCCCTACAAACACGACTTCGACCCGCTCTCGGTGCCGAGCCTTCTACGGTATGTCTGGTTGTACCGCTACGATTCCGAGATCGGCGACTTCATTTGCCTGCTTGCCGGCGAGAACGTGAACACCGCTTGGGGCCGCAGCATCAAGAACGCCCGTCTGCGGGACGTGGTCGGCGCGGCGGACCACCCAACGGTGCTGAAGCGCTGGAAGGAAATCGTCGGCCGTCCGGCTGCTATACACGGCGCAAAAGACGAACGGCTCACCGCGCACGAAACCTGGCGCGCCGAACGGATGATCCTGCCCCTCCGCTCGGACACGGATGAGGCGGATCACGTCATCGGGCTCAGTCTCTACAGGTTGGCGTTGCCCGACGAGCAGCGACAACCCCTGATATCCGAAGACATCACGATGATCCCCTGCGAGAATCTGTAGGCGGCAAATAACGCAGCGGCGTGGCCCATCAGGCCTTCTTGACCTCGTATAGCGGTTTCTGTTCCCGGACTGCGACGCGCGGTCGGTCGGGAACGAAGACCGTGTCCGGTTCGGCCGGCCTCATGGTACGGGCGGAGCGCAGAGCGAGTTCCTGATAGCTCTTGGTGCCGTCGGCCTTCCAGGCAATCTCCTCGTCGCTGACCTGACGCAGCACTTTCGCCGGCAGGCCGGCGATCAGCGACCGCGGTTCAAAAACCTGGCCGGCCCGGACAAAGGCCATGGCGGCGACGATACATTCCTCGCCGATAACCGCCCCGTCCATGATCACGCTGTTCATGCCGACCAGCGCGTTGCGGCCGATCCGGCAGCCGTGCAAGACGGCGCCATGGCCGATGTGACCATCGACTTCAACCACGGTATCCGTGCCCGGAAATCCGTGCATGGTGCAGTTGTCCTGCAGGTTTGCGCCACGCTCCAGAATCAAGCGCCCAAAATCGCCGCGCATGCTGGCCCCGGGCCCGACGTAGCAGTCGGGACCGACGATCGCGTCCCCGATCAGGACGGCCGTCGGATGGACAAAGGCGGCCGGATCGACGACGGGGCGGACGCCGTCTATCTCATAAATAAACGCCATCCGCCTATTCCGCGGCGGCCGGTTCTTCGACCGGTATCCGCGTCTCCACTACCCGGAAGCGGTTGGCCACAAACGCGCTATCGCAGAGCGCCGCGTTCGCCGCGGCATTGGCCCCTGTCGCGTGATAGTCGCTGAACGCCGCCGATTGGTTGACGAACAGACCGCCGGTCAGGTTGACCGACAAGGCCACACCGACCTCTTCGCAGACCTCGCGGGCCTGGTCGACGACCTCCGGATTGTCGCTGTAGAGACCCGCCGTGATGGCCCCGTTATCGCCGATGGACTGGCGGACTTTGTCCAGGCTGTCGGCCGTGTTTTCCGTCGCGATCAGAAAAGCAACCGGCCCGAAACACTCCTCATTGTAAGTGTCCCGCTGATCGCCAGCGACCTTGACCAGCGTCGGTGTCCGCACGGTCGCATCCGGAAATTCCGGGTGTTCCAGCGCCTTGCTGGCGAGCACGACCTCGCCATGCGCGGCGGCATTGTCCAGACGTTGCAACGTGGCTTCCGACTGGACGGCCCCGAGAACCGCGAAGGCGCGCTCCGGATTGCCCAGGAACTTCTCAATCGACGCCCCCAGCATTTCGGCTACCTCGTCGAAACTGAGACGCTGGTCGCCCGCCTGGATGCCGTCCTTGGGCATGAAAACATTTTGCGGCGTCGTGCACATCTGCCCGGAATAGAGAGAAAAGGTGTAAGCGAGATTCCGGCCCATGCCTTTAACATCGGCGAAATCATCGATCACGATGGCATTGACGCCGGATTTCTCCGTATAGACCTGCGCCTGACGGCAGTTCTCCTCCAGCCAATTGCCGAAGGCCGAGCCCCCCGTGAAGTCGACGATTTTTACCTCCGGGCGCGTGCAGAGATCCTTGGCGACGGGCGCAGCCGGGTCGTCCACCAACAGGGTGACGAGATTGGGATCGAAGCCGGCTTCGGACAGAACCTCGCGCGCGATCTTGACCGTCAGGGCCAACGGCAGGATCGCCGCCGGGTGCGGCTTTACTACGACCGGATTGCCTGTGACCAGACTTGCGAAAATGCCCGGATAGCCGTTCCAAGTGGGGAAGGTCGCCACGCCAACCACGACCGCCACGCCGCGCGGTACGACCTTGAAGAACTTATCGATCACCAGCGGCGGGTTCTTGCCTTGCGGCTTTTCCCACCGGACCTGTTCGGGCACCGCCGACATCTCGGTATAGGCATAGGCGATGGCTTCCAAAGCGCGGTCCTGAGCGTGCGGGCCGCCGGCCTGAAACGCCATGACGAAACTCTGCCCGGTCGTATGCATGACGGTATGGGCGAATTCGAAACTCCGCGCGTTGATCCGCGCGAGAATTTCCATGCACGCCCCGGTCCGCGCGTCGACCCCGGCGTCGCGCCAGGCGGACTGTCCCGCCTTCGCCGCCGAGATCACCTCATCGACAGTCGCCGCCGGATAGGAAACACCCAGATCGATCCCATAGGGCGACCGCTCGTTGCCGTCGCGCATTCCGGTTCCGGGATGGCCGTCGAGGACAAAGGCACTGCCCTTCATCGCCTCGAATGCCTTCAAACCGTCGGACGGGGCGTCTTCACCGTAGATCCGCTTGCTTGGACTTTCCGGGTAGGGCGACCAGTAGTCCCGCGCCCGGATCGCCGTGAGCGCCTTCTCCAACAGATCCTTGTGTTTTTCGAACAGCGCGGCAGAAGACATGGCGGCGTTTCCCTTTTCTGTGGCCTTGCGGTTGGCCGGTTCGGATTGTTGGGCAAACCGATACCGTCTATTGGTTCCCGTGTCGACTTTATTATGATACGAAATATTCCGAATTTTTTGATATTTCGTATCATGTTTGTGGGAGGAATGCACCATGCCGGATCGCCTAGACCTTGAAACGATCCTTCTGGACCGCGCCGACGGGGTGGCGACCATAACGCTGAACAGGCCGGAAAAGCTCAACAGTTTCAACGTCGACATGCACAAAGCCTTGAAACGCGCTCTCGCCGAGGTAGAAGCCGATGGCGTAACCCGGACGGTGGTTCTAACCGGGGCCGGGCGCGGTTTTTGCGCAGGACAGGACTTGGGCGACAGGAATGTCAGCGACGGGGCGGAAGCACCGGACTTGGGTGAGACGCTGGATACGCTCTACAACCCGCTGATTAAGAAGCTGCGCGCGCTCCCGATGCCGGTGATCGCGGCAGTCAACGGTGTGGCCGCCGGGGCAGGCTGCAACATCGCCCTCGCCTGCGACTTGGTCTTTGCGGCACAATCCGCGAAGTTCATTCAGGCTTTCTGCAAAATCGGACTCGTCCCCGACAGCGGCGGCACCTGGATACTGCCGCGTCTCGCCGGGCGGCAGCGGGCGCTGGGGATGGCCTTGCTGGGAGAACCGGTCACGGCGGACCAGGCGCTCGACTGGGGCCTGGTCTGGAAAGCGGTCCCGGATGCAGAATTGATGCAGACGGTCGGAGATCTTGCGAAACACCTCGCCACTCAGCCGACCAAGGGGCTTGGCTTTATCAAGCAAGCCATCAATCAGTCCCCATCGCACAGCCTGGAGCAGCAGCTCGACCTGGAACGCGACCTGCAGCGGATGGCCGGCCGAACCGAGGACTATCGCGAAGGTGTGCGTGCGTTCATGGAAAAGCGCCCGGCCAGTTTCCGCGGACGGTGACGGCTGTCGCGCCGGACCAACACCGTGAAACACGGCGCGACGCGGTCAGCTTGGTTTTGCTGCCAGGCGGGATCGATCCGATACCCGCCATCTGAATTGGCAGTTCGGACGTTCGTGCGAAACCCAGCGCGCCGGTGTTTGACCAACCGCAGGGTCGAACGCCTTTAACCAAGCCTTAAATATCCGAACACCATAATCTAATTATTGAAGGCGGCCGTCCCTGCATCCGGACTGAGGAGAGGGACATGGCGGCCCGCATGTTTGGGGGGAGACCGGCTGCGATTGACGCTGGCCTGAGAGGCATCGAGTGGCTCAACGCTTGGGTGTGAGGACACAAGTATGCAGTTCGATCCTTGGTTCTTCGATGCGGTTTCAGGTCCATCCGCCATCATTGACTCCGAAGGTACCATCCTTTCCGTCAACGAGGATTGGCAGCGGTTCGCGACGGAGAACGGTGCCGCTACGGATGCCGGAAAGGACCGGTTCGCGCTCGGCGCCAATTACCTGGAAGTCTGCTCGAAAGCCAGCGGTCAGCAAAGCAAGGGCGCAATCTCGGTAGCGGATGGCATTCGCTCGGTGATGAAAGGCGAGACCCCGCAGTTCGTCCACGAATATCCCTGCCACGCCCCCCAGCAACAACGTTGGTTCAAATGTCTGGTTAGAGCCCTGCCCGACACAGTGGACAAGGGCAAAACCTTCTTGATCCAGCATGTCGAGGTCACGGATCAAGTCCAAAGCCGGCATAGTGCCGAAGGCATGATGCGCAAGTACCGAGAACGCCTGGCCGAACTCATCGAGGCGGTGCCGGTCTGGGTCGCGAATATCGGCACCGACATGGTCTATCGTTTCGTCAACGAAGAGTTCGCGCGCGGGGTCGGTCTCACCAAGGCGGAAATCCGCGGCAAGACTCCGATGGACATCGTCGGACCGAAGGCCTGGAAGAAGCTGCAACCTCTCATGACCCGAACGCTGATGGGCGAAACGGTCACGTTCGAAGCGGATATCAAACTTTACTCGGGACAGAGCCTCCAGGCGATTATCACCTACATTCCGGACCGGCAGCCCTCCGGAGAAATCATGGGCCTCTACGCCTTCATTCAGGATATCAGCGAGCAAAAACAGCGGCAGAACCACTTGCATCTCGCCATGCAGGCCGCCGAACAGGCCAACCATGCGAAATCCAGGTTCCTGGCTTCCATGAGCCACGAACTGCGCACACCGCTCAACGCCATCATCGGGTTTGCGGAGATGATCAGTTTGCAGATTTCGAACCCGGCGGACGAAGAGAAACAGTGCGAGTATGCCAGGGACATTCTCAGCAGCGCCCATCATCTGCTCAGTATGGTCGACGACATACTGGACCTTTCCGCCATTGAAGACGGCAAAGTCAGTATCGACAAACAGCCGATCGATCTGGCTGAAATCCTCGAAGACTGCGTCAAAGTCGTTGGCGCCCGGGTTGCCGGAAACGACCTGGAACTGCAGACGCACGTTCCGTCGCCGCCGCCTGAACTGCATGCGGACGAACGGGCGCTCCGCCAGGTTGTCCTCAATCTGCTCACAAACGCCGTCAAGTATACGCCGGCGCCGGGCCGGATCTCGATCGACGTCGCATCGCATGGCAATATCGTACAGATCCAAGTCACCGATACGGGGATCGGTATCGCGCCGGACCGATTGGAACGGGTGACCTCCGCTTTCAGCCAGGGGGGACACCTGGCGCGAACAGGCGAAAAAGGTTGGGGCCTCGGTCTCTCCATCTCAAAAGCCCTGATTGAATTGCATGGCGGACGCCTGCGCATCGATAGCGAGGTCGAGCATGGCACGACGGTCACCGTCACCCTGCCATGCTGCGATCACCAGCCGCAGGTCGTTCCGGTCAACGAGATCGCCGTGTAAACGCCTTGTTCGGTTGAGCCGCCTCGCGGGACACCATATACAGTCCGCGGGAGGGTTTTATGGCGGCGGACTTCACCTTCGCAATCGGCGACATTCACGGACGGGCCGACTTGCTGCAGCAACTGCTGGAGGCAGCGCGCGCCCACGGTACCTTCGACCTGGTCACCCTTGGAGACTATGTGGACCGCGGCCCCTCCATACCGGCCGTCCTGGACATGCTGCTCGGCGATATTCCCGGCTGCGCCTCCCGCATCGTTCTGAAAGGCAACCATGAAGACATGATGCTCCGGACCTTGTCCGGGGATTTTAGCTATCTGACGCCCTGGCTTCGTTACGGCGGCCAAGAGACCTTGGCGGGATACGGTATCGAGCCAAGCGACGTCGTGGCCGCCGAGCATCATGCCGGCCGCATCGATGATCTGCGGGCGCAAGTTCCGGAACACCACTGGCGGTTTCTCAGCACGCTGCCGCTACGCCACGAGGACGGCCAGCATATTTATGTCCACGCCGGACTGGACCCCAGGCACACAACGGACGATCAGCCGGAAGAAGCCATGTTGTGGATCAGGGACGCTTTCCTGAACAGCCGTCGCGATTTCGGCAAACTGATCGTGCATGGCCACACCATCGACATGACCGGACCCCATATGACCCACAACCGGTTGAACCTGGATACCGGCGCGGTGCGGAGCGGTACCCTCAGCGGCGCGATCATCGATCCGGATCGGCGCGAGCCGCTTCTCGTTCTAACCACCGATCCCGAGCGCCCCACCATCAGCGCCGGTGCACTCCGCGCGGATATGCACTGACCGATGCCTGACGATCGCACCGACCCCACCATTGCCATTTTCGTGTATCCGGAGGTGGAGCCGATCGACGTCGGCGCGACGTTCGGCGTTTTTTCCATGGCCCGCCGGGTGGTGCCTGGGCTGGGGTTCTTTCTGGTCGCGGAAGAAGCGGGCCCCGTAGTCCTGACCAACGGCCTGACCATCGACGCGCCGCACGGCTTTGCGGACTGTCCCGATCACGATGCTCTGATGGTGCTTGGCGGCGGCGGCTGGGTTGAACAGGCGCAGAACCCCGCCGTTCAGACCTTCCTGGCCCGGAAGGGAGATCCCCGATTGCTTGCCTCGGTCTGCACCGGCGGCATGATCCTCGCCGGCGCGGGACTGCTCGACGGGCGGTCCGCCACCACACGGCGGCTCGGCACCGAAGACCTGACACCGCTGGAACGTCTGAAACGCGACCATCCGGAAGTCGACGCCCGGCCGGCACAGCTTATCGACACGGGACGCATCGTGACAGGCGGCGGCGTGACGCTTGCGATCGACACCGCGCTATACCTGTTGGACCGGTTCTACGGCGGGGCCGTACGGGAAGAAATCGCGCGCCTGATCGAATATGACCGCGCCTATGCGGCGAACCGCGCCGCCTTCGAAGCACCTGCCTGAACGACGGGCGGCAACAGGTTGTAAGGCTCCATGGCTCTCCCCTATTCTTTCCGCCAAGCAGGATTGGAGACAACATGACGTTCCCCGACACGGATCTTCAAAAGGATCGAGACCCGGAAAGAGTGGCCGCGGAAACCGCCCGGCAGATGTGGGAAGCGGATGCAGCCAGCCGGGCGATGGGCATGGAACTGGTCGCCGTGCGCCCCGGCTATGCGAAGCTTTCCATGACGGTGCGAGCGGACATGCTGAACGGATTCGGAATCATGCATGGAGGCCTGACCTTTACGCTGGCCGACAGCGCCTTCGCCTTTGCCTGCAACAGCTACAACAAGCTTACCGTCGCGCAGAGCTGCGATGTCGACTTCACCAATGCAGCGCGCGAGGGGGACATCCTGACCGCCGAATGCACAGAGGCCTTTCACCGCGGCCGGTCCGGAATCTATGACGTTACCGTCACCAAGCAGGACAGCACGGTGATCGCTCTCTTCCGCGGCAAATCGCGAACCCTGGGCGAACCCGTCGCCCCCGACCAGCCCCAGCTCGACTAATCGCCAAGCAAAGAAGCAGAACACAGTGCAGGAAACGCTCTCCCCATGACCGTCAAGAAACACATTCCTCAGGATTTGGACAGGATAGAAATCGCCAGCCGGGACGAGATAACCCAGTTGCAAACCGAACGCATGCGCTGGTCTCTGGCGCGCGCCTATGAGCACAACGACACTTACAGGAAAAAGTTCGATGAGGCCGGCGTCCACCCGGATGACTTCCGGAATCTGGAGGACCTCAGGAAATTCCCCTTCACCACCAAGGACGATCTGCGGGTCAACTACCCGTTCGGCATGTTCGCCAGCCCGATGCGGGACGTGGTGCGCATCCACGCGTCCAGCGGCACCACTGGCCGCCCTACGGTGGTCGGCTATACCCAGCACGACATCGATATCTGGGCTCAAGTCATGGCGCGATCCATTCGCGCGGCGGGCGGTACGCCGGACGATCTCATTCATATCTCTTACGGGTATGGCCTTTTCACCGGCGGCCTGGGCGCGCACTACGGCGCGGAACGGCTCGGCGCCGCGGTCATCCCGATGTCCGGCGGCCAGTCCGAGAAACAGGTCCAGCTGATCCGCGACTTCCGGCCCACGATCATCATGGTGACGCCGAGCTACATGCTGGCGCTGGCCGATGAGATGGATCGGCAAGGTCTGTCCAAGGAGGAATGTTCACTGGAAGTCGGCATCTTTGGCGCGGAACCCTGGACCGAGGATATGCGGGCGGAGATCGAAGACCGCACGGGCTTGGAAGCCGTCGACATTTACGGACTGTCGGAAGTGATGGGTCCGGGCGTGGCGAACGAATGTATCGAAACCAAGGACGGCCTGCATATCTGGGAGGACCACTTCTTTCCGGAGATCATCAATCCGGAGACCGGCGACCCGGTGGAAGACGGCGAGTTCGGCGAGCTTGTCTTCACCACCTTGACCAAGGAAGCGCTGCCGATGATCCGCTACCGTACGCGCGACCTCACGCGCCTGCTGCCGGGAACGGCGCGGTCGATGCGGCGGATGGAAAAGGTAACGGGGCGGAGTGACGACATGATGATCATCCGCGGCGTCAACGTCTTCCCAACCCAGATCGAGGAATTGATTCTGAAAGACCAACGGCTGTCGCCGCATTACCAGCTGGAGATCTTCCGCGAAGGACCGCTGGACAAGCTGGTGGTGAATGTCGAGGCGCGCAATGTCGACGAAGGCGCGGAAGAGGTGCTGATGGCCAGCGACCTGTCGCACCACATCAAATCCATGATCGGCGTCAGCGCCGAGGTTCGTATCAAGCCCGAAGGCGGCATCCAACGCTCGATGGGCAAAGCCACACGCGTGATCGATCACCGCAAGTGACGGAGAGGAAACAGCCATGCCCCTGACCGAAGCACCGGGAGGCGCCCCGCGCACCTTCCTTGACTTTCCCCTTCACCTGGACTTGGAGACGCTGGACGCCCATTTCGCGGTCCTGGGCGTGCCTTTCGGCATGCCCTATTCGCCTGCGACGATGGCCAACGATCAGAGCCGCGCGCCGGATGCGCTCCGCGCCGCAGGTGACGACACCAGCTATACCCGCAACCATTTCGACTGGGACCTGGGCGGGCCGCTGCTGGACGGAAGGGACATCCGGGTTGTCGATTGCGGCAACGTCACCGCCGACAGCGCCGATCACGCGGAACACTACCGCCGGGCGGAAGCCGCGGCGGCAAAGATCTTCCAAGCCGGCACGACACTGATCACCTTGGGCGGCGACCATGGTATCCCGATCCCCATCATGCGGGCGCTAGAGGGCGTGGCGGAGAAGATCACGCTGGTTCATGTCGATGCACATCTCGATTGGCGTCATGAGGTCAACGGCGAGACAGACGGCTATTCCAGCCCGATCCGCCGCGCCGCCGAAATGGACTGGTTCGGCGATATCGTGCAGATCGGTATCCGCGGTATCGGCAGCGCCCGGGAAGGCGAAGTCGCCGACGCCCGCGCCTACGGCGCCGACATCATCACCGCGTATGAGCTGCATGAGATCGGCATGAAGGCTGTCCTGGACCGCATCCCCGACGGCGGCCCCTACTACCTCACCATCGATGCCGACGGCCTGGACCCGACGATCATGCCCGCCGTCATGGCACAGACGCCGGGGGGCCTCGACTGGATGCAGACCCGCAGTCTTATTCACGGACTGGTCGAAAAGGGCCGTGTGCTCGGCATGGACCTTGTCGAGATCGCGCCGAGTTACGATGTGGGCAACATCACGATGGTCCATGCCGAACGCCTGATCTGCAATTTCATCGGTGCATCGATCCGGGCGGGGAATTTCGGCGGCCCTGCATAGACCCGGGCCGACAGGCAGCTTTTCCCGGGTTGAAACAATGAGGCGACGGCCAGCGTTATCACTGTCCCGGTGACAAACTATTTGTGTTCCATCACGTGTTGGTAGCGCAAAGAGAACCGCCACCGGGATTGCCTGATGCCCCATTCCGTTGACGCAATTTCAACCCCTAAGCCCGCTCCGTGGGCCTCTGCCTTGGGCCACGCCCGCCCGAACCCCCCAGACGCGCATCCGCCTCAGGCGGCAATTCTCTGTGACCGCCGCGCGACGATCTGAATTCAATCGTCCTCAGCGCGTCCCGCGGCATCTGATTTTTTTGCCGTTTTCCGGACTTCCTAAAACGGCGGTTAACAATGTCAGTGCCTATGCGTTGTTATGCGTTTTTTGCGGTGCTCTAATATGAGCGAGAGTTGATGAGAGAATGAAGGGGAATTGGCATGAAACGCATGGCTTTCGCAATCGCACTGGCAACCGCCGCCGCCGGCCTCGGTTCCACGCAGGCGCAGGCCGCTTCCGTGTTCTTCGGGCTCGATACCTCGCCGGGCGGCACGGTACCCGCCGCCGGTAACGCCAACACCGCACGGTCGAATTTCCTAGCCGCCATTTCAGGGGACGTTGGCGTCGAGGACATTGACGGCGTCAGCATTTCCGGCGGCAATCTGACGGGCGCGTCCTTCGGATCGACGGGTGTCACGGCTACAGGATCGGGCGCGAGCACTTTCCAGGTCAATACAGCGGGCCAGTTCGGCATGTTTGCCACGTCGGGCAGCGCCTATATCCGCTCGAACACAGGGTTCAGTATCACATTTTCGGAGGCCGTCTCGGCATTCGGCTTTTTCATGACCGATCCTTTCGAACTCAATCTTCTGACGACCTTCACCATTCCGGATATCCAGACCGCCGCCTTGGACACCCGGCAGCTTGATGTCGCCAGCGGCGCGCTTGCATTTTGGGGGATCGTCGGCGGCGCCGGCGAGACTTTTGACGAAGTCACGATCGACTGGTCTGGGACAACCGAGAATGTCGGATTTGACGACCTTACAATCGGCACTACGGTGAGCGCCGTGCCGCTCCCCGCAGCCCTCCCGCTTCTCGCGGCTGCGCTTGGGGGCCTGGGGATCCTGTCCCGGCGTCGGAGAGACAAAGCCGCCGCCTGACGGGACGGTCATTGCAGGGTTGGAAGGGGGCCTCACATCGGTGGGACCTTTTTCGTTCCACGTCCCCACGGCACCGTCTGCTGCGGCACTGATGCCGAAAGACCGGGGCAGCGGGAGCGCAACGGACCGGCAGGCCTATCCGCACCTTTTGCCCGATACCGAAGCGGGCCTTCCCTTTCCCGTTCCGGTTACCGTTCCCGACAGCGAGGATTGGCCCAAACCTGTCGGACCGCGAATGGGCCGCCATGTTTGGCTCGGAAAAAGTGGGCGGAGGCAGAAAATAGAACAAAGAATGTTGTTATCGCATTGCCCCGGGGCCAGTTACATCTGTGGGCGCCTTTTGATAACAAGAACCGCAGGGAATGGAGAACGCAGGAATGGCAAAACTAAAGACGGTTGGCAGCACCGAAAGGCACAATTACTCGGACGCGGAATGGAACGCGCGGGTCGAGCTGGCGGCCTGCTATCATGTGTTCGAGATGTTCGGCTGGGTGGAACTCATCTATAACCACATCACGGTCAAGGTTCCGGGGACAGACGACGAGTTCCTCATCAACCCGTTCGGCCTGACCTATGACGAGGTCACGCCGGACAATCTCATCCGGATCAATCTTGCCGGCGAAAAGCTCGAGGACAGCCCCTACCCGATCAACCCGGCCGGTTTCGTAATCCACAGCGCCATCCACGCGGCGCGGAAGGACGCAAAGTGCGTCACCCACACGCACACGACAGCCGGTCTCGCCATCGCCTCGACGGTAGGCGGGCTTGAAATGTCCAATTTCTACTCCGCTCAACTGTATGGAGAGGTCGCCTACCACGATTTCGAGGGCATCAGCGACGACCTCGGCGAGTGCGAACGCCTGGTGCAGGCGCTGGGCGATCGCCCCACCATGATCATGCGCAACCACGGGCTTCTGTCCTGCGGCGAAACGGTGGCGGAAGCCTTCTACAGTCTGTGGCGGCTGGAGCGGGCCTGCCAGATCCAGATGGCCACGGCCGCGATCGGCAACCCGCTGATGATTCCGGACGCGATCTGTGAGAAATCCACCGCACAGATCAAGCGCTTCGATCCCGAAGGCCAGGGGGCGCAACGGATTTTCGACGGCATGCGCCGCCGGGCTGCCCGACAACGCCCCGATCTGGACTGGTTGGCGGCATGACGGGGATCCTCTTTCGGCACGCGTTCACCGGCGTGCGGTTTCGCCAGGTAAGTGGCCAGACCGCGGCCCCCGCAGTCGGGACACTTCAGGATGAGTGACGCCTTCGACACCGGTCTTTCCGGGCTGTCCGACCGCTTTCAAGCGGACCAACCCTTGATGCGTCGCGCATCCCGCGCTTCTTTCCGGTGCCGGATGGAGGTCGAAGACAGCGCCTTCCTGTTGCGCCTCGATGAGGGAAAGCTGACCGGCCCCTTTCCCATCGACGGACCGATGGTCGACAGCGACTTCACCCTGCGATCCACACGCGACGCCTGGCTTACCCACTGGCTGCCCGTCCCGCCGCCGGAGTATCACGACATCTTCGCGATGACCCGGGCGGGGCATCTTCGTATCGACGGAGACTTCCATCCGCTGATGGTTCACCTCCAGGTCGTCAAGGACATCCTCGCCCTGCCCCGGAGGCGCACATGACGGGCACGATCGAACCCATCGTCGGCCGTTATGTCTCTGTCGAGATCGCGGGCCGCACCAACCGGGTCTATTTCGAGGAAGCGGGACAAGGCATTCCGCTGCTGTGCCTGCACACGGCCGGGTCCGACGCGCGCCAGTTCAGGCATATGCTGAACGACGCGGCGATCACGGACACCTTCCGGGTGATCGCCTTCGACATGCCCTGGCACGGCAAGTCCAGTCCGCCGGACGGTTGGCAGGACGAGGAATACGCGCTTTCCACCGACCTCTATATCGAAACCATCCTGGCGGTCGCCGATGCGCTGGGCCTGGACCGGCCTGTCGGTATGGGGTGCTCCATCGGCGGGAGGGTCATGCTGCAGCTCGCCGCCCGTCACCCGGACCGTTTCCGCGCCCTGATCGGGCTGCAGGCCGCCGCTTTCCAGGACCCTTGGTATGACAGGGACTGGCTCGACCGGCCGGACATTCATGGCGGACGGGTATGCGCCGCCCTTGTTTCCGGACTCGTCGCGCCGACGGCGCCGGATGCCGACCGGCACGAAACGCTCTGGCACTACATGCAAGGCGGCCCCGGCATCTTCAAGGGCGACCTCTATTTCTACCGCGTCGACGGCGACCTGCGACCGGTGCTGGCGGAAATCGATACAGAACGCTGCCCGCTCTATCTGCTGACCGGTACATACGACCATTCCTGTCTGCCCGCCGACTCCGAACGGACGGCCCGCGCCATCCCCGGTGCCCGCTATATCCCCATGGAGGGATTGGGCCACTTCCCGATGAGCGAGGACCACGCGCAGTTCATGAAATACCTGATGCCGGTCCTGGATGAGCTCAACAGCGCGGATTCACAGGGGGAATAAAAACCGCCGTTTATGGAGATAGCGTGCGCGCGGAACTCCGGGGCCTTGCGGCCGGCGCATACGACGAAGACGGCATCCACCCCACCTCATCGGATTTCGCTCGAACGATTTCCCGGATCTGCCGGATCGCTTCGGTCCAGACCGGGGTTACCGGCCGGTCCGGCGCGGTGACGATGGAGAGCGTTCTTTGCAGAGTCGGATCGATAACGCGGGACGCCGCCACGGGGATGCGCCCGTACTTACGCGTGACCGCGCTTAAGGGCAGCAGGGCAAATCCCTCCCCGTCCAACACCAGATCGAGCAGCGGCATATTGGCGTCGATCTCGATCCTGACATTCGGCGTCAGGCCGGCCTGCGCGAAGGCGTTGTCGAAGAGGGACCGAAAACCGCCCGGCAAGGCGTTGAGGATCAGGGGAAGCGCCGCCACGCGTTCCAGCGGCACGTCGGGCTGTGAGACCTCCTCCGCATCCGCCGGGCCGATCAGATAGAACGCCTCCCGGAACAGCGGTTCCAGCCGCCAGGCCGGGCTGGGGTGGGTGTCGGCCACAATGCCGACGTCGATGGTGCCGTTGTCCAGCATGACGGGAATGGCCGTACTTTGCGCCGACACAGTGCGGATTTGGGCCGCCTCATGCGCCGATTTGAAGGCCTGCACCAAGGGGGCGAAGAGGATGTTCCCAACGCTCTCCGGGGCGGCGATGCGCACTTCGCCGACAAGTTTCCCCCGCAGGTCGTTCAAATCCACAAGCGCGAGTTCGTGATGGTGCAGCACCTGCTCGGCCCGTTTCAGAAACAGCTTCCCCGCTTCGTTCAGCGCAACGCCGCGCGCCGACCGGTGCATCAGCCGCATGCCGGCCACGTCTTCGATACGGCCGACGATCCGGCTGAGGGCCGGTTGCGGTATATCCATGGCCGACGCGGCACGCGAAAAACTTCCATGCTGTGCAACGGCGACAAAGACCCGCAACTGATGGATCGTAAAGTCCACGGACGCCGGCATCTGACCCCCAAACCGGTTAGAACATAAATGGGATAGAATAGAGGCTTTGTATATCATACACAGCATAGCCGATATACCCGGCTAAGCACTGCCGCTGCGGCGCGCGCGGGCTACACTGTCGGCGGTTCCTAGCCCTTGGAGATCCGCCATGCAGATCAACCCGCTTCCTGTTGCCGAGCCTGTGCTGTTCATCGACAGCGCCACCGCCGAGGACAGCGGCGCCCGGGTCGTCTGGAACGATGGCCATACAAGCTTCTTTCACTACGTCTGGCTGCGCGATTGCTGTTACTGCAGCGACTGCGGCGATTGCTACTCCAGCAAACGTTTCTTCGTTCCCTGCGACACAAGTTTGGACATCCGGCCCCGCGACATCTCCGTCGGGTCCGATGGGTCGCTTCGGGTCGAATGGCTCCCGGACGGACACCTTTCTCGCTACGATGCGGAATGGCTGCGCCGACATTGCTATGACGATGCGTCCCGGTCCATGCGCCGCCACAAGCCCGTAATGTGGGACGCGGCCCTATACGGCGCGGTCCCGACGGCGGACTTCAAAACCGCCGCCGCCGACGACGCCGCACGGATGGATCTGTACCGGGCGATCCGGGACTACGGCATTATTCATGTGACGGGCGGGGAAGCGGCGCCGGGATTCATCAAACAAGTCGCCGGTTTGGTCGGCGAACTGTCGGATGCCGCCTACGGACAAATCTTCGATTTGGCGCCCAAGAGTAAAATCCGCACCATGGGGAACACCACGCGCCCCGTGCCCCCGCATACCGACGAACCGTTCCGGTTCGCACCGCCGGGCATCTTCGTCCTGTCCTGCGTCAGGGCGGCGGACGACGGCGGAGACACGGTGCTGGTGGACGGCTTCAAGCTGGCCGAGACCTTACGTGAGGAGGACCGGGAGGCGTTCGACCTGCTCTGCACGCAGAACCAATCCTTCGTCAGAGTCCATGAAGGAACGCTCGACGAACGGGCGCGTGTACCCACCTTCGCCCTGGACGATGCCGGTAGCGTGGTCGGCGTGCGCATCCATACGCGCTCGCAGGGCCCGCTGGATTTGCCGCCCAACCGGGTCGAGCCCTTCTATGCTGCCTACCACCGGCTGACCCAACTGATGATGGACCCGGCGTTTCAAATCCGCATTCCGCTTGCGCCGGGCGATAGCGTGATTGTCGACAATCATCGCATCCTGCACGCGCGCACCCATTTCTCCGATCCGGAGCGTTTCCTGCAGACCTGCAACGTGGCGCGGGAGAGTTTCCACGAACGTTTGCGCCTGCTGGCCGAGCGGCTGGGATATCGGGAAGAGGCGAACTTGATCATGGCCGCCGGCGCGGTCTGTTAGGCGAAGGGCGGAACAGCGGTTTAAGGAAACCAAATCATGAACGAAATCTCGGCAAAGGATTTTCGGCACGCGGCGGGCGCCCGCACCACCAGCGCCGAAGAGCATCGGGTTCGCGTGGATCTCGCGGCGATGTTCCGCCTGACCGCTATGTTCGGTTGGGACGACACGGTCTGGAACCATATCACGGCGCGGGTCCCCGGATCCGACCACAGTTTCCTGATGCACCGCTTCGGGCTGCTCTATGAAGAGGTCACCGCCAGCAACCTGATCAAGGTCGACGAACACGGCAACGTCCTGGAAGGGCCGGCGGATGTGAACACGGCGGGTTTCGTGATCCACAGCGCCATTCACCTGCATCACCCGAACGCGAAGTTCGTGTTTCATGCGCATCCGCCGCAAGCCATCGCCGCCACCGCCTTCAAGGACGGCATTCCCTATCTGGTTCAGGACTCCTCCATGCTCTATGGCGATGTCCGCTACCACGACTGGGAAGGATTGTCGGTCGATCTGGACGAGCGTTTTCGGATTGCCGAGAACCTTGGCGACGGCAAATGCCTGGTGATGCGCAACCACGGCTTTTTGACCGTCGGCGAAACGGCGGGCGAAGCCTTCATGAACATGTACTACTTGATCCGCATGTGCGAGGTCGCCTTACGGGCCCAGGCTTCCGGGCTGGTCCTCGATCCGGCGGATACGGCGCTATGGGAGCTCTCCCGCAAGCAATATGCCGCCTTCTCGCCAGGCACGTACGAATGGCCGGCTTTGCTCAGGCGCTGTGACCGCGCCGATCCGTCCTACAAGAACTGACCGGCTCCGCGGCGATGCGGATCGTGGGGCTTTCCACTCGACCGGTCATGGTGCCGTTCGCGGCGCCGATCGAGACGGCCATCCATACGATGACCGGCATCCATTGTATCCTGGTCCGGCTGCAGACAGACACGGGGCCGACCGGGGAAGCATATGTGTTCACCCTCGACCGCCGGCTCCTGAGAGTGTTCGACGAGATGGTCCACGCCTATGCGGATTTCGTCGTCGGCGAGGACCCGCACCAGGTCGAGCAGATTTGGCAGGCGATTTGGCGGCATCTCAACCCAACAGGCCACAAGGGCGTCACCATCTCGGCATTGTCCGCCATCGATACCGCCTGTTGGGATCTGGTCGGAAAACACGCCGGCCTGCCTTTGCATGAAGTCTTCGGCTCCCGCAGGGATCGCATCGCCAGCTATGCCAGCGGCGGCTTGTGGCTGTCGCAATCGCCGGAGGACTGTGCGCGCGAGGCGGCGCAATTCATCGCGCAAGGGTTCCGCCGCGTGAAACTGCGCATCGGCAGCCCCAACTCGGAAGACGACCTGCTTCGCGCGCGGCTCGTCCGGCAAGCGATCGGTCCGGACAACGAGCTGCTGGTCGATGCGAACCAGGCGCTTTCGGTCGACCAGGCGATCCGGCTGGGCCATGCTCTGGCCGATTTCGATATCGGCTGGCTGGAGGAACCGGTTCCCTATCACGACCTGGCCGGACATGCGGAGGTCAGGCGGGCGCTGGACATCCCCATAGCAACCGGCGAGACGGAATACACGCGTTACGGCATTCAAGGCATTATCGACGCGGAGGCCGCCGATATCCTGATGCCGGATCTGCAACGGATCGGCGGACTTACCGAGTTCCGGCGCGCCGCCGGCCTGGCGGAGAAGGCCGGCCTGCCCGTCTCCAGCCACATTTTCACCGAACACAGTCTGTGCCTTGCCGGTTCGCTCGCCAATTGCATCTCCGTCGAACATATGCCGTGGGCCGCGCCGCTCTTTCAGGAAGAGATGCGGATCGAGGCGGGGGACATCCTCATCCCGACCGGTCCGGGATGCGGTTTCACCTTCAACGACGTCGCAGTCGACGGTTACGCCCTGGGCCCGTGGCGGTCGAGTTGACGGCACGGAACGTCACCCGATGGGTTTAGCGTCCGGCCTCATAGATCCGACCTTCGTGTGATTTGGCTGGTCAATTAGAGAAACGCGTTGCAGTTTGTCCGCGGTTGGTATGTTGGGGGATGCCATGGACGCAGAGCACGCGTTTGACTTTACGCGGGTGAGAGAGACCCGTTTGCTGAAGTTGCTTGACGTCTGGAACGCCGCCCGCACGAACCGGCACGAGATGCCGCAAAAATCACAGATCGATATCGCGGCCCTCGGAGAGGCGAAGCTGCTTCCCAATAGCTGGCTTGTCGAGGTTCCGGAAACGGGCGAGCCTTTCTACCGTGTCGTCGGCGACCAGATTCGGACCTTGTTCGGCACCTCGATGCAGCAGCGCCCCTTAAGCGCGATATACACCGAGGACGTGGCGGTCATGCTGGAGGAACGCTGGCGCGGCATGCTGGAAAGCCGGACTTTTTCGCACACGGCAGGCCTTGTCTACTTCGACACGCACCGATCCCTGGAGGGCGAGCGCCTTGCTTTTCCGGTGTCAGATGAAACCGGCAGCCCGCGCTTCATCCTGGGCGCAACGATCTACGAGATTTCCCCGACCAAGCCGGAGGAAGAAGGTCCGCTCGGTTTCGATCAGCGTCTCCACACAGATGTTTCGATCCAGTCGATAGATCCCCCTTAGCAGGGACGGCCGCTCCCGCGGCCCGCACCGGTCCGCCGGAAGTATCGACCGGCAGGCTTCGCCGGCGGACGCATTAACCCTCCGCCTCACGGTATAGGTCCGTCGACAGATACTTGATCCCGGAATCGCACATCAGGGTTGCGACGGTTGCCCCGACGCCAAGCCGTTTCCCAAGCTCTATCGCCGCGCAGAGATTGGCGCCGGTAGAAGTGCCGGCAAAGATCCCTTCGACCTTGGCAAGCCGCCGCGCCATGGCCATGGCGTCTTGGGTGGAAACTGTCATGACCTCGTCCACGGCGTCGCGCCGCCACAGAGGCACCACAAATCCCGCGCCCGTGCCCTCGATCTTGTGCACCCCCGTCTCGCCACCGGAGAGGACCGCGGACTCGGCTGGCTCCACGGCGGCACACAGGACTTTTGGATTTAGCGACTTCAAGAGTTCGGAGACGCCGCGGACCGAGGCTGCCGTGCCGGTACTGTGAACAAAGGCATCCAGTTCGCCGGCCGTTCTATCCCAGATCTCCTCACCCATTCGATGGTAAGCGGCAATTTGGTCCTCGTTGTTCAACTGATCGGTCCAAAAGGCCCCGGTCCGCCCGCGGATCTTGTCCGCCTCCGCGATCATGTTCCGGGTCAATGCTGCGTCCATTCCACCGTTGTTGCTGGGCACGATGGTCAGGTCCGCGCCCAGTGCGGCCATATGCCGGCGTTTTTCGATGCTAAAGGCGTCTGAAGTTACGATATGCAAGGGATAGCCTTTGACGGCGCAGACCATCGCCAGGGAAACACCGGTGCTGCCGCCGGTATATTCCACGACAGGTTGACCGGGCGACAGACGACCGTCCGCCTCCGCCGCCTCGATCATCGCCAAGGCCATTCGGTCCTTCATGCTGCCGGTCGGGTTTTCCGCTTCCAGCTTCAGCAGGATTGCGGCGCAGCCGTCCGGAACGATGCCCGTGAGGGTCAGCATGGGCGTCCCGCCCACCCGACCCAATATCCCCGGCCGCTCGCCGCTCCGTTCTTCCACGCCTGTCTCGGTATCCAACATGCCCAGTCCCCTTGAATAGTCACTTTAATATTGAAAGTGACTACTAACAACGTGACTTTTGAAATGCAAGTCACTATGCTCCTAGAGAGCTATCGCTCGGCAAAACACGGGATCGAACATGGCGCTTAAGGCAGCACTAGAGGAGCACGATTTCCGGTCGGACTGCTCCATCGCGCGGACGCTGGAGATCGTTGGGGACAAGTGGACCCTGCTGATCGTCCGTGACTTGATGTGGCACGGCAAACATACCTTCCAGGCCTTGCAGGGGAGCGCCGAGACCATGCCGACCAATATCCTTTCCGACAGGCTGCGCCGGCTGCAAGCGTGGGGTCTTGTCGAGAAACGGCCTTATCAGGAACGGCCGGTACGGTATGAGTACAGGCTAACGGCGGAAGGCCGCACGATGGAACCGGTCCTGAAACAGATCATGCGCTGGGGTCACGAAAATCTGGGCGGCGGATTTCACGACATCGCCGGATAACGGGAAGCGGTAGGAGCCGTTAAAGATCCGGCGCGAACAAGCGCATCGCGCTGCTTCCCCGGATCGGATGAGCGCCGAGGTCACGCCAGGCATGGTCGGCTCCGTCGCGGAACTTCCCCGAGACCAGCACAACCTCGCCAAGGGACTTGCACAGGCCTTCGATCCGGGCGGCTTCGTTGGCGGCGGTGCCGATGACCGAGAATTCCACACGCGACGGCACCCCGATATTGCCGTAAAGGATGCGCCCGATATGCAGTCCGATCCCAAACTCAAACGGCTCCAGGCCAAGGCCGCGACGGACCTCGTTGGTTTGCGCGGCCCGGTCGACCGCGTCCCGCGCCGCTTTTAGAGCATGGGACTTGGCATCGGCTTCGGTCATACCGCCCTCGCCGATCGGATAAATCGCGAGCGCCGCATCGCCGATGAAGCGCAACACTTGCCCGCCATTGTCGATCACCGATCCGGCGAGCGCGGCGAAATAGTCGTTGAGAAGCTGGATAAACCCCTCGTGGCCCAACTTCTCCGCCAGCGTCACCGAGCCGCGCAGATCGCAGAACCAGATCACCGCATCGATGACATCGCCGGAGCCGAGCGCGATTTGCCCGTTGCGCACGTGCGCGCCCGCATCAGGCCCGAGGTAAGCCTCCAGCACATTGGTGAAGACGGTTTCCCGGTTCGCGAGTTTCGAAACAAGACCGAATTTCGGCATTAAGCTCTCAATCGCCTCGACCTGCTCCGCCGTGAATCCGTCCGCGGCGTCGGTGGAGAAGGACGCGAAGAGGCCGTCTTCGTCTTCGAATGCGGTTTCCGTATCTTTGAACATCATTGCCAAAGCGAAGTAATCTGTCAGCCCTTCCTCTACCAGATCCGCGATGAGCGGGAAGCGGCGCGCGGCCTCTTCCATACCGGCGCCGCGAAACCGGATTGAAAAAGCCTTTTCGTCCAACATCGCTTTCGCCGGGCTGGACTGCCAATCCTCCTGTTGGCTGGAGCCGTGTTCATGCAGGCGCATCTCCACACCATCGCCGCGTCTCCAGGTCAGCGTGATGGCTTCGGCCAAGGGGTGAAGGGTCGAGGTCGCTATATGAACCCTGAACACGGGAACGCCAGCAGCCACTAGCCGGTCGCAGAACGAGCCGAAGATCGGTGTATAGTCCGATGCGGCAACCGCTTCGCTCACGATCGCATCGCTGAGCTGCCTTACACGATCTCTCAAGTCGGCGTCGGTTTTCACGCAGCATATCTCCGTTGAAATGGCTCAAGCATCCGTACGCACCACGAAGAACCGGGTGCGAAGAACAACAACAGACAGTAGGACAGTTTGCGTTGTAGAGTCCCCTACCGCTCACGCCGTCCGGAAGAAATGCAGCAGGGAGAACACCATGGCACGCAAAATCACGCACGACTATCTCGACGAAATTCAAGCCGGGTTCAACAACCACGATGTGCCGGCGATCCTTTCCAACTTCGCGGAAGACTGTGTCTGGGTGATGGCGTCCGGTCCGGACGCGCCAGAGGGACGGATCTGCCGGGGCAAGCAGGAGATCGGCGATGTTCTCAGCGCGCGCTACGCGGTGATACCGGACATGCGCTGGGAAGAAATCCGCCATTGGGTCGTCGACGAAACCAAAGCCATCAGCGAATGGGTTGTGCGCGGCACAAAGTCCGACGGATCGGTCATCAACGCGCTTGGCTGTGACCTGTGGGAGTTCCACGACGGCCTCGTCACCAAAAAGGACACTTATTGGAAGATCATCGGTGCTTGAGCGATACGCAGGCGCCCCGTATCCGGTGGCAGGGATGCGCTTCTAAAGACCGATTTGACCGCGATGGCGCAGAAGATGGTCGGCCAGGACCAGCGCCATCATCGCCTCGCCCACCGGCACCGCGCGGATACCGACACAGGGATCGTGCCGTCCCTTGGTGCGGATGTCGGTTTCCTGCATGTCCTTGTCGACGGTCTGCCGCGGCGTCAGGATCGAACTGGTGGGCTTGACGGCAAACCGGCAGACAATCGGCTGGCCGCTGGTGATCCCGCCCAGCACCCCGCCCGCGTGGTTGCTGGTATAGGCGGGCTCGCCGTCCGGCCCGGGGCGCATCTCGTCGGCATTTTCCTCGCCGGTGAGTTCCGCCGCCCCGAAACCGGCGCCGATCTCGACGCCTTTGACCGCATTGATGCTCATCATCGCCTTGGCGAGGTCCGCATCCACCTTGTCGTAGATCGGCGCGCCGAGACCGACCGGAATCCCTTCGGCCACAACCTCGATGACCGCCCCGATCGACGATCCCGCCTTGCGGATACCGTCCAGGTAATCGGCCCAATCTTCGGCCGCCTTGGCATCCGGCGTCCAGAACGGGTTCTTTTCAACCTCGGCCCAGTCCCAGTTGGCCCGGTCCACCTTGTGCGGGCCGACCTGTACCAGCGCGCCGCGGACAGAAACCTGGTTGCCCAACAGATGCGACAGTACCTTTCGGGCAACCGCCCCGGCGGCGACCCGGCTGGCCGTCTCCCGCGCCGACGACCGGCCCCCGCCCCGATAGTCGCGGATGCCGTACTTCTTCCAATAGGTATAGTCGGCATGGCCCGGGCGGAACTTGTCCTTGATCTCGCCGTAGTCCTTGGAGCGTTGGTCCTGATTCTCGATCATCAGGCTGATCGGCGTTCCGGTCGTAACCCCGTCGAACACGCCGGACAGTATCTTGACCGTGTCCGGTTCCTTGCGCTGGGTGACATATTTGGACTGACCGGGTTTGCGGCGATCCAGCCAGACCTGGATGTCGGCCTCGGAAATCGGAATCATCGGCGGGGCGCCGTCGACGACGCAGCCGATCGCCGGCCCGTGGCTTTCGCCCCAGGTGGTGAAGCGGAAGAGATGCCCGAAACCGTTGGCAGACATGACTGTCCCTCTACCCGGCCGAACCGGATCAGTGTTTGCCCGCGTTCAAACTGGCGAGCAGCGCCGAAACCTCGTCCGCGGCGTCGACGGCGACCATGCCGACCGTATGATATCCGGCGTCCACGTGATGCACTTCGCCGCTGACCCCGCTGCTGAGGTCGCTCAACAGATAGAGGCCCGCGCCGCCCACCTCGTCGATGGTCACGTTACGCTTGAGGGGCGAATTCAACTCGTTCCATTTCAGAATATAGCGGAAGTCTCCGATGCCGCTGGCCGCCAGCGTCTTGATCGGTCCGGCGGAAATCGCGTTGACCCGCACGTTCCGGGGGCCAAGATCCACCGCAAGGTACCGAACGCTTGCTTCCAGCGCGGCCTTCGCGACACCCATGACATTGTAGTGCGGCATGACCCGCTCCGCCCCGTAATAGGTCAGCGTCACGATGGATCCGCCGTCTTTCATCAAGGGCACCGCGCGCTGCGAGACAGCGGTCAGCGAATAACAGGATATGTCCATCGTGCGCAGGAAATTGTCCCGCGTGGTGTCGAGATAAAGGCCCTTCAACTCCTCCTTGTCGGAGAAGGCGATGGCGTGAACCAGAAAATCCAGACCGCCCCATTCCTTTTCCACCTCGGCGAAGACCGCATCCACGCTGTCTGCATCGGTGACATCGCAGGAAAGGACCAGCGGCGCGTCCACGCTTTCGGCGAGGGGCCGCACGCGCTTTTCGAGCGCGTCACCCTGATAGGTGAAACCCAAAGTCGCGCCATGAGCGGCGGCGGCCTTGGCGATCCCCCAGGCGATCGACCGGTCGTTGGCGACTCCCATGATCAGGCCTTTTTTGCCCTGCATCAGCGGCGCATTCTCGCTCATTCCGGTTCCTCGTGGGTTGATCGTGACAAAGTGGCCCGAATGGCCGGCATTGGGCCTGCTCGGCCCCGTTCGCCGCTTGGTTTATACCAAGTCACCCGTTGCGCCAATCCCGCTTCCTGTTGTCATGCTTGACCGAAGAACAGGGCAGCGCGCGGCCCTGTTTCCGGTTTTCGGCATTCTCGGATAGACTGTTCCCGCGCGAATCGGAGGGGAACCGGCGTGAACGAAAGTGAAAACGGCGAGACAAAACGCGAGGCACGCGCGCCGCGCCCCGTGTCGGCGGCCAAGGCTGTGAAATCGCCGCCCTTCTGGCGGTTCTTTACCTATGTCTTCGACCGGTTCTCTTTCGACGGCTGCCAACAAAGGGCGGCCTCGCTGACCTTTACGTCACTTCTGGCAATGGTGCCGTTGCTAGCGGTCAGTTTCGCGATTTTCGCGGCTTTCCCCGCCTACAGCCGTCTAAAGGGCCAGGTACAGTCTTACATTTTCGAGAATTTCGTGCCCCAGGTCGGCGACGTCATCCAGGAATATCTCGATACGTTCACCCAACAGACCGGGGGCCTCACCGCCGTCGGCATCCTGTTCCTGGTTTTCACGGCCGTGATGTTGATGATGTCCATCAACAACACCTTCAACATGATCTGGCGGGCGCGCCGGCGGCGCAATACGGTTGCCCGCATGCTGGTTTTCTGGGCCATGATCACACTGGCCCCGATGCTGTTCGGCGCCAGCCTGTCAATCAGCAGCTATCTCTTCGCCTTCGCGCGGGAGTCGGGTGTTGAAAGCTATACGGGCTCGCTCAGCAACCTCGCTTTCCTGCTGCCTTTCACGCTTCAGGCCTTGGGTTTCACCGCCCTGTTCCTGATCATGCCCAACTATCCGGTACGCCGCACCGACGCCCTGATCGGCGGCTTGACCGCCTCGATCCTGTTCGAAGTGCTGAAGAAGGGCTTTGGGATCTACATCACGACCTTTCCCACCTATCAAACCATCTACGGCGCCTTGGCGACGATCCCGATCTTCTTGGTCTGGGTCTATATGAGTTGGATCATCGTCCTTTTGTCCGCGGAGATCACCGCCTCCCTGCCGGAATGGCGTGGCGGCTCGCGGCGGTTCCAGAAATCCGGCCTGGCGCCTTTGGAACGGCTGGTAACAGCCTTGGCGGTGTTGAGCTCGTTGCGCCGCGCGACACTGCACGGCGGCGGATTGAGCGAAGCCAGACTGCTCAGGGAGTCCGGGCTGGGACCAGACAGCCTCGCCGATGTCGAACAGCGCCTGGAGGCGCATGACTACATCGCCCGGGGGGAAAAGGGCCAATGGCTGTTGGTGCGGGATCTAAGCGTGGTCACGCTCTACGACCTCTACAAACATCTGGGTCTAGGCGTCGAGGCGACCATTCCCAAACGCCAGGCCCAGAAAGGCTGGGCGCGCCGTTTCGCACAGACAAAAAAAGACCTGGTCGATGTGATGCAGGACAAAATGGGCATGACCTTGGACGCGCTGCTGCAACCCGGGTCGGATGAAGGCATCGCAAATGACGATGACGATATGGACGACGAAGTGTTCGACCAGGACCAGGCCAAAGGGCGGGCGCGCATTCTCGCCCTGCTGGGGATTGGTGCCGTCAGTGCCGGTTCCTGAGGCGGCGTACTTTCGTTCCGCACCGTCCAATCCGCTTGCGCAGCGGCCCTGAGCCAAAGGACCATCGCCAAGAAATCAGAAACCCCGCATCCTTGCGAATGCGGGGTTTCTGATCGAACAGGGGTATGTTCTACGGGTCCCTTGTTTATGTTTCAGGACCTCGGTCTCTGCGTTTGGCTTAGGCCGCCGCGCTCAACGTCGCATCTTCTGCACCGAACAGCGCTTCATACGCTTTTCGGTCATAGTGCCGAAGACAGGTCGCAGCAAACTCGCTGGTCGCCACACCGAGATGGTGCGAATAGATCTTGTACATAGAGGAAGGCACGGGCCGCAGACCGGCTTCGACTTCCAAAATCCAAGCCAAGGACGGTGCGGAAACCTGTTCCGCAAGTTCGGTCGGGGTAATCTCCGCATTCAAGCGTAGGGACCTCATCCAAGCGCCACCAGCGCCCCAAGGCGTAATCGTTGCGCCCAATGTCGTGCTATTACCGTCCATCACGTCCTCCACTTTCAAAAACCCGGTCCTACACTGCTTCCGCGGTCCATTTCTCGACCAGCAGTCCGGGCGGCCATTCATCCGCCATGTGCACTGCATCATTTATGTTGCGTCGCAACATATCACAAGTGACGAGCACGCATATCAGCTATGAAAAAACCAGAGCGTCGCGCGCTCATCGTCCGGTCCATACGCGGCTGAAAAGACAACCGTATCAATGTACGTCCACAAACAGGACTTAGACCACAAAATTTGAAGGGATTTCTCCCACCCACAGTGGAAAGGTACCATAATCCGGTCCACCGCCATAGGCAGGCGCGTCGGTTCGGTGGCACATTCCCGGTATAAGACTAAAACTGGGTGGCTACGCGGCGCTTTCCGCAAGATCGCGCAAGTGATCCTCGACCGTGCGCAAGGTCACGGGGTCTACAAATCCGGGCGCAATCTCCGCTATGGGACGCAGGACGAAGTCTCGCTCGAGCCGTCGTGGGTGAGGAATCGCGAGCGTCTCCGATTCAAGGATCTCGGCGCCGAAATACACGATGTCGAGGTCAACGACCCTCGGCCCGTTGGTAAAGGTTTTCTGCCGCCCGACCTCAACCTCTATCTCTTTCAACCGCGCCAAAAGATCGTCCGGGCCCAGGGCACAGCGCCCCGACAAAGCGGTATTTATGAAGACCGGCTGGTCGACCACGTACATCGGCTGGGATTCATAAGCATCTGCGACCTGGACCACCTCAAATCCTTCGGTGCGGCGCAACAAGTCGACCGCCCTTCCGATATGTCCCCGCCGATCGCCCAGGTTCGACCCTAGGGCGATAAACACCAAATCCGTCTCTTCCAGCATGGCCTGCCCTAGCTTTCTTCGATGCCGTGCATGATCGCTTCGGTCATTCTGACGATATCGGCCATTTCCCGCACGTCGTGCACCCTGACAATGGCGGCTCCTGACCGCACGGCGGATGCGACGGCGGCAGCGGTCCCCATCAAGCGGTCCGGCTTCTCGGCATTGAGCACCCGCCCGATGAAGTTTTTTCTGCTCGGCCCCATCAGGACCGGATAGCCGAGAGAACGCAGAACCCCGACATCGCGGATCAGCGCAAGGTTCTGATCCAGCGTCTTGCCGAACCCGACCCCGGGATCGAGCACGATGTTGTCGGCCCGCACGCCCTGGGCTTCGGCCCGCTCCGCCAATACCCGCAATTCCGCAAGCAACTCAGCCGTAAAGTCGGTGTACTCGGGTGCCTCGTAAGCACCTCCGAGCCGGGAGTCCTGCGTGGCGACCCCCCAACGGGCCCGATTGTGCATAAGAACGATCGGCACGTTTCGTCGGGCCGCCAAAGGCAGCATCTCCGGATCGGCGACCCCCGCCCAAACGTCATTCAGAATGCCGGCCCCCGCGTCCAGCGCGTCGCGGGCGACATCCGCCTTGTAGGTGTCCACGGAAATCCAAGCTTCCGGAAAGCGGTCGGACATTGCTTGAACGGCCGGAACCACGCGCGCGCGTTCCTCGTCCGCCGGAACGGGCGCCGCCCCGGGCCGCGTGCTCTCCCCACCGACGTCGAGAATGTCGGCGCCGCTCTCAAGGAAATACTCGGCCTGCCGAAGCGCCCGGTCGACCTCGCCCGCCGCGCCGGCCAGTCCATCTCCGGAGAAGGAGTCCGGCGTCACATTGATGATTCCCATCACCGCGCATCGGGCCGCCCAAGGGCGTTTCGTTTCGCTTGTTTCGAGTGCGCTCATTCGTTCAGACCATGCTCCGCGCCGCAAATGCCCGTTAACCCGTCCACAGAGCGGCGTTGACCCATATCTCTCCTGCAGAACGAGGGTTCTAGTGATCCCGTGCGTGCTCTGCAATCGGCGTTGGACGGACGCCGCTTTCCCCGCACGCCTGGCATGCGCCGGAAGTACTTCTCGCTCAAAAGCGCAAGAAAAGTGGCGCCGGCAGGAGAGATCTAAAAAGAAAAGACCCCAAGTGCTAATAACGTACGCGGTTTTTGTTTAACTCCAACTTTAAAGCCAGTACATATTATGGCCTTATTAGTCTTTTCCGATAAGAGAACCGCGGAAATATCGATGCAGACATCAACGGATCACACGGTCGCAAGCAGCACCAAGGCGAAGTCGTATTGGCTACAAGTCCGCCGTGCTCGTCACTGGCAGAACCTGGAACAGTACAAGGATCCCATATCCGCGTTGATCGCCACGGGCGAAACTGCCCGCTCTCCCTTGTATGAAGAGGTGCGCCTTTTCGAAGGAAGGTTCGATCCGGCCCGCGGCAAGTCGGAATTCATTCATCTGGCCTCCCTGACACGGGACAACGCGCAGTTTGCCGCCGGGTCCTCCGATCTGGGGCTGAACCATGCGCGCCTTGACCTGACCGGCGCCTGTGCGCCCCTTACCGACGCCGCCGAGCCGGCCATGGCTCCCAGGGCTGAAACCGCATCCACGGAACCGGAACCACAAGATCCGATCCTGCCAACGTCGCCGGCGGAGATGGCATCGGAACGGCCGCTCGAGGCGTTGGAAGATCTTCGCTTCGATCTCCTGGCCGCTAAGGCGCGTCGGCCGGCCCGCCGGAAGCCCCGGCGCACGGCTCTGATGACCGGCGTCATGGCAGCCTCTTTCGCGGTTGGCGCTTTGCTGACCTCGGTTCATCCCGACCCCGCGGTTCGGCTGGTCTCGCACCTGGCAAACCAATTCGGAGGCGTTGGCCCGTCGCAGGCGGAAGGCTCCCTGCATGACGCCGTGCTCGCCCATGATCTGAACAAGATGCGTATTCTGCTTGACGCGGGAGCCGACCCGAATCAACGGGATGCCTCGGAGACGCCCGTCCTCCTCACTGCGGCCCGCACCGGGCTGCCAATGACCGTCGATCTTCTGCTGCAGGCCGGCGCCGACCCAACTGCGGCGGTTTCAGGGCACCGGACCGTTCTTCACGCGGCGGCGGAAGAGGGCCTTATCTCCCCGCTGCGGCTGATGCTGAAAGCAGGCGCACCGGTCGATCTCGCGGCCGGCCTCTACGGTTGTGTTACCCCGCTGTCACTTGCGGCCGCCGGCGGCGACATGGACATGACACGGCTGTTGACCTCTTTCGGGGCCAGCACGGAGGCGCGGCCGGGATGCGCTGCAGGTCCGACCGACTTCGCGGCCGGCGACAGCACTCTATTGGGAACCCTGGGCGAGACCGGCGAACCGCCGGCCGCTCTTGCCGCCGCGCCGGTCATGGACCCGCCGGATCAGGTCGGATTGCCCCTCTCAGAAACGGAGGCGAATGCAGCGGCGGTTTCACTGGAGCAGCTTGAAGCGCCTGTCCCACCGGTCGCCCGCCCTGTTGTGACAGCACAACTTCCAGAGGCGGATCTGGAAGAGGAAGCCGGTGCCGGAGGTCTGTTCCACGATCCTGTCTTCCTCGCCAAACCGGTCTATGCACTCGCGCTGCAGCCCCGGGCGCCGCGCCGGACAGAGACAGAAACGGAAACAGAAACCGAGGGTCTGAGGCTCCTCGCCGAAGATACGCCAAACCAGTCCGAAGCCCGCGCCTTCACCGCGGCCACCCCAGGCTCGCCGATGAACCTTGCGGTCGCGGAGGAGCATCCCCGCGCACCGCGCAAGCCGGCTGCTCTGATAAACCGCGACTGGTTCAAGGACGCCGTGGCCGAGACGATCGAGAACGGGTCGGTTCAACAATTGCTCAAGCTTCTCGGCAGCAAGCCCGAAACGGTCGGCCTGGCCTCCCTGGCCATCGACGTGGAAACCGTGACCGGCGTTTCAGGCCGCACGCCCTTGGACTATGCCCTGCTGCAAGGCCGCCCGGAGCATGCGGAGATTCTGTTCGACCATGGGATCAGGCCGTCGCCGGATCTGCTCCATGTCCTGCTGACCGAGCTTGCCCCCGCAGGTCAACGCATCGTTGCCCCGGTGCTGCGCCAAGTCGGCATCGATCCGGACGCCATGCATGACGGCAAGACCGCGCTGATGCGGGCGGCGGAAGCCGGCGACGCAACGTTGGCCACGGGTTTGCTGAATGTCGGCGCCGATGCATCGATCGCGATGAAAGACGGTGTTCGGGCAACAGAGATCGCCGGCGCGAATGGACACACAGACCTTCAGGAAAGGCTGGTGATCGCGGCCGACAAGGACGCCTATACACCGATCATGTTCGGCTTGAATTGGTTCGATACGCTGGAGAGCGTTCAGCCCCGGACCAAGACCTGCAAGCATGTGGGCGACGGCTTCGTCGCCTGCGCGTTGGAGGTTCCGACGACTTTACCGAACACGGCCGCGGTCGTGGCCCAGTTCGACACCCGGCATGGCAACCGCTTGGTCGCCATTCAGATCGACAGCACCTTGTTCGACAACGACGAGGCGGCGGCGGCCAGTTTCGACCGCGCTGCGGCGGTCATCTCCAATACGGTGCCGGCGGGGCAGTTCGGGTTCCTGGTCCGCGATGTGCCGCAGGACAAGCCGATGTTCGAAAGCCTGACGGGCGACGCCGGCGGCGCGGAGTTCTTCCAGTACTGGCCCGACCAGAATTTGAGCCGTTCGGTCTATGTTCACATGAAGATGATCGGCTATCAGGGAAGCCAGGGTTTTCACCGGACGATCATCGGCAACCCGTTCCGGGTCGGCTGATACCGCGCGACACAGGCGGGGCGGCGGTCAGATAATTCCGAACACCCCCCATCCGTTCAAAGAAAAACGGCGCCGAGCTATGCGGCGCCGTTTTTGTTCGAAACCGAACCGGACGGGGTGTTCCCTCGCCCCGTCCTAGCCGGTGTTAGAAATTGTAACGAAGGTTGAAGAACCCGCCCCATGCCTGCTGGGACTTACGCATCACGAAACGCTGCGCTTCCATGGAAACAGCCAGATTGTCGGCCGGGAAGAAATCCAGACCGACGGTCACGATGCCTTGGGTCTGGTCGTTCGTTTGCTGGTCCGTCAGGCCGCTGGCGCCGGCAGCGCCGAACGGGAGACCGATGAACTGATCCTGGTAGTTTTTCTCGAAGGCGAACCCGGCATAGGGAACGAAATCCCCACCCTGCAGGGCGCGCGCGATCTGGGCCCCGATCGTGAAGAGCGTAGCGTCGCTGCCCTGCCCATCCACGGTCGCGCCGCTCACATTGTCTCTGATTGCGCCCAAGGACGTTACCGAACGCAGCAGAGACATGTTCCCGGTTACAAGCCAGACTTCCTCGAACGGAATCGCGACCGTCGCGCCGACGGACCCGAACCGCGTCGAACCGGTGGTATCGTTCTGCACGTTCAGTGCGCCCGTCCCTACCGTGATGCCGGTCGTCGACACTTCCTCACCGGTAAGGCCGAGGGTGGCGTCGAAATAGACGAAATCGTTCAACACGTACGCGCCGTACACAGACAGCAACTGTGTCTTGGTGTCGGTCTTGATGTTAACCCGGCCGGCAGCCAGGGATGCAATTGCGTTGGTGTCTCCACTGGTCAGACCGAGGACGCCCCCGACAAGGATATTGTCGGTCACGAACTTGTCCATGCCGATCAGCGCGGACCTGATTTGCGACGTCGCTTCGAAATCGAGCGGGTCGTCATCGATCGCCAGAGAGGAAATGTTCGCCCAGATCGCGACGTCACTCCAGAAATCGGAGAAGAAGCCGTCGGAATGGCCGTCCGTCCCAGCAACTACCGTGACCCCGCCGTCGTTTTTCACGGCCTCGACGCCACCGCCGAAGAAGTTGCCGTAAAATCCGGTTTTGACTGCACTCTGGGTCCGACCCTGAATAGTCCTGGTCGCCAAAGCGGTGCCTTGATCGATGAGCGCTTCACTCTGGGTCGACGCGCCCGGATCATCTTCGAAATCGGAACTCTGCGCGAGGGCCGGCGATCCGAAACCCACCGTCATCAGAAAACCGGCAAGTCCTACAAGTCTGGCGAAACTTTTCATACTCTTCCCCATAAGCGCCGCTAACGCGGACGGCGGCTAGACCATATTGTTGCTGAAAATTTATCGTACGCCGCCGGAAAAAGCCATGACCGCCCCCGGCCATCGCCTCGAAGACGGCCTCCAGAATATAAGCGCAAGCTACTGAATTAATTGACCAAATTCTCCGGCAGGAAAGACCCGCCAAATTGCCCAAAGAATGTTGCGCAAATGTCACATCAAGCGCGCGCGCAACGAAGGCTATGGAACCGCTTTGGTTTGTACTAGGCTTGCGCGGTGAAATCTCCGTCACGCCGCTTATTCGATAATGGGGGAACTGCATGATCCTGGGCGCCGCACACCTGTCGCAACGCATATGTTTAACGCCGATGCACACCCTTGCCATGTTGGTGATTGCCGCGCTGCTTTGCAGTCTTGCCGCGCCGGCCGACGCGCAGCTTAGGAACTTGCGCCGGGCGATCCAGAAAAATACCGAGCTTGCTGTCCAACGGCAGCGCTTGAATCTGCGTATCGAGAATTCGGCCGGCTCCGTCGAAGCCTTGGCCATCGGCCGCGATGGCCGGTACATGGTGACCGTCTCCGCCGACCGCCGGGCACGGGTCTGGGACCTGCAGCGCGGGCGGGAGATCAGGCGGCTCTCACCGCTGGACAGCGAACCGGTCGCGGCCGCTTTCGGCTCTGACGGCCGCCGATACGGAATCGTGGAAGCGGACGGCACCCTGACGCTCTGGACGACGGAGAATGCGGATCCGCTTGGCAGCACCCGGTTCAGCGGCAACGCCCCGACGGCGATGGCGTTCAGCCCTGACGGCACGTCCGTGGTGGTCGGCAACGCGGACGGATCGGCAAGTCTGGTCGACTTGTCCACCCTGACCGTTGCCGGCGCGTATGCAGGCAACGGATCGACAGCGACGAATGTCGATGTCGGCAGCACCGGTCAGTTCGTTCTGATCGGCACCGAGGACGGCACTGTCCGGATCATTGAGACCGCGTCCAACGCGGTGGTGCGAACCGTCTCGGCGACCGGATCGGCCCTTACCGATGCGCGGTTCGGGATCGATGAAACCGAGTTCTTCACCTCGGACTCGACTGGCAAGGTATCCCGGTGGCGCGTCGATTCGGAAGGCCTGGACGAGGACTATGGCGGTGCCTCCGGCAGGGTCGCCGGCATTGCGGTGTCCAGCGAAGGAGACGCGGTCGCCGCCGTCGAGGCGGAAAAACGCCTGCTGGTCTGGGACGCCAACAATCCCGGTAAACCGCTGATCGTCGAGGCGCATCCCGGTCCGATCGCCGGTGTCGCTTTCGACGCCGACCCGGGCCGCGTCATCACGTTCGGCGCGGACGGCGTGACCCGGATCTGGAACCGCGAAGACGGCAGTCTGCTGATCCAACTGATCTCCACCGAGCGCGGATGGGCCGTAGTGGACCGGGACGGCCGCTTCGACGGATCGAGCCGGGCGCTCGCCAACTTGGCTTGGGCGGGAGAGACGCTGGAATTGCCGATCGACAATTTCACCGACAATCTCTACGAGCCCGACTTGCTGGAGAAGAAAAGGCTTGGCGTCGGTGAGCTGCTGTCGCCCGGAATTCAGAACTGGGACGAAGGAATCCTGCCGCCTCCGCTCGCGGTGCTGGATATGGAACCCAGCATCAAGATGGACGCGCTGGCGGAAATCGATGTGAAGATGACGATCAAGGATGAGGGCGGCGGCATCAACGGCTTCTTCCTCTTCCACAACACGAAACTGGTGTCCGCCGACAAGGTCGTCCGGCAAGAGGAACGCGAGGAAGATGGCAAGAAAGTCATCGACGCCACCTTCCGTGTCCGGCCGATCGCCGGCACCAATTTGTTTCACGCCAACGCCGTCAGTTCCGAAGCCATCCTGGGCACGACCACGCTGGTGACGGTGGATGTCCAGGCGCCGGCGCGGCAGCCGGTGCTGCACGTCGTGACGATCGCGCTGAACGAGTATCTCGATCCGCAGCTCAACTTGAATTATGCGCTTCCGGACGCGCGCGGAATTCAACAGATCATGCAGTCGAAATACGGCGAGATCTTCGGCGAAATCCGGATGTACGAAGTGTTCGACGAAAAGGCCACGCGCCGCGGCATGCAGGCGGTCCTGGCCGAAATGCAGGACACGCAGCCCGAGGACGTCGTGGTGATCTACTACGCCGGGCATGGCGAAGCGACCGAGTCCGACTTCTTCTTCGTGACCCACGAGTTCGAATTGCCGATTTCCTCACGGCGGCTGGAGCGCCGCGCGTTGTCGGCCAGCAAGCTGCAAAAGTACATTGAGAATATCGGCGCACGGCGCGTGATCATGCTGATCGATGCCTGCAAGTCCGGCAGCGCCGTTGAAGGGTTCCGCGATCAGATGGACCGGCGGGTTATCCGCCGGCTCGGCCAGTCGGTCGGCCTGCATATCGTTTCGGCGACGGCCAAGCAGCAGTTCGCGGTTGAGCACGAGGAGCTCGGACACGGTGTCTTTACCTATGCCCTGATTGACGCCATGAACGGGGCGGCCGACGCGGAGCCGCGCGACGGCAATCTCACGGTCAGAGAAGTCGTGCAATATTCCGAGGATGCCGTCCCCAGCCTGAGCGAGCGGTTCGCGCAATATCAGCACTGGCCGCTGATCTATTCGCGGGGCCTCGATTTCACCTTGAGCAGGGCATCGCAATAAAGACCGCGCCTGGGCGGTTCAGCCGTCGGCCTGCCGCGCCTTGAGGATGGCCGGCAGGCGCTCCCGCAACTGATCCCGGTTCATGCCGGGCTCCAAATCGGGATGATAGAGCGTCCTCAGGAACAGATCGTCCGTTTCCGTTCGGAACAGGCCTTCGCTCTCCTCATTGAACAGTGACTGCGGGTCGCGGGCGGCGTCGTTCGGCAAGCCCATGGCCTGGCTGAGTTCCTCCGCCGCGCAGTGCTGGAACTCGCCCGCATTGAGCTGGCGGGGCAGGACAACGTCGGCGCGCTTAATGCAGCTGGCGGCGTCGACCTCCAAAACGAAGAAACACCGGGCTCTGCCCAACCTGAGCCGGAGCGGCCGGTTCAAACGCGATAGATAGGGAAGGTTTTCAATGATCAGGTCGCCTTCGCGTCTGTCGGTCGGGACGTGAACGAAGAAATTCGCCGGATCGGATTGAGATACCGCTACGCCGCTGAGGTCTGAGATTTTAGAAAACTCGTTTTCCAGGGACGCGGATTTCACCGCTGTCAGGAAGCCGGAAACACGGTAGCCGATCGGTCCGCACCACCGGATCAGTTTACCATCGACCGAGGTGCCCTCGCGCCCCAGGGATACATCAAGAAACTGCTCCGCCAGACCGGAATCCCCTCCTTGGCCGGGACTGCCGTGGGGTGTGGCGCATGCACTCAGGAATAGCATAATCGCTGTCACATACTTGAAACAGTTTGTGTCCACACTATGTCTCCGAGCCTGCTTGCTGCAGCGCAAAAGTGTGTTGGAAAGGTTCGAAAATCTTTGCATTTTGATGACAGATGACTTATACCGTGTCGGCGTGTTGCCGGGAAACACTTCCTAGACGATACGCAGAAAATTCAACCCGCATTGCTTCGCATGGTGACGGTTCTAATCCGCTAGAACCGTAACCCAGGCACTTTGTCGCCGACACGAGCGAAAATAGGAAAAGAGCAAAAGGTGAGAGTAGAATGAGTGACTCTGAAAAGAACAAAAAACCGCGTTCAGATCGCCAGTACGAAGCGAAGACCCGCAAGTGCCTGATGTGCCGGAACGAGTTCTCCAGTTCCTGGCCGGGCGAGCGGATTTGCTCGAACTGTAAGCAGACCAGCGCATGGAACGATTCGTCGCTGGCGGCGTAAAAAAGTTCGGATCTCTTAATCGAGATCAAAAGAAACGGGGCGCTTTCGCCCCGTTTTCTTTTTTGGGGCCAATGTCCCCGTCTAAGTCCCCGTCTAAAGCACAGCCGTCATACCGCCATCCACAGAGAGTACATGCCCGTTCACATAGCTGGCCGCAGGTGACATCAAGAACACCGCGGCGCCCGCCAGTTCCTGCGGCTGCGCCCACCGCCCCGCAGGGGTGCGCCGTTCGATCCATTGCGTGAACTCCTGGTCGGCCAGGAGCGGTGTGTTGATCTCTGTGAGGAAATACCCGGGCGCGATCCCATTCACGGTGATTCCCCGCCCCCCAAGTTCCGCGGCGAGAGACCGTGTCATGCCGACCAGTCCGGCCTTTGCCGCCGCGTAAGCGGGTACGGTCGGCCGGCCATGCGAGGCGATCACCGACGCGACATTGACGATCCGCCCCCGGTCCGGCCCCGACGCCGCATCGAGCATGCCCATAACAACCCGCTTGGTCAGACGAAAGGCTGCGGACAGGTGCACGGACAACACCTCGTCGAAAGCATCGTCGGGGAACGACTCAAGAGGATAGCGGCGCTGATGCCCGGCATTGTTGATCAGGCCGTACAACGGGCCATGGTCCTCGGCGATCCGCTGCAGCGCGGGCTCGGCCTCTGTCATGTCGGCGACGTCGAACGCCGCGATGTCGGCACGATACCCGGCCTCGACGATATCCCGCTGCGCCTCCTTCAAGGCGTCCGGATTGCGGCCGTTCAGAACGACGGTTGCGCCGGATGCGGCGAGGCCGCGCGCCATGGCGAGTCCCAGCCCGCGTGACGCCCCAGTGATCAAAACGGTCTTGTCCGTCAGCGTGAAATCCGGCCGCCAGGATGCATCTTCGGTCATCGACGTGAACTCCCTGTATTATCCATTCGAAAGGTATTCCGGTCGCGCTGCAAAGAGTTCCCCGGCATTGATACCGCCGGTCGCAAGGTACCAGACGATGCCGGCATATTCATGCAGGACAGGCGACCACCCGACCAGGCCGAGGGCGGTGGGGAGGAACTGCACCGCGCCGAAATCCGTCCGAGGGCCGACGCCGATCACCGCCGCAACCGGCATTTCCGTCGAGCGCATGGCCGAGACCGCGCGCCTTGTATGCAGGCGCGACGTTACGACGATCACCGACCGCCAACCCCTGTCCCCCGCGAGCAGCGCGATGTGGTGCGCGTTCTCCTCAGTATTGCGGGCCTTGTCTTCCACGATCGCTGTCTCATCCAAAGCGAGGACCCGGGCGATCACCGGTGCCTCGGCCGCCAGCGCCGGATCCGCCCGGCCGCCGCTCACAACCAGCGGCACGGAAAGCCGGCGCGCGGCTTCCCGCCCCACTGTTGCGCGCCGGATCGAGTTCTTGCTGGGCCACATGCCGCCCAATTCGTCGGAGAAAACCCCGGCGCCGAACACGGCGACCGCATCCGCCTTGGGGAGATTGCCGATCCCGGACGCGTCGTGTGTCGATGCATCCAATGGCAGCGCCGCAAGACGCGACGCCATAGGCATCGCCAGAACAAGCACGGCGAGCGCCAGCATCCGCCGCTTTGCGCCGCCCGTGACGAAAAGGACGGCGATCAGCAGCCACAATAGGACCGTTCCCAGCCCGATGTCGCCAACCAGGAAATTGGCGATCCCCGTCATGCCCCGTCCTTCCGATTCATCAAGCCCGTGCCTAACCGGCGCGCACGCCCGAAATCCAATCGCTCAGCGCCGCACCGATCTCGTCTGGAGAATCTTCTTGAATGAAATGCAGCCCTTTCACCGTGACTTCCGTCTGGTTTTTCCAGGCGCGGCAGAACTCCCGTTGCGCACCGATCAGGATCGCCGCCGGGTCCGCATCCACGAAGAGTTTCGGAAGATCGTTGGACGCCATCCAATCCGCGTAGGATTGCACGATCTCGACAACGTCCGCCGGCTCCCCATCGAGCGGAATCTGCCGCGGCCAGGTAAGCGTCGGCCGCCTGTCCTCCCCCGCCGCCAAAAACGGCCTGCGGTATACCGCCATCTCTTCCTCGGTAAGGTCGCGCAGGATCGATCCGGGAAGGACCTTCTCGATAAAGATGTTCTTCTCCAACACCATCTCTTCGCCCGCGGGCGAGCGGAAGCCTTCGAAGACCGGCCGCGCCTTCTGACTGAACTCGTCCCACGTCAGGGGCCGCACAATCCCTTCCATATAGGCGATCCCTTGGACCGCGTCCCGGTGCCGGTTGGCCCAGTCGAATCCGAGCACGGATCCCCAATCGTGCAGCACCAGAATAACGTTTCCACCAATCCCCGCGGCCTTCAGAAATCCGTCCAGATAGCGGCGATGGTCCGTGAACCGGTAGGAGGCAGGCCCGGTATCGCTCAGCTTCTCGCTGTCGCCCATGCCGATGAGGTCCGGCGCGATGCAGCGGCCCAAGCGGGAGACCGCAGGCATGATGTTGCGCCATAGATAGGACGAAGTCGGGTTGCCGTGCAGGAACAGGACAGGATCGCCGCTCCCCATCTCGACATAGGCCATCCGTTTTCCGTCAACCTCCACAAAGGATTTCGGATGTTCATGCGCCGAGATCATGATTGCCCCCCATGTTGCCGCACCCGGGAGACTAGAGCATATTTCCGTCAGACGAAAACACCGCGTCGCGCCACGAACCCGGACGGATTTGTATCCTGCTAAGGGGCCGCCGCCGCGCCAAGAAAGGCCCGCCATGCCGTCAGCACACTACGATCTTATCCTCCACAGCGGTATCGCCATGACCCCGTCCGGACGGACGGAGGTTGATATCGGCGTACGCGACGGAACCATCGTGGCAATCGGCGATTTGCGGACCGCGGACGCCGGTGAGCGCATCGACTGCACCGGCCTTCACATCCTTCCCGGCGTCATCGACAGCCAGGTTCATTTCCGCGAGCCCGGAGCCGAGCATAAGGAAGACCTGGCCGCGGGGTCCGCGGGCGCGGCAGCGGGCGGTGTAACCGCCTTTTTCGAGATGCCGAACACCTCGCCGCTGACCATCACGGAAGAAGCCATCCAGGACAAACTCGACCGCGCGGCGGAACGAAGCTGGACGGATCACGCCTTCTATGTCGGCGGGTCCGCCGCCAATATCGACACCCTGCCGACGCTCGAAAACAAGCCGGGGATTTGCGGCGTAAAGATCTTCATGGGCGCGTCTACCGGGGATCTGCTCTCCCCGGACGATGAGACGATCGAGAAGATCCTGCGCGCCGGCAGGCGGGTCGTCGCCGTCCATGCGGAAGACAATGACCGGCTTCAGGAGCGCGCGCATATGGTGGCGGAGGGTGCAGACGTCTCCATGCACCCCGAATGGCGCGATGTAGAGGTTTGCCTGCGGGCGACCACGCGTCTGCTGCGGCTCGCGGAAAAGGCAGGCAGGCGCGTGCATGTCCTCCATATTACCACTGGTCAGGAAATGGCCTTACTGGCGAAGCACAAGCACATCGCATCCGTGGAAGTGCTGGCCAACCACCTCACCTTGGCGGCGCCAGACGCCTATGACCGTTTGGGCTCCCTGGCGCAACAGAACCCACCGGTCCGGGACGCTGCGCAGCGCGCGGCTCTATGGCAAGCCTTGGCGGCCGGTATCGTCGATATTGTCGCGACCGACCACGCCCCTCACACGCTGGAGGAAAAGGCCCGCCCGTACCCGCAGAGCCCAAGCGGCATGCCCGGCGTACAAACCCTGGTGCCGGTTATGCTGGACCATGTGAATGCCGGGCGGCTGACGCTGGAGCGTTTGGTTGACCTGGTTTGCACAGGACCGGCGCGTATCTTTCGTACCGCCCGCAAGGGCCGCATTGCCGTTGGATACGATGCGGACTTTACCGTTGTCGACATGGCGGCCAAGCGTGAGATCAAGAACGACTGGATCAAGAGCGTATCGGGTTGGACCCCGTTCGACGGCGTCACCGTACAGGGCTGGCCCATCGCCACCATTATCCGTGGAAACACGGTCATGCGGGACGACGAACTGTTGGGCAAGCCAATCGGCCGGCCCGTACAGTTTCAGGAGACAATTCCGCCCCTGGAGCCGGCAAGCTGACATCACGATCCCGTCAAATCCACACCATCTGTCATAAATCCGTCACAAGGCGCACCGCGTGCGTTGACGCAGAGCAAAGCGTGCCTGGCCCCCTCCCCCTAACCTCTTGCGTGCATCGAGCACAGACGGGAGCACAGGGGCATGAACGCGTCGAACCAGCCGGAAACATACCAACCACTTGATTCTACCACACTTGTGGATTGGGAACTGCACTTCAACGAGCACAAACATGCCGACGGACGAAACGTGGAGGTTGAGGTCGACAAGCTGGACTTCTGGTATGGCGACAAGCACGCCCTTCAGGATGTCACCCTGAACATCTTCGCCAAGGAAGTGACAGCCCTGATAGGGCCGTCCGGATGCGGCAAGTCCACCCTGATCCGTTGCTTCAACCGGATGAACGATCTGATCCGCGGCACACGTGTCAGCGGCACGATCCGCCTGCAAGGCGATGACATCTATCGCGCCTATGATGACCCTGCGGATCTGCGCGCCCGGTTCGGCTGGATCGCGCAGAAGCCAAACCCGTTTCCGGACAGTGTCTACGACAACGTCGCCTATGGCATTCGCCTGCAGGGATTGGTGGAGACGCATGACGAAATGGATGTCCTGGTGGAGGACGCATTGCGCAAGGCGGATCTTTGGCAGGAGATCCGCGACCGATTGAAAGAGCCCGGCACCGACCTGTCCGGCGGACAGCAACAGCGCCTCTGCATCGCACGCGCCATCGCGGCGCGGCCTGATGTGATCCTGATGGACGAGCCCTGCTCCGCCCTGGATCCGACGGCGACCCAGCATATCGAGGAGTTGATCAACGAACTGCGCAAGCAGTACACGATCGTCATTGTCACCCATAACATGCAGCAGGCCGCCCGCGTTTCTCAGCGCGCCGCGTTCATGCATCTGGGCAAGATGGTGGAGGACGGGGCGACGGAACAGGTCTTCCTCAACCCGCACTCCGAGCTCTGCAAGAATTACATCACGGGCCGGTACGGTTAGGGCGTTACCGCGGCGCGTTCACCCTCCGGTGCGCCGCGACCGCTTCCGAACGTTTCCGTCAACCAGCGTAGAAACGTTCGAACCTTGGGCGTCTCCGCACGCTCGGGGAGGCACAGCGCGCGGTACCCGATTCCAGGCAGCGTCACCTCCGGACAGACCGGAATAAGAAGTCCGCGCTCCACCGCATCGCCGACCAGTGCCGAGCTCAGCAACGCCACCCCCTGTCCGGCAATGGCGGACTGCATGACGAACAGTTCCTCATCGAACATGTTGGACGTTCGACCGCGCGCGGGTAGGCCGGCGCGGGCAAACCACATTTCCCACGTGGCCGCATCCAATCCGGGCTGCCGCCACTCCGTTTCGATCAGGGAGGCCGCGCTCAAATCTGCGAAAGCCTCTGCCTGGGAAGGCGCGACATAGGCACCGAACGTCTCTTCGATCAGGGCTGTGTCATGCAATTCGGGATAGGGTTTCTGACCATACCTGATCGCCACATCGAACCGCCGGTCACGGCGTAAGTCCACAACGCCGGTCCCGGTGTCGATCCGGACGGAGAGATCTGGATTGCGGCGCTCGAAATCGCGCAGCGCCGGCACCAGGCGGAGCGTCGCAAAGGCGGGAATGGTTGTCACCGTGATCACCTGCTCCGCGGACCGAAGATCGCCCCAGGCATCAAGGATCGATGTCAGGCCGGCATTGACCGCCGGAAAAAGAACCTGCCCCGCGGCGGTCAGATCGACCGCACGCGTCCGCCGGACGAAGAGCGCCGTTCCCAACGCCTCCTCCAATGAACGGATTTGATGAGAGACCGCCGTCGGGGTGACCGCCAGTTCCTCGGCGGCCGCCTTGAAACTGCCGCGACGGGCGGCGGCCTCGAACGTTCGGAGCGATGGCAGTGACGGCAAAGAGCCAAACATGAATTATCCAATAAATGAATTTTCTTCATTCATAATGAAGATCTTTCCTTTTGTCACGGGCAGCGCTCACAGCGATATAGCCACTAATGCAGAGGCACCCTGCAAAGCTGAATGAAAGGAACTTAATTATGAGTTGGCTGTTTCTTGGCGTCGCCGCCGTCTTTGAAGTCGTTTTTGCGATGAGCATGAAATACTCGAACGGGTTCACGTACCTCCCCGCCACGCTCGCCACGATTTTGGGTGTGATCGGCGGGGTTTTCTTTCTGTCCATGGCCATGAAGACCCTGCCCGTCAGTATCGCCTACCCCGCCTGGACGGCGGTCGGCGTGCTCGGTACCGTTACTTTCGGGGCTGTTTTTCTGGGCGAAAGCCTGACGCTGTTCAAAGTGCTCAGCGCCCTTGCCATCATCGCCGGCGTCGCCGGCCTGAAGGTCAGCGCCTAGTGCATGTCACGTTTACTTGGAGTCTACGATGAACGATCTTCATCTCTACACAAAACTCGGCTGTCCGTTCGCCCAACGCACAGCAACCGTCCTGGCCGCCAAGGGCCTTGGATTTCAGACCACCGTGATCGATGTCGACAACAAACCGGACTGGTTTCTGGATCTGTCGCCTTTGAGCAAGGTTCCGGTCCTGCGCCACGGCGACGAAACGTTGGTGGAGTCCCTGGTGATCAACGAGTATCTCGAAGACGTCTTTCCGGACCGGCCCTTGCGTCCGGAGACGCCGTCGGACCGGGCACGGATGCGTTTCTGGATGCTGTTCGACGAAACCCGCCTGACCCCAAGTTTCTATCGCATGATGCTGGCCAAGGATGCGGACGTGCGGGCCCGCCACCGCGCCCGGTATCAGGCGGATCTGGAACTGTTCGAGGCGCAGGGGCTCGCGCAAGCCTCTCCCTATCTGCTGGGCGACCGGCTGACACTTGCCGATATCACCGTGATCACGCATCTGCAGCGCCTGCCGCTGCTCGTCCGTCACCGCGGCGTCGGAGCCCCGGCGGAAGGCGGGCCGCTGGCGCAATGGATGGAAACCGTCAACCGGCATCCGGCGGTCAAGGCCGCGACACCCGATTGGGACGTAATCCAAGAGGATATGGCGCCTTACATAGCAAGCACCGCCGACGGCACCACGGCCAAAGATATGATGGTGGGGGCATAGCTTTCGGAGGGTTCGGGAACCGGGTCGCGGCGAAGACCGGCTAAACCCAATCTCGTCGAGATCCGTCCCCGGCAGGCGGCCCCTTTACTTCAGGCTTTGCAGGAAAGGCTGGACCGACCGGTCGAAGGCCCTGACATCCTCGAACGAACGGGACAGGAGCATGCCGCCCTCCAGGACCGCAATAAAGGCGTGCGCCTTGTCGTCGATCTCCCGCGCGTCGGCGCTATCCCCGAACAGATCCTCGAAAACCGTGCGCAGCCAATCGATGTTTTTCGTGAAGAACAGGCGGGTCTCCGTCGACGCCTCTTCGGGGATCGACCGGGCTTCCACCGCCATGACGCCGCACAGGCACATGCTGTCCGGCGACTCAACGGCCTGACGGTAGATCTGCGAATACAGCAGCAGCTTGTCCCTGGGATCGCGCGTGCGCTCGTCGATATCCGCAAGCGCGGCCATGAAGGTCTCCGTGTAGCGTCTCGCGACCGCCGCTCCCAGCATGCCCTTGGTTGGAAAGTGATAGTGCACGCTGGCGCTTTTGATTCCCAAATCGGCCGCGATATCGCGAAAGCTGAAACTGTTGAACCCCTTCTGGCGAATATAGCTTTCGGCCAGGTCCATGATCTTGATCTTCGTTTCGCCGCGCATCGGCTCCGTCCGCTGTCCTGAAATCAATCTATGCATAGATAGTGCTTGACCGTTTTTTTCGCAACGCCGGTCCGGCTTGCCCCCGCAAACGAACTCGTAGGCAATTCCCCCTCTGTAATAGACAGGAAGTAAGGTAAAAGACCGGCGGAGCCATTGACTCGCGGTTGGGGTGAAACTATCTACCCGAAACCTATCAGATGATAGTTTCATCAAAAGCCGGTCGGCCTTTTTCAAGATTCACACCGTTGGCAAACCGGCGCCCTGCCGCCCTCTGGGAGCGAGAAATGAAAACGGATGTCATCATCGTCGGGGGCGGGTTGAGTGGATTGAGCCTGGCGCGCCAACTGGAACGCGACGGTATCGACTATCGCCTCTTCGAAGCTGGTGCGCGGCTTGGCGGGCGGGTCCTGTCCCTCTCCGTTGCACCGGGCGCGGGCGTTGAAGACCGCGTGGATCTGGGACCCGCCTGGTTCTGGCCGGGCCAGCCCAGGATCGCCCGGCTGATCGACGAACTCGGCCTGGAGAGGTTCGACCAGTATGCCGACGGCGCCCTGCTTCATCAGGCCCAGGACGGCGCGGTGCGCGCCTTCAACGACTTTGCGCCGATGGCGGGATCGCACCGGGTGGTGGGCGGTCTGCAAGGCTTGATCGAACGGTTGCGCGACGCCTTGCCGGACGGCCGCATCGCCCTGAATGCACGGCTGACCGCCGTCGAAGCCGGCCACAACCGGGTCGAAGCGCGCATTGCGGGCGAGAAAGGATTGGAGACCTGGGCCGCGCGATCCATCGTGTTGGCCTTGCCGCCACGGCTTGCCGCCGAAACCGTCACCTTTCATCCGCCGCTCTCCGCCCGGCGCAAGGCAAGCCTTACCGCGGTGCCGACATGGATGGCGGGTCATGCGAAAGTCCTCGCCGTCTACGAGAGGCCGTTCTGGCGGAGCAGGGGATTGTCGGGCGATGTCATAAGCCAGCGCGGCCCTTTGGTGGAGGTGCATGACGCCTCCCCCGCGTCCGGGACCTATGGGGCCTTGTTCGGTTTTGTCGGGGTTCCGCCCGCCGCGCGCCTTTCCAGGGGCGACGCCGTGGTGGCGGCCGCCAAGACCCAATTGGCGCAGGTCTTCGGCGCGGATGCGCCGGAGCCCTTGGAAGTCCACTACACCGATTGGGCGGAAAACGGCTTGGTCGCCACCGAGAGCGACTACAACGGGCCGGCGGGCCACCCGGACTACCGGCCGATCGCACCGCTGAGCGAGGGTTGGAACGGGCGCGTGATCTTCAGTTCGACGGAGACGGGCCGGGAATTCGGCGGGTTTCTCGAGGGCGCGCTGGAAGGGGCCGAACAGGCCGCCCGGGCGATCAAGGATCTGCGCCAGCCGGCCTAGCGGGTTCTCCGCGCCCGGCGCGGAGGGCGCGTCGGATTGTTCCGTTGCCGCTTAAGACCGGCTTTACTACGCTTTGCGCCAGAACAAGGTGCACCAAACGCTTTCCCTATCTTGAGAGTTGGCATGACGCTATCGCAGAGCCCGGAGTGGCTGTATTTGGTGAGGGATTTCCTCGCGCTTTATCAGATGGGCTCGGCCGGCGGCAGCGCGAAGATCCGCTCCCACATGGCGCTGGTCCGGCAGGCCCTGGGCCGCATTATCGACGCAGACCCGAAGGTCGCTGGGGATCAACCGTCCGACCTGCCGGTCTGCCGTCACCTGGACCGGGCGCTCAGCAACGCGACGACGGAAAAGACCGCTTCGCTCGCCCGCTCCCTGGCGTCGGTCCGGCAGTCGCTGACCTGGCGCTACGGTTACGAGCGGGTGCCCCGGGGGTTGAAGACGAAATACGGTTATGCGGAGGTACTGGGCCCGAACGGGCCGGTGGTCAGCGACCAGTTGATCCTGGGTTTTGTACTGTTCGCGCCCAAGACCACCTATCCCGCGCACAGCCATACCGGCATCACGGAAAGCTATATCTGCGTCAGCGGCTATACCTCGGAAAACGATGTCGGCGTCTATGCGCCGGGCTCGCTGATCTTCAACCCACCCGGCCAGATGCACCGCATCACCACCGCCGACCGCGAACCCTGCCTGCTGGCCTATAGCTGGATCGGCGACAGCGACGCGCTGACCCATCAGAAGATGACCTTTTCGCGGAAAAAGACGGAGTAGCGATCCCGCCATGGCCGGGTCGCCACAGCGGCACCAAGTCGAAGCGCGACAAGCGCCGTCAACACGATCCGTTTTTTCGCGCCCTACCGCTTCGCCACAGGAGGACTTGGTGGCCCCTTCCGGACTCGAACCGGAACACCGCACTGCGATAGCAGATTTTAAGTCTGCTGCGTCTACCAATTCCGCCAAGGGGCCCCTGGGCGCGCGTTGCGCTTGCGCCGCACCCTAGCTTTGAGGCCGGGCTTGGACAAGGGCCGGGCGCGGCGGAACAGGCGCGCTAGAACTGGACGCGGGTGCCCAGGATCAGGACGGTGGAATCCTCGTTGGTGACGCCCTGGTCGCCGTCGAAATGGTAGCCGTTCGCGCGGGCCGACAGACCTTCGGCGATGTTATAGTTGAAGCCCGCGTGATAGACATCCGCCCCCAGGCCGACCCCGTTATTGTCGGTTTGTTCGGCGATCTGCCATTGCAGCGAAAAGGCAGCCGGGCCGGCCGTGTAGGAGGCGCCGATATTCCAGGCCGTGCCGGCGTCGCAGAAGGCGTTCCCCACCGGACAGGCGGAATCGTCATTGTCGTACCACTGCGAGGCGACGGAAAACCCGCCATAGTCGATCTGCGCGCCGACCAGATAACCATCGAAGTCCTCAAGCTCGGTATTCGTGGGCGCGGAGGTGCCGGCCTTGGCGGTGACGTAACCGACCGCCAGTTCCACGCCGACATTGCCCACATCGCCGCGGTAGCGGCCGACAAGTTCCAGCGAATTGGCGAAATCGTTGCTGGCCGAAAAGCTCGACCGCGTGTTGTCCGTGTCGGGCGCGAAACTGATCCCGGCGTCGAACCCGCTGAAGCTCGGCGTCAGATAGCCAATCTTGTTGGCGTCCAGCGTGTGCCCGGCGATGGTGTTGGAATAGAGATGCTTGGCGTTCGCGCCGGCAATCGCCGTCTGCGCCCGGTTGGCGCCGTTCCCGTCCGTCCCCCAGGACCCGACCTGAACGTCCTTCGACGACGGAACCCACAGGTCGGTCACCCCGTCCTCGGCCCCGATGTAGAAACGCCCGAAGTCTCCGCGAAAATCGATCCAGGCCTCGTCGAAAGCGCCGGCCTCGGCATCGACACCCAGCGCGCGCCATTGAATGTTGGCCCCGTACTCCAGCCCATTGTCGGCCACGCCGCGCGCATCCCAGACCAATTCGGATTGTTGTTCGTTCGCGGTGATAACGTGCCCATCGGTGCCGTTCACGTTGCGGGTATCGTTGTCGACAAAGATGTATTCGAAGGAGAGATTGCCGGAGAAGATCAACTCCGGCGCCTCGCCGGCCACCGCGACAGGTCCCGCCGCGAGCATTGCCACGCCGGCAAGCCAAGTTGTCCCAAGCAGGTTCTTTTTCATGGACTCAGCTTTCTGATCAGATTGACGCGGCCAGCCCTGCAAGGCTGCAGAACCGCCGCAAAACGCGAAGCGCGGGCCGGCTCCGGTTTATTCGGAGAGGATCCGGCGGGCGCGCAAATCGACCCCCGCCAGAAAAAAGAACACGCCGATAGCCCAAGCCAGAGCAAATACCCGCAGATATGAGTCTAGCATGAATTCTACCACGGCTGTGAAGAGCAACAATATTCCGGCCAGAACGGCCAGGATGACGCCATAGACGATTTTATCCAGAGGAGAGGCTTCCTGAGCCGTCAGACGGCGCAACGCACCGCCCTGCAAGCGCAGATACCCTGTCGCCGCAACGGTCATGAAACGGTCCAGACTATGGGCGATTGTTCCCGGCATTGAGCGTGCGCACCTGATTGCTATCCACGACGCCGTAACATATGCGCATGTCGCGGTTTCGGGCACCCCACGCGCGGTCACATTTGCGGCACTGGCGGCAGCCTAAGCCGACCGTTGCCGCGCTAAAGAAGGGCGGATACCGCCTGAACGCCGTCCTCAAGCCAATCCCATCCGAGCACGACCAGGGCCGCAGCCGTCAGTAGGATGATCGACCACGTCGCCAGGCCGCGCATGGCCCGCGCCACCGGGCTGGTCCGGCGGCGTCCGATGGTCCCGCCGCCGCTCGACCCGCCGCCGATCTGGTTCAGCAACAGCAGGGACGCCGTCCCGCCGAGCGTATCCCCCTTATCGAGCCGGATCGATCTCCCTCTTCCCCGCAGCTTTCGACGTTTCAAAGCCACGCACTGTACTCCTTTGACGACACTCTCGACGAGGTTCTATTTGGTCCGATCGCCGTTGTTAGACCCCGACTCACGGTTTAAGTCTACGCGACAATTGCGGCAACCTTGAGGCAAGATGTGGGGCCGCCCGATGTTATTTTTAACCCCTTTGCCCGAGGCTTCAATTTCCGGGAGATCCCGTGGACGACAGCGAACGGATTTTGTGGAGTTTCGCGCTTATCGCCCTGTTCGGCGGGATAATCATGCTGTTCCACCGGCGGCGGGTCAGCCGCCTTGGGGTCATGGCGCCCACGCTTCTGGCGGTCGCGATCACGATCATCGTGGTGATGTTGCTGATCGACTTTTAGGCTGACGGGCGTTCACCACGCCGATCCGGCCCGCTATCCCTGCCAGAGGTACCGTTCTACCGCCGCCTCGTCCCAGGAGAGACCGGCGCCGGCCCGCTCCGGTACCAGGAGATCGCCGTTCTTCAGTGCAAAAGGCTGCTCCAGGATCGGGTCCGCCCAGTCCTGCCATTCAAGCCAGTGCGCGCTTTCGGTGGCGCACATGAGGTGGGCCGAGAATTCCGGATACAGATGGGTCGACATCGGGATGTTCGCGGCCCCGCAGATCGCGGCCGACCGCATCCACCCGGTCACGCCACCGATCCGCATCAGATCCGGCATCAGATAGTCGGCGGCGCGCGCTTCCACCACCTGCAACAGTTCCCGAGGCCCGAAGACGTTCTCGCCGATCTGTAGCGGCGTCTTCAACTCCTGCCGCAGTTGGGCAAAACCGGCGTAATCGTCATAGACGATCGGCTCCTCGAACCAAGTCAGCCCCTGATCGTCCAACGCGTGGCACCGTTCCAGCGCCTCAGCCCGGGAAAGGCCCTGGTTGAAATCCACCATCAGGTGGATGTGGGGACTTGTCGCCTCCCGGCAGGCGGCGATGGCGGCGATATCGTCCTCGGCGAATTCACGCCCCAAGCGCAGCTTCAAGCCCTTGAAGTCGCCCTCGGCCGCCAAGATTGCCGCTTCCTCGCCAACCTTTTCCAGGGGCGAGACCGGCCAGAGGCTGTTGCTGTTGTAGGCACGCACCGGTTTCGGTTCCGCCCCCAACAGCCGCGCCAGCGGCATATCCGCGGCTTTGGCGAGCGCATCCCACGCCGCCATGTCCAATCCGGCCACCGCGATCATCGACATGCCGCCGCGGCCAACCAGGTGGAGACTGCCGATACCGGCGGCGAACATTTCAGAAGGCGCGACGGGTCGGCCCTTTTGCATCTCGACCAGATCCTCGATCGCCGGCTTCAAGTACCGCATGCTTTTGGCCACATAGGGTTCGAGATAGGCGCGGCCCGTGATCCCCTCTTCGGTTTCCAAATCGATCAGGATCAGCGGCCAATCGGCGAATTCACCGACCTTCGCGGCAATCGGCCGCTTCAGAGGCACAAGAACCGGCCGCACGGTGACGGAACGGATGGTCAGTGATGGAAAGCTCATGGATCCCCCTGGGTTTTGAACGGTTCGCAGGCAAGGTCGACAGGACGGCGGTTCCCGCACTAACGTCCTTTGGTCAACATAGGTCGGGGAATGCGCGTGCCCAATGCCTTTTACGATACCGGAAGCCTGCACATCCGGGCGTATGACAGCCTTCACGGAGACCATACGCCTTGCGTCGAAGGCGACACCGCTTTTTACAAGAACTGGGCGGCGCGCCTCGGCGGGCCGGTGCTCGAACTCGGCGTCGGGACCGCCAGGGTGGCGCTCGGCCTGGCCGCGGCGGGTCATACGGTAACCGGCCTGGACCTCTCCGAAGATCTGCTGGCGATCGCCCGGGAGAAGGTACGGCGGCAGCCTTCCCTCTCCAAGTCCCCGCTCTTGCTGACCGCGGACATGCGCACCTTCAACCTGGGAGAGCGCTTTTCCCTGATCATCGCGCCGTTCCGGACGTTTCACACCCTGCTGACGCCGCCCGAGCAGGCGGCGGCGCTCACCTGCGCAAAGCGGCATCTTTCAGACGGCGGGCGTCTCATTCTCCACCTGTTCGATCCGAAACTCGACGACCTCTCCTCCTTCCGCCACCCGCCGCCGGAGGCGCGTACGGGGACGGACTTCTGGACGGGCGGCCGGATAGACGCCACGTTGGATGGATTGGACATCGATCCCTTCACGCAAATTCTGACCAATCACTGGCGTTACGCCGCCGTCGACGGCAATGGCGATATTGCTGAGGAACAACGCTTGGCCCTGACCGTCCGCTGGACCTACCGTCAGGAGTTGAAACACCTCTTGGCCCTGGCGGGTTTCCAGGTCGAGGCGGAGCATGGCGATTTCCTGGGGGGCGTACCGGCACACGGGACGGAACAGATCCTGGTGTGCCGGGCCGGCTAGACCGTGACGCGGCGGCGCTAGGCTGCGTCCCCGTCGATCGGTGTCCCGCCCAGGGACACGATGAGCGCCGAGACAGCCTTTACCGCTTCCTCCAGCACATCCGGGTCCGTGCCGCGCAGCACCAGCGCGTTGCGGAATCCGCCGCTGGTGAAGTTCGGATAAGACCCGATGTCAATCGCGGGGAAAGCGCTCTGAACCTCCTGCAAACCAGCCGCCACCGTCCCTTCGCCCAAGTCGCTGATCACCGTGCGCGACAGCATGACCGCACCGCCGGTCAGCATCGGAATGACGTTCTGCAACATGGCCTGCATGATCTTCGGCACCCCGGCCATCACATGGACGTTTTCGACCACGAAACCCGGTGCGGTGGAGATCGGGTTGTCGATCAAGTCCGCGCCCTCGGGCGTATTGGCCATGCGCTGGCGCATCGCGTTGAACTCCAGGTCAGAGTTCTCGTAATGCTTTTCCAGCCGGCGGTAGGCTTCCGGATGTTGGATCAAAGCACGTCCGAACGCCTTGGCCACACATTCCGCGGTGATGTCGTCGTGGGTCGGCCCGATCCCGCCCGTCGTGAAGAGGTAGGTGTAACGGGACCGCAAGGCATTGACCGCATCGACGACCTCCTCTTCGACATCGGGCACCACCCGCACTTCCCGCAGCCGAATCCCCGCGTCGCCCAATTTTTCCGCGATATAGGGGATGTTCTTATCGTGCGTCCTGCCACTGAGGATTTCGTTCCCCACGATCAGCAGGGCGGCGGATACGACGGCCGCGTCACTCATTCCGGTCTTCCTTGTTCTTGCGCGCGTTCAGGCCGCATCCGGCTGTCTGCCGGGCTGGGCATCGGCGAAGGCATCAAGCGCATTGATCGCCGCATCGATCCTGGCGATTGTCGGATACCGGTCGACATCGACCTCGAACCGGCGAGCGTTGAAAACCTGGGGCGCCAGGCAGATATCCGCAAGCCCGACCGTGTCCCCATGGCAATAGGTCCCGGTCTGGGGATCGCCGGCCAACTGGGTTTCCAGCGCCGTGAAACCGACCTCGATCCAATGATGGTACCATTCGAGTTTCTTGTCCTCCGACAAGCCCATGTCGCCCGTCAGATAGTTCAAAACCCGCAGGTTGTTCAGCGGATGAATGTCGCAGGCGATCGACTGCGCCAGCGCCCGGACGCGGGCCCGCTCCAGCCCGTCCTTCGGCAGCAACGGCGGCTCGGGATGCTGTTCGTCCAAATACTCGATAATCGCCATGGACTGCGTCAGCACATCCTCTCCGAGCACAAGACTGGGAACAAGCTGCTGAGGATTGATCTCGGTATACCACGCGCTGCGGACTTCGCCTGTGCGCAGGTTCACGAATGTGCGTTCGGGGTCCAGGCCTTTAAGGTTCAAGGCAATCCGGCAGCGGTAGGCCGCGGAAGAACGGAAATAGTCGTAGAAATGCATGGGACGTCCTTGTCTTGATCAGGCGTCAGGCCTGAGGCCAGATTTCCGGGAACCAGTCACTTGGAAGCGCGTCGCCAGTTTTCAGCGACAAGCCCATTTCCGGGTACGGAGGCGAAGGTCTGCCCGGCCGCTCCGCATAACGGGCATCCTCGCCGAACATCCGGAACGAGATCGCCCGCCGGCGCGACGCTTGCTCGTTCGCCGGCGCATTGTGCAACGTCCGAAAGTGAAAGGCGATCACGTCCCCCGGTTCCAAGTCCCAGGAGATCACGCGTTTGCCGCCGTCCTCTCCGCCGTCGATGTCGGGAACGGGTGTGTAGTCGCCTTTCGAATAGTCGTAGGCATAGTCCGCCCCGTCCTTGAACAGACGCGGCCGGTAGAGTTGCCCGTCCAGGTGCGAGCCCGCCAGGAAATGCGGGCAGACCGACTGTGAGACCGGGTCCAGAGGAGCCCACATGCTGATAACCTGCTCTCCCGCGACGACGTAATAGGGCTGGTCCTGGTGCCAGGGCGTGTATTCCTGGGTCCCAGGCTCCTTCACCAAGACATGCTCATGAAAAAGGTAGGTATGCCCGCTTCCCATCAGAGATGCGGCTGCCTCCGCAAGCGTACTCTCGAAGAACGCGTCTCTATAGGCCGGGTTTTCCTGCCAATTGCAGTAGTCTCCGAAGTACCGGCCCGCCTTCCCTTCGTCGGTATAGGTGGACGCCATCGGTCCGGGATGGGCGATGTTATCCTCAACACCCTGGCGAAGCCGTTCGACCCAGTCGGGGCTCAACAAACCACGCAGCGCAACCGCGCCGTCGCGCTGGAACGCCTCTCTGTCGGCAGCCGAAACCATATCTTCACCTCTCTCCATACTCGTCGCTGTTGCGCTGAGACTATCGTACCGGGACGTGCCCCGTCACAGGTTTTCGATCTTTACCTTGCCGACACCCCCGGCAGGTTCGAAGCCGAAGACCTGGCCGTAGAACGACAATTCGGCCTCAAGCGCGGCGCGCACATTTTCCGCCTTCCGGAAGCCGTGGCCTTCTCCCTGAAACAAAAGGTAAGCGACCGGCAGACCTTTTTGCTCCAGCGCCGCCACCATGGCTTCGGCCTGGTTCGGCGGAACCACTTTGTCATCGGCCCCCTGCAGGAAGATCACCGGACAACTCAGCCGCTCCGTATGGTGGATCGGCGAACGCGCCCGATACAGTTCGGCTTCCGCCGGCCACTCGCCGACCAGCCAGTCCATGTAGCGGCTTTCGAACTTGTGCGTGTCGCGGGCCAGCGCTTCGAGATCGCCGATCCCGTAGGAACTGGCGCCCGCCTTGAAGACATCCTTGAAGGTCAGCGCGCAGAGGACCGTATATCCCCCGGCGCTCCCCCCGGAAATCGCCATGCGGTCTGGATCCGCCAAGCCTTGCTCCGCCAGGTAGAGGGCGGCCTGTACGCAATCCTCCACATCGGCAATTCCCCATTGCTTGTACAGCCTGTCGCGGTAGGCGCGCCCAAAACCCGTACTGCCGCTGTAATTGACGTCAACGACCGCAAAGCCGCGGCTTGTCCAGAACTGGATCTTCCACGCCAGTGCGTTGGTCGCCTGACCGGTCGGCCCACCATGGCCTTTGACGATCAGCGGCGGCTTCTCGCCCTGTGGGGCACTGAACAGACTGTTGGCGGGCGGATAGTAGTAGGCGTGTGCGTCCCGTCCGGCGGGCGTTGCAAAGGTGATGGCACGCGCAACGGAGACGTCCTCCGCCGAAAAGACCGTGTCCGACGATTTCCGCAATACCGTCCACGCGCCGTCTCCCGGACGCCAAGAGACCATCTCTTCCGGCCCATCCGGACGCCCTCCCGCGAACAGAACAGTGCCCGCCTCCTGAATCAGAGAACCGAATGTCACATACGGGCACGGGATCGGGGAAAGCGCGCCGGAGGCCAAGTCCAGCCGGGCCAGCTGCCACTGACCGTCTTCCGCATGGGCCGCAACGGCAGTCGACGCATCCAGGAACGCATAGGTGGACATACCGAATTGCCATAGCGGCAGGCCGAATTCGCTGTCGAAGGCATAGTGCCGTCCTTCCGGTCCGGCCCGATAAAGGTTCCAGTACCCGCTTTTGTCCGAAACGAAATAGAGCTCCCCGTCGGGAGCCCATTCGGGTTGAAAGATCGCTTCCGCGTCTCCGCCGGCCACCTGAACCGGCGCGCCGACATCCCCCTCTTCATCAAACGTCGCGGCATAGAGTTCGGTTCCGTTCCACGGCATGTTCGGGTGACGCCACTGGATCCAGGCCAAGGTCTTGCCGTCCGGCGATATCCGCGGATAGGCATAGAAATCGGCACCGCCGGCCAAGGTGCGCACCTCGCCGTCCCGCCCAATGGCGACCAGCGTGTTGATCGCCTCTCCATGGTCGTTGAACTGCTCGCGGACGGCGATCAGGCGCGACCGGACACGGTCGTACTGCAGATCCGCGTACGAACAACCGGCAAGCCGCGTCACCGCCGTCGGCGTGGCCTCCTGGTCCACTCTGTAGATGCGATTATCGCTGCCGTCGACGAACCAGACCGCCCCTTCCGCTGCGACAAAGCACAGTCCGCCATACTCATGGACCCGGCTGCGGACACTGAAGGGCGCCGGGGTAAGATCCGCCGCCTCACCGTCCCGCGTCCGCGAGACAAGCACCGAGCGGCCCGCTTCCCACGGGCGCAATTCGGTCCAGTAAACGGTGTCCCCGTCCGCAGCGATCTGACCGAACGATACGGCGCCCTGGGTAATCAGATCCGTGGTGACTTTCGACTCCCAAGAGCCGTATGGAGCAACGGTCGGCACAGGCTCAGCCTTTCACGTCGGCGGCCCGCCCCTTAGCGTCAAGGCTGCCGATTCCTATTTCAGAAGATCGAGAAGCGATTGCATCTCGGTGGCGGATAGCGGGTAAGCGCCGCCGTCCTGCGCCTGCAGGATGGTCTCCCCCGGCAGTCTCAGCAAGTCCGTTTGCAGCACAACCGCGAAGTCCATGCCCAGTTTCGTCTTCCAGGCAATTGCGACGGCCGCCTTCGGCCCGTCCCCGCCCTGAAGCGCCATCCGGACCGACTGATCGCTGAACCCCGTCATAATCGAAAGGGCGTGGATCACAAAGGTCTCCTCGCCGCGGCCGGCCGCCAGCGTCAAGGTACCCGCGTTGAGCTTGCCGTCCCGGTTGAAGATCTCGGCGCGCACCACTTCCGGATCGTTCCGATCCCAGGCCATTTCAAGGTCCTGCATTCGGTTCCGCACGGATTGGCGCAGGAGATCCGCGGTACCGCTGTCCAAGTCGCGGTTACGGTCGATGAGTTGCTCTACCAGCCGCTCGCTTGCATAGGCGGCGATTTTGACGACCAGATCCTTGGACATGCCGTCTCGCTGCACCAAAGCCTGATGCCAGCTGGGATGTTGGTCGCCAGCCTCCACGATGGCTTCCATCGTATTTTGCCCGATCTCTGCGGTACGGTTCGCCAGAAGCGCCGGCACGGCCAAATCGTCCCGTGTTTCGACAATGGCGTGGGACACGCTTTCCGTCAGGTTCTCACGGCGCGCCACGGCGGCGAGCGCCTCGCTGTTGATCCCGGTGGTCACCAGACCGACCAGGTCTTCTTCCTTGAGCAAGGGGGAGAACTCCAGCACGGGAACGGACACGATCGCCTCGGCATCGCGCGCCAAGGTCATGACCAGATCGTGGGGTACGTCCGGCAGCGCCTTCACCTGTTGTGCGATGAGCGCGCGCACGGTCGGCAGCCTGTCTTGAGCCAGAACCTCCGCCACCTGAAAGACCATCTTGGTGACCCGGGCGCTCTCAGCTCCCGACAATGACGGCAGAATACGTTCCAGCTTTGACCCGACGCTGCCGCGGACATCGTCCTCCTTGTCCTCGGCGAGCAGCAGATCCGCCTGCGTTGGCGTTGCGTCGTTGCCGGCTACCGCTTGACGGACTTCCTTCGCCGCATCGTTAGCCAGATAGTACAGCACCTCGGGCGGCACATCGCCTTCCTGTGCCAAGGATGCGCGCTCTTTCGCCGTCCCATGCTCAGCGATCCGTCTCGCCCGCTCATAGCTCTTGTCCTGGACGACGGTACCACTGGGCGAGGTCTTGTAGAAATCTGATAAAGACGGTCCGGACATCAGAACCACTCAAGCGATGAGACGTGCCAGGGAAACAGACGAGGGTGTTCGCTCATGTCCAATCTATCACCACAGTTCTAGTTTTGCGCCGGTTTTGCCGTACTGGGATGGGTCAGATCCTGCGGCTGGTTGTATACACTAATAAATGCAGGGGCGCTAAAGTGCTCGCCAGCCTTGGCGAAAACGCCGATATCGACGCGGTCCGTGCGCATGCCCGGCACCGCGGCGGACGCCCGACGGCCGTGCCAATCCACAATAATCTCGGCCGCCGATCCGGCCTTGTTCCTTGGCGTGATGGTGACGCGGTCCTTGTCTCCCTCGAGCACGACCCATTCAAATGTCGGCTTTTGCCCGTTCGGCGCCCACGTTCCGGCGGCGCTGATCACCATTCGTTTGACGCCGTCTTCTTTCACGACGGTCCGCGCAATCGCGCTGGGCGTGGTGAAGTCCGCCCCCTGCAATTCGACCGGGCCTTTGGCCGCCGGGGGGCGTTTGTTCTGGCTTTCGCCGACGACCTTCAGCTGAACGAGCGGCGGGATATCCTGAATCTCGAGGCTGTTGGCCAATTGGACCATCTTTAGAAGGTCCAACCCGCCGGAGGTAAAGACCGTCGGGTGCGCAACCGCTGTGAGATAGTCTTCCGGGGTCGACACCGCTTTCTGTCCCATCCGGAACACCATCTGCAGCGTCGGCATCAGCAGTTTCTGGTCGATCAAGTATTCCTTAACGTCCGGCTTCAGCGCCGCCATTATGTTGGCGGCGGCGCCAACGAGCGCCATGTCGGAACTGGACATTCCCTGGCTGACCAGCATGTACGGCGTGTTGGCCGGAAAGGCGTCGACACCATCGGCCAGGAAATCCTTCACGCTGGGATAGGCATAGAGCTGGTTTGACCGGTATTGCAGGTGCAAAACGGCAGCGTTTCGCGGTTGGCGCAGAGAAATGCGGGCGATACTGCCGTGGCCGTAGACACCCAGCGATGCGTTGCCGATGGTAGGCGCACCGAAAATGATCTGCGAATTGAACGAGAAGTCCGCATTCGCCCGCTCCGCTTCCGGCGCGTATTCGATATACGAGAGCTGCGGGTAGTGTTTCGCAAACAGAACCGAATGCCCACGATCTCTGTTGTCGTAGAGATCTCCCGCATTGCCTGCTGCAAATCCGCGCCTGACCAGATCGTTCAGCACCTTATCAACCGCTTGGTCCTTGCCCTGATACGCGTTCGGCGGCGCAAGCAATTTGGAATTAAACCGGAATGTGCTGAACAGAAGATTTGTGTTCCGGTCCACCACCGTATTGCCGGCTTCAACCGTCGCTTTGCCCCCACGCACAATGGCCGGAACCACGGCAGCAGGCTCTTTGTTCTGTTGCGGCTGCGCGGCATTCTGCTCGGCTTTTCCCAGCACACTGGTAAACCGTCCATTCCCTTGCAAAGATTGGAGGGATTTCTCCGTTCGCAGCGCTACCAGGTTCGAAAAGCCGGCCTCAACCGCGCCTTCCAAGGCCGCCAACGCCTTTTCCATGTCCCCGTCGCGACTGGCGGCCACCGCCATAAGGTACTGTGCCAACGACAAGTCCGGATAACGCGCCAGCAACGGTTCGAGCACCTGAAGCGCCTGCTTGTTGCGGCCAGCCTGCAGCAACCGTTCGGCCGTGACCTGCGTCTGTCTGGCCAGCGGCTGCGCGAATACGTCGATCCTCTCCAGACCGGCCGTGGCCGCCAAGGCGTTGCCGTGCGGCATGAGCGGTTGGAGAAAAGCGGCTGCGAGCAGTGCTACGCCCAGAGAGGCGTGTGTGAGTCTAGCCTTGTACCGCGCGCGCATTATCAACCGATCCTGTTGGTGTTTGCCTAGCCAACCGCCTAGACGGGCCGTTACTCGATAGAAATAACCTTGTGCTTCCGCCAATAGACGGACTTTCCATCCGGCACCACCTGAGGCTTGGGCGACGCCTCCTCGCTGCGTTCGACCTCGGCGCGGGGCGGATCGTCATACTGAAAGATTCCGTATTCCGCCTTGTCCTTGATGATCTCTTCGATCAGGTCGACGTCGATCACGCGCGCCCCTGTGGAGAAGCCGTACACCAAAGCGGTATCGCACAGGACATTGACCAGACGCGGAATGCCGCGCGTGGCGCGCGCAATCCGCAGGCAGGCCGGTCGCGTGAAAATCTCGTCACGGGCGCCGGCCTTGTCCAGGCGATGCTGGATGTAGGCAGCGGTTTCCTCGGCATTCAAAGGCCGCAAGTGATAGTCCGACGCGATGCGCTGCGCGAATTGAACAAGCTCTGGATCCTGCAACAGGTTCTTCAGCTGCGGTTGCCCGACCAGGATCACCTGCAGCAACTGATCCTTGTCGGCGTTGATGTTGGACAGCATGCGCAGTTCTTCCAAGGTCTGCGGCCCCAGATTCTGCGCCTCGTCCACAATCAGGATGGTGCGGCGTCCCTCCGCATACTCCGAAATCAGGAAATCGTAGAAATCCGAATGAAGCGCGACGACGGGCTTTTCTTCATAAGGTTTGCCGAAAGCCATCAGAACCCAGTGGAGCAGTTCCCCGCGCTTTTCGACGGCGTTCGACACCAGCCCGACGGTCACCTCGCTCCCAAGCCTGTTCAGCAGGTGCCGGATAAGCGTGGTCTTGCCGCTACCGATCTCGCCGGTGATGACGGTGAAGCCGGCGCGGTTCATGATACCGTATTCGATCATGGCAAAGGCCAGGGCATGCCCTTTGCTCCAGAACATGTAGTCTGGGTCCGGCTGTATCGAAAACGGTTTTTCGGTCAGTCCAAAAAACGACTCGTACATTCAGAAGTGCCGCCTGAACAATTCCACGTTAACCCAAAATGCGCCAATTCTAAGTCAGTAAAGGCAAAACTACTAAGATTGCCTTAACTCTAGTTCTCCGTGCGGGACTCGGTTTGCGCCCGCAGCTCTTCGATCAGCCCTTTGACTTCTTCAGTCTTGTCGAACGTCTGGGACTCCGACAGCGCAACGACGGCTTCGAACTCTTCAATGGCGGCGGCGTAGGATTCTGTCGCTCTGTAGGCCATCCCCAGATGATAGCGAACGATGGCCAAGCCCGGAAGCTGCTCCGCAGCCCTTTCGAGATAACGCAGCGATTGATCGTATCGGCCGAGAAGATAGTACACGCGCCCGACGGTGTCCTGGAACTGCGGAACCGACGACGTCAGCAGAACCTGGACGGCATCCAGCGCCACCTCAGCCGCTTCGCGATTCGGATTTACGTCGATCAGCGTAGCCGCATAGTTGTTGGCCAGGATGGGAGAGGTCGGCGACGCCTCATAAAGTTGGCGATAGATCTCCAGGGCGCCCTCGATGTCGCCGGTCTGTTCGTGCAAACTGGCCAAGGTTATCCGCAGGGCCGCGTCCTCTGGGATCGCCTCAATGCCTTGCTCGATAACCGCCGCCGCCTTTTCCGGTTCGCCTTGCGCAACATAGAACCCTGCGAAGGATGTATAGGCGACGTTTGCCTCCGGGTTCCGGTCGATGGCCCTCTTGAAGGACTCTTCCGCACCGTCCAGGTCATCCTCTTGAACAAGCAACTGAGCCAAGAGCACTTGTGCGAACGCGTTTTTCGGGGATTCCTCCAAAACCGTTTGCAGGAAGACTTTCGCTTTCTCGGGCTGACCCGCGCGGACGTACGCGCCGACCAACGAGGCCATCGGACGGTTGGCGTCGGGTGCCGCCTCCTGAGAGCGCTCAAAGGCTCTTATGCTCTGGTCAAACCGTTCTTGCCCTTGCAGCGCCAGACCGACGATCCGATCAACAACACTCTCTTCTTCGTCTAACTGGCGCAGGCGTTCGGCAACCTGCTCGGCGCCAATCCAATCCTGGTTGTTAATCCTGGCCTGCGCCAGCAGTCGCAAAACGCTGGTGTCGTCCGGGTTTCTTCGGCTGACATCCAGCAATATCTGCTCGGCGCGTCCAAAGGCCTGCCGCCGCGCCAGAAACTCCGCATACGCAACCCCGACCCTGATATTGCCGTTGCTCGCCTCATACCCTCTCGCGTACTGATCGTCAGCGAGTTCAATCGATCCATTCGAGTGATGCGCTCCGCCCAAGAGCAAGTGGGCGCGTACGGACTGCGGATCGTCCCTGAGCACCGTCCGAAGATCTATGATCGCATCATCGTATTTCCGGTCGGAAATCAGAATTGCCGCCCGTGTCGTCAAGGCTCCCGCGTTGCTCTGATCCTCTTCCAGGATCTTGGCGATCGCTTCCCGAGCTTCGTCGATTTTACCTTCCAGACGCAGAAACTCAGCAAGCTGGTTCTGCGCCGCCAGGCGGTCGTCTACCGACACGTCCGATGCAACGATCTCGTTCAGGACGGCCTTCGCCTCTTCGGCTCGGCCGGAATCAATATACAGCCTCGTCAACATCTGCCGATAGCTGTTCTGGTTCTGGTCGCCGCGCGCGATAAGCTCCTTCGTATGGGCTTCTGCGGCCTCAAAACCTCGGATCGTGTTCAGGAACCGAACAACATCGACGTTCGGCTGAAGCTCTTCCGGCGCGTCGTCGGCAACAGCCCGGATGGTCGCTTCCGCGTCATCGTATCTTTCCTCCGTCAGGTAGAGGCGGATCAGAGCCGAACGGAATGCTCCCGCTTCGGGGTAGAATTCCGTCAATGAAACAAGAACTTCCTCAACGCCGGAAATGTCTTCCAGCGCCGCCAACGCTCGGATCTTGATCAGCTGCAGCGCAATGTTGTCCGCGTTCTTCGCCAATTGATCGTCGAGAAGCGCAACCGCCGTCGTCAGGTCACCGGCAGCAATCCTCTCGGCCGCCAGAACCGAGACCGCGTCCGCGTTGTTGGGATCAATCGCCAATGCCGCTCTTGCGGCGGCAAGCGCGCCTTGCGTGTCTTCAAGGTTCAACAGAACGGCAGCCTTGAACGAGAGCGCATCGATGTTCTCAGGCGCCAGCTTGGATGCACTGTTGCTGAGCTCCAAGGCCCGGTCGATCTCTCCGGCAAGCAAGGCAATCCGACCCAAGCGGATCGTGGCCTCGACGTGGGTCGGATCGAGATCGACAATTTTGTTCAACAGGCTGCCGACAGACTGCCAGTTGGCCCTCCGCTCCTCGATGCCTGAAAGGCCGAAGAGAGACGGCACGTGATCGGGGTTGATCTGCAGGGCGTTGCGGAACTCCAGTGACGCTTTCACGTCATCGCCGTTCTCGACGAGTTGCACCGCATCTTCGAAGTGCGACTGGAGCCGTTCCTCCGGTGAATCACAAGCCGTCAAGAAGATCAGACCGACGCCGAACGACAGTGTGATGAATTTCCGATAACGTCTTGCAATCATGACAATAGATACCCCAGTTTCGCTTTTATTATGCGGCCCGCCATTGGGACGTTGTGTTACCAGTTGTCGAAGCGAATGCCCAGCATAGTGAGCATAATGCCTTTCTTCCAGGTCGTCTCTCCGGGCGAATACCGTCAGGCAGATAATTTTGGAGAATTAATACCTTAGAACCACTATGTTGTCGCCGCGCCGGTCCTTATGTCCGAACCAATGAAACGCGACACAGATATCCCTTAAAAAACCACTCCGCCGTCTCCAGCCGTAACGGCTTGTTTCCTTGAAGTATAGCGTGGTTCCAGCCCCACGGAGCCCGCTGTTCATCTTGATATCCTTGTCAGTTGTTCATCCCAGCCCCAACCGTCAAGGGGTATTTCATCGGATCCATCGGCGGGAGCCAGACAAACCCGGATGGCGCTGGGAGTGTGCACGAACCGGTCATCTCCCGCTGTGACGTGCGTCTCACTAGGTCGCCGGGACCGTATCACTTTCAAATCGACCTAAAGGCCATTATTGAAGTGGCGAACGCAGCAATGTCAGGCGCGCGAGACCGGCGCCGATGAATTCGCGAAAGGTATGATCCATGACGTCTCTGGGCAGCAAACTGAAGCGCGTCGCCTATCTGACAGGTGAGTACCCTAAGGTCTCGCACACCTTCATCTTGCGCGAGGTGGAGGCGCTGCGCAGTCATGGGGTGGAGGTTCACACCTGCTCCATTCGAGAACCCGCTCCTGAGAATTTGACGGGCCCGGAAGAGCATCTTGCCAGAGAAACGACCTATTACGTTCTTGCCGCTGCGAAAAATCCTCTACGCCTTCTCAGCGCCCACGCCGGCGCGCTCCTGGCCTCCCCCGCGCGCTACTTCAGCGCGCTCAGCCTGGCGTTGCGAACCAGCCCACCCGGACTGAAAGCCTGGATTTATCAGATCTTCTACTTCCTGGAAGCCGGCATCATCACCGCCCATCTAAGACGGAACGGCGTCCAGCACCTTCACAATCATTTCGCAAATTCAAGCTGTTCCGTGGCCATGCTGACCAGTGTCATGAGCGGCATTCCGTTCAGTTTCACGATGCATGGGCCGGCGGTTTTCTTCGAGGCGGAGAAATGGCGTCTCGACGAGAAGATCGCGCGCGCCTCGTTCGTTTCCTGCATCAGTCATTTCTGCCGAAGCCAGGGAATGATTTTCGCCGCCCCGGAACACTGGGACAAAATGCATATCGTTCACTGCGGCGTTTCGCCGGAAAAGTACGGCAAGGACACCGCCGCCCCTCAACCCGGAGCGGACGATCCCGTCCAGCTAGTATTTGTCGGGCGCTTAGCCGCCGTAAAGGGCGTCCCGGTTCTGTTGGACGCCCTGCACCGGCTAAAACAGAAGAAGGCGAACTTCACCGCCGTTCTGGTTGGAGACGGTGACGAAAGGCAGGCGTTGGAAGCAAGGATCCGTGACCTTGGTATCAACGACCTTATCGAGATCACCGGCTATCAGTCCCAAGGTGCGGTCGCCGACTATCTCTCCAAGTCCGACATCTTCGTTCTTCCGAGTTTTGCGGAAGGGGTTCCCGTGGTCCTGATGGAGGCCATGGCCACCGGCCTGCCGGTTGTCACGACACGTATCGCCGGCATTCCGGAGCTGGTCGAGGACGGCGTCAACGGTTTCATCGTCCCCCCCGGAGACGCTGAGACCCTGGCCGGCAAACTGGCGGAGTTGGCGGAAAACCCGGCCGCTCGCGGCGATATGGGGCAAAAGGGGCAGAAGAAAGTTCGCCATCTCTACAACATCGAGCGCGAGAGCGACTGGCTGCTGACGATCATGCGCGCACGATACGAAGGCGACACATCCCTGGGACTGCGGCCTGAAGATGAGGTACTGGACGAACAGTCAGCCGCCTAGGGCTGCGTACGCTTCAGGAGTTCTAAGACTGTGTGTCCGGGCCGGTCGCGACCGCTCGGGAAAGGCCGCTTCGACGAAAGACGGTATTCAATCGGGGCGGCACCCCTTTGACCGCAAGCGTTCCCCCACGTTCTACAACCGCTTTCCGCAGGAGCAGAAGCAGCCCCTGGCTTCGGAGACAAAACCGGCCAACATCCGCGAAGTCCACGGTTACGTCGCCCTCACCTTCCGCCGCCCAGACAAAGGCCTCTCGAAGAACGGCTAGATTGCCGGGACCGAAAGCGCCGTGCAGACGGATGCTTCGGTTGTTCCTCGCCTCCACACACTCGCACCCACCCTCGCCCGCGATATCGCGAGCGGGGCGACCCAGGGCAAGCGGTAGAATTGAGGTCAGCACCGTCCGCAGAAGGACGAAGCCGTCGCTCGCGTAGCGACGCCAGAGACCGACGTCCTGAGTGATCCGGTAAGCCCATTCCAGGCCGATGCGTTGAAGCCATTCCGGAGACCGCTGGACCGTTCCGGCGACAAAATCGACCACCGCGCCCAGATGGCACAAGACCGGCGCCTGCAGCCGCGCGCGGTTTCGCATGATCCACTCCTGACCTTTCGCCGCTCCCAACGAAACGACGACAAAGTCCGCGCCCGCCGCATTGATCTCGTCGATCACGGCCTGCGAACTCATGTCTTCGACGGTTCCGAAGCCAGGGTTCAAGTAACCGACCGCGCGGATGCCGGTTTCATTGTCTTTGAGCTTCGCGTAGGCGGCTTCGGCAGCCCCGTCGCGTCCACCGAAAAAGAACACTTTGATAAGACCGTTTTCGCCCCGAAATCGATGCCCCATCGCATCGAACATGTCGGAACCGGCAACCCGCTCCGGCAGTCGGACCCCGAGCAACCGGCACAACCAGATGATCGGCATGCCGTCGGCCACGACGAGATCGGAGGCGACCACCGACTCCCGAAACGCATCGTCCCACAGGCAGCGCGCCAGGAAGTTCACATTCGGCGTGCTGATGAAAATCCGGGTGTCCGTCTCCTTGGACGCGGCGAGAACGTCCAAGGCCTGATCCATCGTGACCACATCCAGCGGAAACCCGCAGAAACAAATTACGTCGCGGAGGAACGCGTCTTGTGCGGGGCGTGATTTGGCCAATGCGTCGTTTGCCTAAAGCGCCGGGCCACGAGGGGCGCGGTCGGATTTTCCTTGTGTTGAGCAAATACTGCAAACCTGCGCAGCTTGGTCAATCATGGATCGGATTTGTCGCGGTTCGTTTTCACCCAACTCCGTTGCGGGCGCAGCAGCGCCGACAGGTAGATGGGAACCTTTCTGAGCACATAAACCGGTATCAGCCAGGCTTGGGTCCAAGGCAGAATGTCCCGGGCGCATCGGAACCAAACGCCCATGAGCAGTGCTGCGCTGATCGCAATTGGAACAGCAAGGATCAGCAATAGCGCTGCCGAACCGAGGAGCGCCAGGACCAGAGATGCCGCAGCGCCCAACCCCACGGTCATGAACACCAGCAGGGCCAACGGGGGAACAATCAGGTCTATCACCATGGCGAAGAGCAGGACGTTTCCTTTTCGTACAGCCGAGCCAAGGTAGCGTGGCGCAAGCGACAAAATCGCGAAGATATGGCCGTGTTCCCAGCGGGTGCGCTGGCTCTTCGCCGCTTTGTCCATGCTTGGAAAGGTACTGTGAACGTGCGCTTGCTCCAGGAAAACCGGGGCATACCCTTTGTCGGCCAGTTCCAGGCCGAGGGCCATATCCTCGACGATACTGCCGCTGGCGACGTTCGCTTCCCCCAATACGTGCCATGGAAATGCCATGCCCGATCCCGTCAATTGGCATGGGCAACCCAGGGCGTGCATTCCAGCCGGCCTGAACCAGTTTTTGACCCGAAGGGCAAACGCAGCGACCGCAAAGCTCAGATTCTCCGAATCCGGAGAGCCGATCAAATAGCGGGATTGGACGGGCCGGTTGAGTGAGCGGGATACGGTCGCCAAATCCGCCAAGGCCTCGGATTCCACCGTACAATCCGCATCGACAATGACGACGACCTCGGGCGGGGCCTGCGACAAATGCCGTAATCCAAATTCCAGCGCATAACTCTTCCCGATCAGGGTGGTGTTCTTGCGGACGATGACCTCCGCGCCCGCCTGCTTGGCGATATTCGCGGTTTCGTCCTCGCAATTGTCCGCCACGACGAGTACCCGCGTCGAACTCGGCACCTTTTTCAACAGCTCCCGGATCACATCGCCAATTACCAGGGCTTCATTGTGCGCGGGTATAAGGACCGCGAAATCAGGAGTATCCGAGCCCGGTCGGTCGCGTTCGCCGCCGCGGGTCTTCGGCGGCGACAGAAGAAACGCAGCCAGTTGTAGGGAAAGAACCAGCCAAGGCGCGGCGATGACGCTGAGGGCCAAGACGACGGCAACCGTGATAAGGTCCGTCATCATGTGACCAGGCACCATGCAGTGCTTCTTGTCACGTCTAACTCCATGCCTACCTCGGAAAAGCCAGTTCTTTTGCGCCAACGAAGCGTCGAATTCTTAACCCCGAGCCGGCCCAAGAACAACCGCGACCGCCATTCTGCTCCCTCAAGCAAGCAAACGAGATCACGGTCGAACGGCACGCTTTCGGACGGGCCAGGGCGCTCCGGATCTGTCTCCGCAGACACGAAACCCTCTCGTGGGGCTCAAGGTTACTTATGTTCGATCAAACCCCGCTTTTTCCCGAAAGCCAAATCACTCCAAAAACCGATTATTCCGATGCTTTCCGGAAACTTTCCAAGCACGATGAAGAATGCGTACTTCAAAGAGCGTGACCGCCGCCAAATGCGCATCACCTGAAGCGGATAGATCAAAAAGCCCAACAGGCAGACCGGATTGGCGAGACCGCATAGGATGAGGCCGAGCGGGATAACCGCCCCCCACACAAGCGCCGACAGCATCTGCGTTACAAAGTGCCGTTCCGGCCTGCGCCCATGCAGATAAGCCCCTTGAGCATACGCGAAACCCGCCCGCAGGGTACGTTTCCACCATTGGCCGAAACGGGTGAGCGCCGCATCGTGCCATACCATGTCGAAATCCAGGCGTTCGATAACCCACCCTTCGGACCGCAGCCTGACCGCCAATTCGGGCTCCTCCCCGGCGATCAGATCCTCCCTATAGCCGTCTACGTCCGCGAGAGCTTCCGCGCGCAGCATTACGTTTCCGCCGAAGTGTTTCGCGATACCGATCGGCGTATTCCATTCAAAATCGCAGAGGTAGTTGTAGACGCTCTGTTCGGGGAACTTCTCCCTCACCCTGCCGGACACAGCGCAAATCTCTTCGTGCCCCAAAATGTGTTTTTCGGCGGTCTCGAGCCATCCATCGATCATCTCGCAGTCCCCGTCGACAAACTGAACGAGGGAGACATCCGGGGAAACTTCCCGGAGCCGGTGAAATCCCGCGTTGCGCGCCCGCGCCGCGGTAAAAGGGATAGACATGTCCAGTTCGACAACCGCGACGCCGTGCCGCGCGGCGATCTCCAGACTGTCGTCCGTCGATCCGGAGTCAACATACACAACACGCCCCCTAAGGGACGCCATCGAGCCCAGGCAACGGTCCAGCCTCGGCCCTTCGTTCCGTCCGATAACGACGGCCCCCAAGGCGCCTGTTATACTCGTCGCTTGCGCCATCAGCCGCTTTAACGCCGCCCGTCTTCAAAGGGCGTTTCCATTAGGGCCTTGGCCAAGGCCGGCACGGGATCTTCCGCACGCGTCGGGCACAACCGCCGGATCTGATACCGATCGAACTGGTTGCTCAGGCGTCTGTCCGTAGAAAAGGCGTGCTCATAATGCTGGCGCGTCGCATCCACCACGTCCGGGCTGATATCCCCGTGCGGATAGGCAAATCCCTTTGGTTTTTCTCCAAGCAAGTCGGACATCCAAGCGGCACAATCAGCAAGTTCCGCGTCCCGTTCCAGCGCCTTGAAACCGGTCAGGATGTTGTGGCTCAGTCCGTGCGCACCCAGCGTCCACAGAGGGTGGTTCGCCAACGCCTGCAACTCACCCTCGCTGAGGTAGGTATCTCCAGACTGAAGCACCAGGTCGCGCGCCGCGAAAAGTGTCGCCGGCAGGCCGTGCTTCTCCAAAAGCCCTGTGGCTACGGTCCAATTGTCACGGTACCCGTCATCAAAGCACAGGACGGCAACAGGTTTGGGACGCCCGGCCAGATCGTTTGCCTCAAGCGCTGAAACAGCTTCTTGCGATGGGACGATGTCAAAAACGGACTTCAGGAACTCCAGATGCTCATCGAACGCGTCCGGCATTGTTCGCCAGTTGTAGTCGTCCAAATCCGGAGAAAGGCTGTGATAGCATAGACCGACCACCCCGCGCCGGCTTGCAAGCCGGTCCGACAGTTGTTCGATCGACAGACGGTCCAGCCATTTTGCCCGCAGTTTGCGCTGGATTTTATCGAGGACAGTCACGGCGGCACTACGCGAAATCGAGGGGAGAACGGTTCTGGCGCGGATTTGTGCCGATAACACGCCCCGGAACGCCCATGACGACCGAGTTTGGCGGAATGCTTGTGAAGATCACGGCATTCGCCCCGATTATCGAATTCTCCCCAATTGTGACATTGCCGGCGATCACTGCTCCAGCCCCCACATCCACAAAGTCCCCGATGATCGGTTTGGCATTCACATCGTCGGTGGTGCGGATGCCAAAGGTCGTGTTTTGGCGTAGGACGACGTCGTTGCCAATCTCCCTCGCCCCCAGGATCATCCCGCCAAAGTGCTCCAGCTTCACACGCCGCCCGACCTTAACAGTATAGTCCAGCTTCATGCCGAACAGCAGTTGCGTCATTTTGTTCAAGAAACGGTAAAGAATAGTGAGGGGCGCCCTGAGAAGCTTCCAGCGCACCGACATTCGCACATTGCCAAATCGATGAATGAAAAGCATCAGAAACCCCTGATGGAAGACGCTTGCATCGTTCGTGCGGTAGTCCTCCGCCACGAGGGACCAGAAGGAAATGTCCGATGGGTTGGCGTTTACGCTTCCGTCCGGCAACGGCGGCGCCCCCGCCTCCCGCGCCATCATCTCATGGAAATCGCCGGCGCTATCGACCATCGCAATCAGTTTCTCGAACGGGACAAATTCCCAATCGGCCGGAGGCCTCTCCAGCGCCCGTTCCAAAGCAATGGTGATCTGCATGTGGAGGAGCGAGTCACCGCCGATTTCGTCGAAGCTTTTTGCCGGGTCGAATGAGGCTCCTGTCAATTGCTCCAGGAGCTCTTTGAAACTGGCCGCCTCCTGCTTTGCGCCCGGTCCGCCCGAATCTTTGCGATTCGAACCGGCGTCTGCTTGTGCATCGAGAAGTTTTTCAAGCTTGGCCCGTTGGAGTTTCCCCGTCGGTGTCCGCGGCAGGTCGTCCACATGATGAAGCGATATCGAACCGGCCGCATTTACGCCGTGCTTCCGGACCTGATTGGAAATCAGGTCGAACAGCCGAGCTTCTTGATCCTGAGTGTCCGGCGTTAGGACAAGCCCAATACCATCACCGCGCATTGGATCCGGCCTTCGGATCACTGCGAAATCCATCACATCCTGCGCGCCCGCGTTGCGGACTTCCGCCTCAAGCAGATCGGGTGAGAATTTGACGCCACCGCAGTTAATGACGTCATCAGCGCGTCCCTCGTAATAAAGACGGCCGTCTTCAATCCTGCCGGTGTCGGAGGTTTCGAGCCAGCAATCCTGTCCAAGGGGTCCCCAGGTTTCCCCCTCGAGTATGCCCAAGGCCACATGCGGTCCGCGGATTTCTATCCTGCCTTGCGGGCTGATCCGGAATTCCACATCCCCTTCGGCCTCGCCCACGGAATCCAACGTATCGCTGGCTGCCGAGTGGATCTTCTGCAGGGACGTCCTGGACGCTTCCGTCAGGCCGTAGTGCTGGACGATTTTTGCGTTGGGCAGCGCCGCACGCAGCGCTTCCTTTTCCTCGGCAGACATGTATTGGCTGCCGATCTCGACCCACCGAACGCGGGCCAACTCCTCGCCAAAGCGATCCAGACCGGCGAGAAAGACCCGCCACAGGCTCGGCACCGCGGAAATAGAATTGATCTCATCGGCCTCCAGCATGCGCCGAATTTCGAGAAGGTCGAAACCGTTCGGCGGAATGTAGCAAGTACCGCCCGCGTTCAGAACAATCCGACAGCGCGCGTAGCCGAAGGAGTGGTAGACCGGCACGCCGACATATTCCCGAATATCGGACGTGATCTCCATGGCTTCGGTCACGCGCTGGACGACGTCGTGCAGATTGCCGTGGCTCAACAGGACCGCTTTGGGCGCCCCCTGGGTTCCGGAAGTGAAAGAGATTTGAGCCGGCTTATCGCCGCCGCGGGACTGGAACGGCATCTCGATCCACCCTGAGCCGCCATCCGGTTCCACAACCTCGGTGGTGAAGGTTCGCGCCAGGAAATCGTCGTAGGTTGTCCCAGACAAGGGAACGGAAACAGTGCCAGCCTCAAGGTTGCCGAGCATTTCACGGACATAGGACGTGCTGTTGACCGCAACGACACCGACAGTCGGCAGGTCACGAAACGGGTTCGTGGTCGGCATCTCCGCTTCCGCACTCATGATTGCGGTCTTTCCCCATTTGCAGCCACAAAGCCATGCGCAAACATATCTTCCCAAAGATAGGGGAGGTTTCTTTGCGGTTTCAGACGCAGGAGCCGGTGCAGCCGAAGCAGAAGATCGCCGGACAGGAAAACGATGTTCGCCATGACCGCGCCGAACAAGCCGTAGCGGTCGCGAAAGAACTTAAACCGGGAATGAAACCAGAAGGGCGGCAAGCGCTTCAACGTCGCTTCGGCCCGCACACCGGTTGCCTGGCCCGCAAGATGAACCACGCGGCTTTCGGCGACGTGCCAAACCTCATACCCCGCTTTGTGTACTCTGAACATCAGGTCCACTTCCTCGAAGTAGAGGAAATAGCGGTCGTCCATAAGCCCGACTTCTTCAATCACCTCGCGCGGCATCATAAAACTGGCGCCGGTTACCCAATCGACCTTTCTCGTGTCGCGCAGTTGAGGGATGTGAATGCTCGTGTTCGGCAAGAGTTTTTCGATATGAGGCAGTTGCGCCCCGCGAAAAAACTCACGCCATAGAGAGGGGAAACGGAAGGCATACGCCCTCAAACTGCCGTCGGGATTCTCCAACCGGCTGCCAACCACACCTGCCTCCGGGCGCGCCCGGAGGGCCTCCAGCAAAGCCGACACAGCACCGGGATGGATGTATGTGTCGGGGTTCAAGAAGTGGACGTACCGAAACTGGGGATCCGGCAATACCCGCGTTTTCAGTATGTAGTTGTTTCCGTAAGCAAAGCCGTGATTGCCGCCGATATCGAAGCAGGTCGCAAACTGAATGTCGTTCTCTTCGATGTATCGGCTGATGATTTCCGTCGACCCATCTTGCGAGTCCGCGTCTCCCACGAACACCCTGTATTGCTCAACAGCCTCCGGCTCCTTGGCAAGGGAGGCTAGACATTCGTTAACGAGCTCGGGTGTCTTGTAGTTAACTATGATGATCGCGACGGACATCAAAAGGCCCTAGGGTCGGTGCGTGAAAATGCTGTGGCTCGGAATACCGCAAAGCCCTGCAACTGTTTAAGCCCCTCATCATATCTAACCTGCTGCGGAACTCGATTCATGTTTGTCATCGACGACGATCATCGACGCGGCAACTGCGTGTCAGGCGTCCTTGTTCAGTACGGTGCCGACGATGTTTGTACTATGGAGCAAGGCCATTGTCTCTTTCACCTCGGACTTTTTCGAGTGACCGCTGGCCAGGACGACCAGAACGCAGTCCACCTGCGGCAGGAACGCCAAGGCATCATCGGTCGTGAGCATCGGCGGCAGGTCGAAGATGACGAGACGCGTGTCGTACCGGTTCCGTATCTCGTTCACCATGTTATGCATCTTCGATGTCATCATGGTTTCCGCAGAGTTCAGAATGGCTTTGTGATTGGGCAACAGCGTCAGGCGCGGGATGCCCGGATTGACGAACACCTCCGGCAGGGAGACCTGATCCGACAGATAGTCGACCAGAGACGGGCTTTCCGGAAGGCCAAGATACTCGGCGACGTTCGGGTCCCGCAGATCGAAATCGGCCAGCAGGACGGTCTGTTCGGTTTGGTGCGCAATACTTAAAGCCAGATTGAGCGCCACAGTCGTCTTGCCGCAGGAGGCGGTTGGGGAAGTTACGGCCAAGGTGCGCCAGCCATTATCCTTCATCGTCCGCATAATAACGGTGCGCAAGCGGTCGAAACTGACCGTGCGCTCGTCCGACTTGCTAAACGAGATGATCCGGTGTTTTTCCAGATGTGCCGGATCCAGGTGAACGACCTTGGTTTGACGATATTCGATCGTTCCGCTTGTCAGCGCGCCCCCATCGGTTGACCGCGCCGGAGCCACAGCGCCCGTCGCGGTCGCCTCCGGTGCCGGTGCCGCAGGCAATCCGTCCGATCCCGCCGGGACGGGCGCCGCCGGGTTTTCCGCGACCGCCGGCGAACCGTTGTCGGCCGGAACCACGGCCCCTTCCTTTGCGCGCTGCGCGCGTGCGCGCATGACCGCTTCTTTAATTCGTTCCAAGGGTCCTTAACTCCGCTCTTGCCGTCGGACTACCCGCCCGGGACAGATGGTTTTACCGGCCTGGGCCAGTTCTACCGGGAAACATGGTGTCAAATACACTGCTTTAACCGAACAGGTCACGCAGCAAAGCTTGAACAGCCTCAATCCCCGCTTCCACGTTTCTAGAAATCAGATCCCACAACGGCCCAACCGCGGCCGTCGCGAACTCCATATATTCGAGGCCGACTTCTACGTAGGGGCCAAGCGGCTCCACAAAGAAATGAAACCCGGCCAGCATCACCCCGCCAAACGCGATGTACGAAACGATGCGCAGGGAGCGCGAACCCGAAAGAAGCCCTTCCTCAACCGGTGTTTCCACCGGCCCATCGCCGCCGGATGGGACGGGTGTGGGGTCCGGACCCGTGCCAGAACCGGGCGAGCCCGTCAAACCTTCGCTATCGGCGCCAAGGACGGCAGGAACCGTTTCGACGGCCGTCGGCATCTCTTGCGACAGCGCCGCACCAGGGATTTCGTCCAACGCGGCCTGTGGGCCGGAGTCCGTCCTTCCCGGGACGTCAGCGGCCCCAACCGGCGGGGGTGTCGGGGGTGTCTGCTGTGTCGTCGGTATTACGGCGGAGGCCGGATCGGGACCGGCCGAAGGCGCCAGCCTTGCCGCCGGCGGGTCAGCCGACACGGCATCTTGTTTCGGTGCAGCAGACCTCTGCTTCTGACGGTCTTCCTGTTCAACGCTCTCGTCGGGACTTCCTTGTTGGTCCGGCAAAGCCGAGACCGGGTGCGCCGCCCGGAATTCCTCGTCTTCACGCGCCCGAAGGAGAGCCTCGCGGATTTTATCCATTTCTCAAGCTAGCGTTGACGTTAGGCAAACCTGTCAATGACCTTCAAGAAGATCTCGTCGATCGGCTTATAGAAAAAGTGTAACCCGCCCACGGCCAAAGCGAAGCCAATAAGCCCACCGAAGAAAATCAGATACCGCATGCGGACTTTACTGCGTTGCTCTTTCGCCGTGACGATATAGGGGATTGTCGCCAGGGGAATGATCTTCATCGCGGCTTCAAGTTGGCCGGAGCTGCGGATGCTGCCGTCGATAAACTCGATACCGATAATCCCGGCCATGCCCGCCCCGACGGACATGATAAAGCCCAGCATCACAAGCTTCTTGCGGTTCGGCTTGATGGGGGTGTCAGGCACCGTGGGCGGTTCCAGGAGAACGAAACGTTCCGCCTTACTGGCTTCCTCGACGTTTTCGGCGATTTGCGCTTGCATCGCTTTTGCGCGGACTTCGTTATACTTCCGTATCGCGTTTTCGTAGTCCCTGTTCAATGACTTAAGCGCGCGATCCACAATTGGGGTTTGCAACAGGGACTCTTCTATCTCGTCCAAACGCCCCCGCAGAGCCACCTTTTGCTCTTCAAGCAGCGCTATGCGCTCCTGGGCTATGCCGATTTTGGTCTGGATATTGTCAATGTTCAGCTGCAATTCGGCTTCCGCGCGCGTGCGCTCAGCCTCGAACCTCATGCGTTCCAGATCGGCGCGCCGGCGTTCCTGATCGACCCGCTGCTCTTCCTGCGCCAGTACTCGACTGTTCTGGCTGTTCCCGGACAGGATATCTCGGAGCTCCGCGCGGAGCCCTTCGATTTCGGCGTTAATTTCGCTTACCCGGGAAGATTCGTCCGCCTCTGTCGACTGATCCGCCTCCTTTTGAAGGCGTTCGATTTGAAACGCAATTCCGCTCGGAGACGATTCCTCGAGAAGTTTGTTCTCTCTGAGCTCGACGAGGCGCCGCAGAGCCCTGACATCCGGATGGGAGTCGGAATACCGCAAGAGAGCTTCATCCAACTCGGTCCGAAGCGCGGCCAACTCCTCGTCAGCAAGTTCGTCCATCGGCGGCAGTTCCAGCTGCCTCGGGTCTTGTTCGCCGATTACCCCCGCGACCACATCGGGGTCCAGCGAGGTCGGCATGGTCACGCCGGAACGATAGGCATTGAGCTGAATGTCGAGGAAACGGAGTTCCTCCTCATGTGCCTTTATGTCCCGGTCCGCTTCGCGGATTCTGTTTTCCGTCCGCTCCCGGATTCCCATCCTGACGTCCAGATTTTCAGGCAGCGCCGAAGCGTTCGCCTGTTTGTACTCGGCAATCTTGTTCTCAATGTCGATGAGGCTTTTTTCGAGCTTCACAGCCTCCTGATTGAGAAAGGCGGTCGTCTCCGTTGCGATCTGCGTCCTTGTCCGCACGTTTTCGTCCATGAACAGCGTCACGATTTCACTGGCGACCCTGGCGGCGATATCGCCGCGACGATGTTCGAACGATACCTTGAAGGCGATCGCGGATGCCCCCCGATAGCCGCCGCCGACGAAGCTGACACCCGTCGCGGCACGCATCTTTTGTACGATTTCGGAGGAAGAGGGGCGCTCCTTCTCGTCCCGGAACACGCCAAACTCGTTCGCGATGCGCAAAAGGTTGGCGCGCGTCATCACGCGCTGCCGGATCACCTCGATCCGTTCGCGCGCCGCCGTGTCGACCGATCCAGCGATGATCTCTTGAGAAATCTGCGGGGATTCAATCAGAATTGTCCCTTGCGACACATAGATGGGTGGCAACAAAACCGCCACGCCGACGCTGCCGGTGAAAAGCACAATGAAAGGCAGAACCAGGAATAGGTACCGCCGTTTCAGAATCTTTATGTAGTCGCCAACTCGAAATTCAGGTTCAGCAATTTGTTCCATGGCTCAATCATACTGTTTCGAATATCTGATCGTAAATGAAACCCGGCGCGAGCGGACCGTTTCTTGATCTGTCTCACGCTCTTGTAGTTCCCGGTAACTTAACCGAGCGTTAATATCCTCGTTTATCGTCCAGTTGACGAACGGATCCGCGCGGTACTGCGTGGTTTCCGGTTCCGAGACGTCCGACAGGTCGGTCGATTCAATCCAGTCCAAGTCTATACCAAAAGAGATTTTATCCGAATATGTGTGTACAAGGCTAAATCCGGCTCGTTGCGACTCCGTGTCCTCGTTTTCACGGAATTGAGCGTCTACGTTCGCCCGGGTTAGATCCGAAAAATCATAGGAGACGCCAAGCGTCGCGGAATCGCTCACTTCCAGTTCGCTTTCATCGCCCGGGGAAACATCCCGAGAGAGGCCGAGCGACAAGGTCGATTTTTCGAAGCTACGCTGAAACTGGGCGTCCAAACTGAAGTCGCGCTCATCCTCGAAATCGAGGATACCCACAGTGATCGTGGCCAGCGTCTTGTCATTGTAGAGGTAGTTCGCACTCAAATCGGCCCGCAGCAGGTTGCTGTTGTCTTCCTGCTCGTTTTCCGGCTCAAGCCGGGTGAAGCCGATCGACGGACTCAAATCCATCCGTTCGCTAAGAATCCAACTGGCGCCCAGTGCGTACTCATTGTTGACGAAACTGTCCCCTTCGCCGCTGAACTGAACATCCCGGTATTCGTGCGTTCCGAACAAGGTGACCAATTCAGACAAATCCCACTCGCCGCGGGACGAAAGCGTCATTTCCTCAACTTCGTCGTCGTTGCTTACGCTTGCGTTCGAAGCATCCGTCGTGAGTTCGTTGTCATTGAACTCCGTGGCTTCGTTCGCACGCCGCGTCAGGGAGACGTCGGCAAACAGGCGTAAACGATCGAAATCCAAATCGTTCGCGGCGTTTAGTTCCAAACGTGTCGAATCGCCTGTGACCGTCTTGTTCCGCGACCGGACCATCGTTCCGGACAGATCCAGATCAAGCCCGTAGGTCTCGCTTTCATAGGCACTGAGTATCGACGGGGAAACCTCGCGCAGCGTGTTGGACTGCCGCCCATCCTGCTCGAGCTGCGGGTTATTGTCGTAGGTCGTTGTATGGGACACGCTTGCCGTCGTTCGCCAGTCGCCTGCCTGCGTGGACGCAGGAAAGGCCGCAATGCAGGAAGCCGTCAGCAAGATCGCTGAGCGGCGTAGTGCAAATGCGCCCGTACCGGCCATGGAATTAGACCAACTCCGCGTTTTCAAACCGGCCCGAACCCTAAGGGACGATAATAACGTCTCCGGCCTGCAACAGCATCGACGCCCCCTGCGGATTCTCCCCATCAATCAGATCGTCATAATCGAAATGGATGTATGTGGCATTCTCGCCGATTCCACGGAGTATCTTGATTTCGTCCTCGTCGGCAAACCGGTCGAAAGCGCCAATCACGCTGAGTATCTGCGCGATCGTCGTGGGCGCCGACAGGATGACGGGGCCTGGATTCGCGATTTTACCGACAAGATACACGCGATTCCCGCCTACAGCGAGGACCCCGACGGTTACCACAGGCTCGGCCAGATATTCCGCCAGAGCTTCGCTCACCAACTTCTCGACTTCAGGCGTGGACAAGCCCTCTACTTCGATCCTGCCCGCCAGAGGGAAGGTGATGCTGCCGTCCGGCAGCACCGTGAGTTCACGGTCCAGCACCTCTTCGCGCCAAACGGAAACCGCCACGGTGTCGCCTGGTTTCAGGCGGTAAACACTGTCGTCCGCGGCAGCGGGGAGAGAGAGGCTCGCAAAAAGAAAAGGTGCTACGAGCAAACAGGCCAGCGCCTTTAAAGACTTGGTCACCGTAGTATCTCCAAAAGGTCCGCAGAAAAAAAGAAAGTGAGGGAAGATCCCTCACTTTCCTAACATGACACAAAGACTGACTGAAGCAACTATTCTTTACAGAATGGGGCCTTGCGTTACTACAAATCAGCCCCTGTGCTCCTGTCTTAGACGCGCGTTCTGCGACGACCCAGGAAGCCCAGGCCCACCAGCGCACTAATCAGCAGTACGACCGGAGCCGGAAGCGGAACGGCGCTAACCTGAACGTCGAGACGCGGATCAGCCGCGGCAGAGGCGTTTTTGAACGCACCACCGGTTACGACAGCGATGATCTGATGATCAGCCGGCCAGAAACCGGTGAACACGGCATCGGTCTGCGTACCGTTGCTGTCGGTGAACACGTTGCCGCCAAGGGCGAACGGAGCCAGAGCAGCCAAGGTGAACGACGTGATGTCGTCGGCAAGCGTGATGCCGCCGGCGCCATCGCTGTCGGCCAGCGCGGTGAAGTCAAAGAAGTCGATCGTCAGGTTGGTGATACCGAACGAGGCGTTCCCGACGTTCGACGGATCGGACGGGACCGTCGGCGAAGACTGGGAAACCTGCACGTTGTACTGAACCGGCGACGGGTCGACCACGGTTGCGTTCGAGAACTGGAAACGCGTGTCGATCGCGGTCTGGTTGTTGAAGTCACCAACACCGCTGAAAAGAGCAAACGCGGCGAGCGGGAAATGAACGTCCAGATCACCGATGTTGCCATCGCCCGGATGGCTATCGACCAGCGTCGCGGAATTCGCGACGGTAACTCCGCCAACAAACATCGCGGCAGAAAGCGCAACGGCTGTAAGCGACTTCCTCATAAAAGTCATTTCTAAGACCCCCTTTTGGAGTATGTGGACAGAAACTCAACGACGTGTCGGGTCTACCACAGGCCTTGTCCAAGTCAATTAACGGCCAAAGCATAACTTCAACTACGGTTGATATTCTGCGGGTATTTGAATGATGGCTACAAAATGACAACGGCCATTCAAATTTGGGGGGACTAATACACAAATGGCCGGTCTGGAATACGCACCTGCCGCGCGCTGGGAGGCCTGGGAAATCTTGACTTTTCGCAAGCCGTGCCGGGCACCATTGTGCAGGTGCGAAGTTTTGGACGTGCCGTTAGAAAGAACCGTCCGCCACGGTCTTCAGATATTCGCCGTATCCAGACTTCGATAACCGCTCGGCATGCTCTGCAAGCTGGTCGAGCGTAATATACCCCATGTGGTAGGCGATCTCCTCAAGGCAGGCCAGTTTCGTACCCTGCCGTGCCTCAAGCAAACCGACGAAGTTTGAGGCATCCAGCATCGACTGGTGCGTGCCGGTATCGAACCAGGCGTATCCACGGCCCAGCTTCTCTACCGCGAGATCGCCTTGTTCCAGATACCAGGCATTGACGTCGGTGATCTCAAGCTCGCCACGGGCGGACGGCTCGATCGATTCCGCGACCTCGACGACCCGCTCGTCATAGCAATAGTACCCGGTCACCGCCCAGTTGGAGGGCGCCGGGTCCGGCTTCTCTTGAATGCTGACCGGCTTTCCGGTGTCGTCGAACGCAATGACGCCATACCGCTCCGGATCCGTGACCCAGGAAGCCAGCACCGTCGCCCCCTTCCGGGACTGGGTCATCCGGTACAGGGTTTCCGGCAAGCCGTGCCCATAGAAGATATTATCCCCAAGGACCAAGGTGCTCGGGCTGCCGTCAAGGAATTCCTTCCCAATGAGAAATGCCTGCGCAATGCCCTTCGGCTCCGGCTGCTGGGCGTATTGAATTTCAAGCCCCCATTGCGATCCGTCGCCGAGGACCCGCTCAAAATGGTGGGTCTCGTCAGGCCGGGTGATGATCAAAACGTCCCGGATGCCCGCCAGCATCAGGCTGCTGAGGGGATAGTAGATAAGCGGCTTGTCGTAGATCGGGAGCAGTTGTTTGCTGACAACGTATGTGGCCGGATACAGCCGCGTTCCGCTTCCTCCGGCAAGCACAATTCCCTTCACCGCGATTCCCCTTTCACCATGACAGCCTCAATCCACGAGGCGCTTTACGACAATATTCAAATCCTGCCGCCAGTCGTTCGGCGCGATACCGTATACGTCCGCGATTTTTTCGCAAGAAAGGACTGAGTTCAGTGGCCTTTGCGCAGCTGTCGGGTAGTCCGCCGTTCCGATCGGTTTCACCGTCAGCGCTTTTGGAACATGCGCCCCCGCGGCGTCGAAAACGGCCTGCGCGAACTCATACCAAGTGACCGGCTCTCCCCCACAATAGTGAAAGGTACCGAACCGTTTTGCACCATTGGCGGCCCATTGATCGAGGATCGACCGGATGGCACCGGCAATTCCCATCGCCGAAGTCGGACAGCCGTGCTGATCGTTTACAACGCCCAGGCTGTCGCGCTCCATGCCCAAACGCAGCATGGTCTTCACGAAGTTCGATCCGTGCTCTGAGAACACCCACGCCGTTCGAAGAATGACATGCCGTTCCGCCGCAGCCCGCACCGCTTCCTCTCCGGCGCGCTTTGAGCGGCCGTAGGCCGATAGCGGATGCGGGCCGTCGGTTTCCACATAAGCACCGGGTTTTGCCCCGTCGAAGACGAAGTCCGTGGACATGTGAAGGAAGGGAATATCCAGACGATGGCAGGCGGCTGCCATCTCGCCCGGCGCCCGCCCGTTCACTTGTTCGGCGACCGCCGGTTCGCTCTCGGCCTTGTCGACCAGATTATAGGCCGACGCATTGACGACGGCGTCCGGCGCTTCATCCAATATGCAGAGGTCCGCCCGGCCCGGCACGGTCAGATCCACTTCCGCCCTGCCAACCGGCCGCAGGTCCCACCCGGCCTCTTCAGAGAGCAAGCGAAGTTCCGTCCCGACCTGCCCGGTGGGCCCAAACAGCAAAACACGCACGCTAGTCTTCCTCTTGGATCTTACTCGGCGGCACTCTGCCCGGTTCCGAGCCGTTCTCCGGCGTAGCGGTTCTCAAGGATCTCCTGCCACCACCAGCGGTTCTCCAGATACCAGGCCACGGTCTGGCGTATCCCGGTCTCGAACGTCTCTTCCGGCTCCCAGCCGAGTTCCCCCGCGATCTTGCCAATGTCCATCGCATAGCGCTGGTCGTGCCCGGGCCGGTCTGTCACGAATTCGATCAGATCCTCAGCAGCTCCCCGCTCCGGATCCGGCGCCAATTCGTCCATCAGCCCGCAGATTGCACGCACCACATCGATATTCTGTTTTTCGCATTTTCCGCCGATGCAGTAGGTTTCTCCCAACCGGCCTTCGGTCATGACCCGCCACAAGGCCCGGGCATGATCCTCTACATAAAGCCAGTCGCGAACGTTTTCGCCCTTGCCGTAGACCGGTATCGGCTCCCGGTTCAGGATCTTCAGGATCACGACAGGAATCAGCTTCTCCGGAAACTGATACGGTCCATAATTGTTGGTGCAATTGGTGATGACCGTCGGCAGCCCGAAGGTTTCATGCCATGCGCGCACAAGATGGTCCGAAGCTGCCTTGCTCGCCGAATAGGGCGAATTGGGCTGATATTGCGTTGTCTCACTGAACAGGCCGGTCGGGCCCAGCGACCCGTAAACCTCGTCCGTGGAAACATGCAGGAACCGAAAGCCGGCCTGGCCGTCGGTATCAAGGCCCTGCCAGTAGCCAAGCGCGGCCTGAAGCAACGAAAAGGTTCCATTGATATTGGTTTGAATGAAATCCCCGGGCCCGTCGATAGACCGGTCGACATGAGATTCAGCGGCAAGATGCATCACCTTGGCGGGCCGATACTTGCTGAACAGGTCCCGAACCGCCGGTGCGTCGCAGATATCGACCTTTTCCAAAATGTAGCGGTCGCTCTCCGACATGGGGAGAAGCGAAGACAGATTGGCCGCATAGGTCAGCTTGTCGATATTGACGACCGTCAGGTCCGTCCTCCCGATCAACTGACGTACGACCGCCGATCCGATGAAACCGGCGCCGCCGGTTACGAATACCGTTTCGGGCACGCGCTCTTCTCCTCTTAAACTTCGAATACCGTCGGCATGTCCGCCAACAGGCCGCAAACCTTGTCTTTGTCGCTCAGCACCGCGTCTTCCGGCAAAACCGGCCACTCAATGCCCAGTGCGGGATCGTTCCAAAGGATTCCATCCTCGAAATCGGGCGCATAGTAATTGTCTACCTTGTAGATAACCTCCGTGTCCGGCTCCAAGGTACAGAAACCGTGCGCAAATCCTTTCGGCACGTAAAGTTGCCGCCAATTCTCGGCGCTCAGGACAACGGCGACGTGCCGTCCGAATGTCGGCGACCCGACCCGAATATCGACGGCGACATCCAATACGGCGCCCTGGGTGACGCGTACAAGCTTCGCCTGATCCATCGGGGGCTTCTGAAAATGCAGCCCCCGCACGGTGCCTTTGGGGCCCGACAGCGAGTGATTGTCTTGCACGGAGTCCATGTCGATGCCGTTTTCGGCAAGGATCCGCCGGTTGAAAGTCTCTGAGAAAAAGCCGCGTCGGTCGCCGAAGCGGCGCGGCTCGACAATCTTCACGTCCGGTAGGTCGGTCTGAATAACGTTCATTCTTATACAGCCAATGGCAGGCTATGACGCAGCCGCTGCCGGCGGCCGGCATATGGAGCGTCAATAAGCGTTTTTGTTCACGAACCCCACTATGGCGGTTCGGGCGAGGATTTGCAGATCGAAGAGCAGAGACCAGTTCTCCGCATAATAGGTGTCGTATCGCACGCGCGCTTCCATTTTGTCCAACGTGTCGGTTTCACCACGCAAACCGTTCACCTGCGCCCAGCCGGTAATGCCGGGTTTTACCCGGTGACGCGCAAAGTACCCCTTGATCAGGGCGGCGTACTCCTCGTTGTGGTCAACCGCATGGGGCCGTGGGCCGACCAGGGACATCTGCCCCCGGAAGACGTTGAACAACTGAGGCAACTCATCGAGGCTGGTGCGCCGGATAAATCGACCCACTCCCGTGATCCGCGGGTCGTCCTTGGTCGCCTGCACCGTCTTCCCGGGCGGCGGACCGCCATGATACATCGACCGGAACTTATAGATAAAGAAGACCTCGTTGTTATAACCGTACCGTTTCTGCCGGAAGATCACCGGTCCGGGACTCTCCAGCCGGATGGCCGCGGCGACCGCCAGCAGGATCGGCGAGAAGGCGACGATCAGCAAAGTGCTGAGAATGCGGTCTTCAAGCCACTTCACCACGATGTTCCAACCCGACAGCGGGGTTTTCACCACCTCCATCATCGGGATGCCGATGAAATGATTTGGGGACGGCCGATAGGGAAACCGGAAACCGACCAAGTCAGACCCCAAATGAATGTTGGCGGGGAGCTCTCTCAAACGGCTGATGATCGACATCAGCCGCTCGTCGGCGTTCCAGGGGAGCGTGACGATGATATCGTCAATCCGATTGCTCCGGACATAGGACATCATCTCGTCGAGGTTTCCCAGCACAGGGACGTCGGCTACCCGCGGCCCGATCCGCGCATGCCGGTCGTCGAAAACCCCGATTATATTGTTGAACTGCGGCCTTTCCTTGGCCAACTGCTCGATGAGCCGCTCGGCCTGACGGCCACCGCCGACGATCAGGACGTTGCGCGCGAAAATACCGATGTTGGCCAGATGGCTGATGACGAAGAAGCCGAGGGCGCGGGTGATGAAGATGCATAGGAACGCCGAAATCGCGTAGCCGAAGGTCCAGACACGCGACACGTCTTCCGACACTTTGAGGGAGAAATATACAGCCATCAGGAAAAGAAACGCCGTCATACAGGACACGGCGATTTGCGCCAGGTTCGCAAAGGGCGCCATGACCGCATTGAATTCATAAAGACCGCTATAGCGGAACAGGAAAAGCGTCACCAGGCAGATGAAACACACAGCCATCGGATAGAGGTCTGCGTCCCAAACACTGCCGCCGATATAAATCGAATAGGCCGCAATTCCGGTCACCAGGAACCAGAAAGCATCCAACAGTACGAATATGCCCGTGACGACCGTAGACGATATGGGATAGCTCGTAGCGCGCCGGGCAGCGACGCGGCTTTCACTAATTGCGTTCGGGCCATGCGTCATTAATTACTCGCCAGCCTAGGGGCTATTCCTTGGGAGATCACAGAACCAAGCCGATCCAGTTTTTGCCCATATCACGACAACGTCTGCATCACCCTATGATGTCTAATAGACTTGCCGCTAAAAATCCAACCTGCTTGGGCTCCAAATCGGGTTCGATGGCGTCGATTTGTCTGCGTGGCAGGTTCAAGCCGATCCAAAGGGGCAGTGGCAACGGTTTAACGGCCAAAGGCCCGGGGCGGAGAGGAACACAGCTTGCCGGCGCGGGACCGTTCGGTCACCCGGAGCCTCGAAACCACGGACCGAACGTCGTTCGACGCAAATGCGACATTTCGGCCTAGTAGTTTCCTCAATCCGGAATAAGGTAAGCCCGGTCGAAGTTAACGGATCGCATACGGTTTCGTCGTACTACTCGAACACCAGGACACACTATACTAAAACGCCGCCGGACCTTTGGAGGATGACGGCGCAATTGAGGCAATAGTGAAAGCCTACGGCCTGAGGCAGGACCCACCGAAGCAGGAGCGTTAAAATTCCTAATTTATTCGCGTACCTTGTGCTCTACACATGGCCAATCGTCGTTTACGTATTGTTCCGAAAATTACCTCCTCAGAAGGCGATTATTTGGTCGGTCCTTGCTGCGTACATGTTCCTGCCTCAAAAAACCGGCTTGGACTTTCCGCTCGTTCCGCCGCTCGACAAGACCCTGATTGCAAATCTAAGCGTCGCGTTGCTGTGCATGATGGTCTTTCGCACAGGCCTCAAGATTTTTCCGAGATCGGGAGTTGGGAAACTCCTGGTCGTGATGTTTGTCAGCACACCGTTCCTGACGGTGATGACCAACCCGGACCCCATCTATACGGGCTTCTTCACCCTGCCCGGCCTCAAACTGCATGACTCCTTTTCCCTGCTGGTTCGGCAGACGATCCTCATTCTGCCGTTTTTTATTGGTCGACAATTCCTTGCGGACGAAAATGCTCATCGAACGCTTCTTTGGGCGCTGGTTGCTGCCTGTCTGGTTTACTCGCTGCCCATGCTGCTTGAAATCCGTCTCAGCCCGCAGCTCCACATTTGGGTCTATGGTGTCTTTCCCCACAATTTCGCCCAGATGGTTCGATTTGGCGGGTTCAGGCCCGTTGTCTTCATGGGACATGGGCTGCTGGTCGCCGCGTTCTGTGCCGTCGCGGTCGTTGCCGCAGCGGCGGCCTGGCGGGAACGCAAACGCATTATGGGAATTCAGCCCGGCTTCATCACAATCTATCTGACGGGGGTGTTGATCCTCTGCAAGTCGGTGGGCCCCCTAATCCTGGCCGGTATCGGCGTGCTCCTGGTGCGTTTTTCGAGCGTACGCCTTCAGTTGTTTTTCTGTGCTTTTGCAGCGGTGGTCGTCCTGTCTTACCCCGCTCTGCGCGGAGGCGGCGTCATACCCACCAACCAAATCGCCAGTTTGGCGAACTCCATTAACGCGGAACGCGGTGAATCCCTGACATTCCGGTTCAATAACGAGGACCTTCTTTTAGACAAAGCCAGTCGCCGGCCCATTTTCGGCTGGGGAAGTTTTGGCCGGCACAACGTCTACAGCACGATAACCGGCAAAACGCTCTCTGTCGTCGACGGTCGCTGGGTGGGTACCATCGCGACCTGGGGCTGGTACGGCTACATTGCCGAGTTCGGGTTGCTGACCCTTCCGCTGTTCCTGATTTGGAGAAAAGCCAAGCGCAGGGCCGTGATTGCGACGACGACGATCGCGCTTTGCGTCATCTATTCTCTGAACCTGTTGGACCTGCTTCCAAACGCAAGCATCACGCCGATTACGTTCTTGGTGGCGGGCGCCCTGCTCGGCTACGCCGAAAAAAGGGAATGACGGAACCGACCAGAACGAAAGTACAGCGCAGCCGCTCGGCAGTGCAGCGCCGTTCTTGCCGCGAATTCTCGAAGAGCGGTCTCGGTCAGGTGTTAGAAACCTAGTCTTTGTAAGACTCTCGCTGCGCGGCGATAGACAATCGGCGGCAGGATGTCCTGCATGAATTCGTGGCGCGCGACACTCCAGTCCCGCTTGTCGATTGAATCCGGACGGGGCCGAAACTGTGTGGTGTGAGACCGCTTAAGTCCGTCCCAGGTGGCCGTGTAGTAATACAGGGCGATGGACCGCCGTGGCGTTCCGTTGGGGTTGTTCACCGGTTCCGGATTGCCGTGGAAGGTATCCGATCCGGTATTGAAACAGCACATCCGGTTGAAGTGGGGCGTAAACTTGGAGATACGGTTTTCGACCTTTTTGTCCCAGATCTCCAACGCCCCGCCATACTCATCCTTCCAATCCTTATTAAGATAAATCAATATGTTAACGCGCCGCTCAACATTGATTTTCTTGAGGTGATTGAAATCTGCGTGGATATCCAGATGCCCGCCGTTTGCAACGACGTGGATACCTGCGCCAGAGAAATAGGGGTCCGGAATAAGCCCTTGGATGCCCGTCATCTCTTCCACGAACTGAATGAACGGCCGGGAATTGAAGAAATAGAACAGGCTTCTGGTGTAAGACGGCAGACGCTCGGGGACGTAGCTGGACTTCAGCCTTTCTTGCGCGCGGTCGAAGGAATGATCCGCGGTCGGCAGCTCCTTCAGATCCTCCAGGACCCGGTCAAGAATTTCCGGCGGCAGAAAGTCATCAACACAACCGTGAGGATATGGCTCTTTGGCTTGGTATGTCTCCGCGATGGTTTGCGCGGCTTCGCGTGCGTCAGCCGATGACAGCGTCAAACTGTCAGGATCGATTTTCAGAAGAGCCATTCGAGCCAACCTAATTGCTGCAGAGACGGTCAAAGCTACAAAGCGCGGGCATCATACGTCAATTGCGCTTTCTCAAATTCGAATACGAACAACAACCGTGTCCGAACGCGTAAAGCGCCAAAGCGCTCTCGTTTTCCGGGTTCCAACGCGGGACGCTTAGCCCGCAGCTAGGCCAATTGTCGGGCAAATGGATTGCAGGTCGGCACGGTGACGATCTCGATAAAGTCCAGTCCCGTGATCTCTCCCTTGCTGTCCATCTCGATATCGCACCCGGTCACGAAGAGTGTAACAATCCGTCGATCCAATGCTTCCAGCTTCGATCGCTGCTTTTTCGGAAGCATGCGTCGAAACGATCCTGAATGGTACGCACCGGTCATGTGCGTGATCAGCGCGAACCGGCCGAACTCCCCTTTTCCGACGAATTCTTTTGCGAAAGCCTCTACAGAACCCTGGGTTACAATCATCGGATCGATGTAATGGCGTACTATGTCGATCACCATCCCCTCACGTCCCGAGGTCGAGAGCTTGATGGCAGTCGAACCGGCACCGAGCCCGAGAAGGGCGGTCGCTGCAACAATGAAGGTCCGTCTTGATAGCTGCATGCTCAACCTATTTGGCTACCTGCCAACTGTCGTTGTTTATCCGAAAAGACTATCCGCAGAACGGAGCGAAAGAGCGGCCGCCGTAAGGCTTGGATTTGCCACCGGGCAGGTCGGAAAGACGCTGGTTCCCAGGACGGCGAGGTTTCTGTACTGGTGATGCAGCAGATCCCTGTCGACCACACTGCGGGACGGGTCGTTTCCCATAACGGTCGTGCCCTGGATGTGCGCTTCCGTGGATCTGCGCATCGGTTCCGAGAGTTCTTCAAGGCCGATCGGGGCCAAAATGTCTTGCAGCGCGTCTATTCCGCGCTGCGCCCCCTCTTCACCGTAAGCGGAATGGTGCGCATGGTGAACGATCGGCTTTTCGTCCCAATTCTGCGGCACCTCGACGTAGTTATCGTCTCTCGGCAAGTCTTCGCTGTTGATGACCAGCAGGACTTTCTGCTGCAGCTTCGAGAACTCCGCTCGAAGCCCGAAGAATTTCCAGCGGTTGTCGAAGAACACCATTGAGGCGCCGAACTTCCTGCGATGATCCCCATCGGCCAGCCGAAGGTTCATTCCCGTGGCCGAGGTTCCGCCGTTCACACCGCTGTATTTACTGAGCTTGGCTTCGATATTGTAGCCGATTTGTTCATTTATCCCTCTGCCAAGCTGCGGATGATCAATGGATGACCTTTTCAGGATCGTTGGGTTGAAGATGCCGTTCGCCCCCAGTGCGAACATGGAGCCCCGCGCAACCAACTCCTTTTCCTGCTGACGGAAAACGGCGCCGGTGACCACGCCGCCTTGCGTCTCAAGGACCTTGACGTCCGCCCCGGTGATCGTCTGTACGCGCGGATCTTCGAACACGTGCGTCATGCCGTTGAGCGCTGTGAATTTCGAATCCAGCAAACACAATCGGCAATTCCCTATCGCGCAGCATTGCGACCTCCTTCCATCAGAGATGCTTACCCGCGCGTTGGGCAAAGCGAGTTGATTCGGATCGATCTCGCGCAGCTTCGCGTCCACGTCCGACGGCAATTGCGCCGGCATCGGGTAGGGCCGAGATCGCCAAAAAGGACCGGTCCGTTCGGAATCACCCGAAATGCCGATAAGGTATTCGGCCTCCACGTAGTACGCCTCAAGATCGTCGTACGATACCGGCCAGTCCCGGCCCACCCCGTAGCGCGTGAAGAGCGAAAAGTCGGACGGATGCATGCGGGGCGTCTGCCCCCACCAGCAGAGCGTCCCGCCCCCGAGCCCAAGAGTAAACTTCCAAGGTTTATGCCCCTCAGGCGCCCCGTAGTGATCTCCAATGTTCAAGACCGAGTTGCGCTGTTGAAGGATCTGATCCGCATGCGGCAAGTACGTCCCCTTCTCAAGAAGGAGTACGCGGGCGTCCGCTTTCATCCTCTTCAGCGCATTTTCCAGAAAGAAAAGGGAACCGAAGCCGGTCCCGACCACAACCAGGTCAAACTGCACGTCCAAGTCGACAGGTTTCGGGTCGTCGAAAGTCATGGCGGGTTCTGCAATTGTGGCTTTGAATGGTCACGCGACAAGAATGCTCAATCACGCATATAAGAACCATATGTTAATCTAATGCCTTAGCGCAAACCGCCAGTCTTATTGTGTTAATCTGTCGCATGAGAACCGGTCGGCCCGCCTGTGGGCACCCGCCGGTTTCCCGAACGGCCTTGCCTGACGACAATCCGAATGAATATATCGTAAGGTGGCCCCGCAGCGTTTTATGGGCGCCAAAACTGTGTGCATTGGCGAGTATTCTTGCGACCTCCATTCAAGGCCGACTCAATGAAGTGCATGTTATGCCACACGGAAATGGACGACTGGCTGGTTATGCCGACAGATCCCAAGAAGCGCGAACCCACCCGGTTCGGCACGGTGAAACGCTGTCCCGCGTGTCACTTCGGATCGGTTTTTCCGCAACCCACACCCGACGACGTGCCCGCGTTCTACCAGCTGCCATCGTATTACACGCACGGCGAAACGCACTTCAGAGACCCCAACCCCGGTCTTTTCGACAAGCTCCTTTGGAAGGCGGCCTATTACTTCGACAAAGGAGAACACAAGCAGCCTGGGTCTTTTACCGAGCATCTTAACAACACTCGGGTCTTGGATGTCGGTTCCGGCTCCGGCGGGAAGCTCAAAAAATATGCCGAGTTCAGCGAGAACGTGTTCGGCATTGAGCCGGACCCCAATGCCCTGACGCACAACAGTGACGCCAGTGTGACGGTTTGGACCGGAACGGCCGAAGACATGCCCGGCGAAGTCCGGGGAAGAACCTTCGATTTCATTTCCATGACACACGTGCTGGAACATTGCATCGACCCCGTGCGGGCCGTGCGCAACGTCACGGAAATATGCGAGCCTGGCACCGTGTTCTGGATTGAGGTTCCGAACTCGGAATGCCTGCACTTCAAGGAAATCAACATCTGTTCGGAGATGTTCGACGCACCGCGCCATCTCCATTTTTTCAGTCCCGAGAACCTGGCCAACCTCCTTACGGAGAACGGGTTCGAGATCGCCGAAACCTACTATCACGGTTTTCAGCGGCACCACTCATTGCCCTGGAGAGACTGGGAAATCCAGATAAACGACATGCTGTCGGAACACCCCCGTGAGATCACGAAGCAAACCGACCGGCATACGATCGCTAAGTCCTTGTCGCTCTTCCTGCGTTCTTGTTTGGCCGGTCCGGAGGCGAAGTACGACTGCGTTGGGTTTGTTTGTACGTACAAAGGCTAGCGCGCTGTAACTCAAAGGCTCGCACACTCTGTAGAGACGCCCTGATCCAAAAGCCCAGTAACAGCGCGGTCCGACTTGGCCGGACGGATTGACCTACGGGGATACGTAAGGTTCTTGTTAGTAAGGTTTGCAAACGACTCCCGGGCATCGCTGTGACAAACGCTTCACTAAACCGTCATTCTTGGTTTCTCCCACCCCCGGGCATTGGAGATTTCGCCCCTTCATGGCTAGGCCGCGCAGCCGTTGTCTTCCTGTCGACAGTGTGCGTGCTGCTGTATTTCGCAGACTGGAACGGCTTGGAAGGAGACGACCTGAACAGCGTCGTCGGCATGCTTCAACTGGAGGCCGGTCTTAACGGGCGTCTGGAGCTTTATCGCTACGATTGGCAACCCCTCAGCTACTTACTCGGCGCATTCCTGTTTCGTGTATTTGGAGATACGGCGGCCATCTTTGCACTGGCGCCGCTGGCGGCGGCAACCGCGATAACCGTCCTGTTCCTTGCGGTATCACGGTACATCAACGCGTCGATACCCATCTTTCTTGTCATTCTTGTTACGGTGCCGGAAGTCGCCTTTAGCGGTTTGTACTATAACTCCAGTATCATCGCGTATCTCTTGGCGACAGTCGCCTTGGCAGCAATCGTGTTGGGTCAAGGGACACCGGCCCTCGTCCTTTCCAGCGTTTTCCTGGCGCTCGCAATACTGTTCCGGCTCGACTTCGTCCTTATCCTGCCCGCGCTTCTATCCGTCGTCCTGTTTCGTCGCGGGCGACTCTCATCCTGTGTGATCTATCTGGGCATTGTCGTTGGGATCATCGCGCTCGCCTTCATGTCCGAGGTAATCCGCTGGGATCCGTTCTGGGACACTTACTTGAAGAGCGTCGCAGAAATAAAAGAGAAACAGGATGCCGGCGGATGGGACAGGTACACAAAAACCATGATTGCCTCGGTGGCAATCAGTCCTCTCGGCCTTCTTTTCTATCTTTTTGGGACCGGGTTCCTTCTGACCGTCTCACCCACCAAGTTGCGTGTCGCGGCCTGTTGCATCGGCCTTTGCCTATTGCCTTCCTTATATGTCGTTAAAGACCTGCTTTCCGTGAAGTATCTGCTTCCGCTGATGGTCTTTCTGCCGTTCCTGGCGGCCAAGGTTTTCCAGTCTTTGCGGACACATCTTTCACCGAGGAACTGGAAGGCCGCTTACGGCGGACTGCTGGCGCTCACCATGGGTCTATTACTGGCATCGGCGGAACCGGTTAAGCGGGCGCCGTACATCAACGTCACCGTGCTTACTCCTCGTCAGATCGTTACGCATGACGGGCCCAGAAGCTGGGGCGCGTACATTTCACAGTTACTTCTGATCTCAAAGACCGGGGAAAATGACAGAAACGTCGCGGCCGGCAAGGCTCTGACCGAACGCATGATCGACGGCAAGGACGAGACCCTCGTCTTCGTCGGTACGCCGTCGGCATTCTCGGCAGGCAGTATCGGGTGGCGGCACGCACAAATGAACCTTGCCAACAAAGGTTTTAATGGAACCGCTTTGGCGGAGAACCTCGTGAGAATTCAAGTCAACGGCAGCACTCTTTGGCTTACCGACAGGATACAGCGCCAACAAATTGCGGAGATTCTCGATAGCCCGGGCGGCGTTGTCGTAACCGGTGAAGAGTTGCTCAGCGCAATTCCGCAATAGCGCAATAGCGCAATAGCGCAATAGCGCAATAGCGCAATAGCGCAATAGCATGCCCAAGGAACCTTGTTGGGGGTGACCGGTCCAGCGGGATATCCGGGACCCCGGTCGGCCGCTCACCTCAGCGCCAGCGCGATGGTCTGTTCGAGTTCGGGAATGTCCACCGTGAAACCTTCCGTCTTATCCCCGTCGACCACCAATGTTGCGGTCTTGGTCCCCAAGGCATCGGCCACATGAAAATGAGTGCAGTTGAAGCGCGTGGCTGGATTCAGCACGAGCAGCAATCCATCCCCATCCATCAGGAAATGCGCGTGATTGATGTGGCTGCCTTCCATTGTCACGACTATTTCCGCATCCAAAAGATCTGCGGCGATTTCAGCGACGGACTTCCCTGCGATTTCCGTCACGACGAAGTCGTTGTCGGCCATCCATTTGATCAAGGCATCTTCGTTCTTGATTGACCGTGCAGCTCCCGTACTGCCGCGCCGCAAGAAAACTTTCTTTTTCGATGGTTGTCGAGAAGGCAGGTTCCGGCGAAGCCGCTTTCTCAATTCGGCATACCGCGCGGCGCGGTCCGAGCCTTGGGCGAAGTCCTGATACACCGTCAGCTGCTCGACGAAAAACAGGGAACCGTCATGCGGCTGAAGCTCAAAAAGATCCGTGTATTGCGCTGCATGCGGCCACGCATCCGGTCTGTGCAGAATGAGCGCGGCGTCCGGCGGCGCGAGAAGAGCCGTTCCTGTCGCATTCCTCAACCAATGGCCAAAGAACTGGTGTGCATGGGTGTTCATGCAATAGTGCGCTCTAGGTAGATGGACGATTGGTTGCGTCAGAATCCTTGCATGGTCTATGCGGTCATAGACATTGTAGTCCTGACCGAGGATCGAGTATCCGTGTTCATGCACAAAGGCCGGGCCGATTTCATACTCGATTGTCGCGACTTGCGTGGACCATTCGCTCGTCAGGTAGTCAATCTCCTTTGACAGATCTCCCCGCTCGTACGTTCCCTTTATCCGGTCAATTTGATTGGGCAGGAAGAAAGTCTTTGCCACAGGCATGCGTTCTGTTTCTCGAAGAACGGTCGTCTTGTGGGCATAGGCATCCAGCGGCCGATACGGCTTAACCCTTGCAGCAAACTTGTTTAGGTACGGCCAGAGGCGGCTCAACTCCGTCTGAACGTGCATCTTCTCTTCTGCCCAATCGACCGGTTTCCACCATGGCGCGGGGTCGCCCCCCGGCATGCGGACGACCTTCCACATTCCAGATTCCAAAAGCCCCTCAAGGCCCTAAGAACCCTGCTAGGCCCCGGACAATTCTCCTGCAATTGCCAGAACATCGCGCGACCAAGAATCCCAATTCAAGCGGTTCTTGTAGTTTTCGAAACTCGCAACACACAACGCCTCGTAATGCGCGCGATCCTCGATGACGGAAAGGATTTTTTGGGCGTAGTCGTCTCCGGTCTCCTCCAGCGAAAACATGAACCCACTCTGTTCCTCGACAACCAGGGAAGCGATCCCTCCGACATTCGTCACGAGCGCGGGCGCCGAATAGGCGTTCGCTTCGCCCACGACCATGGGCGTACAGTCCGCGCGCGTTGGAAGCAGGAAAAAGTTCGCGCGCCTGAAAGCATCTTGAAACCTCTTGTATTGGGCCGGGTCCCCCTTATCCAGCAGACCGGCAATCTCCACTTCATCGGGCGGAGCGTCGATCGAAGGATTGCAGCCAATCACGGTCAGCCGTGTCGGCACCCCTTTCGCACTCAAAGCCTGCTGGGTCCGAAGGGCGATCTCGCCCCCTTTTCTCTCCCATTCCCGCCCGACAAACAGCAGCTCGAGTTTGCCATCCAGTGTCTTTGGCGTCGCCGCAACCGGAAGATCGTCAATGTTCACACCAAACGGTACCGCGGCCATTTTGTGTGCGAATTCCGAACCGAATTCCTGAACTGCAGCCGTCATCATGAATTCCGAGGAGTAGACCGTTCTAGCCGACAGCTCGACAATGCTTTTTTCTCGCGTGTGCTGCGAGTCCGGAATATCCCAACCATAGAAATCCCGTAGGAACCCTGGGGTTGCGTCCGTGACGTAAACGACCGGGATCTTGCTGCTCTCCAAAATACTCTCAAGGGCGGGACCGAACAGGAGCGCAATAATACAGTCGAGACCATCCAGTTCATGGTCTTTGACGCGCATCTCTTTCTGTTTGATGCCAAGGCGCTTCTGCAGCCGCTGGAACTTCGACGGCGGGGAATGCCCAAGAACACGTAGCGTTATACCAGACGCTCTCGCCAACCCCTTGTACATATGGTGCGCTGTTCCACTGAAGGAATACATCGAGTATGGATTGTGCGGACAGAGGAAGCCGACATGCATGGTATCTTTATCCCTAGGAACCAGAAATCATTGAGTAGTTAGGCCGGAGGCCTTGAAGAAATACAGTTTTGAGAAAACAACCTTGCTGTAAGTCCATACCATCGATGAGATGGTCTCACGATCAGCAAGATACAAAATCTACACTGTCGCCAAATCCAAAAGACGATAACGACTAGAATTGAGGTTAGATCAAGTGCGCCACGCCCCTATCCGAACCTTGCTGAGTTCTTAGAACATCTTTCTCGCCAAGAGCGCCGTCAAGACTATACTGCCAGTCCGCTCGTCGTTCGAGTTCAATGCTGTGAGGCTGAATTAATCCAAAGCAGTATAAAAGTGATGGAGTGTCGTACTCATAGGACATGATCTGGGGCACAAAAACCTCATCCAAGCGTTCTACAGTCGACGTCCTACAATAACGAAGACATCAGACGCATTTGAAGTGTTATGCTCTTCAAACTGAAAAACACAGCACCGAAAACGTAAGATAAGCACAAACGGAAAAACGCGCCCCGCGAGGCTACAACAAATGGAACCGTACCTAGCCCCAGGTGTGCAGTGCAAAATTTGTAAATTCTAGAAATACCCAACCTAGCAACAATCCGGCGGGGTAAACTGCAAAAATCATGACTTCATAGTACGGATTAAGTAGTTTTAACTTATAAAGTTTACGGTAGATTAGTGGGCGTGAAACCAAGCTACTCAAAACAATCATCCAAAGGATATCAATTGTCTCGAAGCGCTGTGAAGCAACTATTGGGACTAAGAACAAAGAAACCGCATCAACGATTGCTACCGTGGCATTAAACCTCGGCTGGCCAACAGCCACGATAGCTAGCAATGCTGGAAGATGAATAATAGCAAACAACCGAATGGACAGAACGGACAGAAATGTCCCAGCAAGTGCGTACCTATCGTCATACAGAAAGTTCACCAGAACCTCTCCGGTTAACAGCAGAAAACCTGCAAGAAGAAGCACGGCGGCATCAAGAGGAACACGTACCCTATAGAACGTTCGCTTCAAATCATGAGCGCGATCACGAAAAACCTCACTAAGTGCTGGAAAAACAATTGAATGACCCAACTGCGAAAATAAGTTGAGGATTGCTTGCAGAATCTGCCGGGCAATCACGTAAATTCCAAATGAACTTGGGTCAAATAGGCCCGCAAGAATAATGCGATCCCCGTTTGATGCGAAGAAACCTGTACTAGAGGAGACAAAAATCCACTTCCCAAAATCGAAAATCTGTCTGACTGATTCATGATGCCAGCGGAGTCGGTTCCGTTGTCCAGACAAGACCGCATGGCTAAGTACCAAGATGATCGTGTAAGTCACGAAGGATCCGACCACAAGCACCCAAACCGATTTCCAAGTGATCGCGAGCCCAACCATAACAAGAGCGCCCACACACTGCGCAGCGATCTTGATAGTAACTATTTTGCCAAGTTGTAGATGCCGACTTCCTGTTGCAAGGTTGGTAGAAAATAGTCCAGCAATAATCGCAGTCCCAGAAAGTACGATGATGACGTAAGGTAAGTCCGGCGCTGCATACACGCTATCGATTGGAAGCAGATTAAACGAAAGACTAACAATCAAGGCTAGTGCAGCAATGACTGCCAGCAGCCAAATAACGAAACCTCTGATAATCTGTAATGTCCATGCCGTGTTTAAAAAATCTGGGTCATCTCCTCGTTTACTTTGAACTACACTTGTGTTGAGTCCCACATCCGAGAGCAGTGTCACCCACATAAGAAACACTGATGCCAATGCTACGAGACCGAACTGTTCTGGCATTAGCAACCTCGTCAAAATCAAATTCGAGGCAAGTCTGATTACCTGCTGGCTGGCGTCACCACTAAGTACTGTAAGCGAGCCTTTCACCGCACGCGATCTTAAGGACTTTTTTTGGGGATTGATCATCTTCAATCCTTGTTGGGTTTGCTAGACTCAATCAATAAAGCCGTGCTTCTTTCACACGGTCGGCAAGAACTCGTCGCGACCTGGACGCCTCTTCAATCACACAAGAAAGCGCCGGGTCCGAGTGTAGCCCCGAGATATCATCGATCTGAGTCTTTTGTGAAAACCCAACTACTGTGTCCGCCACGCGGTAACATCTAGACCACTTCGTGCAAACAAATACCCTTGTCGTGTGAGCCGCTCTACAAGAATTTGGAAGTCTGTATCTAGCATATAATTGTACTCGAAATGAATGATGTCTGGCAGGCGTTCAAGATCTAGCACTTGGATACAGATTTGATAATCCATTCCTTCTGCATCAACTACAACTACACAAACCTCGCTCATCCCAACTTCACTGAGTAGGGTTTCTATTGTCTTGCACGGAACAATTTCTTTTACCACCTCACTCTTGGGAATTTTCCAATAGTCACAGTACCTTTCAACACGTGATCGATCGAAACTTGCAATCTTAGTTGCGTGCGGAGAATTTACACTTGGTTCGATGCGAAACAAGGATAGTTCTCCGTCATAGTTAGAAACTGCTGATCTGACAGGAACAACACTATCAAAGTCCTTGTAGTTGTCGGAAAGCGCTGCGTACTGATCCGGTAGCGGCTCAACTACGACTGCATGACACGGGTGTCGTTCAATAAGAGGGAATACTGGATCCTCGTGCCGACCATCATTTGCGCCAATCTGGAGGATTGACAAAGTCTTGACGTCAGGCGAACGCATAAACTCATCGACAACCAATCCAAATACGTCAATACCAAATCTTGCGTCAGCGGTCATTGGAGACTTTAGTTTGAGCATTTTATACCCAAGAAGCCGAAGAAGACTCCTGACTAAACTTTTGATTTGTAATGCCATTTCTTAGAACCTCACACTTTGCATACATAGGAGAGAGTAGCCACACGGTTATGACTTCCAAGGACGCAGTGTAATTGGGTTTTTAAGTGGTTTCTTCTTTTTTGTTTTTGCTTGGTCGGGCATTGATAAAACCGATTGTTGGTATATATGCACTAGGCCTTCTAGCTAACGCGGATCATGTCATAAGCGCATTGCTAGAACGCTTCTATTGGTCCCAATTGATAGCGTGACGTTGTAAGTACCAAGTCAATGAAGGTTGGTTGGACATGCCCCAAAAGTCCGCAGGTCCATGCGTCCAGCGAAAATCTACACTACTATGACGTGTCTCCCCGAGTTGCGGGCTGTGCAGCAATGAACGCCTATCGGGGGAACTTCAACGGCCCATGCCTGCGCATGACCTGCAGTTCGTTTTATTCGAAATACGTGAAAGGGTCTAAAAGGTTTCTGGCCCGATGGTCTTGGTCGACGTGGGGTGAGAGAACGAACGCCTCTGTCGTCCTAAACCTTCCTCATCCAATTCCATGCATGTTCCATCTGCGTCCGGATTTCCGGAAATGCCGGCCCCCAGTTCAGATTGCTTCGGGCTTTCCTTGCATCGCAGATAAGGACCGGTGGGTCGCCGGCGCGCCGGCCGACGATCCGTGCGGGGATGGGATGACCGGTAAGCGCGCGGGCCGCCTCCACCACTTCTTTCACTGAAAAACCGTTGCCGTTCCCGAGGTTGAAGGCGTCGAAACAGCCCTCCTCGATCCTGTCGAGATACGAGAGGCTTCGGATATGCGCATCCGCAAGGTCACAGATGTGGATGTAGTCGCGGATGCAGGTCCCGTCATCGGTGGGATAGTCTTCGCCGAAGACCAGGATCTCCTCCCGTTTGCCGGCCGCAACCTCAAGGATCAAGGGGATCAAATGCGTTTCCGGTTCGTGCGCTTCCCCCAGTTCACCGTCCGGGTCCGCGCCGGCCGCATTGAAGTAACGCAGCGCCACCGATCTGATCCCGTGCGCCTCACCGAAACCGCGGAGCAGTTCCTCGCACATCGCCTTTGACGCGCCGTACGGATTGAGCGGCGAAAGCGCCCGGTCCTCGCCAATCGGGTCTGTCGAGTCCGTGCTGAAGATCGCAGCGGTGCTGGAAAGAACAATCTTGTCCAGTCCGGTGTCGCGCATCGCACTCAAAAGCGCGATCATCCCACCGACATTGTTGCCGTAGTACTTGCCGGGGTCCGTGACCGACTCGCCGGCGGCGATGAAGGACGCGAAATGCATGACTGCGATCGGGTTGTGTTTTCGAATGGTCCGGACAAGCGCTTCGTAATCGCGACAGTCGCCGTACTCCAGAGGGCCCCATTTCACCGCCCAGTCATGGCCGCCGCTCATATTGTCGAAGACAATCGGGGTATAGCCATTCGCGGCCAGCGCCTTACAAGTATGGCTGCCGATAAAGCCGGCCCCGCCCGTCACCAGTATTGCGCCCCGATCCATGTCGCGCTCCGTCCGTCAAAAATCTGTATGCGTATGGGGTCGGCGCCGCAGCCTCCCGTCTGCATGTGCTCAACTTATTTACGACGCGTGTCTTTTGGCAGAGTTTGCCGCTGGATGCGAGATTATTCTGGGACGTACGCGCCGAGCCTGGGGAAAGACACTTGCAGGAAGCGCTGCAGACGGGCGTCCGCCTTCGCCTCGCTTTCGCCCGGCAGGATCGGCGTGATACTCCGCACCAAGGCGCCATCGGCGCGACCGCGATTGAACTTATCCAGGATGGAATAGTATTTGATCGCGTACTCGCTGGTCAGACGCCGGCCCCGCTGTTCGAACCAGTAATAGACCAACTGGCGCTGCAGGCCCCGTTGAATGATGGCCCGGTTGATCGGCAGAGTGATCGTCTTCCCGTCGACCTCGACACTGGTGCTGGTCTTTTCAATCGCGGACATTTCCCATCCGCCGCCGGGAATGCAAACCTCAGGCGAGTGGATCCCGTCACCTTCCGACTGGTCACGATAATAAGCGACATAGAAGTCGACCGGCGCGCTCTCACCCTCTTTGCTGTAAACCGAGGCGAGATAATCGTCGGCGGCCAGAACCTCCTCAATCACCGGATCGAGTTCCGAGGAACGGCCGCGCCAGCCATCCATCCGCAGCGGGAAGGAAGAGAACTCCTCGCGCACGATCGGTTCCGGCGACTGCAGCGGTACGTAAGTCAATGCTGCCAGCATGCCGGTGACCACCATCGTGCTCAGCATCGCTTTCGACGGTAGCTGGTCGCGAACCCGGGCCAATTGATGGTTCAAACCGGAGAAATCCAGGTCGATCGTATCGGCCAGCGGTTTCGGATTGCGCGTGAAACGCTGCATCACAACCGCCATCAGGAAAAGGATCGCGACGCACGCGCCGAAGATGACCCAACCCTCGAAGGCGTGCAGGAAGCCTTCCGCGTGTTCGATACCGTAGGAGTTTACCAGCACGCCGATCACGCCGATCCTGAAACTGTTCATCAAGACCGTGATCGGCGCTGCGGCCAACAGCAGGACGGCCTTGTGCCAGCGCGGCCCCTGGTACAGGACGCAGAAGATGTAGCTGAAGCTCAAGACCGGGAAGAGATAGCGCAGGCCGCTGCAAGCCTCGGCGACGTGCAGCTTGTAATCTCCCAGATCGATGATGTTGCCGGCCAGAAACACGGGAATGCCCATGGCCCGAACCAACGCCACGCCGATCTCGGAGGAGATGAACTGCAGATTGAGGGAAAGCTGCCAATACAGGATGTTCGGCAGCGGCAGCATGTAGACCAAGTGCAGCACGCCGGTCCACAGCACGATTCCGCGCCGCAGACCGAAACTCACCAACACCATGCCCCAGACCCAGATGATCATGCCATAGGTGACAATGTCGGCGATCCGGGAAACGTTTCCGACCGAAGCGATCAGGAAACCGGCCATGACGACCCAGAAGCCCGGCCAGCGGTCGGTGACCGCGCCATTGGCTTTGGGAACCGCCTTCATGTCACGCAGGAACAGATAGGCGGAGACAATCGGGATCAGCGGACCATGGCTGTATTCAGGCGTGGACCACGCCTCCCCCAGCGAGATCAGCCCGTACCAGAACAGCGGAATGGCGAAGAGAACGCTAAGGCCAAAAAAGATCGCGCCCATATGGGCGTCAACAAAGGATAGCCGATCTGGACGGTCGGTAGAGGTCAATGAAACCACCGGTGTTGGCCCTTCTAGCAATTCCTAGTGTTCACAAAAATCGCAACACAAAACAACTATTCTTTCGGCACGATGAACACGTCCAGCAGTACGGATGCCGTGACCATCGAAATGCTATACCAAAAAGGATCTATGTCTTTTCTGCGCGTGCACTTTCGCTTGTGCGCCGAAATCCTACAACAGCCCTATCGATAATCGGCGTCGAAATTGTCTATGGGCGTTGATAATTCGTACTCTATTACAGCAAAAACCGGCAAGTCTCGAAAATGTGAACGTTTGGGTTGCCCGCAGACGGTAAGGATGGTTCGGTTGCCGCTACGGTTCGCGGAGACGCTCGAAAACTACGGGATTTCCTTCCAATGTCCGATGACGAACAATCGAAGAAGAAGCGCATCGCCCTATTCGTCTTTATCGGCGTCATCCTGGCGGTTTTTGCCTTGGGAGAGGCCCTCGGCTAAGCCGCTCTGGTGCCCGGCGTCTTTGCCTGGAAGCGCTGGAGCATCGCGCTTCAACTCGGACTCAATTGAGATCGTCTTGTAAGCCTTCCGGGCCGGAGCCGTTACGCCGGCGATGCAGCGCATCGGCAAGGGATGGCGACACATCCGGAAGGCTTCCAAGAAGACCGGATACGTCGTCTCAATGGGTCCGAATTACAGCGCGATGCTCTAGTTGACCGGCATCTGCCTGACGTAGGCCATGAGCCCACGCACTTCTCGTTCGGTCAATTCGATCGGCGCGGCGTTGGGCGGCAGGTTGGTCACGGGCTCGATGCCTTTAATCCGCACAAAGGACGGATGAGGAAGTCTGGCGAAGAAGGACGTGTATCGTTCCTCCCAATCGTCGCGCTTCCGGAGCAGTCGGAAACTCGGCGTAGAGCCGATCCCCCCCATGCGATTGAAGTCGCCGATCACATGACATCGCGCGCAATGCTGTTTGGCGACCGTCTCCCCCAGTTGCAGCAGTTCCTCCCCGGCGGCGGGCTTCGCCAATGCCGTAACCGCCCCGACGACCGAGAGGATGACCGCGAAACGGCGTGCGGCATCGACCATGCGTTGATCCTCAGTTCAACCCGTCCAGTTCGATCTGGATCGTTGTCTCATTACCGTCCCGCCAAACAACCATGTCAATAAGGTCGCCGGGTCGGCTCAGATACACTTCGGCCATGGCTTCCTGAGGTCTGGTGACAGGCCTTCCGGCAAGCGAGCGCACAACGTCGCCCGGCCTCAGCCCGGCGGTTTCCGCCGGCCCGCCGGGCCTCACACCGCGCACGGAAACACCGCCAACAAGCGCGCGCCGCTCTCTCGGCAAGGGCGCGAACCCTGCGCCGAGGACAGCCCGTTGGACCGTGCCGAACGCAATCAGATCCTCCGCCACGCGGCGGATCAGCCGCGCGGATACAGCGAAATTGACGCCGATATTCGTGTCCGCTTGGGCCGCGAAAATCGCCGAAAGCTGCCCCAGGACCCGGCCTTGGGAATCGATCAGCGGACCACCGGATGCCCCGGGGTTCATCGCGGCGTCGGTCTGCACAAAGTCTTCGATTGCATTGAAGCCGGTCCCGGCGCGGCCGACGGCGGAAACCGTGCCGCAGGTGACGGCCAGGTCAAGACCGAATGCGTTTCCGATCGCGCAAGCATCCCCGCCCGGCGCAGGAGGCGGCGCATCGGTTAGAGGTTTGAGCCGTGCCGCCACCTTCAAGACAGCGATGTCCGTCGCCCGGTCCCCCGCCAGCAGTTCGGCCGCAAGAATGCGCCCATCCGGCAGGCGCACGTCGATCGAGAGCGCTCGCTCGACGACATGCAGGGCGGTCACGAGATGACCGTCCCCGTCAAAGGCATAGCCGGTACCTTCCGGCGCAACGCCGGGCGGAATGTCCGGCCCGCCTCCCTGCGGCAACCCCGGCCATTCCGGGAGCACGCTGACAGTGGACGCCAAGGCGGCTGCGATTCTGTCCGGCTGTGGGTTATGCGCCTGGGCGGAGCCCAAGAAGGCCGCACAGCACACCAGGGCGCAAAGCAGTGTCCGCCTCATTCGGCGGGCGCTTCGGTCCGCGCCTTCAAAAAGGCAATCAACGCGTCGCGGTCTTCCGTCTTGGGCAGTTTCTGCAGCGGCATCTTGGTTCCGGGAAGCATGACATCCGGCCCGACTTCGAACAGACGGGACAAGGTTTCCGGCGTCCACACAATGTCCGAGTGAACGAGCGCGTCGGAATAGATGTACCCGGGATACGTCCCTACGCGGCGGCCGAAAATCCCATCCAGGCTGGGGCCGGCGCGGCGCTTGCCATCCTCTTTGAGGGAGTGGCAAACCGCGCATTTCCGGAACTGATAGCTCCCGCGTTCGACAATGTCGTCGGAATTGGCAAGCGCCACGGAGGCCCGGCCAATCGGCTGGAACGGCGTGGTCTCGCCCGCGACCGGCTTGCCGTTCTCAACGAACCAACCGCGCGCGACCTGATCCACCCCGGCGGCATAGACCTGATCGCCCCCAGGGGTGAAAGATATCGACCAGACCGCCCGGTAGTAATCCACCGGGAGCTGTTGCCGCGCGCCGCCCCCGCCTTGCCAAAGCCGAAGATAGCCATCCGTCGACCCGGACGCGACCGTCTTGCCATCTTCAGTCACGGCAACCGCAAGAACGGCCCCCTCATGGCCATCATAGGCGAACATCTCTTCGCCGTCGGGGAGTTGCAGCACCCGCACCTTTCCGTCCGCGGAACCGACCACCAGGACTTTCCCCGACCTGTCGACCGCAATGTCATTCACCGGAAAACCGGTATTGACGATGAGCCGCGCTTCGCCGTTCGACTTGTCGACCGGCCATCGCCAGACCGCGCCGTCATACCCCGCCGAAATCAGGTACTCTCCATTCGGCTCGAAGAGAACCGCGTTGACGCTGTTGCGATGCCCGTCGAAACGGTTGACCTCGGTCGCTGTTTCCAGATCCCAGACCTTCACGCGCCGATCCCACGCCCCCGTCGCGGCCAAGCGGCGGTTTGGAGAGACCGCTACAGAAACGACCTTCTTGTCATGCGCCCGGATTACCGAGAGCGGTTTCGCAGTAGATCGGTCCCAGAGGATCAACGCACCGTCGTCGCCCACCGTCGCGACCCGGTCGCCGGCGAAGGCGCCGGCGTTGACCGCCGCCTCGTGCCCGACGAACTCAAGCCGTGGTTCGCGGCTCTCGAGGTCCCAGAGTATGGCGAGGTCGTCCATTCCGGTGGTCAGTGCTTGCGCACCGTCCGGGGAAACGACGATGTCGCGCACGGGTGCGGCATGGCCGATAAGATCCGCTTGCGCCGCGCCGGACAGTCCGGCGAGCGCAAGCAGCACAACAAACGGCCGCAACGGCGGGAACAAAGACATCGAAGCCCGGTACGCTTCTACTCGGCTGGCGCGCGCCGGCCGGCTTCCTGCTGGACCTCTTCAACCCACAGGCTGTGGTGTTCTTTGGCCCAGTTCAGGTCGACCTGCCCGGTTCCCATTGCGTCGAAGGCGCCTTCCATACCGATCGACCCGATATAGATATGCGCGACGATGACCACGATCATCACGAGAGACACGATGCCATGCCAGAGCTGCGCGTACTGCTGCTCCTGTACCGGCGACAGTTCGGTCGGCAAGGCGAAGCCGAACGTGTTCAGGGCGACAAAGGTTTTCGCGAACATCGGATATTCGAACGGGAACAGCAGCGACCACCCGGACAGTGCCAGGGACGCACCGCCCAGAATCGTTACCCAGAAAATGATCTTCTGGCCGCCATTGAATTTCTTGGCCGGCGGGTGCTGCCCCTTGAACAGAATCCCGCCGCCCATGGCCGCCCATTTCAGATCGAGCAGGTTGGGGATGTTGTGACGGACCCACATGACGAAGATCATCACCAGACCCAGCATGAAGGCGAAAGCGAAACCATGGTGCAGATACTTTCCGCCCATGGTGATGAAGGCGAAGGCATCCTTGCCGATGACCGGCAACAGAACCTGCTTGCCGTAGAGAATGTTCAGGCCGGTGATCGCCAGGACGATGAAGGACACCGCCACCAGCCAGTGGCCGATCCGCTCTATCAGTTTGAAGCGCTCAATCGTCTCGCCTGCGGGACCGTGATCGATCTTGATGCGGCCGCGGATGGCGAAAAAGGCAACCAGAAGAACCACGATCGCCGCCAAGCCATACGCACCGTAGGTGAACAGCGGACCGTTGCGGAACTCCATGAAGAGCTGACCGGAAGAGATATAGTTTCCAAAAACCGGCTGGCCGCGATTGGCGCCCGGCGTCTGAATCAGAACCGCCGCGTTGCCGTCCGGAATACTGACATAGCCGGCGGCGCCGCCACGAATGTTCCGCCAGAGTTCGGAATCGCTAAGCGTGCCTTTCGTTTCACCGGGAACAGCGCCGCCCTGCAGCCCTGCGCTTCCGGGAGCGACGTCGTTCGTGTTCTGCGCATGCCCCACGGCTGGTGCCAACGCGATCAGGGTCATAACCATGAAAGCGAAAGACCAACGTGAAAGGTTGGACACAATCGACCGGACCATTTGTATATCCCTCCGCCGAGTAAGCCTTTGTGATTGTTATTGGAAACCTAGAACTTTCGCCAGAGTTTTCCAGATCTTGCGGCCTGCGTCGCGTCAATTGCCCCAGCAACATGATCGGATTTCCCGATCGACGCAGCCCGTCCGAGTATAAAGAAGAGGCAACCGCTGGACGCGGTTGCCTCCCCCATCGTTTAGGCGGACCGGCCCGAGAGCCGGTCCAGGGCTCGCTTAGGAACCGCCCTTGCTTTCGTAGGCAGTACCCCAACCCCAGGCGCCCGACCCGAAACCACGGGCAACCACGCGTTCGCGGTAGATGTCGGACACCACGTCCCCATCCCCGGCGAGCAGCGCTTTAGTCGAGCACATTTCTGCACAAACCGGCAGTTTGCCCTCGGCCATACGGTTGCGACCGTATTTCTGGAATTCGACATCGGACATGTCCGCTTCGGGACCACCGGCGCAGAAGGTACATTTGTCCATCTTGCCCCGGCTTCCGAAGTTACCCGCCTGCGGATATTGCGGCGCACCGAACGGGCACGCGTAGAAGCAATAACCGCAGCCGATGCACAGGTCCTTCGAGTGAAGGACAATGCCGTCGTCCGTTTCATAGAAACAGTCGACCGGGCAGACCGCCATGCAAGGCGCATCCGAACAATGCATGCAGGCGACAGAGATCGACCGCTCGCCCGGCTTGCCGTCATTGATGGTGACGACCCGCCGGCGGTTGATCCCCCACGGCACCTCGTGCTCGTTCTTACACGCCGTGACACAGGCATTGCATTCGATGCAACGTTCCGCGTCACAGAGGAATTTCATTCTTGCACCCATTTACCGTCTCCTCACGCGCGTTCGATGCGGCACAGGGTGGCTTTGGTTTCCTGCATATTGGTCACCGAGTCGTAGCCGTATGTCTGTGCCGTGTTTGTGGATTCCCCAAGGACGTACGGATCCGCTCCCTCGGGATACTTGTAGCGACGATCTTCGCCTTCCAGATGCCCCCCGAAGTGGAACGGCATGAAGGCAACGCCGCTACCGACGCGCTCCGTAATCATCGCCATGACCTTCACCTTGGCGCCTTCCGGACCATGGACCCAAACCTGGTCCTTGTCCCGGATGCCCAAGTTGTTGGCATCGCGCGGGTTGATCTCGACGAACATGTCCTGCTGCAACTCCGCAAGCCACGGGTTGGAGCGGGTTTCGTCGCCGCCACCCTCGTATTCGACCAGGCGGCCGGAGGTGAGGATGATCGGGAAGTCCTTCGAGAAATCCTTCTTCTGGATCGAGGCATACATCGTCGGCAGACGATACATCACCCGGTCCTCGTAAGTCGGATAGTCCTCGACCAAGTCGCGACGCGGTGTATAGAGCGGCTCGCGGTGCGTCGGCACCGGATCCGGGAAGTTCCACACAACGCAACGGGCCTTGGCGTTCCCGAACGGGGCGCAACCATGCTTGATGGCGACGCGCTGGATACCGCCTGACAAGTCGGTCTTCCAGTTCGTCTTTTCACCCGCGATCGCATCAATGGTCGCCCGCTCTTCTGCGGTGAGATCCTTGTCCCACCCCAGTTTCGTGAGCATCGCCATCGTGAACTCAGGATAGCCGTCCTTGATTTCCGACCCTACGGAGTAGGAGCCTTCGGCAAGAAGGTTGTCCCCGTCCCGCTCCACGCCGAAGCGTGCCCGGAAGGTGAGACCGCCTTCGGCCACCGGCTTCGAGGGATCGTACAGGTTCGGCGTGCCCGGGTGCCCCATTTCAGCGGTACCCCACGACGGCCAAGGCAGACCGTAGTAATCACCGTCGGCCGGACCACCCAGCGCCTGCAGGGTCGTTTTGTCGAAGGTGTGTTGGTTTGCCATGTGAAGCTTCAGGCGTTCCGGCGACTGGCCGGTATAGCCGATGGTCCACATACCCTTGTTGATCTCACGCAGCGTGTCCTCGATGTTCGGCTCGTCGTTTTCGACTTTGATGTTCTTGAACATCTCGTCGGCGAAACCGAACTTCTTGGCGAACTTGTAGATGATCGTGTGATCGGGAAGCGACTCGAACAGCGGGTCGATGACCTTCTCACGCCACTGGAGCGAGCGGTTGGACGCCGTAACGGACCCGTGGGTCTCGAACTGCGTGCAAGCCGGCAGAAGGTAAACGCCGTCCGTGCGGTCGTGCAGGATGGCGCTGACCGTCGGATACGGATCGACCACGACGAGAAGGTCGAGCTTCTCCATCGCCGTCTTCATTTCCTTCATCCGGGTCTGCGAGTTCGGCGCATGACCCCACAGCACCATGGCGCGCAGGTTATCGGGCTGTTCGAAGTTGGCGGCGTCTTCCAAGACACCATCGATCCAGCGCGAAACCGGCACACCCGGCTTCTCCATCAACTCCTTGGAGTGGAACTGGCCCAGCAGGTAGTCGTAGTCGACGTCCCAAACGCGGGCCCAGTGCTTCCAGGAACCGGTCTTCAGACCGTAGTAGCCCGGCAGCGTGTGACAGAGAACGCCGAGGTCGGTCGCACCCTGAACGTTGTCGTGGCCGCGGAAGATGTTCGTGCCGCCGCCGGTGACGCCCATGTTGCCGAGCGCCAACTGCAGAACGCAGTAAGCTCGCGTGTTGTTATTGCCGTTGGTGTGCTGGGTACCGCCCATGCACCAGATCACGGTACCCGGCCGGTTGTTGGCCATGGTCCGCGCGACGCGGCGCAACTGCGATCCCGGAACGCCCGTGACACGCTCAACCTCTTCAGGGTTCCAGCGCTTCACTTCTTCCTTGATCTGGTCCATGCCCCAAACGCGCTGGCGAATGAATTCTTTGTCTTCCCAGTCGTTTTCGAAGATGTGCCAGAGGATGCCCCAGATCAGACCGACATCCGTGCCCGGACGGAACCGCACGTATTCGTCCGCGTGCGCGGCCGTCCGTGTGAAACGCGGATCGCAGACGATCAGCGGTGCATTGTTCTGCTCTTTCGCGCGCAGCACGTGGAGCAGCGACACCGGGTGCGCTTCTGCCGGGTTCCCGCCGATGATGAAGATGGCGCGGGAGTTATGGATGTCGTTGTAGGAGTTCGTCATCGCCCCATAGCCCCAGGTGTTCGCGACACCTGCGACAGTGGTGGAGTGACAGATACGGGCCTGATGGTCACCGTTGTTGGTACCCCAGAACGCGTAGAACTTCCGGAACAGATAAGCCTGTTCGTTATTGTGTTTCGCCGACCCCAGCCAGTAGACCGAATCCGGTCCCGACTTCTGGCGGATTTCGAGCATCTTGTCGCCGACCTCGTTGATCGCCTGCTCCCAGGAGACCTTGGTCCACTTACCGTCGACCAGCTTGGTCGGGTACTTCAGGCGACGCTCGCCATGGCCGTGTTCGCGGACAGCCGCACCTTTCGCGCAATGCGCACCCAGGTTGAACGGGCTGTCGAAGCCGGGCTCTTGGCCGACCCAGACGCCGTTGTCGACTTCGGCAATAACCGTGCAGCCGACCGAGCAGTGCGTGCACACGCTCTTCACGTTGGTCATGTTTCTGGCCGCGATCGCCTGCGCCTGCGCCTTCCGGGTCACCAGACCCGCGGGCGCCGCCGCTGCAGCTGCTGCTGCGCCGGCCACCAGACCGGACCGCGTCAGGAACGTACGTCTATCGACGACTTCGCCGCGGGCCTTGCCGTTGGCGATCGACGCCCGGGGGCCGAATGCTACCCCGTTTGTCTTTTTGCGAAGCATACTGTTTCATCCCTTATTCGAAATGGCTGCGGATTGTCGTTTGAAAGGTGTCCCCCGAACCCAATTGCAGCCTGAGTTACCCAAACTCCGGTACACTCGTCGGCGCCGCGGATGGTGTGCATCCGTCAGACACGCCGGGAGGCCCTAGAATCTGGCTGTCGCGTAGAAAGTCTTCACGTGGTCGGACTTGCGATAATGCCCACCGTCGACGGCTTCCGCCTCTTCAGCACGCGCACCGCCAGCCGCAGCCACGACCGCCCCGAGACCGACGGCTGCACCCTTACCGGCTGCACCGAAGAACCCACGACGGCTGACTTCTTCCTTAGCTTTGTCTGCCATGTTTAAGTCTCCCAAATTGCTGGCCAACCCAAGTTCACCAGCGGTTCCGCCATACATACCGAGAACAACCGCACGCGCCCGTCAGGCCCGCGCGATCATGGAGAAGCCCTCCTCCTCGATCTGCATGAACAATGAACCGATCTCACCGACACTGCGATAGAGATCGGCCTTTTTCGCCGATTTGAGATCCGCGAAAAACTTGCCCGCCCACGGCTTCATGTGGGCGGTGAAAAAACGTTCTTGTTCGTAGAGCGTCGCGCCGCCCTCGGCGGTATCGGCAACCAGATTTGCCATCACGTCGCACAAGGTGGCGATATGGTCTTCGGGTTCGGAAACCCCCATCGCACGCTCGAAACCCAATTCTGCGAGATCTTCGCGCAAATCGGCCAAGGGCTTTTCGTTGAGGAATCCGGTCAGGTAGTAGCTGCCAAACGGCAGGAGTTCGCCGCGCCCGACCCCGATGAACAGGTCATGATATTCATGGCCGGCGGCCGGCAGATCGGCATTCTTCAATGCGTCGCCAAACGCCGCGAACGCGCGGCCCAGCTCTGTGTCGGACTGAGCGAAATAGGCCACGGTATCCTGTACGTCAGGCTTGGGAGCCGCGTACAAAACCTTGGCCAAAAACGAATACAGCGCCTGACGCCCGGCATCTTCCGGCGCGGCTTCCGCAACCTGCGAGACTGCAGCTTCTGTCACGTAAACTTTGTCCCCACCCTGGTGAGCGGCTGGGCTTTTTTGCCCTTCTTGCTCTTAGTTAACCAAAAGAGGCTACGCCCCTCCTCTACGCGCGTCCAGCCAAAACGGCCATTTGACAAGATCCCGTGACAATTTTGCACAACTTATCCTTACTCTTGTCCGGGTCTTTGCATGACTTCGCCACCTCTTGTCGGCCGGCCGCGCTCTACTTCCTGTCCCTCCGAACCTGTGTCCTCGACACCCTTGGACGTCCCCAACGGGTCGACCTCCACTTCGGCTGCCGCGATCTGTGGCTCTTCTGCGGTTTCCGGCGCGCTAGGCTCGGACGTCTCGGCCCGCTGCTCGTCGGACAGCTCGGAGTGAACCGTATCGTCTTCCCCTGCGGATTCCTCGAGCGTTCCTTGCTCGGCCGCGTGCAGTTCGCCCGCCTGCTGCTGGGTAGCTTGTTGCTGCGCCGCTTCCGCTTCGGCGGCCTTGGCCGCTTCCTCGGCTTCGTAGTCGACCATGCCGCGGCCGACTTTGTAGACCGATTGCATGTTGGCAACGACCGTGGCCGCATCGGTGAAGTCCTCACCGTAATCCAGCAAGCCGTCCAGATTTGCGAAGACCGCGTTGGTCCGCCAAAGCTTTCGCAGCGCCATGTTGCGGACCGCATCGCTCACCTTGTCGGACATGAACGGCGTATAGTCGGAGTCTTCGTGGAGATCGTCGATCTCCGGCAATTCCGTTTCGCCGCTGTCGGCTTCTTCGGCGGCAGACGCTGCTTCTTGCTGTGTTTCCAGGATCGCGTCCGACGCCATCGGCTCGGCGGCCGTTCCTTCCGGCGCAAGCCCAGCCTCTTCGACAGCGCCCTCACCATCATCGCCAGGCAACGTGAATTTCATGCCGCGGGCACCCGCGCGGGACTCCGCTTTCATGCGCGACCAACGGTTCAGACGAGAAGGCGCAGCACTCATTCGCGTCCCTTCCGGGCGCCATAGAAACGCTCTTCTATCGGGTGCAGCACTTTACCGAAGCGCATCGGCTCTTCCTTGTAGTCCTTGCGCTTGCGCTTCTTGAACGGTTCGTCGACATGGTGCGTGTCGATGAATTTCTGCACCCAGGCGATCATCGCCTCCGGCATTGGAACCGCTTCCACGATATCCTCGCCCGTGTCGAGATAGTCCTGCGCTTCGTAGGGGGAGGCCGTCGCGAAAACAGCGCTAACCTCGGGATCGTCCGGCTCCTCGGCCAGGCGCAGCACCACATAGACCGACGGGCGCTCGTTCGACAGATTGACCCGGTAGGCTTCCGTTTCTTTGCGGAACAGTTCCAGATCCAGCGTGGCGATATGATGCTGATCCCAGCCGTCACCGGATGCGATCCGCACCCACTCCGAACTCTGTCCGGCGCCGGGTATTACGGCAACCGGCAGCCAGCGGTAGTCCTGCCACGGATGATCGATCTTGCGGCGCTCCGCCACGATCCCGACCGGCAAAGTATCCTTTATTTGTGCTGTCGCCTCCGGCAACCAAACACCCTCCCACGGTTGGCAGCGCTCTCTCGTTGCGATCGGAACGCTTCACCTCGCACACCATGAAAGACGATGCGCCCGGTGCATACAATATCAGAGAAAGTGTGGCTTTGCGAATTTGGTCTTACCAATTGGATTTTTGTAGACAAAGCCAAAAAACAACACAAAATACATAAAAACACGCCCATTCAGTAGGGAAAACTAATTTTGGGTGACCTGGGAAACGCCTTTTGGGAAGCAGGACGGCTGCTGCTTTCCGCCGACTCGGCACTGCTGGAAATCGTCGGCTTGTCGCTGCGCGTCACCTTGACGGCGGTTGTTCTGGCCTGTGCGATCGGCTTGCCGCTCGGTGCGCTCTTGGCCGTCGCGCGGTTTCCCGGACGCCTTGGGATCATCGTGGTAACCAACACCTTGATGGGATTGCCGCCGGTGGTCGTCGGCCTTTTTTTGTATTTGTTGCTGTCCCGCGCGGGACCGATGGGACCGCTCGATCTTCTCTACACGCCAACGGCGATGATCATCGCGCAGATGATTCTGGTCGTACCGATCGTGACCGCCATGACCCGTCAGGTGGTGGCCGATATGCACGCCGAGTATGACGAGCAGTTCCGCTCCATGGGCCTGACCGGCATACGCGCGGTTCCGTCCCTGCTGTGGGATGCGCGTTACTCCCTGATAACCGCGTCGCTTGCCGGTTTCGGCCGCGCGTCGGCGGAAGTCGGCGCGGTGCTTGTGGTGGGCGGTAACATCAATCACGTGACCCGCGTGATGACCACGACCATCGCGCTCGAAACATCGCGCGGAAATCTCGCGCTCGCTCTCGGCCTCGGATTGGTGCTGCTGCTCATTGCGCTTGCGGTCAACGCCGCGGTAATGAGCTTGAACAGCAGCGCCCGCCGGATGGCCTATGTTTGAGAGGATTGGGACGCTGCCCGGGCTAACCGCCGACACCGCCGAGCCCGCTCAAGGCGTGTTGCCGGTATGTTTCCAGGATGTCTCCTATGAGCATCAAGGCCTCTCTCTGATCGACGGTGTGTCGTTCGAACTGGACGCGCGGAGCCAGACCGTCGTCATGGGACCGAACGGCGCCGGTAAGAGCCTTCTGCTGCGCTTGCTACAGGGGCTGATCGCGCCGAGCAGCGGACAAATCATCTGGAACCGGGGCAGTGCCGACGGATCCGCCAGCCAGGGGCGCGGCGCTCCGCCGGTAGCTTTGGTGCTGCAGCGGCCGGTGCTGCTGCGACGCTCGGTCGAAGCAAACCTGGCCCATGCGCTCGCGACGTACCGTGTCCCTCGGGGCGAGCGGCCTGAGCGGATCGAGACATTGCTGCAGATGTGCGGGCTTGAACGGCAACGCCGGCAGCCGGCGCGTTCGTTGTCGGGCGGCGAGCAGCAGCGGCTGGCAACCGTCCGGGCGATGGCCGGCGACCCCGAACTGCTGCTGCTGGACGAGCCCACCGCGAACCTCGATCCGCAGGCGACGCTGGCGATCGAAAACTTGATGAAACAGGCCCGGGCCCGCGGCACCAAGACGGTTCTGGTCACGCACGATATCGGACAGGCCCGCCGGCTGGCGGACGAGGTGATCTTCATGGCCAACGGGCGGGTAACGGAAGTGCGGAGCGCCGCGGCGTTCTTTGCCGGGCCGTCATCGGCCGAAGCGCAGGCCTATCTGAACGGACAACTGATTTTGTAAATGGGAGGGAAACCATGACACGAACAAACACGGACATTCCATTCTTCGGCACGGCGCGACGCGCCTTCGCATGCTGGCTGCTGGCCTGCGCCCTGGCGCTTGTGCCGCTGACGGCGCCGCGTGCCGACGCGCCCTTCATCATTGTTCAATCCACCACCTCTACGCAGAACTCCGGACTTTACGATTACCTGCTTCCGCTGTTCACGGCCGAGACCGGGATCGAGGTTCGCGTTGTCGCGGTGGGAACCGGCCAGGCCATCAAGAACGCCCGGAACGGCGACGCCGATGTCCTCTTGGTGCACGCCAAGGCAGCCGAGGAAAAGTTTGTCGCCGATGGGTTCGGCGCAAACCGCTGGGACCTTATGTATAACGACTTTGTCCTCGTCGGCCCATCCGACGACCCGGCCCGGATCGCCGGAAAGCGGAATATCGTAGAGGCCCTTGAAGACATGGCGGCCAGCGGCGCGGTTTTCGCCTCCCGAGGCGACGACTCCGGAACCCACAAAAAGGAACTCTCCTTGTGGACGGCCGCTGGCGTAGACGTATCTGAGGCAAGTGGCGGCTGGTACCGGGAAACCGGGTCCGGAATGGGCGCGACGCTCAATGTCGGGATCGGCATGGGGGCCTACGTCCTGACCGACCGGGCAACCTGGATCAAGTTCGGCAACAAAGCGGGCCACAAGATCGTTGTCGAGGGGGACTCGCGGCTTTTCAACCAATACGGCATCGTCGAGATTTCCCAGGAGCGGCATCCGCATATCAAGGCTGCCGAAGCCCGGCGTTTCATCGATTGGATGATTTCCCCAGCCGGACAAAAGGCCATCGCCGCTTACCAAGTTGAGGGGAAACAGCTTTTCTTCCCGAACGCCGCCAAGGGTGGAAGCTGACGCGCCTGCGGACGTAAAGGCTGACCGGATATGAACGAACGCGGCCCGCCGTGGCGGGACCGCGTTCGCCCCCTTCCCCCAACTCGTCGATTTAGCGTTTATTGCTGTACTTATGAGTGTGCGCCTGTTTCAACAGCGGCTCAACCCCAGACGGCCTGGGGTCATCCTCTCGCCCTCTCGCCGCGGCGGTCCCTGCCGCCGCCTTCCTTGGCATAGGCCGGGTCCGGCGCCGGCTACGGCAAGATTTCTCAAACAACCTGCCCGCTTGATTTGACCGTCAAGCCGACCCAAAGTCGGCGCTTGGGCGCGACAACGGATAATCACGGCATGGAACGACGGTCAGGCGCAGAAACAGGTCCCGAGCAGAAGGCTGCGGCTGAAGGCGAGGCCCAGGGCCAGGTATCCGCTACCGTGCCGGACTGGTCGCGCGAAAGGCCACGCGCGTTTTGGGACCCCAGCCGGCGGTTGCTGCGCTCCATCCGGCGGTACCAAAGCGCGGCGTCGATGCCGGCCGGACTGCGTTGGATGGTGAAGAACTATTGGGCAGTGAGCCACCGTTTCTGGTCCGTGGTCACGGGGGCGGATATCCCCCTCAACTGTACGATCGGCGGCGGCTTGCTTCTGCCGCACCCCAACGGCGTCGTCATTCACCCCGACAGCGTCATCGGCTGCAATTGCTTGCTCTTCCAACAGGTTACGCTGGGCACCGAGATGTCCGGGGTGGCGCCGGTATTGGGCGGCCATGTGGATATCGGGGCCGGCGCTAAGGTGCTGGGCCGAGTCACGGTTGGCGACCATGCCAGGATCGGTGCGAACGCGGTCGTCCTGTCCGATGTCCCGGAGGGCGCGACGGCGGTCGGCATCCCGGCACACGTCAAAGAACCACGCCCGTGATCGACCCGGGGTTGCGCGCCGCATCTCTTACGATTCCTTCGAACCGGCAAACCGGGGAAGGCGACGACGACCGGCGATGTCCGGTCGCCCGTCTTGAACCAGCCGCCGGACGCCCCCTACCAGCCCGCCTTTTCATAGCTGGTCGCTTGGCCCCACTGCCTGGTGGAAATCCAATGCGACACCGGCGGATCGGGCGACGCGTTCGCCGAGACGAACTGACGCGGCAATTGCGCTCGACAGTTCCGGGATTTGTTGGGTGCTTTCACCCAAAACAATGAGCCAATAGCGCCAATCTGGGACAATTTTCTTTTGCGCTGTGCCGCATGGGGATATACCCCGGCCCGATTCGTGCTAGTTGTTGAGGGTGGGAGCTTGTTAGGTACGGACAATAAGCTCGGGAGGACGGCTATGCTTCAACGGTCGGTGTGGCAACGCAGCCACGACGCGGCTTTGCTTTATGCGGACTTAACCCGTCGGTGCGCGCAGACGGGGCTTGAACTTGAGATCCGCACGGATTTTTCGGAACTGGCGGACTGCTACCAAAAGGCGGTCGGCCGGCGCGTGTTTCCGGTGTTCGATCCGACCACGTCGGACATTTCACGGCAGAACAGTTTCTGGATAGCCGGCCTGCTGGACGGCGAGATCGTGCATACTCAGGCTTTGCGGTTCTGGGATCTGGCTGACGGCAGTCTTGCCGAACATCTGATCGAACATGCCCGCTTGTATTGCGCACTGGGCGACAACCGCATCGATCCGGAACGGACCGAGGTGCGGTCCGAAAACCTGGCCCGTCTCTCCGGCCGGATTTGTTATCACGGCCAGATCTGGCTGGACAAAAGGCTGCGGGGCCAGGAAGTCGGCGGTTTTCCCTTGGGCCGCGAGTTGCTGCCCCGCATCGGCATTCTTGCCGCCGTCCTGGGCGGCCGGCCCGATGCGATCTTTGGGCTCGCACCCTACCCGACCGCGGAAAAAGGAATCCTGGCGAGTTACGGGATGTACCATGCGGAGCTCGGCGCGCTTGCCTTCTACGACGAGACGGACGAACTGCAGTGGCACGAGACCGTGGTCTGGTCAGCAGTCCCCGATCAGGATCAGGAAATTCAGCGAACTATTGAACGCTCGCGGCTATATACGGCGGCTGAGAGGAAGATTCGAGTTGAACAAATGAGGCAGTCCGTTCGGGTAGTCCGGCCAAGCGAACAATAACGCGGATGTAGCGTTGATAGACGTTCCCGGCGGGCGTCTGCATGAAACCGGTCACCCGTGAAACGGCCGGTTCCGCGTTTTCGCTCACTTCCCGGTAGGCCTTCGCCGTCGCCTTGTCGAAGGTGGTGTCGTAAAAACCCTCGTCGAACGGCGCGCCGAGGATCCCCGCACGCCACTTGTTGCCGAGCACGGCGGTAATCGGCGCCGCGTCTCCCACCTGGTCGTACCGCAGCCCGGCGTCGCTGTCTTTTCGGAACACCACCATCTCATCGAGAAACGCTTCGGGGTTGTTTATCACTTCCCGAATGATGTCAGGACGCGGAAGGTCCTTCTCTTGAACATCCTGGATGGTGAGCGGCCGGGGCAATCCGACGACATTGCGGTCGTGGCGCAAGGAAATGACATATTCCAGCAAGGACACATAGTCCGGGAACTCGGTATAGATCCAATGGCCCCGCTTGACCTTCAAGACGTAGGGCGAGGGTAAGCTCCGGGCCTGACCGAGGGCGGTGATCGCGACCGGTTCGCTGGCGTTGTCCAAATCCATAATCAGGAACGAACGGTCGACATGCTCGTAGATGCAGACCGTTCCCGAGGACGTCAGGAGCGCCTCGACAGTCCAGTTGTAGCGGTCGGCCAGCTGCGCATGGCTCAGCTCGTATACCGTGGGCACGGCGGCATTTTCCGCGGGAACAACCCACCAACCACGTAGGCAGGCGCTATTTTGCTTAACGAGGCGTCGCACTGTCATTTCCAAGAGACAAACCAACAACGGCCTGGAACATCGCCGAGATCTCTACAGCCTCCAATTCCAGAACCTCCGCGCTTTCAAACGTTACGCACACGAGGTCCCTGTCGATCAGATCGCTTACAGCAAGATCCAATCGAAGTGACAGAACCACCAGTTCCTCTATCGAATCGACGACAAGAGGACAGGGTGCCCGCTCGTTATCGTTACTCGCCTTCACAACATATCCGCCGTGAGCAACCTACCTTGAGTAAACAAGGCATCCCTATCCACGTCAACCGATGGGCGTTATACTGACAGACCGGCCTGTGCTCCACTCCTCGCATCCCTTCCCTTGCGATTCTCGACGATCGCACGGCAACAACGGTCTTTCGGCATGCCGCAGGCAGCTCTTGCCGCTGCGCAGCACGTCGCGATGACGCATGGCAATGCCGCTGCCGCGCGCTTCAGTCCGCCTGCAACCCCAGCCGGCTGATATCATAGCCGCCAAGCGCCGCCGCCTTGTCGGCAAAAGACTCCGTCCGGGTAAAAGCCAGCAGTTTCTGCATGGGTTCCGCGAACACATCTCGGGCCGTGAGCAAAAGATCGTAGCGTTCTTGGGCCAACGGAGTGAAGGAAAGGCCAAAGCGTTTCGCGACGGATTCAATACCGAAGGCGGCCTGCGCCTCACCGTCCAAAATCGACAGGGCGGCTTCCGTCTCGGTGCGGGCGGCCCCCGGGCTCCAAGCGACGGCACTTGTCGCGATACCGGCCTGGTCGATCAATCGGTCCAGCAGAACCCGGCTCCCCGCGCTTTCTTGGCGTCTCTTGAACACCAGTCCATCGCGCACGGCGCTGGTCAGTGCGGCAAGCCCCGTGACACCATTGGAACCGCCCACGGCGGGCGCGGTAAGAAGGCCTTGCCGGCGCACCGCCCAAGTCATCAGGATTATGTCGGCGCTTTCGTGCCGCGCTTCTGTCAGAAGATGCTGATTGTAACCGGCGACCGCCTCAGCCTCATGGGCCTCTGTGCCAGCGGGCCGGGGGACGTGCATGCCGGCGAACAGAACTTCACCCCGCAGAAAGCGGTCGTATCCGTCCAAGCTCCCATCGAAGAGCGGACCGATCCCGCAGGCGCTCTCGACAAGCGCCCACTCGAGCAATGGGTCGTGGCTGCCGCCGGCGATGGGCGGCCGGTTGCGATCGGCCCCGGGCGAGGCACCGGCGCTAGTCGTTCCCGACCGCAGCCAATCCTCGATCAAGTCCCGGGGGAAAAGCAGCTTTCCCGTAACCTTTGTGTGGGGAATCGCGTCTTCGGCGACGAGATCGTAGATCTTCCGCTCTTTTACCCGAAGAAGACGGGCAACTTCCGCTGTCGTCATCAGAGCGTCGGCCTGTACGTCCGGGACCGTCATATCTAAGCGTAAACCCATACTTTCCGGAATTATTTCCGGCCACGACGCTAACCGATTTGTCTTATCCGAAACAGTGACTATTTTTGCTGCCAAGTTGACGAATAACAGCGCCGGCATCGAATCCGGTGCTAGCGATCGCGGGGGAACCAGAAACCCATGACAAATATCTCTCCGGAAGCCGAAGCGGGCGGCGCCCCGACCCTGCCGCCGGTCTTCAGCACAATCATGGTGGATCGCGAAGAGCCGCTGGATCTGCGGGCCTTGGCGCTGATCCGGGACATGTATGAGGCAGGAGAAGACCCAACCGGAAGCGTTCTGGTCGCCGATCGCGTCGACCTCGCGGATTGCGCTTTTGTCCTGGGTCCGGAACAGAACTTGGGCGAGGCGTTAAGTGTCGTCCATGTGATGATGCTGGCGGTGAACGACGCGCTGGGCGCCATCATCCCCCCGCAGATCGCCGTGACGTTCGGTTGGCCGGACCGGATCATGATCAATGGAGCCTTAGCGGGTGGCCTTCGCCTGTCCATGCCCGCCGGCGCCGCCGATGAGCCGGACGCGGTACCCGACTGGCTGGTTCTGCGTCTGACCCTCGATGTGCTGGGAGAGCCGACGGAGGAGCAACCGGGGCAACCGGGAGAACGTACGTCGTTGTTGCATGAAGGCTGTGTCGACGTTGCCCCGACCGTAATCATCGAAAGCATCGCCCGGCATTTCCTAAGCTGGATCACTCAGTGGGAACGGGACGGCATGGAGCGCCTGACGGAAGCCTGGGACGGGCGCGCGCACGGGTTTCAGGAACAGGTTTCCTTCCGGCTGCCAGGCGGCAGCATTCGGGGCCGCCTTCTCGGCCTCGATCAAAGCGGGGGCTTGATGGTAAGCCGCAACGGCAAGAAGAAGACCGCCCCTTTGCACTGGCTGTTGCAGGGGCCCAGTTGGGCGCCCGCTTGGGAACAGAAGGTTCCGCCGCATGGCTGATAAACCGTTCAAGCTTCCCAAGACGCTGCGGCTGGACGAATCCGACACCCACGTTTTCGAGGCGGCAGCGCCTGCCGGTGAATGGGCGATACCCGGCGGTTTCGCCTTTGCGGCATGGGATCTTGGCAACCTTACCTTAAAGCAGCGCTTCGCGTTCGCCCAGGGTTTCCTGGGTCTGGGGAGTTTCGGCCGGTCAACGGTGGTCGCGGTAGCCAGTGCGTCCGAGGAAGATCGAGACCTGGCGGTAGACGCCTTGGCGGGCCATCTGCTTGAACGATACGGCGCCCCCTCGCCCGACGCAGCCCGCGCCGCCGCCGTACAAGAAATCGATTTTGCACAAGAGTTGTGCGACGGACTGAGCATCAACCGCCTGCTCATGGTTGAGCGGGACGTCGACGACAGCGGACAGATTGTCGAGCGGTTCCGCTCGGCGGCGAAACCGGGACCGCTGGACCACACGAAGATTTGGACCCTTGTCCCGGACGATGAACCAGCAGCCGCACTCAACGGAGAGGATTGACGAACAGCATGGATTTCTGGCGAACCAGTGGATACCACCTGCTGCAGCGCGACGACGACGGCTGCCTGCATGTCACGCCCGACTATTGCCGCGCCTTCTGGCGCAGGCCCGAGGTGGCGCCCGTCGAGGAGTCCTGTGCCGCGGAGCGTGCCTATCACGCTGAGCTGCTGCTGGATCCGGTGCAGGAGCTTGATCCGACGCGTCTTTCCGCATTCAGCGATCAGGACACCGCATCCAACTACAAGGTCTTGAGCGGTTTTCTGCAGGATCTACGGGCCGCAGAAACCCTGGAAGCCTACTACCTGAAACTGTTCCGTGGCGGCAAAATCTCGATACCGCCGCTATTCATCGACCAGATGGCGCACGCCATCACCCGAACCGTGCTGGAGGATGTCGCCAATCCTCTACAAGCGCGTGCCGGCGAATTGTTTTTCAGGGCCCAGCGCGCGACGGTGCAAGATGGAAACATCATGCTGGCGGATGAAGATACGGTCGAGATGCATTCCCAGACGGGAGGATTTGGCGAGCTCGGCCGCATGCTCGTCGAAGGTAACGCGGCCCTCAAGTCGATAGAACTGGATGTTCTGGCCGAGGAGAATGCGGCGCTCTATTGGGACAGGTCGGACCGTTTCGACACCGTCCTGGACGTCACCTTCCCCCGCCCGGGGTTGGACGCGCTATGCCGCGCCATGGAACGTTGGATCGCGCACTTTCTGGGTCTCGAAACCCGGATCCACCCGGTCCAGTCAATCCGGGACGAGAAATGGCGCTGGCACATCGGGCTGGATAGCGCGGCGACCGGGATCTTGAACGATCTTTACAACGGCGCGGATGTCGGCGAGGACCGCCTTTCAAGACTGTTGAGCCTGTTCCGACTGGAGATCAAGGACCAGACCCTGGTCCTGGACGATGTCGCCGGGAAACCCGTCTATCTCGGTCTCGCGATGGACGCGAAAGACCGCGTTCAGGTCAAACCGCAGAACCTTCTCGTCAATCTGCCGCTGAAACAGACCGCATAACCGAAAGGCCTCTATCATGAATGAAGAAGCGTTGAACATGTCCATCAGGAAGTTTCTCAAGAAAGTCGGCGTTACCAGCCAGCGCGAAATCGAAACCGCAGTTCGGGCGGCGCAGGAAGCCGGCAACCTGGGCGCCGGCCCCTTGGACGCGGAGGTCAGACTGACCATCGGCGGCATCGATCTGGACGTCACCATCGACGGCAAGATCGACACGAACTGACGGCGGTTCAGTCGACCTCCAACCCCAGCTCCCGCTGCTTTTTCTTACTCAGCCCGCGCGAGACGATCTTGTGGGACAGGGTGAGGTACTCCTTCAACTCGTCGTCCGACAAACCCGGTTCCGCGTAATGCTGGATCCATTTCATGCCCCGGGAGGCCAGGTACGGGGCCGGCCGTAGGCCGGGCTGGTCGCGCAGAACTTCGTACCCGATGTCGCTAACCTTGAAGGTGATGCCCGAGACCTCGCCATTGTTCCAGCCGCCGATCGCGAAGACTTTCCCGCCCACCTTCCAGACATGCGATCCGCCCCATTGCACAACATGGGTCGTCGCCGGAAGGCTGCCGCAAAAGGCGTTGTATTCCTCGTAGGTCATCTCACCGTTACCGCTGTTTCAGAGGTTCGCCGCCCGACGCCCATACTTTCATGGACAGCCGACACCGGCGGGCTATACGCCTTGGCCCGCCCTCCGGCAAACAAGGTCGAAGCGGGCATCAAGTGACAGTGGCGGGCCCAACCACGCGGGTCTGGCGCATCCGCCGGCGCCACTTGTCGGCGTCATAGCCGCCGCCGCGGTGCAAGAGGCATCTGTTGTCCCAGATTACCGTATCGCCGGCTGCCCAGCGGTGGCGGTAGATGTCCTCTTCCCGCGTCGCCCCCGTGTTTAAATCATCGATCAACCGGCGGCTCTCGATACCGCCCCAGCCGACGATCGACCTGGCATGGGATCCGGTATAGTAGTTCGCCGCGCCGGTGGACGGGTTCCGTCTTACCAACGGGTGCACGACCGGCGGAAGAGAGGCCGCATGGTTGGGGTCCACGGGCGCGACCGGGCTGCGCGAAAAAACATAGTCGTGCACTGCCTGCAAACCGTCGATCCGTTCCTTTTCGTCCGCCGGCAGACGGTTGTAGGCCGTCCGCATACTGGCGAACTCGGTGGCCCCGCCTTCGCCCGGCACTTCGTACGCATGGGTGATGGAGACATAGGACGGCACGGCGCGAAACGAAGAGTCAGAATGCCATTGCTCGTTGCCGGTCTGGTACTTGGTGTTGGGATGGTCCCCGCGTCGAACCGTTCCGTCGTCCGCCACATTGCCGACCGTGCCGAAATAGACGGCCTTGCCGGTCTTGCCGAGGGTCACATGTTCCGCCTCCGGTTCGCCCAGGCGCTGGGTGAAGGCCAAATGCTTCTCGTCCGTCATCGGCTGATTGGGGAAGCACAAGAACGAGAATTCGTCGACGGCGTCCCGAAGCGCCGCGACCGTCTCGTCATCAAGCGGTCCTGTCAGGTCGATACCGAAGACCCGTGCTCCGAATTGATCGTGTAACGGTTCGACTTCCAGCGCGCGCATGCCACCCTCCCCATCCAGTCCGCACGATCCTAGCGACCCGGTTAAAGTAAGAAAAGAAACTGTAGAGGCGCATTCGGGACAAAGTTCCGCTATTCTCCCGGGTCGTGGCGAGAAGCCTTGTCGCCTCTCCCAGTACAAGGATCGACTGTCGTGTTTCCCAAATCCGGTGTCCGCCATTGTGCGTCGATCGTTCTGTTGGCCGGCATCATACTCAACGCCGCCATGCCGGACGGACGAGCGGGAGAGCGGGACCCGCATGCGGTCTATGAAACCGCCTGCGCGCGGTGCCATTCCCCCCATGCGGCCGAGTTCTTCCGCGAAAGGCTCATTCCGGACGGCGACGCGGTTGTCATCGGCCGGAACCGAGAGGAGTTCGAGGCCTTTCTCTCCGGCGGCCACGTGCCGCTGTCTCAAAAACGCGTTGCGTCACTGATGGACCTAGCCGCGCGCGTCGTTCAGGAACCGCCCCTGTACGGTCAGAAGTGCCGGATCTGTCACGCCCCCGCCGTCATGCTCGCCCGTCGTGAGTTGCTGCTTCGCGACGGACGGTTGGTCGGAAGGTATACCGGTCGCGAGATCGCAGGTTTCCTCAGCGCGCATGGGCGCCTTCACGGGGAAGAGACGGCGCAGATCGTGAACATGCTGCGGTGGCAGTTGGAGACGGTTTCCGGTTACCGGACCAGCGGCACAGAGAGGTAGAGGCCGAACTCCGCGCCGACATCGCAACTGACCCTGGCGTGCACGGCGCCCTGACGGTCTCGAAAACGGTGCATGGGGGCGTCGGAGAAAACCCCTTCGTGCCAGATGTTTGGATGGATATAGAGCCCCTTGCTGCCATCACACCACAGCGCGACCACCTTGTCCGGCGTGATGTCGTCGCCCGGCAACGCCACCGGGACGACAAAAGGCTTCGCCTCCAGCGGAAAGAACATCTGACCGCCATCCGGATGGTAGTTCAGATGCCAGAGCAGCACACGGTCGCACGCACCGGTCGCCTGGTCGTCAGACGCGGACTGCGGGTCGCAACGCCACCCAAGGACATAGTGTCCGCCGACCGCATCGTTGCGGCCCATCAGGACGTCGCCTGACCATTCGAGATGAAAGACGCCCTCTACCGTACCGCCTTCATCGCCCGTCCCCTCGTCTACCGGTCGCCACCCTTGTGCAGGCCAACGGACGATTTCAACTGCACATTCATCCGGATCGTCCACCAGGCGACCATAGGGCTCGACACTCTCCTCCGTCGCCACCACCAGGGGCACGGCGTGAACCGGAAGCGAGGGTTTGTCGGAAGCATCGAAGAGATACTGCGGTCGATTCATGGTCTCAATCCTCTCGCCCTGTCACTGCCCCCATGAGGGGATTCCCCCAATTGGCGGGCCACAAGGCGCAATTCTATTCTCAGGGTCCGACGGGGGTAGGTACATGGTGCCTGGGCATCATGGAAAGGCAACCTAAACAAAGGTCATTTCATCGCATGTATATTCGTATTTTGGCAGGGCTGTTTGCAGCGCTGCTTTGGTCCGGTTCGGCAAACGCCGTAACCCTCAATTTGGTTGGGCAGGGAGAAACCGGCGTCGGAAATATCGTCGATGTCGCTTTATCCCTGGATATCGATGAAACCGTCTCAAGCACCGGGTTCCTGTCAAGCACGCGAACATTTTCCGACGCCGTCTTGTCGGGGCGTGTCACCGTCGACGGACAAACGGAATCCTTCACCCCGACAAGCCCCAACGCGATTACAGCCCGTCGAACAAGCAACAGCACCGTCTTCATAAGCCTGGCCGGGACCGGGTTCGATCACACACTGTTCTTCGGCGCGTTCGGATTGTTCAGCCCGGCCGACGTCAACGACCTCGGCGCGTTCCTGCCGGACGTCGCCAGCGCCGTGAATGCCGGAATTGTGGCATTTGGGGGATCGGCTATCGATCCCACCTTCAGCGGCGAGATCCGGAACCTCGACTTCACCAGCGCTTCCGTTACGTCGGGTATCTCCGCGGTACCGCTGCCCGCGCCGCTGCCACTGCTCGCGGCCGGCCTGCTTGCGATGGTGCTGGTACGCCGCCGGCGCCGTTCGGCACCCAAACCTTAGTTTCTTAAGCGTACAGACCTCGGAGTTGGCTCACGACACCGCGGGGGAGCAATGCCCAAACACTGCCCGGGCGTTGCTCTCCATCGGTGCGTCCAATGCAGGCCGCTGCCGTTTTAGTCTTCCGATTTGGGCGTTTCGCTCTCTTCTCGCTCACGCAGATAGTCTTCGGTCGTGCGCGGCTTCGGCCGCTCGCCGAACTTGAACGGTTCGCTGGTCTCGTCGAATTGGGCGACCACCCGGCAATCCTCGCACATCTTCAGCCGGTTCGCCGCATCCCCTTGGAACATCCAGTGTTTCCCGGCGAGTTGTTCGACCATCTTCTCGATGGTGCTTTTCGGGGCGAAAGGCTTGCCGCAGGAGACGCACTCGAAAGGCTCTTCCTCTTTAACAACGCTGCGTTCCGCCGCTTCTGATGCGAAGTTAAAGCGAGGCTCCAGCGAAATGACCTTCTCGGGGCAGGTGCTCTTGCACAAGCCGCACTGAATGCAGGCCGATTCCTGAAAGCCGAGCTGCGGCAGATCGGGATTGTCGGTCAAGGCCCCGGTGGGACAGGCGCTGACACAGGAAAGGCACAAGGTGCATCCGTCGACGTCAACCTGTACCGCTCCGAACGGCGCGCCCGGCGGCAGCAAGATCCGATCGACCGGCGCGGGCGCCGTCTGATGCAGATGCATAGCGGCGGATCGGATGTTGGTCCGCTTCTTGGCCTGCGGGTTGAAGGATGCCGGCGTTTCGATGCCGGCGACAATCGGCAGACCGTAAAGGACATTCTCCAATTTCTGGGGATCGTCTTCCAGGACCACGCCGACCAACCCGCTGTCGTAGCCGAGACCGGTCGCAATCGCCTCGGCCGTGGCGACCTGGCCGGCCAGCCCGTCCACTTCGGAAGCCTTGCTGTTGGAGCCGCATAGGACGACCCTCGCCGAACCGTAAGCCAGCGCGGACACCAGGAAGTCGACCCCGACTTGCGTAACTTCGTTCACTTCGAACGGCACAACATGCGCCGGCAGTCCGCGTCCATAGCGCGCCATCGCCTCAATCATCCCTGGGCCGTGCCGGGGGTCGTGAACCAGCAGGACTGGGTGCTCTCCGCCGGCCTCGCGGTAGGTCTTCAGCACAACCCGCAGGCGGCGCAGCAAGGTTTCGGTTGAGGGCGCGGCATAGTCCGCCGCTCCTGTCGGACAAACGCTGTTGCACGCACCGCAGCCGCCGCACAGGTAAGGATCGATGGCCACCTGATCGCCATTTGGCTGGATCGCAGAGGCCGGACAAACATCCAGGCACCGTGTACATCCGGTGATACGGCTTCTGGAATGCGCACAGAGCGACTCGTGGAAAGTGACGTAGCGCGGCTTCTCGAACTCACCGACCAGATCGCCGATCTCCAGCATCGCTTTGTAGAGGCCTATTTTATCGCCCGGGTCGAGTTTGAAGTAACCGTCGCGCCGTTCGTGCGATGGAAACAGAGGCGCACCGCCGGAAAGATCGACAATCACGTCGCACTTGGCCGCCGCGCCATCCTGTTTAAGGTCGAACGTCAAGGCGTCTTTGGCCGACGGCCGCACCGGCGCATAGCCGTTTACATGAATTTCGAAATCACCGAGATGACCGCCGGCTCCGGCGATCTTGCCTGTGGTGATCATCAGATCCATCGCGCCGAGCGGTTCGATCTCGCCCAGATCGGTCAGCAAAAGAGAGACATTGAGGCGATCCTGCAGCAGGCGTGCGGCTTCAAGCGCAGGCTCTCCCTTGCCATAGACGAGGCAAACGCCGTGCGAAACCATGTCGACCGTGGGCACGTCCGGCGCGGGGACCCGCGCGCCCTCGATCAAGGCCAGCATCTTCGCGGCGGCCGACGCGCCTTGCTCGGACCAGCCTGCTTGTTCGCGGATGTTTACATACCCGATTTCCGTCTCAAGGCCCGCTTCCTCGAGCGCTTCGTCAAAGGTCTGCTGCTCCTGGGTGCAAGCGACCGTCAGCGTCGTCCCGCTCCGCGCCTCGTCGAGAAAACGCCCCAGTTCGCCGCGGCAAAGCTGGGTGAAGCCGGCCTTGGCGCAGCCGGGCGAGAAGGCACCCTCCAGCGCGTCGCGGTCCAGGGACATCGTCCCTTCACAGTTACAAAGAAGAACGCGCTCTTCGGCGTTCTTTGCGTTGGCGTCTGTTGTCATCGTTTCTTATCGTCTGATCGTTCGTGTCGAGTTGGCGGATAACCGCCCAACGGGCTAGAGAGACTTGTAAGCCTTCCAATTCACGAAGCCGTGGATACCGCGTTCCAGAGCAACCGGCCGGGGAGAGGCCGATTTCGGGTTGATCTGAACAGCTTTGTACTGATCGGCATTGGGATGAGAGAAGGCCAGTTCCACCGCGTCGGTCTCCGATCGTGCGGCCACGACCATGACAACGGCCGGGTCGCTATCCGGATCCGGATAGCAGTCCAGCGCAAACACACTCATCTTTTCCTTCATGGCGTCCCTGTCCCGCGGCAGCATCTTCCTGCCTGAAGCTTATCAGCGCGCCGTCCCGGCGCACCTTATTGGTATGACCAATTACTGCCGAATTTTTCGGTGTTCGGCAAGCCGGTGGGACGGAAAGGCGGCCTGCATCATGGGCCTGTTCCTGCGAGTGATCAGGCCTGACCTTCCGCCAAACGCTTGTAGAGATAGGACCGCGAAATCCCCAACTGAGCTGCGGCCTTTTTCTTGTTCCCGCCACAACGCTCCAGCGCTTCGAGAATCAAGTCCATACCCAGCGCGTCCATCGCTGCGTGAAGACCGCGCGACGTGGGAGCCGCCGCGCCCTTTCCAAGGCGGGCCCGGCCGCGGCTGGGCATGAAATCGGACGCGTGCAACACCTCGCCGTCGCACGCAAAGAACGCCGTTTCGATCTCTGTCCGAAGTTGCCGGATATTCCCCGGCCACGCCTGACTTTTCAGGAACGCCAGTGCGTCTTCCGAAAGCGTTGGAGCCGGTTTCTGAGCCTGTTGGCTCAATTCGGTCAAGAACGCCAGCGCCAAATCCGCAACATCGTCCGCGTGCGCCCGCAGCGGCGGCAGCGCGATGCGCGATGCGCTAACAAAATTGAGAAAACCGGGATGCATGCCGGCCGATGTCGACAGTTCCTGAAGGCCGCGGGTCGAGGCGGCCACCAAACGGACATCGATTTCACGCGCCTCGCTGCTTCCGATGCGCTGAAGCCGCCGCCGCTGCAGCACTTCCAGCAGGCGGGCCTGCAACGCCGGGCTCAGTGCCGTTACTTCGTCGATATAGAGCACGCCCGTATGCGCCGCCTCCAGCTTGCCGACGGCACCCCGGTGGTCGCCGCCCGGAATCGCACCACTCGCATGACCGAACAACTCCACTTCATGCAGCGTGTCCGACAAGGTCGAGAGACAAACCGGAATGAACGGGCCTTCTCGGCGCGGACTTTGGTGATGCAACGCTTTTGCGGCGCTGAACCGCCCAGCGCCGCTTTCACCGTGCAGCAGCACGCCAACCGCCAGCGGCGCCAGCTTCGCGACCTCCGCGCGCAAGGTCGCAGCCGCCGTACTGGATCCGACAAGACCGATGTCCGCCGCCCCGGCCGACACGGCACGCGCGGACAAGGACCGAAGGTGAGACACTTCTTTCTCAAGTTCCGCTACGCGGTGCGTGAGCGCATTGAGTTTGTCCGGCCCCTCGACCACGATCCGGCCGACCGCGCCAACCACCTTGCCATCCCGGAGTATTGGGCTTCGGTGCACCACTTTCGGCGCACCGTCCATGTACTGCACGGCGCCGAACTCTTCTTTACCCGTCCCAAGAACCCGGTCGAGCTGGGTATTCTCCACGACATCCCGGATCGGCTTGCCCAGTTCGCCTTGGATCCCTTCCGGAAACAGCGACTCGTGATGCGGAGAGACATAGACCAACTGGCCGTCGCGGTTGATCACCGTCATCGCGTTGGCGGGCTCGGAAACCAGATAGTCGAACACGTCATAGGCAATATCGACGCCCGTCAGGAATTGCAGGACAGCCTCCGTCACGCCGGAACTGAACAACAGCAGATCCCCGGCCTCGGTCGGCACGCCCAGCACCGTGTAAGTGGTCTGGTCCAGGTTCAAAGTCGAAATCCGCCGCTTCTTCAGGTCGGACAGCCACCGTCTGTCGAGGACCAATGCGCCGAGCCGGGGATCGGAAAGCGGGCCGAACACCGCGACATCGCCGCTCTTCGCGAGCATGATCGCCCCAATAACATGGCCACGCTTAGCCATCACACAGCATCCTTTCCCGCCCTCAACGCGTGTCCCGCGTCCACCACCCACTGTCCACCAGAAGGACAATAGTGTCGAGTGTCCACAAAGCAATTGACCGACGTCAGCGCGCCACTCTTTGCCTGTTGGGTAGAGTCCGGTAGTAAGGTCCGGGGAAAGGGTCTTGCCGAAGCGCGTGGGAGGGGGTGAAATGAGTAGTCTTACCTGGTCAAAAAACACCGCAGGGTTGTCTTGAACGTCACGTCGAGAGTTGGGAGTTCGGTCCGGAAACAGAGCCGTCCGAGGTCCATTTTGCGGCGGCGGAAAAGGCCTTACGAATCAGTTAACGTGCTGGTTTTTAACGATTGGCAGCGAATTGTTAACGAAACACACGAATGCTGTTATTTTGTGTCTGCAAGTTAACAATGACACTGTTAAAATTGGTATTTATCCGGATGAAGCGTGATACACATAATAACTTCGTGATACGCGCTTCAGTCGATGTGATAACCACTTCGTAAGGTGTTCTTGATCGGGCACCGGTCTCTCGGGAGGGCAACAGTGGAAGACGGTTGGGCGCAGTATCGGGTCTGCCGATGGTCAGTCGGCGGATCACGGGTCTTTATGGGACGTACAACAGTGGATCATAGCTGTGGCGACTCATAAAAATTCGGTTCTGGTAGTTGAGGACGAGGAGGCGACGAGAGCCCTCATTACGACGTATTTTCGGAATGAAGGGTTTCTGGTGACCGCCTGTGAGGATGGTATGTCGGCACGATTGGAAATCAGTGCGCGCGAATTCGACGTCGTACTGATGGATGTCAACCTGCCCGATGACGATGGGTTCGAGGTCTTGCGGGAAGTGCGCGCGAACTATCCGTCCACGCCGGTCATTATGGTGACCTCTCGCTCCTCGGAAATCGACACGGTGCTTGGGTTGGAACTCGGCGCGGACGACTACGTTGCCAAACCTTTCAGTTTGCCGGAACTGCGCGCCCGGGTGCGGACGGTTCTGCGGCGCGCCAACGAACGGTCGGGCCAGCAGGAGTCCAGCGGTCCGATCAGGCTGGGCCGTTGGCTCGTGGACCTCACCCGGCGCGAGATCACCCAGGACGACGGTTCGATGATCCGGGTAACACGGGGCGAGTTCGACCTGTTGAGCGCGTTGTTGAAATATCGCGGCGCGCCGGTCAGTCGTGACTTTCTGCTGGATGTGGTCAGCGCGAACAGCGCCGATACGTCGGATCGTACCGTCGACACACTGGTCAGCCGGATCCGCTCTAAACTTCGCGAACACGCCAACGACACGCTGATCATCGAAACGGTCCGCGGTATCGGCTACCGCCTGATCGACGTCACGCGCAGCCAAGAGAAGGGCGCTTAAGGAATGCTCGTTCGGCCCGCTCACCACTTGAACTCTCCGAACACGGCATTTGGTGCCGGCTCGGAGCGTGGGGAGATGGCCTCGTGATCGCGATCAACGAACGTCTTGAACAGATGCAGGAACTGGCCTTCACCAAGACGAAGAAGGCCCGTACCGAACTCGGCGATCACCTGACCGGTCTGCTGCAAACCGGCGAGTCCGTCCCGACAACGACCGAGTGGGCGCTGATCTCCCAAATCTACGAATTGATCGTCAAAGACGTCGAGATGACGGTCCGGCAGAAGTTCGCGGAAGAACTCGCCCGCCGGCACGACGCCCCGCACGATCTCATCGTGTTGTTGTCGAACGACGAAATCGATATCGCCCGCCCTGTCCTTACCCGCAGTTCGGTCCTTCTCGACGAAGATCTGATGAAGATCGTCTATGAAACGACGACCGATCATCGCAGCGCCGTCGCGATCCGGGCGCGCCTCTCCGAAGTGGTGTCCGCCGCGATCGTCGACACGGGCGACGTAAAGGCGCTTACGACGCTGCTCAGAAACCATACCGCGGACATCTCCGAGGACTCCTTCATCAAAGTGGCGGGACTTTGCGCCTCCACCACGGATCTGCATGAACCTCTCGTGAACCGGCAGGACACGCCCTGGACGGCGGTCGAGAAGGTTGTCTCTCTGGTATCCGACGCGCTTCTGGTGTCGATTTCCGCGCGTTGGTCGATGTCGATCGACGAGTTGAACGACATCGCAGCGAAGGCGCGCGATGCCTCCTTGCAGGAAATGTCGGCACAGCGCCGGGCCCATGTCCCGCCCGCGCCGCCACCGGACGACCAACAGCCGGAAGGGCCCTCAGGCAGGCTCGAGCAGCAGATCATCAACGCCCTGCGCGACGGCGACATCACAACCGCCCAGCGTCTGGTGGAACACTGGTCTCAGCTTCCGGGTGCGGCTGTGCGGACAATCCTGCTGGAAGACGATCCCAGCATGTTGGCCACCTTATACAAGGCAAAAGGCGCGGACCCGCTGACATTCTCCCGTACCGTTGCGGTGCTTAAAGGACAGGATTTCGAGTTGGACCGGGACCGCTTCAAAGAAGTGCTGTCGCTCTACCGGGATCTGGATGCACGTCAGGCGCTGAAGACGGTCATGCTGTGGCGCAAGTCGCCCCGCGCCCTCATGCAGCGTGTGCGGCGCGCCTAGGCGCCTCACCAGCCCTTTCCATGGGTCCGAAACCCTCAAGATCTGCTTGAGACGCCTTTGCGTGGACGCTCGAAGGCGCCGTCGTGTTGCCCCAACCGCCGGACGCTCAGCCCCTCGAGGGTCTCAAGCCCAGGGTTCCGCCTTTTCGGAGGGCACTCTAAGCGAGGCGTTCCAGAACCGTTTCCAGATCCCCGATCGCCAGATCCGCTTCCTTTCGCAGATCCTGTAAAGCGTCGTCGGAGGAATGGCCGTTGTTCAACAGGTCATTAACACGGGCCGCGGCCTTGGAGACACGGATGAAGGCGTAGTTGCCCGACGATCCGGTGATTTTGTGCGCGGCAATCATCGCCGCGCTGAAGTTATTCTCGGCCACGGCTTCTTCCACACGGTCCGTTTCGGTCACGATGCAGCGGTGCACCATTTCCATGAGGTTGCGGAAGTCCTCTGGCGAAAAGACGTGAAACAAGCCTTCAATCTTGTCGGCATCGACGGCCTGAAGCCCGTCGAACAGGCTTTGAGCCCCGTCAGTGGGCGGTACCGATTTCGGGCTGCGCTGGGTCGGACCGGTCCGTCGTCTGACCGTGTCGCCCGCAGCATTGTCGGACGGTGCATTCAAGGCCTTACACTCCTCTCCCCTACCCGACCGCTATGCGCGGCGCCGGGTCCACAACCGCATCGGGCACCTTGCGCAAGACAACGGCGCAACTGCTTGAAACAGTGTGGTGATCTGTAAGGGAATCAAAATATGCACAACTGTATATTCGGAAGCAAGATCCGGCGAGTATCCGTCGGCGGCGCAGGCTTTCTCGGTCCAAGCTGTGGACAGCAGCCCGGACGATATGCTTCAAAACCGCTCCCGCATTGACTTACCGTTCCGAAAGACCCATGAGCACTATTCAAAATCCGTCTCTGCCGAAGCCGCAGATCAAGTTCCTGCTGCTTGAAGGTATTGCCGAGACCGCCGTGTCCGCCCTTTCCACAGCGGGCTATGACAATGTCGAACGTCTCAAGACCGCCTTGGACAGCGACGCGCTGGTCGCGAAGTTGAACGGCGTTCGGTTTCTTGGGATCCGTTCACGGACAAAAGTCACCGACGCGGTATTGCAGGCGCAGCCGACGCTGGCGGCGGTCGGCTGTTTTTCCGTCGGGACGAACCAGATCGACAGCGATGCGGCCCGGCGTCTTGGCATTCCTGTTTTCAACGCGCCCTTCTCGAACACCCGCAGCGTTGCCGAACTGACGATCGCGGAGATCGTCATGCTCTTCCGGCGGACCTTCCCGAAGTCCTCGGCCGCTCACATCGGGAAATGGGACAAGAGCGCCGTCGGCAGTAGCGAAATCCGCGGCAAGACCCTTGGGATCGTCGGATACGGCAACATCGGAAGCCAACTCGCCGTGCTGGCTGAGGCGATGGGCATGCGGGTCCGCTACCTGGACCATACCGACAAACTTCGGCACGGCAATGCGACGCCGGCGGCGACGCTGAATGAATTGCTGGCCGATAGCGACGTGGTCAGCCTGCACGTCCCGGAGACCGACGCGACCCGCAATATGATGGATGCGGATGCATTGCGCGCGATGAAACCGGGGAGTTACCTGATCAACAACGCCCGCGGCAGCGTGGTCGATATCGACGCTCTCGCCGCGGCCTTGGAGGACGGGCATCTGGCCGGTGCCGCGATCGACGTCTTCCCGTCCGAACCGTCTTCCAACGCCGATCGTTTCGTCTCCCGGCTGCAAGGGTTGGACAACGTGATCCTGACGCCGCATGTCGGCGGTTCAACGGAGGAAGCGCAGGAACGGATCGGCGAGGAAGTGGCGCGCAAACTGATCGAGTATTCCGATGTCGGCTCAACCGTTGGCGCCGTCAATTTCCCTCAGGTGCAATTGCCCAGCACGCCCTCGGGCACACGCTTCATCCAAGTCCAGAGAAACCTGCCCGGCGAACTCGGCCGGCTGAACGACGTGTTCGCCAAACATCGGGTCAATATTGCGGCGCAGTATTACCAAACCGACGGAGAGATCGGTTATGTGGTTCTGGATGCGGATGGCAGTGTTCCGAACGTGGATACCGTGGTTCAGGACATACGCCGCCTGTCAGGCACCATCCGTGCGCGGGTACTTAATAGAATCAGATGACGTTAATGTGTCGGTAACTTCTTACTGCAATACTTTTATGGACCGTCGCCGGCCGGACGACGGAACACGGTGCCCGGCCGGCCCGTGGTCGTGACCGCAAAGGGAAGTGACATGTCGATAGCGGAACCGCGTAAAGAATTCTCCGTCGAACGATTAATGAAAAAACAGCGCGCGGCTCTGACCGGGACGCCGGGCGATGACGAGCTGGACCTGCCGATCGGCGGCAGCATCGGGGACGGCGCAGCCATATTGGAGGCGATAACCGCGCTGCGGGAAGAGGTCGCCGAGCTCAAACAGGGCGTAGGCCATGGAACGCCGGGCGGTTCAGCCACGGTCGACCAGGATGTGGACGAAATGGCCAAGGACGTCCGGGTCGAGATCGCGCAAATGGTCCGGGTGATCGCCAAGACCAAACAGGAAATCGCCCAAATCAAACACCCGTTCGCCACCGACTCCGACGATCAGCTGGGGCGCGCCCACAGCGAACTGGATGAAATCGTGATGGCCACCGAACAGGCCACCCAAACCATTCTCGAAGCCACCGAGAAAATGGAATCCAGCATGAGCGGTATCGCGGCAATGGCCGAAGATGACCAGGAGATGCTGGAGGCCATCGACGGTCTGAACGATCAGATCACGAACATCCTGGAAGCGTGCAACTTCCAGGACATCACCGGTCAGCGGATCACCAAGGTGGTGAAAACCGTGCGGTTCATCGAGGACCGTATCTTGGCCATGATCGCGATCTGGGGCGCACAGGCCTTCGAAGACCTTCCGGTAAACACCGAGGAAGGCGAAGAAGGGGCGGAACCCGGGGATGAAGCACTGCTGCAAGGCCCGCAGCTCGGCAATGAAGGCATCACACAAGCCGAAATCGACGCCTTGTTCGACTGATGCAGCGCCCCGTCCGGATAGTGCAGGCAAGCGCCAGAGGTTGATCACCCGGCGGCCGGGCTTGAAAGTCTATTGTTCACGGGAGCGGGCGTGCACGATATAAGTCAGGGGAACGGCCGGGGGGCGACGATGGTCAAGGTGCTGAACAGGCGCACGTTCAAGGCGGGCGACCTGATATTCCGCGAGGGGGACGCGGGTACCAACGCATATGTTGTTCAATCGGGACGCGTGCGGATCGAGAAAGAAAAGCCCGGCAGCCCGGCGATCGTACTGGGCCATGTGGATACCGGTGGAATCTTCGGGGAAATGTCCCTGATCGACAACAGCCGGCGGATGGCCACAGCCAAGGCCGAAGGGGCGACCGTCCTGATTTCGATCCCCAAGGAAGTGGTCAAACAAAAACTCTCCAAAGCGGACCCGATTGTCCGGATGCTGATCCTGATGATGATCCGGATGATACGAACCGTGGCCGAACATGGCGGCTTGGGTAAGAACCTGGTGGAGGAATTCGCACGCGCGGCGGAAGATGATGCCCCCCCGACTCAATCCCGTAAAACCGCCGGCCGGCAAGGGTAGACCCGCGCCATGAAAAGCGAAATCGTCCGTATCCTGACATTCTCGGAAGGAGAGATCGTGTTCCGCCAGGGCGACCAGAGCGGTGCCGCCTATCTGGTCCGCGAAGGCCAGGTACAGGTCGGAAAGACCGGAAAAACCGGCGATGTGCAAGTAGTGGGCTATGCAGGCCCCGGGCAAATCTTCGGCGAGGACGCCCTGCTGGCCGAAGGCGATCGCCCGACCACCGCGCAAGCCACCAAACCGTCGAAATGCGTCGCCATCGACCGACAGAAGCTGATGAAAACGCTGAACGCGCAAGACCCGTTCATCTCGGCCCTTTTCGGCATCCTCGCGAACAACATGCAATCGATGATCGACAAGGGCGCCGATCTCGATTGCCTGCTGGAGGATTTGTCGGACGACGCGGAGAGTGTGCCCACTATCAAGCAAGCCACCGCCCGCAAGCCGTCGGACGCTCCCCGCCCTCAGGCCAAAGCCCCTCCGTCCGCCCCGCAGCCGGAAGAGGAAGACGACGACGCGTTCCTGATCTGAGCGGTCAATCGATCCCGCGGGAACATCGTTTCAACCTAATGCAGACGGTGGTATCCCAACGTCTCGGACCGCCGCCGCATCGCGCTTATCTCCGCGTAGTCCTTGTCTTCCAAGACCGCGAATCCGTCCAATAGCAGTGTAGCGTTGACAGTCGCCATTTCCGGATCCCGGCTCGCCGCATTCAAAGCCGACCGGTAGCGGTCCAGCGTCTCTTCGCATGTACTGCGAGGCGCAATCAGCGGCAGACCGGGAACCAGCGGCCCGCCCGCCACAACGGACACGCCTTCCGTCGAGGCCAGCCCGTTGCTTTGGATGAGGGCGAAGGTCACGCAATCGACGCTGCCGCAATCCGCCGCGCCGGACCGCACCGCCTCCAACGTCTGCAGGTGGCTTCCGGTCTCCAATGTGTCGGAAAAGAATGTGCCGCCGTGCGCCAAGGGCGCTACCATCGCCCGAAGGCTGTTATACCCGGAATGCGACTCGCTGCCGTTGTAGGCGACCCGGCATCCCCGCAGATCTTCCAGTCCGGCGGCGCCGTTCAGGCTGCGGCCGACCAAAACAAGGTTACGGTATCGCGGCCCGTCGCACCAAGACACGCGGAAGCACGGCGTCGCGACAAGACGCCATTGTTCCGAGAGTCCGTGCATATAGGGGTACCCGCAGGTATGGGTCAGAACCGTGTCCGGCTCCTGCCAATGGTCACCGAGGTTGGGAAGCCGGATACGGCGGTCCGGCAGATCATCGATCCCGGCAGCAATCATGTGGCGCCGGACCCCGGTCCACCAATTGTCCCATACCGGCTCCAATCCCGGCAGGTCATACATCGGAAAGGAAACGCGCGCGGTCACGGCCGGGCGCCGGGGCGCGTTGGCTCCACCTTCAGTGTCCCGACGAAATCCGCGGCCTCATGAGCCTGCACCACGGCGGCGCGGATCAGATCGTCGAAATGGTTGGTGAGCATGCGGACATGTTCCCGCGTGGTGAATGCGAAATACATCTGACCCAGATAGACCGCCGCCCGCTGCATCCCGAAAATCGTATAGGGCGCCGCGAAGTGCGTAAGTCCATCGAACAGAAAGAGGCGCAACCGCGGATACAGTTCGTCCAGCAGGGACTGCATCTCCGCAAGCTGTTCCAGGCGCGCTTCCGGACTGAGGCCGCCCCAAATGCCCGCACCTGCCGCGAAACTCTCCAGGCTCTGCGACGACATGCAGATCTCGATATCGGTGTCCGGCAGTCTCGAATAGGCCCGTTTGTCCCGCGACGCGGCGATTGCCTGCTTCGCCGTCTTCGCGGCGTAATCCTGAAACTCGTGCACCAGGGTATTCTCGGTCTTGGCGAGATCCGGCAATGTCGAGGGGACATAACGGATCTTTCGACCCGCGGCCTCCTGATGCCATCTGGCGATATTCTCATCGACCGGCGTGCGCGTCGCCGGCGCGAAGATGATGGATTCCTGCAGGATCGCAGCGTGTGACCGCTCCTCCGCCGTCAAACCAAGAAGCCAATCCAGACTGACTTGCAGCGCCGTGGCGATTGCCGCAACCGTGTCGGCCCGTGGCAGGCGGTCGTTTTCGGAAGAGAGAAGCTGCGACAGGGTTGAGCGGTCGATCCCAACATCCCGCGCCAACGCGGACTTCGAAACATCGCGCTTTTCCATGGCTTGAAGCAGGCGTTCCCGAAAGGTGAGAACGGTTTCTTGGCGGTCTTGCGACTTAAGGTTCATCTTTTCCACACAATGTTTACAATGAACAACATATGTTGCGTTTTGTTTACAATGATCATGTTGCACAACAAATGCACTAAAGCAACACTATTGCCGTTGGGACAAACGCGGGGTCGGGGGACCGTCATTCGGGATGAAAGTGTTGCGTGAAGCGTTCGCCGGGGAATTTGAGTGGCCGACTTGGCTGTTGATGACCGGGGTGTATGCCGCCTGGACGCTCCTGACCTTGTTCCATGCAGAGGTTGCATGGTGGCTTCTGCTGGCGGCGGGCGCCTATGTGACCTGTCTTCACGGGCATCTGCAGCACGAAGTCATTCACGGCCATCCAACCCGGAACCAAGCTCTAAACGATAGCCTTGTAACCGTGCCGTTGGGCCTTTGGATCCCCTATGCGCTCTACAAGAAAATGCACGTCGCGCATCACCGCAGCCCGACCCTCGCGGATCCGCTGGCGGATCCCGAGTCCTTCTATTTCGAACCGAAGGACTGGGCATCGCTACACCCCGCGCAGCGGATCCTGTTTACGGTCAATAACGCTTTCTTCGGGCGTTTGGTGATCGGCCCGTTTCTGTGCCTTGCGGGTTTTTGGAAGCATGAGGCAACCGCCCTGTTTCGGGGCGACACACGCCACCTCGGCATATGGATTTTTCACGCGGTGCTTTGCGGCGCGGTTCTAGGTTGGGTGCTCATCGTTTGCGACATGCCGTTGTGGCAGTATGCCCTGTTCTTCGTCCTTCCGGGGCTTTCCCTCACTCTGATGCGCTCCTACCTCGAGCACCGGCCCGCCCCCCGCCAGCGTGAGCGGACCGCCATCGTCGAGGGGTCCTGGATTACGCAACTGTTGTTTTTGAACAACAATTTCCATGTCATCCACCACGAACGCCCAAGACTCGCCTGGTACAAGATCCCGCGTTTGTACAGACGCGCACAAAGGCAGATCGCGCGGCGCAACGGCGGCTATGTCTACAAGAGCTATGTCGATATTGCCCGACGCTACGGGCTGACCCCCAAGGATATTCCGGTCTATCCCGCCGCGGAGGTCAGACGGTAACGCATGGTCGTACCGCTCTCCTCGAATCCGTTACGGCGATAGAAGTCGTAGCTCCTGCCGCCATCCCGTTCACGGGAGACGTGAAGTTGAAGCCGCTCCCAGTCCCGCTCCCGGGCCAGCGCCTCCGCAGCCGCCAACAACCGTTTGCCGATCCCAAGGCCACGACATGTATCATCGACGAAAAACTCCTGTATTTCCGCGTAACGGCCACCGGCATAAAGGGCTGATGACACCGAGATGGTCAGCATACCGGCGGGGTTGCCGGCCTGCACCCGGTCGGAAAAGGCCAGAAGCACAAGGAAATCGCCGGCCCCCTCAAATAGTGTCCTGGCCGTCTCCGCATAGTCACCCGCGCTGTAGCGCGCCGTGTCGATTTCCTGAAGCAGCCGGTAGGTCATGCCGCCTACCGCCGGCGCGTCATCCGACCCTGCCAGGCGGATGGTCACCGTTCCGTCACTTGCCATAAGGCCCAACCTCCCTCACGGTTCCATTCAGTCTTTGTCAGTTTTGGTGTAAGAGCAAGCGGATGGCGAGTATCCCCTTCATAGCGAATGGCGACGGTTTAACGCCCGATTTGGTCGCCGAGGTCGCCCGCGGCGGCAGGCGCGTCGAGATCGACGTGGAACTGTTGGGCGAAATGGAGGAAGCCCACGGCATTGTCCTGGAGATGATGGAAAAGGGGGCGCCGGTCTATGGCGTCACGACGGGCCTGGGCGCCAAGGTGAAGACAGGCGTCACCGCGGAGGAAACAACTGCCTTTTCCAAGGCGACAATTCGCGGACGGGCCACGGCCTCTGGACCGCCGGCCCCCCGGGATGTGGTGCGCGCCGCGATGTTCGCCAGGCTGAATGGGCTGCTGCACGGGGGCGCGGGCGCACGCCCGGAACTGGCGATGATGCTGGCCGACCTGCTGAATACGGACCTCGTCCCCTATGTCCCGTCGAAGGGTTCGATCGGGGCGGCGGATTTGTGCACCATGGCGCATATCGGTCTGGCCATGATCGGCGACGGCGCGTTTCTCGACACGGACGGAAAGCAATTGCCGGCCGCCGACGCCCTAGAGGCCAAGGGTCTGAAAGCGTTTGAGCCGGGCCCGCGGGACGGCCTCGCCATTTGCAGCAGTTCCGCGATGTCGGCCGGCCTTGCCGCCTTAGATCTCAGCGATTCCGCGCAGATGCTGCGCGCCGCCAATCTCGCGGCGGCCATGTCCATGGAGGCGTTTCGCGCCAACCTGTCGCCGCTCGATCCCAGGGCCGCCGTGGCCCGCCCGCAACCGGGCCAAATGTCCGTTGCCTGGGCGATCTCCGACCTGCTGCATGACAGTGCCTTAAACAATCCCGCGGCCGCCCGCCGGTTACAGGACCCGATTTCCTTCCGCTGTGTCTCGCAAGTCCACGGCGCCTTCTATGCCGCGCATGAATCGGCCCGCGCCGCGCTCGATGTCGAGTTGAATACCGCCGCCGACAGTCCTCTTGTGCTGGTCGACGATCGGGAAGTTATCTCGACAGGCAATTTCCTGACACCGATGCTGACCATCGCCTTGGAGGGTCTCGCGCAAGCGGCCATGCATGTCGCAACCGCCGTGCTTGGGCGATGCGGCAAGTTGCTGGCCAACCGGTTTTCCGACCTGCCCGATCAGTTGGCGTCAACGCCTTCCGGAGCCGGCTTTGCCCCGCTGATGAAAACGGCCGAAGCGCATGCGGCCACCATCGTGCAAAACGCGCAGGCCGTCGCCGTCATGCCGAGCCTCTGCGCCGACGGTGTGGAGGACGTGCCGACACACACCTATCTCTGCGCGGAGAAGCTGGCCCAGAGTCTCGCAAGCCTGCGGCACCTGATCGCCATTGAACTGATCGTCGCGGCTCAAGCCGTCGACCTCAGAAAACCGGAATGGGTGGCGCCACGTGTTTCGCACGCGCACGAGGCGGTCCGAAGCTATTCCCCGGCCTTGGAACAAGACCGCTCCATGGGCGCGGACATCGACGCGGTTGCTGCGGACCTCGCAGACAGATCCAGCAAGATCGTTACGGCCGCCTATCACGCATAACGCAGCGTTTGGCCGATACCCAGGCGCTCCGCTTTTTCCAGCATGGCAGCCCCCAGCGCGATGTCGGACAGGCTCAAGCCTCGGTGCCAGAACAGGATCGTCTCCGTCTCGCTTTCCCGTCCGGACCGTTCGCCGGTGACGATCTGGCAGAGTTCCGCATGCAGGGTTTCCTCGCTCAGGCGTCCGGAGTCCACATGGGCGCGCAGCGAGCCCAACTTCCCTGCACGCGCTTGCCCCCAATCGTCCATCACCATCTTGTCCATGATATCGGTAAGCGACAGTTCCACCGCACTCATCGTACCGTAAGGCACGACAAAGGCCCCCTTCTTGATCCAGCTTGTCTTGAATAGCGGCTGAGGACGCTCAAGCCGGGACGCCTCGACCATAATGTCCATATCCCGCAGACAGCTTTCCCAGTCCTCGGTCGCCACGACTTCCTTTCCCAAATCCCGGGACAGACGCTCGGCAAACGGATCGCGGCTTTCCGGCCGGCGGGAATGCACGCGTATGTCTTTCAGGTCGAACAGATGATCGAGCAGCCGTACGTTCCAATAGGCCGTGCCCCGCGCCCCGATATGCCCCAGCGAGCGGCTGTCCTTCCGGGCCAAGTATTTGGCACCCAGAGCGGTCACCGCACCGGTCCTCATCTCGGTGATCGCGGTGGCATCGATCAGCGCCTTGGGCATACCCGTCGTCGGATCGAACAGGTTCAGCATCGCCATCTCCGACGGCAATCCCTTTTTGTAGTTATCGACATAGTCGCCGACCACCTTCACGCCGGCATATCCAACGTCACTGCCCCAGGCTGGCCCGGCGATATAGCCGCGCAGGACGTTGAAGTGACCGTTGAAAGCTGGATCGGGCACCAGATGCATGCGCGGTTCGATCACCGACCGTGCTTGCCCTTGCGCGCGCAAACCCTCTTCCACCGCGTCCAGGATCTCGTCGTCGCTCAAGGCCAAGCGGTCGACATCGGGGCCGTTCAAGTAGGTAAATGAGATGTCCGGCATATGTGTCTCCTATCCAACGCGGGTGCGGTCCAACATGTCTTCGTTCAGGGAGAGCCCCAAACCGGGCTCTTCCGGCAGGGTAAGGTAACCATCCGTATCCGGCACCAGGGGCTCGGCCAAGGGGAAGTCCCGGCGTTCCGGCGTCCAGTCCGGCGGATCGATGGGACACTCGATATAGGGCGCGCCCCCCAAACCGGCCGTCAAATGCAGGTTCGCCAACAGGCCGATGCCATTACCCCAGGTATGCGGCGAAAAAACAATTCCTTTGCGCTTGGCCGCAAGCCCCAGTTTGAAAAGCCCGGTAATACCGCCGGTCAGGACGCAGTCCGTTTGCAGAACGTCGACCGAATGCCGCTCCACCTGCGCCCGAAGCTCATGCAACTCGCGGGTCATTTCTCCCCCTGCGACCATCACACCGGAAGCCGCGCGCAGGGCTGAAATCCCGGATATGTCGCCCCGGTGCAGCGGTTCCTCCATCCAGTAGATCCCAAGCTCTTCCAGAACACGGGCAACGCGCAGCGCTTTGGAGAAACTCCAGGCAGGACGCGTATCCCAAGGCATCCTCCAGGCCTGATTGCAGTCGACCATAAGGTCGATGTCCGGTCCGACCGCATCCCGCACGGCGGCCAGACCGGCAAGCTCGCGACCGAGATCTACCTTGCCGATACGAATTTTGACCGCCCGGTAGCCCATCCCGACCAGCGTCTGAACCTGCCGGGCCATTTCCCCGGGGGGCCGCGCCACGGCCGTTGAGGCATAAGCCCGCACACGGTTCTGCGCCCCGCCGAGAAGCCTGAAGACCGGCGCACCTTCCGCTTTCCCGCGTAAATCCCACAAGGCGATGTCCAAGGGCCACGGACGGCCGACATGGAAGGCGATATTGTCGAGGACAGCGTGATGCCGTTCGATGTCGCGCGGATCACCGCCGACAAAGTGATCGAGATAGTCGTCAATCCCCGCCATGCTGTCGCCCGATCCGACGCCGACCAGCCCGTCATCGGTAAACACACGCACGATATCCACGATAAAATCCCGCCGCGGCCGGCTGTCCCACGCCGCGGCGAACGGCGGGTCCAGGGTCAGGGCGTGACGGGTTATTTCTATCCGTTCAATTCTCACGGGATGGATCGTCTATAGTCACACCGTTGCCGCCCTGGTATTAAGCTGCGCCGCTGCGGAAGCGGAACCGCGACGTCGTTTCTCAATGGTTGAATCACAGCTTTACGGCGGCGTCTATAGCAAGCCAACGGCAGACCGCCGGAGCACGATGCATGACCCCAGACGACGTTACAGTCATCGACAGGACCACCGCCTACTCGGGCTGGTTCGCCGTCGACGTCTTCCGGCTGCGCCACACCCAATATGAAGGCGGCATGGGCCCCGAAATCCGGCGTGAACTTTTCCGCATGGGGGATTCCACCTGCTGCCTGCCCTACGATCCGGTCCGTGACGAAGTCGTCCTGATCGAACAATTCCGCATGGCACCCTACACCGCCGGCGACCAGGCGTGCTGGCTGATTGAGACCACCGCCGGAATGAACGACGGCGACCAACCGGAAACAGTGGCGCGGAAGGAGGCGCTGGAGGAAGCGGGCTGCGAAATCACCGCGCTGGAGCATGTGACCGACCTGTACCCGTCGCCCGGCAGCACCTTGTCGCGCGCATCGCTGTTCGTCGGGCGCACCTCGACCGCAAAGGTCGGCGGCGTCCATGGGCTCGCCTCGGAACATGAAGACATACGGGTCTTCACCGTCCCCTTCGACGAAGCGATCCGCATGGTGGACGAGAACCAGATCCGGGTTTTGGACGCCGTGACCATCCTGCTTTGGCTCTCCCGGAACCGGGACCGGCTGCGCCGGGAATGGCGGTGATCCGCATGGATGCATCGACCCATGTACGCTTGCTAGACCGCGAACGACGGCACGACGGCTTCTTCAAGCTGGACCGTCTTACCCTGCAGCACGCCCTGTTCGAAGGCGGCATGAGCGTCGCGAAACAACGCGAGATACTGGTCGGCCGGACGGCGATCTGCTGCCTTCCCTACGATCCCGTCCGCGACGAGGTGATTCTGGTCGAGCAGTTTCGCATCGGACCCTTTGCCTGGGGCGACCCCAATCCGTGGATGATCGAGGCCCCCGCCGGCTTCATTGATCCGGGAGAGGCCGCCGAAGACGCCGTGCGCCGCGAAGTCTCGGAAGAGACGAGCAGCACGGTTTCCAATCTTCGCTTCGCGCTGCAATTCTATCCCGCGCAGGGACCGCATTCCGAGAGCATTCACCTCTATGTCGGCCGGACCGACGCCGACGGTGTGGGCGGCGTACATGGTCTTGCCAGCGAAGGGGAAGATATCCGCGTCTTCACCCTGTCCCTTTCGGACGCGGTCGCGATGGTCGATCGTGGCGACATCCGAACCGCGCTCGGCGTGTTGCCTGTTCTGTGGCTGTCACGGCATCGTGACGCGATCCGCCGCGACTGGAACGTTACATAAGCGACCGGCGCCAACGGACTGGGCGCGCCGGTCTAAGCAAGAGGAGGATGATATGGATTTCCGTGAAGGCTTCGTCGACGCCGTCGGCAATACGCCGCTGATCAAACTGAAGAAGGCCTCCGAAGAAACCGGATGCACCATCCTGGGCAAAGCGGAATTCCTGAACCCGGGCGGATCGGTCAAGGACCGGGCGGCAAAATACATCATCCTGGATGCGGAAGAGCGCGGCGAGTTGAAGCCGGGCGGATTGATTGTAGAGGGCACGGCCGGCAACACGGGGATCGGCCTGGCGCTGGTCGCGGATGCCCGCGGCTACCGGACGCTCATCATCATCCCGGAAACGCAGAGCCAGGAAAAGAAAGACATGCTGCGGCTCTGCGGAGCGGAGTTGCGCGAAAACGTCGCCGTCCCCTATCGCGACCCAAACAACTACGTGCATGTCGCCAAACGCACGGCGGAGGAACTGGCGCAGACCGAACCGAACGGGGTTCTCTACGCAAACCAGTGGGACAATGTCTCCAACCGGAACGCCCACGTGCGCTCGACGGGACCGGAAATCTGGGACCAAACCGACGGAACCGTGGACGGGTTCATCTGCGCGGTCGGCACGGGCGGAACCCTGGCCGGCACGGCGGAGTATCTGCGCAGCAAGAACAAGAACATCGTGATCGGTCTCGCCGACCCGATGGGAGCGGCGATGTTCAACTATTTCACCAAGGGCGAGCTCTCCAGCGAGGGCGGCAGTATCACCGAGGGGATCGGCCAGGGCCGTATAACAGGGAACCTCGAAGGGTTGGAGGTGGACGAACCGTTCCGCGTGCCGGACCCGGAATGGCTGCCTGTCTGTTTCGACCTGCTGAAATACGAAGGGTTGCTGATGGGCGGTTCGGCCGCGCTGAACGTGGCGGGCGCGATCAAACTCGCGAAGAAAATGGGGCCCGGCCACACCATCGTGACCGTGCTCTGCGACGGCGGCCAACGCTATCAGTCCAAACTGTTCAATCCGGATTTCCTGAAGAGCAAGGATCTGCCCGTACCCGATTGGCTGTAGGCGCCTGGGCCGCCCGCCCCTTGGCGGGCGCTGGAATTCATGCCTCAATACACGCGTTTGAGGCATGGATACCGAAGAGACATGTGCCGCTGGCTGACCTATCGGGGCAAACCCGCCTATCTGGAAGAGTTGCTGTTCGAGCCGGACTACTCCCTGATCGATCAGTCGCTGCGGGCGCGCGAAGGCGCGACCACCACCAACGGCGACGGGTTCGGTGTCGGCTGGTACGGCAGCCGCCCGGAACCGGGCCTGTTCCGGGAAGTTTTGCCGGCTTGGAACGACAGCAACCTGCGCGCACTCGCGCATCAGATCCAATCTCATCTGTTCTTCGCACATGTTCGTGCATCAACCGGCACGGCCACCATGCGGGCGAACTGCCATCCCTTCGCGGTCGGCTCTTACCTTTTCATGCATAACGGTCAGATCGGCGGGTACGAGAAGGTGCGCCGCGCCTTCGACAACGCTCTCCCCGACACGCTTTATGCTTATCGCGAGGGCACGACGGACAGCGAGGCGATCTTCCTGCATCTGCTGGCGAACGGTATCGAGACGGCGCCCAAGGCCGCTCTCGAGGAAACCATTCGAACCGTTGAGGGATGTATTGCATCCGCCGGCCTGGACGAGGCGTTCCGCATGACCATGGCCTTCACGGACGGCGACACCCTGTATGCGGCCCGATATTCAAGCGACCCGAGCCCGCCAAGCCTGTACTACCGGCAGGACCCGAACGGCACCCTGGTCGTTTCCGAACCGTTCGGTGCGGCCGAGGAAGACTGGCGGCCTGTTGCCCCCGCCACCCTGCTGACCTGCCATCCGGACGGCGCGGTCAGCACAGACCCGCTGATCGTCTGATCTACAGGAAGGATCCCCACCATGCCCATCGACCGGCTGGACCATGTCAACATCCGTACCGCCAATCTCGAAGCGATGATCGCCTTTTATGAACAGGCGCTGGGGTTCCGGAACGGCGCCCGCCCGCCCTTCCCTTTTCCGGGCGCCTGGCTTTACGCGGGGGACGCAGCGGTCGTTCACCTGATCGGGGTCGAAAGCCCGCCCGGCATGACGGACGATCTGCAATTGGAACATTTCGCCTTCAGCGCCAACGATATGGACGGTTTCGTCGCCGGGCTGGAGGGTTTGGATATCCCCTATCGGATCGCCAACGTGCCGGACACCGATCTGGTCCAGGTGAACCTGCACGATCCCGACGGCAACCACCTGCACGTGGATTTCAGGATCTAGTGCCCAGATCCTAGATCTACAGGCTGGCCCGCAGAATCAGTGCAATCGCGATATTCACCAGCGGGAACAGATGCGGGATAAAGGCCGCACGGACCGCGCCGCCGCGGTGGTAAATCCAGGCCGCCGCGAGTGAAAGCGCGATCGTGAAGGGCAATGCCGCGATGCTGAGATTCAAGAAGAAAAAGGCTGTCTCCGCGACCCCTTCAGCCGGCGCACGGGTCAAGGCGAACATCGCGAGCGGCGCGGAAAAAACCAATCCAATCCCATAGATCAGAGTGATTACCCACTGCCAGATCGTCAGCCGGCGGCGCCGAAGTTGATCGCTAACGGAGGTGTCGCTCATCATCAGTCCGGTGTTTCAATTGCGGCGGGTTAACACACCATCCCGGCCATATGGTCAAGCTTGGGCCCGCGATCGCGACAATCTGCGCCGAAAGCGTTGAAAACGCGGCACCCCCTGTGTAGACGATACGCCCACAGGGGCACATCATCGGGTCCGCCTTCCGGACCGGCATTCAGACAATCGATTTAGGAGTGGTGTAACCATGAAGATTACGCAAAAAGTCAAAAAGATCCTCTCCAACTACGAAAGCGATAATCCGGGGACGAAGCGGAACTTGGCCAGCATCCTGATGCACGGTCGCCTTGGCGGTACGGGCCGCATGGTGATCCTGCCGGTCGATCAGGGCTGGGAGCACGGCCCCGCGCGCAGCTTCGCGCCCAACCCGGACGCCTACGATCCGCACTATCACTATCAGTTGGCTGTCGATGCGGGCCTCAGCGCCTATGCCGCCCCGCTCGGCCAGTTGGAAGCCGGCGCCGACACGTTCGCGGGCGCCATCCCGACCATCCTGAAAGTGAACAGCTCCAACTCCTGGGCGGTCACCAAGGATCAGGCCATCACCGGTTCGGTCGACGATGCCCTGCGGCTCGGTTGCGCGGCGATCGGTTTCACGATCTATCCCGGCTCTGACTATGCCTTCGAACTGATCGAAGAAATCCGTGAGATGTCGGAAGAAGCGAAATCGGTCGGCATCGCCACCGTGATCTGGTCCTATCCGCGCGGCGGCGACCTGACGAAGGACGGCGAAACGGCGATGGACGTCTGCGCCTATGCGGCACACATGGCCGCCCAACTCGGCGCGCATATCATCAAGGTGAAGCCGCCGACGGCTCATCTGGAACAGGCCGACGCCAAGAAGGTGTACGAAGCCCAGAAAATCGACATTTCCACGCTCTCCAAGCGGGTCGAGCATGTTATGCAATCGGCCTTCAACGGTCGGCGGATCGTTGTCTTCTCCGGCGGTGCGGCCAAGGGTCTGGACGATCTCTACGACGAAATCCGCGCGCTGCGGGACGGCGGGGCCAACGGCTCGATCATCGGGCGGAATACCTTCCAGCGCCCGCGCGAGGACGCCAAGAAGATGCTCGACCAGATCATCAAGATCTACCAGGGCAAGGCGTAGTCAGTTTGCGGTTCCAGCTCACTCCCCCGCCCAGCCACCCAACGGGATTATGATTGGGTTGGCTGGGCGGGGGAGCGGGCCGGCGCCGAACCAAAGGAGGCCGCATTTGGCCGACGAGTTACAAACCAGGCTTTATCTGATCACGCCGCCAAGTTTCGACTTGGCGGCGTTTTCGGATCTCTTGAAGATCGCCCTGGATGCGGATGACGTCGCCTGCCTGCAGTTGCGCCTGAAAGAGGTCGACGACGATACGATCCGGCGCGCGGTCGACACCTTGATGCCGGTCGCCATCGACCGCGAGGTGGCGTTCATCCTGAACGACAGGGCGGACCTGGCAGCGGAGATGGGATGCGACGGCGTTCATGTCGGGCGTGAAGACGGCACCTCCAAGGAAGCGCGCGCCTTGATGGGCAAGGACGCCATCGTCGGCACAACCTGCCATAACAGCCGGCATCTGGCGATGACCGACGCAGAGGCAGGCGCCGACTATGTCGCCTTTGGGGCTTTCTTTCCGACGGACACCAAGACTGTCAGCCACAAGGCCGAGATCGAGACGCTCGACTGGTGGGCGCAGGTGATGGAAGTCCCCTGCGTCGCCATCGGCGGCATCACGGCGGAAAACTGTGCGCCGCTGATTCAGGCCGGGGCCGACTTTCTGGCCGTCGTCGGCGCGGTTTGGAACCATCCGGACGGCCCGGCGGCCGGCGTTAAGTCGATGAACCGCGCGATCGAAGAAGCCAGCCGCTGACAAGAGCGGACCGCGCGCGGTCTCCCCACAACATGCACCGGTTTCGTAAAAGCCCGACACGGCGTTCGCAAACCTCGGCAACCGCGAAACACGCAACCAGCGTTCCGGCAAGCAGTACCAGCTCCCGATACGGCAAAACCTCGGGCAATACCGCGTGCAACAACTGCAGCGTGGGGTAATGCAGCACATACAAGGTGAAACTCGCCCCGGCCAGCCATCGCACGGCCTGCGCAATCCGTTCCGACACCCTCCCCTTCAGCAGATCGTGCATGCCGGTCAGATGAATCGCGAAACATGTTGCCAGGACCGAATACCACAGGAAATTGGCCGAGAAACCGAGGGCATATCCCGGGCTGACATAGTCGACAAGCGCGCTGCTCAGAAGGTCGAGCTTGGCGACAAGATCGGTAGCATGAGCGGCGATGTAAGCCAGTGGGAATAAGGCGATCCGGACCATACAGCGCGAACGACCGGACAGTTGCGGTACATTTGCGCGATGCTTCACAGCCAGCCAGACGAAAACCCCGCAGACCCAAGCGGGCAACAGCAGCAGAACCCGCGGTCCGGCAAGGGATGCGACCACGATCAGCAGGACGACCCGCCGGAGACCGGACAGATAAAAGGCTATTGCAAAAAGCGCGTAGTAACACGCCTCGTAACTGAGCGACCAAAGGGGACCATTCGTGCCCAACCGGACCGGGTCGCCGAACCATTCGTTCGAAAAGGTCAGTCCGCGCAAAAGAAAATCGGCAACCGGCAAACCTGCGTACCACCATCCTTGATAGGCCGCAGGATCGGCCAAATGGCCGACTGCATCGAAGGCGAGGGTCAGGAGAAGGGCCGGCAAAAGCACGGAGTACAGCCGGGTCCCACGGTTGAAGGCAAACCGGCGCAGACTGCCATCTCTCTCAGCCGCAAAAGTGATAACCAAGCCTGACAGAACGAAGAACAGAACCACGGCGTCCCGCCCGATATCCAACTCGCGGAGAGGCTGCAGAACGCCGCCGCTGAACCGGTCGTAGGCCAGATGCGACAAGACGACGGCCATCGCGGCTAGGAACCGCAGGGCATCCAGATAAAGCGAAAACCCGACCCTCATCCGGATCGGTCCGGCGCGCGCTGCGGTTCCCTACCGGCTTCCCGGCGCAGTCGGCGAAGGTCGTCGCGGATGACGGCAAAACTCTCAGCGAACGGTTTCGCGACAACGTCCCGCAGCGTGGGGTAGGGCTGGATCGCACGGCGGCCGTCCTTACCCGGGATACCGAAGGTCAGGTTCTCGTCACGTTCCGGAATATAGAGCGTGCCGAACATCCAATCCCAAATCGCGAAAATCTCTCCGAAGTTCTTATCGAAATGCTTTCGGTCGCAGGAATGATGGATCTGATGCTGCGCCGGAGAGATCAGGATATGCTCCAGGATGTATCCATACCGCAGGGCAACGTGGCTATGACGCAGGTGAACGCCGGTCAACAGGTAGACGCCGAAGGCCAACGTGTTCAGATAGATCACCCAGAGCTCGATCTGCCCGACCAGCACGTACAGAACGACTGCCTGCGTAGAACCGATGAATAGCGAAATGATAAGCCGCTGGACTATATGATAGACCGGATGCGCCCTCATAAAGGTGATCGGGGTCAGCACTTCGGCCGAGTGATGAACCGCATGGAACGGCCACAGAATTGGGCTCCTGTGGTGCAGATAGTGCGTCACATACCGGCAAAAGTCCTGGACCAGGAACAAAAGAACCGCGACGGCGATGCCCCCGGCAACGGTCGTCTCCGCCGCCGTATTCACCCCGGTCACCCGATTGAGGAAGATCAGCAGGCTGTAGGTAACGGCCGGCGCAACGAGGAATATCGACAGCAGTCCGAAGCCGCCGATCGTGAAGTTCATCAGCGTCACTTTGATGTCGATCCAGGACGAGGGATGCCGGTAAAGATCGCGCGGCATAAGAAACGCCAACAAGCCGCCGGCCCCGCCACGCCGCCACCAGATTACCGCCGCGATTGCTGCCGAAGATACCAGATAGAGGGGCGAGTATAAGAACTCGACCCCGGCGAAGTACGCGATAAAACCTTCCCAAACCGACAAAGCGGGCTTCCATCCTTCCTGCAGTCAGAGACGAAGTGCCTCAAACAATCGCCGAACGGAGCGGCGCGTAAGCCGATATTTACAGGAGGGCGGCCAAGGTGGTCTTGGCCGAAAGTTTAAAAAAAACCGTAACTTTGAAGCTAATTTCAAAGTCCGGCAGGCCTAAACGGGCCGAACCTCCACCGGGGCCCACAAAACCTCTTCGATATTGTCGGCGCCGCAGGCCAGCATCACCAGCCGGTCGAAGCCAAGCGCAATGCCGCTGGCCGGCGGCATCGCCGCGACGGCAGCCAGAAAGTCTTCGTCGATCGGATAGCGTTCGCCGTAAAGCGCCTCTTTGAGATCCATATCCGCCTCGAAGCGTCGGCGCTGCTCGGCGGCATCCGTCAGTTCGCCGAACGCATTCGCAAGCTCAAGCCCGCAAACATAGACTTCGAACCGTTCCGCCAAGCTGCAGTCTTCGGGCTTGGCGCGCGACAGCGCGGCCATATGGACGGGATAGTCGGTCAGGATGGTAGGCACCGGTGCGCCAAGCTTCGGTTCGATCCGTTCGGCAAAGATCCGGAAGAAAATGTCATCCCACGTATCTCCGTCGGCCGTCCGTACGCCGATGCGCTCCGCTTCCGCCGCCAGCGCCTCCGGTGCTGGCATGCCGTTGCCCCCTTGTCGCGTCGCCGCCAGATCGATTTCGCAATAGGTCAAAAAGGCCGCGTCGACACTGAGGATCTGCCAATCCCCGCCAGGGTTGCTCGTCTTGCCCCGGAAACGATAAGGCTGGCCGCCGGCGCAGGCCCGCAGCAGGGCGATGCAATCTTCCATCAGGTGGGTGTAGTCCGCGTTGGCACGGTACCATTCCAGCATTTTGAATTCCGGCTGATGGGTGCGCGCGCCCTCGGCGTTCCGGAAAACCGGGCAGAGTTGCCAGATCTTCGCCATGCCGCCGGCCAACAGCTTCTTCATCGCGAATTCAGGACTTGTATGCAGATAGCGTGTTGCCGCGGGATCGGGACCGCGGCCCGGCGGCAGAAGCTTGGTCTCGAAGGCGGAGAGGTGCGGCTCAAGCCCCGGACTGACCTGCAGAGCCGGGGTTTCGACCTCGACGAAACCGGCCGCCTCGAAGAACCCGCGCAGCGCTGCACGCACGTCGGCGCGCCGCTGAAGGTTCGGCAAGCGCCGGTCCAGGGCAGCGCTATGCCACCATCGCTCGATCTCCATAACGCCCCTCGTCTCCCAGCCCGGTTGCTTGCCTGCTGCGGCGGTGATAGGAACACGCCGCACTATCGCGGGCCGCCCTTCCGGCGCGGCCCAGACAAGAGACACAGTGACTATCGGGACGCAAGCGCGATGAAAGATACCGCGATCAATCTTCGCAGCGGTCATGCCTTCATGCATGAAGGCAAACTGCTGGTGGTGGTTAAAAACGAGATCAACCAGCCGGGCAAGGGCGCCTCGGTCGCTCAAATTGAAGCCCGCGACCCGATCGCCGGTACGAAGACCAACCTGCGGTTCCGGACCCAGGAATCCATCGAACGCGCCGACCTGTTCGAGAGCGATCACCAATACCTGTTCAGCGCCGACGAAACCTATACTTTCATGAACACCGACAGTTTCGAGCAAATCGAGGTGCCGGGCGATGTTATCGGCCAGCCCAAGGCATATCTGCAGGAAGGCATGATCTGTCAGGTCCAGACCCACGAAGGGATGGCGATTGCGGTGACCCTGCCGAAGACGGTCGTCATGGAAGTGGTGGAGGCCGAGCCGGTGGTGAAGGGACAGACCCAGTCCTCCTCCTACAAGCCGGCGGTGCTGGAGAACGGTGAACGCGTCCTGGTCCCCCCGCATATCGAGGTCGGCACCAAGATCGTCGTCCACACGGCGGAAGGCACCTACTCGGAACGCGCAAAATAACTCTTTGCGGCCGCCGCGCGCGCCCGCTCGAAAAGGACCCTGCGATGGCGATCCGATCCGCCAATCTGAATGTGATGATGCGGGCGGCGGAAAAGGCCGGTCGCGCCCTGGTGCGGGACTTCGGCGAGGTCGAGCAGTTGCAGGTCATGAAAAAAGGCCCGGGCGATTTCGTCAGCAATGCCGACCGCAAGGCCGAAGACATCATCAAGCGCGAACTCCAGAAAGCGCGGCCGGATTTTGGCTTTCTCATGGAAGAGAGCGGTGAAACGGCGGGGGCCGACGACCGAAACCGCTTCATTGTGGATCCGCTGGACGGCACGACGAACTTCCTGCACGGCATGCCGCACTGGGCCGTCTCCATCGGGTTGGAGCAGAACGGCGAAGTGACCACGGGCGTCATCTACGACCCGATCAAGGACGAGATGTTCTGGGCTGAAAAAGGCCAAGGCGCATTCTTGCGCGACAAGCGGCTGCGCGTCTCGGGCCGCACGCAGATGCATGACAGCGTCTTCGCGACCGGCATTCCGCATATCGGGATCGGCGGCGGCCCTAAAGGCCACGCCTTGTTCATGAAACGGCTGCACGCCGTAATGGGCAACTCAGCGGGCATCCGGCGCTGGGGAACCGCATCGCTCGACCTCGCCTACGTTGCCGCCGGTCGGTACGAAGGGTTCTGGGAACGCGGTCTGCATCCCTGGGATGTCGCCGCGGGCTGGATTATCGTGAAAGAGGCGGGCGGCTTTGTGACCGACGTTGCCGGCCGGACCTTTAACCTCAAAAGCCAAGACATCGTCGCCTCGAACTCCGGCATCCAGACGGCTTTTTGCAAGACCCTGCGCAGCGCAGACAAGGAATAGATCCCCAACACCCTCTGGAAACTGTGTTGCCGCAGGCGGTTGAGCCTGGCCAGCAGAGCGGATAGTGTAGCTTTGATCATTGGCTGAAGGAGCGAATCCTTGGACAATGACGGTTCGGGCTGCGGCGTATTGGCGGCCCTCAACGGATTCTACGATCCGCATATTAGGGTGATGGGATGAAAAAACCGGGGCGTCTTTCCAAAACCGGCCAATCGACAGTACGGCGCGGTTTGATGATCGGGATATCCTTGACGACGCTCGCGCTGGTGGGCGCAGGACCTTCGGCGGCCCAGAACGCCGGTCCCACGGCCTACTATAACGGCGTTGCCGTAATCGGCGACCCTGTGGTGATCAATCTCGGCGCCCTCGACAAGTTGGGGCCGCCGCCGAATATGCAGCAATTGCTGCGGCAGCCCGCGGTCGTGGTGGGCGCCGGCAGTCCCGTGACGCAACGCGGCGCCGTCCTGACCGGCCAGCCACCGATTTCAGGCCTGACCGCAAACGCACCGCAACTGCTGCAAGCACCAAGCACCGCGCCGCGATCCGGTCTTGTTCCCGGGACCCGGCTCAGCCCGAACACAGTCGCGGCCGCGCCTCGATCCCAGTTGGAGACGGCCACACCGTCGCCCGCGCCGCGCATAGCGGCCGCCCCCGCCCCGGCAAGCCCGCGGGTCGCTACGCCACCGCCGCCACAACCGTCGCAACCCAATCCGCAGCCCGTCGCAGCCGCCGCGCCATCTCCGGCACCAGCCGCCGTCGCCGCCGCGCGTCCGGCCCCACCGCCGCCTCCGGCACCAGTGGCGGCAGCGCCACGGCCTACGCCGGCCCCTGCACCAGCGCCGGTCGCTGCGGCACCGAAACCCGCGCCGGTCGCGGCCGCCCCCAAACCAACGCCGGTTCCGGCGGCTCCGTCGCCGGCGCCCACACCGGCCCCCGTCGCCGCCGCTCCGAAACCGACACCCGTGCCGGCAACGCCTGCGCCGACACCTGCCCCTGTTGCGGCCGGCCCGTCGCCCGCGCCCGCCACGCCGACCATCACGCCGCCGCCAAGCCCGCAACCGGCGACAGCGGAAGCATCACGTGTCGAGATTCCCAAGCTTGAAGCCCCGACCGTCGCCGCAGCGGCGCCAACCCCGGCCCCGACACCGCAAGCAACGGCGAACGTTCCGCAGCCGGCGGCGGCCACGCAATCCTCATCCCAGGTCGCGGCGCTCAACCCGAACGCCGTGGTCGAAGGCAGCGACCAGCTGACCATCAACTTCGCCAGCGCCTCCTCGGAACTGCCGGCGGGCGCGTCTCCGGCGCTGGATCGCCTCGCGGATCGCCTGACCGCATCCCCGGACCTGCGCATCGTCTTGCAAGGGTTCGCCAGCAACGACGGCGAAACGGCAAGCCAATCGCGGCGCCTTTCGCTGTTCCGGGCCTTGGCGGTTCGGACCTACCTGATCAAGAAGGGCGTTCGCAGCACACGCATGGATGTGCGCGCGCTCGGCAATAAAGTGGAAGGGGGCGAGCCGAACCGCGTCGACGTGGTTCTGCCGCAGGCCGCAAGCTGATTCCGCGCCCGCAGCGCAAGTGTACCGCCGCGGCCAGGGTCGTGCGCATCGATACTGTTCTCAGGTGCGGCAAGCATCGATTTTCCATGAAGCAGACAGGGTGAGGCAGACGTGACGCGGCCGGTCAATTTTCTTCTGCGCATGGTGATTTTTCTGGTCGTAGCCGGCGGTGGGTGTCTTCTGATTTACGAAGCGCTGATCGGCGCTTTTCTGGCCAACATATATCTCAACGGCACAATCCTGCTGACGCTGTTGGTCGGGATCGTCATCGATTTCTGGACGGTCGGCCGGCTGAACCGCGAGATCAACTGGATCGAGAACTTTCGCCGCGGATCCCATGGCGCACAGACCAGCATCGCCGCACCGAAACTGCTGGCGCCCGCCGCCACCATGTTGTCGGAACGCAGTGACCGCACGATGACCAGGCTGAGCCTGTCGACCACGGCGATGCAGACCTTGCTTGACGGCATTGCCGTGCGCCTCGACGAAGCCCGGGAGATCAACCGCTACATGGTGGGCCTGCTGGTCTTCCTGGGACTGCTGGGCACCTTCTGGGGGTTACTGCAGACGGTTCAAAGCGTCAGTTCCGTGATTTCGGGCATCGATGTCGGGGGCTCCGACGTCGGACTCGCGTTCGAGGAGTTGAAGCTGGGCCTGGAAGCACCGCTGGCGGGTATGGGAACGGCATTCAGCTCGTCGCTGTTCGGGCTGGCCGGCTCCCTGATCCTCGGGTTCCTCGGGCTGCAGGCCGGACAGGCCCAGAACAGGTTCTACAACGATCTGGAGGAATGGCTCAGCAGTCTGACGCGGCTGGGCGGCGGCAGCGGGACGATCACCGACGGCGAGCAGTCGGTCCCGGCCTATATCCAGGCCTTGTTGGAACAGACCGCGGACAGTTTGGAATCGCTGCAGCGCACGATCGGCAAGGCCGAGGAATCGCGCGCCGCCTCGCACGCCAACATCGAGGAGTTATCGAGCAACCTGGGGGCGCTGACGGAAACCATCCGCACCGAACAGGAGCTGATGCTCAAGCTTGCCGAAGGGCAGCAACGGCTGCAGGGCGTGATGGAGAAAATGGCCGCCGGTGCCGCAGATGGCGGCGACAAGGCGGCGCAGCGGCATCTGCAGAATATCGAAACCCATCTGGCCCGCATGATCGATCAGGCCAATACCGGACGCACGGAGACAGTACAGGAGATCCGCAGCGAAATCCGTCTACTGGCCCGCACAATCGCGGCGATCGCGGAAGGCGATGCCTAGATGATCCCGTACGCGGCCGAAAGGGCCGGTAGCAGACTTGCTTTGGGAAATCGGCGATGGCGCTAGCCCGGCGCAGCAGAACCAACCTGGATATCTGGCCCGGTTTCGTCGACGCGCTGGCCACGCTTCTGATGGTCATCATTTTCCTTCTGATGATCTTCGTCATCTCTCAGCTCTACCTGAACGAGGCGCTGGTCGGGCGGGATGAGGCGCTTGACCGGTTGAACCGCCAGATCGCCGACATGGCCGAGCAATTGAACCTGGAACAGTCCGCCAACGAGGATCTGCGCTCCAACATCGAAAGCCTGTCGACGCAGCTTCGCGCCAGTCTGGCCCAACGCGATGATTTGGAGTCGGCGCTCAGCGCCTTGCGCTTGGAGCGTAACGCCATCCTCGGACGCCTGGATGACAGCGAGGACGCCCGACTGCAGTTGAACGACAGCCTGCAGAACGCGGAAGGAAGACTGGCGGACTCCGACGCGCTGCTGTCCCGAACCCGGGCGGAGTTGGAGGAAGCCTACGCCACCGTCGAAGCCAATCAGGAGACCATCGCCCTGCAGGTTCAGCAGTTGGATCAACTGGCCGAAGACATCGAGGCATTGAACGCCCTGCGCCGCGGCCTGCTGGAACAAGTCGCCGACTTGGAACTGCTAAGCCAACTGCAACGCCAAGACCTCGCTGCCCGGGATGAAACCATCGAGCAACAGTCGGCCCAGATCGGCGATCAGCTGAGTTTGCTGGACGACACGCAGGCGGATCTGGACGCAAAGACCGAAGAGCTTGCGGTGCGCGCCGCGCGCTTGGCTGCCTTGGAAAAGGCCCTGGCGGAACGGGAGACCGATTTGGCCGACAAGGACGAGGCCATGCGCGCGCAGCTCGACGAGTTGAACGCCCAGACCGAGGCGATGCTGCTGGCCCGCGCGGAAACCGCCAAGCTGCGGGAGCAGATCGACGCCCTGAATCAGCAGATCGCCCTGTTGAACGAGACGCTGGAGGCGTCGGAGGCGCGCGACAAGGAACAGAAGGCGCAAATCGTCAATCTTGGCAGACGGCTCAATCTGGCACTGGCCAGCAAGGTTCAGGAACTGGCGCGTTACCGTTCCGAGTTCTTCGGCCGCCTGCGTGAGATTCTGGGGAACCGCCAGGGTGTCCGGGTGGTCGGCGACCGGTTTGTTTTCCAATCCGAGGTCTTGTTCTCGCAAGGCTCCGACGAATTGGGCGATGCCGGTCAGGCGCAAATGGCGAAACTGGCCGACACACTGCGCACGATCTCGGCAGAAATTCCCACCGAACTGAACTGGGTCTTGCGGGTGGACGGACACACGGATTCGGTTCCGATCGCGACAGCGCGCTTCCCGTCCAACTGGGAATTGTCGACCGCCCGCGCGATTTCGGTCGTGAAGTTCCTGCAGGCCCGCGGGATCCCCGCCAACCGGTTGGCGGCGACCGGCTTTGCCGAATTCCAGCCACTGGACGACCGGGACGACGAGATCGCCTTTCGCCGCAACCGGCGCATCGAACTGAAACTGACGGAACGGTAAGACCGGCCGGCATCGCGGACGGCCGAGGCGGCCTGCCTGGGTCTACGCGACTTTTACGAAGTCCGCCGCGTCCAGGGTGTAATGAAAGATGTCCCGGGGCTCTCCACGCACGGTCATGCCCCGTTCAATGGTCTTGCCCTGCGCCATCCCGATCTGCTCCAAAACCCGAATACCGCGCGTGTTCTCGACATCGGTCGTGCACCAGACGCGGGCAAGGTTCAGCTTCTTGAAGGCATGCTCGATCAAAGTGGCGGCGGCTTCCACCATGTAGAAGTTGCCTTGAAGCGCCGGATCCATCGAAAAACCCAGGCTTCCGATCGGAAGCGGGGTTGGCTGAATATCCAGACGGATGGTCCCGATTACCTGCTCTTGCCCGCTCAACACCACCGCCAGGATCAGCCGGTTTTCCGACTTCTCCGCCTGGTCCCGGACGCACGCCTCGACAAAGGAGGTAACCGTCTCGGCCGTCTGAGCGGGCACGGGCAGATAGCGGTAGAACTCGGGATCGAGCGCGAAGCGCATCAAATCCTCAGCATCCGACAGCTTAAATGGCCGCAACAGAAGGCGGTGGGTGGATAGGGTGGTCATGCTTTTGAGGTAGAACCCGATTCGGTACGCTGTCTGTAGTCGCTAAGGCGCAGCCCCGTCCGCAGCAAGAAAATTCTCCTTCCAAACACTTGCCAATTGGCTGACAAGGGCGTACACACCGCCGTCCGGCGCACGAGGCCACGTTTCGTGCGCCCCTGTGTTTTAAGATCATGATAGAATTTGGTAACGGAGACGAGGCGATGAAAGCCGAAATTCATCCCGACTACCACGAGATCACCGTTCAGATGGTGGACGGGACGACCTATAAGACGTTTTCGACCTGGGGTAACGCAGGCGATACGCTGAAGCTTGAGATCGACCCGACGTCCCACCCGGCCTGGACGGGCGGACCGCAACGCATTCTGGAAGGCGGCCAGGTGGCCCGCTTCAACAAGCGTTTCGGCTCCTTCGGCCTCAAGTAGGATTGCCGGCATCCCATTGGGATGCAGACGGATCAAGAAAGCGCCCTGGACCCCGGTCCGGGGCGTTTTTCTATGCGCAAATCACGCCCCTCTTGAACGCCGAAAAACGCTTCCCACATGTAATTCGGTCCCAGGGAAATGCCGGTTGCGGGTTTCCGATCAGCGGACCGAATTGGAGCCAGACCATGGTGGTGGGCTCAACATTCAAAGACCCATATCGCTTCGAAGGAGGATATGACAATGCGTACTTATGATCTCTCCCCGCTTTTTCGCACATCTGTCGGTTTCGACCGGATGGCACGCCTGATCGACACGATCAGCAGCGAACAGTCCAACGGCTATCCGCCCTACAATATCGAAAAGCTCGACGAGGACGCTTATCAGATCTCCATGGCCGTCGCGGGCTTCGCCGAAGGCGACCTCAGCCTGGAAGTGAAGGAAAATCTGCTCACCATCGCAGGCCGCAAGGAACTGGATGAAGAGACGGAAGCCAAAAGGACCTATCTCTATCGCGGCATCGCCGAGCGCGCTTTCGAGCGCCGCTTCAATCTGGCCGACCACATCAAGGTGGAAGGTGCGCTTCTGGAGAACGGCCTGCTGCATGTGAAGCTGGTCCGCGAAGTGCCGGAAGAACTGAAGCCCCGTAAGATCGATATCTCCACGGGCAAGGCGAAAAAGATCGCGTCGAAGTAAAGAAACCTGTCTTTCTGGACGAAGGGGCGGCACCTACGGGCGCCGCCCTTTTTTCATTAGCAAACCTAATCCGATCATGAGCCATTCCCGCTTGTCGGTCTGGAGACCTCCGGGCATCCTCGCGCCTCGACACTGGGCGGAGGCAGAGGATGTATACGGTATATGACTCGGACGGCAGCGGGAACGGGTACAAGGTTTGGCTGCTGCTGAACTTTCTTCAGAAACCCTACAAATGGATAGGGGTCGATGTCCTTGGAGGCGAGACCAAGTCGCCGGACTTCTTGAAGATCAACCCGGTCGGCAAGATCCCGGTGTTGGAGTTCGAGGACGGCAGGCGGCTGATCGAATCCAACGCCATCCTGAATTTCCTGGCCGACGGCACCGACTGGATCCCCAGCGACCCTTTTCAAAAGGCGCAGATGTTCTCGTGGATGTTCTGGGAGCAGTACAGTCATGAGCCGAACGTCGCGGTGTTACGCTTCTGGCACCATTACTTGGATATGACGCCGGAGCTGAAAGCCCAGGTGCCGGATAAGGAGAAAAAAGCCTACGCCGCGCTCGATATCATGGAAATGCAGTTGTCCTACACCGACTGGCTGGTCGGCGATGGGCCGACGCTGGCGGACATCGCGCTCTACGCCTACACCCATGTTGCCGAAGAGGCGGAGCTGGACATGTCAAAATACCCGGCGATCCAGGCCTGGACCGCACGGTTCGCCGCCTTGCCGAACTACGTGCCGATCACCTTCAGGCCATAGCCGGCCAGCCCTTGACCCGGCTTTGCCGGGCGCATCTCAAGAAAGGCCGCAACGCGTCCGCCGTCATCGTGCGACTGCGTCAGCGCATAGACCGTACGCCAGGCCGGCGGGTCCAACGGCTTGCGCAACCCGTCGAAGTAAGGCCGGAAACAAAGCTCCGGCGCGAGTGTCACGCCGACGCCCTGCCAGGCCATCTCCAGCAAGGTTTCCGTATCACGCACCCGGTAGGCGATTCGGGGAGTGCATCCGGCGGCTGCGAAAAGATCCAGGATCAGCGGCTCGCAGCCCGACGTCGACATGATAAAGGGTTCGTCAGCAAGATCACGAACGCTGACCGCCGACCGCCTGGCGAAAGGATGGTCCAGCGCAAAGGCGGCAAAGAACGCGTCCTCGTAAAGCGGCGTGGCGCTGAGCCCTTCCCCGCCCATACCGCTGAGCGCGAGATCCGCGACGCCGTCCCGCACGAAGGTGGCAATTTCGTCCTCCGCCCCTTCCAGCAAGCTGACCTCCACGTCCGGATAGAAAGCACGGAACCGCTGTATCCAGGCAGGCAACAACCGGGCGCTCACGCTGGTCACGGTGGCGACACGCAGCACGCCGGGTGAGGCACGCAGGCGGGCATTGGCCCGCTCGGTCAAACGCCGCACCGCTTGCAACACAGCATCTATGTCGGAGCCCAGCGCCTCGCCCAGCGCGTTCGGGACGACGCCGTCAGACCGACGGTCAAACAAGGGGCCTTCCACGGCGGCCTCCAATTCGCCGACCGCACGGCTGATGCCGCTTTGGGTCAGCCCCAACCGCTCGCCGGCCAGGGTAAAGCTGCGGGTTTCGGTCAGGGCGGCGAAGGCTCGCAACTGACGCAACGTAATATGATCATCTCTCATGCTTCCTATTATTACTATGCATTCGACGCATGAGAAGGGAATTGTCATGCTCCGCCGGCAATCCGGGGAGAGACCAATGTCCGATGTCGTACAAGAAACCGGCTGTCCTGCCAGAGCCGCGTTGATCGGCGGACTGTTCTGGGGCGGCGTCATCGTTGCGATCTGGAGCGGCTGGATGGTGTTTACCCGCTTCGGGATTCAGCTTTCCCTCAATGCCGCCGACCTGACCTTTATCCGGTTCACCACGGCGGCCGCCGTTTTCACCCCGGTTCTGCTGAAACAGGGACTTGGTCCGGCGGGCGGTTGGCGTCCCGCGCCGTCGGGTTTGATCATGGCGCTGGGATCGGGCGCCCCCTATGCCTTGATCACAGCTTCAGGCTTGGCTTTCGCGCCAGCCGCCGACGCCGGCGCTTTGATCCCGGGCGTGATGCCGGTCTTTGTCGCCCTGTTCGCCTTCCTCGTTCTCCGTCAGCGCCTCGCCGCCCGTCAGACGGCGGGTTACCTTCTGGTCGCGGCGGGTGCGCTGGCGCTGGGCGGTCTGGGGGCCGTAGTCCTGGGAGACACGGCGCGGCTCTGGGGGCATATAGCCTTCGTCACCGGGGCGGCCATGTGGGCGGTGCACACACTGGTAATGCGCCGCTGCGGATATGGTGCGGCACAGGCAACAGCCCTGGTCGCCTTCTATTCAACCCTTGGCTTTGCGCCGGTCTACCTCCTGTTCCTGGAGAGCAATCTCGCAACCGCACCGCTCTGGGAACTGGCGCTGCAGTTCGTTGTCCAAGGCTTGCTGACCGGCGCTCTCGGCATGTTCGCCTTTGGGAAAGCGGTGGTCTATTTGGGTCCGGCGCGCGGTTCCGCGCTTGCCGCCCTGGTTCCCGTCGCCACGGTTCTCTTAGGCGCTGCGGTGCTCGGAGAGTGGCCGACAATGCTCGAACTCGGCGCGATCCTGGCGATCTCCGCCGGGGTTCTGCTGGCGGCTCTTGGCCCGGCGAAAAGCAGGTAGTGAATCCCCCAACGCTCTGCCATACGATGCCCCCAGGAGGACGCATCATGAGCGAAGACCGGCTGCCCGACGGCGCCCATACCGACTTTACCGAGGATATGAGCTACGGCGGCTATCTGCATCTGCCGCAGCTTCTCGACGCACAACGGCCGGTCTCCGACGCCCATGACGAGATGCTCTTCATCGTCATCCATCAGGCGACGGAGTTGTGGATGAAGCTGGTTATTCACGAGATCCGCGGCGCCATCCTATGCCTCGACAAGGATGCCTTCGGCCCGGCCTTCAAAATGCTCTCACGCGTGGCCCGCATTCAGACGCAGCTGATACAATCCTGGTCGGTGCTTTCAACCATGACACCGGCGGACTATCTGACCTTTCGCAACCAGCTGGGGCACAGTTCCGGGTTCCAGTCGGCGCAATACCGGGAAATTGAATTTCTGCTGGGGAACAAGCGCCGGTCCATGCTGGCACCCTTTTCGGAGAACCCCGGGACCGTCGCCCATCTTACACAGACCCTTGAAGCGCCAAGCCTGTACGATACCGCGCTGGAAGCGCTGCACCGCAGAGGACATCGGATTCCCGATGGCGTTCGCAACCGGGACCGAACCAAGCCCTATAAGGCGGATCCGGGCGTCAGGTCGGCCTGGACGGAGATCTACCGCACCCCGGATGCAAACTGGGAACTGTACGAGCTGGCGGAAAAGCTGGTCGATTTGGAAGACAGTTTTCAGCAATGGCGGTTCCGGCACCTGGAAACCGTGAAGCGCATCATCGGCATGCGGCGCGGCACGGGCGGAACATCCGGCGCGGGGTACCTGCAGCACGCGTTGAACTATAGCTTCTTCCCCGAACTCTGGGATTTGCGCACGGAACTGTGACGCCTCGCCCGCCGCCGTCCTCCCGATACCGCTCGCCGACGTCCCGCGCCTTCCAGGATCCGGCGTGTCCTAGCTGGCATAGGACACACGACCATCAGGATCCCACGGGCCGGAACGGCAGTGCGGGTCTTGACCGGAAACAACCTCCACCTTGCCTCCTTCCCGGCCGACCGGCGCCGCTGCTGGGCCCGTCTTTACTGCGCCGCCTGCCGAACAACACCGAGACAACCTCATTTTCTCAACCTTTTCCCACTGCTAGAACCGGCAGCACCTGCAAAGATTGTGTTTGTTTAATCTTTGTTAATAGAAAATCCCTATCTTCGGTTAACCTGCGGGACGACCGCTGAGACAGCAAAAAGGATAGCCGAGGAATGCCGCAAACCCGCCGTTGGCATGGCGTAGGGCGAATAGGCCGGGGATCGGAAAAGGCGATTGGCGCCGACCATTGGATGTCGGAGCGTGATCGCTGATGTCTATCCGGACCAAAATCCTTGTTGCCATCTCGTTGCTGGGCGGCTTCCTGGTCGTCCTTGCCGCCTTCGACGCGGTACGCATGTATTCAATCTACCACCACAACAGAGCGGCGGTGGAAATCGACATGGCGTCGCAAGATCTTCTGACGGCGGCGGCGTCCTGGGCCGTTGAGCGCGGAACGACGGCAAGTGTATTGGGCAATCCGTCCCAGGCGACACCTGAACAGATCGAGACGATCCGGGAACGCCGGGCCATGGCGGACGCCGCATTCGACAGAGGCCTGCAACGCATTCAAACCCTGGGGACGGGTAAGCTGCTCCAGGATACAACCACCATCCGCATCACTCATTCCGAGGTGAAAGCACTGCGGCGCATCGTGGATGCGATGAGCGTAAGCGGGATCAATACGGATCAGGCGAACTTGCGGCAGCGGTTCTTCGACAGAATGACCAAACTGATCGTCGATACTCAGATCCTGAGAGCCCACGAAGAAGAACTGCTGGACAATCACGTCCCATCCCATATCGCTATCGCTTTCGGGATCCGGCACAATCTGTGGGAAGCCAGCGAATTCGCCGGTCGGGAACGCGGCATGCTGGCGGGCGTTATCGGCGCCAATGCTTGGTTGACCACTGAAGATCTGGTGATGCTTGGGAACTACCGGGGCCATTTCGACAGCGGCTTCGATCGCGCCATCGTCATGCGGGCCGAATTCAGCGACACCTATAATGATGCCTTAACCACGGCCCAGGACTTCTACTTCGGAGATTTCGTCAATTTGCGTCAGTCGGTCATTCAGGCCGGCACCGACGGTAACCCGTATCCGATCAATTCCAGAGAATGGTTTGATGTTACCAGCGAAGGGATAAATGCGCTCCTGTTCGCTCAGGCTTTGGCTTCCAACGACATCCGAACAGGAATCGACGCCGCCGTGCAGGAAGCATTCATCCGACTGGTGATCGATATCGCCGTTTGCATCATCGCCGTCATCGCCTTCCTCGGCGCACTCTATGTCGTTCATCGCCAAGTCACCGGACCGGTCCGTCAGATCAAGAACGCTTTGACCGAGTTGGCCACCGGACGATTGGACGTCGCAGTCCCGGGCCGTGGCAGAACCGACGAAATCGGCGAGATGGCGGATGCGATCGCCGTGTTCAAGGACTATGCCGAACGCATGCGCGATTTGGAGCAGATCCAAGCCGATGCGCGCAGACGCGCGGAGGAGGCCCAGGAGCAAGCCGAGCAGGCCGCACAGGCCAAATCCAGCTTCCTGGCCAACATGAGCCATGAAATCCGGACGCCGCTCAACGGTATTCTGGGCCTGGGCCGCCTGCTCAATCGTACCGAACTGACCGCTAAACAGCACGACTATCTCCGGAAGATCCTGGGATCGGGCGAGATGCTGCTGGCCGTGATCAACGACATCCTCGACATCTCCAAGATAGAGTCCGGCAAACTCGAATTCGAAAAGATCGACTTCAACCTGGACACGGTCATGAACAGTCTTGGCGACCTGATGACCGACCGGTCGAACGAGAAGGGCCTGGAGGTTCTGTTCCGGGTCGATCCGAACATCCCATTGGATCTTGTCGGAGACCCCACGCGGCTGCAGCAGGTTCTCATCAATCTTTGCAGCAACGCCATCAAGTTCACCGAAAAAGGCGAGATCGTCGTCTCCGCCTCGCCCCGCATGATCACCAAGGAAAGCGTTGAGCTTGAGTTCAGCGTGCGCGATTCCGGCATCGGAATGACGGACGAGCAACGCGACAAACTCTTCACGCCTTTCATGCAGGCCGATACCTCTACCACCCGCCGCTTCGGGGGCACCGGGCTTGGCTTGGCAATCTGCAAAAGCCTGGTCGAGCAGATGGACGGCGAAATCTGGGTCGACAGTGAACCAGGCGTAGGCAGTACTTTCAGCTTCACAGCGAGTTTCCCGCTCGCCACAGCGGACCAGCGCAAACGTTTCGTCTTCCCGCCGGATCTTCAGAACCTGTCAATTCTGGCTGTCGATGACAGCGAGACGGCGCGCCTGATCGTAAGCGAATCTTTAGGCGCCATGGGCTTCCAAGTCGATTTGGCCGAAGACGGCGAGGCGGCCTTGCAGGCTATCGACAGGCGCGGCGCCGGCAATCCGTACGATGTCATCCTCATCGATTACATGATGCCTGGAACAAACGGCGTCGAGCTGGCCCAGCAAATCCATGTCAGCGATACGGTTCCACCCAAACCCCTATTGATGCTGGTATCGGCGCTCTCCGCCACGCAGATTCCGGAACCGCTGGACGGGACGGGGATCACGGCTCATTTGGCCAAGCCGTTCAATCAATCCTCCCTGTTCGATGCCTTGATGCGTTCCTACGGTCAAAGCGGGACGACGGAACGGAGTTACCGCCGGCAGGTAACCAGCGCGGCCGAAGACCGGGCCAAGGGTCTGCGGATTCTGGTCGCAGAAGACAACGAGATCAATCGCGAAGTCGCCTTAAACACGTTGCGGAACGCCGGCGTCGTATGCGAGACGGCCCACAACGGACGGCAGGCCTTTGAAATGGTTCTTGCCAATGGCCCTGACTACTACAGCGCGGTCTTGATGGACATTCAGATGCCGGAAATGGATGGCATCACCGCAACCAAGTGGATCCGTGAGGACCCGGCCTATCAGGACCTTCCCATCATTGCGATGACGGCACATGCCATGGAGACCGAGCGGCAGCGTTGTCTCGACGCGGGCATGCGGGACCATGTCGCGAAACCGTTTGAACCGTCCCGGCTGTTCGAAGTCTTGGTTGCCTACGCGGACAACAGACGCCCGGCGTTGAGCGAAGAGGAGCAGAACCCGTCGCCCCAGGCGCGTGCGGATAGCGCAGATGGTTCTTCGCTGGAAAGCTTAACGACGGTCGACATCGACAAAGCGATGGAGATCACGCGAGACGCGGATGTCCTGGCCTCGTTGTTGCGGGATTTCAGGCGCAACAATGCAAACGCGGGGACCGAACTCCGGCAAGCGATTGAGGCGGACCATCTCGAAGAAGCGGGACGGATCGTGCATCGCATAAAGGGCGTCGCCGGGAACCTGCGTATCACCTCATTGACGGTCGTATCAGAAGAGCTGGAAACGGCGTTGAGAGAAACGCCCTTGATCAACGGCGCGCTTACAGCGCTGACCGACAGGTTTGATGAGCGACTTCAACGGGTAATGGACGATCTGCAGGTTCTGGACACCGCGCCAGAAGCCGAACCGGCCGAGGAATCGGCGAGTGATGTGGACCAGGTGGCACTTCTCGCCGGGTTGGAGGCATTGGCCGAGCAACTGAAACTCGGCCAGATGGACGCAGCCGACAAATGGATGGAATTGAAGCCGTCGATGCTGGCTGTGCGACGTGAGACAGCCATTGAAGTGGACGCCTCAATCGACGACTTGGACTTTGCGGCGGCGGCGATAAAACTTGAAGATTATGTACTTTCGGAGAAATCGGTATGACGGCGGAGCACCCTCAGATACAGGATGAGAGCGGCGACCAGGAGGCCGCCTACACGCCGCAAATCCTTGTGGTGGACGACGCGAAGGAGAATATCCGCGTGCTCTCCACACTCCTGCGCGACCACGGACAAGTGGCGTTCGCGCTGGACGGCGAGACGGCCTTGCAGAAGGCGGCGCAGTTAGCGCCCGATCTGATCCTGCTGGATATCGAGATGCCGGGCATGGATGGGATGGAAGTCCTGCGCCGTCTGCGTGCGGAAGAAGCGACACAGTCCATTCCGGTGATTTTCGTTACGGGCCGAAACGAGGCGGATGACGAAGAGGCCGGTCTGAAGCTTGGCGCCATCGACTACATCACCAAACCTTTCAAGCCGACCATCGTTCAAGCCCGGGTGCAGAACCAGCTCCTGCTTCGGCACTATGCCCGCAGCCTGGAAACCGCCAATATCAAGCTCGAGCGCTTGGCAAACACCGATCCGTTGACGGGCGCCCGGAACCGGCGGTTCTTCATGGCGCAGTTGAAAACGGAGTTCGAACGGATCGTCCGGTACCAACGGCCCTGCTCGGTTCTGATGCTGGATATCGATCATTTCAAACAGGTCAACGACACCTTCGGTCACGATGTCGGCGATGAAGCGCTCATCGCGTTCCACGAGACGGTGCTCGGCGTCTTGCGAAAGCAGGATGTTTTGGCCCGCATGGGCGGCGAAGAATTCGCGGTGCTCGTCCCGGAAACGCCCGTCGACCGGGCCATGACCGTCGCGGAACATATCCTGGATGCGGTGCGCAAGATCGAGATCGAAACAGCGGGTGGCCCGTTGCGCTTCACGACCAGCGTCGGCCTCTCCCCGTTGGAAAGCCCGATGCCGTCCTATGACACCGCCCTGAAGAACGCGGACCAGGCGCTGTATGCCGCAAAACAAGCCGGCCGCGACCAGGCACGCATCTTTTCGCAAGACATGGCGGATGCCGGCATCCTCAAAGCCATGTGAGTTGAGCCGAACGGGCGGTGTGAGGGGCCCGCGTGCGAAGGACAGGCTCTAGGCCACGACCAACGGCTCCACGGCAGCCAGAATTCGGGGTGGCAGCGGGGTCGGTGTCATGCTCTCCCGCTCAACATAGACATGGACGAAACTCCCGAAAGCCGCGGGCCGAGGATCGTCTTTCTTGAAGATTCCGATCTCGTAGCGGATCGACGTCCGACCGAGTTTCGCCACCCGTATCCCGACCTCGATCACCTCCGGAAAGGTGAGCTCACGGAAGAAGCTGCACTGGGTATCCACCACCATGCCCACGACATCGGTCGTGCGCGGGTCCAACGCGGCTTCTTCGATCAGGTGCTGGTTCACCGCCGTGTCGAAGTAGGAGTAGTATTCGACATTGTTCACATGCCCGTAGGCATCCTGATCCATCCATCGCGTGGTGATCGTCTCGAACAGGGAAAAGCCATCGCGGCCGGGCGCTTCGTCGCGTTTCATTACGGTAACTCTCGATCTGCTATTGCTCTTTAACCGGTGGATTTGATCATGCCGCCGGTGTCGTTGATTTTGGCGTAGTTGGCGATCTCGTGCTTCAGCGCGGTGGCGGCCTGGATCGGGATCTTATAGGCGTGTGTCCCTTGGATGATGCGCGTGTCTTCCATGATCCAGAAGGCCGGTGTTTTTCCGCGCGTGGACATGAAGATGGCATGCGGCAGGTCCGGGCCGGCGGTGTTGACGACGTTGAATCGGATCCCGTCTTCCCTCTCCTCGCGCGCGACGTCCAGGTCCCACATCTCCTGTTTGAAAACATAGTGCATCGCCGCTTCGACCATCTTTCCCGGATCCGATTTCTCAACATCGGCGAGCAGCTGACTGAGCAGGATCTCGACCGCGGCGGAGGTAGACGGCAGATCTTCCGCGCCAATCATCAGGGCGGCGTTCAACAACCGTGCGACCGATCCGGCCACTTGCTCGTCGGTTAGGAGCGCGAAGGCGGCCAGATCCTCGTCTTCCGGTAAATCGGACAACTCGTCCCGGGTCTTGACCACTTCGATGAGGAACGCGCCGGTGGCGGTCGCCAGGTCGTCCGCGTCCCCTTCCTTGACCAAGACAATGCGTGATCCGTCCGCGATGAACTGCGGCTTCGCCATACCGTCCCCCCAAAATCAACCCCGGGGTCCGACCGGGGCAATGGTCCTAAGCCGCGCAGACTTTCGTGAAAAACCCGTGTAAGACTTTCCGGGTTTCCGCCTGTGCCTCGAGCATCATCATATGACCCGCCTCCGGGATGACATGCTCGCGGACGTCAGCCAGGGCCTCGATTATCGCTGCGGCGGCCTTCATCGGGGTCATCTTATCGTATCGTCCGCCAAGAACCAAAACGGGCGCCGTCACCTTGGCGGCGGCTGCGGCGGCCCCCTTGTAGTCGGCGCATGCCAGCAGCTCTTTCGCGATAAGACCAGGCGCGGCACGCTCCAACAGGCGCACGGCGCCGCCGACAAGCCAGACGCCGCTGGCAATGTTGCCGCCCCGATGAGCGCGCGGACCGTGGCCCCACGCCGACATCAGTTCGGGAGCGAGGATCTGGTTCGCCTCGGCCGCGTCGAGTAACACCGGATGCACGCCCATCTTCGCCGACGTCCCACACAGGGCGAGAGCCCGGACGCCCGCCGGATTGCGGGCAGCCGCCTCAAGAGCCACCAGTGTCCCCATGGAATGCCCCACCAGGATCGCCGGCTCTGCATTCGCCGCCTTGAGGAACCGGTTCAGCCAATCGGCCATTTCCTCGACCGAAGACAAACCGGCGCCGCCCGTCTTGCCGTGCCCGGGCAAGTCGACGGCCAGCACGTTGAAGCCATGATGCGCCATATAGCGCGTCTGTTGCCCCCAGACCGTGTGATCCATACCGACACCGTGTACGAAGACAACGGTAGGCTTCGAAGCCAGAAACGGTTGCCCACCTTCCGAGGCGAAGGCGGTGACGCCGTCTACATCAACAATCATTTTCTAAAACCGCTCCCTGCGTGCCGTCGCGTTATTCCGCCGCGATCGGGACCACTTTGGAGGCGGCCCGCAGGCCACGATCCAGGTCCGCAATCAGATCGTCGGGATCTTCCAGGCCGATCGACAGTCGAATCAGATCTTCGCCAACTCCTGCCGCCTGCAAATGTTCCGCGCTGAGCTGGCGGTGCGTCGTTGTCGCCGGATGGAGAACGAGAGATTTGGCATCCCCGACATTGGCCAGATGGCTGAACACCTGCACGGATTCGATGAACTTTGCCCCGGCCGCGCGCCCGCCCTTTACGCCGAAGGACAGCATCGACCCCGGCCCTTTCGGCAGATATTTCTTGGCAAGGTCATGATCCGCATGGCTTTCCAGGCCCGGGTAACTGACCCAATCCACCCCGTCGTGCTGCTCCAGGAACGCCGCGACCTTTCCGGCATTCTCGACATGACGGGTCATGCGCAGGGGCAGCGTTTCAATGCCTTGCAGAAGGTAGAACGCATTGGCGGGGGACAAGGCCGGGCCGAAGTCGCGCAGTCCTTCCGCCCGGGCCCGCATCACAAAGGCGGCAGGACCGTATTCCTCGGCAAAGACGATACCGTGATAGGCGGCGTATGGCTCGGTCATGGTCGGAAACCGGTCGCTACCGTCATCCGCCTTGGAAGCGGCCCAATCGAAACGGCCCGCATCGACAATGACGCCGCCCATCGCCGCGCCGTGCCCGCCAAGCCACTTGGTTGCCGAATGCATCACGATGTCCGCGCCGTGATCGATCGGCCGGCACAAGTACGGGGTGCTGAAGGTCGCGTCGATCACCAGCGGCAGTCCGGCATCGTGCGCGACAGCCGCGACCGCTTCGATATCGAGGACTTCCAGCCCCGGATTGCCGAGCACCTCGGCGAACAACATCTTGGTGTCGGGCCGGATCGCAGCACGGAACGCTTCCGGATCGCGCGGATCGACAAAGCTGGTTTCTATCCCGAAGCGGGGCAGCGTATGCCCGAACATGTTGATCGACCCGCCATAGAGAGACTTGGAGGCTACGATATGGCTACCCTGGCCCATCAGGGTGGCAACGATCAGATGCAAGGCCGCGTGTCCGCTGGAACAGGCAAGGGCCGCAACGCCGCCATCCAGCGCCGCCATGCGTTCCTCGAGAACGGCGACGGTCGGATTGGAAATCCGCGAATAAATGTGCCCGGCCGCCTCCAGGTTGAACAGCGCGGCTGCCTGCTCGACATCCTCGAAAACGTAGGAGGTGGTCTGATAGATCGGCACCGCGCGGGCGCCATAGACCGGATCGGGCTGCTGGCCCGCATGCAGGCTCAATGTATCGAACTTCAGGAAATCGGGTTTGACCACTCTGTCCTCCCCGGCGGCTGCGCGCCGTAATCTTGGTTCCGGCGAACACTAACCGAGCAAGGCCTTGCGCTCAAAAAAAAAGGGTCGCCGAAGCGACCCAGCTGCAAGCCTAACCCCTTAAGCGGGACCCCTGTTCAACTTGCGTTCGGGGGACGATATCAAACCCCCTACATTTGTCAAAAGGGAAATAGTCAATTTCTGCATCGCCGGGGATAACATTTTAGGTCCGGACAAATTTTCGGCGTCCGCTGCAGGTATTTGTAAAATTTAAGGTTTTTAAAGAGAACCGAATTCGTCTTTAAATAGTATTTTCGGGTTGAAGATGCGTCGAGGCGTGCTTCGACCGAGGCTCTGGAAGGCGCAAAAGTGAAATTGCGGACCCCAAAAAGAAAATGAGCCGACAAGGCGGCTCAAGTTGAACAGGGGGTCTAAGAGTGCCATGGCCCATCGGGAGTGGTGATGGGCTGGGGTCGCTTTTAGATATAGGCCGGATTCGCTAACAAATCGTTAAAAAAAACGTTATCTTCCGCGAAACGCGTATATTCGCACCCCCTAAAGCCCAAGACATGTCGATTATTGCGCCGGCTAGACGGTCGGGTCTTCGGAGACGTGGACCAATTGTTTCCCGAAATTCTCGCTATTTAGCAGCCTCAGGAAGGCAGCCGGCATGTTTTCGATCCCGGTCATGATATCTTCTTTATGATGTAATTTGCCTTCTTTCGCCCAACCGGAGATTTCAAGCCGCGCCGCCTCCGCATCGGCTGCATGGTCAAACACCAGGAATCCACGGACGGTGGCCCGCGCCACCATGATGTTGCGGAGGAATCGCTCGCCGATATCCGGTTCATCGAACTTGTCCGCCAACGAGACGGTGCCGCAGATCACGATCCTGGCATGCAGGGCGAGATTCTGCAGAACCGCGTCGTGAATCGGGCCCGCGGTGTTGTCCAGAAACACATCGACGCCGGTGGGAAAGGCGTCCGCGACGGCCTTCACCAAATCCGGCGCCGTGCGGTAGTTGATGCCGTCGGCATAACCCAGCGATTTGCACCACTCCAGTTTCTCATCGGAACTGGCGACCGCAACCGGCCGGGCCCCGCGAATTACCGCGATCTGGCCCGCGATCTGTCCCACGGCGCCGGACGCGGCGGAGATCAGCACGTTGTCCCCTTCCTGCATTTCCCCGGCGGCGAGCAGGGTGAAATAGGCCGTGAGCCCCGGCATACCCAGATAGCTGAGAGCCGAGTGGATGGGTCCAAGGTCCGGATTCACCTTGCGCAGGTCGCTGGCCTTCTGAACGTTGAACTCTTGCCAGTCGAACCGCATGCTTTCGACAATGTCGCCTGGCTGCAGGGACGGATCCTTGCTTTCCACGACCACGCCGACACCGCCCCCATGCATCACATCGCCGATCTGAACACCCGCGGCATAGTTCGCCCGGGCGCTGATCCGCCCCCGCATATAGGGATCGACGGAAAGATAAACGGCGCGGGTCAGCACCTCCCCCTGCCCAGGCTCCGGCACAGGTGCCGATTCCATCGACCAGTTGTCCAGGGTTGGCATTCCGGTTGGATGGGCGGCAAGCACCCAGCGCTTCATTTCGTTCGACATGGCAGACTCACTTTTTGAAAAATGCCTCGGCGTGACCGCGGGCGGATTGTTTCTTGGCGATCGCCGCGCGGGCGCGCTCAATCTCAGCTTCTCGTTCGGCGATGTACTCTTCCAGCGCCTCTATGGAGAGGATTTCCAGATCCGCCGGTTCAACCGACTTCGGCTTTGGCGGTTCCAAGTCGTCAGGGTTCATGGCTTCCCCCTTTTTCCATGCTCGTTCTTTCCGTTCGGGTCGGCGGGCGCTAACTCTATACCGGCTGGACAATCGTTAGCGAGAGGGAACTTCGAGATGAGCTTGCCGCAAACCATGCGCGTCGTGGAAATCAACACGTTCGGCGGACCGGAGGTGTTGGAACCGGGCGAGCGCCCCGTCCCCTCACCCGGCCCGGGCGAAGTTCTGATCAAGGTGGCGGCGGCGGGCGTCAACCGGCCCGACGTGATGCAAAGGACGGGAAACTATCCGGTTCCCCCCGGTGCGAGCGATCTGCCGGGTTTGGAAGTCGCCGGCACCGTGGCGGCGGTCGGCGACGGTGTGATGCGCTGGCAGGAAGGGGATGCTGTCTGTGCCCTGACCCCGGGCGGCGGATACGCGGAATACTGTCTGACACCGCAAGAGCAGTGCCTGCCGGTTCCGGAGGGCTACGACATGGTCAAAGCGGCGTGCCTCCCCGAGACCTTCTTCACGGTCTATCTGAATGTCTTCATGCGCTCGTCCCTGATCGCCGGCGAATGGTTGCTGGTGCATGGCGGGTCGAGCGGGATCGGAACCACGGCGATCCAGCTGGCGAAAGCCTTCGGCTGCAAGGTCATCACCACGGCCGGCAGCGCCGAGAAGGTCGAGGCCTGCCGAAATCTCGGCGCGGATGTCGCGGTGAACTACCGGGAGCAGGATTGGGCCGCCGCGGTTCAGGAAGCAACGGACGGCAAGGGCGTCGATGTGGTCTTGGACATGGTGGGAGGCCCCTACATTCAAGGCAACATCGACAGTCTGGCGATGGACGGCCGCTATTCCTTCATCGCCTTTCTTAAAGGCCCGACAGCCGACCTGACCCTGACCAAGGTGCTGTTGAAGCGGTTGACCGTCACTGGATCGACCTTGCGCCCCCAGCCGGTCAGCAAGAAGGCCGAGATTGCCCGCAACCTGGAGAGCCACGTCTGGCCTTTGCTGGACAGCGGCAAGGTCGCGCCCGTGCTGTACAAGACCTTTCCCCTGGCCGAGGCCGCCGCCGCCCATCGGCTGATGGAAAGCAGCGCGCATATCGGCAAGATCATTCTGACGACCGGGTAGCGGCCCGATAACTCAGACGGGCCCTACTCCGCGGGAAAGGAGACCGGGTCTTTCCCGCGCCCTTGCGCACCCTCGCCCGGGGGCGCCAGGGCAGCACGCAGTTTGCCCAGCACTCCCTCAGCCGCCCACAGGTCTTTGCCGAGCCTGTAAAATCCATGGAAGCTTACGACCACCGGATTGATTGACCGAAGCGGCTTCACCAGGCCGAAGGCGACTTTTTCCCGCTCCTCTGCAAAGGTGCCGAACAGCCTGTCCCAAACGATGAAAACGCCGCCGTAATTCTTGTCCAGATAGTACGGGTTCGAACCATGGTGAACACGGTGATGGGACGGCGTATTGAAAACAGCTTCGACAGGCCGAGGGAGTTTCCCGATGGTGTCGGTGTGCAGGAAGGTCTGATAGGCCTGCACCATTGCCGAGGAGAACAGAACCACGACCGGCTCGAATCCGATCAGAACCATCGGCATATGAAACAGGAGTGGCCAGAGCGCATCCATGACGCCAAAGCGATAGGCGACAGAGATGTTGAAGTACGGCGACGAGTGATGAACCGAATGGGTCGCCCACACGATACCGACGCGGTGGGACATCCGGTGTTCCCAGTAGTAGGCGAAGTCGGCCAGCAGAATACACAAGCCAATGGTCAGCCAGGTACTCTCAATCTCGAACAAAGCATAGGGCTGCAGGACGTAATAGGCGGTCAGATAGAAACCGCCCAACAGGACCAAGGTTACAGCGACGAAAAAGGCGAAGGTGACGAAACTGGTCGCCGCATCTCCGGCGACCGTCCAATTCAGCTTCCGGCGCATCGCGGACCGGACGACCTCGAAACACAGATACAAAAGAGACAACAGGAATACCCAGTCCGAGACAACGACTTCCCATTCGAAGATCTCCGTTTCGGTCAATGGACGTAAAAAATCTTCAAGCATGACTTTGACTCCGGATGCGCGCCTGAGTAAATTATCTAATCTGATAATCTTCAGGTAGGGGAGCTTTCTTATATTGTCAACATTGATAATTTATTTTTTTAGACATGCCGCGACCTAGTGTGAAAGAAGCGCGCCGCACCCAGATTTTGGATGCGGCGGAGATCTGCGTGGCGCATTTCGGGGTTGAAGGACTGACCCTGGAACGGGTCGCGGAAGAGGCGGATCTCGCCCGCGCGCTGATCCGGCACAATGTGGGCAACAAGGAAGACTTGGTCGACGCGTTGACGGAGCGTTACCTTGCTGTCTCCCGCGCCGAGATGGACGATCTGTTTCAGGCCCTACCCGCGTCGGGCAAAGCGCACACCATGATCGACTGGCTGTTCGACCCGGCCCATTCGGACCCGATGTCCGTCCTTGTCGCGGACGCGCTGGTCACATATGGCGCGAAACATCGGGAAACGGCCCGGAAGATGCGCCATTGGACGGAAAAGACGTGGCGCGATATCGCCAAGATCCTGGAAGAAGAGTTTCCCGACTGCGATCAAGACAAGATAGATGCCGCGGCTGCGGGTCTGCTGGGCCTTTTTTTCAACGCCGAGAGCTCAACCTCCATGGGACCGATGACCAGCTACCGCGAGGCCACGAAACAGGCGGCCACTATGTTAATCGACGCCCTGAAAAGCTGAGCGTGCGCTTAGCGGTTTTTGCGTAAAAGCAGTCGAACGCAGGCCAGTTCCACCGACACGCACAGGACCTGCATCGCCTTTTCGATCTCCGATACAGACGGCAGTGTCGGTGCGATGCGGATGTTCCGGTCCCGAGGATCTTTCTTGTAGGGAAAGGTCGAGCCCGCAGGCGTGCATTTGACGCCGGCCTCTCCGGCCAGCCGGATCGCTTCAGAAGCGCATTCGTCCATTACGTCCAGGCTGACGAAGTACCCGCCCTCGGGCGCGGTCCATTCCGCGATCCCCTTGCCGCCCAGATGATCGTTCAGGGCCGACTCCACGGCGTCGAACTTCGGTTTCACGATCGCAGCATGCTTGTCCATATGGGCGAGAATCCCATCCATGGACCGAAAAAACCGGACATGCCGCAACTGGTTCAGCTTGTCCGGCCCGATGGACGCATAGAACAGCTTTTTTAGGTGATCGGCGATGTTGGTTTCGGAGGCCGCCATCACGGCCACCCCGGCCCCCGCATGGGTGATCTTGGAAGTGGACCCGAACATCAACACACGTTCGGGATTGCCGGCTTTCTTGCAAAGGTCGAGCATGTCCGGGATCTCGGCAGGACCGGATCCGAGATGGTGCACCGCATAGGCATTGTCCCACATGATCCGAAAGTCGGCCGCCCCCGTCGGCATCCGGGCCAGACGCTGCGCGGTCGCCTCCGAATAGGTCGCCCCCGTTGGGTTGGAGTATTTCGGAACGCACCAGATGCCTTTCACCGCCGGGTCCGCCGCAAGCTCTTCCACCGCCTGCATGTCGGGTCCGTCATCCAGCATATCGACGGTGAGCATCTCTATCCCCAGCCGCTCGCAGATCGCGAAGTGACGGTCGTAACCGGGAACCGGGCAGATGAACTTGCTTCCTTTCGGCCAAGCGCCCTCGCCGCCCGGCATGCCGAAGAGGACGGCGCCGCTCAGCGTGTCGTACATCATGGTCAGGCTGCTGTTGCCGCCGACAATCACTTGCTCCGGGGTCACCCCCATATAGTCCGCGAACAGACGGCGCGCTTCCGGGATCCCCTCCAGGATCCCGTAGTTGCGATAATCGGTTCCGTCTTCGCCGGACGTGCTGCCGGGACCGGTCAGCGTCAACAGACCGTCCGCCAGCGAGAGCTGATCCGGCGCGGGTTTGCCGCGGGTCATGTCCAATTTCAGGCCCTCGGCCTTCAGGACGTCCATCTCCGTCACCAAGCCGGCTTCCGCGGCTTCCAAAGCGACTGCATCCAGTTTCGTCAGGTCCATCGCTTTGCTCCTTTTTCTTGGCCGCGGCCTATCCCCCGGCGTAACCGACACCCTTCAGCGCGCCCTCGATCTCCTCAAGAATGACGGGATCGTCGATGGTGGCGGGCATCTTAAATGCTTCAGCATCCGCGATCTTGACCATCGTGCCGCGCAGGATTTTCCCGGACCGGGTTTTCGGCAGCCGCTTCACCACCGTCGCCGTCTTAAAGGCGGCGACCGGGCCGATCTTCTCCCGCACCAGCTTGACGGCTTCCGTCGTGATCTCGGCATCCGACCGGTCGACGCCCGCCTTCAGCACTAGGAAGCCGACCGGCAACTGTCCCTTGAGTTGATCGGCCACGCCGATGACAGCACATTCCGCAACGTCCGGGTGGGAGGAAAGCACCTCCTCCATCGCCCCGGTCGAAAGACGGTGTCCGGCCACGTTGATGATATCGTCGGTGCGCGACATCACGAAGAGATAGCCTTCCTCGTCCATGTATCCGGCGTCACCCGTCTTGTAGTAACCGGGATACTCGACCAGGTAACTGTCGATCCACCGCTGATCCGCATTCCACAGCGTCGGCAAACAGGACGGCGGCAGCGGCAGCTTGATGCTGATTGCCCCCATCTGGCCACGCGGCACCTCGTTGCAGCCCTCATCCAGAATCTGGACGTCATAGCCCGGAACGGCGCGGGTCGGCGAACCAGGTTTAACCGGCAGCACTTCCACACCCAGCAGATTTGAAACGATCGGCCAGCCGGTCTCCGTTTGCCACCAGTGGTCCACCACCGGCACCTTCAGTTTTTCTTCCGCCCAATGCAGCGTGTCGGGATCGCAGCGCTCTCCCGCCAGGAACAGGGCGCGCAGCTTGGAGAGGTCATAATTTCCGACCAGTGCGCCATCCGGGTCTTCCTTCTTGATGGCGCGGAAGGCGGTTGGCGCCGTGAACAAGGTCGCGACGTCATGCTCTTCGATGACGCGCCAGAAGACACCCGCATCCGGCGTACCCACGGGCTTGCCTTCAAACACGACGGTCGTGCAGCCGTGCAGCAGAGGGGCGTAGACGATGTAGGAATGGCCGACGACCCAGCCAACATCGCTCGCCGCCCAATACACCTCTCCCGGATCGATGTTGTAGATATTCTTCATCGACCATTTCAGCGCCACCATGTGGCCGCCATTGTCGCGGACCACGCCTTTGGGCTGACCCGTGGTGCCGGAGGTATACAGAATGTAGAGCGGATCGGTCGCCAGAACCGGCATGCATTCCGCCGGCTCGGCGGCTTCCATCCCCGCCTGCCAGTCGATGTCTCGGCCCTCGCGCAGTTCCCAGTCGGCTTCGTCGCGCTTCAGGACGACGACTTTCTCCACTATCCCGGGTGCAAGCTCCAACGCGCCGTCGACCATCGGCTGATACGGCACCACGCGACCGGGTTCGATCCCGCAGGAGGCGGTCACGATAACCCTTGGCTCGGCGTCCTTGACCCGGGTCGCCAGTTCATTCGCCGCGAACCCGCCGAACACAACGGAATGGATTGCCCCGAGACGCGCGCAGGCCAACATGGCGACAACCGCCTGAGGCACCATCGGCATATAGATGATGACCCGGTCGCCTTTCTGGACGCCGGCAGCCCGCAACATCCCGGCGCATCGCGCCGTTTTGTACTGTAGTTCGCTGTAGCTCAGCGTCCGCTTTTTTCCGGTAATCGGGCTGTCATAGATGATTGCCGCCTGCTCGCCGCGTCCTCGTTCGACATGCCGGTCCACGGCGTTGTAGCAGGTATTGCACTCCGCCCCCGCAAACCAGCGGTAATGATGCGGCGCCTGGCTGTCGTCCAGCACGGCGTCCCACGGTTTGACCCAGTCTATCTCCTTGGCGGCCTCGGCCCAGAACCCTTCCGGATCTTCCAGCGCCCAGGCTTGCAACTCATCCAGCTTTCCCATGACATTCCACTCCCCGAGACCGATTTTCGCGACGGCTGACCAAACCATACACCGGGTTCAGAGAATGCCCAATCCATCTGATGGACTATATGAGCCATATCAAGACCTTCCGGCTTGACGCGCCGGACAGCTTGCCCGGTAATTCCGGCAACGAGACGGAGCGACCATGACCAGCATCTACGATCAGAATCTCGGTAAGAATCCGGCGAACCATGTCCCCCTGTCGCCGCTGAGCTTCCTCAAGCGCGCCGCCACGGTCTATCCGGACAAGACGGCTGTTGTGCATGGGCGGATCGCCCGGACATGGGGGGAAACCTATGATCGGTGCCGCCGGCTGGCCTCTGCCTTGGCCAAGCGGGGGATCGGCAAGGGCGACACCGTGTCTGTAATGTGCCCCAACATTCCCGCCATGATGGAAGCGCATTTCGGCGTCCCGATGACGGGTGCCGTGATGAACGCGCTGAACACACGCCTCGACGCCGCCACCATCGCTTTCATTCTGGACCACGCGGAGGCCAAGGCCGTCATTGCCGACACCGAACTCGCCCCCACGATGAAAGAGGCGCTGGCGCAATGCGGCCGGAAGGACATTCTGCTGATCGATGTCGACGATCCGGAAGGACCAGGCGGGGAACGCCTTGCTGAGATGGAATACGAGGACTTCATCGCCACGGGCGATGCGGGTTTTGATTGGGAATTGCCCGACGACGAATGGGACGCCATCACGCTGAACTATACATCAGGGACCACCGGAAACCCGAAGGGTGTGGTCTATCATCACCGTGGCGCCTACCTCCTGGCCATGGACAACATCGTCACCTGGAGCCTGCCGCAATCGGTCCGGTATCTTTGGACCCTGCCGATGTTTCACTGCAACGGCTGGTGTTTTCCCTGGACCATGGCGGCCATCGCCGGAACCCAGGTCTGTCTGCGTCAAGTCAGCGCCGCCAATATCTACCGCGCCATCGCCGACAACGGGGTCAGCCATTTCTGCGGCGCGCCCATAGTCCTTGGCATGGTGATCAATGCGACGGAGGAAGAACGCAGGCCATTGCCGCATACGGTGGAGGTCATGACCGCGGCCGCCCCGCCGCCGCCCGCGGTCTTGAAACGTATGGAGGAACAGGGGTTCCACATCACCCATGTATACGGCCTGACGGAGGTTTACGGCCCCGCCGTCGTCTGTGCCTGGCACCCCGAATGGGACGCTCTGTCGCCGGATGACCGGGCCGGCAAGAAGTCGCGCCAGGGTGTCGGATACACCACCCTCGAGGACCTCGCCGTCATAGACCCTGAAACCATGCAGCCCGTCCCAAAAGACGGCGAGACCATGGGCGAGGTGATGTTTAAGGGCAACATCGTGATGCGCGGCTATTTGAAGAATCCCACCGCGACCGAAGAAGCCTTCGCCGGCGGCTGGTTCCATTCCGGCGATCTCGGCGTCTGGCACGCCGACTCCTATGTCGAATTGAAGGACCGGTCCAAGGATATCATCATCTCGGGCGGCGAGAATATCTCGACCATCGAAGTGGAGAACATCCTCTACCGGCATCCGGATATCGTCGAAGCGGCCGTGGTCGGACGGCCGGACGAAAAATGGGGCGAGACACCCTGCGCCTTTCTCCTCACCAAGGAGGGGTCGGCCCTGACCGAGGAATCGGTTATCGCCTTTTGCCGGGAAAACATGGCCCGTTTCAAGGCGCCTAAAACCGTCATTTTCGGACCGCTGCCCAAGACCAGCACAGGCAAGGTCCAGAAATTCAAACTGCGCGACCGCGCAAGAGAGTTGTCATGAGCGCACAAGCAAACGAACGCGTCGTCTATCTGAACGGGGAAATCCTGCCCGAGAGCCGGGCGACAATCTCTTTCCGAGATACCGGTTTCGTCTATGGGGACGCCGTATTCGACACCGCGCGCACCTTCGGCGGCAAACCGTTCCGGCTGAAGGAGCATGTCGATCGTCTCTATGAGACGCTTGCTTATGTAAGGATCGACCCGGGTCTGTCGAAACAGGAGATGCTGGCCAAGACCGAAGAGGTGGTAGCCCTCAATGCCGGCCTGTTGGGGCCGCAGCAGGACTACTGGGTGACCCAGCGCGTGTCCCGCGGGCTGTCGCCGGTCGACGGCGAAGCGGTCGAACGGGCCGGCGCCACCGTCTTGATCGAGTGCATGCCGCTGCCGCTGAGGGCCCGTGCCGCCATGGTCCGGGACGGCATCGATGCCGTTGTGTCCTCGCTGACCCGCACCCCGCCCAGTGCTTTGTCGCCGAACGCCAAGACCAACAACTACATGAACATGATGCTGGCTCAGCGTGAAGTGGGGGCCTATGCGCCGGGCGCCTGGGCGGTCCTGCTGGACGAAAACGGGAACCTTTGCGAAGGTGCCGGGTGCAACCTGTTTCTGGTGAAGGACGGCCGGGTTAGCACACCGACCACGGACTACGTCCTCAACGGCGTCACGCGGCAGGCGGTCCTGGAACTCTGCCGCAGCAACGATATCCCGATCGAGGAACGCAATCTCACCCTGCAGCACGCGGCCATTGCCGATGAGGCGTTTTTCACCTCCACCAGTCTGTGCGTTTGTCCGCTGAAGTCGTTGAACGGACAAGACTTCCCCGCGACGCCGGGTCCGGTGACGGAGAGACTAAGGGGATTGTTCTCGGATCTCGTCGGGTTCGACTATGTCGGCCAATATCTCGCCAATCTAAGCGGCGAAAACACGGGAACCGGCTTCTAAGGTCCGAGTATATAAGGAATCCCTTACCCGGTTCCCGGCAAAGGATTCCGGGTGCTCGCGGCCGTCCGCACGAGCGGTTCATTAAACAGCGCCGCAACAGGCGGGACGAAGCGCCGGGAATCTCGGCCTCCCAATGGTTAACGTTCGTCAACACTCCGGCATGGCACACGCCTTGCGCCGTTTTCACCGGGACTGGGCAATGGAGAGGCCCTTAGTGAGGAGACCCGAGTGATGACGGAGACGTACCCTTTGACCGAATATATCGACCTGCCGCCGGACGACAGTTGGGACACCGACGGCCGCACGGCGGAAGACGACCGGCTGGCCTCGCGCCTGGAAGAGGTTGCGGCCGATCTGATCGCCTCGGCAGGCGAACAGAGGGACGCCGGAGACGGTTACCGGCGGCTACTGCACAAGGCGATGACGGTCGCGGCCGAAACCCAGCGCGAACTACATCGCAAGGAACGGGAAGTGAGGGCCCTGCGTATGCTGTCGATCACCGATGAGATTACCAAATTGCTCAACCGTCGGGGCTTCGACAAAGCGTTCGACCGCTCGCTCGCACGCTCGCGCCGGACCAATGAGCGCGGCCTGCTGCTGATCGTGGACCTGGATCAGTTCAAACAGGTCAACGACAGGTTCGGCCACGTCGCCGGCGACATGGTTCTGGCCTCGACCGCAACCCTGCTGCGGGTCAATACAAGAGAAATCGATGACGTCGCCCGGATCGGTGGCGACGAATTCGCCGTGCTCCTGAATGGGGCGGATTCAATCCAAGGGTACCAGAAGGCAGCCCAGTTGGAGGTGATGTTGAACAACCTGACCGTTCCCTGGGAAGGCGAACGGATCCAGGTTAACGCCAGCATCGGATCCGCCCCGTTCGGGGCTCATGACGACCCGGTCGCGGTGATGCGCGCTGCGGATGCAGGCATGTATAGCCGCAAGCGCGGCCCGAAACCCGAGCTTGATCCCGACGCCATCGAGGTGCGGGCCCTGCCGGCCGAATAGTCAGAACACAGTTTCCCCAAAGGGCTGCCCCAGCCCTTCCCTCACGGCGGCGCCGACCTGTCTCCCCTGCAGCGGCGCCGCCGGCCCTATGAAGGGACCGGCGCCCCACGCGGCAAAAGGGGATTAGAGCCGGTCTGCGCGGTCGCGCGGGGCGATTTCGCCGAGGCGGAGAGCGCGCCCGGGCCGTGCATCGGTGGGGCCCTCGTCGCGCCAAACGGTGCGGCCGTTCACCATCACCATGTCGATCCCATCGGCGGGCATGACCGGATCGTTCCAGGTTGCGCGATCGATGATCGTCTCCGGGTCGAACAGAACCAGATCCGCATAGGCCCCGGGCCGGATAACCCCGCGCCCGGTCAGGCCGAACCGCGCGGCCGGCAGGCTGGTCATTTTGCGAACCGCTTCCTCCAACGGGAACAAGGCTTCATCGCGGGCATAGTGCCCGAGCACACGCGGAAAAGTGCCCCATAGGCGAGGATGCGGCCTGACATCATGCGGCAGCCCGTCAGAGCCGATCATCGTGGAGGGATGGGCGAGGATGCGCTTAACGTCGCTTTCGTCCATGGAGAAGAAAACACCGCCCGCCGGCGACAGCATCTCGACAACGCCCGCTCGGTCGGTGCCGTACTCCGTTGCCAGTTCATCGATGTCCCGTCCGGCAAGATCGGGCCGCGCTTCCGACCAGGTCACCAGCACCCGGTCCGCGTCATCCATCCTATCTGAGTCCAGGACCGTAGAAGACGCGACATACGGATAGGCATCCAACGATAGCGGCTGTTGCAGGCGGTAGCCGTCGATCTTGGCCAAGGTCTCCACGGACCGTCCGAAATTGCCGCTGCCCGAACATTTGTGGTGCGAGATGACAACCGGGGCTTTCCCCTCCCGTCCGATGCGGGCCGTTTCGTCGATGGAAACGTGAATATGGTCTCCTTCGTCCCGCATGTGGGTGCTGTGAAAACCGCCAGCCTCGCCGACCATGGAAACGAGCGCAATTACCTCTTCCGTTTTGGCATGTTCGGCGGGCCGGTAGAACAGGCCCGTGCTAAGACCTGCCGCGCCAGCCTCCAGACAATCGGACAACAGTGTCTGCATGGCGGTCAGTTCGGTCTTTGATGCAGGCCGGTCGAGATCCTCCATCGCCGCAAGACGCAGCGTCGAATGACCGACCTGGGGCAGAACATTGACGGCCGGCGGAGCGTAGTCGAGGGCCGACAGATAGGCGTCGAAACTGTCGAACAGGTGACCGCCGGTCGGTGCAATCAAATCCAACGGAGGTGCGGGACGTCGATCCTTCTCCAGAGACAGCGGCGCCAAACTGATCCCGCAATTGCCCGTAACGACCGTGGTGACACCTTGGCTGACCTTACAATCGTGCGTCGGGTTGGCCAGGACGGCCCGGTCGTCATGGGTGTGGACGTCGATAAATCCGGGGGCCAGGACCTGCCCATGTCCTTGCACCACGGTCCCGGCCGGCAGCGCTTTCAGGGCACCTACGGCTGCAATCCGGTCATCCCGTATCGCCACATCCGCCGGATAGAGCGGCGCCCCCGTGCCGTCGCATACGAGTACGCCTTCGATCTTCGTGTCCGCCCGCTGCATGGGTCCCCCTTCCCTAGATGTTGCCGGACTTCTCCCGTCGATGGGTTTGCAACCCCATCGCGTCGAGTTCCGCCTGTTCCCGGCGGTTCTCCTCGGCAGCCTCGGCAGTCGCCTGATTTTCCGCCGTTATCTCGTATTTCTTCTGTTCTTCGAAAGCCACGGCAAGATCGTCCCGCGCCTGCAGGATGCGCGCGCCGAGCGCGGTCTTCTGATCGACCAGCGCCTTGCGGCGGTTGGCGGCGTGCTTCGCATAAGCTGTATAGCCGGTGGCGTATTCCGGATTTTGCCGCGCTTTTTCCCGTTCTTCCTCGACCTCGCGGTCAAGCCTGGCGAGCGCGCGCTCGAAGGCGGCATCCTCTTCCAACAGATCCGCCAAGGCGCGGCGGCGGTCGTCGACTTCCAACTTGGCCAGCCGAATCAGCGTCTCGATGGTTTTCACCCGGCCTCACTCTGACCGTCCCCGGCAGGGTCTTCAGTTTCCGGTGGCGCCGGTTGGCGGTCGCCATAAGGCAGGTCCAGCGCCATGGCCAACTGGTCGTATCCGGGCTCGAGCCAGGCCTGTTCGTTCTGGCCCTGGGCGATGAAGTCCTCCAACCCTTGGTAATAGTGGATTGCCTCGTCGACCAGCGGATCCGATCCCCGGCGGTACGCGCCCAGCCTGATCAGTTCCGCCATGTCGTCATAGGTCGCCAAGAGTTCCCGCGCGCGGTTGACGACCGCGTTCTGTTCTTCGGTGTTGCAGGCCGGCATGGACCTGGAAACGGAGCGCAGGATGTTCACAGCCGGATAGCGGTTCCGGTGCGCAATCGTCCGGTCCAGCACGATATGTCCGTCCAGAATGCCGCGCACGGCATCGGAAATCGGCTCGTTGTGGTCGTCACCTTCGACCAGAACCGTGAAGATACCGGTGATGTTTCCCTCTGACGTGCCGGGGCCGGCGCGTTCCAGCAGTTTCGGGAGTTCCGCGAAAACCGTCGGCGTGTACCCTTTGCTCGCGGGCGGCTCGCCCGCACTGAGACCGATCTCGCGCTGGGCCATCGCGAACCGGGTGACCGAGTCCATCAGACACAGGACATCGCGCCCCAAATCCCGCCAATACTCGGCCACCGCGAGTGTCATGTAGGCGGCTTCCCGCCGCATCAGCGCACTTTCGTCGGACGTCGCCACGACCACCACGCTGCGCGCCAATCCTTCTTCGCCAAGCTGGTCCTGAATGAATTCCTGAACTTCGCGCCCGCGTTCGCCAACCAGCCCGATGACAATGACATCGGCATCCGAAAAACGCGCCATCATCGACATCAGAATGGATTTGCCGACGCCGGAGCCCGCGAAAATGCCCATCCGCTGCCCGCGGCAGATCGTCGTGAAACTGTTCAGGCACCGCACGCCGAGGTCGACCTTGGCGCCGAGCCGGTTCCGGGCATGGGCCGGGGGCGGCGCATTGCGGATCGGAACCGGCATGTCGCCTTGGGAAAGCGGCGCGCCCCCGTCAATCGGCTCGCCAAAAGCATTGATCACCCGGCCGAGCCAGTCAGGATGCGGGCGCACCACCGGTTCGGAGGCGAGCATTTCCGCCTTGCAGCCCAGCCCGACACCTTCCAGCGGACCGTACGGCATGGCAAGCGCCAGTCCGTCGCTGAAGCCGACCACCTCGCAACGTACCCGCCGGCCGCCGCGCGCGACCAAATCGCAGCGGTCCCCGATTGAGAGGTAGCCGGAAATTCCACCGATCTGAATCAGCATGCCCTGGATACCGGTTACCCGGCCGTAGACGCGCGCCGCCGCGACGCGGGCCAATTCAGTCTCTAGATGTTGTAGGGGAGGCACCATGCACCACGATCCCTGGGTGGTTCCGCCAGTCGACGCGTCAAGGATCTTAGGACGACTCGCCAGCCGTGGCGAGACATCCCAACGCAAGTCGGCTCAGATTGTTAACTAAATGCTGCGGAAGCATGGTAAATCGTTAACGCGTTAACCAATTTTTAAAGGCGTTAATGCCAAGTAATGTCTGTGAGCGGCCAGTGGGGAGCGTACAGCTTTTTCGATGGGGCAAGGCGGCTCAGCAGTGGACAGAATGTGCTGCTCTGAGAGGGGATAACTCATGCGTGTTTTGCTAGTCGAAGACGATCCATCGATGGCCCGCAGCATCGAGATGATGTTGGAATCCGAGGGCTATGTCATCGACGTAACCGAATTCGGCGAAGATGGATTGGAAATCGGGAAGATCTACGATCACGACCTCATCATCCTGGATCTTATGCTCCCCGACATCGACGGGTACGAAGTGCTCCGTCGCCTGCGGGACTCCCGTGTCGAGACGCCTATCCTAATCCTGTCCGGTCTTACCGAGATGGACCACAAAATTAAGGGGCTCGGGTTCGGCGCGGACGATTATCTGACCAAGCCCTTCGACCGCCGCGAGCTGCTGGCCCGAATTCAAGCGGTGATCCGGCGCGCCAACGGTCATTCGAAACCGCAAATCGAGTGCGGCCCCCTCACCGTGCGGCTGGACTCCAAGTCCGCCGAAGTGGATGGTCAGTCCATTCATCTGACCGGCAAGGAATACGGCATCCTGGAACTCCTGGCGCTGCGCAAAGGGACGACCCTGACCAAAGAGATGTTTCTGAACCACCTTTACGGCGGTATGGACGAGCCCGAAGCCAAGATCATCGACGTGTTCGTCTGCAAGCTGCGCAAGAAGCTGGCAACCGCGGCGGATGGCCATAACTTCATCGAGACTGTATGGGGCCGCGGTTATGTCATGCGGGAACCCAACGAGGCCGCGCGCGCGAAGGCGAGCTGACCTTCCTACCCTTTCCATAGACAAAGGCCGCCCAAGATCGGGGCGGCCTTTTCTGTTTTCCGATTACGGCCTGGACCGTGTCCCCCGTGCTTGGAAGCACCTGAGATCGCCTCGCGTTTTTGCCGAGCAGGAGCCGGTTGGCAGGCGATGCGGCACATCGGCAAGGCTCGACGACGCCCTTCGCTTGAAGGGCAGGCCGATCAAGAGGCCGGAACGATCGCCGGCGTGCCGCCTTTTTTCTGATACATGCCGCGATAGCCGGAAACCGGAACGAAGCGGTCGGTAATCCCCAGCACCGTCTCCGCGCCGCCCAGATACAGAACGCCGTCATCCGACAGTTGTTCGGCGATGCCGTCGAGCACCTTGCCCTTGGTCTCCTGATCAAAATAGATCAGCACGTTCCGGCAGAAGATGATGTCGAACTGGCCGAGCGAGGCGGGCGATTCCAGTAGATTGAACGGTTGATAGCGCACCATGGAACGAATCGCCGAATCCAGGATCCACTTGTCGCCGTTCTGCTTGAAGTACTTGATCAGCATGGTGATCGGCAAACCGCGCTGCACTTCGAACTGAGTGTAGATGCCCGCCTTGGCCTTGTTGATCATCTCCATCGAGATATCGGTCGCGGTGATGTCGAAGCGCCAGTCCGCCAGACTTGGCCCCGCTTCCTTGATCAGCATGCTCAGGGAATAGGGCTCTTGGCCGCTGGAACAGGCCGCGCTCCAGATCCGGATACGCTTTTGGTTTTCCCGCGCCTTCATCAACCCGGGAAGCACCGCGGCCTTGAACTGATCGAAAGGCTTGTTGTCGCGGAAGAACAGAGACTCGTTCGTGGTCATCGCCTCCGTGACATCGGAGATGAGCGCCTCGTTCCGGCCACGCACCTGATCCGCCAGCTCTTCCAATCCCTTGAGCCCGTGCTTTCGGGCGACCGGCATCAGGCGGGTCTCCAGCAGGTAGGCTTTATCCTTGGAGAGAACCAGGCCGGAACGCTGTTTCACGGTCTCGGCCAAGATGTCGAAATCCGCAACCCTCATGTGGCGCTCCCCGTAGTGGCGAGGCGCTTGACCATCGGTCCGATCTCGTCGATTGGCAAAACGGCCGAACACAGGCCCGCCGTCGCAACGGCGCCGGGCATGCCCCAGACCACGCTGGATTGCTCATCCTGACCGATCACTTGACCTCCGCCCTCAACAACGACTTGCGCGCCCTTTTTTCCGTCCGCTCCCATCCCCGTAAGAATAACCACAAGAACACGATTGCCATAGGCTTTGGCAATACTTCGCAGCATGGGATCGACCGCGGGACGGCAGAAATTTTCCGGCGGATCCTGATTGACCCGCAGTGTTTTGGTAAGTCCGTCGCCTTCCAGCACCATATGGTAATCGCCCGGGGCGACATAGATATTTCCGCCATTGAGCCGTTCACCATCCTCGGCTTCCTTGCAGGGCCGGCCCGAGGCTTTGGTGATATGCTCCGCCAGGATCGTGGTGAAGGTCGGCGGCATGTGCTGGGTGATCACGATAGGCTGACGAACCTCCGTCCCCAACGCGCCCAACACCTTGAACAAGGCTTGCGGTCCCCCGGTGGAACTGCCGATCGCAATGATTTCCGGCTTGACGTTCTGCAAAGGCCGCAAGGCGATCTCAGCGCGCTGCCGGGCCGACGCGGGTTGTGGGGCCTTCCTTTCCCCGACCGCCCGGTCAGTTCCAGGCTTGGCGGAGACCCGCTTGCGTCGTTTCGAAATTCTGCCGAGCGCCCGTACTTTGTCGACCAGCTCACGCTGAAACTCGTCCGCCGTGCGGATGGCACCGCTGGACGACGGCTTCGGGATATAGTCGGCGGCCCCCAGCTCCATCGCTTTCATCGAGACCTCGGCGTTCCGCATCGTCAGGGTAGACGCCATCAGGACTTGAATGCCGGGGACAGCCTCGATGATTTTAGGCAGCGCCGTCAAACCGTCCATCCGCGGCATCTCGATATCCAGCACAACGACATCGACGTCGTGCCGTTCCAAAGAGCGCAACGCCCGTTCCCCATCGCCGACGGAGGCCACAACGCTCATACCGCGCTCAGCCTCGACGATGCGGCTCAGCATGCCCCGAATGACCAGGGCGTCGTCGACGACCATCACACGGATGATGTCCTCACCCGCGTCGCCAGACTGCGCAGAGCGCGCCGCAGCGCCCACTTCCGTCATTAGAGCAAACCTACCTGGGTGAACTTACTTTGAATGATTTCGCTGTCGAAGGGCTTCATGATGTACTCGTTCGCGCCTTCGGCAATTGCCTGTTGGATGTGGTTCAGATCGTTTTCGGTGGTGCAGAAAATCACCTGAACCGATTCATTCCCGGGCATCTGACGCAGTTCCTTAAGAAACTCCAGGCCGTCCATGACCGGCATGTTCCAGTCCAACAGCACGGCGTCGGGAAGCTGTTTCTCGCAGGCCTCAAGCGCGACCTTGCCGTCTTCCGCCTCGATCACATCGAACCCAAGCTCTTCCAGGATTTTCCGGGCAACCATCCGGATTACGCGGGAATCGTCGACGACGAGACAGGATTTCATGTGGTTCGCTCCCTCCGACGGGCGGCGCTTGCCCAGTGCTAAGTCACGAGTTGAAAGACCAAGATAAGTAGTGACCCTAAGAGGGCGGCAGCCGGTCCGCAACCGTGGAAAACCCTCGGGGTCGATTATTTCGCGGCCGCCGAGGGATTACCATCCTTAAGAACGTGTGACGCACTCAACCGATACCGAAAGTCTCCGCTAGAGTTTGGAGAAGCCCATCGCGATCGTGTTTCGCGACATAGTCCGTGAACCCGACTTCCCGACCCCGGTCGAGAGCCGCCGGGCTGGTGTGCGAGGACATCGCGACGATCGGCAGATCGGCCCACCGGGTCCCGTCACGCAGGCGCTCTACGAACTCGAACCCGCTCATTTCCGGCATTTCGATGTCACTGACGATCACATCGTACATCTCGCCGCGCTCCATCAAATCAAGCGCGTCGGCGGCACTGGACAGCGTGGTCACCGAATAGCCGGCAACCGACAGAATAGGCGTCAGCAGGTTGCGGAAGAAGGAACTGTCGTCGACCAGCAGCAAACGCCGGCGCGACGGACGGTCTTCGTTGATCGCCGGATCGCCTTCCACGCCGAACCAGTCGCTGAACGCCTTGGTCAGGTAGTAGCCGGTATCGATGATCTCCGTAGCATTGCCGGCCACGATGGCGCTGCCGATCATGCCTTCCCGCGACGCCTTGTGTTCCACCGACAGGCGGTCCTCGACGATGTCCAGGATCTCGTCGACCACCAACCCCATGGTCCGGTCGCGGTCGGAGAAGACCAGGGTCGGCTTCTTGCCTGTTTCCGGGAAGGAGTAGCTGTCGTTGATCGGTACCAGCGGCATCAGCGTGCCCCGATACTGAACCATCGCCTGGCCGTTTGTGTACTCGACATTGTCGAAGTCGATTTCTTCCAAACGAGCAACCAGGCCAAGCGGGACCGACTTCGGTGCGGTGTCGCCCGCGCGGAACAGCAGAAGCGCCACGCGGTCGTCGTCGCCCTGCGCCACGACAGCCGCCCGGTCTTGCTGCGTTTGATCGGTCACCGCCATTTCCCCGGTGGACTGCGAAATACCGTTCGGATCCAGGATCATGATGACGCTGCCGTCACCCAGGATCGTGTTGCCCGAGAAGATCGAGATGTTGCGCAGGACGGTCGAGGTGGGTTTCACCACGATTTCCTCCGCGTCGAAGATCTTATCGACAATGATCCCGAAGGAGTAATTCCCGACCTGTGTCACGACGATGAAGTTTTCGTCGCTGATCACTTCGCTTTCGTCCGTCGGGACGTCCAGCAGCTTGCGCAAGGAAACCAGCGGCAACAGCCGGTTCCGCAGCCGCAGCACCGGCGTGCCGTGGATTTCCTCGATCTTGTGTTCGGAATCGTTGCTGGCCCGCACCAGTTCGACCACGCTGATCTGCGGGATCGCAAAGCGCTCGTCCGCGCATTCCACGATCAGCGCGGAAACGATCGCCAGCGTGAGCGGGATCTTGATCAGGAAGGTGGTGCCCTTGCCTTCGACCGATTTCAGCTCGACCGTGCCGCCGATCTTGTCGATGTTGGTTTTCACGACATCCATGCCGACGCCGCGGCCGGAAACGCTCGTGACGGCCGCGGCCGTGGAGAAACCGGGCGCGAAGATCATTTGCTGGATCTGATGCTCGGTCATCGTCTCCAGGTCCGACTCCGTCGCCAGACCGTTGTTGATCGCTTTCTCGCGGATCTTGGACATGGCCAAGCCCTTACCGTCATCCGCGATCACGATGTGGATGTGGCCGCCCTCGTGATAGGCGTTGAGGGTGATGGTCCCAGTCTCGACTTTGCCCGTCGCGACACGGTCGGCCGGGCTTTCGATCCCGTGGTCGGCGGAGTTGCGGACCATGTGGGTCAGCGGATCCTTGATGATATCGAGAACCTGCCGATCCAGTTCGGTCTCGGCGCCGATCATCTGCAGATCGATCTTCTTGTCGAGTTCCAGGCTGAGATCCCGGATGATGCGCGGCAGTTTCGCCCAGGCGTTCCCGATCGGCTGCATGCGGGTCTTCATGACGCCTTCTTGCAGTTCCGTGGTGACATGCGAGAGCCGCTGCAAAGGCGCGCCGAAATCGCTGTCGCCTTGGTTACGCAGAATCTGCAGCAGTTGGTTCCGGGTCAGCACCAGTTCGCTGACCATGGTCATCAGGTTTTCAAGCAGATCGACGTTCACGCGAATGGTCTGCGTGACCCCGCCACCTTCCTTCTTCGGCGCGGCCTCGCCTTCCGCCGCCGCCGCGGCCGGTGCAGTCTGTGCAACCTTGGCGGGGACGCTTGCCTCGACGGGCGCGGGTTCCGGTTCTTCAGGAGCCGCCTCTGCATCGCCCGACTTCAAAGCCGCCATCGGATCGCCGGGCCCTTCATAAACCGCGTTGTCGAACGCAGCCTGCAATTCGTCCGAGTCCTCGACCACTTCTTCGCTGTTCATAAGCGCGTCGAGCGCGGCGCTGCCGGATGCCGGTGCTGCAGCGGGTTCCTCGACCTCAGCCATCATGGCCTCCGTCGCGGCCAGGTCTTCCTCGTCCTTGGTTGCCGGCGCGGAGTCGGCGCCCGGCACTTCGCCGGTTTCGGCCAGGTGGTTGAGACGCGCGATCAGATCGCTGTCGTCACCGGCAGGCTCGGCTTCCGTCGCTTCCAGGTCGGCGAGGATTGCCTTGATCTGATCCAGCGATTCCAGAACCAGCGACACGGCGCCGGCGGAGATGGTCAACTCGCCGTCGCGCACTTTGCCAAGCACGTTCTCCGATGCGTGCGCCACCGATTCAAGCCGCGGCAGCCCGAGGAAACCACAGGTACCCTTGATCGTGTGCACCAGCCGGAAAATATTCGACAGGATCGCTTCATCGTTCGGATTCTGCTCAAGCTTGACCAGCTCGACGTCCAACGTGTCCATGCTCTCTGCAGTTTCGGTCAGAAACTCGCTAAGCAGATCATCCATTGCCTGTTCGCTCCCTCGCAGCGCGGTGTGGTCGTCCGGAAAACATCAGAAACCAGCCTTGGTTAAGGCAGGGTCGGCACGACCGCTAAATCTTGTCCAAATTACGGCAGCACATTAGCAATTCAGTTATTAACAAACCCCTAAGCGCAACCTCAAAACCTTACCGGTAACGAAGACCGGCCGCTTCTTGTTCATCCGCCTACCCCGCGCCGCTCAACGCGACCTTGATGGATACGCATTCCTCGGCCTCCGCCAGTGACAACGCCACCCGCGCCTCATCTGCCAGCAAGTGGGCATAGAGACAGTGCACGGACCGCGCGGTGATGTCGTCTTCCGTCTGCCCGGAGCGCGAAGACAATCGGCTGCGGACCTCCTCGGGCATGGTCGGCTTCGGCCCTTCCGCTTCCACGAAGACCGCACCGCCATCTTGCGAGAGGCGAACCTCTCCGCCGCGCAGCAACGTTCCCCGGGCAATCTCGATAACCGTCAGCAGAAGCTTCGCGCCGCCTTCGCGTTCCAACAGATCCGTCGCCGCGCCGTCAGGCCAGTTCAGCACCACCCCGCCTTCGTCGACGAACCCGCGGGCGATGTCCCGAACGACGTTCTCATCGCGGGTCGCACGGCCGGCCCCGCCATAGGCCATACGGTAAAACTGCAGCCGCGACGCGGCGCGCTTGGCGCTGTCACCAATCAATTCGACAGCGTCCTCGGCGCCTTCCTCGACCTCCTGCATGAATTCGATGCCGTTCGCGATGGCGCTTACCGGGCCGGCCAGCTCGTGGGCCATCCTGGACATCAGCATTTCGGCAAGCTTTACGTTCATGGAGCTCTATGCCTCCCCGCGTAGAATCATGCTTCTGTAGCATTCGAAGTCTGTTGGCCCCAAGTGATAAGACCAGAGCGTTAACGAGTACTTAAGGTCTATGAAAAGATGGAAGAATATGCAGTGCCGGACGGTATGGATGCGGGGTTGATTCCGGGCGCCTACGTCCGCAACCCAGCGGAGCCCGATTGGGGCCTGGGTCAAATCCAGTCCGTGGTCGGGTGCCGGGTGACCGTCAATTTCGAGGAACGCGGCAAGCTCTTGATCGACACCTCGGTCGTCCAATTGGTTTCTGTCCGATAGGATTGACGGATCGCCGCCGACCTGCACCGCGGGTTCTGCCGGCCCCGACCTTCCAAACAGCCGTCGCGACTGCGCCAGTCGATGACGCCTCCTGCCAAGCGTGTATCAAGACCTCGTCCGAAAAGGTTGATACCTTCAGTCAAGTGTAGATGCGTTGCGCCCGACCGGCGCCGCCGCGTGCCAAGGGGTTGAATATGAACGAGCAGTCGCCAAACCGAAATCCGGTTGAGAGCGGGCGTCAATTCCGGAATCCGGGCTTTGGCCGGCGGCAAGCAGTGCCGCATTCCAAAGGCCGGCAGATCGACCCGGTGGCCGTCGAGGAAATCGCCGCTCTGCTTGGCGATCGTCCCCGTCAGCGCGACCTGCTGATCGAGTTCCTGCATCTCATTCAAGACGATTACGGCCATCTTTCCGCGCGCCACATGATGGCGCTGGCCGGCGAGTTGAACATACCTCAGGCCGAGGTCTTCGAGGTCGCATCCTTCTACGCGCATTTCGATCTGGTCATGGAGGACGAGCCCGCCCCACCGCCGCTCACCATCCGGGTTTGCGATTCGCTGAGCTGCGAGATGGCGGGCGCACAGCGCCTGCTCGAAGACCTGCCGGGCGCAGTCGGACAGGATGTCAGGGTGCTTCGTGCCCCCTGCATGGGCCGCTGCCATGTGGCGCCCGTGGCGGAAGTGGGACACAAACACGTAACGCACGCCAGCGTCGACTCCCTGGCGGAAGCTGCTGCATCCGGGGACACTCATCCGGAGATCCCCGCCTATCCCTCCCTGCAGGACTACGAAACAAGCGGCGGCTATGTCCGGCTTCGCGAGTGTCTGGCGGGCGATCGTACGCCGGACGAGATCGCGTCCACGATCGAGCAGTCCGGCTTGCGCGGTCTCGGCGGCGCGGGTTTCAAGACCGGCCTGAAATGGAAGCTTGTGCGGAAGGAACCGGGGTCGCGGCTTATGGCGGTCAACGGCGACGAAGGCGAGCCGGGCACCATCAAGGACCATCACTATCTGATCCGCGAGCCGCACAAGTTCCTGGAGGGGATGCTCATCGCGGCCTGGGTCGTCGAGGCGACAGACGTCTATCTGTATATGCGCGACGAATACCCGGACGTGATCGAAATCCTCAATCGCGAGATCGCCGCCCTCGGCGCCGCCGGTCTCTCGCCCCACACCACGGTTCATCTGCGGCGCGGGGCCGGTGCCTATATCTGCGGTGAAGAATCCGCGATGATCGAAAGTATCGAAGGGAAGCGCGGGCTGCCCCGGCACCGGCCGCCGTTCGTCGCGCAGGTAGGCTTGTTCGGCCGGCCCACCTTGGTGAACAACGTGGAAACTCTGTATTGGGTTCCTGAGATCCTGACCCAGGGTCCTGAATGGTTCAGCGGGCACGGCGCCAACGGCCGGTCGGGTCTGCGCAGTTTCTCGGTATCCGGCAGGGTCAAGGAACCGGGTGTGAAACTGGCCCCGGCCGGCATCTCGATCCGGCAGCTGATCGACGAGTATTGCGGCGGCATGCTGGATGGTCACGCCTTCAAAGCATACCTGCCGGGCGGCGCATCGGGCGGCATCCTGCCGGCCCGTCTGGGCGATGTACCGCTAGACTTCGACACCCTGCAGGAACATGGATGTTTTATCGGTTCCGCGGCGATCGTTGTGCTTTCCGATCAAGACAGCACCGCCGACGCGGCACTGAACCTGATGCGGTTCTTCGAGGACGAAAGCTGTGGCCAATGCACGCCCTGCCGGGTGGGCACCGAAAAAGCCGTGAAATTGATGCAGTCTGAAAGCTGGAACCGGGCGCTGTTGGAGGAACTCTCTGCCGCGATGATGGACGCCTCGATCTGTGGGCTGGGTCAGGCCGCGCCGAACCCGCTGCTCAGCGTGCTGAAATACTTCCCGGAAGACATTCCCGACTGACACACCGTCAGTCGATCAGCGTAATCTCCGGCACGCCGTAAACCTCGGCGAGCGATCCGCCTTCGTCCAGACTGGCAAGCGCCCGGGCTTCCTTGGCAAGAATCTCTTTCGCCGCCGCCAAGGTCTGATCGACTTTGGCGAATGGCACCACGGTCACCCCATCAGCATCGCCGATGATCAGATCGCCCGGCGACACGGAAACCCCGCCGCACGCGACAGGGCCGTCGATCACCCCGCCGAAGCCTTTGTGCGGGCCGCGCGGCACCACGCCTCGGGCGAAGCAGGAGAAGCCAGCTTCGACGATTTCTTCGCTGTCACGGACCGATCCGTCGATCACCAACCCGGCGATTCCGGCATCGGTGGCGGCACGGGTCATGAGGCCGCCGAAGATCGCGTTGTTCTCATAGCCCTGCGCATTGCAGACCAGAACATCGCCCGGCTCGCAAATACCGACCGCGGCATGCAGGGCGCTGTTGTCAGCCGCCATACAATCCACCGTGCGCGCCTGCGCGACGATCCGCATGGAAGGATGCAAGGGGCTGATTGCCGCCGCCATGGCTTGTGCGCGTCCAAGACAATCGGAGGCAACCGCCGCCGGTATCTCCCGCCATGCTTCAAGCATCGCCGTTTCCAGACGGGGGATCGTAATGTTGTGTCTGCGCACGCCGCTCATCGCCAGCTTCCTCGCGTTTCGCCTACAGCGCCGGCCGCTGCAAGTCTTCGAACCGTATCACGGCCCGTCGCGGCGCAGTCTCACACAGGATGTCGGGCGGGTCACCCTTCGCAGGGCTCAGCTTTCCGTAGCGATGTATTTCTCGATGATGTTGGCCATCTGATCCGCATTCAGGATGGGCGGAATTACCGTCTGCAGCGTACCGTCGGGCCCCATCAGGTAGACGAAGCCGCCGTGGCTGTAGATCGGCTGACCGAGTATATCCTCGCCGACATAGGAGACCTCCACCTGAAAGTGCTGCCGCACCTCGGCCAGCGCTTCCTGCGTTCCGGTCAGACCAAGTAATCTAGGATGATACTTGCCGAGCGCGTCCTGCATCACCTCCGGTGTGTCCCAATCCGGATCGACGGTAATCATCAACGGCTGTACCAGATCGGCCTTGTCACCCAAGGCGTCGACCGCCGCCGCCATCATCGGCAAAGCCGCGCTGCAGATGCCGGGGCAAAGGGCATAGCCGAAGAAAATCAGCGTGTATTGACCGTGAAAGTCTTTGTCCGTGCGCCGCTCGCCGTGGTGGTCGATCAGATCGAACGGTCCGCCCAACGCCACTGGGAACGGTGTTGCCGCCAATTGCGGCGGTCCGCCGTCAGAAGGCGGTGCGTCCGAGGCGGCCGCAGGCATCCCGAGGGCCGCGGCGCTGAAAAACGCCGCGGCCTTCAGGGTCATGGAGAGGATGGAGCGTTTCATGATCCTTATTCGAACCACTCCAGGAACTCCTTGTCCGCTGCCGGACCCAAGCCGAGATAGCCTTCTTGCGCGATCAGGGCTTTGATGTCGGGGTCTTTGCGGTACCAGCGGCCTTTCTTTTTCGCCTGTTCCGGATTGCGGGCATCCCACCCTTTGGTCCAGGCATTCGTCTTCTTGTCCTCGGCGTCGCCTTCGCCCCGGATCAGTTGGACCTGGTAGTAGCGCGGACCGTCGTCGAGGCCGGTGTACAGACCGTCGACGGTCACGTTCTGACCGCAATAGGGAAGCAGATCCGCCGTCGCCCCGGTGAAGAGCGGCTGACCGTTTTTCGCGGCCAAGACAAGGACGCCGTCCGGCTTCAAAAGACCCAACTGCCGAGACCCGTCACCGCAATTGTCAGGACAGTTGCCGCTCAGTTCGCAAGCAATGTCCACGACCTTGGCCTGGAAGCGTGCCTTTTCCTGATTGGTCAGATTCCAGTTCTTCGCTTTGCTGTCTTCCGCGAGCGCCGCGCCGGAGATACCCGCTCCCAGAACGGCGGCGAGGGAAATCGCTTTCAAGAGAATTTTCATGGTCTTTCCCCTACTGGCCCAGAATGCGTTTCTTTTCGGCCTTCGGGATCGCAAATCCCGGGGTCAGCCCATAGTCTTCGTGGCTCAGGTTCGTGATGCCCTCATTGCCGACGATCTTCTCCACGATCAGGTACTTCAGCCCGTCGCGCTCGTAGAAATACCCGTCTGCCGTAACTTGATCGGTTTGGATCTCCAGAAGCGCCGGGCTCGCATCCGCCGTCCCCGCGCCTTCCAGTTTCAGCACCATGTAGATTTCACCGTCGGCGGTGTGCAAACCGACGGGGATGCCGCCCGCGGCGCACCAGACAGCGCAGGTATGGTGCGCGGTTCCGAGCGTCGCCTCCGGTTCCCCCATTACGCCGGAGAGATAACACCAAGTGTCCATAATCTCTCCGGTGACCTTAATCCGCTCGCCTTTCGCCGCGGCGATGCTTTGGCCCGGCATGGCCACGAGTGCGGCCGTCATAATCAGGCCAGCCGCGGCCGCAAATGAACTTTTCATGGAACCTCTCCCAGTGCGAAAATCGATATTCACACCGTTAACGTACTGTTTTATGGGTCCGGGTGCAGTATACGGTTGTTCACATTTCACTGATCGCGGTTGATTGGCCTCGGCGGCGATCCGGTGTATTAGTCGAGGACTGGACGGAACTTAGGAACTCGTTCTGGGGAAGAGCCATGGGTGTAACGCGCAGAAGCACGCGGCGCAGCGTCGAGCGATTTGAAACCACGCAGTCATGTGCCGTGGAAATCGGCGGATTTCGGCATAGTTGCACGGTTCGCAACCTCTCGAAGTCCGGCACCCTGTTGAATGGCAATTTCGATGCGAAGGCCGGCGACCGGTTGGATCTGGAAGTGGCGTGGATCGGCCGCATCTCGGGCCAGGTGGCTTGGCGGGACGGTAGCAATTTCGGCGTCGTTTTCACGGGTCAGTCGACCGGCAAAGGCGATTTGGCCAGCACTCTTTCGGAAATGGATCTGCCTTGCGTGGTAGACCGGCGGACCCCGTCGGCGGCCTAAACCTCCGGGACAGACGCGCGGTTCCCCGGCGCCGCCGGCCCTATTTCGATGAAATCCCTAACGAGTCGTCGCCGTCGCAATCGGTGACGCATTCTCGCTATGGTCGCCGGACGGACGAAACAATAGTATCGGTCCCGAAACCGGTTCCCGAGCAGGATCAATAATTATGGCGAACGACACCATTCGCTTCACGCTGGACGGCCAGCCAGTCGAGGCTCAACCCGACGAGACGATCTGGCAAGTTGCCGAACGCGCCGGGGTAGAGATTCCGCATTTGTGCTATACGCCCAAGCCGGGATACCGGGCCGACGGCAACTGCCGGGCCTGCATGGTCGAAATCGAAGGCGAGCGGGTGCTCGCCGCCTCCTGCATCCGCAAACCCACCGACGGCATGGTCGTCAACACGGCCGGCGAGCGTGCGAAAGCCTCCCGCAAGATGGTCTTCGAACTGCTGCTGGCCGACCAGCCGGAGCGCGAGATCGCGCATGAAAGCGACAGCCGGTTCTGGAACTGGGCCGACAAGGTGGATATCGCCGACAGCCGTTTCCCCGAGAAAACGGAACTGTCGCTCGCCCAACTCGCCACCGACGCCAGCCATCCGGCCATGCGCGTCAATCTGGACGCGTGCATTCACTGCAATCTCTGCGTCCGCGCCTGCCGCGAAGTGCAGGTCAACGACGTCATCGGGATGGCTTACCGCGGCCATGGCGCCAAGATCGTTTTCGATTTCGACGACCAGATGGGTGCCAGCACCTGCGTCGCCTGCGGCGAATGCGTTCAAGCCTGCCCGACGGGCGCCCTGATGCCGGCGACCCAGGTCAATGAAGACCAAGTCTATCTCGGCACGGCGGACAAGGTCGTGAACACCCTTTGCCCGTATTGCGGCGTCGGCTGTCAGACCGAAATCCACGTCAAGGACGACAAGATCTTGAAAGTGGACGGCCGCACTGGCCCTGCGAACGAGAACCGGCTCTGCGTGAAAGGCCGTTTCGGGATGGACTACGCCCGCCATCCGGGGCGTCTGACCAAGCCGCTGATCCGGAAGGACGGCGTGGAAAAACGATGGGACGACGAAGTCGACCCGATGAATCCCTTGACCCATTTCCGGGAAGCAAGCTGGGAAGAGGCATTGGAAGTCGCGGCCAAAGGCCTGACCGACATCCGCGACACGAAAGGCCGCCTGGCACTGGCGGGCTTTGGGTCGGCCAAGGGCTCGAACGAGGAAGCCTATCTCTTCCAGAAACTGGTGCGTACCGGGTTCGGGTCCAACAACGTCGACCACTGCACGCGTCTGTGCCACGCCTCCTCCGTCGCCGCCCTGATGGAAGGAATGAATTCAGGCGCTGTCACCGCGCCCTTCACGGATGCACTGAAGTCGGACCTGATCATCGTGATCGGCGCGCGGCCCGGTCAAAACCACCCGGTGGCCGCCACCTACCTGAAACAGGCGACCAAGCGCGGCGCGAAACTGGTGGTGATGGACCCGCGCAAGCAGATGCTCAGCACGCACGCCTGGCGGCACCTGCAATTCAAGCCGGGCGCGGACGTCGCCCTGTTGAACGCCATGATCCACACGATCATCGATGAAGATCTGGTCGACCGGCAGTATATCCAGGCCAACACCGACGGGTTCGATGCGGTCGCGGAAAACGCCAAAGGTTTCTCCCCGGAAGCGATGGAAGATCTGTGCGGTATCGACGCGGATACGATCCGCGAGGTCGCCCGCGCCTACGCCTCAGCGGAACGCGCGCTCATCTTCTGGGGCATGGGCGTGTCGCAGCATGTGCACGGCACCGACAACGTCCGTTCGCTGATATCGCTGGCCGCCATTACCGGCCAGATCGGCCGCGAAGGAGCGGGCCTGCACCCGCTGCGCGGTCAGAACAATGTGCAGGGCGCCTCCGATGTCGGGCTGATCCCGATGGTTTACCCGGACTATAAGCCGGTCGGGAACCCGGAAACCAAAGCGCTCTACGAAAACCTGTGGGACATGGAACTGGACCCGGAACGCGGCCTGACGGTGGTGGAAATCATCAACGCGATCCTGGAAGGCGATATCAGCGGCATGTACATCATGGGTGAAAACCCGGCGATGTCCGACCCGGACACCCGGCACGCCCGCGAAGCGCTCGCCAAGCTGGAGCATCTTGTCGTGCAGGAGATTTTCCTGACGGAAACCTGCTTCCATGCGGACGTCATCCTGCCGGCCAGCGCTTTCCCGGAGAAAAGCGGCACCTTCACCAACACCAACAGGCAGGTTCAGATGGCGCGTCCGGCGCTCGATTTGCCGGGTGAAGCACAACAGGACTGGTGGATTACCCAGGAACTCGCCAACCGGATCGGCTTGAGCTGGACATATACCGGACCCAAGGATGTGTACGAGGAATTCCGCAGCGTAATGGAGTCCATCAAAGGGATATCCTGGGACCGTTTGGAGCGTGAAGACGCGGTGACCTACCCCTGCGCGGCTGAAGATCAACCCGGCGAAGCGGTGATTTTCGGCGACGGCTTCCCCACCGCCAACGGTCGCGTACAGTTGATGCCGACCCACCTGGTGCCGCCCGCGGAGTTGCCGGACGACGAGTTCCCCATGGTGCTGACCACCGGACGTTTGCTGGAACACTGGCATACCGGGGCCATGACAAGACGCGCGTCCGTGTTGGATTCGATTGAACCGGAAGGTCAGGTGCATCTGCATCCAAGTTGGATGCGGGATCAGAACATCGAACCTGGAGAGATGGTGGCGATTGCCACGCGGCGCGGCACCATCCACCTCAAGGCGAGATCCGACCGAGACGTGACCCCCGGCATGATCTTCGTGCCTTTCTGCTTTGCGGAAGGCCCGGCCAACATGCTGACCAACCCGCAGCTCGATCCGTTCGGCAAAATCCCGGAATTCAAGTTCTGCGCCGCGAAAGTCGAAAAAATCGCCGAAGCCGCGGCGGCGGAGTGAAGGCCCGCAGGGGCGCTAGCTGGAGATTATCTCCACCTCGGCCTTGATCGAATTGGCGATGAAGCAGTTCGTATGGGCCTTGGCGTGCAGCTCTTCAACCTGTTCGGGCGTTGGATGTTCGCCTTCATAGGTCACCTCGGGCTTCAACGTGATTTTGGTAAAAGCCACACAGCCTTCGGCCGTTCTGTCCATAATGCCTTCCGGATCGTCCAGGTAGGACCGGACCGCCAATCCCGCCTTGTGCGCGAAGTACAGGAAAAACATCATGTGGCAGCTTGAGGTCGCGGCCACCAGCGCCTCTTCCGGGTCGACATGGGACGACACCGCATAGGGTTCCGGCATCGACAGTGGAGAGGCCGCGGCCTGCACAGTCTGGCCGCCGTCGAAGACCCAATGATGTCCACTGGGAAAGTGCCCTGAAGGCGACGGCGGCCCCTGTTTGGTCCATTCAACACGTGCGGTAAAGCTCTTCATGCGCCCTTCTCCTCCGTAAGACGCCACGCCCCAACACACCGAAGATATCACAAGAATCCTAACGGAGCCTTACCGCCCTGTTCAAAAGAACGACAGCAGGATCGGTGCCTCGGGCGCAGGGATTTGCCCCAGCGCCCGCTACGTCCCGGAGGCGCCGCCGCATCAACGGCGGAACAGAACCACCAACCCGCCAATGCAGCCGACGCATGCGAGCAGCGCCATTGCCGAGGCGGGCTCCCAAGCGAGGGCCGCACCGGTAACCGGGGTCCCGATGGCGCCCCCCATCGCGTAGGCCATGGCGAAAGCGGCGCTGCCAGCCACCAATGCACCGCCCGTATGCTTCTCCCCAAGCAGGGAAATGCAGGCAGTGTAAACCCCGAGGAATGCGCTGCCGCAGAGTGCGGCGAGCGGCCAGACCAGCCAGCTCGTCACCGGAACGACCGTGAAAAGGCCAAAGGTGATCCCGGCGATCAACAGACAGACACCCGCGACTATCCAGCGGTTCACCCGGTCCAGAACGGCGCCCAGCGGCAGTTGCGATACGATCATCCCGATATGGGCCACCGTCACGAAAAGCGCCGCGCCGTTGGCCGTCATGCCCTCGCCCGCCAGATAGATGGGGAGCATGGAGATGACGCTGCCGTCGATGATGCCGAACAGCAGAACCACGAACAGCAGCATCGGGCTGGCACGCAGGAACGGCAGCAGCGCCCCATGCGGCATCGCTTCCGGCTCAACCTGAGCGCGGCGGCTCAGCAAGGCGAAGAGGAACGCGACGAACGCGATCACCACGGCACAGGCGGCAAAGGCAAACCCGTTTTCCGTTCCGAACAGGGGAATGCCGAGCGGTCCAACGGCGAACCCCGCCGCCATGCTGGTGCCGTACAGACCCGCAACCCGGCCCCGCACCCGATCGGTTGCGGCGACATTCAGCCAAGCTTCGCCGACAACGTAGATTGTGTTGACGCAGAAACCCAGGACGAAGCGGAACACGAACCAGGCCGCCAGATCGTCCACCAGAGCCATCAGCACTAAGGTCGCCGCCGATCCCAACAAGGAGATCACGACCAACGACCCAGCCCGCAGCACGGCCGTGATCCGCGGCATCGCGAGTGTTGAGGCAGCCAGGCCGACCATGTAGGCGGCGGCATTCAGACCGATCAGCGTTTCATCCGTGCCGCGCGAAGCGAGCAGGAGCGAGATCAACGGATATGTCAGGCCTTGCGCCATGGCGAAGGCCGCGATGCCGATCGTCACCGCGGTTATGGAGGTCCAGTCCGAACGGCGGTCGTCCGCCGCGAAAGTATCGTTCGTGGTGATGGTCATGGCATGGTCCTCCTTTCTTGTGGAGGCGAAGATATGGTTTCTATTAAATTGTTCAAACGAATGGATTTTGACGATTAGATAACTTTTTGTTATTCATAGATCATGCAACGCCTGCCCTCGACCACGGCTTTACAAATGTTTGTGGAAGCCGCACACGCGGAGAGCTTCGCCCGCGCCGCCGCCAGCTTGAACGTGACCCAGGCAGCGGTGAGCAAACAGATCAAAAACCTCGAAGAGATTATCGGAGCGTCACTGTTCGAGCGTCGTCACCGGCAAGTGTTGCTGACGGAACGCGGCGCCGCTTACCTGCCCATTGCGGAGGGGATTCTGCGGGAACTCGCGGTGGCGACCGAAAAGGCCGGTTCACAGCCGACTTACGCGGAACTCAGCATAGAGATCGACCACGAACTGCTGACGTACTGGATGCTGCCGCGCATCGGCGACTTGCGTGAACGCTTTCCGGACTGTCATTTCCATTTCAACGCTCCGCAAATGAACGCCCGCCGGCCCAACCGGTATACGGATCTCGCCATCGTTTACGGCCGTCCAACCTATCCCGGGTTGGTTGTCGAAACCTATCTGGATTACATCGCTTTCCCGGTATGCTCCCCCTCGCTGGTCCAGGTCAGCGTGGCCGCACCAGGATGGGAAGATCTAAAGGAACACACCCTGCTGCACGACTATTCCAAATCTTGGTGGGATGAAACGCTCAGCCGGCTGGACATAGCGGTAAAACCCGAAGATCCGGAGATCCTTCTAGGCCAACCGACCGTCTGCCTGACCGCGTCCGCACGCGGCCTGGGCATCGCCATCGGGGACGACATCACCTGCCGCGAAATGTTGGATGAGGGCACCTTGGTGCGTGTGACCGACATTGTCCTGCCGGGTCGGGAGACCTTTTACATCGTGACGCAACCGGACAGCCCGACCAGCAGTCTAGCCGAGGGCTTCATCGATTGGCTGAGACGGGAAGAACAGGATCATCACGCGTGGCGCCAGGACACCTTTGGCGTTTGAGCGCGCCACCACGCCGGTCTAGCTGCCGGCCATCTCCCAAGCAGCCTTCGCCAGCGCCGTTGCCGTTTCCTCCACCACTTCCCGCCGACGGCCGGGACTGACCCTGCCATACAGGCTGTTACCGGCCTGCAGGATCATGTGGCACGTGCCGGACATCATGAACTTGGCGGTGGATGCCGGGTCTCCCCCCTCGCCCCCTGAGAGCACGTCGCGCAGCCGATCGTTAAGCCCCTGCATATCCTGGGCCGCCTGACGCCCAGCCAGTCCGGCCACGCTTGGCGCCAGGGCGGACATCTCATCCCCCAGCGCTGCCATGGCCGAATTGATTGCCGTGTCGTTCATGGTGAGGACCGGCAGGCCGGCAACCAAGGCGGAAGGGTCGACACGGCAGGGAGGGAAGTCGAGCGAGCTGGACCGTTTCGGCGCGGCCCCCTCGATCCGCACGCCATCGCTGCAATTGAAGAAACGATGCGCGGGATTAAGACTCGCCAAGGTCGAGAAATACAGCGTTCCGAAGGCGAACTCCCGGCTGGTATAGGCCGTCTCCTGAAAATTCCCGGCGACCGGTATGGTGAGTTTTTCCATCTCGCCGCCGCTTTGCCAGAACGGATCGTCGCTCAATCCGTAGATCGAGGCGTTCGAGTGATGCCGTTCGGGTGCGACCGTGCCAAGGTCGACACCGAATAGGTAGATCTCAGGCGCTCCCAGCGCCATCGCCGTCCGGCAGGCAAGATGGGTCACCGTCGGCCCCGCCATCGGCAAGACCAGTTCCTCACGACCGAACAGACGTGTCGGGGAAAGGTTGTCTCGCATCACCAGAGTGGCTTGGCTGAAAAGGCCCACAACGTGAGGATCGACCGTGGATGCCGCGATCAGATGAATACCGTCGGTGCCGTACCGGTCGGCCACCATCTGGTTCACGGTAATGATCGCAGCGACGTTTTCGATCTCGCAATGGAAATCCGGTCTGATCCCGGACTCCAATAAAACACCGAGGCCGGTCCCGCCTGAAATGAAGAGGCACTTGTCGCGCAAACGCTTCAATGTCTCGATTTCTCCGTCAATCGACGGTCCGCTGCCTATGATGACCGCCGGCGGGCAGCCGCGGTTGGATGCGCCCGGCACCAAGATTCGATGCGCCCGCGCCGACAGATTATCCGACGCATGTTTGAGCATCAGGCATTCGTCTTCGAAGAAGCCGTCGCTATCGGCAATCACCCGCGCGCTTTCCATGAACTGCGCCAGGGCCGCCTCCAAAACCGGTGTCCGGTAATGGCCGAACACGTAGGAACCGTCGAGCAATCCCCGGTCCGGTCCCCGCATCGCTTCATAGACTTTGTTCGAGAGCGCCATAGGATCGTCGTCGAAGAGAAACTGAACCCGCCCTCCGCGTTCCTTGACGATCTTGATGATGTCTGTCCATTCGATGGCTTGCATGCTCAACGCCAAAAAGGCCGGTGTCTGATCGGCAACGATCAAATGCCGCACGTTGAAGCGCTGGAGCATCGGTTCGATCTGCAGACCTAGCCCCAATCCGAACATCGTGAGATAACCGGCGAGAAGCTCCGGGTCGCGTCTTTGCCGATCCATCTTAGAGGCAAACTTGTTATGAAGACGCCGGGTCGCCCGGTCGCTGATCAGCGATCTGTCATCGGGCGGCATGACCGGGCTTAGCGACAGAGACTGAGGATTGTCTACAAACTCGGCGACCTGACGCGCCGCGAAGGGTTCCGCGCCGCTTGGATACATGCGCCGTCCGCCAACCGCGATGTTCAGCAGCCCCGTTCCTTCGTCTTTCACCAAAGCCAAGTCGCTTTGCAACGTGGCCAGGCTTTCGGCGAAGGACAGGGACACATGTTCGGCAAGCGCAATCAGATTGCGCTCGAACAGTGTCTTCGGAAGGCCGTTTTCTTCCGGCAAGGGGACGCTCCATTGATCCCAGCGGGAAAGTTCACTAGTGGTTTTTGGCAGAGATCAGAAACTCGACAGTTCCACGATTCCGAACCCGCGTCGATCACCCCGCGAAAAGGCCATGCCAGCAATGCACCTTCGGTCGGTATCAGCCGCGCTTTACTTGGCGCTGTGTGCGCTGACGATCGTCGACGCCTTGGCCGACTGGCCGCCCGCGGTCTGGGCCGCCTCCTCGCTGGTCGTCGTCTTCCTGGTGCTCGAAGGGGCCCGGATCGCGCGGCTGCAGGCGCTTGTCGGTCTGGCTCTTGCCGGGTCCGGCCTCTTGATTGCGGCGACGCAAGGGGCGCTTGCGGACACCCTCGTCGATGGGTTGCGACGGACACTCCCCTTTCTTCTGCTGTTCGCTTCGGTCACATGGCTGCAGATCCCGGCCGCCCAAAGCCCGGCCTTGTTGAAAGTCCGCGCCGTCGCCCTGGCCCAACCGCCGGGCAGACGTTTCGCGGTTGTCGGCACGGCCGCGCATTTCCTGGGGGTCGCTTTCAATCTGGCCGGTCTCTCGCTGCTGACGCCCATGGTGAGTCGCGAGACGCCGCCGTCGCTGCGCGAGCGCCTGGGACGTGCAATGGTCCAGGGGTTCGGCGCAGGCACCGCCTGGTCGCCCTTCTATGTCGGGACCGCCGTCATCCTCAGCGCCGTGCCCGGCGTGCGTTGGATCGAGGTTGCCCCGGTGGGCCTGGGCCTGGCCCTGCTGCTTGTGGTCTGGAGTTGGGGCTTCGACAGACTTTTCCTGAGGCGCGGCGCGCAACCAACGCAGCCCAGCGGGCGTACCGGCCCACCGCCGCGGCTGACCGGCGGAGATGCCCGCAATCTCGCCGTTCTGCTGGGCGTTCTGTTCGGTGCGACCATTTTGCTTGTAGAGGGTTTGCTTCTCAGCATCCCGGTGTCACTCGCGATCGTCGCGCCCCTTTTCGCCCTCGGCTGGGCGGCGGTTATTCGCACTCACGACCCGGAAGCGAACGCCGGCAGAGTGCTGATACGCACGGTCTACAGCAAAATGCCGGACCTGCGCGGCGAAACGCTGCTGTTTGCCGGGGCAAACATTCTCGGCGTCGGGGTCGCCAGTGCGCTGACCCCGGAGACGGTCGCCGGCGCGGTCGACACCGTCGCGGGCATCGCATGGTTGGCCGTACCGCTTTTGATGCTGGGTATGGTCGGAGGCAGCATGTTGGGTCTGCATCCGGTGGTCTTCGTGGTGCTGGTGACGTCCGTCCTGCCGCCGGAGACCCTGGGCCTGACGCCGCAGATCATGGCGCTCGCCATGATGAGCATGTGGGGCCAGAGCACCAACAGCTCGCCCTTCTCCGCGACCAGCCTTTTCATGGCGCGGATCACCGGGGACAGTAACTGGCGGATCGCCTGGCGCTGGAACGCCCCCTTTGCGGTTACGGCGACCGGGCTTTTGGCCCTGGTGCTCGTCCTGATTGACGCCCTGGGCGTCTACGGCGCTTGATCGCGCCCCAAAACGCCGGTCAGGCAGCCGATCGCTCCCGCCGCCTTGGCAAGTTCATCCGCCGGAGAAGTAAGACATTCCACCCCCAGGCCCTCGTAAAAGGATTGGGTCGTGGGATTGCCGGCCACCATCAGGATCCGACGCGGGCCCAGCGTGACACAGTTCAGCGCCCGATTGAGCGAGGCCTCCGCATCGTCGGGCAGGAAGGCGACCCGGTAGCCGCGCGCACGCAGGGCCGTCACCGCCGCATGCGGCGTGCGCCGTGGCCATGCGATGGCCAGATCCTTGTCGAAAATACGCAGCATTCCCATCAGATGCATGGTTCCGAACGGCATATCGCAGGACAGTACCGTGACACCAACCTGACCCAATCGCGCGGTAATCTGATCGATGGCGCTTTGGTTGGTCCGCAAACCGCGCCCGACGAGGACCGTCTCCTCGTCCAGCCACATCGCGTCCGCCCCTTCGAAGACCGCATCGCCGTACAGGGTCAGAAAGATCGGCACACCCAGGGCCGCCAGTCTGGCGGCGACGGCCCGCTCTTCCCCTGCCCGCACTGTCGAGGCCGGACGCGCCAGCACCGCGCCTTCCGGCGTCATGAACATAAGGTCCGCGCAGAACATCTGGTTCGGCAAGGCTTGGGTCTGCGGGTCGACATAACTTACCTCGACCCCCGCCGCCCGGTAGGTGTCGGCCATCGCATCATGCTGTTCACCGGCCAGTCCCAAGTCCAGGCGGTCCAGCAATTGATGCGCATCCGTATCGCTGTTCCCCACCGCCAGTTCGCCCCCGGGCCGATGCAGCAAAACGGCCCGGAGCGGCCGCCACTCGCTGTCCACCGCATGCGGGGCCCAGATCGATCCCAATTCGGCACGGTGATCCCGGGTGCGCGGCGACCAGCCGTCGCCGCCGTATGCCGCCGCCTCGAAGGTCGATTGTGAACTCTTTGAAACGTCCGTCATGACTAGGCGATGGGCTCCCGGTATCCCGGCGTGTCGTCATCGGCGGAAAGCGAGTCGAGCGCCAGCGCCGTGCCATCCGGCGCCCGCAAGGCGATGCCGGCCTTAGCCAGACTGTCGAAGATTGCGTTGTTAACCGCATAGCGCGTGGCAAAATACTTGTCGCTCAAGACCCAGAAGCGCACGCCGATCACCACGCCGCCATAGGCAAAATCGTGGATACCGACCAAGGGCGCCGGATCGCCTTCCAGGCCGGGCACGCCCGCCAGCGCATCCCGGATCAGATCGGCGACTTTCTGAACATCCTGATCGGCCCCGATCTGAATCTTCGTCTGCACGACCCGCTTCTCGCGCGAATTGACGATGACCTGTCCCACCACTTCCTTGTTGGGGATGGAGATCTTTTCGCCGTCCTCGCCGACCAGCACCGTCTGAGCCAGGGTAATCTCGTGTACGACGCCGCTGACGCCCTGGACATTGATCGTGTTCCCGACAACGAACGGCCGCGCCAGGATAATGGACAGGCCCGCCCCATAGTTGGACAGCGGCCCCTGGATGGCGAGCGTGGCGCCGAAAGCCGATGCGCCGGCAAGGGCGATGAAGGGAGCGATCGAAATCCCGAAATTGCCCAGCGTGACGATCACCACCATCACAACCAGGACAATCTTCACCACATTACCGATGAAGCGCGAGAGCGTGACGTCGATGTTTTTCGTTTCGCACAGGCCGGTGACCTTGCGACCGGCGAAGGATGCGACCTTCAGCCCGACCAAGAGCACCACCAGCGCGCCCAGAAGCTGAAAACCGTATTGCACCGAGAATTCGACAAGCGTGTCGATAAGCCCCGATACAGCTTGTATATTCTCTTCCACGACAGTCCCTGCCCAAGCGACGTTGCTATTGCCTCGGGCGATCCTTACTCAGGCTCCGCGCCCAATCAATCCCCCGTTCGTTGGACCGGTTTCGGAATCGGCGGTACAGTACTTGCTTGGGGCATGTCGAGGGCATCCGTGCCCCCACGACCAAGGATCTAATCATGTCCGACGAAAACGACGACGAAACTTTCGACGAAGACGATATGGCAGCCGCCATTGCGGCGGAGCAGGCCGAGCGCGCCGCCGAAGAAGGCAGCGGCGAACCGGACGTTCATCTGGACGATATGGATATGGCCGCGGCAATGGCCGCCGAGCAGGCTGAACGCGACGAGGGTGCTGGCGGCGGTGGCGGCGGTATAGAACCCGAAACCCTCGGCGGGGCTGTGGCCGCCGCCTTGGACGACAGACCCGGCGCCATTCAGGATATCGTCGTCGATCTCACAGCGGTTCTCGGGACGGCCGAAATGAAGGTGAGCAATCTCTTGAAGATCGGCCGCGGCGCGGTGATCGAACTAGACCGGCGTGTCGGCGACACGGTGGATATCCGCGTCAGCGGACAACCCATCGCGCGCGGTGAAGTCGTCGTTGTGGAAGATCACCTGGCGGTTTCGATCACCGATCTGGTCAAGAAGTCCTAGGACCGGCGCCTTCAGTCCCCGATCCTCGGCTCATTATCCGGAGTCGACGGGCCGAAGGACTTGTTCAGGATCGTCGTGGACTCTTCCGCAAGGTTTATCGCTTCCGTCAGCAGGGCCAAAATCGTCACGTTGTTTTCGAGCACCTGCTTCGCCTCGGGCCGAGAATCCTCCATGATCTTGGTCGACCGATAGAGTATGTCCTTTCTGATGGTCGACAGGATGTCCTCAAGCTTGTGTCCGTCAGGATTGACGTCGGAAATCAGGAAATGGGTCACAGGGCGTCCTCCTCACGTCGAGCGCGTTATTTGTTCGCAGAGTAGATCAAACCGCTTGGATCGGGAATTGAATTAACGCATCCGGTCCGACCGGCAAAACGCCCGCACTGCCGGGCAACCTCCGATACAGCTCAGCCGCGCTGGATCAGAAAGCGGTAAATCTCGCCGTCTTGCGAGGTTTCGACGAGCACATGACCTTGCGCTTCACAGAAAGACTGAAAATCCGCGACTGCCCCCGGATCGGTTGCGAGGATCTCAAGCACCGCTCCGGCATCCATTTTCTTAAGCACCTTACGCGCCTTCAGAACGGGCAACGGGCACAACAACCCCGTCGCGTCCAGATGTTCCGTCGTTTCAGTTTCCACCGCCATCATCTCCGTCAGCGCGTCACGGGCCGGGCCGGCCCAATTGACGTTTCTCCCTAACCTTGCAGCACAAATAGAACAATAGTGCAGCAAATATGCGAATCTGATTTACATCAGCGTTCTAAAGCTTCAATAGTTTAAGAGCTTTAGGGGGATGTTGTGACGCCGCGCCCAAATGGGGCCATCAGGGTGCCGTCACCGCTCTTGTTTCTTTTGCCTGGCCGATAAAATGCACATCTATCTACCGATCGCCGAGATGTCGGTGAACATCTTCCTCATTCTTGGAATGGGTGTGGGTGTCGGTATGCTGTCTGGAATCTTTGGGGTCGGCGGCGGCTTTCTGATGACGCCGCTGCTGATCTTTATCGGGGTCCCGCCGGCCGTCGCCGTCGGCACCGAAGCGAACCAGATCGTTGCCTCCTCTGTTTCCGGCATGATGGCGCATTGGCGGCGCGGGAATGTCGACTTCAAAATGGGTTTTGTCCTATTGGTCGGCGGCTTGATCGGCTCGACCTTCGGGGTCTGGCTGTTCGCCGTGCTGCGCACGCTGGGACAAATCGACCTTGTCGTGAAGCTTTCCTATGTCGTGTTCCTGGGCATCGTCGGCGGCCTGATGATGGTGGAAAGCCTGCGCGCACTTATGCGGACCCGGCAGGGAACCCCAACTACCGGCCGCAAGCTGCACGAACATAACTGGCTGCATGGACTGCCGTTCAAGATGCGGTTCAAGCGCTCCAAACTCTATATCAGCGCGATGCTGCCGCTGATGGTCGGTTTTTTCGTCGGCGTGCTGTCGGCGATCATGGGGGTCGGCGGCGGGTTCGTGATGATCCCCGCGATGATCTACCTGCTCGGTATGCCGACCAGTGTCGTCGTGGGGACCTCGCTCTTCCAAATCACCTTCGTTACGGCCAACGCCACGTTCTTCCAATCCTATCTGAACCAGACGGTCGACGTGGTTCTGGCGCTGCTGCTCCTGACCGGCGGCGTGATCGGGGCGCAGATCGGCACCAAGGTGGGCGCCAACCTGAAAGGCGAGCAGCTGCGGATCCTTCTCGCCGCCATGGTTCTTGCGGTCTGCCTCAAGCTGTTGTTCGACCTCGTGCTGACGCCGGACGACCTCTACTCCATTTCGGTTACCGGCGCGGCGGGAGGGCACTGACGCTATGACAGCCCTTCGCCTTCCCCTTGCCGTCCTCGCTTTCACGCTGCTCTCCCTGACCGGCCTGCGTCCGGCTTCTGCGGTCGAACCGCTGGTGGCGGATCTTTCCGACCATCTGGTTGCGATCACCACCGGCTTCACGGGTACCGAGCTGTTGCTGTTCGGCTCGATCGACGAAGACGGAGACGTCATCGTCGTCGTGCACGGTCCGACCTCTGGAATCACGGTGCGAAAAAAGGACCGGGTTGCCGGCGTTTGGGTGAACACGGAGGCGTTGGGTTTCGAGGAAGCCCCCAGTTTCTATCACGTTGCGATGACGGAAGGGGCGGCGACAGGTCTTCCGGATCCGGTCTTGCGCCGGCACCAGATCGGCACCGATTTCATCCGCATGGTGCCGACGGAACAAACATCGGAGGAAAGGGTCGACACCTACCGGGCGGCCTTGATCCGAAACAAGCAGCGGGGTGAGCTTTACAGTTCCGAACCCGGTGAAATCGAAATGCGGGGACAGCGGCTGTTCCGGACAAGCGTCTTTTTCCCCGCCAACGTGCCAATCGGTCAGTATGTGATCGAGACACTGCTCGCGCGGAACGGCGAGATCGTCAGCGCCCAGACTACACCGCTGTTCATCAGCAAGATTGGTGCGGGCGCGGATATCTTCCGCGTGGCAAACACCTATCCCGCCCTACATGGCTTGGTTGCGGTCCTGATAGCCGTCCTCGCCGGATTGGGCGGCAATTGGCTCTTCCGCAAGCTCGGCTAGAACATCGCGCCTTAATCCGGACTCAATCGAGATCTTATTGGAAGCCTACCGTGCAGGAGCCGTTGCGCCGGCGATGCAGCGCATTGGCAAGGGGCGGCGACGCATCCGTAAAGTTTCCAAGAAGACAGAAGGTGGCGTAACCGGGCGTCTGGACGGCGTCACACCGCGCTTCCGACACGTCCAGAACGCTGCGCCCGGCCTTCCTGGCCAGAAGACCGGACACGGCGTCTCAAAGGGGCCGAGTTAAGGCGCGGCGCTGTAGGGCAACGGGCGTTTCCGCCGACCCCGGAGCGGCGTCCAAAAGTCCCCTCAACCGTTATAGGTTTTTTAAAGATTTCGGTTTAAACCGGAAGAATGGTTCAAGGAACTTCGCGACCTGTTTGTTCGGCGACTGTCGCAGACGGCCGGGTAAGTGATCCGTCGCGCGGCGCGCCGCCCGCGGCGCACGATGTGTGTTCCGACTATATTTGGCGCTGCAAACCGGATCTCACCGTGACGTTCGTGAACAGCGCGCTCGCATCGCTTCTGGGCGTGGTCCCCGCCACACTCGTGGGGCGCGGGCTTGCGGCTCTAGGCTGCACGGTCCCGGCCTCCATCAATGAGGCTGTATCCCGGCTGAGCCTGCAGAACCCCGTAATCGATGTTTCCACAAGCGGCCCCGGCGCTTCCGCACAAGCCGGGATCGACTGGACCTGCCATGCTTTCTTCAACGATCAAGGGCAAGTCGCCGGCATTCAAGCGACGGGCCGCGACCGGATCTGCATGAATGTCCTGCAAGCGGACGTGCGGCTGAACGAAGAAAGGCTGCGCGACTTTGCCGAAGTTGGATCGGACTGGTTCTGGGAAACCGACGCCGAAGATCGAATGACCTTTTTGTCCCGCAGTTGGGAGCAGCACAACGATCTGACCCGCGGTGAGGTTTACGGCTTGCACGTCTGCGATTATTGGCAGCGGGTCGGGCTCGATCCGTCGGAATTCCGGCCCGCTTTGGAAAGGATACAGCAGCGCGCGGCCCACTTTGAGTTCGAACGGGCCCAGCGCAGCAAAGACGGCGGTCAACGCCGGATTTTGGTCCGTGCGCGCGCGTTTTACGATGCCTCCGGCGCGTTCGCGGGTTACCGCGGCGTCGGCGTCGACGTCACCCGGGCGCGGAGCGCCGAGCGGGAACTGCGCCAGGCGAAAGAGGCCGCCGAGTACGCCAACCGCGCAAAGTCCGATTTCCTCGCGAATATGAGCCATGAGTTGCGGACGCCCCTCAACTCCGTCCTAGGCTTTTCCGAGTTGATGAAAGACGAACTGATGGGCCCCATCGGGTCCGCGCGGTACAAGCACTACGCCGAAAGCATTCATCTTTCGGCCGCTCACCTCCTGGAGATCATCAACGATATCCTCGATCTGTCCAAGGTCGAGACCGGCAGCCAGGAGTTGAGGGAGCAGAAGGTCGACCTGCACCAAGTCGTCCATACCTGTCAGCGCATTATCGCCCCGCGCGCGGCGGAAGCCGCCTTATCCTTCGAAATCGGATCGACCCAGGGCCTCCCGTGTGTTTGGGCCGACAAGACGGTCCTGAACCAGATCCTGTTGAACCTTCTGACCAATGCCGTGAAATTCACGCCTGCGGGCGGCAGGGTGACGTTCCGAGCGGCAACGGAGGATGACGGCGCTGTCTGCTTCACGGTCGCGGATACCGGGATCGGGATTGCGGAGGAAGACCGGGAACGGGTGCTGGAACCGTTCACGCAAGTCGCGCCCGCCGATTCCCGCGGGCATCGCGGAACCGGTCTTGGACTGTCGCTGACCAAATCACTGGTCGAACTGCATGGCGGCACGCTGCGGATCGAGAGTGATCTGGGGGCAGGAACGACAGCGGTCGTGCTTCTGCCGGCTACACGCAGCCTGGCCGAGAGGGCCGCCTAGAGAACAGATCTCCGTCGGGGTGCCAGCTCGCCCGACACCCGTCCTAGCCGGCGACCAGCACAGCGCGGAAATCGTTCACATTGGTGCGCGTCGGCCCGGTTTTCACCAGACCTCCAGCGCGTTCGAAAAACCCATAGGCATCGTTGTCGCGCAGGTACAAGGCCGGATCCAGTCCGGCGGCCCGGGCGCGTTCCAGGCTTTCGGGCCCGATTATGGCGCCCGCGGTCTCCACCGCACCGTCGATCCCGTCTGTGTCGCAGCAGATGGCGTGAATGCCGGCTTGCCCCGCCAAGGATGACAGCATGCCCAACGCACATTCCGCATTGGGTCCGCCGCGCCCACCGCCTTTCAAGGTCACAGTCGTTTCGCCGCCGGACAGCAGCACGGCGGGAACGCCGACAGGGGTCCCGTGGCGCTGCACCGAGGTCGCGATACCGGCCAGAACGGTTCCGACTTCCCGGCTTTCGCCTTCCAGGCTGTCGCCCAGGATGAGCGGCGTCACACCGGCCCGCGCCGCGACTTCCGCCGCTGCTTCGAGCGAGCGCCGAGGGGTCGCGGCCATACGCACATCGCAGCGCTCGAACAACGGGTCGTCGGGCTTTGGCGTTTCCTGGGCAGCCTCAGCCAGGACCCGCGTTGCGCTTGCAGGCAAGGACATGCCGTACATTTCCACCAGCCGCCGCGCATCCGCGAACGTCGTCGAATCCGGCACCGTGGGACCGGATGCAATCGCCTGCGGATCGTCGCCCGGAACGTCGGAGATCAGGACGCTCACAACCCGCGCGGGCGCACAGGCGGCGGCCAACCGGCCGCCTTTGACGCGTGACAGATGCCGGCGGATGCAATTCATCTCGTTGATGGTCGCGCCCGACGCCAGCAGCGCCTGGTTCACCGCCTGCTTGTCCGCCAAGGTCACCCCGGCCGCCGGAAGGGTGAGCAAAGCCGAACCGCCGCCTGAGATCAGGCAGATCACTAGATCGTCTTCGGTCAGTCCGGAAACCGTTTCAAGGATCCGCTCAGCGGCGGCGAGGCCGGCCTCGTCGGGCACCGGATGCGCTGCCTCCAGAATCTCTATCTTCTCGCAGGGCACGGCATAGCCGTAGCGGGTCACGATAACCCCGTCGAAAGGAACGCCCGGATGTTGCTCCGCGAAATGCTTCTCCAAGGCCTGCCCCATGACGGCGGAGGCCTTGCCGGCCCCGATGACGACAGTGCGTCCGCGCACCGCCGGCTCCGGCAGACAAGGCGGAACGCATAACAGAGGATCTGCCGCGGCCACGGCCGCGTCGAACATTTCCTGCAACAGACTTTCGGGATCTTTCATGCAAACACTCGCGGGGCTGTTGGATGCGGCCTATGATCGGCCCGGCACAAGAATGGGAATAAGAAATGGCTGGAGCACTATTCACACTGCATCCGAAACTGGAAGCGGATACAAGGCAAGTTTTGGATTTGCCGCTGTGCCGGGTGCGCTTGATGAACGACAGTCGTTTCCCCTGGCTGATCCTGATTCCAAGGCGGCCCGAGGTGCGGGAGATGCACGCGCTGGACTCAGCGGACCGGTTCCAGTTGATGGAAGAAGCCTGCGGCTGCGCGGCGGCCCTGGAACGCGAGGTCAGCGCGCAGAAAATGAACGTCGCCGCACTCGGAAATATGGTCCCGCAACTGCATATTCATGTGATCGCCCGGTTCGACACGGACGACGCTTGGCCGGGTCCTGTTTGGGGCGTCGGCGAGACAAGGCCATATGCTGAGGATGACGTTGAAACGACAGGCAAGCGCTATGCGCGCGCCATCGATGGCTTGCGCGTCGGCGCGCGGTCCTAGCGCCTCGCGCCCCTAGACCGCTTCCAGATGCCGGCTATGCTCGCGAAGCCGCCTTGCGTATGTGTCGATCGCCCGGGAAACGGCATGACTGAGCGCGCTCGACGTCGACCCGGTAGCGATGCGCTCGTTTTCGGCGGACGCGAACAGCTCGAGAGCGCTTTCTGAATCGACCAACCCAGCCGCTTTCAGAAGCTCCGCCAAGTCGTCATTGAGGTATGCCATCTTCCAGTCGCAGAACAGCGGCTCGGCAAGGTCCTCCTCATGGACCACACGCAAGTCTGTATGACGCGGGTCGCCATGTATCTTCTCTACAAGGGGCAGAACCGCGTGTTTGGGCCCTTCAAGGACCTGTACGAAGACCCCGTTGACCAGCAAGAGCAGGCCCGTGATACCGGACTGCGCATTGTTTTGTCTGCTTTTCTCAAGGATTGCTTCAAGATCGGCATCATTCAACGTGCCGGCAGCCTTGGAGAAATAGACCAAGCGTATCGCTTGCATTTTTTTGTACCCCAACTTCAACCACCCGATAAAGGTACGTGGAGCGGACCGGTTTGGATTAAAGTGGGCGGGACGCGCGCGCATGGTAGCCTCTCACCGTAGCCGCCAATAGAGACCAAGTGGCGGCACATCCGCGCGCATTTTGAATGTTAAGCGCCTTGCGCCAAAAGATAGTATATTGAATCTTATGCGCCAGCATTGCGATATTTCGCTTCGCTAAACGGTCCTTGGTCCGCGCTTCACAACACGAGTTGCACAGGCGAATGTACAATCGGGCAAAAATCTGGACTGCGGTAACGCTGACGGCGTTCTTCCTGTCGCTGCTTCTAGTCAGCGCAGCGCTTTCCTCCTTTCCCGCCGGGATGCAGGTTACCGACCAGCCCTTCGAAAGACCCGGTTTCGCCGTCGACGGCAAAGCGCTCTATCTCGGGTCCAGCCATCGGGGATCGGACCTCCTCAGCGACTTGGTGTCGGGCACCTGGTTCGGCCTTTGGATCTGCGGCTTGTCGAGCCTCGTTTCATTAGCACTCTCTTGGCCGCTTTGGCGCGTCGTCAAAAGCAGGTCCGCGCCTGTCCGGCTGACGGGGGCAGTGTTCATCAGAACGGTCTGCGCCCTATCAATACTTCCTATGGTCATGTTGCTCTCTGTCACAGGGCACTACTACGAGCACGCCCCGGCCCCGCTGATTGTATTGTTGACGCTTTTTGCATTTCCGTTCGGTGTTTACTTTTTCGCCACGCAGCGGAAGCCGGAACAATCGTTCAGCCAAATGAAGACGTCCTTAGCTGTCTATACGCTCCGTCGGTGGGCGGCGCTGCATATGCTTTTCGCAGCCCTCGGCTTCGTGTTCTGGTTAAGGTCTGAATGGCCGGGCAGCTTGATCGGCATTGCCCGTTCGCATGCGACCCTCATCGCGTTTGGCGACTGGACTCCGGCCATACCCGTGGCAATCCACATCGTCATCGCATTATGCATCAGGCTTTGGGCAGAGGTCCTAGAGGACCGCTGGTCTATACCACCGTCGCCTCTATCCGATTGCTGGATCTTTTTGCCGACCTTTGTGGAGAACGAACTCGACCAACGCAGGCTGTCAGAAGCAGCGCCCACGCTCAAATCCCCCTAGCAGCCAAGGACCACTGTTACCAAACGAACTTCGCGCGGCTTTGCCCCTTGGTCTTACGTCGGCTTCAACCCGCCAGCCGCGCCAGCGCTATTTCTTGGGTATCGATGCCGCGGGACCAGACCATCTGTTTCCAGTCGTCCGCGTCCTGATAGAACGCGTCGCGGGCCTGTGCCTTGATGGCCTTCCCCTGATCGGAGGCAAGATCCCCATGCGCGTGCAGCCAGTTATCCGCCCGCAGCGCAAGCAGCACCTTGTCCAACGGCTGCGTGCCGTACTCCAGGGCAATGGCCGTCACCTCGGCTTGCGGGAGGTTGCGTACGAACGCTTCCAGGCTTGTACCGGTCAGCGGCGCGGACGTCGACGAACCGTCGTCCGAGGACGTGACGTCGCCCCACCAATCCCGGGCGCGGTCCCATCCGGGAACCCCCTTCGTGCCATCGCCGATCCGTTCTCCATAGCCACGGGGCCCAAGGCCGGTGTGATAGTCGATGATGGCGACGCGGCCGGCGCGGCTCAGGTACTTCTCCATGATCGTCTCTGCGGTGCGGCGCGACCAGCTCGGTCCTTTCCCACCGAAAAAGAGACCGTTCGGATCGACGTACTGACCGGCGGAAATCGCAGCCTGCATCGTCATCGGCGGCAGTTCCGCAATCAGCCGGTTGATTTCCGCCGTCGTATCGCGGGCAACGTCATCGGACCATTCGGTCGGGCAGATCAGATCGCGGTACTTCTCATAACCCGCATTGACCGGCAAAGGCTGATCGAAGTCGACATAATTGCGATTGATGTCGATGTTTTCTTCCGTGGTGCGGCGCAGCCAGGCAAAGCCATACGGGTTGATACCGTGGATCTGCAGCAGCGCGGTGCGCGCGGGCAAACGCTGGGCCCGGCCCGTTCGATACCAACCGACCTGGACACCCGAACCGCAAAAACCTTCTGCCCCGTGGGTGCCGGATATCGTGACCAGAATACGGTCCGCATCCTTGGGACCAAGCCAGGCAATATCCGTTGAGAGTTTGACGCCGTCCGGTCCTTCGGCCGGATTGTCGAAACGCTCCAGCTCCGCGCCTGCGTCTTTCGCGGCGGCGGTAAATTTGTCGCGGGCCTCCGCGTAATCACTTGAGAAATAGGAGGGGACGGACATGCTAAGAACCTTTCCATGACTGCGCGCGCCGGTGTTCCGGCACCATTCTTTGGGACCATATGTCGGCAACCGAAACAAGCATGAATCCGCAGGAAGACTTGTTCCCCAAAGTCTTCAACGACTGGTTTGCGCGGCGCGGCTGGCATCCCCACCCGCATCAGGAGGAGATGGTCCGCGCGGCGGCAAACGGTGCGGACACACTTTTGATCGCCCCCACCGGCGGCGGCAAAACCCTGTCGGGCTTCCTGGCCAGTATGATCGACCTGGCACGGAACCCGGTTCGGGGACTTCACACCGTCTATATCTCTCCCTTGAAGGCATTGGCGGTCGATATCCACCGCAACCTCGAGCAGCCCATCGCCGAAATGGGTCTGGAGATCCGCTGCGAAACCCGCACCGGAGATACCCCTCAGGGCAAACGAGCGCGGCAGAAAATGGACCCGCCGAACATCCTTCTGACCACGCCGGAATCGTTAGCCCTGATGGTCTCCTACCAGGAGGCCTGGGACCTCTTCGCCGGCTTGAAGTGCATCATCATTGACGAGGCACATGCGCTGGCCGGCACCAAGCGGGGCGATCAACTTTCGCTGTGCATGGCCCGGCTCGCAAAGATCGCCCCCGAAGTGCGGCGGGTCGGTCTGTCCGCAACGGTCGCTCACGAGGATGCGCTGCAGGCCTGGCTCGCCCCCAGCGGCGAGCCCGCGCGTATCTCGATTATCCGCGGCGGCGGCGGGGCGCGGGCCCAGGTCTCGGTCTTGGACGGGCTGGAGTTGCCATGGTCGGGCCACTACGCCCTGCACGCCGCCGAGAAAGTCTATCAGGAGATCCGGAACGCCGGGGTTACCATCATCTTCGTCAATACGCGCGGCCAAGCGGAAACGTTGTTCCAGACGATTTGGCGATTGAACGAGGACAATCTCCCCATCGCGCTTCATCATGGCAGCCTCGCTGTTGAGCAGCGCCGCAAGGTCGAGGCCGCGATGGCCAACGGGTTGCTGCGGGGCGTGGTAGCGACGTCGTCGCTGGATCTGGGTATCGATTGGGCCGCGGTCGATCTGGTCATCCAGATGGGCGCGCCCAAGGGGGTCAGCCGTCTCCTGCAGCGGATCGGCCGGGCCGGTCACAGGTTGGACACGCCAAGCCGCGCGATCCTGGCGCCCGGCAACCGCTTTGAGGTGCTGGAATGCATGGCCGCGATCGAAGGCGTGGACCGTATGCGTCTGGACGGCGATGTGCCGCCTCCCGGCGGGCTGGATGTGCTGGCCCAGCATATCCTGGGCCTTGCCTGTTCCGCGCCCTTCACGGCAGACGACCTCTACGGAGAAATCACCGGCGCTGGAGCCTACGCCGATTTGAGCCGGCGCGATTTCGACGATGTGCTGCGGTATGTCGAGGACGGCGGCTATGCGTTGCGTGCCTACGACCGTTACAAGCGGCTGTTCCGCAAGCAGAGCGGCGAGTACGAGGTAGCCGGGCCGCGCGTGGCCCAGCGTCACCGGATGAATATCGGCACGATCGTCCAGGAACCGATGGTCAAACTGAAGCTGCGACGCGGCCCGGTGCTTGGGGAAATGGAGGAGTATTTCATTAACGCGCTCGAGCCTGGCGACACTTTCATGTTCGCCGGGCGCCTTCTGCGGTTCGACGGCTATAAGGAAACCACCGCCATGGTCGTCGAGACAACCGGAGACGCCCCTAAGATCCCGGCCTATATGGGCGGACGCATGCCGTTCACGACATACCTCTCGGACCGGGTGCGGGAGATGCTGTCAGACCCGTCCGAGTGGCGTGCTTTCCCCGATCAGGTGGCTGAATGGCTGCGCCTGCAGCAGTGGCGTTCCGTCCTACCCGGCCCGGACAGCCTGCTGGTGGAGAGCTTCCCTCGGCGGGGAAAGGAGTATCTGGTCGCCTATTGCTTCGCCGGTCGGAACGCGCATCAAACGCTTGGCATGCTGCTGACCCGCCGGATGGAGCGGATGGGCTATGGACCGCTTGGTTTTGTGGCCAGCGACTATGTTATCGCCGTGTGGAGCCTTCATCCGGTCACCGACATCGCCGGATTGTTCGACGAGGACATGATGGGGGACGATCTGCAGGCCTGGATGGACGAAAGTTCATTGATGCGCCGGACCTTCCGCAACGCAGCGATCATCGCCGGCCTCATCGAGCGGCGGATGCCCGGCCAGGAAAAGACAGGCCGGCAGGTCACTTTCTCCGCCGATCTGATCTACAATGTCCTGCGCGAGCATCAGCCGGATCATATTCTTCTCCGCGCGACACAGCGGGACGCCGCGGCCGGCATGACCGATGTCGCCCGTCTCGCCGATATGCTGCATAAGGCTCAAGGCAGGATCACCCATCGGCGGCTCGACCGGGTCTCGCCGCTGGCGGTGCCCATCCTTTTGGAGATCGGTAAGGAATCGGTCTACGGCAGCGGCGTTGACGAGCTGCTGGCGGAAACCGCCGACGCCCTTGTCGAAGAAGCCATGGGCGGAGATTTCCATGGCGAACTCCCGCTGACCTGATCTGGAAGACCGTGAATTGAGCATGTCTCGGCCTCGAACGTCCTCGCAGATCGTGCTGAACGGGGTCGGATTGGTTCCGCATCCCAGCGGCGCGCTTTACTGGCCGGACCGCGAAACCCTGGTGGTCGCCGACCTGCATTTCGAAAAGGGCAGTGCCTTCGCGCGCCGAGGACAGTTGCTGCCGCCCTACGATACAAGTGCGACGCTGGGACTTCTGGAGAAGGTCGTGCGAGATTTGGCACCGTCGCGCGTGATCTGTCTGGGCGACAGTTTTCATGACCAGCATGCAGCACAACGGATGGCGGATGAGGATGCCGCGCGCATCGCCGCCCTGACGGCGCGGTCGGCCTTTGTCTGGATCGCGGGCAACCACGACCCCGCACCGCCGGAAAATCTTGGCGGTTCGGTGGTCGAGACCCTTGTCGATGGGGCGCTGAAGTTTCAGCACGAAGCCGCGCAAAGACCGGTCGCGGGCGAAATCTCCGGCCACTTTCATCCCAAGGCAAGCGTCCGGACCCGGGCGAGGCGCGTATCCGCGCGTTGTTTCATAAGCGACGGCCGCAGACTGATCCTGCCGTCGTTCGGAGCTTTCACGGGCGGACTGAACGTTCGAGACCACGCGATAACGCGTTATTTTCCAAAGGGTTTCGATGTTTGGCTGATTGGGCGCGATCGCGTTCACCGGTTTCCGGGATCGGCGACCGAAGTGGGACCCGGCGCGGAAAGGCGTGCTGAAAAGTAAACGAGCCGGAACCAAGGTTCCGGCTCGTTTTACACGGAGGTGTTGGGGGGGAAGGTACCGTCCGTGACCCGATCAATGATCGAACATAGACAGGTACGTCACGCGGTTCGGAGCGGATCACAAAAAAAATCCGACTTTTTTCGTTGGTCATAGGACGGTCGATCGGTGGAGCAATGTCCCTTTTATTATTATGGTTGATCGGTAATCCGACGCACACGGCCAAGCGTATGATCAACCAGAATTCAGTACGGCAAACAAAGACCTTAGGTCGGTTTGTCTTATCCGCTTCATAGTATCCAAGGGCCCTATGACTTCTCCCTGCATCGTTTGGTTTCGGCGCGACTTGCGGTTGGCGGACAATCCCGCTCTGTCCGCGGCCGTTGCTTCTGGGGCCCCGGTCATTTGTCTCTACATCCTGGATGACGAAGATGCCGGTTCATCCGCAACCGGCGGGGCGAGCCGATGGTGGCTGCATCACAGCCTCGCGGCATTGCAAGACGGCCTCAAGGCGAAAGGCCAGACGCTCCTTCTGAAAAAAGGACCTGCGGAGGACATTCTCCTCGCACTGACGGACGAATTCGGCGCGACGGCCGTCCATTGGAACAGGCTCTACGAACCCTGGTCGATCGCCAGAGATACCGAGATCAAGGCGCGGCTTACCGAACGGGGCGTCACGGTTGAGAGCCACGCCGTCGATATGCTGCGCGAACCCTGGGACGTTAAGACCAAGGCAGGCGGCGCCTTCTCCGTCTTCAGCCCCTTCTGGCGGGCCTTGCAGGGAACGGGCGCGCCTCCCGCCCCGCTGACGGCCCCAACTGCCGTGCATTCAACGGAGAAATCTGAAGGTGACGCGCTCGAGGACTGGGCCCTGGCACCCCGCAAGCCCGATTGGGCCGCATCCTTCCCCGAACATTGGACACCGGGGGAGAACGGCGCCGCCGATCGGCTCAAAGCCTTTCTCGACGGCCCGATCAACGACTATGCCGCGGGGCGCGACTTCCCCGCGCAACCCGCCGTATCCCGGCTGTCCCCTCACCTGCATTTCGGGGAGATCAGCCCGCGCCAAGTCTGGCATGCGACGGCGACGGCGATGGCGGATGGACGGGTCGGCGACACGGCCGGCTGGTCTTTCCTTCGCGAATTGGGCTGGCGCGACTTCAACCGGCACCTGCTCTACTACAATCCCGGAACCGTCCGCGATAACTTCCGCTCTCAGTTCGACGCCTTTCCCTGGGCGGACGACGATGCGGCCTTTCACGCCTGGACCGAAGGAAGAACCGGCTATCCCTTCGTCGATGCCGGCATGCGCGAGCTTTGGCAGACAGGGATCATGCATAATCGCGTTCGCATGGTCGTCGCTTCCTTCCTGGTGAAACATCTGTTGATCGATTGGCGGAAGGGCGAAGCGTGGTTCCGCGACACTCTGGTGGACGCCGACCTCGCGAACAATGTCGGCGGCTGGCAGTGGGCCGCCGGCTGCGGAGCCGACGCCGCCCCCTATTTCCGGATTTTCAACCCGATCACCCAGGGCGAAAAATTCGATGCCGGCGGCGCCTACACGCGGCGCTGGGTCCCGGAACTGGCGGGCCTACCCGACAAATTCCTGTTCAAGCCCTGGGAGGCCCCGCCGCTCGTTCTGAGCCAGGCAGGCGTCACGCTGGGCGAGACCTATCCGGCGCCGATCGTGGATCATCCCTCGGCCCGGCAACGGGCCTTGGACGCCTATGAGACCGTGAAACAAAAACAACCCGCTGAAATCCGTAAAGGGGCCGCGTAGATTATGAAGATTGCTGTTATTGGATCCGGTATCGCCGGTCTTGGCGCCGCATGGCTGTTGGGCAGACATCACGACGTCACGGTGTATGAGCGGAACGGCTATGTGGGCGGGCATTCGAACACGGTCGAGGCGCCGACCAGCGACGGACCGATCCCGGTGGATACCGGTTTCATCGTCTATAACGAACGGACCTACCCGAACCTGATCGGTCTGTTCGAGCATCTGCAGGTACCGGTCAAAAAGACAGACATGTCCTTCGGCGTGTCCCTGGACGAGGGACGGATCGAATATGGCGGCAGCAACCTCGCCACCCTGTTCGCCCAGCCGAAGAACCTGTTTTCACCCCGTTTTCATAAGATGATCCGCGACCTGCTGCGGTTCTATAAGAGCGCGCCGGAACTTCTGGACCATCCGAACGCGGCCAACGTCACCTTGGGCAGCTATCTGGACTCGAACGGCTACGGCGAGGCCTTCGCCAGGGACCATCTTCTGCCGATGGCCGCCGCGATCTGGTCTTGTTCGACGGAAACCATGCGAGACTTTCCGGCCCATTCCTTCGTTCGGTTTTTCGTCAATCACGGCCTGCTCGAGATCAAGGACCGGCCGCAATGGTGGACGGTGGATGGCGGCAGCCGCGAATATGTCCGACGCATCCGCGCACAGTTGCATCAGGACGTACAGCTTGGCCGGCCCGCACGGGCGGTTCACCGCGGCCCGACCGGTCCCGTGGTCACGGACGATTCAGGTCATCAGGCGACCTATGACCAAGTTGTCATGGCCTGCCACGGCGACGAAGCCTTCCGATTGCTCGCCGACAAATCCAACATCGAGGGCGAGATCCTCGGCCGGTTCAAATATCAGTTGAACGAGGCGATCCTGCACACCGACAGAACGCAGATGCCGCGCCGCCGACTGACCTGGTCCAGTTGGAACTATCTGGCGGACAGCAAGACCGCAGACTCGCGCCAGGTTGCCGTGACCTACTGGATGAACAAGCTGCAACTGCTCGACCCCAAGCATCCGCTGTTCGTCACACTAAATCCGATCCAAAGCATCGCGGCGGACAAAGTCATCGGCCAGTACGCCTACGACCATCCGATGTTCGACAGCGGCGCGGTGCGTTCTCAGGGTGAATTGCACGCGATCCAGGGCCAGGGCGGGGTCTGGTATTGCGGCAGCTATTGCGGGTACGGGTTCCACGAAGACGGTCTGTCGTCGGCGGTCGCCGTTGCAAGCAGACTCGGCGCGGACGTCCCATGGGGACACCGCCCCCATCACGCCATGACGGCGGTCCTTGGGCCCGACGAGGCCGCGGCCCGCAAGGCCGCCGCTTAGGAACCGGGACCCGGACATGGACGGCGACTTCACCCTTGGCAGAACAGGCAGGCCCGATCGGGCGGCGGTTGACCCAGCCGGACCGGTCGGCCCGGTCGGCCCGCCCGAACCGTCGCTCTATACGGGCGCCGTCGTCCACAAACGGCTTCAACCCTTCGTCCACACACTGGACTATTCCGTTTTTTCTCTGCTTCTGGACATCGACTGCCTGGCACAGACGTCCCGGCAATCCGGTATCTTGAAATACAACAAACCCGGCGTGGTTTCGTTTTACGACAAGGATCACGGCCCCCGGGACGGCACGCCGATCCGCCCCTGGCTCGACCGGACCCTAACCGCGCAAGGCGTCGACGGGCCCATCGGTCCGGTCCGGCTGCTGTGTTTTCCGCGCCTGTGGGGATATGTCTTCAACCCGCTGAGCATTTACTACTGCTACCGGCCCGGCGGACAGCTGGCCGCCGTCTTGTACGAAGTCTGCAACACGTTCGGCGAATGGCACGGCTATCTGCTCAAGGCGGACACACCGGACGGCGGCGACCCGATCCGGCAAACGACGGAAAAGGTCTTTCACGTATCCCCCTTCATGCCGGTGGACGGACGATACGCCTTTACGCTGAAGCCGCCCAGCGAGCGCCTCTCGTTGACGATCCGATACCAGGACGCCGACGGCGTAGACCGCATGATCGCCCGGCATATGGGCAAGCGCGCGGACCTTTCGCGGGCAACCGTTCTGCGGGCCCTGCTAAGGCACCCGCTGATGACCTGGAAGGTTACGGCCGGCATTCACTGGGAAGCCTTGAAACTGTGGCTGAAAGGGGCGGTCTACCACCCCAAACCGGCCCCTCCGGAACACGAAATCACGCGCTAGAGCCAAATCCCCTTGGCGAAAGTGCATAAATTGGAGAGGATTGAAGATCCAATGACCGACGGTACTGTTATGCACGAGGGCGGCAGCAATACTGGGTACTTGGCGGCAGGGCGTGTCGGCCCGGCCACAAAGCTTATGCTTGGCCTGGCCGACCGGTTCGAGGCCGGACGCATACGCTGGATCCTGCCCAACGGCCAAGAGCGGATCACCGGCAAGGCAGCAGCCATGACCGACCCGCCCGGCGAGCGGATCGTGACCGTGCGCCTGAAAAACGACCGCGTGGCGAAGAAACTGTTTTTCGGCGGCAATATCGGGATCGCCGAAGCCTATATGGACGGCGACTACGAGGTCGACGATCTGTCCGGCTTTCTGACGATTTGCGCTTCGAACTACGCGTTGCTGGAAAAGACGCTGCGCGGGTCGGCGCTGTATCGCAACACGATGAAGGTTCTGCACTGGCTGAACCGCAACTCCGAGAGCGGCTCGAAGAAGAACATTCACTATCACTACGACTTGGGAAACAGTTTCTACGAACGGTGGCTGGATTCCACAATGACCTACAGCTCGGCGGAGTTTCTGGCCGAGCACGAAGACCTTCCGATGGCGCAAGCCAACAAGTACGAACGCCTCGCCGAACGGCTCGACGTCGCCGAAGGGCATCATGTGTTGGAAATCGGCTGCGGTTGGGGCGGGTTCGCGGAACATGTGGCGAAATCCCGCGGCGCGCGGGTCACGGCGCTCACCATATCCGACGAGCAGTACGACTATGCCGCGCAACGGATTCAGCGCGAAGGGTTGGGTGAGAAAGTTGAGGTGGTCAAACGCGACTACCGTCAGGAACGCGGCTCCTACGACAGGATCGCCTCGATCGAGATGTTCGAAGCCGTGGGTGAGGAATACTGGCCCGTATTCTTCGACAGCGTCCGGGAACGCCTCACGCATGCGGGCCAGGCGGCGATGCAGATCATCACGATCAGCGACGAGAATTTCGACGACTACAAGAGCCGGCCGGACTTCATCCAGCGCTATATCTTTCCCGGCGGCATGCTGCCCTCGCCGACAGTCTTGAAGGCACAGATCGAGCGCGCAGGCCTGAAAGTGGGCGCCTATGACACATTCGGCCAAAGCTATGCCAAGACGCTGGCGGAATGGAACGTCCGGTTCCAGGAAGCCTGGTCGGAAATCGCCGCGATGGAGACCTCCCGGCGCAGTTTCGACGGCCGCTTCAAACGCATGTGGGAGTATTACCTTTCCTACTGCGAAGCCGGATTCCGGGCTGGCACGATCGACGTCTGCCGGGTGGCGATAAACAAGGCCTGATACGCTTCCAGGCTTACGATCCCATGACCGTTACCCGCGATCGACTGCCCTGGTGGCTGCTGATGTGTTACGGCGCGCCCGCACTGCCGCTGGCCGCCGTCACACTGCCCGTCTACGTGCAGATCCCGAAATTCTACGCCGTGGATATGGGTTTGGGCCTGGCCGCGGTGGGCGGCATCCTGCTGGCCGCGCGGCTTTGGGATGTGGTGACCGATCCACTCGTCGGCCTGCTGTCGGACCGCACACGCGGACGGTTCGGCAGACGGCGGCCGTGGATCGTCGCCGGCGCGATCCTGACGGCCTTCTCCGCCTACCTTCTGTTCGTGCCGCCTGACGGCATCGGCACTCTTTATCTTCTGGCGGTCACGGTTCTGCTCTATCTAGGTTGGACCATGGCGATGCTCCCCTACAACGCCTGGGGGGCGGAACTGTCCGACGACTACCACCGGCGAACCACGGTGACCGCCTGGCGGGAGGGTGCGGTCATCGCCGGCACGCTGGTCGCGGCGGTGATCCCCGCCCTCTCGCCGAGCAATGTCGGGGACGGGCTGTGGATCCTCGCCATCGTCCTCATGGTCGCTTTGCCGGTAACCGTGTTTGCGGCCGTAACCGTCGTTCCCGATCAAGGCGCGGCGGCGCGGCAGCATGTGCCGTTCCGGCAAATGGGCCACGCCATGGCGGCAAACCGGCCGTTCCGCCGGTTGTTGAGCGCCTGGTTCCTGAACGGCGTTGCGAACGGCCTGCCGGCCACCCTGTTTCTATTGTTCGTCGAATTCGGACTGGGCGCACCGGAGCAATCCGGGCTTCTTCTCCTTACGTATTTTCTCTCAGCGGTCGTTGGACTGCCGCTTTGGTTGTGGCTCGGCAAGCGCTGGGGCAAACACCGGTGCTGGTGCGGCGCGATGATCTGGGCCTGCCTCTGGTTCGCCGGTGTGCCGTTTTTGGGTACCGGCGACGTAACGGGCTTTCTTTTGATCTGTATTGCCACCGGCCTGGCGCTTGGCGCCGATCTGGCCCTGCCGCCAAGCCTGCAAGCGGACGTGGTGGACGTAGACCGGGCCGAAAGCGGTGAAAGACGAACCGGGGCATATTTCGCCCTTTGGGGCATGGCCCAGAAATTGGCGCTGGCGCTGGGTGTGGGAATAGCGTTCCCGCTTCTGGAACTGGCTGGATTTAATGCAGAAGCAGCTGTTTCGGGGGACGAACGGCAAGCGGGGGTTTGGGCCTTGGTGGCCCTCTACTCAGTCGCACCGATCGTCTTCAAAGTGGCCTCTATCGTGCTGATTTGGCACCACCCTCTAACGGAAACGGCCCATGCTGCGCTGCGGCAAAAGATTGCGGAAGGAAATTGATCTTGTTTGGCGGACGTCTCGTACAAAGAGTGTGTTTGACGATATTTGCGGCTTTTCTTTCTGGCTGTGGTGGTATGAAGGTAACGGACTTTAAAGACTCGGAAACGCGGCTCGTTCTGGAAGAATTCTTCCAGGGAAGAACCTATGCGGCGGGTATTTTCCAAGACCGTTTCGGCAATGTCCGCCGGCAGTTTACCGTTGAAATTGAAGGCAGGTTCGAGCAGGGCATCCTGACGCTCGTCGAGGACTTCGTGTACGATGACGGAGAGACGGAACAGCGGATCTGGACTCTTACGAAACTGGACGAACACCGCTACGAAGGCACGGCCGAAGGCGTTGTCGGGCGCGCGTCCGGCGAAGCTTACGGAAACGCTTTCAATTGGAAGTACGCGTTCGACCTCAAAGTCGGTGACGGTACCTGGCGCGTAGACTTCGACGACTGGATGTTCCTTCAGCCCGGCGGCGTGCTGATCAACAAGGCCGTCGTCAGCAAATGGGGCGTGACAATCGGTGAGGTGACCCTTTCCTTCACCAAGCCGGTTCCCGCCCGCGCTGCAGCCAACGACGACGAGCAAGCCGCCCTGCTCCGGATCGCGGAGTAACGGCCCGGCGGGGCCGCCGGCTCACCTCTACATCCGCGAAGGCGCCACGGCAGGCCCCGCTTTCCTAACGATGCGCTCCGTGCGCCAAACCTTGTTGGCGCATTGCACGGCGATCATCGGTCATCAAGCGGCTTTCGGCGAGCTCGCCGGCGCGTTCAAGGATCGGATAGGCCACGGAGGTTACGTGGCTGTTGATCCGCTTAAGGTCGCGTAGGATATCCAAATGCAGCGCGCTGGTGAGGATCGACTCCGGCCTACCCTCGCCGATCCGGACAAAATGACTGTCGGTGAAACGTCGCTCAAGATCCCGTACGGTCGCTTTTTCCCGCAACAGGTTCCGCGCCAAACCCAGATTTCCCGACATGAAAGTCGAAATCGCCAAATCGAGATTGGCCAGAATACGGGCGTGAAACATCTCTATTTCCTCGATCCCCTCGGTCGAGAAAGAGACCTGTTTTTTTATCTTCTTCGCCGCCAGTTCCATAAGATTCTTGTCGATGATGTCGCCGATATGTTCGAGGTTGGTGGTAAAACTCAGGATCTCGATACAACGGGTGCTTTCCGGTCCGTCCAGCTCTTCCCTCGAGAGCGCCGTCAGGTACAGCTTGATGGCTTCATGCAGCCGGTCGACAAGATCGTCGGACCGCTCGATCTGTTTCCGCAGGACGTCGTCGTCCGTGCGAAAGACCTCTTGGGTCATCAGCAACATATCGCGGACTTCATCCCCCATGCGAAGCGCCTCTCGCTCGGCGCAACTGACCGCAATCGCCGGTGTTTCTATGACTTCGTAGTCCAGGTACCGCGGCATATCCGGCCCTTTGGCCTCGAGGCCTTCCGTGATCACCGCCGAGGTGACTTTGGCGATGAGGCCCAGGAAAGGAATGAGCAGGATCGATAGCGCGATATTGAAACCGCTATGGAAGACGGCCAGGGCATGCGCCGCCCCGTCCGAGAACACGCCGAGATACGGAACCACGAAGGGCACGAAAGGCAGGGCCACCAACGCGCCCGTCGAGCGCATCGCCAAATTCCCGAAAGTGATGCGGCGAACCGCTGCCGGTGCGCGGAAGGTAAGCACCGCCGCCGGAAGGCCGGCACCGCAATTGATGCCGAGCACCAGCACCAGCGCGAACTGAAAACTCAATACCTGCGCGGAGGCTAAAGACATGACCACCAGGACCATCGCGACGCTTGAATGCGACAGCCACGTCAAACCCGCCATGATCAACAGTGCCAGCAGAGGCTCCTGATACAGCGGTTGTAGCAGAAGGGCGAGTGTCTCTGTTTCGCGCAGCGGTACGGATGCCAGAACGATCAGCTTCATCGCCAGCAGGACAAGGCCAAGACCGATCGCGATCCTGCCCAGGTTCTTGCGGCGCGACCGGTCCGAGGACAAGAACAGGCAAACACCGACGGCAAGCAACAAAGGCGACAGCCAGCCTATGTCGAAGGCGACGATCTGAACGACAACCGTCGTCCCGACATCGGCGCCCAACATGATGGCCAGCGCTACCGCACCACCCAGCAGCCCCTGCCGCACGAACGACGACACCACCATGGCCGCGGCGGTGGAGCTCTGCAGGATTGTTGAAATGACGACCCCTGCCCCGAAGGCCGTGACCCTGTTTTTCCCCGACATCCCGATAACCCGGCGCATCGCCGCACCGTAGGACCGGGTAAAACCGGTTCTGACCATTCGCGTGCCCCACAGCAGCAGAGCCACGCCGCCGAGCACATTGACCAAAATGTCCATGACTGAGAAACACCTCCAAATCCAACGCGGCGGCCCGTCGATCACATCGGCAACCGGGCTGCTTTCAAAGACATCCAAGGGAGCCGGAGGTGTGGACGGCTCCATTGAGTTGGCGGGATATTATGAGATTCTTTAGGGGTATAAAAGCGCAATCCGCCCGGCCGGAGCGCGCGGTATCTGTTTGATCAGTGTAAGCCGTTGCGCCGGGGGCGAGCCTGTCCGGCTCAACCCCCGGCCATTTTCGGTAGGATAAAGACCTCGCTGTCCGGCTCGATCTTCTGAAGCTTGTTCAGACGGTACAAGGTACCGTCGATCGACACGGTGACGCCGTCCTCCAAAACCGGTCTCAGCTTTGGCACCTCCTCGCAGAGGGCCCGCAGCATACGGTCGATGTTCGGCGCATCGATGTCGAACTCCTTGCGCCCACCGGCCAACTGACTAAGCGATCCCCAAAGGACGACCTTCGCCATTCTACTCGGCCGCCAAGGCCCCCGGCTCCGTCGGCCTGCTGTTCAACAGCGCCAGCAGACGCGGCGGCGACATCGGCAATTCCTGCGGACGCACGCCGACAGCCGCGGCGACCGCATTGGCGATGGCGCCCAGCGGCGGCACGATGGACGTCTCGCCGACGCCACGCACCCCATAGGGATGACCGGGGTTCGGCACCTCGACGATCACAGTGTCGATCTTCGGCAGGTCGGAAGCGACGGGAACCCGGTAATCCAGGAACCCTGCATTCTCCAGCAGACCTTTGTCGTTGTATATGTATTCTTCGTTGATCGCCCAGCCGATCCCCTGCGCCGCACCGCCCTGCATCTGACCTTCGACATAGGCCGGACTGACCGCTTTGCCCGCGTCCTGTGCAATCAGGTAACGTAGGACGGTAATGCGTCCGGTGCCCGGATCGACTTCGGCATCGACGACATGGGTGGCGAAGCTCGGCCCCGCGCCGTCCGCGCTGCATTCCGCATGACCGGCAATAGGGCCGCCGGTCGCCGCGGCGCTTTGCGCCAACTCTCGGATCGACATCGGTTCGAACTCACCCGCGTTCGGGCCCGCCGGATGGGCCGCGCCCTGTTTCCAGGTGACGGCATCTTCCGGAATGCCCCAGGCGGCGGCGGCGCGCTCACAAAGCACCCGCTTGGCGTTGCGGGCGGCTTCGATGGTGGCGAGCCCGCTGGCGAAGGTCGCCCGGCTGCCGTCGGTTACATCGTTGTAACCAAGCGTCGCGGTATCCGCGATAACGGTCTGAACGCTGGCATAGGGAATCTCCAACTCTTCCGCCGCCATCGCGCACATCGAGGCGCGGCTGCCGCCGATATCCGGTGTGCCTACGGAAAGCGCCACCGTGCCGTCGACATTCACATTCAGACTAACCGCGGTCTGCCCGCCGAAATTGAACCAAAAGCCTGAAGACACTCCACGGCCCTGGTTCGGTCCGAGCGGCACCGCATAATTGTCGTGCGCCTTCACCGCCTCCAACGTCTCAACCAGGCCGATATCCTTGAAGACCGGACCATAGGCCGAACGATCGCCGCCCTTGGCCGCGTTCTTCAGACGGAAATCAACCGGATCCAGGCCGCACTTGCTAGCCAGGTCATCGACCACGCCCTCGACCGCGAAAGCGGCCATCGGCGCGCCGGGCGCCCGATAGGCGGCCTGTTTGGGACGGTTCGTCACCACATCCCAGCCAATGGCCTTGACGTTGTCCAGCTTGTAACAGGCGAACGCGGTCATCGCGCCCATCTGCACCGGCGAGCCGGGGAAAGCCCCACCCTGGTATTTGAGTTCCGCCTCCGCAGCGGTGATCCGCCCGTCCGCGGTGCAACCCATCTTCACCCGGATTGCCGCCGACGCGGTGGGTCCGGTGGCCTTGAAGACCTCGTCCCGGGTCATCACCAATTTCACGGGCCGGCCCGCCTTGCGCGACAGCATCAGCGCGACCGGCTCGATGAAGACGGTCGTCTTGCCACCGAACCCGCCGCCGATCTCCGACGCGGTGACGCGCAGTTTGGAGACATCCATTCCCGTCAGCTGGGCGCAGACGTCGCGCACCATGAAGTGACCCTGGGTGCAGCACCAGATCTCGCCCGATCCGTCGCCGGAAATGTTGGCGAGGCAGGCGTGCGGCTCGATATAGCCCTGATGCGCCGCCCCGGTCGTGAAGTCTCGCTCGACGACATAGTCCGCCTTGGCAAATCCATCCGCGACGTCACCGTGACCGAATTCGTACCGGCCGGCGATGTTCGTCGGTCCGTCTTCCGCCCCCTCAACGCCGGCGGTGCGGATGTGGTCGTGCAGGATCGGCGCATCGGCCGCCATCGCAAGTTCGACATCGACGACATGCGGGAGCACCTCGTACTCGACCTCGATCAACTTCAGGGCGCGGCGCGCGATCCGGACATCGGTCGCCGCCACGGCAGCCACCGAGTGGCCGTCATAGAGCACCTTTTCCCGCGCCATGACGTTGTAGCGGACGTTCTTCAACTCATCGTCGGCAAGCACGTCCGGGTTGTCCGGAAAGTCCGCACTGGTGACGACCGCTTTCACGCCTTCCAGAGCTTCCGCCTTGGAGGTATCGATCCGCTTGATGCGCGCATGGGCATGGGGGCTGCGCAGGATTTTCGCATGCAGCATGCCGGGCGCCATCATGTCGGCGCCGAACTTGGCGCGTCCCGTTACCTTGTCGACGCCATCGGGCCGGAGATTTCGTTCACCGACGACGGAAAATCCTTCGGTCTTTACAGCGCTATCGTCAGGCATGGCTCGCCCCCCTCATTTCAGCGGCGGCCGCCTGGACCGCCCGAACGATTTTGTCGTATCCCGTGCACCGGCACAGATTGCCCGCCAGCCAGTAGCGGATCTCGGTTTCTGAGGGATCCGGATTCTTCTCCAGCAATGCTTTCGCCGCGACCAGAATGCCCGGCGTGCAGACCCCGCATTGCAAGGCCGCGTTTTCCAGGAACTGCCGCTGTAGAGGATGCAGACGATCGCCGTCCGCCATGCCTTCGATGGTCTCGATGGACCGGTCCTGGGCTTCCGCGCCCAGCACCAGACAAGAACAGATCGGACGCCCGTCCATAACAACCGTGCAGGCGCCGCAATCGCCCGTGCCGCAGCCTTCCTTGGCCCCGGTCATCAGCAGGCGGTCGCGCAGCACATCCAGCAGTGTCTCATCGGGGTCACAGAGATACTCGGTCGAGTCTCCGTTGATCTTCGTCGCTACGTGAATCTGGCTCATGCATTTTCCCCCGCCCGTTCCAGGGCGATCTTGGCAGTACGTTTTGCAAGCGTTCCGACCACCTCCACACGGTAGGCGACGGTGCCGCGCTTGTCGTCGATCGGATTGGCAGCGGCGGAACAGGCCTCCGCCATGGCATCCAGCGCGTCTGCGTCGACCTTGGTGCCGATCAAGGCCTCCGCGGCCGCATCGCAGCGCAGAACCGTCGGCGCGACGGCGCCAAGGCCGACCCGGGCGGCGGTGCAGACACCGGCGGCATCGAGCGTCAGCGACACGCCGACCCCGACAACCGCGATATCCATCTCGGTGCGCGGAATGAAACGCAAATAAGCTTCGCCGGAATGGGCCGGCTTGTTCGGCAGGAAGACCGACTCGACGAACTCACCCTTGGTCAGCACCGTCTTTCCGGGGCCCGTACAGAAATCCTCAACCGCCACGTCCCGGATGCCGGACGGACCCGCGATGCGGACCGTCGCGGCCGCCGCGACCATCGCCGGGACGCTATCGGCGGCGGGAGACGCGTTGCACAGGTTCCCAGTCATCGTCGCGCGCCCCTGGATCTGCGTCGATCCGATCAGGCCAGCCGCTTCGCAGACGCCGGGCCAGCCGGCGACCGCCTCCGCATGTTCGTTCAGCGCGGCGCTGGGTACGGTCGCGCCGACACGCAGACCATCCGCCTCGGCCGCAGTCTCACCAAGCGCACCGATCCGTTTCAGATCGACGACCATGTCCGGTTCGACGAAGCCGGTACGCAGCCGGACCAGCAGATCCGTCCCGCCGGCCAATATGTGCGCCGAGCCTTCCGAGCCGGCCAACAAGGATACGGCCTGATCGACCGTTGTCGGACTTTCAAATCTCATTTGAGTTCCCCCCGCGTCCCATCGGACGGGTCCTGGATTTTCCGATACTATAGGGTCAGCGAAGCATCACCGTCTAACGCAAAGCACGCGCATTAGCGACATCTTGCTATCGCGCCACGCCCCGGCCTGACAGTCAATGCAGCACACCCTAGGGATCAAACCGGTTTGCCGTTCGCCCCAGCCTTCAGCGCTAAACTTTTCAGGCAGGAGGATCAAGCCGATGATGATGGACGAATTGCTGCAGTTGGACCGTTATCCCTTGGATGCGCCGGACAATGCGGACTATCGCGATCTCGTCGCACGGACGCGCGCCGGCCTTTCCCAGGATGGATGCGCCGTGCTGCGGGGTTTCATCAAACCGGATGCCGTCCCCGCTCTGGTGCAAGAAGCGGATGCGGTGTCGGACAAGGGCCATCGGTCGTTCAACCGGACGAACGCCTATTTCACGCAGGACGACCCGACCTTGCCGGAAACTCACCCGATCCGCCGTTTCTACGACCGCTCAAACTCTTTCGTGCCGGCAGACAATTTCGGAGACGGCAGCCTGCTCCGCGCCCTCTATGAATGGCCTTACTTCCCGGCGTTTATCCAGCAGGCCCTGGGCGAGAAAAACTTCTACCGCTATGCCGACCCCTTGGCCGATGTGATCGTCAACCAGGCCGAGGAAGGCGAAGGCTTCCCGTGGCATTTCGACACCAATAATTTTACGGTGACGCTTTGCATCCAGAACAGTCTGGAAGGCGGCGCTTTCGAATATGCGCCAAACCTGCGGAGCGCCATCGATGAAAACTACGATGGCGTCGCCGCGGTCCTGGATGGGGAGCGAACAGGTGTTCAAACCCTTCACCTCGAGGCCGGCGACCTACAGATCTTCAAGGGCCGCTATGCGCTGCACAGGGTCGCCCCACTAAGGGGCGCGCGACGGCGGTACGTGGCGATTTTTTCTTACGTGGAACAGCCCAACATGGTCGGAAGCCCTGAACGTACACGTCAATTATACGGCCGCGTACTCCCCATACACACCGAACGCCAAGGCGAACGGGCGGACGACCTGCTGGACTAAGCGTGTTGCCGAACAACAGGGGCTACACGCTCAGTTTGCGACGCACTAAACGGACAAGTGTCCCAAGAATTGGGAGACGCGCGTAGAACTGTTCGCCGGAATCCCAGTGATCGATATGAGCGGCGACAAGCCCCGCCTCGTCGAACGTCACCTCGCTCATTCCGTCGATCGTCCAAGGGCCGGATCGACCCTTCGGCGTGAAATCGAACCGCCAACGCAGATAGGCGGTCCGTCCGGACACCGCGGTGTCGATTACCGTGAAACGCGGGTTAACGGTCGTTTCGAACATATGGTCGAAGATGCGCCGCAGGTTGGCGGTACCGGTCACATCGTTGAACGGGTCCTTGAACCTGACGTCGGGACGGCAGAGGGTTTCGATCTCCGTGAGACTCTCGGGGGTCAGGCTCTCAAAAAACGCCCCCCAACGCCGGGCCGCCGCCCCTGCATCGTTTGATGCGTCCGCGCTCAATGCCCGGTCGCTTTTTTAATCAAGGGAAAGAACAGTCCGTCGGGAAGCCGCTGCATGGTTTTCAACTGCCAGGCAAAGCGTTTTGGAAAGGCGATTTCGAAACCATCGCTCTTCAAGCCCTCGACGATACGCTGCGCCGCATCCTCCACTTCCATCAGAAACGGCATGGGAAACTCGTTCTGTGCCGTCAGCGGCGTTTTCACAAAGCCCGGACAGATCACCTGGATCTTGACCCCAAGTCCGTCGAGTTCGGCCTTAAGGCTCTGTCCCATGGCGATCACCGCCGCCTTGCTGGCGGAATAGGCCGCCGCCATCGGCAGCCCACGATAGCCCGCGACCGACGACATCAGCGCCAGATGCCCGCTGCGGCGTTCGATCATGCGCGGCATCAGCGCCGCAACGGCGTTTGCGACGCCCAGCACATTCACATCCATGGTGGATTTGACAATATCCGCCGTGAACTCGGCCACCGGGGTCGGCGTGTAGGTGCCCGCATTCAGGATCGCCAGGTCGATGGGCCCCAGATCAGCCTCGATGGCGGCGACACTGTCGGCAACGGCGGTTGGATCGGTAACGTCCAGGGGATAGGGATGCACCGTCCCCGACCCGGCGGCCTCAAGCGCGTTCAACTTCTCCACGGAGCGCGCGGATGCGGCCACCGTGCAGCCCATCTTGGTGTAGGACCGCACGAGTTCGGCCCCGATGCCGGTACTGGCGCCGGTGATCCAAACGGTGTTCGGTGTTTTCATGGCGAGGGCGTGAATGCGCTTAGCGCAGTTTGTATTCGAATTCGTTTCCCCGGAACGAAAAGGCGAGTTTCACCCAGCGATCCTGCTCGTCGTACCAAAGGTCCAACTTGATATCGCCGCGCATCTCGTACTTTTCGGCCGAGATCTCCTGACCCAGCACCGCCAGCGTTTCCGAGCCGGCCGAGGTGATTTCGACCTCTTTCAAAACCCCATCCTGCGTCGCCACCAGGGTTTCTTGCAGCACGGTGCGTTTGTCCCAGTAGGTCGTCGGGAACCATTGTGGCAGAACCATCGGGGACGCGCCGTTCACCGCGACGGAAAGACCGTCCCGGGTGCGCTCGGCCTCGACCACATAGTCGTCCCCGTCGTTGTTCGTCACGCTCCGAAACGCAAAGAGTTCACCGCCTTCCCAACGGGCGCGGTTTTCCTGTTCGTACCGGTACAGTGTGAACGGCCCGAACGTGACGGCGATATCGACGTCCACGGCCACATCCGTCCCGTTTTCGCGGTGGGTGAGCGTCACCACATGCTCGCCTATATTCGAGCCGTCCATGAAGACGTCGAAAGCCAGTTTCTGAACCTGTGCATCCCCTTGCGGCAAAGCAGCAAGATTGGTCCGTGCGCGCTCACCCCCCTCGCCGTCCGAGGCCAAGGCGGCCGGCGTAGCCAGGATCAGCGCTGCAGCACCCAGCGCAAGAATCGTCGATTTCGTCGTCTTAATCATGGTCCCCAACTTCCGCGCTGATCCAGAAAAACCACAAGGGTTTCCAGGTAATTAGTGTGTCAAAACGTCATACGCAAACGGGGGGCCAGCGGATTTCTCAATAAGTTCATGTCAAAAACAGGCCGATTGCTTAGACTTCACAAGAAAGTGTCACGGACCTGTAACACTTGTCCGATAGGCACTGGGACCCGCGTCGCACCCGGCATGCGGATTCTAGAACCGCGCCGGCGACGCTCAATTCCATGAGAGGCTTGCCTGGAGGGACACATGGCACATCAAGAAAAAACACCCGAACTGTCGTTCGACGACTTCGACGAGCAGCGCAATCCGCCGCCCGCCGAAACCGACTTCAATCGTATTGTCGAGCGTGCGATGTCGCGCCGTGGCTTCCTCGGCAGCGCGGTTGCCTTCGGAACCACCGCGTTCGTTTTAGGCTCCACCGCGCTGACGCCGACGCGCGCGGCCGCCGCTACCAGCCGCCTGGGCTTCAAGGCGGTGCCGGCAAACGCGTTGGACACCATCACCGTGCCTGAAGGCTATAGCTGGCACGTCGTCGCCAAGTGGGGCCAGCCGCTTTGGTCGCACAGTGCGGAATTCGATCAGACCACGCGCGGCACCGGCGAAAGCCAGGAGCTCGCCTTCGGCGACAACAACGACGGCATGGCGTTGTTCCACGACGGCGGCCGAAACATCCTGACGGTGAACAACGAGTACACCAACCGGGACATCATCTACGGAAACCGCGAGACCAAACTGCCGGAAAACGCGGACGATGTGCGCAAAGGCAAGGCCGCGCACGGCATCTCGGTCGTCGAGATCGCGCAGACCGACGGCAAATGGGGGATCGTGAAAGACTCCACCTACAACCGCCGCATCACCGCCGACACGCCGATGAACATCACCGGCCCGGCCCGCGGTCACGACCTTCTCAAGACGGCCGCCGATCCGACAGGCACCACGTCGCTGGGAACCTGGAACAACTGCGGCAACGGCCGCACGCCCTGGGGCACCTATCTGACCTGCGAAGAAAACTTCAACGGCTATTTCTCGAGCAGTGACGAAAACTACAAACCGAGCGATGCGTTGAGCCGCTACGGCGTCGGTCTGAAGGACTGGGGCTATGCCTGGGCCACCGCGGACGAGCGTTTCGACATCTCAAAGCATCCGAACGAACCGAATCGCGCGGGCTATATCGTGGAAATCGATCCGATGGACCCGACCTCCACGCCGAAGAAGCGCACGGCGCTCGGCCGGATCAAGCATGAGAACGCCGAAGTCGTGCTGGCCGCCGACGGCCGCGTAGTCGTCTATATGGGCGACGACGAGCGGGGTGAGTTCCTCTACAAGTTCGTCTCCGCCGGGAAGTACACCAAAGACGGCAGCAACGCCGACCTGCTGGAAAACGGCTCGCTCCACGTCGCCAAGTTCAGCGACGACGGCAAAGGCGAGTGGGTGGAACTGACACCCGCCAGCACCGGCATGGCGTCGCAGGCGGAAATCTGCATTCACACCCGCATGGCGGCCTCCGCGGTCGGTGCAACCACCATGGACCGTCCAGAGTGGGTTGCGGCGAACCCGCGCTTGATCGAAGCCTACTGCGCGCTGACCAACAACAAGAACCGGGGCGTCAAACCGAATGCGGGCGGTGACGATACCTCCGCCAACGGCCCGAACCCGCGCGACAAGAACCTCTACGGTCAAGTCGTGCGCTGGCGTCCGGACGGTGCCGACCACGGCGCGAACACCTTCTCCTGGGATCTCTTTGTGCTGGCCGGCAATCCGACGGTTCACAACGACGCCTATGCCGGTTCCGCCAACGTCAACGCGGACAACATGTTCAACTCGCCGGACGGCTTGGGCTTCGACACGACGGGCCTGCTGTGGATCCAGACCGACGGGAACTACAAGAACGAAGGGGACTTCGCCGGCCAAGGGAACAACCAGATGCTGGTTGGCGACCCGGAAACCGGTGAAATCAAGCGGTTCATGGTCGGCCCGCTTGGTTGTGAAGTGACCGGCTTCGCCTGGAGCGTGGACCGTAAGACGGTCTTTGTCGGTATCCAGCATCCGGGCGAGAAGAACACGGGCAGCCACTTCCCCGACGGCGGGAACTCTGTGCCGCGTTCCGCCGTGGTCGCGATCCAGCGCGACGACAATCAGTTCATCGGCTAACGCCGAGCGTACCTGCGTCACCCTGGCATTGGTGACAAACAGCGGCGTCCTCTCCTCCGGAGTGGGCGCCGTTGGCTTTCTTGGGCCCTGCGGCTCTTAAGGATTCAACGACAAGGACATCCGGAAATTCGTGAGGGCGACCCCCTCCCGATGAACGGTCTGCTGTTTGTCCACGGTCCAACCATGGCGCTCGAAAAACGGCCGTGCGATCAAGCTCGCCTCCGTCGTCAGGGACGCCATACCGCGTGCCCGGGCCCATTGCAGCATCGCAGCGTGCAGGAGCCCGCCGACGCCGCAGCGCGACCAGTCCGGGTCGACGAAAGCAAGGTCGACCAACCCGGTCCCGTTTACCGAAACAAACCCAATCGGTCGATCGGAGGAACACCCAGCAGTCGCGACGAACACGGTTTGCGGCTTCAGCCGCGCCGCCCAAACCCCGATATCTGGAATAGCCGGCGCCCACGCGGACCGTTGCTTGTCGTCGTAGGCCTCCGCGGCACCGAGATGCACCGCCCTGAAAAAGATCTCCGCGGTAACCGCGATGTCGCTCTCCTCAAGCGGCCGAACCGTGACTTCAATGCGCTCTACCATATGTCTTTCTGTGAAACCGTCTTTCTAGCCAAACGATACCATCTACCCTACCCTCGCGTTTCACTATCGGCTTGAAACCGTGATGGCTACAGACATTCAGTACGATGCCGAAAACGGCATACTCCGTGTCGTCCTTTCCGGCCCGCTCGATCCTGCCGAGGTCAAGAATGTGCTCCAGAATATCCTTATGAATCCGGCTATCCCAAACGACAGCGATTCGATCTGGGATTTGCGAAAGCTCGATTTCTCCACGGCGAATCAAAAAACCATCCAGGCGGTCGTCACTGAACGAACCGCCGTGGCGGATCGCAGGGCCGGCGCGAAATCCGCCTTTGTCGTATCGGCGATGGATGAAGAAATCCTGGTGCGCCTGTATCAGGCGCACACCCAGCACATTCAAAGGGAATCCCGCATTTTCCGAACTGTCGAAGATGCGCAGCAATGGTTGCGCGGCAGAGACCGGCAGGATCAGCCCGCTTGATTCTCCGCCTTTCGTATGATGGCATCCTGCTACGTCAGGATGTCACGGCAGACAACTTGGACCCCTGCACCGATGGATTTTGCCACACGATACGACGCCAAGCTGAGCGTTCTGTTTTGCACCGTATCCGGGACGGCGGATCCGGAGGAGTTGCTTGCGTTTTTCGGCCGGGTGTTCGACGACCCCGACATTCCCGACAACACGGATGCCATCTGGGACCTCCGGTATCTCGATTTCTCCACCGCCAGTCCGGAGAAGATAAAGCAGATGGCGGAGATACGGGTCTCGGTTCATCCGCAGCGAGCCGGCTCCCGCTACGCCTTCGTAGTCTCCTCGGAAAGCCAGGAAGCCCTGGTCCGGCTCTTCTGGGCGCACTCGCGGGAAATCGATCAGGAGAAGGCCGTCTTCCGAACCATGGAAGACGCTATGAACTGGATGACCGGAAGCAACGGCCAGGGGGATCAGCCGCCCGCCTCTCGCGGCGCCTAGGCGGACAATCGCGCAGTCACCACGTCACGGCGCTTGCACGAACGCCGATCACCATTTCAACTGCCGGAAAACCATTCGATCGTGGCCGCACCGGCCAAGCAAAGAACACCGGGCCTTCCTCCGGTCAGATGCCCGGCAGGTAGGCCTAACGGGGACGAGAAATGAAAGCAGCCGTATTTGAAGAGTTTGGGGGGCCGTTGACGGTCCGGAATGTCGACGATCCCGATTGTCCGGCCGACGGCGCGGTGATCGAGGTTAAGGCTTGCGGCGTCTGCCGGTCCGACTGGCACGCCTGGAAAGGGTCGGATGCGCGGGTAAACCCGCCGCACGTGTCCGGACACGAATTCGCCGGCGTGGTGCTGGAAGTCGGTCCGCACTGCACACGCTACAAGGTCGGCGACCGCGTGACGGCGCCCTTTATCCTGGCTTGCGGCACCTGCAGCGATTGTGTCGGCGGCGACCCCACCGTATGCGCGGATCAGGATGTGATCGGGTTTTCGCTGGTCGGCGCTTTCGCCGAGCGCGTCGCTATTCCCCATGCGGATTTCAACCTGGTTCATCTGCCGGACTATCTGAACTTTACGGACGCCGCCGGCATGGGATGCCGCGTGACGACCGCCTTCCGCGCCATCATCGACCGCGGCGCCCTGGCGCCCGGCGAATGGTTGGCGGTGCACGGCTGCGGTGGGGTCGGTCTGTCGGCAATCAAGATCGCCTCGGCAATCGGCGCGCCGGTTGTCGCCATCGATATCTCCGAAGACGCCCTGTCGCTTGCCCGGGAACTCGGGGCCACCAAGGTCTTGAACGCCCGGGAAGCGAACGACGTGGGCGAAGCGGTCCGCGATCTGACCGGCGGCGGCAGCCATGTCTCCATCGATGCGATCGGCACCACGGCGGCCTTTCACAATTCCCTTGCAAGCCTGCGGCCGCTCGGCCGCCATATTCAGATCGGACTGCCCACGGGGCCGCATGCGGAACCGACCATTCCGCTGAAAAGCCTTGTCTATGTCCGTCAGCTGACGATCCACGGCACGCGGGGCCTGCCGGCAAGCCGGTTTCAATCCCTGTTCTCGATGATCGAGTCGGGCCGCATGTCCCTGGACGGCCTGGTGACCAGTAAAATCGGGTTGGAAGACGCGGGACATGCCCTGGCCGCCATGGATAGCGGACAGCCGGCAGGCGTCACCGTCATCGACCGGTTCTGATCGGCGCGGCCCATCTCTGTGATCGAGCGTAAGCCCCATATCGACGCGTTCGGCGCGACCGCGCTGCTTGGCTTTTCCATGCTGATGGGCCTGAACCAGGTGATGATCAAGCTGGTGAATGCCGGTTTCGCGCCGGTCTTCCAGGCCGGGCTGAGATCGGCGTGCGCCATCCTGCCGGTCATCCTGATCGCAACCCTGGCCAGGAAACGCCTGACCGTGCGCGACGGCTCTCTTGTCCCGGGGTTGCTGTGCGGCCTGCTGTTCTCGACCGAATTCGTGTTGTTGTTCAGCGCCCTGGAATACACCACCGTCGCGCGGGCCAGCGTGCTTTTCTACACCATGCCGGTTTGGGTGGCGGTGGCTGCGCATTTCATCATTCCGGGCGAAAGGCTGACGCCCCGGCGGATCCTGGGATTGGTTCTTGCGGTGGGCGGCGTCGCGGTGGCCTTGCTGGACGAAGCACCGCAGATGACACCGAACGCCCTGCTGGGCGATATCATGTGCATCGTCGGCTCCTTCTGCTGGGCCGGAATCGCCCTGATGGCGCGCACAACGGCGCTCAGCCGGTCGACGCCGGAAATGCAGCTGATCTATCAGCTTGTGGTGTCGTCGGTGGTTCTACTGCTGATCGCCCCCCTGTTCGGCGAGCTGATCCGCACGGTCACGGGTCCCATCCTGGGTATGTTCGCGTTTCAGGTCCTGGTCGTTATCAGCATCGGGTTTCTGGGCTGGTTCTGGATTCTGCAGCGCTATCCGGCCTCCGACATGACCGCCTTCAGTTTCCTCTCGCCCTTATTCGGCGTCATCGCCAGCTGGCTGATCCTGAATGAGGAGATCACACCCTCCATCATCGGCGCGTTGGTCCTGACCGGCGGCGGCATCGCCCTGGTAAGCTGGCGACCGCGCCGGATGGCATCTGGACCCTAGCGCACCCAACGCGCAGCACGACTAAATACAACATCTCTAATATTGCATCGAATCTGAGAACACGGCAGCATCCTGTGGAATGGATCTCCAGCGAAACGAGAAAAGAGATGTTCATCCGCCTACCAACTGCAGTGCTGTTGGGCTTATTGATTCACTGCCCGTTGGCGATGGCCCAGTCCGCGACCGGATCCGCCGCTGGTGATGCCGCCTTGGAAGTGGGGGCCGAGGTTTTGAAGCGAGAGGCCGAAGCGGCCGCCGGCCGGATCTTCACCAAGGATCAGATCGACATCATCCGGGATGTCCTCGTGCGCACCACGGCGACGGATTCGACGACCGATGTTGAAACCGAAGACAACGATAACGGCGTGACGAAAAAGAAAAGAACGGGGGGTCAGAATAAGGGCAAGGGAAAGAACAAACAGCTGCCGCCTGGTCTCGCCAAAAAGGAAAAATTGCCGCCTGGCCTGCAAAAGCAGATCGAACGGGGCGGCACGTTGCCTCCCGGTCTAGCGAAGCGTCAATTGCCCGACGACTTGGAGGACCGGCTGGGGCCGCCAGCCGCCGGAACCGAGCGCGTCATCGTGGATACCGACGTCATCCTGATCGAAAAGGGCACCGAGGTGATCCTCGACGTGATCAAAGACGTGTTGAGGCGCGCCGGTTCGTAACCGCTGCGTCGCTGACGGGCGGCATCACCTCAGCACCAATACCACGATCCCCGCGCAGATCAGCAGCACGCCGACGACCTCAGCCGGTTTCGAGCGTTCCTTGAACAGGAACCAACTGGCCGCGAAGGTGAAGACCAGCTCGATCTGCCCCACCGCGCGAACATAGGCCGCATTCTGGATCGTCATGGCGGTGAACCAGCAGACCGACGCGGCCCACCCGCTGATACCCGCAGGCAGCGAGACGCGCCAAGCGCGGACCGTGGCGGTGACCTGTCCCGGCTCGCGCAGCCGCAACCAGACCGCCATGGCCAGGGTCTGAAGGGTCAGAACGGTCGCCAGCGTCAGCCCAGCCTGGGTCAGGAAGCCTTCGCCGCCGAGCGACAAGGACGCGGCGCGGTAGGAAACCGCCGCCACGCCGAAACATGCGCCCGAAGCGATTCCCATCAGCGCGGGCTTTCCGATCAGATCCCGCGCCATGCTTTTGTTGAAGCCGGTCTGCGCGGCCGATATCGACAGAACGCCGGCCAGGCTGATCAGAATGCCGAGCAGCGCGCCCCCCGTCACCGTATCGCCGAGCACGAAGATCCCGATCACGGCGGTCTGCACGGTCTCCGTCTTGGAATAGGCCGTGCCGACCGCGAAGTTCCGATGAGAGAACAACGCCACCAACAGGCCTGTCGCCAAGATCTGGGCCAAACCGCCCAGGGCGCAATAGGCCAGGAAGACCCAACTGGGCGACGGCAGAGCGCCCTCATGCCCCTGCCACAGCGCCACGGCATAAATCAGCGCGAACGGCAGTGCGAACACGAACCGGGAGAAGGTCGCCCCCCCAGTGCTCAACACGCCCTTCAACTGTTTCTGAAAGACCGACCGCAGGTTCTGCAGGAAGGCCGCCGCAATAGTAATCGGGATCCAGAGTTCCATCCCGCATCGGTAGCCTAGCCCGCCCGGCACGGAAAGGCCGCAATAGCGCAGCCTGCCGCGAAACCGAGGCAATTCCCACAATCCAAAGAGGGAAACACTCAGCCCGGCATGTCTCTCCAGCGCGCGATCCTTCCTTCCGGGAGATCATTAAGCCCAAAAGACCGAATCAGGCGTCGCATCGCCCAAAATCCCTGCCGAAATCAGGAAAGTCGGTCCGTCTCGGACATGATGTCAATTTCAGCCTTGGACAAGCGCACTGTGTGCAGGTCAATCCGGTTGGGTAGGCTCAAGCCGCCCGGCCAAAAGAGGATACAAAACCGAACTCGATCCACGAGCGTCGACACAGCCCCTCGAGGTAACGGACAGATCCCGGTTCCGCTGGCGCGCCGAACCGACCAAACACCAGCAAGCGTCACGGGAAGGACCCCTTTCATGCAGACTTTCGATTTGCCCGCCGCGGTTCCGGTCGCTTTCGGCCCGGGGCGCCTTGATCGCCTGGGCACGCTTACCACCGAACGGCTGGGAGCTGAGCGGCGTTTGCTTCTGGTTGCCGACCCTTTCGCCGCAACATCCGGCTTGGCGGAGCGGTTAATCGAAAACTTGGAGGAAGCCGGTCACAAGGCGGCGCTTTTCAGCGACGTCGTAAGCGATCCGCGCGAAGGACATGTCGATGCCTGTGTCGATGTGGCGCGGGACTTCGGCGCCGATGCCATCGTCGCCCTTGGCGGAGGCTCCGCCATGGATGTCGGCAAGCTGGCGGCGGCGATCGTCGGCACCAAGGAGAGTTCCGCCGCCTATGCCTTGGCCACAAAGCCGTTCCCCGGCAATGGCGTGCCGGTCATCGCGATCCCGACAACATCGGGCACCGGCGCGGAGATGACGGGGACCTCGGTCTTTTCGCTTGGCGATGGCACCAAGGTCTGGGCATGGGGACCGGAGCTCTACCCAAAACTTGCATTGCTCGATCCGGAGATCACCGCAAGCCTGCCCGCCCCTTTGACCGCCGCCACCGGCGTCGACGCGTTGGTCCATGCCATCGAGTCGATGACCAACAGGAACGCCCATCCCCTCAACGACCCCCCGGCGATGCGCGCCATTGGCCTGGTCCGTCGCTGGCTGCCGCAGGCTGTTGCCGACGGCGGCGATCTGGAAGCGCGCGGTCAAGTGCAGATCGCGGCCTGCCTGGCCGGCGCCGCGATTGCAGTCAATGGCTGCGCGGTGGCCCATGGACTGGGGCACGCCTTGGGAACCGTTGGCCATGTGCATCACGGCCGCGCCGTCGGTCTTTCGCTGCGTGTCGCCTTGGAGGGCAACGTGGCGGCGACACCGGAACGGCATGCACTGGTCGCCGAAGCTTTCGGGATTGAGCGCAAGGGCCGGAGCGATGCCGCCCTGGCTGCCGCCCTGCCCGAAGCGTACGACGCGTTTCTGCGAGAGGTCGGATTGGAAATCAGCCTGTCCGGGGACGGCCTCAGCGGCGAGGATGCAGAGCGTTTGGCGGCCGCCTGCGACACGGCGGAAAACCAGCCGATGTTCGAGGTGACCTGCCGCGCGTTCGACCGTGCCGAGATGGAAAGACTGTGCCACGCCATGCTGACAGCGGCGTAACAGGGGAACCCATTCTAAGGGCCGTTCAGTTCTCTCAGCTGTCGACCGGGGGAAGCCAAGTCAGGGACGAATGGTGCAGTGAAATGAGGACGCGTCCGTCGAGCTTGTGATAGGCGAAAGTATAATCCGCGCGAGTCGCGTTGCCGTCTCCGTCGATAAATGTGTAGTGCCCCATATCCTTGTAGCCGAGCCCGCCGGCCTTCAGGATCGGCCCGGCGGCACTTTGGAACTCTACTTTCGTCCAGCCGCGATTGAGGAATCCAAAGTCGTGGGGATAGTTCGGGTCTCCCCCCACGAAATACGACCTCGCCCCCGCTCGATCGAGCCGGATGACATCCGCCAAGGTCGGTTTAAACAGGAGCGGCTCGTCCGGCGCCCCAAAATCGTAAAGATCCAAAAGCCGGTCTACGTCCCGTTCTGTAACGTATTTGGCCCAAGCGCGCTGCGCGGCGACAACCTCGGCTTTGGTCATCGGTTCATATCGACGCTCGACGATGTCGGATACTCCCCTGCTGACGTTGCCCTAGGCGGCGGCTTCCGTCCGTCGCCACACCGGGAACGGGTCCGGAAGGTCTGAAACCTCCTCCACCCTATCGGTTTGGTATAACGCCGCATCGAGCCGCGCCTCAAGCTTGGGCCAATCAATCCCGCTACCGATAAAGACGATTTCCTGCCGGCGGTCGCCCCAGGGTTCCTGCCAATGCGCTTCCCGATAGGCGCGCGCCCCTTCATGGTCCGGCCAGCGTTCCTGAGGTACCGCAGCCCACCACGTCCCAAGGGGCTGAACCGAGGAAAGCGAACCCGCCAAGGAAAACTCAGCAACCCAGTCCGGCCGCGTGGCAATCCAGAAATGCCCTTTGGCGCGGATCACACCGGGCAGGTCGCCGTTCAGCAGGGCGTGAATGCGCTGTGGATCGAACGGACGCCGGGCGCGGTAGACAAAGCTTGTAACGCCGTACTCCTCGGTCTCCGGCACATGATCCTCAAAACCGTACAACTCCTTCGCCCACATCGGATGCTCATGCGCCTTTTGGAAATCGAACATCTTGGTGTTCAGAATGGCGTCCGCCGGAACATCGGAATGGTTGGTCTCGATGATCTCCGCGTCGGCATTCAAGCTGCGGATGATCTTGCGCGCGGCATCGACCTGGTGCGGCTGTGCATCGGCGACCTTGTTGAGGATGACGATATCGGCAAATTCGATCTGATCGGTGAGGAGATGCACCAGGGTCCGATCATCTTCCTCGCCCATGGTTTCACCCCGGTCGCGCAGGAAATCGTGGCTGGAATAATCGCGCAGCAGGTTAACAGCATCGACGACGGTCACCATGGTGTCGAGGCGGGCCACGTCTGAAAGACTGTCCCCCTGTTCATCGCGGAAATCGAAGGTGGCGGCGACCGGCAGCGGCTCCGAGATACCGGTCGACTCAATCAACAGATAGTCGAAGCGTCCTTCTCCGGCGAGCCGGCGCACCTCCGCGAGCAGGTCGTCGCGCAACGTACAGCAAATACAACCATTCGACATCTCGACCAGGGTTTCGTCGGTCCGGCTCAGTTCAGTATCCGCCCGCACCAAATCGGCGTCGATATTCACTTCAGACATGTCGTTGACTATAACGGCGACACGCAGCCCATCGCGGTTGTTCAAGACCCGATTGAGAAGCGTCGTCTTTCCGGCCCCGAGAAACCCGGAGAGAACAGTGACCGGCAACCGCCGAAACTCGATGCCCATGATTTACACCTCGATTTTGGAGACCCGTGCGTTCGAAAAAGCTTTGTTTGGCAGGGATCCGTGGCAAGACCGAAGCCGCTGCCCACGCATCGGCCAGCGCCTACCCACGCGGTACCGCCGACGCAAAACTCTCTGTTACTCAATATGTAATGTTATAACATATTTCAATGGCACGCTGCCATATTCCAAGTCCGCGACGCCGGGTTTTACGGCCGCACAGCGGGCACCGCCCTACCCGCTTGGCGCGTGGCTCTATTCCCTCAGCCGCTCAGGCAGCCTGCCTCACGCCGGCTGCCAGGGATCGGGCGACACAAGGGACTGCTCGTTAAGGCACAACAACAGCCGCGTGCATCCGGACCCGGCAACCGCAGGCGAGCGATGGACGACGCCGCTGCCCGACTCGGAACTGCTTCCTTTGAAGAAAGCGACATGGTGGGTGCTCATTCGTTCCAGTGGACCATCGAACTGCTTTTGCTCACTCAATGCGCGATCCGCATAGGGCATGTGAACCCACTCCGTCGACGGTCCGCGATAGGTCGTCAGCAATCTTGCTTCCACTGCGTCGCGGTGAAACCGCCAACAGGCATCGTGACTGACCGCTTCCAGTCGAACGTCCACCCGCTCGCACCCGGTGATTTCTGCAAACGCATAGACGAGCTCTTCGACATCCTGGACGAGCAGATCGCGCATCGCACACGCCGCCAGACCGCAATCGTCGAAAATCGGCTCAATCGCCGTCCGAAGTTCATCGGGCGAAACCAGCATGCGAAGAGATGGAAGGCGGGAAGCATCGATCTGGTCGAGCCATTGTCTGAACGCACGGGAGGGCTCCCGCTCCCAGATGACAAGTTCCGTACCCGGCCTTTTGATGGAGGAAAGGCCGCTCCTTGTCGTGCAGGTGATGATCTCAACGGACTGGTTCGTGGGGTCGGCGCGCCCCACATGTTCGATGCCTTCGCCGCCGTAAGGCGCAGCACCAATCAATGGTGAGGCATCCATGGCGTCAGCTTTCATAGGAGAGACCTCCCGCGCCACCGATCATGGTTAGAAACTCCCGCCGCGTCCTCGGATCCTCGCGAAAGGAACCCAGAAGACGGCTGGTCAGCATGTTTACACCAGGCTTCCGAATGCCGCGCGTGGTCATGCATTGATGCGCGGCCTCGATCACGACGCCGACGCCGCGCGGCTGCAGCACCTCGTTGATCGTATCCGCGATTTGAGCCGTCAGAGCTTCCTGAATCTGCATGCGCTTGGCGAACACATCGACCAGGCGCGCAAGTTTCGAAATCCCAACGACACGGCCGGCGGGCAGATAGCCGATATGGACCTTCCCAAGAATGGGAACGATGTGGTGTTCGCAGTGCGATTCAAGACGGATATCCCGCAGGACAACCATCTCGTCATAGGCGGCGGTTTCTTCGAAGGTCGTCGCCAGCACGTCCATTGGATCTTCTTGATAACCGGCAAAGAACTCTTCATAGGCACGCACCACGCGCCTCGGTGTGCCGACCAACCCCTCCCGGTCGGGATCTTCGCCCGCCCATTCGATGAGGGTTCGAACGGCAGCTTCCGCTTCAGCCTGGCTGGGACGTTTGCGCTGGTTCGGGTCCGTCATATTTGCCGCCGCGTCCTGGCTGCCCAACACTGCGTTGCTCATATTGCATGTACTCCACTAAGCGTGCCCGACTTTCAGGGACATACGCATTTGTTACGTTATGTTATGTCATAACACTGAAATTCATCAGCGCAAGGCTGGTATCGGGAATAGAACCCTTGACCGCGGGGCCCGGCACGGTTTGGGGCGTCATGTTTGCGGGCAATGTGGGCCTTAAGCGTGCCCTCGGGAAATCCGGCCGGGTTTTGGAAATGTTCGGGAGCGCCCGGCGGAGTGCCGGCGGCGTTTCCTCCGACAACCAGCTTCTGGTCAAGAACCGACACAATTCCTATGGTAAATCGGGTGGCGGCTGTTTGCGGCGGGCCACGCGATGGTTCGGCATGGACGGTGCGATGGTGCAGTTCGACAACTACCTGGATCAACTCGGTCTGTCCAAAGCAGAGGCATCCCGGCTGAGCCCGTCCGAGCGATCCAGGAAACTGGCGCACGCACAGTTCCTCAAGGCGGCATTTGACGAACTGGTTTCATCCAATACCGCCGTCACGCCGATCGACGCCGTACAGGCGCTGACCTGGCTGCGGAAAAGCGGGGAACTGCAAAAGGCTGACAGCTTCTTCATCAGTCTCAGCGGCAAGCTCAAAAACGACCCGCGCGTTCTGCTGGAATACATCTTCTTGCTGGTGGCGGCCGGCCGGTTTCAGGACGCCCAGAAGGCCCTGCAGTTCTTTCTGGATCGTGAGTATGAGCAATACACCAGTTTTGAAAAGTTGCTGGCCCTTGCCCCCTTCGCAACAGATGGATCGCTTCGCGACCTGGCGGCGCGTGTAATCCTGGGGCACAGAACCCTGTCCAATCCGTCGTGGTTTCATTTCCTCTTTGAACTCACCACAAGGCGCGGCTTGATAGAGTCCGCGAGCACGCTTCTGGAGGTTTACCGCGGCAGCGTGACCAAGGAAGGGAAAACCAACGAAGATCTTTGTTTCGATAGCAACTTGGCTTTTCGGCGCGCGGACTTCGCTGAGCAGAACAGAAAACTCTCCGAGGTGTTCGCGGCGTACGGCCTTTCTCAAACCAAACTGAAGGACCCGGGAAAACCGTTCAGCGTTCTGAACCTGGAAAGCGATGCACCAGCGGCGATCCGGGCCGAGACCCCGCTGGTCACAGTCCTTATCGCGACATTCAACACCGAGGCGACGATTGGGGCGGTTTGCCGTTCCCTGCTGGCGCAGACTTACGGAAACCTCGAGTTGGTTGTCGTCGATGATGCCAGTACTGATTTGACGCGGGAGATCGTCCGTGAATTCACCGAAACGGACAAGAGAGTGCGGCTCCTCACCCTGGAGGAAAATCAGGGGACATACACGGCCTTCAATCACGGCCTGCGCGCGGCAAAAGGAGAGTTCGTAACCTGCCAAGGCGCAGATGATTGGGCGCATCCCGAAAAAATCTCGACCCTGGTCTCCGCCCTGCAAGAAAACCCGGACGCGGTTGCGACCAAGACCCGGAAGGTGAGATGCGCGGAGTCGGATGGGCTGGAGAGCTCTCCAACCGGATACATCACGCGCGACATCTCCTCGCTCACCTATCGGAGAGAAGTCGTCACCAGAGAACTCGGATACTATGACACGGTGCGGTGCAGCGGCGACACGGAGTTTCTGCAAAGACTGCGATACAGGTTCGGCACGAACAGCATCCTCAACCTGCCTGCGGTCACCGGCGTGTGCGACTGGTCGTCGAACGGCCTGACCGGTGGGCAGAGATTCGCGGTGCAAGGACCTTTTGCCTCCCCCGCCCGCACCGAGTATCGCCGCTGTTTCCGGACATGGCACGAAAAAGCCCGGCTTTGCGGGGATCTGCACATTCCTTTCCCGCAAAACGGCCGGAAGTTCCCCGCACCGGACGAGGTCTTACCGAAGGCCCTCACGCCATAGAGTTTAACGCCGAGAGCCTATAGGGCCTCCTTCCGCTGCCGGATAAATGGCGAGTAGGCGGGCGCGTCGGCCACCAGTCTTTTTTTCTCGTCGAAATCCCCGTCACCATTGTATGGAACGGTCGGCCGCGATCCGAGCGTGCCCAATGCGTCGGCCCAACGGCCGAGATAGGTGTCCAGGACGCTCGTTCCGCCTTCGTGCCCCTCGATAAAGGCGACACCGCCGACACCGTGCAGCACTTCCGGTTCATAAACGTCGAAACCGAGATATCTGAATGGATACAGAATGGGCCACAGATGCAGCCTGGTATCCCCTTCCCGCCCATTGTAGGCGCAGTTGTCGTCACTGGCTCCCGTCGTCACGCAAGCGATCATTTTCTTACCCGCACACACGCCGGTGTCGTAGCGCATCGTGCTGCGATACAGCCGCCCATAGACGAACACACGGTCCATCCAGCCTTTGAGGATGGCGGGCATGCCGAACCACCACAATGGGAAGTGCACCACAAGCAAGTCGCAGGCCTGAAGGCGTTCGATCTCCGTCGCAATGTCGGGAGGGAGGGTTCCCGTCTCCGCACTGTGGCGTTGTTCGGTCTGCACGTGAAATGTTCCGCCTGCTTTGCGGGAGGGGTAATGACGCGGCCCCTCGCAAGGATCGAATCCCATTCCATACAGGTCCGATACCGTCGTCTCGGCCCCGGCATCGGCCAGCACACGCTGTGAGATATCCGCAAGCTGACCGTTGAAGGAACCAGGCTCGGGATGAGCCAGCACGATGTGAGTTTTCATTGGGCTCATCCCCGTTCCAAGTAGCACCGGTATGCGTACAGCTTCCTCATAGAGCGCAATCCGTCAACGCCGCGGCAGGCCAGTCCAACGTCACAGAACGGTTGTTGAACCCAGGATATCGTTCCGGCAAGACCGTTTAGCGCCACTTCCTGCTCTCCAACGATTGAAAGGTCGGGCATTCCCGGTGTTCTTGCTTTAACACAGCGCAGCGGGCGGCTTTCGCGCTCGCAATGACCACCGGTTGACAGCCATACCGACACCGGCGCCACGGCCACTCAGAAAATCCAGAGGATCAAGATGTTCGACTTCAAGACAGCCGGACCCGCCGCCCTGGCGGATGTCATGACCTTGGTATCGGAGACCGGTTGGCCGCACCGGCCCGACGACGTCCGGCCCTTGCTCGATCTCGGCAGGTTGTGGTGTGCCGTAGATCGGAAATCGGGTTCGTTGGCCGGAATGGCCGTCTGGTGGCCGATGGGCCGCGATCACGGCAGGGTCGGGCTGGTCATCGTCTCACCACGCTACCAGCGGCAAGGGCTTGGCAGGGCCTTGATGGAGAGGGTTCTGGTCGACGCGGATGGCCGGTCCTTGGCCTTGCTGGCGACCGAAGACGGCAGGCCGCTTTACGAGAAGCTCGGATTTCGAAGCATCGGACGTACCCAGCGGCACGTCGGCCAATATGTTCCGCAAGAGGAGCCGCATACCGGCATAGAGGCCTACACGCCGGCGGATTTGGAGGCGGTCCTCTCGGTCGATCGACTTGGTTTCGGCCCGCACCGTGAACCGATGGTTCGGCACCTTCTCGACGCCGGGACGGCATGCGTCGCCCGGGACGCCAAGGATGTCGTGGGCTACGGTGTTTACCGCCCCTTTGGGCTTGGCCATGTGGTGGGTCCGGTCGTTGCTGCGAGCGGGCCCGTGGCAAACGCCCTGTTCCACGCCGTTGCCCGTCCCGGATATGTCCGGCTTGACCGGCCGCTCGAGGCCGAGGAACTGGGCCGTCTGATCGAGACCAAAGGTCTTGAGGGGTTTGAAACAACACACACCATGGTCCTCGGGGATTGGCCGGCGCCGGGAAACGGGTTTAGGGTGTTTGCGCTCTCCAATCATGCTTGGGGTTGACCCCCCAAGGTCGTCTCGAGCGCTTCGCGACTTGATCCAATGTCCCCTGAGACCTCTCGAACGCACCTCTTCTACGTTTTCGCGGCGGGCCTGTTCTGGTCCACCCAAGGCTTGGCGGTACGGTTGATCGAAGCGTCAGGGGCTTGGCAGATCCTGTTCTACAGATCGATCGCGCTTTCCCTCTTTCTGTTCGTCGTCATCGCAGTCCACCATAAGGCCCAGACGGTTCGCGCCATATTATCGGTCGGCTTTCCCGGGGTCCTGGGGGCTCTATGTCTGGTTTTCGCCTATGCGTTCGGCATTCTCGCCATGCAGAAAACCTCGATTGCCGACGCTGTCCTGCTGTTCGCAACGGCGCCGTTCTTTGCCGCGCTCCTGGGCCTGATTTTCCTCCGTGAACGTGTCCGCAAATCCACCTGGTTCGCGATCGGCTTTGCAATGGTCGGCATCGTAGTCATGCAAGGGGGCGCCATTGCGACCGGCAACGCCGCGGGAAACCTCTATGCGCTCGGATCCGCGTTTGGCTTCGCTCTGTTCACCATCGTGCTGCGCTGGCGCAAAGAGACCGACATGGTCCCGACCGTTTTTCTATCCGGCCTTTTCGCGGTTGTAATCTGTTACGGCGTCGTCAGTTTCGACGGTGTCGGTGTCTCTGTACCGAGGGACGATATCGTCATCGCTTCCTTGATGGGAATCTTTCAGACCGGGGCCGGCCTCATTCTCTACACAATGGGGGCACGGTCCGTTCCGGCGGCTCAACTGGCCCTCCTGCCCTTGATTGAGGTTGTGCTTTCCCCGATCTGGGTTGCCATCGTCATCGGCGAAGTGCCGACAGGCATTTTCCTTGTCGGCGGCGCGCTCGTCGGGATAGCCATCGTTGGGGACGCTCTGTACGTCCCGAAGCGCCGCAGCTCAACCTGAGTGCGCCCACGCGCCCTTGACCGGCGACAACGCCAATCGCGCCCTTCACAATAGCATAATATATACAACCCCTGATATTTGTTAACGACATCTTAACACGCCAGGATTATCTGAAACCCGCACCAGTGGTGACGGTATTGTAGCCCGGCACGAACGCCGCAACAGGCATAGAGCACATGGAGAATAAAGCATGGCCGCAGCGAGTGGGGGGACCTTTTCCATACGTAGAGTACTTCTTGCGTCCCTAATATTGATTTCAGTGGTTACCGTCGGTCTCGTAAGCTTTATCGTCGTTCGCCAGTGGCAAAGTTTTCAAGCGTTTTCAGCGGCTTCAGAAGCGGTTCGCGCCGTTACGCTGCTGTCAAAGGCAACCATTGAACTATCCCTTGAGCGGTCCCTTTCGCAGGTCGCCCTTAACCTGGACGATCCCATCGCTCCCGAAATCGACACCCTTCTGCAAGAACAGAGAAGCAAGTCGAACGCCCTCTTCGAGAAAACCCGGGCACAGCTGGAGGAGAGCACGCGGATCGACGGCCGCCAGGTGATCGTCGACCGGCTGAACCGCTACCTGAGCGAGATCGAAACTCTTCGCAAACGGGTAGATCCGCTGCTTGCCTCCACCCTCTCAGGGCGGCCCAAATCGGAGATCGACACGATCCCCACGGAAATAAAATCGAGGGTCTCGGCCCTGAATTCACTCGCGTCGGACCTGCGCTCCCTCATGACCGAAGCCCCCGAGAGCGTCCGCCAAACGGATGTCGTGATCCGCGAGGCCTGGGCCATCCGGGAGTACGGCGGTAGAGAGCGAACGCTGTTCGCCATCGCGACTGCCCGCAAAGAACCGATTGTCCGCGACGACCTCGCCTACATGTTCGAAAACCACGGCAAGGCGCTGAAAGCATGGGAAGAGATAGAGCCCATCAAGGATTATGAAGGGCTTGCGCCGGACGTCAGGGCGGCAATCGAGGTCGTCGGACAGCAATATTTTCGCGACTATAACGCTTTGCGGGGCGCGCTGTTGCGAACGTCCGACATCGGCAATTACCCAATCGGCTTCAATGACCTTTTCACGCAGTCGGAAGCGGCGCTGCAAACCGCAATACGGCTCTTGAACATTGCCGCGGAGAGGAACGAAGCGACACTTGAGGCAGACTTGAGCGCCGCCCTGACCAACTTGATCCTGGAATTCGTCTTGGCCTTGCTGGTCCTCGGCGTGATCGGCTTTGTCTCAGTCTTCGCCATGAAACGCGTAGTCAATCCGATCGACCAAATGACCACGGCGATGACCCGGCTGTCCGAGAACGATCTGGAAGGCGGTATACCGGGGCTGGACCGGCGGGACGAAATCGGCGGCATGGCCGCCGCGGTCAAGGTCTTCAAGGACAATATGATCCTTGCAGAGCAGCTGAAGGCGGACCAGGAAGAGGAACAGGCAAAGAAGGCCAAACGGCAGGAAACCATCGAAGGCGCCATACACAATTTCGAAAACTCTGCCGCGCAAGCGATGGAGACCGTGCTGGGCGCGGTGCAGCAAGTCGGCGATATCGCCGATACCCTCAAGAAAACGGCTGAGAAGACAGCCGATCAGTCGGCCAGTGTGTCGACGGCCTCGAACAACGCATCGACGAACGTCCAGACGGTGGCCTCTTCCTCAGAACAACTCGCTTCTTCGATCCGGGAAATCGCCGACCAAGTGTCGCAATCCGCCACCATGTCGCGCAAGGCTGTCGTCAACGCCGATCAGACGACGGATCGGGTTCAGCAACTGGTCGCCTCGGCGAACCGGATCGGCGATGTGGTCAGCCTGATCTCGGACATTGCGGAACAGACCAACCTGCTGGCGCTGAACGCAACCATCGAGGCGGCGCGCGCCGGGGAGCAAGGCAAAGGCTTCGCCGTCGTCGCCAATGAGGTGAAGAGCCTGGCCAACCAGACGAGCAAGGCGACAGGCGAAATCGGCCAGCAGATCTCTGCCATGCAGACAGCGACCAACGATGCCGTCCAGGCGATTGGCGATATCGCGGACCTTATTCGCTCCATGGACGACATCTCGTCCACCATTGCGTCCTCCGTCGAACAGCAGGACAGCGCCACCGCGGAAATCGCATCGAACATTCAACAGGCTTCGCAAGGGACATCCCGTGTGGCCACCAGCATTGTCGATGTCAGTTCCTCAGCAGACGAGACGGGCAAGGCCTCCATGCGTGTTTCTTCGGCATGCTCGGCGCTGGAAACCCAGGCCAACGGATTGAAGTCCGACATCGAGACGTTCCTGAGCAAGATCCGGTCTGCGTGACGGAAGCGGCGGCGGGGGCCACGCAATACGCCCTGCGCCGCCGCTTCCGCACGCAGAAAACGGGTCGCAGCCTTCGTCCCGAACACGGGCAGGCAAGGACGAGATTGCGCCACGGACGAGGTCCGAGGCATTGGCCCGTCCGGGCTTACCCTTCGCTCGCCGTCACTCAGCCGCTTGCGCCACCCCGTAACCGCCGCCGCCGGGCGTTTCGATACAGCCGACGTCTCCCGCATGAACGGGTTTGATGTCGGCTGATTTCATGGCGTCGACGGTGCCGTCGGACCGCTCGATCCAAGTCCGTCCTGGCGCGCCGGCCTCCCCGCCCGCGGCGCCATAGGGCGGCACGATCCGGCGGTTCGACACGACGGTCAGGTCCATATCCTGCAGGAAGCGGATCCGCCGCCGCACCCCGTTGCCGCCGCGACGCACCCCGGCGCCGCCGGATCCTTCGCGAACCTCGAACGCCTCCAAGATCACAGGATAGCGAAACTCCAGGACTTCAGGATCGGTCAGGCGGGAGTTGGTCATATGCGTGTGGACCGCATCGGTTCCATCGAAGTCGGGCCCTGCCCCCGATCCGCCACAGATCGTCTCGTAATATTGATACTGCGTATTACCGAAGACGAAGTTGTTCATGGTCCCCTGCGCCGCTCCCATCACGCCCAATGCGCCGTAGAGCGTGTCGGTCACGACCTGAGAGGTTTCAACATTGCCGGCGAGCACCGCGGACGGGTATTGGGCGCGCAGCAGACAATCCTCCGGCAACCGGATCTCGATCGGTTTCAAGCACCCTTCGTTCATCGGGATGTTGTCGTCGACCAAAGTGCGGAAAACGTAGAGAACGGCCGCCCGGCACACCGCCGACGGTGCGTTGAAATTGTTCGCCATCGCGCCTGACGTGCCAGCAAAATCCAAAACCGCGGACCGATTTTCCTGATCGACGGTAATACTGACCTGAACCTGACCGCCATTGTCCATCGGATAGGTGAAGGCGCCATCCTTCAGCGCTCCGATCACACGCCGCACGCTCTCTTCGGCATTGTCCTGAACGTGGCCCATATAGGCTCTCACCACGTCCCAACCGAAGTGGTCGATCATCTTGCCCAGTTCCTGGATGCCCTTCTCATTCGCGGCCTGCTGGGCAATGAGGTCGGCCATGTTCTTGTCCGGATCCCGGCACGGAAACTTGCCGCCGGCAAGAAGGGCCCGCATGGCATCGCCCCGGAAGGTGCCGGCGTCGACCATCTTGAAGTTGTCGATCAGAACGCCTTCTTCCTCGATATGGGTCGCATCCGGCGGGGCAGAGCCCGGGGTCCGGCCGCCGATATCCTCGTGATGGCCGCGGCTGGCGACAAAGAAGCGAATTTCGTCGCCCCCTTCGTCGAAGACCGGCGTCACCACCGTGACGTCCGGCAAGTGCGTCCCGCCATTGTAGGGATTGTTCAGAACGTAACTGTCGCCTTTCTCGATCACGTCGTTCGCACGCAGAACGGCGCGGATGCTTTCGCCCATCGACCCCAGATGCACGGGCATATGCGGGGCATTGGCGATCAGGTTGCCTTCCGCATCGAAGATCGCGCAGGAGAAATCCAGCCGTTCCTTGATGTTCACAGAGTAAGACGTGTTCTGCAGCCGGAAGCCCATCTGTTCGGCAATCGACATGAACAGGTTGTTGAATACCTCCAACATCACCGGGTCGCTGTCCGTCCCGATGGCTTGTGTGCGTTCCAGGGCCACCACGCGGTCGAGCACCAGGTTGCCGGTCGCCGTGTACGTCGCGCGCCAGCCGGGTTCCACCACCGTGGTGCCGACCGGTTCGCGGATGACCGCGGGCCCGTGAATCTCGTTGCCGGGATGCAACGCTTCGCGGTCGTAGACAGGCGTGTCGTGGAATTCGCCCGCCATATAGACCTCCACGGTCGCAAGCGGGCCGGGCTGGTCGCCGCCGGCACCGCCCGTAGGCTCAGCGCTCTTAGCCTGCGCGCCGACCACCTCCACCGCGGCGGCCTCGATGATCAGCGGCTTGCCTTCCATCAGAAAGCCGAAACGGCTGCGGTAGGCGTCCTCGAACGCGGCCTGCATCTCCGCAAGCCCGCCGAAGGAGATCTCCAACGCGTTATCGGACCCTTTGTAGCGCAAATGCAGTTTACGCAGGACGGAGATACGGTCTTCCGACACATCCTGACCCAGCAGTTCCGCGTGGGCCTCCGCCGCCAACGCATCCAGGGTCTTCGAGACGGAGGCGAGCGACTCGTCCCCAAAATCGAGCTCGATCGACTGCTCCCGCAGCGCCCGCACATCCGCCAGCCCCATTCCGTACGCAGAGAGCACGCCGGCGAACGGATGCAGTAACACCGAGGTCATGCCCAGCGTATCGGCGATCAGGCAGGCATGCTGCCCACCGGCCCCGCCGAAACTGACCAGGGTATATTCCGTCACGTCGTAGCCGCGCTGGACCGAGATCTTCTTGATGGCGTTGGCCATGTTCTCGACGGCGATCTTCAGAAACCCGTCGGCGACTTCCACCGGCGTCCGGTCGTCCCCGGTGGAGCGCTTGATCTCCGCGGCCAGGGCGGAGAACTTTTCCACCACGACATCGCGGTCCAAGGGTTGGTCCTGATTGGGACCGAAGACGGGTGGGAAGAAATCCGGCTGCAGCTTGCCCAACATGACGTTGCAGTCGGTCACGCAGAGCGGTCCGCCCCGACGGTAGGCTGCCGGACCCGGGTTCGCTCCCGCGCTTTCCGGCCCGACACGATAGCGCGCCCCGTCGAAATGACAGATCGACCCGCCGCCCGCGGCAACCGTATGGATCAGCATCATCGGCGCGCGCATCCGCACGCCGGCCACCTGCGTTTCGAAGGCCCGCTCATATTCGCCGTCGAAATGCGCGACATCGGTCGACGTGCCGCCCATATCGAAAGTGATGATCTTGTCGAAGCCCGCGCGCTCGCTGGTTTGCACCGCGCCGACGATCCCACCGGCGGGGCCGGACAGGATGGCGTCCTTGCCCTGGAACAGATGCGCATCGGTCAGGCCGCCGTTCGACTGCATGAACTGCAGGCGGACATCCCCCAACTCCTCGGCCACCTGTTCCACATAGCGGCGCAAAATGGGTGAAAGATAGGCGTCGACCACCGTGGTATCGCCGCGCCCCACCAGACGCATCAGCGGGCTGGTCTCATGGCTGGTGGAAATCTGGGTAAAGCCGATCTCCGCCGCGATTGCCGCCAGCGCCACCTCATGATCGCTGAATTTGTAGCCGTGCATGCAAACAATGGCGATGGCCCGGATACCCGCATCGAAGGCCCCTTGCATCTTGGCCCGCGCGTCCGCCGCATCCAGCGGCGTCAGCACGGCACCAGCGGAATCGACCCGTTCGATGACTTCCTCGACCTGATCGTAGAGCAACTCCGGCAACACGATATGGCGGTCGAACAGATGCGGCCGCGCCTGATAGCCGATCCGGAGTGCGTCTTTGAACCCTTTGGTGATCAACAGCAGAGTGGGATCGCCCTTGCGCTCCAAGAGCGCGTTGGTGGCGACGGTCGTGCCCATTTTCACCGCGTCGATCCGTTCCGCCGGGATCGGGTCCGATTGCGCCACGCCCAGCAAATCGCGGATGCCCTGAACCGCGGCGTCCTTATAGGCTTCAGGGTTCTCCGACAGCAGCTTGTGGGTGATGAGCTCACCGTCCGGCTTGCGCGCCACGATATCGGTGAAGGTGCCGCCCCGGTCGACCCAGAACTGCCAGCCGGTTTCCGCCAGACCCTCGGTTTCAGTCGCAATCGTCGTCATCAGTCGTATCCTCGCGTAAGCGCACCACACCTTGCGCCGTCCGGCATCGGCCGGACGGTCCGGTATAGCGAGTGAACGGGTTTAATAAAACAGGCTAGGCAGCCACAACGCCATTTCCGGGAACGCCATCAACAGCGCGACCATGCAGAACATGGTCAGGACGAAAGGCAGCGTCCCGATCATCACATCGTTGAAGGCGCCCCGGGGCCGAATGCCTTGCACGACGTAGAGATTGACCCCGATGGGCGGGGTGATCAGCGCCGTTTCCAACAGTACCATCAGCAATATGCCGAACCAGACCGGATCGTATCCGAGCGACACCACGATGGGCGTGATCAGGGGCGCGGTGGTCAGCAGCATGCTGAGGGTTTCCATGAAGCACCCCAGCACGATGTAGAAGGCGATGATCATCAGCATGGTCTGGAAGGGCGTCAGGCCCAACCCGACGATGAAGTCGGTCAAGGCCTGGGTCAGCCCAATCGCCGCCAGTACGAAGTTCAGATAGATCGCGGCCAGGATGATGATCATGATCATCGCCGTCGTCCGCATGGTGGCTTCCAGGGCGGAAACCAGCATCTGCAGGGTGAGCGTGCGGTTCCAGGCCGCCAAGGCCAGTGCCGCCACCACGCCCAAGGACGCCGCTTCGGTCGGAGTCGCCACACCGGCATAGATCGATCCCACGACAACCAGGAAGATGCCGATGGGTGGACCAAGTCCCGGCAGACAGCGAAGCATCGCGGAGAAGTCGACCGGCACCGGATCGCCGCCCCAACGACGCCGCCACAGACAGGCCAGGACGATGGTCGCCATGAACAGAAAGGCGAGCAAAAAGCCCGGTATGAAACCCGCGAGGTACAATTCGGGAACCGATGTATCCGTCAGCAGTCCGAATATGATCAGATTGATGGAGGGCGGAATCAGGATCCCGAGCGTGCCGCCGGCTGCGATCGTCCCCAGAAACAGGCGCTCGTTGTAACCCCGCTTCTTGATTTCCGGCATCGCCACGGTTCCGATGGTCGCGGCGGTCGCCACGCTTGAGCCGGAGGTCGCCGCGAACAGGGCGCAGGACCCGATGTTGGAGTGCATCAGCCCGCCTGGCAGCCAGCCGAGCCAATGTACCATACCGTCATACATCTTCTCGGTGATGCCCGCGCGCAGCAGGATTTCCCCCAGCAGGACGAACATCGGGATCGCGATCAGCAGGAATTCCACGCTGTTCTGCCAGACGATGTCGCCGAGCGCCAAGTGGAGGGGCATGAAGGAGAAGAAATGCGACAGGGTAAGCCCCAGCCACCCGAGCGAGGCGGCGATCGGCACGCTGAGCCCGATAAGAACCAACAGAAAGACAAGCGTATAGGGCAGCATCGTCACTCTCCCCGAACCGGGCCGTCTTGATCGGACCTTGCGCGCTGCGCTCCTTCGGAGGCGTGCAGTTCCTCGTCGATCTGCTCATCGACGGATTTGATCCCGGCCATGGTTTGCACCGCCGACCAATCGCGACGGACAATGTTGGACACGACGGCCAGGATCAAAACCACGCCCGTGACCAGCGCCAAGGCGAGGCCGAAAAACCACAGGGACTGCGGAATGGCGAGCGGCGTACGCAAGGGCGTGATCGACCGTGACCAGTGCTGAAAGGAATCGGCAACCACACCGTAGGCCAGAACGGTGACGACACCGATAAAACCGACCAGTAAAACCAACCCCAGAAGATCCGCAAAGGCCCGCGCCGGTTTCGAAAACGCCTGATAGGCGATGTCGATCCGGATGTTGGCGCGTCCCAGCAAGGCCGCGGACAGCGCCAGCATGGTGGATATGCCGAAGGCGTAACCCGACAATTCGTCCGCACCGGCCAAGGTCCAACCCAAAATCTTTCGTGCGATCACATCTGCGGTCACCAAAAAGGCGGCGCCCAGGATTAGAAAGCCGCCAAAGACCAGGCACAGGCGGCTCAACCCGTTCAATTTATCCAATAGCGGTTGCATACCTGTCCCCTTGCCGGACTGACCCGGCATCGATCTATTGGCGATTCAAGCAGGAATGAGCGGAAGCGGGCGACGGCGCGCCGCCCGCTTCCAGTGTCTCAGATCAGTTGGCCTGCGCTTTCAGGCCGACGATCTTGCCAACCGTTTCGTTCCAGTTGGCCGCGCATTCCGCGCCGCACCGTTCGGCCCAGCGTGCCAGCACGACGTCCGTCGCCACCTTGTCACGGGCCTGAAGATCGGCCGTTGTCGGCTCGACAAGCGTCATGCCGCCTTTCTCGCCCGCCGAACAGTCGCCGCCGGTGATGCAGGAGATCGCAACATCGTCCTCGGTCGCGGTCTCTTGCCACATCCGGTCCGTCAAACCGTCGAGGGCTTGTTGAATGGACGCCTGCTGGTCGGCGGAAAGCGCGTTCCACTTGTCCATGTTCATCGCGCCGAAGGAAATGCCCCAGCCAACGCGAAGCGTATAGGCATGCGTCGCCACCTGGTACCACTTGGCGGAATAGGCCGACATGGTTCCGGTAATGCCGCAATCCGCGATGCCTTTTTCCAACGCGGGCACGACCTCCGCGAACGGGATCGTGACGCTGGTCCCGCCGACCCCTTCGACGAAGTCCCCCAGGGTCGTGGAGTAAACGCGGATCTTCTTACCCGCCAGATCTTCCAGACCGTTGACCGGCGTGCGGCACCACAATGTCTGGCTGGGGAACGGGTAGAGTTGCAAAAGTTTAGCGTTGTAGATCTCTGCGAAATGCTTTTCCAAGATCGGGAAATAAGCATCCGCAACCTTGCGCGCGGTGCCGATATCCTGCACGACCGAGGACAGATCGACCCCCTCGAAGACCGCGTTTTCAGCCGCCACGTAACCCATCACGCCGTGGGTGAAGTCGAACACGCCCAGTTTCAAAAGGCGCATGACCTCGAACCCCTTCAACCCCAGTTCGGTTTGCGGCTTGATCTCGCCAATGACCGAACCATTCGTCAGCCCGGCGATCTTTTCGTTCCAGAACGGCCCTTCGTGCTTTTTGAAGTTGGTCAAATTACCCCAGGTGCCGACCGCCTTGATCGAAACCGTATCGGCCGCGGCGGCCTGCCCGACGGTGAGCATGCCGGCCAGGGCGACCGCGCTTAAGGACCCAATGATTTTACCCATACGCATGATTAAAGTCTCCCAATGTTGTGAAGTTTGTCCTGTGCGGCCTTCCAGGCGTTCATCGCCTGCTCGCCGCTTTTCAGATCGGTGATCAGCATGTGGCCGGGGCGGTGCGTGTAGCAGACCGGGGGCCCCGCCACCTCGATAGCCACTTGTGGGGTCACGCCACAGGCCCAGAACACCGGCACCTCGTCGTCGCGGATCGTGACAGCCTGACCCCAGTCGGGCTTGCGGACATCCGCAATGCCGATGACCGACGGGTCGCCGACATGGACGGGCCGCCCATGGGCGTGTGGAAAGCGGGCGCAGATTTCGGCCGCCCGCGCGGCGTCGTCCCGGGTCATCGGACGCATCGAAACGACCATGCCCCCGGCGAAAGCGCCCGCCGGATTGGTGGCCGTTGCGGTTCGGAACATGGGCACGACCTTGCCCTCGTCGATATGCCTCAGGCGAAGGCCGTTTTCCATCAGGGCGCGCTCGAACGTATAGGAACAACCAAGCGCGAAGGCGACGAGATCCCCTGACCAAACCCGGTTGAGGTCCTCCAGATGTTTCGCGAACCGGCCCTTGCGATAGAGGTTGTACTGGGGGACGTCGGTTCGGATATCCAGGTCGCGGCCCAACTCCCCAAACTTGGGATCGCCTATGTCGGAAACGCCGACCACCGGACACGGGGCCGGGTTGGCAATGCAGTACCGCGCGAAATCCCGGGCCCAATCCAAAGGCAGGACCACGAGGTTCGCCTGCAGGTATCCGTTCGCAAGGCCGGCCGTTCCGGAACGGTGCAAACTGGTCCGGATGCGCTGACGAACAGTGGCCGCCGGCATTGCCGGTTTCAATGCGGCGGGACTTTTTGCCTGCGCGGCGCCGTTGACGCTGAAACCAACTGTCTGCACGGAAATGCTCCCCTTGCCCAAGCTCGTTCAAAGCCATGGCGCGGAAGGGTACCGGCGCTTTCCAAAAAATCTAATCTATAGTTTTTTTGATTCTATATAGAATTTTTTTATTTCGATTTATCGTCCGGGGAGGCGACCGCATGGGCGATATCGGCCACCATGGAGACGAGGCTGTCATTTTCCGCCCGCGCGTGAGAGGCGGTAAACAGCAACTCCGACGGGGCCCAGTCCACGGCCAGCTTCACCAAAGCGCCGCTTTCCAACTCATCGGCAACAAGGACATCCGGCAGGCTGGCGACGCCGATACCCTGCAAGGCCATTTGTTTGGCCGCCGACAAGGACGTCGACCCGAAAATCCGCGTCGACGACAGCGACTCCTTCCGCGCCCTGTCCGCAATCTCCGCATAGGGCCGGGTGTTGTGCGCATAAGTCAGGATCGGCAATGACAGCAACGCGGAAAACGGTACCGGTGCGCCCTCGAAGGTCAAGCGGGGGGAAGCGACCCAAACCAGAGGATACCGGCACAGCGGGAGATTGGTGACCGAGTATTCCGAGATGGGCCCCATCAGAAAGGCCAGGTCCAGGTCGCGGGCAACCACGGCGTCGCGCATGTTGACGCTGACATCGACGCTGACCTCAAGGTCCAGTGCGGGGAAGGTCTCGTGCGCCGCTTTCAGAAAGGCCGGGAGCCATGTGTGAACGATGGTTTCCGCAACGCCGATCCGCAGAATGCCGGAAACCGCCGACGCATCGCCGATCCTGAGCTTTACGTCGGCCGCCAGCCCCAACAGCCGTTCGGCCATCGGCTGCAGTTCCACCCCCTTGGCCGTGAGGGTGACCGCCCCGCCCTGCCGGTTGAAGAGCGTGACGCCGAGACTTTCCTCAAGCCCGGCAATACGGGCCGAAATCGCGGGCTGCGTGGTGTAAAGCTGGTCCGCCGCCTTGCTGAAACTGCCAAGACGCGCCACCGAGAGAAAGGTCTGAAGCTGCACCAGATTCATGGGCCAAGCATGCCACGAATCCGGGCTGCGGCAAGACCGCGCCCAAACCCATCTCCGTTAGGCCATGCCGAGTTTCTGCGCCAGTTCCATGTCCCAGAAACACGCTTCGATCTTGTGCCCTTCCAGATCGCGGACGAAAGCGCCGTAGTAGGGTTCCCCATAGAGCGGCCGGGGCCCCGGCGGTCCGTCATCGACCGCCCCCTGCTTGATCGCCTCTGCATGGAAGGCGTCGACATCCGCCTGGTTGCGGGCAAAGAAGGCGATATGGGTGCCGTTGCCCACAGATGCCGTCTTCTCGTCATACGGGGTCTGGATCCAGAACTCAGGAAAGGCGCGGCCATAGGCGATCGCGTCCCCGTGCTGCATCAGGCGGACAATGCCTAGCGTCGCGAGAACCGCGTCATAAAAGGCCGCTGCCTTGGGAAAATCGTTCGTCCCCAGAGACACGTGGGACAGAATGCTGGGAAAGGGTTCGTTCGTCATTTCCGGGCCTCTCATCATTGCCCGGCCTTGCTATCATTCGGACGAGAACATATCAAGAACAAATAAGCCTAAAGACCTAAATGGCGCAGGATCACAACCGCCCCCACCCCCATCGCTATCGCGGCGAGTGTCGGCAGGCGCAGGGCGGCCAAGACGGTGACGGCGGCCGCGATCGCCTCCGCCGGTCCTTCGGTCAGGACCAGGGGCGCGATGATTGCCGTCAGGATGGCGGGCGGCATCGCTTCTAGAGCCGCCTTGGTCCGGCCGGCGATCTGCAGGCGGCGGCCGAAAAGATAGCCGCTCATCCGGGTGCACCAGGTCACCAGCGCCATGCCGGCGATCGTCGCCAAGGTTGCCGGATCCGTCGCCCAAACATCCATCGTCGCAAGCGTCCTTTTACGCGTCCGCCACGGCGCGGCAAAACCGGCCGATTTCTTCTTCGGTGTTGAAATAGTGGACCGAGGCCCGGCACACGGCCTCGATCCCGCGCGACCCGAAATCCAACTGGGCGGAGAAGACGGTCGAGGTCGAAATGTTGATTCTCTGCGCCCGCAGCCGGTTCGCGATCGATACCGGTTCTTCGCCTTGCTTGGAAAAGGTCACGATGGCTCCCTTGCGCGCGCCGAGATCGTGCACGGAAACGCCGGGCAACACCGCAAGGCTCTCGCGCAGCAGCGCACCGAGCGCAAGCGCCCTCTCCTCGACAGCCGGCATCCCGATCTCCAGCGCATAGTCCACAGCCGCGGCCAAACCGATCTTGCCGGCGAAAAAGCATTCCCAGTTCTCAAACCGCTTGGCGCCGGGGGCCAGTTCGTAACTCTCCGGCCCCGTCCAGCGGGCTGCGTGCAAATCGATGAAGGGCGGGTCCAGATCTTTCACAATTTCCGAGGAAACATACAGAAATCCCGTTCCGCGCGGGCCGCGCAGGAATTTGCGTCCGGTACCGGATAGGATCTGGCATCCGATCTTGGAGATATCGACATCGATCTGACCGACCGACTGGCAGGCATCGAGCAGATAGAGGATTCCATGCTCCCGCGCGACCCGGCCGACTTCTGCCGCCGGATTGATCAGGCCGCCCTGGGTCGGCACGTGCGTGATGGCGATCAGCTTCGTACGCGGGGTTATATGCTCGGCAAGACGCTCCACATCGATCTGACCGGTCTCGTCCGACGGGGCGACGTCCACCTGCAAACCCCGCCGCTTGGCTTGCTGCAGAAAGGCCAGGAAATTTGACGCGTATTCCGATGCATGGGTCAGGATGCGGTCGCCTTCCTTAAGCGGCAACGCGTAAAAGGCCATGTCCCAGGCCCGCGTGGCATTCTCCACATAGGCCACCTCCTCCGGTTCCGTCCGCAGAAGTTTTGCGAAGGAAGTGTAAAAGCCCTGCAGCTTGTCGCCGGCCGCGGCCGCGGCTTCGTATCCGCCGATCTCGACTTCCAGCGCCAGGTGACCGGTGACGGCCTGATGAACCGGCGCAGGCATCAGTGATGCACCGGCATTGTTGAAGTGCATCAGGTCGCGGCAGGACGGTGTCTCCGCCCGCAATCTCTCCAGGTCGGCTTGGCCAAGTGTCATGATCTCTCCTCCACCGGCGTCCCATCGGACGCGTGTTGCGGTTTGTAGAGAAGCGCACCGGCGACGGTCCCGGCAACCCCGGCCAGGAAAATATACCAAACACCTTCGAATAGGTGGTATGCGGCCATCGCCACGGCGACGCTGACCAGGATCACCAAGGTCTGACGGCTGGCCTTCCAGAACCCCACGACCAGGGTGATGAAAACCGCCGGAAACACATAGTCGAAACCGTAGACACCAGGATCCTCGACCAGACCGCCCGCCAAAGCGCCGACCAAAGTCCAGACCGGCCATTGTAGATAGAAAGGCACGATCATCCCGAGCACATAGGCTGGGGAGAGGCCCTGTCCGCTTTGGCTGACGCGCTGCAGCGCCATGGCCCAGGTTTCGTCGGAGTGGATTGACACGAAGAAGAACCGTTGCCAGCGGTTGAGCTTTCCCAAGTGCGGGGCAAGGGCGGCGCCCATCAGTACATGCCGCAGATTCACCAACAGGGTCGTGCCGACGATGGCGAGCACCGGAACCGGCGTCGACCAGATATCGATGGCGATGAATTGAGAGCTACCCGCATAGACGCTTGTGCTCATCAAGGTGACTTCAAGCGGCGACATGCCTTTCTGAACCGCCAGCGAGCCCAGCAGCAAGGCAAAGGGTGCCGCCCCCGCCATCAAGGGCAGAATATCGATGAAGCCGCGCAACGCTTCCGAACGGGAATCCGGTGTTTTCATGCAGGCGAAAATAGGGACGGGTTCCGGGGCCGTATTGGAAAAATGTGCAAAGGGTAAAGGATCCGCGCGGAGAAACCGTCAACTCTCGCCGGCAAGCGCAAACACGGCGAATCGTTCGTCGACACCTTTTAGGGAATGGGATCCCAACGGCAGCGTCTCCCGGCCTATCGCCTCTGCGACCTCCGCCGACATCAGCAAGGAATGACCGAGCTCCTTCGTCAGCCCCTCCAGGCGCGCGGTCCTGTTGACCGCGGGCCCCATCACGGTGAAGTCCAGCCGTTCCGGTGCCCCTACATTGCCGTAGATGACCGTGCCGGCATGAATGCCGACGCCGAACTCAATCGCCGGACGGTTCATCCGCCGGCGCCGATGGTTGATCGTCGCCAACCCGTCGAAGGCATCGGTCGCGGCATCCACCGCGGCCCTGCAGGCCGCCGCCCTGGAAAAGGTCTCGCTGACCGGAAACACGATGAGCATCGCGTCCCCGATGAACCGCAACACTTCCCCGCCGCGCGCCGCGACCGCCGCCGTCACCGCCTCGAAATAGGTATTCAGCAGGTCGATGAGGTCCGCGGGCTCCAGGGTCTCGGTCAGCGGCGTGAAGTCGCGCAGGTCGCTGAACCAGATCGCTGCGTCGATGGTCTCCCCGTCGCCGCGCTTGATCTGCCCCGACAGAACCCGCTCGCCGATGCGGTGCCCGACATAGGTGTCCAAGAGTGCCGCGGCGATACGCCGGATCGCAAACACCTCGAATGGCGACGCGACAAACGAGAACAGCCGCTCGAACTTGGCGATATCCTCTTCGCTGAAGCCGGCGGGTTCTGTGGTGACCACGGTGGCGTTGCTGAAAGAGCCGTCAGAAAATACCAGCGGGGCGGCCAGATAGTCCGTCGCCCCCTCGGCCGCCAGTTCGAACAGCACGCGATGGTCGCGGTCCTCCTCCAGCTCGGTCAGTTTCCGCCGAAAACTTGTGCCGGATTGGGCGACAAAGGCCATCGGACTGCCGACATAGGTGTCGTTGTTCATGAAACCGTGGCGTCCGGACCGCTCTTGCGCCCGCGCCATGCCCCGGGACCAGACAACCGACCAGACGGCGATCTGAGGATGAATGGTCCGGCAGCCCAACCGCAGCCGCCACAGCGGCGCACCGCAGGCAATCAGCCTTTCGCCAAGTGCCTTGATGAAGTCGCGGGGATCCTCGTTGAGCCGACCGGTCCGGAACAGCCAGTCGATCACCGGCTCCAGGTCCCAATCAGGTCCGGCCATGGATCTCCACCATGGGTGCGGCAGTTGCAAAACGGTCGGTGCGGATTGCGTAAACGCTCAAGGGGGGTGCGCCTAGGCGGCCATGTCCGTGCGATATTGCCCGGGTGTGACGCCGACGACGCCCTTGAACGTCTTGCTGAAATGACTCTGGTCGTAGAAACCGCAGGCAAAAGCGGTCTCGGCCAGTCCCTCGCCGCTCCCCAGCAGGCGGCGCGCCCGCGACACCCGCGCCCGCGTCCGGAACATATGCGGGGTTATGCCCAGCTCCGACTTGAAGGCCCGGATCAGGTGAAACCGGCTGACCCCGGACCGGGCGGCCAGATCGGTCAAGTTGATGTCCAGCGTCAGATCGTCTTCCAGCACCCCGCACACCCGCGACACCAGGCCCGCTTCGCGCCCCACCGGCCGGATGTAGGGTTTAGCGTCTGCATGACGGGCGATCAGAACCGAAAGACAGTCGACCAGCGCCGTCTCCGACTGCAGCCGTGGGGCACCGGCCTCGAACAATGAGTGCATGCGCGCCGTGCGCGCCGCCAGATCCAGATCCTCGTAAAGCGGCTTGGCGAAGAACGGCAAGCCGAACGTCGGTCCAAGGATGTCCTCGGTGATCTCCGCCATCAGCGCCACCGACGGGTAGGTCATGCGGTACTCATACCCCGCCTCGCTGGGCATGCCGTCGTGCAGAACGTCGGGGTTGAGGACGGTAACCTGACCGGGCCTGGCAATGTGGCGTCCGCCATAGGCGTGGAAGATCTCAGCCCCCCTCGTGATCGTCCCGTAGGTATAGGTATCGTGCACATGGGGCGCGTAGGTGTGCCGCACGAACCGGGCGTGCAGATACTCCAGGTCGCCATGCTGGACTTCTCTCCAGAACTTGGCCCGGTCCGGATTGCCTTTCGGCGCGCTCAGGATTTCCTGGCGCACGGCTTGTTGCTGCGTCACCGACATAGGGCAAGAGTATAGGGGGTCGCCCTCCCCGTTGCTTGTAAAAATGTGCAGCGCTTGAAGAGAGACGCGGGGGAATGACGGCATCTCTGCGCTTCCGGCTGAGACGACGGCCGTCAAGGCGCGGATTGACCGGACGCCCGCCCAGACCGCACACTCCCGATCCTACCCGAAAGTACCACGCTCTTTGAGAAACCCAGTGCCATGACCGATCTCGCCGACCACGCCTCCGCATCGCCAGAAACCAAATCCTCGGCGCAGGCCGCCGCCTTCAACCTGTACGACCTTCCCGAGGGCTTCCTGGAAGATCCCTATCCCTGGTACCACGCACTGCGGCGTCACGCCCCGGCGCACCGCCTGCCGGACGGCAGCGTTTTCCTGACCCGCTACAGCGATTGCCTGGCCATCTATCGCGACCCCGCAACCTTCATTTCCGACAAGAAGGTCGAGTTCGGCGCCAAGTTCGGGGACAGTCCGCTCTACCGCCATCATACGACCAGCCTTGTGTTCAACGACCCGCCCCTGCACACCAGGGTGCGGAAACTGCTGGCCCCCGCCTTCACGCCGCGCGCCGTCACCCGTCTGGAGCCGCTGTTCATCGACATGGTGGAGGATCTGCTGGCGAAGGGCGGGGCACAGGGCGGATTCGACCTGATTGCCGACTTCGCCTCCGCCCTGCCTGTATGGATTATCGGCGACCTGCTGGGGGTTCCGCGGGAAGAGCGCGGTCCTTTACGCGACTGGTCCCTCGCCATTCTCGGCGCCCTGGAGCCGGTCGTCAGCGCCGAACAGGCCGCCGCCGGCAACCAGGCCGTGACGGACTTTTCCGACTATCTGACCGGGTTGATCGACGACCGCCGCCGAAATCCCGGAGACGAACACGACGTTTTGACGGCCCTGATCGAAGGGGAAGTCGACGGCGACCGCCTCAGCCAGGACGAGCTGATCCAGAACTGCGTCTTCCTGCTGAACGCCGGCCACGAAACGACCACAAACTTGATCGGCAACGGGGTCGACGCCCTGCTGCGGTTTCCGGACCAGAAACGGATCTTTTGCGAGGATCCAGGCTGCACCAAGAGTGCGATCGAAGAGTTTCTGCGGTTCGAAAGCTCGAACCAGCTGGGCAACAGAAAGGCCGTCAAGGATGTGGAGGTCGGCGGCGTTCCAGTCAGCGCCGGCACTTATATCCATCTCTGCATCGGCGCCGCCAACCGCGATCCCGCCCAATTCGAAAACCCGGACCTGCTGGATGTCCGCCGCACGCCGAACCGGCATCTGGCGTTCGGCGGCGGCATTCATACCTGCGCCGGTAATTCATTGGCCAGAATGGAAGGGGCAATCGCGATCCGGCGTTTGTTCGAACGATTCCCGAACGTGGCGCTGAAGGGCGAACCGGTGCGCGGCGGCAGGGCGCGGTTTCGCGGCTTTCTAAGCTACCCGGTCATCTTCTAACCGGTATCAAGGCACCGTGCGAGCGATCGCTTTGGGGCGGCTCTGCTGATTGTCTCCGCCTTAGAAATCCTCACTTCCGCGGCGCAGTTTCCGTCGCGACCCTTGCACAAACGGACTCAGACACTTTATTGAATTATTTGCGAGGCTGCGGGGAGACACGGGTCGAACGGCCCGGCGGAGGGAAAGCGGCTCAGCACAGTGTTGCCCACGGTTGGGCGTGGATTGCTGCATGTACATGGATATCTTTTTTGTGGTCGCCGGGCTTGTCGTGCTGACCCTGGGTGGCGAGCTTGCGCTGCGCGGTGCGGTCGGCATGGCGATGAAACTCGGCGTGTCCACTGCGATCATCGGCCTCACGGTTGTCGGCTTCGGCACCTCTGCGCCCGAACTGATGGTCACCATTCAAGCCGCGCTGACGGAGCGGCCCGATTTGGCGATCGGCAACGTTGTCGGAAGCAATATCGCCAACATCCTCCTCATTCTCGGTGTCGGCGGCCTGATCGCCAAGCTCAGTTGCGGCGCGGGCGTGGTGCGGCGCGATGCGACGGCAACCCTGGTCGCCGTGCTCCTGCTGGTCGCCCTCGGCTGGTACGGCACCATCGTCGCATGGCACGGCGCGCTGATGGTGGTCATGCTGGTCAGCTACATGGCCTGGTCCTATCACATGGATCGCAAGGACATGGCATCGGCCAGCCTGCATGAACGGGAAGCGGAAGAGACGGAAAACATCCCGGAACGGACGGTGATGATCGGCCTTTTCGTGATCGGCGGCCTGGCCGGCCTGGTCGGCGGCGCGCATTTGCTGGTCGAAGGCGCTACCGGCATCGCCCGAAGCTTCGGCGTTCCGGAATCGATCATTGGCCTGACGCTGGTGGCGCTCGGCACCTCGCTGCCCGAACTGGCGGCCACCGTGATCGCCGCGGTCCGCGGTCACACCGATGTCGCGATCGCCAATGTGTTGGGAAGCTGCCTGTTCAACGTGCTGTCTATCCTGGGCATCACCTCGATGATCCATCCCCTGACCATCGCCACGGACATTCGCGACATAGACATGTGGGTGATGCTGGGCGCCACCATCCTGCTGCTGCCGATTTTGCGTCGGGACCACTGCATCAATCGCCTTGAATCGAGCATTCTGCTTACCCTGTATGTGCTTTACATCGGTCATATCGGCTACCGACTCGGCATAGTCTAGGTGGGGATTACCCTCCCGGCCGTCGCCGAACTGTCATAAGAGTCTGATTTAAGTCCGGGTAGTTTCCTTCCCTCTCAAGCCACGTCCGGGGTCTCATGGGCGCAATCAAGAACATCTTGCTGGTAACGTTCGACCAATGGCGGGGCGACAGCCTTTCCGCCGCCGGGCATCCTGTCCTGAAAACACCGCATATCGATGCACTGGCGGCCGACGGCGTCCTGTTCCGTAACCACTATTCCTCGACGGCGCCCTGCGGCCCTTCCCGCGCCAGCCTGCTGGCGGGCATGTATCAGCACAATCACCGATCGGTGCGCAACGGAACGCCGTTGGATGCGCGCTTTACCAACATCGCCTTGGAAATGCGCAAGTTGGGATACGATCCCGCCCTGTTCGGCTATACCGATATCTCCCCCGACCCGCGCAGCCGCCATCACCGCGACCCGGTGTACAACAGCTATGAAGGTGTCTTGCCCGGCATGTCCCTGGTCTGCCGGCTCGACGACGATATGGGGACCTGGTTCGCCGACCTGAAACGCAAGGGATACGAGGTGCCCGAGCGTCAATTCGACATCTTCCTGCCGGTCGACGGCTATCCGGGCGCGGAAGGCAAAGGCTACAGCTATGCGCCCCCGGTCTTTTCGTCGGCCGACAGCAACGCCGCCTTTCTGACCGACCGGGCGATCGACTATATCGACGCACAGTTCGGCAAGCCCTGGTTTGCGCATCTGTCCTACATTTCGCCGCACCCGCCCTTCATCGCGCCGGAGCCGTACAACAGCCGCTATGACGCGGCGGATATGCCCGACCCGATCCGCGCGGAAAGCCCGGAACAGGAAGTCGCCACGCATCCTTGGCTGGAACACGCCCTGGAGACCATGGGCCTCGGAACGCAAGACGCGGTCGCCTGTTATGAAGGCAAGTCCATCGCCTGCCACGAATTGACCGGGGTCGAGTTGAATCAGATCCGCGCCACCTACTACGGCATGATCAACCAGGTCGAAGACTGTTTCCAACGCCTGATCGATCACCTGAAGGCGGCAGGCGTGTACGACAACACGCTGATCGTTTTGACATCCGATCACGGGGAGATGTTGGGCGATCATTGGATGCTCGGCAAATCCGGGTTCTTCGATCAAGCCTTTCATGTCCCGCTCATCGTGCGCGATCCGCGCGAGGCGGCGGACGCCGGACGCGGGCGCGTGGTCGACGCCTTTACAGAGGCCGTGGACGTCATGCCGACCGTCCTCGACCTGATGCGTGCGCCGGTCCCCCGGCAGTGCGACGGTTCCCCTCTCACGCCTTGGTTGGAAGGCCGCACGCCGTCACACTGGCGGCGCGAAGTGCATCACGAGTTCGATTTCCGCGACATCGTGGTGAAGAGGGCGGAGCGCAGGCTGGATCTGAAATCCGACGAGTGCGCGCTAAGCTGCCTGCGGGACGAGAAGTACAAATATGTACATTTCGCCGCCCTTCCCCCTTTGTTCTACGATCTCGAGAAGGACCCGGAACAACTCGTCAACCGGGCGGACGATCCGGCCTACGCCCCATTGGTCGCAGAGTATGCACAAAAGATGCTGAGCTGGCGGATGATGAACGACGAGCGCATCCTGACCTATCATGTGGTTCATGACGGCGTGATCGAGCATCCGGACGACCGCTACACGCACGATTGAACCGGCCACCTCCATGTCCTATGTCCTGACGCAAGTTCTTTGAGGTTTTTGCTTCATGTCCAAGATTGACGTGCATCCCATTGTTGCGCACCGCGGCGCCAGCGGGCACGCGCCCGAGAACACCGCCGCCGCGATCGCCAAAGCCGCGGAGCTTGGTGCCCGATGGGTAGAATTCGATTGCATGATGACCCGGGACGGCCGTGTCATTCTGAACCATGACGAGACCTTGGAACGGACCGCGGGCATGGAAGATCGCGTGTGCGATCTGGATGTCGCGGATCTGCTGCATTTGGACGTCGGCACCTGGTTCGATCCGAAATATGCGGGCGAAACCATGCCGACCTTCCGGCAAACCATGAAGCAGCTCTCCAGCCTCGGCATGGGCGCCAACACCGAAATCAAGCCGTGCAAGGGCAAGGAACGCGAAACCGGCGAAGCCGTCGCCAAGGAGATTGCCGCATATTGGCCCGCCGACCTTCCACCGCCCGTCGTTTCTAGTTTTTCTACGGATGCCTTGGCTGCCGCCATTCCGCATCTGCCGCCGGAGGCCGAAGTGGCGCAGCTTTGGGGCCGCGTTCCCGGCGATTGGCGCGAACAGCTCGAGCAACTGGGCGCGACGGCAGTTCACGCCAGCGCTTTCCGGCTGGAAGAAGCAATCGCGCGCGAGATCGTCGAGGCCGGCGTTCCGTTGCGCTGCTACACAGTCAACGAAAAACCGCTCGCCGAGAAGCTTTTCGGCTGGGGCGCAGGGTCCATTTTCACCGACTTCCCGGACCTGTTTCTATCGTAGCTAAGTCACCGCACAGTAACTTAAAGTGTGATGGTTGTCACCGATATGCAATCCGTGCATAGGGGACATGTGATTTTTATCATTTTCCTGCGCCTCAACTGGCCCTAAATCAGCCGGTGTGAGACAGCGGCCAACGTCGCAGCTTCCGATGGTCGGAAGCGACGCGCCGCCTCCGAACTTCAGGCATTTGGAGGATTGAGCAATGCGTATGAACAACACCCATCCCGAACTGATCGTTGCCCAGGCGATGGTCCCCACGGCTGCGTCCGTTACCGATGTCTTCCGGTCTTTGACCATGCGTCTCGCCACGCGGATTACCGCGGCGAACGACCGGGTCGCGAAGAAAGCCGCCTAAAGCCGGCTGCAAGCTAAGTACCCTGTTCAATGTGAAGGCCCCGCCTACCCCGGCGGGGCCTTTGCTTTTTCAAACGCCTAGGGCTTTTCACCTGCTGCCAGACGGCGGGCGATATCGTCCAGACACGGCTGTACGTCCTCGACAGTCGGGACGACATAGTGGACACCCGTCTTGTCCAGTCCGACCCGCGCCGCTTCGAACGCATCTTTTTGCGCCTCGGCAGAAAGCGCAGACCATTCTTCGTGGGAGAGGCCGACTTCGTTCCCTGAACAGGCCAGCCCGATCGTCCACATGCCGGCCGCCAGACCGGCCTCGAGACCCGGCGCGCTGTCGTCAATGTTCACACAGCCCCTGACGTCCGTCGCGCCGACACCCATCGCCGCCTGCAGGCACATGTCCGGATACGGGCGGCCATGGGCCACGTCGCTGGCGCATATCCGCGCGTCCGGCTCCAAACCCTGCGCAGACAGGGTTTTCGCCAGCACGTCCATCACCTCTCTCGGGTAGCCGGTCGTCGTCGCGATCTTCATGCCGGCTTCGCGCGCGTTGGCAAGCAGCGCCGCCGTCCCCGGAATGACGGTCGAGTAATCGGCGAGACACTGGATCTGAAGCGGCAGGAAATCGGCGTACATCTCATCGACATCGGATTCCTCTGCCGTCGCGCCATGCTGCGCCTGCCAGGCCTCCGCCACCCGCGGCATCGCCAGAAGTTGAACGATATGGTCGCGCTTCGCCGCGCCCATCGGCTGGCGTGCCTCGGGAACCGTGATATCGACATCGCGCCGCTTGAAGATCTCAACGAACGCCATTACCGGGGCGATACAGCCGAAATCGACGATGGTGCCGGCATTGTCGAAGATCAGCGCTTGGACCGGGCCCGTATAGGTCCCGTTGGAACGGTTGTTCATAGTTTTCTTGCCTTTATGCAGAGTGAATCAGGCCGCATGCGGCCGGCGGTTTTGGACGCCCATTTCGTCCAGGACATCAGCGACGGCTTGAACCACGCCATCAACATCCGTCGGTCCCATCGCGCCTATGCAGCCGATGCGGAAGGTTTCAACCTGGGTCAGTTTACCGGGATAGATGACATAGCCGCGCGCGGCGAGCCTGTCGTAAAAGGTCGCGAAATCGTACCGCGAATCCTGCGGCGCATGAAAGGCGACAATGATGGGAGCCTGGATTTCGTCGCTCAGAAACGTCTCGAAACCGAGCCCGCGCATCCCTGACACCAGATGCCGGCAATTCGCGGCATACCGGGCACCGCGGGCTTGGGTGCCGCCTTCCGCGGCGTGCTCCTGCAAGGCGGTGTAAAAAGCGGCCAGAACATGGGTCGGCGGCGTAAAGCGCCATTGCCGCGTTTTCTCCATGTACGCCCACTGCTCGTGAAGATCCAAACTGACTGAATGAGCATTGCCTTCGGCCTTCTCGAGCGCCTGTTTATCCGCAAGCACGAACCCCATGCCGGGAACGCCTTCGAGACATTTGTTGGCGCTGGCCGCGAGTGCCGTATAGCCCAGCGCTGCAGCGTCCAACGCCAGGGCGCCGAAAGCGCTCATCGCGTCGATCAAAAGCCCAACGCCGTGGCGGCCGGTGACCGCGGCGATATCTTCGACCGGGTTGCGCACGCCGCTGGTCGTTTCGCAGTGCACGACGAACAGATGGCTGAACGCGGTCTCCGTCAAAAGCCGGTCGATCTCCTGCGGGTCGGGCGGCGCATCCTCCGCTGTGCGATACACCTGGAAGTCCCTTCCCATCCGCTCGCAAATCTTGATTGCCCGGTCCCCGTAGGCGCCGTTCGTCAGCATCAGGACGGCCCCGTCGCGCGGTACGAATGTGCCAAGCATAGCCTCCACGACGAATGTCCCGCTGCCCTGCAGGGGAACCGCCGTCAGACGGTCACCGTCGCCCGCGATACCTTCCAGGCGGGACCGGATGTCGGCGTTCATGTCTCGGAACGGCGCATCCCAAGACCCCCAATCCTTCAGCATCGCCTGTTTCACGCTGTCGGTCGTGGAGAGCGGTCCGGGCGTCAGCAGCAAAGGTCGGTCGGCGGTCGGCCGGCCACTCAGGGAATGAGACGGGGCGTCGGTCATCGGGCGGGGTTCCTTCGAAAGGTGCCCCCGCTCTATGCCATCTGGACCTATATACGTCTAATCGATATTTTATATTTTATCTATCGATCAGAGCGATATTTTTGAATGCTGAACCCGACGCATCTCCGCGCCTTTCACGCCGTCGCCACCGAAGGCAGCTTTTCCCGCGCGGCGCGTGCTCTAAACGTTGGTCAGCCGACCTTGTCGGCGCAGGTCAAGGCGTTGGAAGAAACCTACGGCGTCCGCCTGTTCGACCGGCGCGGCCGGGGCGTGGTGTTGACGGAACTGGGCCGCGCCCTGGCGGACGTATCCACCAGGATCGAAACCCTGAGAGATCAGGCAGAAGCCCTACTCTCCGGTGCGCAGAACCTGGCGCGCGGGACACTCGCCGTCGGCGCCGACAGCCCGCGTCACGCCATGGAGCTATGCGCCGGTCTGAAGCAACGCCACCCGGGCCTGCAGGTCAGGATCTCCATGGGGAACCGGGACGGCGTGCTGGCAAGTCTTACCGACTACCGGGTCGATGTGGCGCTGCTGTCGAACGTGCCGGTCGAGGACCGGTTGTTCGCGCTGCCCTACCGGCGCTCGCCGCTGGCGGTCGTCGTGCGTCGGGATCACCCGCTTGCGGGCCATAAACGTCTCCGTCTTGCACAGCTTTTGTCGCATGAGATCGTCGTGCGGGAGCGCCCGTCGATCACACGCGAAGTGTTCGAACGCGCGGTCGCCAAGGCCGGGCTGGATTTCCCGGCAGCGCTGGAGATCGAAACCCGGGAGGCGGTGCGCGAAGCGGTTCTCGCCGGATTGGGCGCCAGCGTCGTAGTCACCGCTGAACATGAGGAACATGCGGACCTGCGGCTCATTTCGCTGGAGGCGGACAGGCTGGATGTCGCGGAGTATGTGGTGTGCCTGAGGGCCCGCCGCCGGCTCGCGACCATCCGTGCCTTCCTCGAGCTGGCATCCGACATGGCGGGCGATGCCGGCTAGCGTCCCGGTGGCGGGACGCCGGCCGGCACAGCGCATAGGCCCTGAGGGATCTAGTCGTCGTCATCGTCGTGGTGATGACGGCTCCGGCCGATTTCCTTCCGGGTGATCGCACCGTCGCCGTCCCGGTCCATCTTCGCGAGCGCCCAGTCGACCCGCTCGTTCAACTCTTGCGCGGTCAGTTGGCCATCGCCGTCTTCATCGAGCCTCTGGAAGGCGCGAACCATCGGGGAGCGCATCATCTCCACCCAAACGCCCTCGAATTCGTCGAGCGACAGGGAAGCATCGCCGTTGGCGTCGTTCGTCTCGATCCGCGACGCCGCGCCGGTTTTCAGTTCCGCCTCGGTTAAAACCCCGTCATTGTCGGCATCGAACTGCCGGAACATCATTGCGCCCGCGCCGTGATGGCCCCAGCGGTACTTGCCTTTGAAGCCGTCGCCGGAGGCGATCGCGTTCCCGACCACGGCGGCCGTCGAAATCGAGGCGGCGGCGATCAGTAGCACGAAAACCCAACGCGCCCCGCTGCGATGCGGCTTGCCTTTGCGATGCTCGTCCTGTGGCTGTTCATTTTGCATTCTGTCGTCCTTTCCCGGTTGTGTCTCGAAATGCAGGAAGGACTAAACACCGGACTTGTCGCAGAACTATGGCCGCCGGGGATGAAAAGAGTCTCAGGATGTATCAGGCAGCGCGGCTGATACACTCGGTTACATTTTCCATCGCGCACATCGGGCACGCGGACGCTACACTGCGCCGAAACCAGCCGAGAATGGCAAAAGCGTGAATTCCGGACCCGTAGCATCCCATAGCCTTCATGTCCTGGTGGTCGACGACCACCGGGAGATCCGCGATCTGTTGGGCAAGTATCTGGACAAGAACGGCATGCGGACCTCTCTGGCGGCGAACGCCGCGGACGCCCGCAAACTGCTGGGGGAGCACGCCGTCGACCTGGTGGTCCTGGACATCATGATGCCCGGCGAGGACGGCCTAAGCCTGTGCCGGCATATCCGGGAATCGATGGATCTGCCGATCATATTGCTGAGCGCCCTGGGCGAGGACACGGACCGCATCGTCGGGCTGGAGGTAGGCGCGGACGACTATCTCGTCAAACCCTTCAACCCGCGGGAACTGCTCGCCCGTATCAAGGCCGTTGCGCGCCGCACACCGAAACAGCCGCCGGGCGAAGCGGCTGTCGGCGGCGGCAAGAAAATCGCCTTCGACCGTTGGCTGTTCGATCCGGAACGGCGGGAGTTGTGCGACAAGAACGGCGCGGTACTGCCCCTGAGCACGGGCGAGTTTCGCCTGCTGGCGGTCCTGGCGGCCAATCCCGGCGTGGTGATGGACCGGGACCGTCTGCTCGACCTGACGCGCGGACGGTCGGCCGCGCCATTCGACCGCAGCATCGACAACCAGATCAGCCGCTTGCGAAAGAAGCTGGAACGCGATCCCGGCACCCCTGAGATCATCAAAACGGTCTGGGGCGGCGGCTATGTCTTTGCCGGCAAGGTGACCCAGGCGTGACCGGCCCGGCCCAACAGAAACAGCCGCCGCGATTTTCCGGGTTTCGACGGCGCAAGCGGGGCGGCGGGTTTCAGTCCCACAGTCTCGCCACGCGTCTCATCGTGATCATTCTGATCGTCCTGTTGCTGTCGCACGTGCTGGCCCTGATGATCGCGGCGGACGACCGCCGCCAGGCCTTGCGGGGGGCCGTCCGGGAAGCGGCCGCCCAACGCATCATCGCGGTGGTCCATTTGCTGGAAGCATCCGGGCCGTCTCTGCACCGCGAAGTCCTGGCTGCGGCCTCCTCCCCCGGTCTGCGCTTCAGACTGACGCCACAGCCGTTCTTGGCAGCCGATGAAATCGACAGCCGGATCGAGACCTTCATGCGGGACAAACTGGCCGAAGCGCTGGGACGGCCGGACGATCACGTCCTCATCGCCTTCCAACCGGAATGGGCGCACGACCGCGCCTGGTTCGAACCGCAGCGCTGGCGGCCGTTTCCGCCGCCACCGTCCCAACGCCGCTGGCATGACGGCGACTGGGACGAAGATTGGGACGACGACAAGGAGTTCGACGACGATGACGACGATCATCACCATCGTCCGCCCGAGCGGCGACTTGAGGCGCAACGCATAGGCCTGCTGGCCAGCGTGCGGCTGGCCGACGGCACCTGGCTCAATTCAGCAAGCGCGCTGCGCCGGCCCGACCATGGCTGGGGCGCCCCCGCCCTGGTTTCCTTCGGAGCCTCGGCCATCGCCATCATCGTCGTGGTGACCTGGCTGGTGCGGCGGACCATGCGGCCGCTCCGCGCGCTGACCGAGGCAGCCAACCGGTTCGGCCAGGGCGAACGCCCCGAACCCGTGCCGGAGGACGGCCCCAAAGACATCCGCCAATTGATCGCGGCCTTCAACACCATGCGTGAGCGGATAGACCGGTTCGTCGGCGAGCGCATGCAGATGCTCGCCGCCCTGTCGCACGATCTGCGCACCCCGATCACCACGCTGCGCTTGCGCGCCGAACTGCTGGACGACGCAGAACAGCGCGACCGGTTCGTCGCCACCCTGGAAGAGTTGCAGGCGATGACCGACGAAGTCCTGGCTTTCGTCCGGTCCGAAGCCGCCAGCGAGGAAACCGTCCCGCTGGAAATCGGCGCGCTCCTGGAAGGCCTTGCCCTGGAATACCGGGAAACCGGTGCAAACATCGTCGTGGAAAAGGCGGGAACGATTGCCGTGCGGTGCCGGCCGCTGGCGGTGAAACGGGCGCTTCGAAACCTGATCGGGAATGCGGTCCGGCACGGCGATCACGTCAGACTGGAAGCCGAAGCGTCCAGCGGCGCGGTCCGCATCGCGATCTGTGACGACGGCCCCGGAATAGCCGAAGAGGATCTGGAGCGTGCCTTCGAGCCTTTTGTCCGGCTCGATCCGGCGCGCGGCGCGGAGACAGGCGGTGTCGGCCTGGGCCTTTCCATCGCCCGGTCGATCGCGCACGCGCACGGCGGCGATGTATCCTTGGAGAACCGGCGAGAGGGCGGACTTCGCGCGACACTCAGCCTGCCCATCCAGATGTGAGAGAACGGGTTCCCGGCTTTCCGGAGATCTGCGTCAGGCCTTCACAGGCCGGCTGTCCTGATCCGACCACCGCCAAACCGGCCCCTCGCCGAGCAAATGCACGCCGCCGCGCCATTCGTTAATGCCGTTGGTTCGAACCCAGTCCTCTTCGCCCTGCAGCAAGGCCTTGCCGAATCCGGTGAGCTCGAACGGTTCCCGCCAGTCGGCGGCGGCCGTCAAGGCGGGTTCCGGCGCATCGATCAGATGTTCCATGTCCCGGAAGAACATCACATCGCCTAGGAAGGGCATCGGCTCGGTCTCGCGGTACATCTTCCGGAACACCTCAACCCCTGTCTTGGCCCCGTCCGCGACCGCTTGGAGCATCAGTGCCTCGGTCATGCTGAGGCCGTGGCGCGTGTTCGGAAACTCATGCAAGTGGCGCAGCAGCGCGCGCTTCAGATAGGGCAGCGCGGAGAGATCCTCTTCGGTCAGAGCAAAGAGCGCGGAAGGGTCGGGCCGCCGGAACGCGTCCCAGGCGCGCGCGCCCAAGGCCGCCATCGCCGCGCTGACCGGAATGTCCTTGCCGCACAGGCTGGCCAACTGCTGTGGAGAGAGCTGTCCGAAACCGATGAACCGCTCTTCGCCGTCGAACCGGTCCACGGACATCAGCCGCATCTTTTCCAGCACCCCCGTCCGGCCGGACAGACGGTGCAGCAGATCGATCAAGACGGACTGGTCGTAGAGATCATGCTCGAACCACAGCAGAATGCCGTCGAACTCGTCGAGGGTTTCCAGCGCCTGCGCTTCCCGGGTCAGCCGCGCGTGGGCGTCCGCCTCGGAAAGAATGTCCCATTGCGCGATATATTGCGCCCGCACCGCTCGGTAGGCGTCGCCGTCGAGGTTCTCGGGAACGGGTCCCCGGCAGACCGGATCGCCCCATTCCAGAAACTCCCCCTCATAGCCGGCTTCCGCCAGACTGTCCCGAATGTCCGAACCGCATCGGATATTGATGGTTTTCACGCGCTGGTCCCGCTGCCCTTCAAGGTGTCGCATCCTAAGGTAAAAAATCTCAAGAAATCATTACCGCTGCCCCTACTCCCCTGAAAAGGCGGGGGCGCGCTTAGTCAGGAAAGCGTCCAGCCCTTCGCGCCCGTCCCGGCTGCCCAGACTGTCGGCGATGGCCCGGCTTTCCATCTCCATCTGGGTTTCCAGCGAGGTGGACGTTCCGTCCAGCAGCAGCCGCTTGGTCCGCCCGAAACTCTTTGTCGGCCCGGCGGCCAGTTCGGCCGCAAGCGCATCGACCGCCGCATCCAACTCTTCGGGCGGGTGCACGCGGTTGATCAACCCCCAGGCCTCGGCCTCCTCCGCGGAGAGGGTCCGGTTGGTCAGCGCCAGATCGTAGGCCCGGCGCAGGCCGACCAGGCGGGCCAGGTAAAAGGTCGAACTGCCGTCCGGCGACAGGCCGCCCTTGGTGTAGGCCATGGTGAATTTCGCCTGGGTCGAGGCAACGATCAGATCGCAGCCGAGCGCCATGCTAAGGCCCCCGCCGGCGGCAACGCCCGCCACCTTCGCGATGACCGGCGCGTCGCCGCGCGCCAGCCGGGACATCGCCGCGTGCAGGTTGGTGGTCATGGCCTTGACCAATTGCGGCCCCTTGTCGCCGGCGGACTGAAAAGCCTGTAGGTCGCCGCCGGCGCAGAAGAAGCGTCCGCCTTCGCCCTCCATCACCACGCAACGCGCCGCCGGGTCGTGGTCGATCTCGATCGCCACATCCATCAGCTCTTCGGTCATCTTCAAGTCCAGCGCATTCGCCGCCGCCGGCCGGTTCAGGACGATGCGGGCGACGCCGGCCTCGGTGCTGTATTTGATCGTCTCGTAAGCCATCTATCCTCTCCCGCCGTCATTTCAGTTTTTTGCAACAAAATCAGTGGGCCGTCCCGGCGCCACGCGCGTACAATAAGACTGCAACCGCGATCAGGGAAAGCCGATGTCGGAAAGCACGCTCGAACAGCAATCCGAACAGTCGATCGAATGGGCGGCGGACACCGGTCTAAAGATCGCCCTTATCGGCCGGACGACCCTGCTGGTTCCGGTGATGATTTTCGTGGCGGCGGTCGGCGCCTTTCCGTCCAATGTCATCTGGCCCTCCGTCATCCTCGCCTTCACCATCGCTGGATTGCTCTTGTATCGCGCCGTCGGCACCCGGTTCGCCCGCGGCTGGTACAAATACCTGCTGTTCGTCATAGATGTCTTCGCGGTTGCCGCCGCCTTCTACTTCGCGCCTCTGACCGAGGGAGGCGACCCGCCGCGGATCCTGATGTTCCGCAGCTACGGCCCCGATATCTTCTACATTTTGGTCGGCGCCGCCGCCTTGACCCTCTCGCCGGGCCTGGTGCTGGCCGTCGGCGCGGCCGCGGCCTCGGCCTGGCTGACCCTGTTCTACAAGGTGATCGCCGGCATGGAACAGACGCTTTCCTGGTCGGACTTGCCGCCCGCCTCGGACGCGGCGACCTATATGGCGATCACCTTGTCGCCGAACTTCATCGCCGAGACGACGCGATGGCTGGAAGCGAGCGGAATCATGTTCACCGCCTTGTTGCTGGCCTTCGCCGTCTACAGGGCGCGGACGGTGGTGATCGAACGGGCCCGTCTGCAGTCGGAGCGGCAGCAGATCGAGGGCCTGTTCGGCCGCTATGTGCCGAAAGAGGTTGTCGCCAATCTCGTGGCGGCGGACGGCGCCGTGCGGCCCGAACGCCGCGTGGCGAGCCTGCTCTACCTGGATGTCGAGGGGTTCACGACGCTGACGGAACGGCGCTCGCCGGAAGACGTCATGACCATCCTCAGCGCCTTCTTCGATGCCATCGGCCAGATCCTGGCGCGGCGCGGCGGCACGGTGACGAACCTGCAGGGCGACGCCCTGGTCGGGTGTTTCAACGCCCCGGTGGACGTCCCCGATCATGCCGAAGCGGCCGTTCAATGCGCCCAGGACATTCTGCGCATGCTCGCGGAACGGCGGTTTCAAGGCGAACAATTGTCGGTCAGGATCGGCATCAATACCGGCGAAGTCGCGGCGGGCACGGTCGGCGGCACAGGACGGCAGACCTACACCGTGCATGGCGACGCGATCAATGTCGCCGCGCGCCTCGAAGCGCTCAACAAGGAAACACGGACGAGAATTCTGATAACGGCCGAGACCGCCAGCGGGCTGGCGGACCGGTCGGATTTGCAGTCCATGGGGAAGATCCCCATACGCGGCAAGTCAGACGCGGTGCAGATTTTCACGCTTGGGACATAAAGGTCAGACCGGCTCTTCGACGGTGCTTAGAGCATCACGCCTTCATTCGGACTCAATTGAGATCTTCCTGGAGGCCTTCCGGGCAGGAGCCGTTCCGCCGGCGATGCAGCGCATCGGCAAGGGGCGGCGACGCATCCGGAAGGTTTCCAAGAAGACCGAAGGCGGCGTATCCGGGCTTCCGGACGGCGTCATGCCGCGCTTCCGATGCCTCCAGCATCGCTGCACCCGGCCTTCCTGGCCAGAAGACCGGATACGGCGTCTCAATGGGTCTGAATTAAGGCGCAATGCTCTAGAACCTGTTCCAGCCAGCTCTTGCGGCTGCGCATGTGGCCGATCTCCTGGTCCAGCCACTCGTTGAACAGCGCGGCACCCGCCGACGCGCGCAGATCCTCCAGCCGCGCCAGCTCGATCTCCGTCTGTTCCAGCAGTATGTCGACCTGATCGGCCTGATCCTCCGGCGGCAGCTGCCGCAGGTAGCGCAGTTTCAGGGCCAAGGCCAAACGCTGGATGTCGTTCATCGGCGTCCGCAGACTGGACATCATCAGCCGTTCGAACATGTCCCGGCCGGTTTCCGTCAAACGCATCGGCACATCGTCCCCGACCTTGCCCCCGACGGGTTCGATCAACCCTTCCAACCGCAACACTTCGAGAGAGGAACCGAGCAGTTCCAGCGACGGCCCCACCATGCGTTCAACGAAATGCCGAACGTTGGCCGCCAGGTCGGAGTACCCGACATCGCCCTCGGTCAGCCCGCCAAGCACCGCAAGGCGCACGACTTCCGCCGGTGTTAAGGATTTATCGCCGTACATTCTGCCACCCTCCCGTTACCTGATATGGTATCGCGGCGTTCGATGTACAGATAAGTCAGTTGAGAACGATTCGCAATATCTCACTTAGCCCGGCGAGAGGCCGCGCAAACGCTCGTTCCGCCGGCGCAGCAGTTCCAGCGTCGTGAGCAGCAGGATCGAAATCGTCACCAACACGGTCGCCACAGCGAGGATGGTGGGCGAAATCTGCTCGCGCAGACCGGTGAACATTTGCCACGGCAGCGTCTTCTGCGACGCGGATCCGACGAAGAGGACAACGACGACCTCGTCGAAGGAAGTGATGAACGCGAACAGACCGCCGGAAATGACGCCGGGCAGGATCAGCGGCATCTGCACCTTGAAGAAGGTGGTCACCGGATCGGCCCCCATATTCGCCGCCGCGCGCACCAGGCTTTTGTCGAACCCGACCAGTGTCGCCGTCACGGTTATGATGACGAACGGTGTTCCCAGCGCCGCGTGGGCCAGTACGACCGCGATATAGGTCCCCTGGATGCCGATGCGCGAATAGAAGAAATACATCCCCGCCGCCGAAATGATCAGCGGCACGATCATCGGCGAAATGAGGATCGCCATGATGGCGCCCCGGAAGGGCACGTGACTTTGCGACAGACCGATGGCCGCAAGGGTTCCGAATGCCGTCGCCAGCAGCGTCGCCATCGGCGCAATCCTCACGGAGTTGGCCAGCGCCGCCTGCCAATCGGAATTGGTGAAGAAGTCTTCGTAGTGCTTCAGGGAGTACCCGGCCGGATCCAGCGCGAGCATTTCCTTGGTAAAGGTGAAGAAGTCGCTGGCGTTGAAGCTGAGCGGCAGGATCACCAGGATCGGCATGATCAGGAAAATGAAGATCGCCGTGCAGATCCCCCGGAAGGTCCACCACCAGGCGATCTGCAGCTTTGAAGCATAGGGGGGAAGGTTCGCCACGACGCTATCCAAGTTTCACGTTATCGATACCGACGATTTTGTCGTACACCCAATAGAGCGCCAGGATCAGGATCAGCAGCACCACACCCAGCGCCGCCGCCAACCCCCAATTCAAGGAGGAGGAAATGTGGAAGGCGATCCGGTTGGAGATGAAGATACCGGACGTTCCGCCGACCAATTCCGGTGTGATGTAATAGCCGATCGACAGGATGAAGACGAGAACCGCGCCCGCCCCGATCCCGGGAACGGTGTTCGGGAAATAGACCCGCCAGAACGCCGTCCAATCAGTCGCACCCAAAGACTTGGCGGCGCGCACATAGGATGGTGAAATCGTTTTCATAACGCTGAACAGCGGCAAGATCATGAACGGCAACAAAATATGCGTCATCGCGATGATCGTGCCCGCCTGGTTGTACATCAGTTCCAGCCGTCCCTGATCGTCTAATATGCCGACAGTCACCAGCAAATCGTTGATCACCCCCTGCTGTTGCAGCAGCACGATCCAGGCCGATGTCCGCACCAGCAGCGATGTCCAGAACGGCAGTAAGACCAGGATCATCAATAGGTTCGACGTTCTGATCGGCAAGCTCGCCAGCAGGAATGCGATGGGATACCCCAGCAGAATGCAGGAGAAGGTAATCACCATCGACAAAACCAGCGTGCGCCAGAGCAGGAAAAGGTAGATGCGTTCGTCTTCCGGTTTCATCTGAACGCCGTCGTCGGTTTTCTCGGCATCCACAGAAGCAAGGAAGTAACCGGACGTATAGGTGCCGGAGAAGCGCTTGATGGTCCGCCATACTTCGACGTCGCCCCAGTCCTCGTCCGCCTTCATGAACTGCGCGACGAGGTCGCCGGTCTCGTCCATGCGTTTGATGCGGCGTCCGGTCTTCCGGAACAGACTCGCGATCCCGGGCTGCTCGTAGTTGAGCCGCGACCCCAGTTTGGTATGGATCTTCTGCGCGACCGCGACCTTCATATCCTCATAGAGCGCGGCGAATATGTCAGCGCCGGGCGCCTCGTCGGATCTTTCGTCCCACCCTTCAAGCGCCAGGACGGTCTTCGGCAGGGTGTCTGCGACGATATTGTTCTCAACCGAGCGGAACAGCATGTCGCCGATCGGCGCGAGAAAAGTAATGACGATGAAAGCAAGCAAAGGAAGAATAAGAAGAAAGGCGCGGATCTTTTGTCGGCGCAGCGCGCGTTGCAGGCTCACCTTCAGCGGTGTGCCGTCGGCGGCCAGCATCGGTCCGTCTTGTGTCTCTGCTGCGCTCATATCGCTCGATCCAGTGTGCAAAAAGCATCCGGGGGCGACCAGCGCCCCCGGAATACGACTGCTTACTTAGCGAGCCATGCTTGGAACTTCGCGTCGATGTCGTCGCGATTGTCCGCCCAGAACTCGTAGTTATACAGCAACGTGGTCTTTGCGTTGTTCGGATCGGTCGGCATGTGCGGCGCCATGTCGATGCCGAGCGAAGCATGCTTCCCGACCAGCGGCGCGGAGGATTTGCGCGCCGGACCATAGGAAATGAACTTCGCCTGATCCGCGAGACGCTGCGTATCCGTGGCGAAGTAGATGTAATCCAAGGCCTGCTTCTTCCGCTCGTCGGACAGGTTGGCGGGAATGATCCAGCCATCCAGGTCGAAGACCTGCCAGTCCCAAAGCATCTTCACCGGCTGCTTCTGTTCTTCGATCACCGAGAACAGGCGACCGTTATAGGTCGAGCCCATGACGATCTCGCCGTCAGCCAGGCGCTGAGGCGTTTCGGCACCGGCAGACCACCAGATCACGTCGTCGCGGATGGTATCGAGCTTGGCGAGCGCCTGATCGACGCCTTCCGGCGTGCCGAGGACTTCGTAGACCTGATCCGGCGCGACGCCGTCACAAAGCAAGGCCCACTCGACATTGTTGATCGGACGCTTTTCAAGGCTACGCTTGCCCGGGAAGCCGGTGGTGTCGAACACGTCGCAAATGTCGCTCGGCTCTTTACCGCCCCATGCCGCGACATCCGTGCGATAGCCGAACGTCGTGGAATAAACGATCTGCGGAATGAAGCATTCGGAAACCAGCAGGTCGCCGAAGTCGTCAGCCGCAGAGGTGCCGTCCGGCGCTTTCGCCAGATGAACGGCCGGATCGATTTCCATCGCCAGACCTTCGTCGCACAGGCGAATCGCGTCCGCCGCGACGACGTCAACCACATCCCAGGTGGTATTGCCGGCTTCAGCCATGGCGCGCAGCTTGGCAACCGCTTCGGCGGAGCTTTCATCGTTGATGATGTTCACGCCCGGGTTTTTCGCCATGTAAGGCTCGTGATAGGCCTTCAACTGCGACTTGGAATACGCGCCGCCCCAGGAGACAATCGTCATGTCCTGCGCCTGGGCCGACGAAACGGCCATGGCCGCGGCGGCTGCGGCGGCAATTGCCGTTACTGTGCAAAACCGTTTCATTATGTCACTCCACTTAAGTTTTAATCCCTGTTTCTCCATACCCGATTTGCTTTTTTCCGCTACCGCCTCGGGCCGGACAGTAGCGCAGATATGACCGCCCTAGGGCGTCACAATACGTCCAAGGCCCGGCAGTCGTCCGTCGCCCAGCCTATGGCGGTTTCTTCCCCGACATTCAGCGCCGCGTGCTCGTGACTGTTCGGCACTTTCACGATGAACTCATCGCTTCCGGCTACTTCCATGCGGCAACGAATGTGGTCGCCGAGATAGATCAGTTCCACGACCTTGCCGACCAGCTTGTTGCTCACCGACGGGTCGCCGATGACCACGCGTTCGGGACGGATCGACAATTGCGTCTTGGTTCCAACACCGCCACAGGCGACCGGCAGCGCGCCGACCTCGCCGCCGGCGTCGAGCGAAATCTTGGCGACGTCGCCGCTGATGTCCGAGACCGTTCCCATAAGTTTGTTATTCTCGCCGATGAACTGAGCCACGAATGCGTTCATTGGCTTCTCGTAAAGTTCGGACGGGCTTGCCAATTGCTGAACGACGCCTTCATTGAACACCGCAATCCGGTTCGACATGGTCAGCGCTTCCGATTGATCGTGCGTGACATAGACGACCGATACGCCGAGATTCTCGTGGATATGCTTGATTTCGTACTGCATTTCCTCGCGCAGGTTTTTGTCCAGCGCCCCGAGCGGCTCGTCCATCAGAACCAGCTCCGGCTCAAAAACCAGTGCGCGGGCCACCGCAACACGCTGCTGCTGACCGCCGGAAAGCTGTGCGGGGCGCCTGCCCCCAAATTCTGGTAATCTAACCATGTCGAGCGCACGCTTAACCTTGGCCTCAACATCGGCTTTGGAGATTTTCCGCACCTGCAACGGAAAGGCCAGGTTTTCAGCGACGGTCATATGCGGGAAAAGCGCATAGTTCTGAAACACCATTCCAATCCCGCGCTTGTGTGGCGGAACGTTGTTGATCGGATTGTCGTTCAGATAAATCTCGCCGTGGGTCGCCGGCTCGAATCCCGCCAGCATCATCAGGCAGGTCGTCTTACCGGACCCGCTTGGGCCAAGCATTGTCAGGAACTCGCCCCGGTCCACGTCGAGGTTGAAGTTTTTAACGACCAGCGTTTCGCCGTCGTAGCTTTTCTGTACGTTCTCGAATCTAACGATGTAATCGGCGGTCATGCCCGATGTGTCTGCCTCTCGCCCCGGCCAGCAAGCGATCCCGCTCCGCTACCGACCCTGTACGCGCCTGTTCATCTGTTTCCGGGTTGTGTTCAACCTCGGCCACGCCGCTCTATATGACGGCTTTGTGAAAGCCTAGCCTAGCCGCTTGGGAAAAGAAAAGCGCAATCTGCCGCCACCGATAAACAATATCGGCGCGAGGCGGTCGGGTCCGGGAAGCGATGTCGCGGATTGGCTACTGGGCGGCGTAGAGCATGTTGCTGCCCGTCCCGCCTTCCTCAGACGTGGACCGCTGCAACCCCAGTTCATCCCAGACATGGTCGAGGGCGTCGATCAGCCGGTCCATGCTGGCGTCGTCGTGCAGCGGCGTCGGGGTCAGACGCAGCCGCTCCGTCCCGCGCGGCACGGTCGGGTAGTTAATCGGCTGGACATAGATCGCGTACTTCTCCAGCAGCATGTCGGAGGCCGCCTTGCAGCCGTCGGCATTCCCCACCAGAACCGGCACGATATGGCACACGGACGGCAGGAACGGGATGCCCTTTTCGGTGAGGCGCGCTTTCAGCGTCGCCGCGCGCTCCTGATGCCGCGCCCGCATCTCCTGCGCGTCATAGAGAATCTCAATCGATTTCAATGCCCCGGCGGCGATCGCCGGCGGCAGCGCCGTCGTAAAGATGAAGGCATTGCCGAAAGACCGCACGAAGTCCACCAGATCCGCCTTCGCGGCGATGTAGCCGCCGATCACGCCAAAGGCCTTGCCCATGGTGCCTTGAATGATGTCGACGCGGTCCATGACGCCGTCGCGTTCGGCGACGCCGGCGCCGTGTTCGCCGTACATGCCGACGGCGTGCACCTCATCCAGGAAGGACAGCGCGTTGTGCTTTTCGCAAACATCCAGAATCTCGGCGATCGGCGAGATGTCGCCGTCCATCGAATAGACGCTTTCGAACGCGACCAGTTTCGGCCGCGCCGGGTCGTCGGCGGACAGCAATTCGTCCAGATGCGCCGGATCGTTGTGCCGGAAGATGCGTTTCTCCGCACGCGACTGGCGCATGCCTTCGATCATCGAATTGTGGTTCAGTTCATCGGAATAGATTATGCAGCCGGGCAGTTTCGACGCCAAGGTGGACAGCGCCGTCAAGTTGGCGACATAGCCCGACGTGAAGAGCAGCGCCGCCTCCTTCTGGTGAAGTGCGGCCAAGCGACGCTCCAAGGCGCCGTGCAGATGGTTCGTGCCGGAAATGTTGCGCGTGCCGCCGGCGCCGGCGCCCTGCTGGTCGATGGCGTCGATCATCGCCTGACGGACACGCGGGTCCTGCCCCATGCCGAGGTAATCGTTCGAACACCAGACCAGCACGTCCTGCGGTCCGTCTTCGGTGTGCCGCCGGGCGTTCGGAAAAGCGTCGGAACGGCGCTCCAAATTAGCGAAGAAACGGTAGTTTCCGTCTTCCTTCAAGCGCTCCAGGCCAGCCTTGAAAAAGGCTCCGTAATCGCCGTCAAATTCCATCGAAGACCCCATTCACTCTTCAGAAGCGGACGCCCAACCGCCCGCGAACCATCATTTGTACGATACAGTAAGGCATTGGACCACCGGCACATTGTCCTATGTCAATTGACTGCCGAACGATGACCGCGTTGTGGCATCCAAGCCCTTCTCTACATATGGCCTTCCTGCTTCAACCAGGCATGCGTGTCATCCAGGGCGCGGCCGAACCGTTCGACAACCTGATCCAACTGCTCGCCCGTGATGATCAGCGGCGGCGAAAAGGCCACCACATCCATGCCGATCGCCCGGGTGATCACGCCGTGATCCTGAGCGCGCCCAAAGACGTGCGGCGCGATCATCAGGGACGGATCGAACATTTTGCGCGCCGCGCGGTCCGGAGAAAGATGAACCGCCGCGATCAGGCCCGTACCGCGCACCTCGCCGACAATCGGATGGTCCGCAAATTGCCGCAGGCCGTCCTGCAGGTGATGCGCGACGGCACGAACATGCTCGAACAGATCGCGCTCTTCATAGATCTTGAGCGTTTCCAGCGCCACCGCCGCGGACACCGGATGGCCGGTATAGGTATAGCCGTGTCCGAAGGTGCCGATCTTGCCCGAATTGTCGCTGACGACCTCCGCGATCTTCTCGTTCACCATCACGGCCGAAATCGGCAGGTAAGCGGACGACAGCGCCTTGGCGCAGCTCAGGATGTCGGGTTCGATACCGAACGTCTGGGATCCCCAGGGATTGCCGGTGCGCCCGAACCCGCAGATCACTTCATCGGCGATCATCAGGATGTCGTATTTCTTGAGAACCGCCTGCACCTTCTCGAAATAGGTTTCCGGCGGCAGGATGACGCCGCCGGCGCCCATGATCGGTTCGGCAATGAAGGCCGCGACGGTGTCCGGTCCTTCCTCCAGGATCATCTGTTCCAGACTTGCGGTCAGACGGGTCGCGAAATCCTCCTCGCTTTCACCGTCTTCGGCGAAGAGCCAGTGGTGCGGACAGTCGGTATGCTTGATGTTGGCGATCGGCAAATCGAAGTCCGCGTGATTCGCGGGCAGGCCCGTCATGCTTGCCGCCGCGACCGTCACCCCGTGATAGCCCTTGATCCGGGAAATGATCTTCTTCTTTTCCGGCCGGCCAAGGGCGTTGTTGTAGTACCAGACCAGCTTGACCACCGTGTCGTTGGCCTCGGAGCCGGAATTGGCGAAAAAGACCTTCGACATCGGCGCGGGCGCCATGTTGATCAGCCTTTCGGCCAGATCGATCACCGGCATCGTCGTCTTGCTGGCGAAGATATGGTAGTAGGGCAACTCGCGCATCTGCTTGGCCGCAGCCTGAACCAGACGTTCCTCGTTGAACCCCAGGGAGGTGCACCACAGGCCGGCGAGCGCTTCGATATACTGCTTGCCGCCATCGTCATAGACATACACGCCCTCGCCGCGCTCGATGATGACCGGGCCGGTATCCTTGTGCTTCTTCAGGTTCGTGTAGGGGTGCATCACATACGCGATGTCCCGGCTGGCCGGGGAGTTGCCCAGTTCCGTCATGGAGAATATCCCGCTTAGTTTGTCTTTGCTTGCGGGAAGCTTGGCATATCGCAGCCGCGACTTACACCGAAAAGATGGCAAGGCTGCGTCTCGAAGGACGCAGGCCTCAGGCGTCGGCTTTGGCGGCCAGGGCGGCGATTTCCGCCCCTTCGATCCGGTAGGACAGGCGGTCCAACTTGAAACTGTCCGGGTTCAGCATGTCGTAGAAGGTCCGGGCATCGAAATCGAGCCTGTCGACATGCCATTCGATACGCTGCCAACCCTCCTCGACGCAGATCCCGGCCAGCCGCGCCATCAGGTTCCGGCCGATACCTTTTCGGCGATAAGGCTGGCGTACGAAAAAGTCGGATAAGAAGACACTCTCCGCGCGGACATCGAGGGCATAGACGGTGCCGAACGCGGCGAATCCCGCCAACTCGCCCTCCAACCAGGCACCCAGGACCTTGAGCCGTTCCGCGCCGCCGGGACCGTCGGCCCGCAGCTTTTCAAGCAGGACGTCCGCCGAAACCTCATCGGCTTTGTTGAAAAACGCCAGCATCTCCCGCCGTGCATCCACAAGGGCGGGCAGGTCTTCTGCTGTCAGCAGACGGTGTTCCGCGGCGGACACGCTGCCGGGACGCGTGTCAGTTTTTGACGACGCCGGCGTTCCAAAACACGCTGGGCCCGCCCGCCAGTTCGATCGCCAGTTTCAAAGCACGCTGCAGTTGTTCGTCCTCGTCGGTTTCGGGATCGTCCGAAATCTCCAGATCCGGGGCGATTCCACCCTCCACCGAATGTCCGTTCGGCGTGAAATACAGGGCTGTTGTCAGTTTCATGCCCCGATTGTCCGGCAGGTCGAAAATCGTCTGGACCGAGCCTTTTCCGAAGCTTTTCTCGCCGACAAGGACGCCTCGGCGGCGATCCTGCATGGCCCCAGCGACGATTTCCGACGCCGATGCGCTGCCATGGTTGATCAGCACCACCAACGGCTTGCCGCCGGTCAGATCCCCGTCATGGGCGCTGAACTCCTGACCGCTGTCGCGGCCTTTGGTGTAAACGACCAATCCCGAATCCAGAAACAGATCGGCGACCTGCACCGACTGGTCCAGCAGCCCGCCCGGATTGTTGCGCAGGTCGAGCACGAAGGCCTGCACCGACCCGCCGTCGCGGCGGTTCAAATCGTTGATGGCTTCGGCAAGGTTTGCGCCGGTCCCGCTGGAGAAACTGCTGACCCGCAGATATCCGACTTCACCCTCGACCCGGCTCTTCACCGAGGCCACCCGGATGATCTCCCGGGTTACCGTCAATTCCAGTTCCGGCGTGCCGGCGCGGGCGACGCGCAACTGGACGTCCGTTCCCGGTTCGCCGCGCAGCAGGTTGATCGCCTCACGCAGGCTGAGCGGTTCCAGCGCCGTTCCGTCCGCATGAGTGATCACATCGCCCGGCTGAAGACCGGCCCGCGCGGCGGGTGTGCCTTCGATCGGGCTGACCACGCGCAACGGTCCGTCGCGCTTGGTGATTTCGACACCCAAACCGCCGAAACGGCCGCGCGTCTCTTCCTGCAGGTTTTGGAAGGCCCGGCGGTCCAGATAGTCGCTATACGGGTCGAGCGAGATCAGCATCGCATGGGTCGCCGCCCCGACCAGTTGGTCCGCCGGCAGGTCGTCCTGCTCCGCCAGCGCGTCCCGCAGCCCTTCCGTTGCCGCCTTGATCAGGGTTTCGTCATCCACGGGGTGGACGTAGTCGTCTTTTACCCGGTCGAAAACGCGTTCGAATACCCGCAGATCGCGGTCCACCGCCCGGGTGGGCGCCGCGTCGGACCGCAGGGCGATGATTTCCTTGTGGAGCTTGTCGGCCGCCAAACGCGCGTCGGCCGCCGGATACCCGGCATTCACGCATCCGACAATGACGCCGAGGGCGGCGCCGGTGACACAAAATAGAACCGACTGGCGGTGTTTCCGGTAAAACGCGCGCATCGCCGGCGGTGTGCTAATCATGTCCACCTATCCAAATAACCGAACCGTTCGTTCAAGTCTGACGATTTAGCCGCTTGAGCGTCAAGGAAAATGACGCATTCCGCCGCCTGCGGCAATGCGCCAACCCGGGATCCGGCGCCGGTCAGGCTTTCAGCGCCGCAATCACCGCCGCCGGGTCGAGCCGGTTGCGGTAATCGGGATCGGCGAAGACCTCGACCAGGGTTCCGTCCTGCGACACCACGAATGTGCCGGGGATGGGCAGTTGCCAGCTGTCGTCGCCGTTCAGCCTTTCAAGATCGATGCCGAGTTTGCCGTAGAGACCGCGAACAGTGTCGGGGAGCGTCCAGACAAGACCGTAAGAACGGGCGACCGTGTTGCCCACATCGCTCAAGACTTCGAACTCCAGCCCGTGCTTTTCCGACATGCTGACGGTCTCGTCCGGCAATTCGGGCGTGATGGCGACCAGTTCCGCGCCCAACGACCGGATCTCGGCCAGGTTCTGCTGCAGCGCCCGGATCTCCACATTGCAGTAGGAGCACCAGGTCCCCCGGTAAAAAGACACCACCAATGGCCCCTTTTTGCGCAGTTCTTCCGACGAGACGGAGCGCCCGAGGGCGTTCGGCAGCACGAAGTCCGGTGCCGGGTCGCCGGGCTTCAGCACCGCGCTTTGAATGCCGGTCGCCTTGAGCGCCTCGATGCTGCCGTCGATCGTGTTCCAGTCCGCCTCCGCCATCACCTTGCGGCGCGCCGTGGTGTTTTCTTCCAGGGCCTTTTGCAGGCTCATCGGCTGTTCCCTCGCGTCGTTCGATACCGTTGCTCTCTGTACTTACGCACAACCGCTTTGGAGCGGAAGAGGCCCAGCCGTCACCGTTGTGTTAACTCAGCGCGAGGGCACGGCGCCGGGCAAGCTGACTTCCAGAAATCCGAAATCCGCACTTGCGTCGGAGAATCCGTGCGGCATGCCCGCCGGAACGACGAGCGCGTCACAGGGCGAAAGGGCCGCCGGACCGCTGCTGCCCGCCGTGAGGCAGGCAGTGCCCGCCATCACGAAGAAGAACAGAAACTCACCGTCATGCACCGCCGTTCCGCCGATCGCCTGCGGCGTCTCGGCACGCACGACGCGCGCGCCGGCCAAGCCGTCGGTCGCCTGTTCGATACCAAGGTCGCGATAGGCGAACCCCTGCGCCCGCCATGCGGACCAGTCGGCTTCCGCCGCGATATGCCGAACGAACCGCTGGCCGGAGAAATCACGGTCGGGGGCGAGCCGCCCGGTGGGCAGATCGAACCCGTGTTCGACCATTGTCGGGTGCTCCGCCGGACAGCCGATTTCCACCACTTCCAAACCGTCCGAACATTCGAGAACGCGGTGCCGAATCTCCGGGGGCTGCAAAACGCAATCCCCGGCCTTCAGGATGAAAGGATCGCCCTGATCCTCGTAAACCAATCGCACCCAGCCCTTGTAGCAATAGATCATCTGAAAGCGGACTTTGTGGAAGTGGACATAATCCGGGACAGGTCCGCCGTCGGGAATCCGGATATGGGAGGCGATGAACCGGTCCCCCTGCCGGTCGGGGATGAGGTCGCGGTACAGCATGCCGGCCCGCCCCACGCCCCAACCGCCCTCGTCGAACCGGGTGTGGACGAAGGACGATGCGCCCTCCGGCATCACATAGCCGGGCTGCGGCGGAACGATCTCAATCTGGGTTCCGTTCGGCGCAACGACAGTGCTGGCGCGGCGAACCGCCGGATCGCCGCTTTCGAGGCGCAAGCACACCGGGCTCGGGTCCGGCGCCGCCGCGTCGCGTTCCAGGCGCAAGGCCGTACCATATCCGAAAACCACCGCGACCCGGGGACTGTCGGCGGGAAAGATCGTCTCGATCTTGAAGCCCAGATCGTCGACGAAGAACGCCAGCGTTCCGTCCAGGTCGCGACACGGCAAGAGAACCTGACCGTTCCGAATGGGCTGAACGTTCGAAACAGTCATGGCGTTTCCAGCGCCTCGATCGCCTCGAACGCAATCTGCATTTCCTCTTCCGTACCGATGCTGATCCGAACGCTGTCGCCCAATCCATAGGGAACCATCGAGCGCACCAGCACGCCCTTCTCCTCCAGCGCCGCCAACAGCGCCATCGCGTCCAACGGGGCGTGCGAGGGCGGCGTCGCCAGCACGAAATTCGTCTGGCTGGGCAGCACACGGAACCCAAGCTTATCCTGAAGGCGGGAGGCAAACTGGTCGCGGATCCTGGCGTTCAACTGTTTCCGTCGGGCGATCGCCTCCGGTTCCGCCAAGACCGCCTCCGCGGCCGATGTAGAGATATGCGACAGATTCCCGGGCCGCATCACGCGCGCCAAAATCTCCATGATGTTGGCCGGCGCATGGGCCCAACCGATCCGCAGACCGGCCAGGCCATAGATCTTCGAAAAGGTGCGTAGAACGACCGTGTTCTGCGTGGACCGGACCAGATCGTCGCCGGGGTCGAAGTCTTCGGCGTCGGCATAGTCGGCATAGGCCCCGTCCAGCACCAGCAGGATGTCTTCCCGCAAGGCTTCCCGGAAAGCGGTCAGCGCCGCCTTGCCGACATAGGTGCCGAGCGGATTGCTGGGATTGTCCAGATACACCATTCTGGTGCGGTCGGTGACCTTCGCGAGCGCCGCGTCCGGATCGAAGCGCAACAGATTCCCGGTCGCATCCGGCTCAGAATAGACGGACGTGCCGCCGGCGAGCTGCGTGCAGATCGCGAAATTCAGATAGCCATGCTTGCCGATGATCACCTCGTCCCCATGCCCGCAATAGGCTTGCGCAAGGGTCGCGATCAACTCGCTCGATCCGTTGCCCAGCGCGATACAGGCCGGGTCGACGCCATAGCGCGCGGCGATCCCCGCGCGCAGGGGCCCGTAGTCGACCTCGGGATAGAAATTCGCCCGGTCCATCGCCTGAGAGACTGCATCGCGGACGCGCTGCGTCGGCGGGTCGGAGATTTCATTGTTGGCCAGGGGCACGATGCGGTCGACACCGACAGCGCCGGTCGCGCCGATGGGCAGCAAAGGCAGGTGCTTCAAGTGCGGGTGGGCGTATGGCGGCACGGATCGTATCCTGTCGTGGAAGTTCTGATGCGGTTCGGCACTTTGCTCGTTCGGATGTATTCTTAACCGTGCCCCGGGCAATGCAATGCGAAAAACCCCCACCCGCCCTGAAACTCTGTTTCGCGGGAGGAAAAAAAGAACGCTTTGATTTCACCCCTCAAAGCACCGACACTGACGCCCTCACCGGTTACGAGCCGAAACGAACCCAACTGCAATCACTCGATCGCGGCTCCCGCGCTTCGGCGCGCCAAAGCCGCGACAAGGGAGAGATCCTGTCCATGTCCGTTGTTACCGTCGACCGCCAAGACGCCATAGCCATCGTCCGGATCGACAATCCGCCCGTGAACGCATTGTCGGGCGCGGTGCGCGCCGGATTGCAGGCGGCGATCGAAGAGGTCGGCGCGGACGCATCCATCCAGGGCGTGGTGCTGATCGGGGCCGGCAAATTCTTCATCGCGGGTGCGGACATTACCGAGTTCGGCAGACCGCCCATACCGCCAATCCTGCCGGACGTCACCGCCGCCTTGGAGGCCTTGGACAAACCCGTGGTCGCGGCCATCAGGGGCGCGGCGCTGGGCGGCGGACTGGAAGTGGCGCTGGCCTGCAGCGACCGGATCGCGTCGCAGGGAACCAAGCTTGGATTGCCGGAGACCGGTTTGGGCGTGTTGCCCGGATCGGGCGGCACCCAGCGGACGCCGCGCCTGATCGGGTTGAAGGAGACGCTGTCCCTTGTGACCTCCGGGCGGCGTATCGACGCCGACGAGGCGCTGGACCTTGGCCTGATCGACGCGGTCTGCGACGACGAGGGGCTGCTGGAGGCCGCGAAACAACGCGCCCGCTCCCTGGTCGGGACGGCGCGGCGGCGGACCGGTTCCCTGCCGAACCCGGCCGACGATCCGGAGGCGCTCGCGCAGTACCGGGCGAAACACCAAGCGGACAGGCCGGGCCAGTTCGCCTTGTCCCACGCGGTCGAAGCCGTCGCAGCCAGTGTCGAGCTGCCGTTCGCCGACGGCATGAAACGCGAGCGAGAGCTTTTCATGGAGTGCATCGCCGGACCGGAGCGCGCCGCGCTCATTCACGCGTTCTTCGCCGACCGCCGCGCCGCCAAGGTGCCTGAAGCCAGCACGGGACAAGCACTTGATGTAAAAACGGTCGGCGTCATCGGCGGCGGCACGATGGGAGCCGGGATCGCGTCCGCGATGCTGTTGAACGGCCTGAAGGTTGCGATGGTGGAGCGGGACCGCGCCGCCGCGGATCAAGGCCGGGCGAATGTCGAAAAGATTCTCAACGGGTCGGTACAGCGCGGCAAGCTGACGGCGGAAAAGCGCGACGGGCTGTTACGGGACGCGTTTCACGCATCGGACGACTACGGCGCGCTGTCGAACGCCGATCTGGTCGTCGAAGCCGTATTCGAAAGCATGGAGGTGAAGCGCGCCGTCTTCACGGAACTGGACCGGGTTTGCAAGCCGGGTGCTGTCCTGGCGACGAATACAAGCTATCTGGACATTAATGACATCGCGGCTGTCACCGGCCGGCCGGAAGCCGTCATCGGCCTGCACTTCTTTTCCCCGGCCCATGTGATGAAGCTGCTGGAGATCGTGGTCGCGGACAAGACCGGACCGGACGCCGTCGCCACGGGCGTCGCCTTGGCTAAGAAATTGCGCAAGATCGCCGTGCGCGCCGGGGTTTGCGACGGGTTCATCGGCAACCGGATTCTGGCGGTTTACCGGCAATCCGCCGACTACATGATGCTGGACGGCGCATCGCCCTATCAAATCGACCGGGCCGTTCGCGGCTTCGGCTTTCCGATGGGACCGTATCAGGTCTCCGACCTCGCCGGTCTGGATATCGGTTGGGCGACGCGCAAAAGACGGGCGGCGACCCGCGACCCCCAGGAGCGGTATGTCGCGGTGCTGGACCGGATCTGCGAACGGGACTGGTTCGGCCGGAAAAGCGGACGCGGCCTCTACCGCTACGACGACGGCAACCCGAAAGGCAACCCGGACCCGGAGGTCGAGGCAATCATTGACACGGAACGGGAGGCCAACGGCATCGCGCCGCGGGACTTCAGCGATGAAGAAATCATCTCCCGCTACATGGCGGCGATGGTGAACGAAGCGGCGAAAGTGGTCGAGGAAGGCATTGCCCTGCGACCCTCCGACGTCGATGTGACCCTGCTGTACGGATACGGGTTTCCCCGTTTCCGCGGCGGGCCGCTGCATTACGCCGATACGGTCGGCTTGAAGAAAATCCTGGGCGACATAGAACGCTATGCCAAAGAGGACGACTTCTTCTGGCGGCCGTCACTGCTGCTGCAGGATCTGGTCTCCCGAGAGGCGACCTTCGACAGCCTCAACACCGAAGACTGACCGCCAGCGCGCGGGAACCGCTGATATGGACGTCACTTACTCCCCCTCGGAAACCGCATTTCGGGAAGAAGTGCGCGCTTTTCTCGACGACACCCTCCCCGACGCCATCCGCCGCAAGGTTCGCACGGGCAAACGGCTCAGCAAACAGGATCATGAAACCTGGCACGGCATCCTCGCCGAGAAGGGTTGGCTGGCCACGGGCTGGCCAAAGGAATACGGCGGACCCGGCTGGGGTCCCGTAGAGAAATACATATTCGAGGAAGAATATGTGAAGGCGGGCGCACCGCGGATCGTGCCGTTCGGCCTGACGATGCTGGGGCCGGTGTTGATCAAGTACGGCAGCGACGACCAAAAACGTCATTACCTGCCGCGAATCCTGGATGGGACGGACTGGTGGTGTCAGGGCTACTCGGAACCGGGCGCCGGATCGGACCTTGCCTCGCTGAAGACGAAGGCGGAGCGCGATGGAGGTGCCTACATCGTCAATGGGCAGAAGACCTGGACCACCTTGGGACATCACGCCAACTGGATCTTCTGCCTGGTCAAAACGAAAAGCAGCGGCAAACCGCAGGAAGGCATTTCCTTCCTGCTGATCGACTTGCAAAGCCCCGGTGTGGAGTTGCGCCCCATCGTCACAATCGATGGCGAGCATGAAGTGAACGAGGTCTTCTTCAACGACGTCCGCGTTCCCGTCGGCAATCTGGTCGGCGAGGAGAACAAGGGATGGACATACGCCAAATACCTTCTGACGCATGAGCGCACCAACATCGCGGGTGTCGGCTTTGCCACCCAGGCCTTGGCGCATCTCAAGACGATCTCCGCGAAACAGTTCTCCGCGGGTCGGCCGCTGGCCGACGATGTCCTGTTCGCCAGCCGGGTGATGGAACTGGAAATCGAACTCGACGCCCTGCGGACGACCAACCTGCGCATGATATCGGCGGCGCAGGCGGGCGGCGAACCCGGACCGGAAGCCTCGATGCTGAAAATCAAAGGGACCGACCTGCGTCAGCGGATCAACAATCTGACGCGTCAGGCCCTGGGGCCCTATGCCCTGCCCTTCGTGTCGGAGGTGCTGGACGACGGCAGCAACGCCGAGACGGTCGGCCCGGAGGGCGCGAATACCGTCGCCATGACTTATTTCAACACGCGCAAACTGTCGATTTTCGGCGGCTCCAACGAAATTCAACGCAACATCGTTGCCAAGCAGATCCTGGGGCTTTGAGGACGGCGCATGGATTTCACGCATAGCGAAGAACGCCGCATGCTGGGCGAGACTGTCCGCCGTTTCTTGGCGGACAATTATCCGATTGAGACGCGGCACACGGCAGCAGGCACCGAAACCGGTTTCACAAGAGAGACATGGAGGGCTTTTGCCGAACTGGGCTTGATCGCCGCGCTGTTCCGCGAAGAAGACGGCGGGTTCGGCGGCACGGGGCACGACATCGCGGTCTTGTTTGAAGAGCTGGGCCGAAGTTTGGTCGTCGAACCTTTCCTCCCGACCTTGCTTGCGGGGACCGCCTTGGCGCTCGCCGGGAACGAACAACAGAAGCGCTTGTTGAGCGCCGCGATCGCAGGTGAAGCGGTCCTCACACTCGCCCATGGCGAACCTGACAGCCGGTACGAGCTCTCAAGGGTCACAGCTTCGGCGCAGCGTACCGACAAAGGCTGGGTTTTGAACGGCCGTAAGGCCGTGGTTCTGAACGGCGACGCCGCGGACCGGATCGTCGTGACCGCGCGCACCGGCGGCGAGGCCGACGAAGAGGCGGGCATCTCCCTTTTCCTTATCGATGGGAAAATGGAAGGACTCACGGTACGCGGGTATCCGACAATCGATGGCCTGCACGCCGCCGAAGTAAGTTTCAACGACCTTCTAATTGACGCCGGCTGTCTTGTCGGCAAGGAAGGAGCCGGCTATGCGACGGTTGAACGGGCGACGGGCATGGGCGTCCTGGCCCTGGCGGCGGAGGCCCTGGGGGCCATGGAGACCGCCAAGGATATGACGCTGGACTACCTGCAAACCCGCAAACAATTCGGCAAACCGATCGGCGCCTTTCAAGCAATCCAACATCGCATGGTGGATATGCTGACGGAAGTGGAGCAAGTCCGCTCCACCATCATCAACGCGGCGAGCCGCATGACCGCTTCGGACGCCGAACGGGAATGGTCCCTGTCGGCCGCAAAACACCTCGCGGGGAAAACCGGGCGTCTTGTCGCCGAAGAGACGATACAGCTTCACGGCGCCATCGGCATGACCTGGGAATACGCGCTTGGCCACTATGCAAAACGGTTGGTGATGATCGATCACATGCTTGGCGATGCGGACCATCATCTGCAACGCGCGATGCACTACGCGAGGCCGGCGGCATGAGCGAATCCGGCACACAGAGCATGCTGGGGTATCAGACCCATCGCAAGGACGATGAGGTCACGATCACCCTGCAGGTCGCGGAGCGGCACCTGAACCGCTCCGGCCTGCTGCATGGCGGAATTGCGGCAACCGTCCTCGACGCGGTCAGCGGCTATGAGGCCGAGCGTGCGATGAAACTCGGCCCCGGCGCACGGGTCGTGACCGTTTCACTGACCACGAACTACCTACAGGCAGGACGGCTGGACGACCATTTGACCGCCACGGCCAAAGCGGTCGGCCTTGGGAAGACCATTCAGCATGTCACCGCCGAACTTCGGCGGCAGGACGGCGCCTTGGTCGCGACCGCGAACGGGATCTTCAAACGCGTCCGGATGCGGCGCAAAGACACCTAGGACCCTTTTGATGAGGCTGGAAGGAAAAGTTGCCCTGATCACCGGGGCAGCGCGTGGCATCGGTCTGGCGATCGCCGAGGCGTTTGCCGCCGAAGGGGGCATTGTCTGGCTGACCGATATCCAAGACAAGGACGGACGTGACAAGGCCCGGGTACTGGGGCCGGCCTGCCGCTATCACAGTCTGGACGTGCGGCGGGAAGAGGATTGGGAATCCGCCCTTTCAGAGCTTGGCGCGCAAGACGGGAAACTCGACATCCTGGTCAACAATGCGGGGATTACCGGTTTTGAGGGGGCGCCCACGCCCCACGACCCGGAACACGCAACCCTCGCGGACTGGCGGTCCGTCCACAGCACGAACCTGGATGGCGTCTTCCTGGGCTGCAAATACGCGATCCGCGCCATGCGGCCAGCCCGGTCCGGCTCTATCGTCAACATCTCCTCCCGTTCCGGGCAGGTCGGCATTCCCGCGGCGGCCGCCTACGCATCCTCCAAGGCGGCGGTCCGGAACCATACCAAGACCGTTGCTTTGTATTGCGCGGAACAGGGCCTGAATATCCGCTGCAATTCGATTCACCCAGGGGCGGTTCTCACACCTATGTGGGAGCCGATGCTGGGCGACGGGCCGGACCGGCAGCGCAACATGGAACGCTTCGTCGCCGACACGCCGCTGAAGCGGTTCGGGAAACCGGAGGAAGTCGCCGCAGTTGCCGTCATGCTTGCATCGGACGAGGCCGCTTACATGACGGGTACGGAATTGACCATCGACGGCGGCATCCTCGCCGGTTCCGTGGCGGTTCCCAACCACGACTAGAGCACATGCTTGTCAGCGCATGTTTCTAAGAGCGCACCGCCAACGCGTCGGCAAAAACCTCCAGCAACTTGTGTTTCAGGATCTTGCCGGTCGTCGCGGCCGGCAGCGCGTCGGTGATGACGAACCGCGACGGCCGTTTGTATGGTGCAATAAGATCCTTGAGGTGATCCCGGAGCGTATCCGCGTCGATAGCGCTGCCCGGCATCCTCTGGACGAAGGCCAGGACCTCTTCATTGCCGTCCTCCTGCAAACGGCCGATCACAGCGGAAATGGCGACGGCTTCATGCTGAGTCAGCGCCGCTTCGACCTCCGGCGGGTAGACATTGAAGCCTGATCGGATGATCAGTTCCTTGGACCGGCCGACGATCGTCAGCGCGCCGTCGCCGGTAAACCGCCCCAAGTCCCCGGTATGCAGCCAACCGTCGGCGTCGACCGCAGCGGCCGTCGCTTCCGGATTCTTGTAGTAGCCCTTCATGACATTCGGGCCACGGACGATGATCTCGCCCACGCCGTCGTTCAGATCGCTCCGCCCCGGCGGGGGAACGAGGCGCAATTCGAGACCCTCCATCGGCGGGCCGCAGGCGATATCGTCCCGTTCCTCGCCGATGCGGGTGACGCAAATACCCGGAGACGCCTCGGTCATACCGTATCCGTTGTGCAGCGTGATCCCAAAGAACGCCTCCACCTTGCGTTTCCAGGCATGATCCAGGGGCGCCCCGCCGGCGGAAATATACTTCAGCCTGGGCGCCGGGGCGGAGGTCCAACCTTGGGTTTCCGCATGTTGCATCAGCAAGGCATAGATTTGCGGCACGGCCGGCATGACACTGGCCCCTTCGGCAAAGGCTTGAAACACCGCCGCCGGATCGAACCGGGGCAGATACCGCAAAACCGCGCCGGCACACAGGCCCGCCAGAAAAGCAGAGGCCAGCCCGAAGATATGCGTCATCGGGATCAGGCACAGGACCGTGTCTTCCCGCGTCATGCCGCGAAGCTTCATCGATCCTTCCGCCATGTAGAGGAAATTGCCGTGGGTCAGCATGACGCCCTTGGGATCGCCGGTGGTGCCGGTCGTGTAGATCATCGCCGCCACCTGCTCTTCCGGCGAGGCCGAACAGGGTTCCGGCGTGCAGGGCAGCGCCGGCAGGACATGCACCGCCCCGCCTTCGAACGTAGCCCGTTCGGCGCCCATCTCCCGGGCATGCCCGGACGCCGCGGGGGAACAGCCAACCGTGAACACCATGGCCCGGGGTTCGGCATGATCGCGGATCTTGTCGATTTCCAAACGCGACATCCGGGCGTTGACCGGGATCGCCCAGGCGTCGAGCCGGCTGCACGCCAACAGGAAGGCGGCAAGCGCCAATGAGTTTTCGCCGACCAGCATAACCCGGTCGCCGGGGCGCACGCCGGCGTCGCGAAGACAGTCCTGCGCGCTGCGTACGGCTGCATCGGCGGCGGCATAGTCGTAACGCGCCCCGTCGAAATCGTGGATCGCGGCCCGCGCCGGATCCGCCGCGACCCAACGGTCTAGAAGTTCGTGAATACGCTGCATGCCCCGGAAAACCCTGTATGAACCGACGCGCCGGGATGACCGGCCCGGCAGACGCGAAGACGGTCTTGGCCAAAGATCGGGACAGTATAATCCGGCGACGCGGGGGTGCTAAAGCACGTACTGCCCAACCGTCTTCAGCGCCAGACGGTAGGAGTCGATGCCCAGCCCGGTGATCATGCCCACCGATTCAGACGCCGTTACGGAGTGCATGCCCCTGGCGTCGATATTCGTCATGTGAATTTCAACATAGGGAAGCGGTACCGCCTTCAGGCAGTCGCGCAGCGCATAGCCCGCATACAGAAACCCGGCCGGGTTCATCAATAGCGCATCGGTGCCGCCCCGCACCGCCGCATAGATCGCAGAAATCGCCTCACCCTCCAGGTTTGTATAGAGGATCTCCAGATCCACCCCGAGGTCGCTGGCGTCGGCCCGCAAGATGGCGTCCAATTCATCTGCGGTCGTGGTGCCGTAGAGCTCCGGCTGGCGGTGCCCCAGATACTCCATGTTCGCACCCTGGATCAGCAAAACCCGCATGCCGGCCCCTTTCCCTCGTCGCCTGTTGTTTTTACGTCCGGGTGGTACTGTTCCGGGTTTTCCCCGCGATGCGCAAGCAGGCATCGCACCAGCAATGGCGATCCGCGTCTCCACGCGGGCTCAGCCCATTAACATCGCGTTAGCAACTAAGCGCTAATTTACATTCTTCTTTCTTACGTGTTGGATGGAAAAAGACGAGGCTCGGTCAAGCGGTGGAGATGCCCATCAAGGCTCGATCCAGCAATGTGTGACACCCGTCACACCCTAACGGCAGGCTATTTTTATATTATGTGTTACTAAATATAAGAGGGAGGAGTGTCAGCGGCGCGCGTTCAGGTTTTTCACAAGATCGAAGACGACCGCCAGCGCGCAATTTGCGCATGATACTATGACAATCGGCATGGCAAGGGTTTTGATCATAGACGACGTCGAAGTCGCCCGGACCGTTTACTCAGCGGCTCTGCGCAAGGCGGGACACGACGTGGAGACTGCGGAGAATGGCGGTCAGGCGACCCAGCTGGTCAACCAAAGCAAGTTCGACGTGATCCTGACGGATTTGGTGATGCCCGAAGTCGATGGGCTGGAACTGATCCAAATGCTGATGAAAATCCAGGACCGCCCGGCGGTAATTGCGATGAGCGCCGACGAGGAAATCAATCAGTCGGTCTATCTGAAGGCGGCTGAAATGATGGGCGCAGACCACGTCGTGTCGAAACCGATCAATTTCGACCATCTCAACCGGCTCGTCGCCGACCTCTCTCCCGGTCCCACCGTCGCGGAATCCCAAAGCCACCAGGCCTAAAGCGCCTTCCCCGCGCCACCCTCCGCACTGGGCGCGTCTGTCTGCGCCGCGCGCCATCCTTGGCAGCCAAACCCGAAATCCACCGGTTTGATCGTCGTCAATGACGGGGATCCGAGGACATCCGACCCTTTTCGAACCGCCTGCCGTCCGGGTGTCCCCACGGCCGGACACGGCAGGCCGGCAGGCTAAAAAGATCAGGGAAAGACCATGCTCAAAGAACCTGAAATCCTTTTTCACAACATGGACAGCTCAGAACGTATCGAGGCCCACGTCCGGGACGAAATCGAAAAACTGACGGCGGTCGTGCCATGGATGCAGACCTGCCGGGTGGTTCTTGGAACCGAGCACCGTCATCATCACAAAGGCAACATCTACACCGTCAAGATTCATGTCGGCCTGCCGGACGCGCGAAGCGTCACCTCCAGCCGGGATCCGGGCCTGGATCACGCGCACGAGGATATCAATGTTTCTATCCGCGATTCCTTCGCAGCCGTTCGGCGGCAGCTACAGGACGTGATGCATAAGGTGCAGGATAAGACCAAACGGCATGCCGGCATGCCGCACGGGCGGGTGGCGCAGATCTTCGCCGAACGGGATTACGGGTTCATCGAAACCGACGACGGTATGGAGATCTATTTCCACAAAAACAGTGTAAAACACCACGCCTTCGACGATATGAAAGTCGGCGACGAAGTGGCGATAGAAATCGAAGAAGGCGACAAGGGCCCTCAGGCGGCAGCCGTCCGGCGGACGGCAAAGCATCACGACGCCGAGAGCCCTGCCTGAACCGGCCGGCGGCGGATGGTTCGCCCATCCGCCCGCCCTGCGGGTATGGGCTAGCCGCAGTCCGCCTGCAGGCCGGCTTTTTCGATGGCCGCGACGGCGAGCGCCTCATCCTCGTCGGACGACGCCCCGGTAATCCCCACCGCCCCGATGGTGCGGCCGTCCTGCTTGACCAGAACGCCGCCGGGCACCGGCACCAACGCCCCGTCCGACAAGGCGTTCATCGCCTGGATGAAATAGGGCTGCTGCTGCGCTCTTTCGAACAGCGCCCGGGACCCGATCCCCATCGCGATGGCGCCGTTCGCCTTGCCGTGCGCGATCTTCGGCCGCAGCGTGCTGGCGCCGTCCTCTCGCATCAGCGCAATCATGTCGCCCGCGGCGTCGACCACGCAAACGGTCATCGGCTGCATGTTCTTCGCCCGGGCGTCAGCGATAACGGAGTCGGCAATGGCGCGAGCAGTTTCAAGCGTGAGTGTCATCGATAGAAGGCCTCAACCAGGAACAAAGGAATGGATGGAACGTAGGTGCATATCAGCAGCACCGCCAGAAGGACAGCGACAAAGTAGACATTCACCTTCGACACCGCCCAGATGTTTGCCCGCGCGACCGCGCAGGATGTGATCAGAACGCTGGCGACCGGGGGCGTCTGCTGTCCGATGGCCAGATTCAGCGTCACGACCAGGCCGAAATGGACGGGATCGATCCCCGCCGCCTGGATCAATGGAATGACGATCGGAACCACCAGGATGATCGCCGCCGCGGAATGCAGGAAGAATCCGATGACCAGGAAGAAGAAATTCAGGATCAGCAGGATCAGCCATTTGTTCTGAGTGATCTCCAGAATACCGGCCGCCAGTTCCTGGGGCATCTGCGCCCGGGTGAGAAACCCGCCCATGACGACGGAGGCTGCAACCAGCACCATCACCACAGCGGTCTGCATGCCCCCGTCCAGCATGGCGCGGTGCAGATGCCTGAAATCCATCTCGCGGTACCAAAGACCGACCAGGAAGGCGGCGATCACGGCGAGACCGGCGGCCTCGGTCGCGGTCACGAACCCGCCGAAAATGCCGCCCAGAATAATGACGGGCAGCGAAAAGGCCGGCAGCGCGTCGAGGAAGGTACTGCCCAGACGTCTCAGATTGAATGCCTCTTCGACCGGCAGGTTGTAGCGCCGCGCGAACAGATAGGCGACGAACATCAATCCGGCCGCTCCCATCAGGCCCGGCACCACGCCGGCGACGAACAATTGCTCGACCGATGTATTCGACGAAGTCGCGTAGAGGATCATCGGGATCGACGGCGGGATGATGATCGCCAGCGACGCCGAGGAGGAAGTCACCGCCGCCGACAGCGGCGCGCTGTAGCCGCGCTTTTTCATTTGCGGGATCAGCACGGAACCAAGCGCCGCGACATCGGCCACGGCGGATCCGGAAATCTCCGCGAAGAACAGCGAAACCCCGATATTGACCATGGCCAGGCCGCCGCGCACGAAGCCGATCAGCGCCGACACGAAGTTGATCAGCCGGTCGGTGACGCCGCCCGCATTCATGATCGCGCCCGCCAGCACGAACATCGGAATCGCAATCAGGGAGAATTTGGTGGACCCGTCATACATGTCGAGGGCCACGGTAACGAGACTTCCCACCCCTTCGTTGGCGACGAGACCGATGATTGCGGAAACCGCCAGTGCGACCGCAATCGGGACGTTCAGACAGATCATCGCGACCAGGGCGATGAAGATGAGCAGAATGATCATGGTTCAACGGCCCTCCGCGTTCGCCATTTCGCGTTCGACTTCTTCTTCGATTTCGGCGTGCTCGTAGGACCGGCCGTTCGCCGTCATCTGCCAATATTCCGGCAGGCTCAGCAGTTGGCAGAGAATGAACAAGACCGCCCCGATCGGAATGACGGATTGGGTCAGTTGAATGGGCACCCAGGTCAGGGACACCAGGAACTCGCCCTCCAGCACGACCAGGACTTCCCATCCGGTCCAGGCAAGCAGCAGGAAAAAGCCGATGATGATGGCCTCGGCCGCAACCACGCCCCCCATCCGGTACGGCATGGGGATGGAGAGAAGCACACTGTCGAGACCGATATGCCGCCGCTTCAAGGCCGCAAGCGCCGCCCCGTAATAGGTGATCCAGGACAGCTGGATCGCCGCGACTTCATCGTACCAGGACAGAGAATTCCCGAAGATCCGGAATAAGACGGCGGTAATCACGACCACAGTCAGCAGGATCATCTGAACAATGACGAACCATTCCAGGAACTTTTCGAGCCAACGTGAGGCAGCATTGGCCATGCCTGCACCCCTCCCTTGCGCGCCGCGGGTTCCGCGGCCGGCGAAAACGTCACCAGGCTGAAAAAAAGCGAGGCCGAAGCACGCGGGCTCCGGCCTCAGGGTCTGCCGTTAGGAACCGGCCGCGAGCCGCTGAACGGTGTCGATCAGTTCCTGGCCGCCTTCAACCGAGCTGGAAAACTCGTCATAGATCGGCTTGGAAGCCGCGATGAAGGCATCGTTATCCGCGTTGTTGACCTTAACGCCGGCGGCCTTGATCACGTCGAGAAGCTCGGTCTCAAGCTTGGCGGCGTGTTCGTAAACGAAATCCTGCGTCTCGGTTCCGCACTGCTCCAGAGCGGTCCTGACATTGCCGGGCAGCTTGCTGTAGTGCTTTTCGGACACCAGCACATAGGCCGGCGTATACACATGGCCGGTGATGGACAGATATTCCTGCACTTCCTGGAACTTGGCCGAGGCGATTTGCGCATAGGGGTTTTCCTGTCCGTCGATCACCTTGGTCTGAAGTGCGGTGAACACTTCCGAGAAGGCCATCGGGGTCGGGTTCGCGCCATAGAGCTGGAACATTTTTACGCGCCACGCGCCTTTCGGCGTCCGCAGTTTCACGCCGGCCAGATCTTCGGGCTTGTTGATCGGCCGCACGTTGTTCGTGATATGCCGGAAGCCGTTTTCGAACAGGCCGATGATCCGATAGCCCTTCTTCTGAACCGCCGCTTGGAAGGTCGGCATCAGTTCCGCCTGCACCCGCCGCATATGGTCGCGGTCCTTGATGATGTAGGGCATTTCGAAAACGCCGAACTCTTCGGTAACCGAAGACATCACCGACGACGGCAGCGAGAAGGTGATCTGGCCCAGCTTCAGTTTCTGAAGCAGTTCCTTATCCTTACCCAACTGCGAGGAGCCGAAAGTCTGAACTTCGGCCGCGTCGCCGAGTTTGCCGTTCGCACAGGCGGCGAAGGCGTTGACGCTTGCCTCGAACAGCGAGCCGGGTTTGCCGACATGACCGAACTTCAGTTTCAGATCGGCTGCGCCGGCGGCGCCGGACATCGCCACAAGGGCGCCTGCCCCTAACAACAATGCTTTGAGTTTCATGGGTAACCTCCCTAGGTTTTTTTGCCGTTGAGCTATTGTGCTGCGGCAGCTGCGGGCTGCTCTTGGTTTTCTGAAAGAAGATCCATGGCGACTTGTGCGCCGCCCGACCGGTGCGGAACCCCGGCTTGGCGCAAACCCATCTCGACGCCGGAGAGCGTCGCCATCAGCATGAGATCGTTGAAGTCGCCGAGATGCCCGATCCGGAAGACCCGGTCGGCCACTTTCGAGAGGCCGTTGCCGAGCGACAAATCGTAATGCTCCAGCGTGGTGGCGCGGAAGGAGTCGGCGCTGAAACCGTCCGGCATCATCACCGCTGTCAGGACGCCGCTTTCCTGCCCCTGTTGTGCGCAGAGAACTTCCAATCCCCAGGCCCGCACCGCCGCCCGGGCCGCCGCGCCATGGCGCCGGTGCCGGGCGAAGACGTTTTCCAGCCCTTCCTCGTGCAGCATGTCGATGGCTTCGTTGAGGCCGTAAAGCAGGTTGGTGCCGGGCGTGTAAGGGAAATAGCCGCCCGCGTTCGGACCGATCATTTCCGCCCAGTCCCAGTAGGACCGCGGCATGGTCGACGACTTCGCCGTCGCCAGCGCCTTTTCGCTCACCGCATTGAAGGAAAGTCCAGGCGGCAGCATCAGACCTTTTTGAGAGCCGGAGACCGTGACATCGACCCCCCATTCGTCATGACGGTAATCCAGGGACGCCAATCCTGAAATCGTGTCGACCATGAAGAGCGCCGGATGATTTGCCGCGTCGATTGCCTTTCGCACGGCGGCGATCGGGGAAACGCTGCCGGTCGAGGTCTCGTTATGCACGACGCACACGGCCTTGATCTCATGCGCCGTATCCTGCTTGAGGCGCGCTTCGATCGCCTCCGGGTCGGCGCCGCCGCGCCAATCGCCTGGGATCAGTTCCGCTTCAAGCCCCAAACGGCCCGCCAGCTTGCACCACAGGGACGCAAAGTGCCCGGTTTCGAACATCAGTACTTTGTCGCCCGGCGACAGCGCGTTGGACAGCGCCGCTTCCCACGCCCCGGTCCCGGAGGCGGGATAGATGACGACATGCGCGTCGGTCTTGAAGATCGTCTTCATCCCGTCCAGCGCACGCTTGCCGACATCGGCGAAAGAAGGGCCGCGATGGTCGATCGTCTGCATCGAGATCGCACGCAGGATACGGTCGGGCACCGAACTGGGGCCCGGAATCTGGAGAAAGTGCCGGCCTACTCTTCTCATTCCCTGTTTTCCCTCCACCGGATTTTCTGACCTCTCACCAGCCTGCCGGGACAGTTGCCTGATGAGTTATGGGTTGCGCCCAAATCGGATAATTCTTAATATTGAATTATGAATGCAATTTTCCGTCAAGGTCAAAATTCGCGTTCTTGATTGAGGTTATGGAGGGCGTCCGATGGATTTCGTATCCAAGCCGGTTATGGAACACCGCTTGAAAAGAGAGATATCGGGAGACGTCCTGGTCGACAGTTTCAGCCGCGGGCGCTATGCGACCGATGCGTCGATCTATCAGATGATGCCCATCGGCGTTGTCGTTCCGAAAACCGCGGAAGACATCCAGGCCGCGATCGCCGCGGCGCGGGACGAAGGGGTACCGGTCCTGGCGCGCGGCGGCGGCACGTCGCAATGCGGCCAAACCGTCAACAACGCCCTGGTTATCGACAACTCGAAATACTTCAACGGCCTGATCGACCTCGATGTAGAGGGCCGCCGCTGTCTGGTGCGGCCCGGGATCGTGCTGGACGAGTTGAACAGACTGTTGAAGCCCCACGGCCTGTGGTTCCCGGTCGATGTGTCCACCTCCTCGCGCGCGACCATCGGCGGAATGACCGGCAACAATTCCTGCGGATCGCGGTCGATCCGGTACGGCACGATGCGCGACAACGTGCTTTCTATCGAAGGGATTCTAGCGGACGGGCGGATGGCATCGTTCGGCGCGATGCACCGCAACGACGTCCTGGACGGTTCGATGGAGCATCCCCTGGCGAAAGACCTCCTGGAATTGGGCGCCGACCATGCCGACGAAATCTCCAGACGGTTTCCGAATCTGATGCGACGTGTCGGGGGGTACAATATCGACGCGCTGGTGCCGATGAACCGCCCCAACAACCTCTCCCATCTGCTGGTGGGATCGGAAGGGACGCTCGCCTATTCGACCGCGATCGAGCTGAAGCTCTCCCCGCTTCCCCGCAACAAGATGCTGGGGGTCTGTCACTTCGGCAGCTTTTATCACGCCATGGACGCGACCCAGCATCTGGTAAAGCTCGCCCCGCAGGCCGTAGAGCTTGTCGACGCCACGATGATCAATCTCGCCAAAGGCATCCCGATGTTCCGGGCAACGGTCGATCAATTCATCAAGGGCACGCCCGACGCCCTGCTTTTGGTCGAGTTCGCAGATGAGAGCGAAGAGGTCTCCCGCGGCAAACTGAACGACCTCGACGAAATGATGGGCGATCTCGGTTTCTCCTGGAAAGGCGAAGGCAAGAGTTGGGGCGGGGTGGTCCGGGCGGAAGATCCCGCCTTTCAATCCGCAATCTGGGAAGTGCGTAAGTCCGGGCTGAACATCATGATGTCTATGAAGGAGGAGGGTAAGCCCGTTTCCTTTGTCGAGGACTGCGCCGTCGACTTGGCCGACCTTGCGGATTATACGGCCCGGCTCACCGACATTTTCACCAAGTACGACACCACCGGTACCTGGTACGCGCACGCGTCGGTCGGCTGTTTGCATGTCCGCCCCATCTTGAACATGAAGACCGAAGCGGGCGCCAAGGCGATGCGCGGCATTGCCGAGGAAGCCTTCGAAATGGTCCGCGAATACAAAGGGTCTCATTCCGGAGAGCACGGCGACGGGATCGTCCGGTCGGAATTTCACGAACCCATGTTCGGAAGCAAAATGGTCGAGACCTTCGGCGAGGTGAAACGCCTCTTCGACCCGTCGGTCACCTTCAACCCTGGCAAGATCGTCGACCCGCCGAGAATGGACGACCGGTCGTTGTTCCGCTTTCCGCCCGACTACGGAAAATCCGGCCACAAGCCGGCGCTGGACTGGTCCGAATGGCCCGGCGGCGCCCAGGGTTTTCAGGGCGCGGTGGAGATGTGCAACAACAACGGCGCCTGCCGGAAACTGTCCGGCGGTGTGATGTGCCCGTCGTTCAGGGTTACGCGGAATGAAAAGGATCTGACCCGCGGCCGGGCGAATACGCTGCGGCTCGCCATCTCGGGCCAGTTGGGCCCCGACGCGCTGACCTCCGACGAAATGGCGGACACGATGAAGCTGTGCGTCTCCTGCAAGGGCTGCAAGCGCGAGTGTCCGACCGGCGTCGATATGGCGAGGATGAAGATCGAAGTGCTGGCGGCCCGCGCCAAGGCCAAGGGGCTTTCCCTGCACGACAAGCTGGTCGGTTACCTGCCGCGCTATGCGCCGCTGGCCTCAAAAGCCCCATGGCTCTTCAACCTACGCAACAGCCTGCCGGGACTGGCCAAGATTCTGGAAGGCCCGACCGGTTTCTCGGCCAGCCGGAAACTACCCGCCTGGCGCAGCGATGCCTTCGAAGACAGCGAAGTCAGGGCATCCGAGACCGTCGACGCCGTGCTGTTCGCCGACACGTTCAACCGTTACTTCGAGCCGGAAAATCTGCGGGCGGCGCAAAAGATCTTTGCCAAGGCCGGGATCGGCATCGATATCGCCAGGCCGGTTGATGGCGGCAAGCCCTTATGCTGCGGCCGGACCTATCTCTCCGTCGGGCTGGTCGAGGAAGCCCGGGTCGAGGCGGAAAGGCTTCTCGACACACTCTTTCCCTTTGTGGAAAAGGGTCTTCCCATCGTCGGTTTGGAACCGAGCTGTCTATTGACGCTGCGGGATGAGATACCCGCCCTGTTGCCGGGCGAAAAGTCCTCCGCTGTCGCCGCCAAGGCCAAGATGCTGGAGGAGTATCTGGCCGACCTTTCGGACCGGGACGCCCTGGACCTGACGCTGAAGTCGCCGGCGGCGACGGTGAAATTGCACGGGCATTGCCATCAAAAAGCGCTCGGCGTCGTCCCCGCGATCGAAAAGGTACTGCGCCTGTTGCCCGACACATCGGTGGAGACCATCGAAACAAGTTGCTGCGGCATGGCCGGGTCCTTCGGCTATAAGACCGACACGCAGGAAATCTCCCTGAAAATGGCCGAACTTTCCCTGTTGCCCGCGGTACGGGAGTGCGGCGACGATACCGTGGTCGTCGCCGACGGCACCTCTTGCCGCCACCAGATTTTGGACGGGGCGGGCAAAGATGCTATTCATATCGCACGCCTATTAGAGAGCGCTTTAACTGAGTAACTGCGGAAGGGTGTCATGTCACTGGCCGATCAAGCCAACACGATAATGCGGCGGTCCCTGCACGACGAACTTGTGGATCGGCTGTACGAATTGATCGTTGAGGGATCTCTGGCTCCCGGAAACAAAGTTCCGGAACGCGCTTTGTGCGAGACCTTCGGAGTCTCCCGCACGCCGATGCGGGAAGCCCTTAAAGTCCTGGCCGCAGAGGGGCTGGTTTCGCTGGAACCCAACCGAGGCGCCTGGGTAACCCAGCTTTCTCTCGCCGAACTGGAGGAAGTCTTCCCCGTAATGGGCGTGCTGGAAGCGCTGTCGGGAGAACTGGCCTGTCAGCGCATCACCGATAGCGAGCTCCGCCACATCCGGAACCTGCATGAGCAGATGGAAGTGCATTACGAATCCCGGAACCGGCCGGAATACTTCCAGGCGAACCAGCATATTCACGAAGCCATCCTGGAAGCCGCCCGCAATAAGACGCTGGCGCAGCAATACCGCGTTCTGGCGGCGCGCATGCGCCGGGCCCGCTATCTTGCCAATACGTCCGACACGCGCTGGGAAGAATCCCTCGAGGAACATCGGGAGATCCTCAAAGCCCTTGAAGCCCGCGATGGCGACGCCTTGGCCCGTATTCTGAAGGATCATCTGGCGAACAAGTTCGAGACGATCCGTGTCTGGCTGCAGGACGCCGAAGCCGGCGCCGCGCGCGAAGCCAAACGCGCTTGACGGGGCCGGAACCGGCGTGCCGTCTTTTCGCTAGGATCGCTTCTCCATGAAGATGGTGACCTCCGCCACCGTAACCCCAAATTTCGTGATGTAGGACCGGTTGACGATACGGCGCGCGTCAAACGCCCATATCCAGTCATCGAAAGTCACGGAGACGGTCGTGCCGCGCCACGGCAAATCGATCCCGTAGGTCCAATAGAACGCGTTTCCGTAGGCACGTCCCTGCGCCGGGCCGGGAATGTCGGTGGCGGATCCCCTATAGGGCCCATCAGGCTCCCGCCCGATGGTCCATATCCGTTTTTCAGGACCGTTTCCCAAGCCGTAGACAAAGGTTTCGTCCAAGGTCAGCACGCCGTCGGACAGGCGGCCGTTGATATCGACCGTGAACCGCTGGATCAGCTCGCCATCGCGACCCTGCACAATTCCCCAGGCCCTCACGTCGCCGTCGAAGAAAGCAAAGAGGTCGAAACGCGGCTGCTGCTGATCGTAAAGCGTCCCGTCGAGACGGGGCGCACAGGCAGCCAGCATCAGTATCAGCATCGCGGCACCATAGCGCTGCATCAGGACGCCCTCCCTAGCAATTGCTCCCGGAGTTCCGGCTGGGAGGTCCGCTTGTCCAGCCAGACGCCAAAGAAACGCTCTGCCAGCAGCGGGTCTTCGACACGGCCGATCAGGGTGTGTCCGCGGTAAAACAGAACCGTTCCATCGGCCCGACGCACGCCGGTGAGCGAAACACCGTCCGAAACATCGGGTATGATCGCCGACAGCTGCGCACGCCATCGGTCGAGGAGGCTGCGATCGGTAAACCCCTGCCCCTCAATCTCATCGATCGTGCGCGCGACGATTGCCGCGCCCGTCAAGTCGCGTAGGTAGGTAAGCTTCAACGCAAAGGGGCCAGAACCCGACCATTCCCCCTTCGGCGCAAACAGAAACGCGTCGTAGACATCCCAGAACAGAAAGGTCAGCCGGGCGCTTCCCACCAGTTCGGCATCGGGGATCTCGTTGATCACAGCATCTGTCGCGGATCCGGTGGTCGCCGAAAGATGAAAGCCGGTTACCATGCAGACAATCAGCGCCATCGTGTTCTTGCGCATCACGGTTTCTCCTTGCTTGGAATGTAGGCGAGTAACGGCGGGGCGCTGATGCCCGGGGCGGGCAGCCATTTGCCGATCAAGCCCGTCACGCAGCGCGCGATCGGGATGATCGCCAGCCAATAGAGCCCCACGAAAAAAGCCGTCCCCAACGCACCGTGCGGAAAGGACACCGCGCCCAGCTTATGGGCGGCATAGTAGCTGAGAGCCGCCGCGACGGCGCCGAGCGGCGCGCCGATACCGGGCCTTTCGACCAGCCAGCCCAAGCTGTGCCGGAGCGTTCCGGCAAATCCGAGCCACAGCAAAAACAGCCAGGCCGGCAACACCGTGGCACTCTCGCTTTCGGGAAAGACGTAAAGGCCAAGCCAGAACAGAACGGAGTCGAACCCCGCACCGATCAGGGCGCAGATTCCCATGGTGGCAAGTTCCTGCGACCGGTTCGTCTGCAGGAGGACATGCATCAACAGCAAACCAACGATGAAAAGAGAGGCCTTGTCCCCGCCGAGCACCGACGAGAACCAGATGGCCTGAAACCACACCGCGTTGAAGATCAGCCAACAGACCTTATGCATCGCGGAGCCCCCCAAGGCGCGATGCACCATCGCGTTTGAGCGACCGGCAGACCTTCATTTTCAAAGGCTCCGGCAGTGCGGAGAGCACGGCGAGGATGGCGGCGAAGAGGCGCGGGAACCGGCGGCTGCGGCTGCCGGTTTCTATGGCGGCGAGGATTTCGCTCGCCGCCTCGGCCGCCGGGATGCGCATCGGCATGGCGAAATCATTCCGGTCCGTCAGCGGGGTCTTTACGAAACCCGGCGAAACCGTTTGCACCACGATGCCCCGGTCCCGCAGATCGGTATCCAGCGATTTGGCGAGATAGTGCAGTGCCGCCTTGCTGGCGCCATAGGCCTGACTTCGGGTGAAGGGCAGCAAGCGGGCCAGACTGTCGACGAACACCAGTTGATCGCCGGGTTTCAGACCGGGCAGCAGAGCCTCGACACAATAGACCGGACCGAGCAGATTGGCGGCGAAGACCCGTTCGAAAACGGCCGCATCGAAACCGTCGACGTCGACATATTCGCAAACGCCGGCGTTCAGAACCGCTATGTCCGGCCGCACATCCTGCAGCGCCGTCCGACAGGCCGCGCGGTCGGCGACATCGAAAGCCAGGGGCGAGACACGGTCGGTGCCCGCGAATGCATTTCTAAGGCGGTCCGCGCTGCGCCCGCAGGCAATCACCTGCGCCCCCGCGTCCGCCATCCTGACCGCGAGAGCATGCCCGATGCCCGAGCTGGCGCCGGTAATGAGAACCTTTTTCACTGACAGTCCTTTCGCTTGGATTTGCGAAGGGACTTACGAAGCGATTTTCCCGTGGACTAGCCGGAAACCGGCCTTCTGCACGAAACGACATCGCTTATTGCACCACTCGACATGGGGTCGACGGGCCAACCGGCCGCCCCGAACGATATAAGAACGGAAAGACGCCCGGTGCCTTCCCTGGGCGGTTCCATCAACCGGCCAACCCGCGAGTATCCACGATGCAGACGACCTATAGACTACGGCTTCCCTACCCCGTGCTGCTGACCGCCATAGCCGCCCTCTCCCTCCCTCTGATCGAGGGCAAGAGCGTGAGCAGGTTGGCGCGGCTTCGTATTCGAAACTTCCTGCTGCTGGTGATCGCCACGACAACGATCGGCGTATCGGTGGAGTATTTCGAACCGGTCCTGCATGAGGACGACGCCCCCCTGACGATCTTGGAGATCGCCGTTTTGTGGTGCGCAGGGGCGATCCTGATCTGGGGGTTCGAGTCCCTGTTCATCCCCAGCCGTTTCGGCGCCTTCGTCCGAGAGCAGAGTTTTTCGCGCGTCATCGCGATCAAATCACTGCTGTTGGTTCTGGTCTTTCTTGCCGTCTATTCCGTGGGCAACCTGCTGTTCGACGAGACCGCCGCTGAAGAGCCGCTGTTCAATCCGGATGCGATCAGAGAGTTCGGTCTTGTCCTTGGATCCGTGGTGTTCCTTCAACTGCTTATTCAGTCGGCGCGGATTATCGGCGGGCGACGGTACCTGAACTTTCTTATCGGCCGGTACAGCCGGCCGGTGAAAGAAGACACCGTCTTCATGTTCCTGGATTTGGTCGGATCCACAGCGCTCGCGCAGCGCATCGGCGACGTCGGCGTACAACAGATGATCACCCGGTTCTTTCGGGATATCGACGAGCCGATCGCCGAACACCAGGGCGAAGTGCACCGGTATGTCGGGGACCAGGTGGTCGTCACGTGGCCCTTGTCCAAGGCCGGCAATACGATGGACCCCATCCGGTGTTACTTCGCGATCAAGCAGCGCGTCGAGGACAGAGCAGCGGACTACGAAGCGGCGTTCGGGTACCTGCCGCACTTCCGCGCGGGCCTGCATTGCGGATCGGTTGTGATCAGCGAATGCGGGGACCGCCGCCGCGACATCTCCTATTTCGGAGACACGGTGAACACCGCCGCCAGGATCGAGGAAGCCTGTAAGATCGTGGGGGAGGATATCCTTGTCTCAAGGGATTTGCTCGACCGGTTGGCCCTGGAGCCCGGTTTCACGGCCCGGCGCGTCGACCAATGCCGGCTGAGAGGCCGGGAGAACAATACGGACCTCTATACAGTGGCGCCCCCGAACGGCTAGCCGCCCGCATCGATCCGATACCCTTCAGCACGGGACGGCCACGACCGCGGCCACGTCTCCCAGCGCGATAAGCCCGGGAAAATGCCGGGCGGTCAGAATCCCATCGATTGGGCTTGCATACTCATGTGGTGCCGCCCCCGTGCGGGTTGGATCATGGATCTTACAGACAAGGTCGCCTTGGGCCACCTCGGCGCCGAGATCGGCACAGGGTTCTATCAGCCCGGTATGCTCGGACGAGATGAAACAGCGCCCGTCCGGCATGTCGAGGTTGACGGTTGACCCGATCTCCGGTTTGCCCCCGGTCACGCCGGCATGTTTCAGGACATTCCGAACGCCTTTCTTTGCAATGGCGACGGTGGACGCCCGCGCGGTACCGCCACCCCCAAGCTCGGTCGAGATGAAGACCTTTCCCATGGCCTCGGCGGCGGTGTCGTACATGCCGGTCGCATCGACCTCCAGCAGCATGATCGAGTAAGGCGCGTTAAAGGCCGCCATCGCCTCCACGCAGCGTTGCTGCTGCGCCTTGTCGTCGAGGACATGGGCGGCGCAGAACGGCACGAAGTCCAAGGTCTTCCCGCCGGAGTGAATATCGACCACATAGTCCGCAAGCGGCAACAGGGTCCGTTGAAAGTAGTCGGCGATCTTCTCCGTCACCGTGCCGACAGGACTGCCCGGGAAAACCCGGTTCATGTTTCCACCATCGATGGGAGAGGTCCGTTTGCCGGCCTGGAAGGCGGGCAGGTTCATCGCCGGAACCACGATCACACGCCCGGCAAGATCGCTTGCCTCGATGGTCGCGGCCAGGTCGAAAAGGGCGATCGGCCCCTCATACTCATCCCCATGGTTGCCGCCGGTGAGCAGGACCGTCGGCCCCGCGCCGTTCTTGGCGACGGTGATGGGGATCATCAGCGATCCCCATGCCGAGGCATCGTGGGAATGGGGCAGTTTCAAGAAACCGTGCTGTACCCCATCCGCCTGAAAATCGACTGTCGCGGTGATCGGGTTATCCTGCATGGCTCGGTCCTCTGGATGCTGTTTTCGGGAGACACAGGCCGCGCCTCCCGGTGCCCTGTCCCACAACGCCGTCCCGGATACGTCGACGCCCCGTTCACAAGGGCTTTGAGCTGACCATAGTTTCCGAGAAAAGCGGGGAATACCACCGCATTGTGGATATCGCATTCAGATGGGGCGTGCCGTGCAGAGCGCCTCATCCGCACCCCGACGCAGCCGGCGCGGGTCGTCCCGTTCCTGGACAGGACCGATCGGATCGGAAAAAGAAAACCCCTTGGTTTCCCAAGGGGTTTTCATGGTGGGCACGACTGGGATTGAACCAGTGACCCCTTCGATGTCAACGAAGTGCTCTCCCGCTGAGCTACGCGCCCTGCTTCCCGGCCCAACGTCCGGTCAGGGCGCGCGATGTAGCATCCCGTTTGGGGACTGACAAGCCCAAAGCACCCCGTTTTTTGGACACCCCGCACGGAGTGCCGCGCCCTTGGCGGTTCCGCTGGCACGCACCTTGCTTTGTATCAGGGCGAGAGACTGAGAGAGTACCGTTATGTCCGCATCCACGCCCCTACGGGCGGCTGCTTTTGGGTTGGCCTTCGCGCTGCTCCAAGCCGCACCCGCTCACGCCCAAAACGGTCCCGACCCGCGCAGCAGCGCGGTCTGTCAGCAGGCCATCGCCGCCGCCGAGTCCCTGACCAAGATCCCGCAGCACCTGCTGCACGCCATTGCCCTGGTCGAAAGCGGCATATCGACGGGAACCGGGAAACCGAGAGTTCCCTGGCCCTGGACCGTGATGGCCCAAGGTAAAGGACGGTACTTCCGGAACCGCGCCGACGCCGTGGCGGAAGTCCGCGATCTGCTGCAGCAAGGCGTCTACAACATCGATGTCGGCTGCATGCAGATCAATCTGCGCTACCATGGACTGGCCTTTCAATCACTGGAGGAAGCGTTTGACCCTGTGGTCAATGTTGCCTATGCCGCGCGTTTCCTGCAGGACCTGCATGGCCGGCACGGCAACTGGGACACGGCCGTCAAGCACTACCATTCGGCAACGCCGCGGCGTCATACGCCCTACCGGGCGAAAGTACGCGCGGAGTTGATTACCCTGAAACGGACCGGCGCCCCCATGACGCCGGAGGCCCACACCAAGATGGCCCGGTCGATCGCCAATGCCCCGCCCGCCGCGTCCGGCAAGCAGGCACCCGCGCCGGCGCCGCAATTGGCCAAGACCGAAACAAACGCTTTCAAACCGGCGTCACGCTCGGGCGGGTATCTGAAGCTGGCGCAATGGCCGCCGCAGAGCTACCGGTCGCAACAGCAGGCGGAGTTTCACGCCCGCGCCAGGGTCTTCTATCCCCCGTCAGCCGAGACCGCCGAAACACCCCAGCAATAGACAGCGCCTCAGTCAGGATCGCCCGACGGCGCCGCCGCCCAGATCTGCTTGAAGATCGCCGACAGCAGGGTGATCGACACCCCGACGGAGAGCAGGTTGAAGAAGGCCTTGGGCGCTGTTTCCGCCACGATCGTGGTCCACGGCGTCACGCCGCTGAAGAACGACGCCGCGATGCTCGCCAAAGCATCGAAACCGAGGCCGAATGTCGTCATCATCAGGATGGTTACGATGTTGATCCCCATAATCCTGGAGGCGAGGCCGCGGGTCGCGCCGTACGCCTTGCCAAGGGAGAGCGGAACGCCGATTGCCGCCGCCGGCAACACCACCGCGAACCGGGCCAGGAACCAGATGACGATGACGGCCAGCAGGACCTGCGTCACCATGGCGAAGTCGGCAAAGGCGCTGTACAGGCTCGTCCCCGCATAGCCGGACAACAGCAGCCCCGCATATCCTAGGAGCGCATAACCGCAAAAGCGAAGTTCCCGGCGTCCGACGACGCACTGAAACCATCGCAGCCGTTCGCCTTCCAGCAGCGTGTAGCGGTGCCAGGCGGTCGCCTGAGGCACCAGGACGGCCGTCACCAGAAACTGGAACACCAACGGCAGGAAAGGCCCCCGCAAGCCCGGCAGAAAAATCGGCAGCGTGTCTTCCAGGATGACGATCAGGAAGGACAGCAGGAACGGCGTGGCCGAGACTTTCAGCAGAGACCCGAAATGCTGAAACACAAAGACGATGGCCCAGCGCACCGTTTCGTAGACATCCAACCCGGTGGGTTCGTCCTCGTCACGTCGCAGTTGCGCCGGCGTCATTGCCTAGCCCCAGAGTTCGGGCACCGCGGGAGAAATCACGCTACCGGTATAGGTCAGGCCATGCGGCCGGTCCTTGGCGAGCAGCAACGGACCGTCCTGATCGACGACCTCAGCGCCCTGGGCGACCAGCAGCGCCGGCGCCATGGAGAGCGAGGTGCCCACCATGCAGCCGACCATGATCCCCATGCCGGCCTCCTGAGCGGCCTTCTTCATCAGCAGCGCCTCGGTCAGGCCACCGGTCTTGTCCAGCTTGATGTTGACCATGTCGTAGCGGCCGATCAGATCCGCCAGCTCCTTTCTGGTGTGCGAAGATTCGTCCGCGCAGATCGGCACCGGATGCGCCAGCTCTGCGAGAACCGCGTCCTGCCCTGCCGGCAACGGCTGTTCGACCATGGTGACGCCGAGCGCGGCCAGTTCCTCGGAGAAGGGTTCGACCATCTCCGGAGACCATCCCTCGTTCGCGTCCACCACGAATTTCGAGTTCGGCGCATTCTCGCGGATCGCCGCCACCCGTTCCAGGTCTCCATCGCCGGTAAGCTTCAGCTTCATCACCGGCCGCGCCGCGTTTTCCCGGGCGACCGCGCCCATCTTTTCCGGTGTGTCGAGACCAATCGTGTAAACCGTCGTGATCGGGCCCGGCTGCGGCAGATCCAACAGCGACCAGACGGGCTTGCCCGCCTTCTTCGCGGTCAAATCCCACAACGCGCAGTCAAGGGCGTTGCGCGCCGCTCCCGGCGCCAATCGGTCCTGCAGGCCGGCATTGTCGATGCCCGCCTCGAGATCACCGCGAACGCTTTCGATCTGTTGCAGGACACTTTCCACCGTCTCGCCGTAGTGCGGATAGGGCACGCACTCTCCCTGACCCACGGCATCGCCGTCGCGCAGGGTTACGACGACGACATGGCTCGCGGTCTTCGTGCCGCGGGAGATCGAGAAGGCCGCCGCCAGCGGCCATTCTTCATGAACAGCGGTTAGATCGACCATATCGTTACAGATTGTCGACCAGCGGTCCGGCGCCGAAGCGGTAGGCATCCGTCGCCGGCAGTCCGGTCTCCTTGGATACTGCTGCCAAAACCGCATGGGCCTCATCCTCGCCCAAGGCCACCGTGTTCACGGAAACACCGACAACCCGGCACGCCGGATTCGTAAGCCGACCGCATTGCTCATTTAGCGCTATGCAGTGGTTGATCTCGGGGAGAGAGAAATCCGGAAGCCCCCGCATATGCTTGCGCGTCGGCTCGTGGCACATCACCAGCGCATCGGCCTGGGACCCGTGCAACAACCCCATGCTGACGCCGGCGAAGGAGGCGTGCATAAGGCTGCCTTGTCCTTCGACGACGTCCCAATGGTCGTCGTCATTATCAGGGCACAGCCATTCGGTGGCGCCGGCGATGAAATCGGCGACAACGGCGTCGACAGATACTCCGTCGCCACTGATGAAAATGCCGGTTTGGCCCGTCGCCCGGAAGGTCGACTTCATGTCTCGGGCGGCCATTTCCTTCTCAACCGCCAGCGATGTGAACATTTTCCCGACCGAACAGTCGGTCCCCACCGTCAGCAGGCGCTTACCCGGCCGTTTGCTGCCCCGGCCCACCTCGAATTCCCGTGTCGGGTGCCGCACGTCGAAAAGCTGCCGACCCTGACTTTGCGCCGCCTGCGCCAATTCGGGAATCTCGGCGACCTTGTTGTGTAGCCCGCTGGCGACGTCCATGCCCAGATCGATGGCTTCCTTCAGCGAAGCGATCCATGACGGCGGGATCACGCCGCCCCGGTTTGCCACACCGACAACCACCGTCTTGACCCCGGCCGCGGCCGCTTCCTGGATCGTCATGTCGGGCAAGCCAAGGTCGGCTTCGCAACCCGGCAGTCGGAACTGCCCCAGGCACCAGTCCGGACGCCAGATACGGACGCCGTTCGCCACCTTCGCGGCAAGTTGATCTGGGGCGTCGCCCAGGAACATCAGATAGGGATGCGCAATCGCCATGAGCTTACTCCGACTGAATAGAGGGACCGCGGGCCCGGGCAGATCCGCCGGGCGGGCCTCACGATACCTGCGTGCTGGCAGGCCGGACAAGCGAAATGCAACGGTGCAGACAGCCCGGGCACCCTTGAATTGCGTTCCGAACTGGCGCATCACTTCAGGTATGACCGGCTGTCGCAAATCTCTTGGGCTGGGGCTGGCTGCGGTGGCGTTCCTGTCAACGCTTACCACGCCGTTTGGCCCAGGCGGCCCTGCGATTGCTGCGTTGCTGTCCAACGGAAACGCCGCGATTGGCCCCTCGGGCGAGGCCCTCGACGACGCACCTCTTCCAAGAGCCTTGCGCCAATTGGAGCAGCGCAGGCGCCTGGACCGCGACATCGCGGAACGCGCGTTACAGGCGGTCCCAGGCTATCCTCAAGCCCGCGCGCGGCGCGCGCCGCCAATCCCGCTGGGCGAGGAACTCGCCAATTGTCTCAGCACGCTGGATCCTCAGTGCCTCCTTCGGGAAGCTTTGGCGCATGCCTATGCGGTCGGCGACGAGAGCCGCCGGGATTGGGCCCTGACGGACGTTGCCGGCGCTTTCGCCGCCCTCGGCAGGCAGGAGCATGCCTTGCGCAGCATTGCCTTGATCGATGACCCGCGGCGGGCTTTGCGGTCACTGGTCGCAGCCGGGCTGACTTCCTCGCCCGCCGCGCCGCGGGAGACCCTTGTGAGCGGTTTACTGCCGGAGAACACCGAAGCCGATACAGGCCTGCGGCACGCGGAAGCGGGAGATTGGGACGCGGCCTTTGAACAGGTCCGCGGGATCGAGAAACCGCGGTTCAGATCCGTGGCGTGGTCGCGCGTTGCACGCATCGCCACCCGCGCCGGCCGGCAGGACCGCGCGCTGCAGGCCCTTGCCCACGCTGAAGCGGATATTCGCGCGATCCAGGTTGTCTACGGCAAGGGTTTCGCCCAATACGAAGCGGGCCTGACCCGCCAGGCCATTCTGGAGCATGGCGCCGACAGCACGAACCCGAAGGCCCAACGCGCGGCGGCAGCGGCGGCCAGCGCCATCGACCTACCGCATCTGCGGGCCGACATGTTTATGCGGCTTTCGTCGGTGCTCAGTCCGCGGCTTGCAGCGGAAGCTCGGAGGCTCGCGGACGCGGCTCTTCTCGAAACCAAGTCGAAACTCCGGCAGGTCTATGTTCTGACAGGACCTGCGCGCACAAGCGACAGCATCCGTCGAGCCGCCAACATCGCCGCAACCATCGAAGAGCCGCACGATCGCGCACGCGCCTTTGTGCGCCTCGCCAATCTTGGAGACAGCCCGTGATCGTGCGCCGCGCCAGAAGCGAAGACCTGCCCGCTATCGTCGACATGCTTTCTGACGATATGCTTGGCAAGACGCGCGAGGATCCGGGACGGCCGCTAAACGAGGCGTACCTGCGCGCCTTCGACGCCATCGAGACCGATCCGAACAACGATCTGCTGATCGGCGAAGTGGACGGCACCGTTATGGCCATGATGCAGTTCACGGTTCTCCCCTCGATCAGCTTCACGGGACGTCCCCGCGCCCAAATCGAGTCCGTGCGGGTGGCTGAAGAAATGCGCGGCCGGGGATATGGCCGGCAATTGTTTGAGTGGGGCATCGCGGAGGCGAAGCGGCGCGACTGCCATTTGGTTCAACTTGCGACGAACGCCCAAAGAACCGACGCAAAGAGGTTTTACGAAGACCTCGGTTTTGTGCCGTCCCATATCGGCATGAAGATGGCGCTTTAGAGGCGCGCCTGAGAGCCTGTCATCTTTCCCTACCCCCTGAGATGGTCCTTACAGCTTTTCGGACCGGCACGCCTTGTGCGGCGATGCCCGATGTATCGCAAGCGACAGCTGCGGCCCGAAAGGCGGCAAGCTCTATAGCAGGGTTCTGAAAGCCGGAAGCAGGATGCGCATCGTCGTCCCTTTTCCCGGTTCCGAGTCGATCGCCAGATCCCCCTCATGCAAATCGATGAAAGACTTGGCGATCGGAAGTCCCAGCCCTGTCCCGCCGGCCCGATAGGCTTCATTGTCTCCAAGCTGCCCAAAGGGTGTCAGGACATGGTCTAATTTCTCAGGTGGTATTCCCTCGCCTTGATCGGCAATTGCAATCTCCACGCCTTCGTCGGGGTTCGGCCGGTTGACCGTAATGCTGACCTCTCCGCCGACTGGACTGAACTTGACCGCATTGCCAAGGATATTCAGAACGACCTGTGTCAGGGCGCGTTCGTCTGAAAAAACGCGCACATCCTCCTCCAGCCCGATCACTGTGATTTCGACCCCGCGCGGCGCGGCGATCCCGCTTACGAGGTCAATCGAACGCCGGACAACATCCGACAAGCTGGTCGGCTCCTCATTTAAGTCGTAACGGCCCGCTTCAATCTTGGACAGATCCAGGATTTCATTGACGATATGCAGAAGGTGGTTCGCGCCCTGCTGAATGTAACCTGTATACTCGTTCAGCTTTTCCTGCGTGATATCCGAGGGCGCCGTTTCTCCCAAAGATTGGGAAAAACCGATAATCGCGTTCAGGGGCGTGCGCAATTCATGGCTCATCTTGGCCAGGAAATCCGATTTCAACTGGCTCGCCCGTTCGGCATCGCGACGGGCCGCCAACATCGCCTGTTCGGCTTCCCGCCGCTCGGAGATATCGATTACGGAAACCAGATACGCCTGTTCACCCTGCCAGGAAGGTGTCGACACCCGAAACTCCGCCCACACTTTTCGACCGTCCTGCCTAAGGACTTTGCATTCATAAGTATCCGGCGCGACGCGTCCCACCTTGCGCCGCATACGATAGCCGCGCACGCGCTCTTGCTCCTCGTCCGGGAATATCGCCCAGACGGTCTTCAATTTCTGAAGTTCCCCCGGTGTGTCGTAACCGAGGAACCGTGCGAGGGCCGCGTTCGCATAAAGCAAGTTGTCCCCGTCATGCAGGAACAAACCTTGAAGAGAACTGTCCATCAGATCGAGATATTGGAGGGATGTCTGAGAGAGTTCCCTGTCGCGGTGCTCGATTTTTCGTTCCAGACCGGCTCTTGCGGATGCCCAAGCCTCACGGCGCCGGCGTTCTTCGCTGACATCCAAGCACGCCAGAAGGAAGCCGGTCTCTTCCCCTTTCTGTTCCCGCAACAGAACAAGCTGGCGAATCCACCGGGGCCTCTCTTCCTGCGTGGCAAGCCGGAACTCATTCTCCTCCACGGCATCGGGCGTCGGCGCTCTTGTCGCGGCCAGAAACGCCGCGCGATCGTCCGGATGAACTGCCAAGGCCGCGAACTCCGCCAAATCCATGGGCAGTTTCCGCGCGGCGGGATCGACCATGCCCAAGAAGTCTGGATTGGCCCACGTGAGCCGAACGCCATCGGGGGTCTGCGTTATGCAATACAGAGGTGTTCCGGGCCAGGGTTCGCCGGAGAGCGAGACAGGCTTCGACTCAGCAGGACGCGTCGAGCCGGTCTTTTTCGTCCGTTCAGCCACTCAACTTGCCTCTCCTAGCCGCGCAAAGCACCAGATCGCTGATCTTGGCGGATAGACCAGGACTTCAACAAGTATTATCCAACTACTTAATATATTTTTGGTTGCGTTCTTGCTTTCAATCAGCATCCAGGAGGTATTCAAGTACCTGAAAACCGCCCGCACCGCGTTTCAGCCGGGCGGACATAGAGAAATCTGGGCCTCGCGGCCGGTCGGGGGCAATGAGATGCAGACCTAAAGACGCAGGAACTCCGCCAGGGAAACCGACGCACCGGCACTGGGGTAGGTGTCGTAATCGCCGCAGGCGAGGATCTGGGAGACGTTTTCCCCATCTTCGGAGAGCGGCAGCCTCAGAGCCAGATACCGGCGCTCTTCCGCTCTGCGGTTCCAGTAGATGAATTCTACGAGCTGCGGTAACCGGGACCGGACAATTTCCTGTGAGTCTTCGCGAAGTGCCGTAGAGAGAAGAGACGGTCGAATGTCTTCGATGTTACGCCCGGTGAACTCGTACCCGTGCACCTCGTAGACCTGGGATCCGGCCAGGCGGTAGGTAAAGGACGCGCCGCCGTCATTGACCTGAAGGATTAGAATACGCGGCAAGAACTTACGCAGGCTCTCCGCGCTGAACCATTTCCGCGATGGAACGCCTTCCGTCTCGGCGACCGAACACCAAAACGCATACAAGTCTTCCAGATCGGTCTTGGGCGGGGTTTCTAAATCCAGAAAAGTCCGCTTCATGCCGACTTCTCCGCTCCCTCTTCCCCCGCCGGCGGTGCGAACAATCATCATAAAGCGAAGCGTATGCGGCCTCGCTTAAAGATCCCTTAAAACCCGCGGTACGGCGGTCTGCGGCAGATAAAGAAACTTGTTCCTGCTTTGACACGATCGGCGCTTGTCGACAGCGCGCCGCCGAACGGAACGGCCGCGTCGGGTTTTAGACCAGAAGCTTGCGCAACCGTGCGGACAGGATATCGATCAGGGAAACGACGATGACGACAACCAGAATGATCGCACCCGCCTTGTCGTACTGGAAGCTCCGGAACGCTTCGTAGAAGGTGAAACCGATACCGCCAGCCCCCACAATACCCAGAACCGTCGCCGAGCGGACAAGGGTCTCAAAGCGGTAGAGCGAAAAGCTGGACCACAACGGCAGCACTTGTGGGATGACGCCGTAGATAATTTCCTGCGCCCGTGTTGCACCGGTCGACCGGATCCCTTCAACGGGCCGGTGGTCGATCGCTTCCACGGCTTCGGAAAACAGCTTGGAGATGATACCCAGATTGTGAATGAACAACGCCATCACGCCGGCAAAAGGCCCAAGCCCGACCGCCGCCACAAAGAGAATGGCAAACACCAGTTCGTTGATCGCCCGGCAGGCGTCCATCAGGCGGCGCATCGGCTGCACAATCCAGACCGGAGCGATGTTGCTGGAACAGAGCAGTGCGCAAGGAATACCGAATACGATGGACAGGAACGTGCCCCAAAGCGCGATCTGAACCGTTTCCAGCATTTTCCAGAGGTATTCATCAAGGTCGATGAAGTCGGGCTGCAAGAAGTCGGCGATGAAGATCGCCATGTTCCCCGCATCGGTGACCAGGTAAGACCAGTTGTTCACCTCCGCCGGATAGTAGGACAATCCCAGCAAAGCGGCGATAAAGGCAACCAGCCCGAGCTTGACCAGGAAACCTTTCGTATCCGGCTTCAACTGTTCTTGAATGACGGGCGACAGGGCCAAAGTCCCGTCGGGTCCGCGAAGGTCTCCGGCCAATTGGGTGGTCGACATGATCCAAATCCGATCTTGAAGGAAATAGGCGGAGGCCGTGATATCAGCCCCCGCCCAGTAGGTACCTTAGTAGCCGGACTTGCCGACGATGTTGGCGAATTCCTGCAGCCGGGCCAACTCGGCTTCCGCGGCTTCTACAGCGGCTTTCTTTTCATCGCTGTTCAGTTTTTCGTTGTTCTGCGCTTTGATCTTCGCCTTGAAGGCTTCGATCTGACGGACGTCAAGAAGCTGGGCGTTGGACGAAGCCAGGAACGGTCCCCAACCGTCGGAAACACCGGCCAGCACTTCACGCTCGCGCTTGATCTTCTCCATGTCGCCGAAGCGGCCGTACTGCATGAAGAAATAGTAGATCCGCTCTTTCGCTACGCCGGAAAGCTCTTTGCGCCAGACAATCGGATCGGACGGGATGATCGGCGAACGCCAGATTTCCTTGATGTTGCCGGCCGCTTCCGGGTTCGTCTTCGCCAGGCGGGCGTAGATGGACTCGGTGTTGTTGGTCGCAACGTCGACCTTCTTGTTGGCGACGGCGAGTGCGTTGCCCTCGTGGTTGGCGTTGGTCACGCGCTTGAAGCAATCTTCCGGCTCTTTGTTGTTGAGCGCCCAGACATAGTAGCCCGGGATTGCGAAACCGGAGGTCGAGTTCGGATCGCCGTTACCGAAAGTCAGCGAACCGTCGCACTTCAGAACATCTTCCAGGCTGTTCACCGGGCTGTCCTTGTGGGTGATCAGCAACGAGTGATAGCCGCGGGACCCGTCGTCCTTGATGGTCTGGGCGAACACTTCGCCACCGGCGCGGTCGACGGCCTGAATGGCGGATTTGTTGCCGAACCAAGCCACATCGACTTTACCAAACCGCATGCCTTCGATGACGCCGGCATAGTCGCTCGCAAAGAACGGCTTCACTTCGACGCCCAGGCTCTCGGACATCGCCTCGAGAAACGGTCCAAAGCTCGACTCCAGCGCAGAGGTGCTCTCCGTCGAGATGATACCGAAGTTGAGCTGTTTCGGCATTTCCGCCAGCGCCGAACCGCCGGCGACACTGGTCGCCAACATCGTGGCCGCGGCCAGAAGCTTCTTGAACATCGTTTACACTCCCGTGTTATTACTGATGTGTGGATAAGGGAAAAACGCTTCGCAATTCCAACTGTGAGAATTGCTATGCAACGGCAGCCGGTTTGAGTTCGACTTCCGTATCGGCGACGGGCATATCTTCATCCGCCGCCTTTGCATCTTTGACCAGGTCGAGGCCCTCCACGCCGTACAGCGCCGCGATCTGTTGAGGGGAGATGTCGCCGGTCGGACCGTCATACGCGACCTCTCCATCCTTCAAGGCCACGATACGTTTGCAGTGCTTGAACGCATGATCGATCTGGTGAAGGGAGACAACGACGGTGACACCGTCTTCTCGATTGATCGTGCTGAGCGTCTCCATAACCCGTTCCGCCGAGGCCGGATCCAGCGAGGCGATCGGCTCATCGGCCAGGATAAGCCGCGCACCCTGGGTCAAGGCCCGGGCAATCGCACCGCGCTGCTGTTGCCCGCCCGACAAGGTGGAGGCCCGCTGCTTCGCACGGTCGGCCATGCCGACGCGCTCCAGCGCTCTCAGGGCGACGATCTTGTCCTCGCGGGGGAACAGGCCCAGCAAACCGCGCCATTTCGGAATGCGCCCCAGGCGACCGACCAGAACGTTCGTCAAAAGGGAAAGCCGTGTGACCAGGTTGAACTGCTGGAAGATGACGCCGATCTGAGCGCGCAACTGGCGCTGCGCCGCGGTCGTCTTGCCGTCGCGCTGGGTCACCGTACCGAACAGGCGGATCGATCCCGCCCCCGCATTCGCGGACTCAAGACCGCAAATCGTGCGCAGCAAGGTCGACTTGCCCGAGCCGGACGCCCCGATCAGCGCGACCATCTCGCCTTCGGCAATCGACAATTCTATGTTTTTGAGGACGAGCGGCCCGCGCCCGAAATTCTTACTGATTGAGGAAACGTCAATGACGTTGCTCATGGCGACCCCGTTTCAAAACCAATATCATGCATTCCACTCGGTGAGGGCTTGCGCTGTCATCAGCACCGAAGACCGGGCAGCCGTCGCACCCTCGGTCCACGCATCACAAAGATGGAAGGCACTGTTTGACACGCCCCACACCTGGCCCCACCAGGAATGCGGAACCGGTTACGGCACACCGTCCCGACCCGCTGTTGGCTACTGCGATACACGGGCGGGGTGACTGGTTTGTTACACGGTCATTAAGGAATTGTTGCCGCATCGACGTCTTGCGGACTTGTCCGGTAAAGACGGCCGCGACGCGCAGCAAAGCCTTTTCAGGATTGCCGTTCGTTTCTTAGACGCGCCCAATAGTCCAGGCGTTTTCGGATGTCGCGCTCAAAACCGCGCTCCACGGGCTGATAAAGCTCTTGCCGCGCCATGGAGTCCGGAAAGTAATTCTGCCCGGAAAAAGCATCCGGCTGGTCATGGTCGTAGGCATAACCGTCACCATAGCCGATTTCCTTCATCAACCGCGTCGGCGCGTTGAGGATGTGCTTTGGCGGTGGCAGCGACCCGGTCTCTTTCGCGGTCTTCAGGCCCTTCTTGTAGGCCGCATAGGCGGCGTTGGATTTCGGCGCCGTTGCCAAGTAGATCACGACCTGAGCCAAGGCCAACTCTCCCTCCGGAGATCCCAGGCGCTCGAACGTATCCCATCCCGCCAACGCCTGAACGGCGGCATTCGGATCGGCAAGGCCGATATCCTCATAGGCGAAGCGAACCAGGCGCCGGGCGATATAGAGCGGGTCCTCGCCCCCGGCGAGCATCCGCGCGAACCAATAGAGCGCGGCGTCGCAGTCGGAACCGCGCAGGGATTTATGCAACGCACTGATAAGGTTGTAGTGGCTTTCCTGCCCCTTGTCGTAGACCGGCAGACGGCGCTGTACGACGGTGGTCAGTTCTTCCGGAGACATCGGTTTGGACAGTCCCGTATTGTACAGCGCTTCCACCATATTCAACAGATAGCGCCCGTCCCCATCGGCCATGGCCACCAAGGCGGCCCGCGCGTCTCCATCCAACGGAACCGGTCTTTCTTCCTCTTCTTCCGCCCGGTCGATCAGGCGGCCCAGCGCATCGCCGTCCAGCCGGTTCAGCACAAAGACCTGACAGCGGGACAGTAGGGCGGGGTTAAGCTCAAAACTCGGATTCTCGGTCGTCGCGCCGATCAGGATGACCGTGCCGTCCTCCACATAGGGAAGAAACCCGTCCTGCTGCGCCCGGTTGAAGCGATGTATCTCGTCGACGAACAGCAAGGTTCCCTTGCCGCCCAAGCGTCGCTCCTTCGCGCGTTCGAAAACCTGGCGAAGATCCGCCACGCCGGAGAACACGGCGGACAAAGGTTCGAATTCGAGATCGGTTTCGTCCGCCAGCAGCCGGGCGATGGTGGTCTTGCCGCAGCCGGGACCGCCCCACAGGATCAAGGACGTCAGACGCCCTTGATCCACCATCCGGCGCAAGGGCCCCGCCTCGCCCAGCAGATGATCCTGCCCGACGACCTCTCCCAAGGCCTGCGGGCGCAAACGGTCCGCAAGCGGCCGCGGGGCCTGATCGCTGAACAGGCCCGGGCCGGGATCAGCGGCCTTGCGGCCGGCCATTCAGCGTACCTCCAGCACCAGGCGTTCCCCGCGCCGGTTCAGGACGACCAGCCACTCCGGCGGGCCATCCTCCACAATGGAAACCAGTTGCGAAACCAGCTCGATATCCTGGCCGTTCACCTCGGTGACGATGTCCAACGGCCGAATGCCCACCCTATGGGCCACCGAACCTCGCTGAACCCCCTCGACGATCACGCCGGTAAGGTCGGTTGGAATGCCAAGCTCATCCGCCACACGGGGCGACAGGTTGACCACGCGGATCCCGGATATCGGAAAGTTGCCGACAACGTCCGTTCGGTCGCGGGGCGGCACTTCGGGCGGGGGCAACAGGGCGAAGGTCAGCGATTTCAAACCGCCGTCGCGCAGCACCGCGATATCGACATCGCCGCCAAGCTCCCGCGTGGCGAAATAGAATCGCAGCCCCTGGCCGTCATCCACGGGCCGTCCTTCGACCTCCAGGACGATGTCGCCGCGCTGCAGTCCCGCTTCCGCCGCCGGACCGGATGGGTGGACGCTTTCCACGATGACCCCGCCCGGCCGCGGCAGCGCCAGCGCGCCAGCCACCTCCGCATCGACGTCACGCCCAGAAAAGCCGAGCCAGGGCCGCACAAGCTCCTGACCGGCGACCGCACTGTTCACGACCCGGCGAACCATGTTGGCCGGCACCGCAAACCCGATCCCTTGCGACCCGCCGGATTTTGAGAAAATCGCCGTGTTGATGCCGACCAGCCGCCCGGCGACATCCACAAGGGCGCCTCCCGAGTTACCGGGATTGATCGCCGCATCCGTTTGAATGAAAGAGCGGAAATCGGTAATCCCGACCGAGGTCCGCGCCAAGCCCGAGACAATGCCGCTGGTGACCGTTTGGCCGACACCGAACGGGTTTCCGATCGCCAGCACGAGATCGCCGACTTCCAGATCGTCGGAGTCGCCGAACGCAACGGTCGGCAGCGTGACATTCGGTTCAACCACCTTGAGGACGGCGATATCCGTGCGTTCGTCGCTGAGCAGCAGGTTCGCCTGATATTCCCGCTTGTCCGTCAAAACGACACGAATCTCGTCGGCGCCCCGGATGACGTGGTGGTTGGTCACGATCACCCCGTCCGGCCGGAGGATGACGCCCGACCCCAGCGAGTTCTCCACCCTTTCCCGTGTGGGCCCGCCGCTGAAGGGGAAGCTGTCTCCGAAAAAACGTTTGAAGAACGGATCGTCGAACAGACGGTTGCCCTGCCGGCGCACCACCTTGCTGGTATAAATATTCACCACCGCAGGCGACGTCGCTTTGACGATGGGCGAAAAGGTCAGCGTTATTTCCGAGCGGCTGGACGGCGCTTGCTCGGCCGCAACAGGCGTCACGACAAGGCCCGTGCAGAGAAAGACGGCGGCAAAGGCTGAAAGAAACTGTCTCATGGGATTCATCCTACGGCGAGACGCTCGCGCCGAAAACCGTTCGATCCGCTTTCACGGGCGTGCTCCGGAAAAGTGAACGCCCCGCACGACAAGGCGTGCAGGGCGTTCCGTGTCACTGCCAGGGTGACGGTACCTGTTTGACGGGCGGCCTATTCCTCGGCGTCGTCATCGTCGACGGTGTGGACCGGGCCGGAATCCTGACCCTTGGCGTCCTGGTCGCGGTCGATCAGTTCGATAATGGCCATCGGCGCGCTGTCGCCGTAGCGGAAACCGGCCTTCAGAACGCGGGTATAGCCGCCTGGACGATCCTGGTAACGCTCGGCCAAGGAGTCGAACAGCTTGGCGACCATCGCGTCGTCGCGCAATTGCGCGAACGCCTGACGGCGGCGGTGCAGGCCGCCCTTCTTGCCAAGCGTGATCAAGCGGTCCGCAACGCGGCGCAGCTCTTTCGCTTTCGGCAAGGTGGTCTTGATCTGTTCGTGCTTGATCAGCGCGTTCGCCATGTTGGCGAACATGGCCTTCCGGTGGGAAGCGGTGCGATTCAGTTTACGGCCAGCATTTCCGTGGCGCATGGTCTATCTCCTGTCTTCTTTCACGTTTGCCGCCGGTCGCCTGTTGTTTTTGTCAGTGGCTACAGCCGACGGTGGAGAGTTGTGGAACGGCCCTTTCGGCCGGTCCGGTTAATACGGCTCTTCGAGCCGCTTCGCGAGGTCTTCGATGTTCTCCGGCGGCCAGGCGGGAATTTCCATGCCCAGCGCCAGGCCCATCTGGGTCAGCACTTCCTTGATTTCGTTCAGCGACTTCCGGCCGAAGTTCGGCGTGCGGAGCATCTCGGATTCGGTCTTCTGAACGAGATCGCCGATATAGACGATGTTGTCGTTCTTCAGGCAGTTCGCGGACCGGACGCTGAGTTCCAGTTCGTCGACCTTGCGCAGCAGGTTGCGGTTGAACGGCAGTTCGGACGCCTTCTCTTCTTCGACGCGCTGTTGCGGTTCGTCGAAGTTGATGAAGATCTGCAGCTGATCCTGAACGATGCGGGCCGCCAGCGCGATGGCATCTTCCGGGGTCACAGCGCCGTTGGTTTCGATCGTCATGCTGAGCTTGTCGTAATCCGTCACCTGACCGACACGGGTGTTCTCCACCTTATAGGACACCTTGCGGACCGGGCTGAAGATCGAGTCGACCGGGATCAGGCCGATCGGCGCATCTTCCGGACGGTTCTGCGCGGCGGGGACATAGCCCTTTCCGCTGGCGACCGTGAATTCGATGTTGAGCGACGCGCCCTTGTCCAAGGTGCACAGCACCAGATCCGGGTTCATCACTTCGATATCGTGGCCAACCTCGATCATGCCCGCGGTCACTTCCGCCGGACCTTGCACCGAGAGGCGCATCCGCTTCGGACCGTCACCGTGCATGCGCAGCGCCAAGGCCTTAACGTTCAGGACGATGTCGGTCACATCTTCCCGGACACCCGGGATCGAGGAGAATTCGTGCAGCACGCCGTCGATCTGCAGCGAGGTCACCGCCGCGCCCTGAAGCGAGGACAGCAGGATGCGGCGCAGGGCGTTGCCGAGGGTCATGCCGAACCCGCGCTCCAGCGGCTCGGCAACCAGCGTCGCGGTACGGCTGGGATCGACACCCGGAGACACTTCCAACTTCTTCGGCTTGATCAGAGACTGCCAGTTGCGTTGGACGCTCGCGAGAGAGGATTCACTGCTCATTCTGTTTTCGCCGGGTTAAATCCGGCGTCCCTTGCTTTAGTACTGTCGGTTCAATCCACCGATACGGCGGGGCAGCCCAGGCTGTCGGATTGAACGCTGGTTCCGCCCTGCGAGGGGCGGATATCGACCGACGGTTTAGACCCGGCGACGCTTGCGCGGACGACAACCGTTGTGCGGGATCGGGGTCACGTCCTTGATCGCGGTGATCGTGAAGCCGACCGACTGCAGCGCGCGCAGCGCGGATTCACGGCCCGAACCTGGGCCCTTCACGTTGACTTCCAAGGTCTTCATGCCGTGATCGGCAGCTTTCTTGCCCGCATCCTCGGCAGCGATCTGCGCCGCGTACGGCGTCGATTTCCGGCTTCCCTTGAAGCCCTGCATGCCTGCACTGGACCAGGAGATCGCATTACCCTGCACATCGGTAATGGTGATCATGGTATTGTTGAACGACGCGTTCACATGGGCGATCCCAGAGGTGATGTTCTTTTTCTCGCGACGCTTACGAACTGGAGCGCGTGCCATAGTCAATTCCACCTATCAGCGTGGGCCGCCATTGTTCCGGCCCGGATTTCTTACAAACAGTCGACCAATCAACTCTTACTTTTTCTTACCGGCGATGGCTTTCGCAGGCCCCTTGCGGGTGCGCGCGTTGGTATGCGTGCGCTGACCGCGGACCGGCAGGCCTTTACGGTGACGCAGGCCCCGGAAGCAACCAAGATCCATCAGGCGTTTGATGTTCATCGCCACTTCGCGGCGCAGATCCCCTTCGACCAAGTGGTCGCGGTCGATCGTCTCGCGAATCCGCGCAACTTCATCGTCGCTCAGGGCGTTCACCCGGGTCGACTCTTCGATACCGCAGGCCTTCAGGATCTCCTGCGACTTATAGCGACCGATCCCATGGATGTAGGTCAACGCGATCACCGCGCGTTTGTTGCTCGGGAGGTTCACACCCGCGATACGTGCCATTGCTTCCGTCCTTCACCAAAATCCGCGCCACTCACCGGCGCCAGCTCTAAAACACAGATAAAGGCCGCGTATCCCCTTCCCTTAGGACGGGATGCCGCGACATGTCGAACTGGATAGGTTCCCTTGCGGGAAATCTTCAAATAACCGCGGTTTTGCAACGCAAATCCAACGCGGTCCTGCCAAAGCGCGCGGAGTATACGGAAACCCGCCCCCCTGTCAACGCAAGACCCTAAGAAGACCTTCCAAAATTCGACCGTTAACGTCCTAACCCAGCAGCGTCTTGATCGCCGCCGTTACGGCGTCAATCGACTGCATGCCGTCGATCTGCCGCAATACGCCCTTTTCCGCGTAGTACGGCAGAACCGGCGCTGTCTGTTCGTGATAGACGCCAAGGCGCTTTTTCAGCGTTTCGGCGTTATCGTCCGCGCGGCGCTCGCTTTCAGGCGTTTGCGCAACGCGGGTTTCAATCCGCTTGTACAGTTCTTCGTCATCGACCGTCAGTTCGATCACGTGATCGATCTTCTGGCCCTTGCGCTCAAGCAACGCATCAAGGCCCTCGGCCTGCGGCACCGTCCGGGGAAATCCGTCCAGGATGACGCCGTTGGCGCAATCCGGCTGGTCCATCCGCTCGTCGATGATGCCGATCATGGTCGCGTCATCGACCAGCTTGCCGGCATCCATGATCGCTTTCGCTTGCTTTCCGAGATCCGTTCCCGCTGCCACGGCGGCGCGCAACATGTCGCCGGTCGAGAGTTGGACCAGATTGTAGTCCGTCTCGATAAGTTTCGCCTGGGTGCCCTTACCGGCCCCCGGCGGACCGAACATCAGAATAATCATCGACGCCTGCCCCTTAGCTTCGATTTCTTGACCAGCCCTTCATACTGATGCGCCAACAGGTGGCTTTGTATCTGGGCAACCGTATCCATCGTTACGGTCACGCAAATCAGCAGACTGGTACCCCCAAAGTAGAACGGCACGGCGTATTGGGAGATCAGAATCTCCGGCAGCACGCACACCGCCGCCAAGTAAACGGCACCGACCGCGGTCAATCGCGTCAGCACATAATCCAGATACTCGGCCGTGTTCTTGCCCGGCCGAATGCCAGGAACGAAACCGCCGTATTTCTTCAGGTTGTCGGCCGTGTCCTCGGGGTTGAAGACCACCGCCGTATAGAAGAAGGCGAAGAAGACAATCATGCTGACATAGAGCGCGAGATACAGCGGCTGGCCATGGCCCAGCAGCGCGGAGATATCCTGCAGCCAACCCGGACCGGAACCGCCGCTGAAGTTGGCGATGGTCAAGGGCATCAGCAGAAGCGAACTGGCGAAGATCGGCGGGATAACACCCGGCGTGTTGATCTTCAGCGGCAGGTGAGAGCTTTCACCGCCGAACATTTTGTTGCCGACCTGGCGCTTCGGATACTGAACCACGATCCGGCGTTGGGCGCGTTCGATGAAGACGATAAATGCGATGACGCCAACCGCCAACACCAGCAGGATCAGGATGAACGCCGTGGACAGCGCCCCGGTACGACCCAATTCCAAGGTTCCGGCCAGCGCCCCTGGCAGCCCGGCAACGATCCCGGCAAAGATGATCAAGGAAATACCGTTCCCGACACCCCGCTGCGTGATCTGTTCGCCCAGCCACATCAGGAACATGGTGCCGCCGACCAGCGTGATAACGGTAGCCGCCCGGAAGAACCAACCCGGCTCCTGAACGGCGGGACCTTGCGAACCCACCGCGCCTTCCAGACCGACAGCGATCCCATAGGCCTGCACGGAGGCCAACAGAACAGTCAGGTAGCGGGTGTACTGGTTGATCTTCTTGCGGCCGCTTTCACCCTCTTTCTTCATCTGCTCCAGCGACGGCGAAATCGCGGTCATCAACTGCATGATAATGGCAGCCGAGATGTAGGGCATGATGTTCAGGGCGAAGATCGACATCCGGCTTACGGCGCCGCCGGCGAATGTGTCGAACATGCCGAGAATGCCGCCCGCCTGCTGTTCGAACAATTCGGACAGGACCCCGGCATCGATGCCGGGCAGCGGGATATAGGTGCCGATACGATACACAATAAGCGCACCCAGCGTGAACCAGATGCGCTTTTTCAGTTCGGTCGCCTTGGCCAGCGTCCCGAAGTTAAAATTGGCGGCGAATTGTTCTGCGGCTGAAGCCATGCGATGCCTGTTCCTGTTACTCTGCTCTGGGACGGGCCCGAAAAGAAAACGCCCGACAATATGGTCCATTCAGAGAGGTTGGGAGTCCTTTTCCGCTTTGCAATCAAAAAGCTGCGACCGATCCCGTCGCAGCTTTTCGACCGTTCGAACGTTAACCGGCGTCGCGGTTCTTCATGGCCAGATGGCGGCGCTTCTTCGACGGAGCCTTTTCCACCACCGCCGGCAGTTCAACCTTGCCACCCGCTTTCTCGACCGCGGCGACCGCTGCCGCACTGGCCTTAGCAGCGTGGATCGTCAAAGCGACCGTAAGTTCGCCCTGCGCCAGCACCTTCAGGCCGTCCAGTTCCTTGGCGATCACACCGGCCGCTTTCAGGGCGGCGGCATCAACCGGGTTGGACGCGTCCAGTTTCTTGGCGTCAACGGCCTGCTGCAGCCGGCCCAGATTGACCGTCGCATATTCCTTGCGGAACGGCGCATTGGTAAATCCGCGCTTCGGCAGACGGCGATAGAGCGGCATCTGACCGCCTTCAAAACCCTTGATCGAAACGCCCGAGCGCGACTTCTGGCCTTTTACGCCACGGCCGCCCGTCTTGCCTTTGCCAGAGCCGATGCCCCTGCCAACCCGCGTGCGCGTTTTCGCGGCGCCTGCGTTATCCGACAATTCGTTGAGTTTCATAACCTGACTTCCTTTTTGAGCTCTAAACCGACCCGGCACATGGCCTGCGATCAGCTCAGTTCCTCAACACGAACCATGTGGCGCACCTTGCGGATCATACCGCGGATGGCCGGCGTATCTTCCAACTCACGGGTCCGGCCGATCTTGTTGAGACCAAGGCCGATCAGCGTCTCGCGCTGGCTTTTCTCACGCCGGATCGGGCTGCCCGTCTGGGTCACTTTCACTGTCTTCTTGTCCGCCATCGAACTTCTCCGCTCACGCGCCCTTAGGCCGCGCTTTCTTCCGCCTGAGTTTCACGGCGACCGACGATCTCGTTGACCTTCTTGCCGCGGCGCGACGCCACCATGCGGGGCGAGCTGCTGCTCTTCAGGCCTTCGAACGCGGCTTTGACCATGTTGTACGGGTTAGACGAACCGGTCGATTTGGACACAACGTCCTGCACGCCGAGCGCCTCAAACACCGCACGCGTCGGACCGCCGGCGATGATGCCGGTTCCGGACGGCGCCGCCCGCATAACCACGCGGCCCGCGCCGAAACGGCCGTGCACGTCATGGTGCAGGGTGCGGCCTTCGCGCAGCGGAACCCGGATCATGGTCTTTTTCGCCTGATCGGTCGCTTTACGGATCGCCTCGGGCACTTCCCGCGCCTTACCGTGGCCGAAGCCGACCCGGCCGCGGCCGTCACCGACCACTACCAGCGCGGCGAAACCGAACCGGCGTCCGCCTTTCACAACCTTCGCAACACGGTTGATCGCAACCAGCTTTTCAACCAGATCGGACTCTTGATCCCGATCCCTGTTGCGCTCTTCTCTTGGTCCACGTGCCATTACCTGGGATCCCCTTAGAACTTCAGTCCGGCTTCACGCGCGGCTTCCGCCAGCGCCTTGACCCGTCCGTGATAACGAAAACCGCCGCGGTCGAAGACAACCTCTTCAACACCCGCCGCCTTGGCGCGCTCGGCAAGCAGCTTACCGACGGAGGCGGCCGCATCGAGGTTGCCGCCATTGCCGCCTTTCAGATCCTTGTCCAGCGTCGACGCGGCGGCCAGGGTCCGGCCGGCCAGGTCGTCGATCACCTGGGCATACATCTGCTTGTTGGTCCGGTGAACCGACAGGCGCAGTTTGCCCGCGCCCAATTTACGGATCTGATACCGGGTACGGCGTCTGCGCCGTTCGAAAAGTTCACGCGTCTTCAACATCGTCTCAATCCTCGCAATGCGCCCACCGTGGCATGTCTTTCTGGACGATCCACGGCCCGGATGCGGCGCGATAAAACGGTCGCCTGCGGCGGCCGAAAATTACTTCTTCTTGCCTTCCTTACGCAGGATGGTCTCGTCGGTGTACTTCACGCCCTTGCCCTTGTAAGGCTCCGGCGGGCGGTACGCCCGGATCTCGCTGGCGACCTGCCCGACGCGCTGTTTGCTGGCGCCGCTGACCGCAATAACGTTGTTCCGGTCGCCTTCAACGGCGATCTTGACATCCTGCGGGATCGGAAAGTTCACATCGTGACTGAAGCCAAGCTGCAGTTTAAGGGTCGAACCCTGAACCTGCGCGCGGTAACCGACACCGTTCACTTCCAGTTTCTTGACGAAACCCTCGGAAGCACCGGCCACGGCGTTCGCGATCAACGCGCGCATCATGCCCCAATGCTGCCGAGCCCGCTTGGACTGGTTGATCGGTACGACCGTAACCTTGTTCTCATTCTGGCTGACGGTCACGTAATCGGTAATCACGACCTGCTGTTCGCCGTTCTTGCCTTTCGCGGTCAAAAGACCCTCGACGATCGAGATTTCGACGCCGCTCGGGACTTCCACCGGATATTTGCCAACGCGTGACATGGTTCAGAACCCTTATCTTAACTTGCCTGCTGTGCGTTTCCCTGCTGCGCCTTAGTAGACGCGGCAGAGAACCTCGCCACCGACATTGTTTTCCCGCGCTTCGGAATCCGACATCACACCCTTCGGCGTGCTCAGGATCGAAATGCCCAGTCCGTTGTAGACCCGGCCCAGATCCTTGATGCCCGAATAAACCCGGCGGCCCGGCTTGGACACGCGCGCGATTTCCTTGATCACCGGCTCGCCGTCGAAATACTTCAATTCGACATTGAGTTCCGAGATACCCTTTTTGATCTCGCTGGTGCTGTAGCCACGGATATACCCTTCGCGCTGCAACACGTCCAAGACGTTTGCCCGCAGCTTGCTGGACGGGACCGGCACCGCGTTCTTGCGGGCCGCCTGACCGTTCCGGATGCGGGACAGCATATCGCCGAGAGGATCACTCATCGCCATTTCAAATACCCTCCGTTACCAGCTCGACTTGACCACGCCGGGGATCTGACCGCGAGAGGCCAGTTCGCGAAGCGCGATACGCGAGATACGGAATTTGCGGTAGAACGCTTTCGGACGACCGGTCAGTTCGCAACGGTTGTGCAACCGAACCGGGCTGGCGTTCTTCTTAATCTTGTTCAGATCCATCGCTGCCTTGAACCGTTCTTCCGGCGGCAGGTCGCGGTCATGCAGGATCGCTTTCAGCTTGGCGCGCCGATTGGCGGCCGACTTCGTCAAGCGTTCCCGTTTTTTGTTCCGCTCAATGGCGCTCTTCTTGGCCATTTGACGTGCTCCCGTCTATTTCTGGAACGGCATGCTGAACTCGGTGAGAAGCGCGCGCGCTTCGTCGTCCGTGTTCGCCGTTGTGCAAATCACGATGTCCATGCCCCGGATGGCATCGACTTTGTCATAGTCGATTTCCGGAAACACGATCTGTTCCTTCAAGCCCATGGCGTAGTTGCCACGGCCGTCGAAGCTCTTGCTGTTGATTCCGCGGAAGTCGCGGACCCGCGGAAGCGCGACGTTCACCAGGCGGTCCAGGAACTCGTACATCTTGTTCCGGCGCAGGGTGACCTTGGCGCCGACCGCCATGCCTTCGCGCAGTTTGAAGCCGGCGATCGAATTCTTCGCCTTGGTCGCGACCGGACGCTGACCGGTGATCAACGCCAGATCTTCCAGCGCGCCGTTCAGGTTTTTCCGGTCCGCGACGGCTTCGCCGACGCCGATGTTGATGACGATCTTCTCAAGCCGCGGCACTTGCATGCCGGACTTGTAGCCGAACTGTTCCTTCAGCTTGCCGTGCACCACGCCTCGGTAGTGCTGCTGCAGCCGCGGGATATAGCGTTCTTCTGACATCTTCGCGTTACCTCTCGACCTACGCGTCGATCACTTCGCCGGAGCGCTTCGCGAAACGGACCTTGCGGCCGTCCTCCAGCGTCCGGAAACCGACACGGGTCGGTTTGTTGTCCTTCGGATCGACATGCGCGACGTTGGAAACCGCAATCGGGGCTTCCTTCTCGTCGATGCCGCCCTGGCTCGTCATGGAGGCGCGGGTGTGGCGCTTGACCACGTTCACGCCGCGCACGACCACACGGGATTCCGCGGGACGAACCTCGATTACCTCGCCTTCCTTGCCTTTATCGCGGCCGGCGAGAACGACGACCTTGTCGCCCTTTTTAACCTTCGCAGCCATTACAGCACCTCCGGGGCGAGCGAGATGATCTTCATGAACCGCTTCGCCCGCAGTTCGCGCACGACCGGGCCGAAGATACGGGTACCGATCGGCTCGTTCTGCTTGTTCACCAAGACCGCCGCATTGCCGTCAAACCGGATGGTCGAGCCATCCTGCCGGCGCACCGGGAAAGACGTCCGCACGATAACCGCTTTCAGGACGTCGCCCTTTTTCACGCGGCCCCGCGGGATCGCTTCCTTGACGGAAACGACAATCACGTCGCCGACGGAAGCAGTCCGCCGTTTCGAGCCCCCGAGCACCTTGATGCACTGGACCCGACGCGCGCCGGAATTGTCCGCCACATCAAGGTTAGTTTGCATCTGGATCATATGTCCGATCCTCTCATTCCATACGTTCAGCCACCACGGCCGAACAACAATTCACAAAACCACTCTTCGAAACCGGGCGACCGCCCGATTACGCAGACGCCTCTTCCGTCAGGACTTCCCAAGTCTTACGCTTGGAATAGGGGCGGCATTCCTGAATCCGCACCGTGTCGCCCGTCTTGAAGGCATTCTGTTCGTCATGTGCCATGAAGCGCTTGGACTTCCGCACAATCTTGTTCAGCAGGGGATGCTTAAAGCGGCGTTCCACTTTCACGATGACCGTCTTGTCACCCTGATCCGACACCACCGTGCCCTGCATAATCCGTTTCGGCATCGCTTCAAACTCCGCCCAAAATCATTCCGTCAAACGCGGCTGACCGATGTCAGCGCGCGGCTGCCTGGCGACCGCCAAGCATGGTCTTAATGCGGGCGATGTCGCGCCGCACTTCACGAACCCGCGCCGTGTTTTCCAGCTGGCCACTGGCCGACTGGAAACGCAGGTTGAACTGCTCCTTTTTCAGATCAAGGAGCTGATCGTTCAGTTCGTCATCCGTCTTCTGACGCAGGTCTTCGGCTTTCATGGCCCTATCCTTCGCCTACAATCTCACCCAGCCGACAGCCGCCCTTAGGCGCCCAGGCGGGTGATGATTTTGCAGCGGATCGGCAGTTTCGCCGCCGCCAGTTCAAATGCTTCCTTGCCGATATCCTGTTCGACACCATCCATCTCGAACATCACCCGGCCAGGCTTAACTCTGGCCGCCCAGTATTCGGGCGTCCCCTTACCTTTACCCATCCGAACTTCCGCCGGCTTCGAGCTGACGGGGACGTCCGGGAAAATACGGATCCAGACTTTACCCTGACGGCGCAGGCGGCGAACGATCGCACGACGCGCCGATTCGATCTGGCGAGACGTGATCCGGCCAGGTTCCAGGGCCTTCAGACCGATCGATCCGAAGTTCAGGGCCGTTCCGCCTTTGGCATTGCCGTGGATCCGGCCCTTATGGGCCTTACGGAACTTTGTACGTTTCGGGCTCAGCATCTCTAAAAACCTTCGAACTTGCTAAACGCTACCTACCGACCGGGCGCCTACTGGCGGCCCGTCGGTCCGCTTTCCTGTTGCCGCTTGTCCTGCGCCATCGGGTCGTGGGCCATGATCTCGCCCTTGAAGACCCAGACTTTGACGCCGCACACGCCATAGGTCGTGTGCGCTTCGGCCAAGCCGTAATCGATATCGGCGCGCAGGGTATGCAGCGGCACGCGGCCTTCGCGGTACCACTCGGTCCGCGCGATTTCAGCGCCGCCCAGGCGGCCCGCGCAGTTGATCCGAATACCTTCGGCGCCCAAACGGATGGCGCTTTGCACCGCCCGCTTCATGGCCCGGCGGAACGCGACGCGGCGCTCCAACTGCTGCGCGATGTTTTCCGCGACCAGCTTGGCGTCGACTTCCGGCTTGCGCACCTCGACGATGTTCAGCGCGACATCCTTGCCGGTGATCTTGTTCAGCTCCTGCCGCAGCTTCTCGATATCCTGACCCTTCTTACCGATCACCACACCCGGGCGCGCGGAATGAATGGTCACGCGGGCACGGCCGGCGGGACGTTCGATGACGATCCGCGAGATACCGGCCTGCTTCAGGCGGTCCTGCAGATAGTCACGCAGACCAAGATCTTCGTGCAGCAGATCCGCGTAGTTCTTGCCGGCAAACCAGCGGGAATCCCACGTCCGGTTAATGCCAAGGCGAAGACCAATCGGGTTAACTTTCTGACCCATCGTAGCTTCCTTTACCCGCTGCCTTATTCTGCGTCTTCGCGCTCGCGCACGACGATCGTCAGGTTCGAGAACGGCTTCAAGATCCGTGCGCCGCGACCGCGGGCACGCGCCTTGAAGCGCTTCATCACGAAGGACTTACCGACAAAGGCTTCCTTTACGTACAGCCGGTCGACGTCCAGTTGATGGTTGTTTTCAGCGTTGGCGATCGCCGCTTCCAACGTCTTCTTGACGTCGGCCGCGATGCGCCGGCGCGAGAACGACAGATCCGCAACCGCGGCGCTGGCGTCCTTGCCGCGGATCGTCGCCGCAACAACGTTCAGTTTCTGAGGACTTACCCGGATCGTACGGGACAGGGCCTTCGCCTCCGTCTCGTCAAGCCGGCGCTCTGCAGCTGCCTTGCCCATCGACCTTAACCTCTCTTCGCCTTCTTATCCGCGGCGTGCCCGTAATAGGTCCGGGTCGGCGCGAATTCACCGAGCTTGTGCCCGATCATGTGTTCGGTCACCAGAACCGGCACGAACTTCCGGCCGTTATGCACACCGAACGTCAAACCGACGAACTGCGGCAGAATGGTCGACCGGCGAGACCAGGTCTTGATGACATCCTTCCGGCCGGAGGTCGAAACCGTCTCGGCTTTTTTCAGAAGGTAGTGGTCCACGAAAGGACCTTTCCATACGGAGCGTGCCACGATGCCCTCTCCTACTTCTTCGCGTGCCGGCGGCGGATGATGTACTTGTCCGTCGCCTTGTTGGACCGGGTGCGCTTGCCCTTGGTGGGCTTGCCCCAGGGAGTAACCGGATGACGGCCGCCGGACGTCCGGCCTTCACCACCGCCATGCGGGTGATCGACCGGGTTCATCACGACGCCGCGTACCGACGGGCGCTTGCCGAGCCAGCGGTTCCGGCCCGCCTTGCCCAGCTTGATGTTCTGTTGATCCGGGTTGCTGACCGCGCCGACCGTGGCCATGCACTCGGAGCGCACAACCCGCAATTCGCCGGACATCAGCTTCAACTGAGCGTAGCCCTGATCACGGCCGACGAGCTGTGCGTAAGTTCCGGCGGACCGGGCGATCTGACCGCCCTTGCCCGGCTTCATCTCCACATTGTGGACGATGGTGCCGACCGGCATCGAGCCCAGCGGCATGGCGTTGCCCGGCTTCACGTCAACTTTGGAACCGGCCACAACCTTGTCGCCGGCCTTCAGACGCTGCGGCGCCAGAATGTAAGCCAACTCGCCGTCTTCATACTTCAACAGCGCGATGAACGCGGTGCGGTTCGGGTCGTATTCCAGACGCTCGACGGTCGCGGGCTGGTCCCACTTCCGGCGCTTGAAATCGATCACGCGATATTTGCGCTTGTGACCGCCGCCCTGACGCCGCGCCGTGATCCGGCCCGTGTTGTTGCGGCCGCCCTTTTTGGTCAACCCTTCGGTCAGCGACTTGACCGGATCGCCATTGTGCAGATCCGAGCGCTTGACCAGCACCAGGCCGCGCTGGCCCGGTGTGTTCGGCTTATATTGCTTGAGCGCCATGATGCTCTCGCTCCCTTAACCCAATCCGTTCCCGACCCGCTTAGAGCCCGGTCGTCACGTCGATCGAATGACCTTCCTCCAGCCGCACGACCGCTTTTTTCCAGTCGCTGCGCTGGCCGATCCGGCCACGGTACCGTTTGGTCTTGCCCTTCACGACGATCGTGTTCACGGACTTGACCTTGACGTCGAAGAGCCCTTCGACAGCCGCCTTGATTTCCGGCTTGGACGCGGTGGTCGCGACCTTGAAAGAAACCTGGTTGTTCTCGCCGCCGAGGGTCGCCTTTTCGGTGATCACCGGGGAGAGAAGCACGTCATACATCCGTTCCTTGGAAACGGGCGTCTTGTTCAAGTGTTTCCAGCTCATTTGAGGCGCGCCTCCAAACCTTCAACCGCCGACTTCGTCAGCACGAGCAGATCGCGCCGCAGAATGTCGTACACATTCGCACCCTGGGTCGGGAGCAGGTCCACGCCCGGGATATTCCGAACCGCCAGCGACATGTTGCCGTCGACCTCGCCACCGGCGACCACGAGGGCATTGGCCCAGCCGAGACCGGCCAGCTTGTCCTGCAGGTCCTTCGTCTTCGGGCTTTCCAGCGTGGCGTCATCCAGGATGATCAGCTTGCCGTCCGCCTGTTTGGCCGACAGCGCGGACCGCATGGCCAGCGCCCGGACCTTCTTGGGCAGATTGTGGCCGTGGTCGCGCGGATGCGGACCGAAGGCCTGACCGCCGCCACGGAAGTGCGGCGCCTTGCCGTTACCCTGGCGCGCCCGGCCCGTGCCCTTCTGCCGGTAGATCTTGGCAGAGGATCCGGTGACTTCGCTGCGGCCCTTCACCTTGTGGGTGCCGGCGCGGCGCTTGGCCAACTGATAGTTCACCATGCGGGACATGATGTCCTTGCGCACGGCGGCCCCGAAGACTTCCTCGGCAAGATCGATCTCGCCGGCGGCCTTGTTTTCGAGGGTGATTACTTTCGCCTTCATGACACTACACCCTATTCAGACTTCTGCTCGTCAGAGCCAGCCGCTTCCGCTTCCGGGGCGGCGTCCGCGTCGACAACCGCGCCTTCCGCGGGCGCCTCGACGGCTTCCTCTTCGAGATTTTCAGCGGCCTTGAACGCACCCGGGAACGGGACGTCTTCCGGCAGGCTGCGCTTGGACGCGTCCTTCACCAGAACCCAGCCCGTCTTCGCGCCGGGAACCGCGCCCTTCACCAGGATCAAGCCGCGATCGACATCGGTCGCAACGACTTCGAGGTTCTGCGTGGTCACCCGGGTCGCGCCCATGTGGCCGGCCATTTTCTTGCCTTTGAAGACCTTGCCCGGATCCTGACACTGACCGGTCGAACCGTGCGAACGGTGCGAGATGGACACGCCGTGGCTGGCCCGGAGACCGGCGAAGTTGTGCCGTTTCATCGCCCCGGCAAACCCTTTACCGATGCTGGTGCCGGTCACGTCGACATATTGGCCGGCGATGAAGTGGTCCGCCGTCAGCTCGGCGCCGACGTCGATCAACGCGTCGCCGCTCACCCGGAACTCCGCGACCTTCCGTTTCGGCTCCACCTTCGCTTTCGCGAAATGGCCCCGCATCGGCTTGGTCGTGTGCTTCACCTTACGGCGGCCACCGCCCAACTGCAGCGCGGTGTAGCCGTGCTTGTCTTCCGTCCGTTGAGCGACGACTTGCAACTCGTCGATCTTCAGCACGGTCACCGGCACGCTCGCGCCGTCGTCATTGAAGACGCGCGACATGCCGACTTTCTGTGCGATCAATCCGCAACGCATAACAAAATCCTCGCCCTAGAGCTTGATTTCGACGTCAACGCCGGCCGCGAGATCGAGCTTCATCAAAGCATCGACGGTCTGCGGTGTCGGGTCGACAATGTCCAGAACCCGCTTGTGGGTCCGTATTTCGAACTGCTCACGGCTCTTCTTGTCGATGTGCGGCGAGCGCAACACCGTGAACTTTTCGATCCGGGTCGGCAGCGGAATCGGTCCGCGAACCTCTGCACCCGTGCGCTTCGCCGTGGAAACGATCTCCTTCGTCGACTGATCGAGGACGCGGTGATCGAACGCCTTCAGGCGAATGCGTATGTTCTGGCTATCCATGCCTTTTCACCCCTGTGAAAGAGCGCTTCAAAAAAAAGCGCCGCCCGGTCTTTGCTCTAAGTCCGGGCGGCTGCCCGTTCAGGTCCAAATTACTCGATGATGCCCGCGACGACGCCGGCGCCGACGGTGCGGCCGCCTTCGCGGATCGCGAACCGCAGGCCTTCATCCATCGCGATGGGCGCGATCAGCTCGACTTCCATCGTGATGTTGTCACCCGGCATCACCATTTCCGTACCTTCCGGAAGCACGACCGAACCGGTCACGTCCGTGGTGCGGAAGTAGAATTGCGGACGGTAGTTCGAGAAAAACGGCGTGTGACGGCCCCCTTCCTCTTTCGTCAGAATGTAGGCTTCCGCCTTGAACTTCGTGTGCGGCGTGATCGACCCCGGCTTCGCCAGAACCTGACCCCGCTCCACGTCTTCACGGCCGACACCGCGCAGAAGCGCGCCGATGTTGTCCCCCGCCCGGCCTTCGTCCAGCAGCTTGCGGAACATCTCAACGCCCGTGCAGGTCGTCTTCGCGGTTTCTTTCAGACCGACAATCTCGATTTCCTCGCCCGTCTTGACGATGCCCTGCTCAACACGGCCCGTCACAACCGTACCCCGGCCGGAGATCGAGAAAACGTCTTCGATCGGCATCAGGAACGGACGGTCAACCGGACGGTCGGGCTGCGGAATGTACTCATCGACAGCCTTCATCAGCTCGATGATCTTCTCGTTGCCGATATTGTCGTCACGGCCTTCGAGAGCGGCAAGCGCCGAACCCGCGATGATCGGAATGTCGTCGCCCGGGAACTCGTAGGAGGACAGCAGTTCGCGCACTTCCAGCTCAACCAGTTCCAGAAGCTCTTCGTCGTCCACCTGGTCGACTTTGTTCAGGAACACGACGATCGCCGGAACGCCAACCTGACGGGCCAGCAGAATGTGCTCGCGCGTCTGCGGCATCGGGCCGTCGGCTGCGTTCACAACCAGGATCGCACCGTCCATCTGCGCCGCGCCCGTGATCATGTTCTTCACATAGTCGGCGTGGCCGGGGCAATCGACATGCGCGTAGTGACGCGCGTCCGTCTCGTACTCAACGTGCGCCGTGTTGATCGTGATACCGCGCGCCTTCTCTTCAGGCGCCTTGTCGATATCGTCGAATTCCGTCGCAGCGCCGCCATACGTCGCCGCCATAACCTTCGTGATCGCCGCCGTCAGCGTCGTCTTACCATGGTCAACGTGACCAATCGTGCCGATGTTGCAGTGCGGCTTCGTACGCTCAAACTTCTCTTTCGCCATCTCTCAACTTCCTTGTCAGATGTCGCCGTAGCGGCGGTATCCTAATTCTCAGACAGTACCTGTAAGCGTTAGGCCAACTTGGCGCGGACTTCGTCCGCCACCGCCTGTGGCACCTGCTCATAATGATCGAACTGCATGCTGTACTGGGCGCGGCCCTGGCTCAGCGAGCGCAGCGTGTTCACGTAGCCGAACATGTTCGCCAGCGGCACCATGGCCGTCACGACACGGGCGATCCCGCGCTGGTCCATGCTGCTGACCTGCCCACGGCGGCTGTTCAGATCGCCGATGATGTCACCCATGTATTCTTCCGGGGTCACAACTTCGACGGCCATGACCGGCTCGAGCAGTTTCGCACCGGCTTTCTCCATCGCTTCACGGAACGCCGAGCGCGCCGCAATTTCGAAGGCCATGACCGAGGAGTCGACGTCGTGATAGGCGCCGTCCACCAGTTCGACCTTGAAGTCGATGACCGGGAAGCCGGCCAGAATGCCGTTGTCCATCTGGGTTTCGATACCCTTCTGAACGCCCGGGATGTATTCCTTCGGCACCGACCCGCCGACGATCTTGCTGTCGAACGAGAAGCCCTCGCCCGGCTCGACCGGCGCGAAGTTCATGATGACGCGGGCGAACTGACCCGAACCACCGGTCTGCTTCTTGTGGGTGTAGTCGACCTGGGCCGGCTTGGTGATGGTTTCGCGATAGGCGACCTGCGGCGCGCCGATGTTGGCGTCCACTTTGAACTCGCGCTTCATACGGTCGACGATGATGTCGAGGTGCAGTTCACCCATCCCTTTAATGATGGTCTGGCCGCTCTCTTCATCGGTCGAAACCCGGAAGCTCGGATCTTCCGCCGCCAGGCGCTGCAGCGCCGTGGACATCTTCTCCTGGTCGCTCTTGGTTTTCGGCTCGACCGCGATTTCGATAACCGGATCGGGGAATTCCATACGCTCGAGGATGATCGGCTTGGCTTTGTCGCACAGCGTGTCACCGGTGGTCGTGTCTTTCAGACCGACCAGGGCGACGATGTCGCCGGCATTTGCCTCTTCGATTTCTTCCCGGTTGTTCGAATGCATCAGCAGCATGCGGCCGATACGTTCCTGCCGGTCTTTGACCGAGTTCACCACCGAGGACCCCTTGCGCAGGGTGCCGGAGTAAACGCGGGCGAAGGTCAGCGAACCGACGAACGGGTCGTTCATGATTTTGAACGCCAGGGCCGAGAACGGCGCATCGTCTTCCGGCGGGCGGGAATCCGCTTCCGGCTCATCGTCCAGCGTCGTGCCTTTGACGTCGCCGATGTCGAGCGGGTGCGGCATGAAGTCGACAACCGCATCGAGCAGCGGCTGAACGCCTTTGTTCTTGAAGGCCGTACCGTTCAGAACCGGCACGAACTCGCTGGCGATCGTGCCCTTGCGGATGCAGGCGATCAGCGTTGCTTCGTCCGGCTCGTTGCCTTCGAGATAGGCTTCCATCGCGTCGTCGTCCTGCTCCACGGCAAGCTCGACCATCTTTTCGCGATATTCCGCGGCCTTGTCGGCGAGCTCCGCGGGGATGTCGACATAGTCGTAATGCGCGCCCAGCTCTTCACCCGTCCATTTGACGTGCTTCATCTTGATCAGGTCGATGACGCCGTCATACTCGGCTTCCGCGCCGACCGGCAGCTGAACGACCAGCGGAACCGCACCCAGGCGGTCCACCATCATGTCCACGCAGCGGTAGAAGTCGGCGCCGGTGCGGTCCATCTTGTTGACAAAACACATCCGCGGAACACCGTATTTGTCGGCCTGCCGCCAAACCGTTTCGGACTGCGGCTCAACCCCGGCGACGGAGTCGAACACAGCTACGGCACCATCGAGAACGCGCAGCGACCGCTCGACTTCAATCGTGAAGTCAACGTGGCCGGGGGTGTCGATGATGTTGATGCGGTGATCGTTCCAGAAGCAAGTCGTCGCGGCGGAGGTAATCGTGATACCGCGCTCTTGTTCCTGCTCCATCCAGTCCATGGTCGCGGCGCCGTCATGCACTTCGCCGATTTTGTAGGACTTGCCGGTGTAATAGAGAATACGCTCGGTCGTCGTGGTTTTGCCGGCGTCGATATGCGCCATGATACCGATGTTGCGGTATTTCTCGATCGGATGACTGCGGGCCATGGGGAGTTCTCCTGCCGTCTCGGTCTTTACCAGCGATAGTGCGAGAATGCGCGGTTGGCATCCGCCATCCGGTGGGTGTCTTCGCGCTTTTTCACCGAGGCGCCGCGGTTGTTCGAAGCATCCAGCAGCTCGCCGCCCAGACGTTCGGTCATGGTGTTCTCGGACCGTTTGCGGGACATTTCGATGATCCAGCGGAAGGCCAGGGCCTGGGCGCGTTCGGCGCGGACTTCAACCGGCACCTGGTAGGTCGCGCCACCGACACGGCGGGAACGCACTTCCAGATGCGGTTTCACATTTTCCAGCGCTTCGTGGAACGCGCGCACCGGGTCGCCGCCGGTCTTGCCTTGGATCTGATCAAAGGCGCCGTAAACGATCCGCTCCGCGACCGACTTCTTGCCGTCGATCATGACGTTGTTGATGAATTTGGTGATAACGGTATCGCCAAATTTCGCGTCGGGCAGAATTTCGCGCTTTTCAGCTTGGTGACGTCGAGACATCGCTCATGCTCTCCTGTAACTACCGGCCGATCACTTCGGACGCTTGGCGCCGTACTTGGAACGGCGCTGACGCCGATCCTTCAGGCCCTGCGTATCCAAGGTGCCGCGAACGATGTGATATCGAACGCCCGGCAAATCCTTCACACGCCCGCCGCGGATCATCACAACCGAGTGTTCCTGCAGGTTGTGGCCTTCGCCCGGGATGTAGCTGGTGACTTCGAAGCCGTTGGTCAGCCGGACACGCGCCACTTTACGCAACGCGGAGTTCGGTTTCTTCGGCGTCGTTGTGTAGACCTTGGTGCAAACGCCCCGCTTTTGCGGGCAAGCTTCCAGGGCCGGCACTTTATCGCGCTTCGGTTTGTCCGTCCGCGGGTTGCGGATCAACTGGTTAATCGTCGGCATCTATCTTCCGTCGCCTTCATTGTCTTGCGGCCAACTGGCCGAACGGGCACCCAAGGGCCCCATTCACTCACCTCCGGCAACCGGCCGGCATCGAAATCGTCGCCGAACGGGCACCGCGCGAAAAAACGCATACGGAACGCATCCTTAAGAGCGTCCCTTGCGCCTTCGAATTCCCAATTTTCAAACGCAACGTGCGTTCACTGTACTTCTAGGCTTCCTCGAGGTTCCGTATAGGTACGTTCCGTTGCCGGCGGCGTTTCGCCGGGCACAACGTCCAATCAACGTCTTCAAAAGAGCCGCGATTGAATTGGACCTACTGCAAACCCCCGCTTGAGGTGCGCGGAACCTATACAGCGGCCCCATCCAGGTCAAGCGCAAAGTGCAGAAAAAACAAAGGGCTGAATGGCTGTAAGGAAACCTCGCAAAGCCGGCATGCGGCGAAAGATTATTACGGGATTATGACTGACCGGCAGCGTTTCGTAAGTCGTCCGTCCGCAGGCGATTGGTCCTTTCCCTCGGCCCGGACCGGATTCGCAGAATCCGAGACAAACGGACGCATCTTGCGCGCGCAGCGCCTGCGCAGAGCCATTGAATGGATTCTCGCCCTCACCCGGTACCCCGGGACGAAAAAGGGGAGCCGCAAACTGCAGCTCCCCGTTTCGAAAGAACCCTGACGGTTGGCGGGTTAGCGCCTTTACTCCGCCGCCGGCGCCTCTTCGCCCGACTCGGCCGGACCGCCTTCGGCTTCCGCGGCCATCGCCGCTTCGGCTTCCAGGGCTTCCAGCTCGGCCTGACGCTCGGCCTGGATTTCCTTGTCCTTCTCGGCCGCGACATGACGCAGACGCTTCATGACCGACCCGGTACCGGCCGGGATCAAACGGCCGACGATGACGTTTTCCTTCAAGCCTTCCAGCGTGTCCTGCTTGCCGTTTACCGCGGCTTCGGTCAGGACGCGCGTGGTTTCCTGGAAGGAGGCCGCCGAGATGAAGGACTTGGTCTGCAGGCTCGCCTTGGTGATACCCTGCAGGACCGGCTTGACCTTGGCCGGGTCGCGGCCTTCGGCAATCGCCTTCTGGTTTGCGGCTTCCGCCTCTTCCCGGTCGATCTGTTCACCGACCAGCAGGAAGGTTTCGCCGGCTTCCACCACTTCGACCTTCTGCAGCATCTGACGGACGATCACCTCGATATGCTTGTCGTTGATCTTCACGCCCTGCAGCCGGTAGACGTCCTGGATTTCCTTGACGAGATAGTCGGCCAGCGCCTCCACGCCCATGACGTCCAGGATGTCGTGCGGGACCGGGTTGCCGTCCATCAACATCTCTCCCTTGCTGATGAACTCGCCTTCCTGAACGGCAATATGCTTGCCCTTCGGGATCAGGAATTCCGAGGCTTCGATGTTTTCGTCCGACGGACGGATGACGATCCGGCGCTTGGTCTTGTAGTCCTTGCCGAATTCGACATAGCCGTCCTGATCCGCGATGATCGCGTATTCCTTCGGCTTGCGGGCTTCGAAGAGCTCCGCGACCCGGGGCAGACCCCCGGTGATGTCGCGGGTCTTAGACCCTTCGCGCGGGATACGCGCCAGCACGTCGCCGGCCTTCACTTCCTGGCCGTTCGCGACCGACAGGATCGCGTCGACCGACATGAAGTAGCGGGCTTCCATACCGTTGGGCAGGTTTACGACCTCGCCGTCGGTATCACGCAGCGTGATCCGCGGTTTCAGATCCTGACCGCGGGCCTGCTGTTTCCAGTCCACCACGACCTTGCTGGAGATCCCCGTCGCTTCGTCGACGACGTCGCGGACCGAGATGCCTTCGACCAAGTCGACATAATGGGCGACACCCTCTTTTTCCGTGATGATCGGAATGGTGTAGGGGTCCCATTCTGCGACGGTCTGACCGCGCACGACCTCGTCGCCTTCATCGACCCGCAGACGCGCGCCATAAGGCAGACGGTGATGGGCGCGCTCACGGCCCTGCTCGTCGAGAAGCAGGATTTCCGTGTTCCGGCCCATCACGACCGGGCGGCCTTCGGAGTCGATGACCACGTTCCGGTTGTTGATCTTCACCGTGCCGTCCAGCGACGACTCGATCGAGTTCTGTTCCGCGCCGCGCTGCGCCGCGCCGCCGATGTGGAAGGTCCGCATCGTCAGCTGCGTACCCGGCTCACCGATCGACTGGGCGGCGATAACGCCGACAGCCTCACCGATATTCACCTCGGTACCGCGGGCCAGGTCACGGCCATAACAGTGTCCGCAAACACCGACCGCGCTTTCACAGGTCAGAACCGAGCGGATCTTCACCGAGTCGATCCCCGCAGTTTCGATGGCGTCGGCCAGCGACTCGTCGATCAGACCGCCGGCGGGCACGATAACCTCGCCGGAGAGCGGATCCTTGACCTCTTCCGCCGCACAACGACCCAGAATGCGTTCGGCCAGGCCCTCGATGACGTCGCCGCCGTCGATGACCGGGCGCATGGTCAGGCCCTGTGTGGTGCCGCAATCATGCTCGGTGATGATGCAGTCCTGCGCCACGTCGACCAGACGCCGCGTCAGGTAGCCCGAGTTCGCCGTCTTCAACGCCGTATCCGCCAGACCCTTCCGGGCGCCATGGGTGGAGTTGAAGTATTCCAGAACGGTCAGGCCTTCCTTGAAGTTGGAAATGATCGGCGTTTCGATGATCTCGCCCGACGGCTTGGCCATCAGGCCGCGCATCCCGGCCAACTGCTTGATCTGGGCGGCGGAACCACGGGCCCCGGAATGGGCCATCATGAAGACCGCGTTCAGACCGCCCGAGGTGGCGGAAGACATCCCCTTCATCATCTCGTCCGCGACCTTGTCGGTGCAGGACGACCAGACGTCGACGACCTTGTTGTACTTCTCACCCTGGGTGATCAGGCCGTCTTGGTACTGCTGCTCGTATTCCTTCACCATCTCCTGGGCTTCGGCGATCAGCTTGCCTTTGGCGGGCGGGATGATCAGGTCGTTCTTGCCGAAAGAAATCCCGGCGCGCGCGGCCCAGCCGAAGCCGAGCGACATCAGCCGGTCGCAGAAGATCACCGTCTCCTTCTGACCCGTGTGCCGGTAGACGATGTCGATCAGGTTGGTGATCTCTTTCTTCGTCAAAACCCGGTTGATCAGGTGGAACGGCACATGCGGGTGCTTCGGCAGGATCTGGCTGAGCAGCATCCGGCCCGGTGTCGAGACGACTTTCTTCACGACGGTCTCGCCGCTGGCATCCACCGTCTCGTAGAGCATCTTGATGCGCTGATGCAAGCTGAGCTGTTTTTCGTCCAGCGCATGCTCGACCTCGGCCATGTTGGCGAACAACGGCACGCGGTGAGCGGTCAGCTTGCCGGCCTTGAGCCGCTTGAAAGCTTCTTTCGGGTCGGACAGATCGACCGGCCTGGAATGATCGCTTTCATCGCGAAGCTGGATCTCGCCACGCTCCAGCGCGGCGGACATCGCTTCCTCGCTGTCGATCGACACCTGCGCGCCGAACTGATCGAGCCGTTCGTGCGTGATGTAGTACAGGCCCAGAATGATATCCTGGGACGGCACGATGATCGGCTTGCCGTTGGCCGGCGAGAGGATGTTGTTGGTCGACATCATCAGGACGCGGGCTTCGAGCTGTGCTTCCAGGCTGAGCGGCACGTGAACCGCCATCTGGTCGCCGTCGAAGTCGGCGTTGAAGGCCGCGCAGACCAGCGGGTGCAGCTGGATCGCCTTGCCTTCGATCAGCTTCGGTTCGAAGGCCTGGATGCCCAAACGGTGCAGGGTCGGCGCGCGGTTCAGCAGAACCGGATGCTCGCGGATGACCTCTTCCAGGATGTCCCAAACCTCGGGACGCTCCTTTTCCACCATGCGTTTGGCGGCCTTGATGGTGGTCGCCAGTCCGTAGAGTTCAAGCTTGGAGTAGATGAACGGCTTGAACAGCTCCAAGGCCATCTTCTTCGGCAGCCCGCACTGGTGCAGCAGCAGTTCCGGGCCGACCACGATGACCGACCGGCCGGAATAGTCGACGCGTTTGCCGAGCAGGTTCTGACGGAACCGGCCCTGCTTGCCTTTCAGCATGTCGCTGAGCGACTTCAGCGGGCGCTTGTTCGCCCCCGTGATGACCCGGCCGCGGCGGCCGTTGTCGAACAGCGCGTCGACGGATTCCTGCAGCATGCGCTTTTCGTTCCGGACAATGATGTCCGGCGCGCGCAGTTCCATCAGGCGGCGCAGACGGTTGTTCCGGTTGATCACGCGGCGGTACAGATCGTTCAGATCCGAGGTCGCGAACCGGCCGCCATCCAGCGGCACCAGCGGGCGCAGTTCCGGCGGAATGACCGGAACGACGTCCAGCACCATCCATTCCGGACGGGTGCCGGATTCCTGGAACGCTTCCAGCAGCTTCAACCGTTTCACCAGCTTCTTGCGCTTGGCTTCCGAACCGGTCTCCTTCAGGTCGACCCGGGTGGTTTCCAGCTCGTCGTCGATATCGATCGCGCTGAGCATTTCCTTCAGCGCTTCGGCGCCGATCTTGGCGGTGAAGTTCTCGTCGCCATACTCGTCCTGGGCGTCGAGATACTCGTCCTCGGTCAGAAGCTGCTTTTGCTTCAGCGGCGTCAGGCCCGGTTCGGTCACCACGAAGGATTCGAAATACAGGACCTTCTCCAGATCCTTCAGCGTCATGTCCATCAACAGGCCGATGCGGCTGGGCAGCGACTTCAGGAACCAGATGTGGGCAACGGGCGAGGCCAGCTCGATATGGCCCATACGTTCGCGCCGGACCTTGCTAAGCGTGACTTCAACACCGCACTTTTCACAGACGATGCCTTTGTACTTCATCCGCTTGTACTTGCCGCACAAGCATTCGTAATCCTTGATCGGACCGAAGATTCGAGCGCAGAACAGGCCGTCGCGCTCCGGCTTGAAGGTCCGGTAATTGATGGTTTCCGGCTTTTTGATTTCACCGAACGACCAGGACCGGATGCGGTCCGGCGAGGCGATGGAAATCTTGATCCCGTCAAAGCTTTGCGGACCTTGCGGCTGACCGAAAATCTGCATCAATTCATTCATCTGGGCTCTCCCATCTTGGGCTGTCCTGACCCTCTCGGCCAACGGGGCCTTGGGGGTCGGGGTGCGGTACATTGCACCGCGGTAAATTCATCGTAGCGGCGAAAAGGCCGCGCCCGCCAGGCGGACGCGGCGTCCGCTTAAACTTCTTCCTGCTCCAGCTCGACATTCAGGCCAAGCGACCGGAGTTCCTTCACCAGAACGTTGAAGCTCTCCGGAATACCGGCTTCGAAATTGTCGTCGCCGCGCACGATCGCTTCGTAGACCTTGGTCCGACCGGAAACATCGTCCGACTTCACCGTCAGCATTTCCTGCAGCGTGTAAGCCGAACCGTAGGCTTCCAGGGCCCAAACCTCCATCTCCCCGAAGCGCTGACCGCCGAACTGCGCCTTACCGCCCAGCGGCTGCTGGGTGACCAGGCTGTACGGACCGATCGACCGGGCGTGGATCTTGTCGTCGACCAGGTGATGTAGCTTCAGCATGTAAATGTAGCCGACGGTGACCTGACGGTCGAACGGTTCGCCGGTGCGGCCGTCATACAGCGTCATCTGACCGGAGACATCGAGCCCCGCCTTGGTCAGCATGGCGTTGATGTCGTCCTCGCGCGCGCCGTCGAAGACCGGCGTCGCCATCGGCAGGCCGCCGGCGATGTTGCGCGCCAGTTCGACCATCTCGTCTTCCTTCAGATCCTTGATCTCGGAGCCGATCTCGCTGTCCTCATAGACGTCCAGAAGCGTGTTCTTCAGATCGCCCGACTTGGTCAGACCGGCCTGGTAGACCTGCAGCGCCTCGTTGACCTGACGGCCAAGTCCGGCCGACGCCCACCCGAGGTGCGTTTCCAGGATCTGCCCGACATTCATGCGGCTGGGAACGCCAAGCGGGTTCAACACCACATCCACCGGCGTGCCGTCTTCCAGGTACGGCATGTCTTCCGCCGGAACGATGCGGGAGATGACCCCCTTGTTCCCATGACGGCCGGCCATCTTGTCGCCCGGCTGCAGCTTACGCTTCACCGCGACGAAGACCTTGATCATCTTCATCACGCCAGGCGGCAGTTCGTCCCCGGCTTGGACCTTCTCGACCTTGTCGTCGAAACGAGCCTGAACGGCCGCGATGCTGTCATCCAGCACTTTCCGCAGAGCGTCGAGCGCATCGTTGGTTTCTTCGTCGTCGACCACGATCTGACGCAGCTGACCGGTGGTCAGTTCGTCCATCGCCTCGGCCGTTGCGACCTCGATGCTGACGCCTTTCGGACCGGTCGTGACCTTCCGGCCGCTGACCATCTCCATGAAGCGGGCACGGAACGAGTTTTCCAGGATCGCGCGTTCGTCATCGCGGTCCTTGGCCAGTTTCTCGATCTCGGCCCGTTCGATGGCGAGCGCCCGCTCGTCCTTGTCGATCCCACGACGGGAGAAGACGCGCACCTCGACGACGGTCCCCTTGTCGCCCGGCGGCACCTTCAGCGAGGTATCGCGGACGTCGGAGGCTTTCTCGCCGAAGATCGCACGCAGCAGCTTCTCTTCCGGGGTCATCGGGCTTTCGCCTTTCGGCGTGACCTTACCGACCAGGATGTCGCCCGCCTCGACTTCGGCCCCGATATAGACGATGCCCGCTTCGTCCAGGTTCTTCAGCGCTTCTTCCCCGACGTTGGGAATGTCGCGTGTGATTTCTTCCTGGCCGAGCTTCGTATCCCGGGCCATCACTTCGAATTCCTCGATATGGATCGAGGTGAAGACGTCATCCTGCACGATCCGCTCGGAGATCAGGATGGAATCCTCGAAGTTGTAACCGTTCCAGGGCATGAAGGCGACCAGGGCGTTACGGCCCAGCGCCAATTCCCCAAGCTGGGTGGACGGACCGTCGGCCACGATGTCGCCGGCATTGATCCGGTCACCGACCTTCACCAGCGGACGCTGGGTGATGCAGGTGTTCTGGTTCGACCGTTGGAACTTCAGCAGGTTGTAGATGTCGACGCCCGACGCGCTGGCTTCCGCCTCTTCGGTCGCGCGCACAACGATACGCGTCGCGTCCACCTGGTCGACGATACCGGTCCGGCGTGCGACGATCGCAACACCGGAATCCTTGGCCACCGTCGCTTCCATGCCGGTGCCGACCAGCGGCGCGTCGGCCTGCAGCAGCGGCACGGCCTGACGTTGCATGTTCGATCCCATGAGCGCGCGGTTGGCGTCATCGTTCTCCAGGAACGGGATCAGCGCCGCGGCGACGGAAACCACCTGCTTCGGCGAAACGTCGATCAGATCGATGTCTTCCGGACGCGCGACGATATAGTCGCCGCCCTTCCGGCAGCTCACCAGATCCTCTTCGAAATTACGCTTCGCATCCAGCGGTGCGTTCGCCTGCGCCACGGTATAGCGGCCCTCGTCCATGGCGGACATGTAAACCACTTCGTCGGTGACCCGGCCGCCGTCGACCTTACGGTACGGGGTTTCGATGAACCCGTACTGGTTCACGCGGGCGTAGGTCGCCAGCGAGTTGATCAGGCCGATATTCGGGCCTTCCGGCGTTTCAATCGGACAGATCCGGCCATAGTGGGTCGGGTGCACGTCACGCACTTCGAAGCCGGCGCGCTCACGCGTCAGACCGCCCGGACCCAGCGCCGAAAGACGCCGCTTATGGGTGATCTCACCCAGCGGGTTGGTCTGGTCCATGAACTGGCTCAGCTGCGAAGAGCCGAAGAATTCACGGACGGCCGCCGCCGCCGGCTTGGCGTTGATCAGATCGTGCGGCATGACGCTGTCGATTTCGACGGAACTCATCCGCTCGCGGATCGCGCGCTCCATGCGCAGCAGCCCGACGCGGTACTGGTTTTCCATCAGCTCGCCGACCGACCGGACACGGCGGTTGCCGAGATGGTCGATATCGTCGATTTCGCCCCGGCCGTCCTTCAGGTCGACCAGAACCTTGATGATCGCCAGGATGTCTTCCTTACGCAGCGTGCGCAGCGTGTCCGGCGCATCGTCGAAGGTGAAGCCCAGACGCGAATTCATCTTCACGCGGCCGACAGAGCTCAGATCATAGCGTTCCGCATCGAAGAACAGGCTCTTGAAAAGCTGCTCGGCGGTTTCCATCGTCGGCGGTTCGCCCGGACGCATCACGCGGTAGATATCGATCAGCGCGTCTTCGCGATTGACGTTCTTGTCCGCGTTCAGCGTGTTGCGGATGTAAGCGCCGACATTGATATCGTCGATATGCAGCGTCGGCAGTTCCTTGACGCCCGCCTCGGTCAGCACCGAGAGAAGTTCCTCGGTGATCTCTTCGCCCGCTTCGGCGTAGATCAGGCCGGTTTCCTCATTCACCAGATCCTGGCCGACATAACGCCCGATGATCTCGGCGGTTTGAACCTGAACTTCCTTCAGGCCGTCCTGGGCCAGTTTCCGGGCCAAACGCGGCGTAATCTTCGCTTCCGCCTCGGCGACAACCTCGCCGGTCTTTGCGTCGATCAGGTCGTGGGTCAGCTTCACACCGCGCAGACGTTCAGCGTCGAAGGCCGTCTTCCAGCCCTTCTTCGTGAAGTTGTAGGTAATGATGTCGTAGAAGTAGCTGAGCACTTCGTCCTTCGTCATACCGAGCGTTTTCAGCGGATCGAGGTCGCGCCCATCGATTTCAGCCTGCTTGCGGGCTTCGGCGGTCCGCGCATCGTCCAACGCCATCATCAGCGTGGTGGCGGGCAGCTTGCGCCGCCGGTCGATGCGGACATAGACCAGATCCTTCGCGTCGAACTCAAAGTCCAGCCAAGAACCGCGATAGGGGATCACGCGCGCAGCGAACAGGTATTTACCGCTGGAGTGCGTCTTGCCCCGGTCGTGATCGAAGAACACACCCGGCGAACGGTGCATCTGGGAGACGATCACCCGCTCGGTGCCGTTGATGATGAAGGTGCCGTGGTTGGTCATCAGCGGCAGGTCGCCCATATAGACGTCCTGCTCTTTGATGTCGCGGATCGACCGCGCGCCGGTTTCTTCATCGACGTCCCAGACGACCAGACGCAGGGTCACCTTCAGCGGGGCGGAGAAGGTGATTCCGCGCTGACGGCACTCTTCCACGTCGTATTTCGGCTTTTCCAACTCATAGCGCACGAACTCAAGCTGGCTGCGCTCGGAAAAGTCCCGGATCGGGAACACGCTCATGAAGACTTCCTGCAGCCCAACGCGTTCGCGGTTCTGCCAGTCTACCCCCACCTGAAGGAAAGCGTCGTAGGATGTCTTTTGAACCTCAATCAGGTTCGGCATCGGCGCCACCTCGGGGAGGCGGCCAAAGCTCTTACGAAATTTTTTCCGGCCGGTGAAGGAACTCGCCATCGTCTTCCTCATCTCGATCAACGTCGCCTGAATGTCTTTCCGCGGGGTCTACGGCGACATCGGCGCAAATCATATCCGCCCTGAAATCCGCCCCGCCGCCCCGGCAATGCCGGGCTTTCGGGACGCCGCGTCGGGCCGACGCGGTACCAAATTTCCGATCCAGGCCAAAGGCCCTGATCCGAACGCACAAGAGGGGCGGCACCGCAACCCTGCGGCGCACCCCTGCCTATGTACCAAATACGGTGGTTTCCGCCGGGCCGATGCATGTTGCACCGGCCCGGACGCAAACCGGCACGTTACTTGAGCTCAACGGTAGCGCCAGCTTCCTCGAGCTTCTTCTTCAACTCTTCCGCTTCGTCTTTGGCGACGCCTTCCTTGACGGGCTTCGGCGCACCTTCGACCAGGTCTTTGGCTTCTTTCAGCCCCAGACCCGTGATCGCGCGGACTTCCTTGATGACGTTGATTTTCTTGTCGCCAGCGGCGGCCAGAACCACGTCGAAGGAATCCTTTTCTTCTTCGGCACCGCCGGCGTCACCACCAGCAGCACCCGGGGCAGCCGCGACCGCAACCGGCGCAGCGGCGGAAACGCCCCACTTTTCTTCAAGCATTTTAGAAAGCTCAGCCGCCTCGATAACCGTGAGGGCTGAGAGTTCTTCAGCAAGCTTTTCCAAATCGGCCATTGTATTCATCTCCTATGGCGTCAGGCTGTTGGCCTGTATCCGATTACACCCAAGCTTTGAGCAGCCTTACTCGGCCGTTGCACCGTAGGCGCCGAAAACGCGCGCCAACTGACCCGCAGGGGCCTGCAACGTTCCAACGACCTTCCCGGCCGGCGCCTGCAGCAGACCCACGATCTTGCCGCGCAACTCGTCGAGAGAAGGCAGGCTGGCGAGGTTCTTGACCTCCCCCGCATCCATTGCCGTCTCGTCGAGACCGCCGGCGATGATCGTGAACTTTTCCTTGGCGTCCTTTTCGAACGCGACAGCCACTTTGGCAGCCGCAATCGGATCCGCAGAAAAAGCCACAGCCGTCGGACCAGTGAATTGGTCCTTGAGATACTCGAACTTGGTACCTTCGAGAGCGATCTTCGCGAGCGTATTTTTGGTCACCTTAAATCCGGCGCCTTGCTCACGCATCTTTCCACGAAGGTCAGAGACTTCACTCACCGTCAGGCCCTGTTGATGGGTTACCACCACGAGGCTCGAGGCTTCGAATGTCTCGTGCAATTCGGCGACAAGCGCTTCCTTTTTTGCACGGTCCATTTAAGGTCTCCGTTGCTATTGGCCGTCGCCCCACAATTCCGGACAACCCGAAACGGGGAACCGGGCCGGTTCCAAAAAGCACCGCAAGCCGAATGAGGCTGCACGATGCCAATGCACCTGCCCGATAGTGAGTCCGGATCATGGGACCTGCCGGCATGCCGGCTCATCCAACAACCCTACCCTACCCATCTCATGGAGGCCGACGCTTCCACCCGGCGCACCGGGCTTGGCTTCGTTTAAAATCTCCGGGCTCTCGAAGTCCCTGAGATCACCGCCAATCTCGGACAGGCAGCGGCGTTTCCACATCCCGGCTCAAGCCGGTTGGCGGTCCCGCCGCGCCATCCGCCGCCCGCCTAAAAGCCGGACGGCGAAATCTCTTAAGCGTTACGGCAACACCGACGAGGGTTCGACCTTCAGGCCGGGTCCCATCGTCGAGGAAACCGAAATACGCTTCACATACGTTCCCTTGGCGCCGGACGGCTTGGCCGCCGCAATCGCACCGACGAACGCACGAATGTTCTCAACCAGCGCGTCTTCACTGAAGCTCGCCTTGCCGACACCGGCATGGACGATCCCCGCCTTTTCCGCGCGGAACTGCACTTCGCCGCCCTTCGCGGCTTTCACCGCGTCCGCGACATTCGGCGTCACCGTGCCCAGCTTCGGGTTCGGCATCAGGCCGCGGGGGCCAAGCACCTTACCCAAGCGGCCGACGATGGCCATCATGTCGGGCGAAGCGATGCAACGCTCGAAATCCATCATGCCGCCCTGGACCTGTTCCATCAGATCCTCGGCGCCGACGAAATCGGCACCTGCCGCCTTGGCTTCGTCCGCCTTGTCGCCACGGGCGAAGACCGCGACACGCAGGGTCTTGCCGGTGCCGTTCGGAAGCTGGACCGCACCCCGGACCTGCTGGTCGGCATGGCGCGGATCGATGCCCAGGTTCATGGAAACTTCGACCGTCTCGTCGAACTTGGTTTCCGAGGCGGCTTCCTTCAGGGTCTTAACCGCCGCTTCAACAGCGTGCGAGGCCTGACGGTCGATCGCTTCGTAACGTTTGGTCAAACGCTTTCCGATTTTCGCCATGATCCTTACTCCACAACCTCGATGCCCATGGAGCGCGCCGTGCCCTTGATGGACATCATGGCGGCTTCGACATCGACAGCGTTCATATCTTTGAGCTTCGTTTCGGCGATCTCGCGAACCTGCGCTTCCGTCACCTTGCCGACCTTGTCACGGTTCGGAACCGAGGAGCCTTTTTTCACGCCCGCAGCCTTTTTCAGGAAGTAGGACGCCGGCGCCGTTTTGGTGACAAAGGTGAAGCTGCGGTCTTCGTAGGCGGTGATCACGACAGGAGTGGGCGTGCCCGGCTCCATGCTCTGAGTCGCCGCGTTGAAGGCCTTACAGAATTCCATGATGTTCAGCCCGCGCTGACCCAGCGCCGGACCGACCGGCGGGGACGGATTCGCCTGCCCCGACGGAATTTCGAGCTTGATGTAGCCAGCAATCTTCTTAGCCATCTCACTAACCTTTCAAATCGGTTCGTTTGCCGACGAACCGTGACGTCAGTGTTCGCGGTACGGCCCCCGGTCAGAGCGGCTTTGAAACCGCCCAGCCGGAACCCCAGGACTTTGGGGTTTCAGCCTCCCGCGCAACAATTTGGCCGTCCGCCCGAAGCCGGGCCGGACGCTCAGAACCACAGGCTCTAAAGCTTCTCGACCTGAGCGTATTCGAGCTCCACCGGTGTCGCCCGGCCAAAAATCGACACCGTGACCTTCAGGCGCGCCTTTTCCTCGTCGACTTCCTCGACCACGCCGTTGAAGGACGTGAACGGGCCGTCGCTGACGCGGATCTGCTCGCCAATATCGAACGTGACCGACGGCTTCGGCCGCTCGACGCCTTCCTTGACCTGCATCAGGATGCGCTCGGCTTCCTTGTCGCTGATCGGAGACGGGCGTTTGCCCGTGCCCAAAAAGCCGGTCACTTTCGGCGTGTTGCTGACCAGATGCCAGGACACGTCATTCATTTCCATATGCGCCAGGATGTAGCCCGGGAAGAACTTGCGCTCGGCGCTGACCTTACGGCCGCGGCGCATTTCGACGACTTCCTCGGTCGGAACCAGGACCTCGTCGATCAGATCTTCCATATCCGATGCCTTGACCTGCTCCTGGATCGATTCAGCGACCCGCTTCTCGAAGCCGGAATAGACATGGACAACATACCAACGCTTTGCCACCGCAAACTAACTCCGCCGACCTGGGGTATTTTTTGCGCTGCGCGCCAACCCCTTAAATACCAATCCGCCGCTCGCTCCCCGCGCGCGCTGTGCGCTGCGTCAGGTGCCGAGGATCAACTGAATTGCGAAGGCGATTACTTCGTCCACCAGCAGAAAGAACAAGGCCATGATCACCACCATCACGAAAACCATGATCGTGGCGATGCCTGTTTCCCGCCTGGTCGGCCAAGTCACCTTGCTGGCTTCTTGCCGAACCTGCCGGACGAATTGTGCAGGGTTCGTCTTCGCCATTGCGCTCACCTTCAACTCACCGTCAGACGCTGAACAGCCCGCATTGGAGTCTGCCAGAGCGCACCTCGCGCCTGGGTTCTAGACATCCGGCGGCTGGCTGACAAGCCCGCAATCGCGCCCGACTGAAAAATAAATGCAACAAAGGCCGTCGGCCGCCCCTTTATCTAAGGGCCGCCGCGACCGTTTCAATGCTGGCAGGGGCACTAGGATTCGAACCCAGGACCTACGGTTTTGGAGACCGTCGCTCTACCAACTGAGCTATACCCCTACGCCAACCGGCCCGCAACGTAAAGCATTACGGGCCGGAAAACCACGTTACTCGATGATGCCCGCGACGACGCCGGCGCCGACGGTGCGGCCGCCTTCGCGGATCGCGAACCGCAGGCCTTCATCCATCGCGATGGGCGCGATCAGCTCGACTTCCATCGTGATGTTGTCACCCGGCATCACCATTTCCGTACCTTCCGGAAGCACGACCGAACCGGTCACGTCCGTGGTGCGGAAGTAGAATTGCGGACGGTAGTTCGAGAAAAACGGCGTGTGACGGCCCCCTTCCTCTTTCGTCAGAATGTAGGCTTCCGCCTTGAACTTCGTGTGCGGCGTGATCGACCCCGGCTTCGCCAGAACCTGACCCCGCTCCACGTCTTCACGGCCGACACCGCGCAGAAGCGCGCCGATGTTGTCCCCCGCCCGGCCTTCGTCCAGCAGCTTGCGGAACATCTCAACGCCCGTGCAGGTCGTCTTCGCGGTTTCTTTCAGACCGACAATCTCGATTTCCTCGCCCGTCTTGACGATGCCCTGCTCAACACGGCCCGTCACAACCGTACCCCGGCCGGAGATCGAGAAAACGTCTTCGATCGGCATCAGGAACGGACGGTCAACCGGACGGTCGGGCTGCGGAATGTACTCATCGACAGCCTTCATCAGCTCGATGATCTTCTCGTTGCCGATATTGTCGTCACGGCCTTCGAGAGCGGCAAGCGCCGAACCCGCGATGATCGGAATGTCGTCGCCCGGGAACTCGTAGGAGGACAGCAGTTCGCGCACTTCCAGCTCAACCAGTTCCAGAAGCTCTTCGTCGTCCACCTGGTCGACTTTGTTCAGGAACACGACGATCGCCGGAACGCCAACCTGACGGGCCAGCAGAATGTGCTCGCGCGTCTGCGGCATCGGGCCGTCGGCTGCGTTCACAACCAGGATCGCACCGTCCATCTGCGCCGCGCCCGTGATCATGTTCTTCACATAGTCGGCGTGGCCGGGGCAATCGACATGCGCGTAGTGACGCGCGTCCGTCTCGTACTCAACGTGCGCCGTGTTGATCGTGATACCGCGCGCCTTCTCTTCAGGCGCCTTGTCGATATCGTCGAATTCCGTCGCAGCGCCGCCATACGTCGCCGCCATAACCTTCGTGATCGCCGCCGTCAGCGTCGTCTTACCATGGTCAACGTGACCAATCGTGCCGATGTTGCAGTGCGGCTTCGTACGCTCAAACTTCTCTTTCGCCATC